>Ga0306920_100000010_pt1 | contig 377558 bp, 365 predicted proteins | sample flu12Cox44000170_FD_204666 | JGI IMG/M metagenome (GOLD analysis project Ga0306920, IMG submission 204666) | Lab enrichment of tropical soil microbial communities from Luquillo Experimental Forest, Puerto Rico - flux4day.12C.oxic.44.000.170 (v2)... | ecosystem: Environmental > Terrestrial >... | reverse complement strand
CCCGTCCGAGTCTTGGAGGATCGCAATATAACTCTTGGCGCTCCAAGGTTGCGTGTGGTCGCCATCGCATAACTGGCATCTCGTTCAACCGGACCCGTCGCCGGCGGGCGTTGAGTGTTGGCTTTGGTGGGCGGTGGGTCGCCATCGCCGTGCGTCGCCAATCGCTCCTGGTGTGCTCTCGGGCTCGCGAGAATCGAATTGCCTATCCGTAACCGCACAACTATGACTTGTCGCGTCACGCGGTTCGCCCTGGCAATTGCGACATTGCTCTGTGCGGCCGTCGAAGCATCCTCCGCGCAGATCGTTATCCATTCCGCCGCAGATCTGCGGGGCGTGAGCAACAACATGGCCGCCTACTACGTCCTGGATGCCGATGTAGACCTAAGCAGCGTCGCCAACTTTGCGCCGATCGGAGTGCCCAACAGTGCCGCCGATCCCCTCCCGTTTACAGGCACGCTCGACGGAGCGGGTCATACGATTACCGGCCTCACCCAGGTGTCCTCCGGTAGATATGCCGGCCTGCTCGGCGTGATCGGAGCCGGCGGGTCCATAAAGAATCTCCGAGTTCAAAACGCGGCGATCACGTCGAACTATGGCGGTGGCGCGGCGGCGATGGGAAGCCCTATTCCGGGGATGATCGGGATCCTGGCTGGTGAGAATCGTCAAGGCACGATCGACAATGTCACCATCAATGGAGCGATCGTCACCACCAGCGCTGGAAGCGCCAGTGGCGGCTTGGTGGGGGTGAATCTCGGAACGATCTCAAATTCGAGCTCGTCAGTGACAATCACCGCAACGCTGAATGACTCTGCTACCGGTTTACTCGATCAGTCCACACAAATCGGAGCCACCGCCGGCCGCAACAATGCGGCGATCACAAATGTCACTACGGCCGGGACGATTTCAGTCCAGCTTAACGCGAAGGTTTCCAGCAGAGCCGTTTATGGTGCGCAAATCGGCGGGCTCGTGGGTTTGTCCGACAGTGCTAGCAACATTGCCGGGTCCAACTCGAGTGTCAACATTTCTGCGGCGTTTTCCGGCGACGCGCACGCCACATCGGCCGATAACCCTTACACCGCGTACTGGAATGCCATTGGCGGACTGGTTGGCAACACCCCCTCGACCAGCACGATTGTCGATAGCTCTTCGAGCGGCGCCGTTACCGTCACGAATGCCGTCACACCCAGCGGAGGGGTGGTTATTGACACGGTGGGTGGCCTCCTGGGCTCAGGCGGAATAGTTGTGGCAAACGGCTCCTACGCCTTCGTAAACCCAGCTGGAACGCCGACCATCACCGGTAGCTCTGCGAGCGGACCCATTAAAGTAACGGGCCTCTGTTGCGCGCCTTTTGGCGACAGTCCAAACGTCGGCGGATTGGTCGGTCAGTTCAGTGGCACGATCATTTCAAGTCATGCATCCGGCTCCGTTGACGTGACAGGGGAGGGCTATAACGGAGTAGGTGGATTTGTCGGCCAAATCGTGTCGGGGACTCTCACCGATGTGCAAGCAAGCGGCCAGGTGACATCCGTTAACCATGGGATTGATGTCGATGTCGGAGGGCTCGCCGGAACGACGGGAGCCATTGTTACCAACGCGATGTCCTCCGGCGCCGTCTCGTCCAGCCTGACACGAAACCTACCGCCCGACAGGCAGCAAGATTCCACCATTGGCGGACTGGCGGGCTACAACCATGGCGTTATCAAGAACGCGACAGCCCTTGGCTCCGTTACGGCCACCTTTGCAGGGTCGGTTTCCGATTCGACGTCTCGCTATAGTGACCAAGTGGGCGGACTGGTTGGGGCTAACGCCGGCCCGATCTCCAATAGCTTCGCTTCGGGGCTGGTTTCAGTGACCTCGACGCTCGCGACTTCAAACGGCGGCACCAGCTTCAAAGCGGCAGGTGGTCTGGTCGGGGGAGGCTATGTCGATCCATCCGTCGGAACGTCGCCCGTAATGAACAGTTATGCGACGGGGAAAGTATCGGTGTCCAGCGTTGGCGATCGGGTTATGGTCGGAGCGCTGATGGGATACAACTCGAGCTCGATCGCCTCTTCCTATGCGCTCGGAAAGCTTTCTGCGCAGGGTGGCGTCGAAACGTCAATTGGTGGATTAGTCGGCCGAAACGACGTTCAAGGATCCATCACTTCGAGTTACTGGGATCTGAATCAGACGGGCCTCACGATCGGTGTCGGGTCTGGAACGGCAACGGGTACAACGAGCTGGAGCGCTGCGCCAGCAGCGGTGCCGGCCGGATTCGACCCGGCGGTCTGGGGGCTGGCGTCAGCCGTCAACAGTGGATACCCATGCCTTCGCTCGCAATCGGTGTGTGCGGCGCAGGCTTTGGGCCCGACCCCCGTGGTCGAGTTCTACAACGCGTCGCTCGACCACTACTTCATCACCTGGCTTCCGGACGAGATGGCCAAGCTCGATGCCGGCACCTCGATCAAGGGGTGGCAGCGCACCGGCTACCAGTTCAACACTTACGCAAGCGCGAAGCCCGCGACCTCGCCGGTATGTCGCTTCTACATTCCGCCGGGTCTGGGGGACTCACATTTCTTCGGACGTGGCACCAGCGAATGCGACGCCACCGCGCAAAAGAATCCAACCTTCGTGCTGGAGGACCCGGACTTCATGAACATGGTCCTGCCGGTTGCCGGGGTATGTCCGGCGAACACGACCGAGGTCTACCGGGTCTTCGACAACCGGCCGGATGCGAATCATCGATATATGACGGACAAGGCGGTGCGCAACCAGATGGTGGCGAAAGGATGGATGGCGGAAGGCGACGGGCCCAATCTCGTCGTCATGTGTGCGCCGCAGTGAACCGGACCCGTCGCCAGCGGGCCAACTCTGATCGTTAGGCTTCATCATCGAGTGGGGAGCGATCAGTCCAAATTGTGGAAACGCGCCTATGCAGCGGTGCTCCCTGGGGCCGATGAGAACGCGGCCCGCGTGCAGTTGCGCAAACTGGTCAATGAACGTTTTGGCCGCGGTAATTGGGCAGAGATAAACGAACAAGATTGGAGCATCCGCTCCGAGGTGCTACCACTTGACCGTATCCGCGAATTTGATCGCAAACACGGGCGTCGCAATCCGCGTGGCTTCGACGGACCACTTGTTGCAGCGGAATTCCGCGGGCATCGCTACATCCTTGACGGAACGAACCGAATTAACAAATGGATCGCTGAGGGAGAAGCAGTTGACCGAGAGGTCCTTATTATTAATCTTGCTTCTGATCCCGATGAGACCTAACACCTCGTTCAACCGGAGCGAAGTTCAAATACAACAATGCCTCGAGTGAGTCGTGTTCCCAAGTCGCTGCCAACTGGGCGCCGACCATCGCCCATCTGGTTTGCCCACCCCGTTAGGCTCAAGGAAACATCTATTGCACGACTCACAAAGTTGCTTGGTCCCAAAGCCCAAAAGGAGGCCGTCGGAATTGCGGTTGAACGAGTGCGCGCGCTTCTCGGTGGTTATGAGGGCGCGGTGGCGGCGATCGACTACGCGCCAAGACCGACAGACTACGTCGCGCGGATCCGACCTCTTCGGAAGATCGCTTGGAAGCTGGTTAATATCATCGAGAATCTTGACTCCTGGACGCGAGAAGCCCTGACCAGCAAGCTTCAGGAAAGCGGAATTGACCCTGACGCGAGGAAGCGTGCCATCGGCGACGTTAGTGCGGCAATTGCTCACTTCGGGGATGCCTGCGGTGCGGTTCTATTGGAACACTCCAAACGGCCTAGCGGTGGTCGTCCAAAACGTGGTGCGCTCGACGCTTTGGTTACGGAACTCCGCTCCGTATTTGCTCAATACTCACGGGGCTGGAACCGTATACGCCCCGGGCGCGGCGCATTTGTGACCCACTCGGAGTATGAGATTAACGAACGAAAATTCGTCCTCACTGCACTAGGCGCCCTAAGAGATACGACCGCGCAAGAAAAGAGGCGCAGGCGTGCTGATCAGGAAGCGCCGCCTCAATCGTTTTCAATCCCAACTGACCTTGACCGGCTTTTTCGCCGAACTAAACCTCCGTCGGTCAGCAAAAAAGGTACGCGGTGACGTGCAATTAATGGCATTCGCGGGGATTTGCTAAAGCGCATAGAGTTTCCGGTATGCCGGTGAACACCGGCAAACTAACCGGAGATGATATATGCGCAGCACTGTCGATCCTTCGCACGTAGTTCAAGGTGGAATCGAGCTCCTATCGCCGCTGGACGTGGAGCGGATCTATGGCATCCCGACAAACACGCAGGCAATCTGGCGCTCCAGCAATCGGTACGGATTCGCTGAGCTAGTCATCAAACTTGGTCGTAGCGTTCGGTATCGACCTCGCACGTTCGAGGCCTGGCTCGAGAGTCGCCGCCGAGCGACCTGAAAGGGCCATAACCATGGCCAAGTTCAAGTCTGGCGACCCGTCGTGCGCAGTTGTTTGTTTGCGCCCGGACGGTTGTACACGCGAGTGGGCCCGGTACGTTGACCACGCAGAGGCCAAACGAGTAGCCGCGAGACTCGCCGCCGTTGGATGTCCAGCCCGGGTAGTCGATGTCGGCGGCACGGCCGGCTCCTCCAGCGTGCCACATGAATAGCACACGCAAACCCCTCCCTGCCTACGCAAAGGAACTTGCAGAGCGCCGCCGGCGAGGGATGACGCTGCGGGACCCCACCGTCAGCGTGCGCCTCAGCGGGTTCCGCCGTCCCGGTATTGGCTATGGTGTCCTGATCCGGGACGACACAGACCCACTCTCTCTGCAATGGTCCTGGGCAAGAGGACTCGAGGTGTTGGTCTTCTACAGGGGTGAAGGGCGGGAGCGCCTCACCAGCGCCTTGACGGCAATTGAGAGCGCCTGCCCACGAAGACTCTTGGTCATCGATCTGTCTCAGCAAAGGATTATCTCCGTCGCTGACCGTACTTGCGAGGTGCGCCGTGCTTCGTGAGGCCGAATGGATGCCCGATCCAGAGGCTCAACGGACAGCCGATACCGAAGACGCTTTGGCCCAGGAGTTTGTCCGCCGAGAGGGTGCGAACTTCAAGTTTGTACCAGGACCAGGTTTCATGTGCTGGGATGGCAAACGCTGGGAGCGGGATGTCAGGAACCGTCACCTCGACGGCATGCGGTGCATTGCCCGCGAGCTTGCGGACGAAGCCGAAACACCCGCTCAGCGCCGACGGATTGCCTCGGCCAAGACCGTGCTCTCAATGCGCACACTTGCCTCTGCCGATCCTGAGATCGTCCGCGAAAGTAAGCAATTCGACGCCGACCACCTTTTGCTCAATACCCCCGGTGGTCTTGTGGACCTGCGAACCGGAGCAATGCGCAGCCACGAACGTGATTTGGTCACGAAGTCCTGCGCAGTCAGCCCCGCTTTCGGCATGCCATGCCCGCACTGGAATAGCTTCGTTGGCGATGTCTTTGCCGGCGACCCCCAGACCATCAGCTTTGCCAAACGGTTCCTCGGCTATTGTCTGACGGGCCTCACGCGAGAGCATGTCATGGGCTTTTTCTTTGGTGATGGCGCCAATGGGAAGAGCACCCTCCTTGACCTTCTGCTTTGGCTACTCGGTGATTACGCCCTGAAACTGCCGGCCACCGTTCTGATGGCGCAAGCCACTGAGCGGCATCCCACCGAGCTCGCTCAACTTGCCGGCGTGCGGTTGGCGGTAGGCAGCGAGCTTGACGAGGGGACGCACTGGGCGGAGGCCCGACTCAAGGAGTTGACTGGGGACACGACACTCACCGCACGCTACATGCGCGGCGACTTCTTCACGTTCCCCCTGCTCTGCAAGATCGTGATTGCTGGCAATCATCGTCCACAGATGCGCGCCGTTGACGATGCCATGAAGAGGCGCCTCGTATTAGTTCCGTTCACAGCCAAATTCACAGGCGAGCGGTGTGACCGCGGGATGCTCAATAAGCTCAAGGACGAGGGACCGACGATCCTGGCGTGGCTGATCGAAGGATGCCGCGAATGGCAAGCCTGCGGCCTCAATATTCCGGAGAATATTCGTGCCGCGTCTTCCGAATATGTTGCAGCAATGGACTCACTTGGGTTGTGGCTGTCCGAGTGCTGCGAGAGGCTTGATGATTCATCCTCCAACGAGGCCGCCAGTCGACTTTACCTGAGCTTTCGCGATTGGAAGCAGGCGCGTGGAGAAGCCCCGATGTCGCAAACACGCTGGGGCGAGCAGATGGTGACCCGCGGATTCGCGCGCTACACAAGCAACGGCACGCGCTATCGCGGCGTTCAGTTGACGCCAACGGAGGTCGATCGGCTGCTAGAAGCAGACAGGAAGTTCAACCCATGACCTGCGGGCGACGAGTTATGGAAGGGTACGGAACCGTTATCCGGTTTATCGCGTACATGCGCGCGCGATACGCATTAATGGGAAAGGGTTCCGTAGTGTTCCATGGGGAGGGAACAACTTGAGCCATCTAACCAGCACAAAGGTTGCATCTGACGAACCATTAACCATTGATGGACGCACACTTCGCCTGCTCCCTACCCCCGGTCGACGCAAGGCGCAGCTCAATACCTTGGAGGGTGTGCGTCGGGAAATGTCCAGGATCTATCGCGAGGCGGAGTCGGGGAAACGCGATACTGCCGAGGCGAGCAAGCTGACCTATATGCTGGGTCAGATCGGCAAGATGCTGGAGCTGACCGAGATCGAGGCGAGATTGCGCGTACTCGAGGGCCGATCAAGCGGCCGGCTGCCGGCGCCGGAGGCGACTAATGACTGACTACGACCGCAGATTGGAGCGCCTCGAGCAGCAGCGATTGGGCGTCACACGGACAGGCGGGGGCCTGTTGTTTGTGCGTCGGTGTCCTGACGGATCAGCGTCCGTTGATGCGGCAGGCGACCGGACGCATCGAAGCAAACCCGGGGAAACACCAGAGGAGCTGGTGGCGAGAGTGAAGACGTTGCTAACGATTGTGCACGCGCTCGTGATCTATGACTGATTACGATCGTAGGCTGGAACGCTTGGAGGCAGAGGTTAATTCGCCGACGCTGCCGCTAGTGGTCCACACGTATTCAGACAGCCCGTTCACCGAGGCCGAGCAAATCGCGAACGCGCGAAGGATCAATGATTGGCCGGATGACGGAGCCCACCCGATCATTCACATTCACCACCAGTATGTAAAACCCGACGGGACTCGGACGTAACCCCGGTGTAACCCCAGAAATAAATAGTGGCTTGCCTTGTTCCGCAAGCCATTGATTTTTGGTGGGCCGTGAAGGGATCGAACCTTCGACCAACGGATTAAGAGTCCGCTGCTCTACCAGCTGAGCTAACGACCCGGCGCTGCATCCTGTCCTGCGCCGCCAAACTTCGCGGCGAAGGGGGCGAATTATAGCCGCCTCGACGCGCCTTCGCCACCGGTCGTTTCTCTTTTGCCCGCGCGAGCGCTAATGTTCCTTGTTCGGATACCAGCAGGTACGCTTGCGCGTCGGCTCGATGTTGATTCAGAAACGTGCGTTCTGAAGTAAGTGCCCAGGCTTTGGACCGCGTGCGTTAAACGAACGCAAGTTTGCTAGGACTCGCAGCCGGGGCTTGCACACCGCGGGCTTCGAAACACAAGGACAATGCTTGCCGGACAATGCACGGCAGAGGCGTGGTAGGCCGTGCAGGACTTGAACCTGCGACCAACGGATTAAAAGTCCGCTGCTCTACCACCTGAGCTAACGGCCCATTCAGAATCGTTGATTATAGCCGAACGCGAGCGCGCTCCGGGAACTGTCGTGGCGCACCGATGCGAGTCGAAGAATCCCGCGCGCATCGATGATTAAAGCGAGTGCTTCGCGATGCTCCGGACGATACGGTCGTGGTTCGCGCGGCTACAACAGGAATCGTTCGCGTGGCAGCGACATCATCGCTCGGCCACGGCAGTTTCAGTGCGAGTTGCGCGTCAGGAACGGCGGTAACGACGCGAATTCGATGCCTTCCTCGCGCATCTCGTCGGCCTCCTCGCGCGACGCTTGCCCGCGGATCGGCCGCGCGGGAATTTCCTGGTAGTGAATCTTGCGCGCCTCTTCCGGAAAGCGTGGCCCGACGTTCTCCGTGGAATGCACAATTTCGCGCAGCTTGGTGATGACCTCGGCAGGTAGACCGCCGATGGCGTTGTTGTTGTCGCCATCATGATCGCCGGGTGCTTCGACCGGCTCGTTGTCGCGCGCCGCGCCGCGCGGCACCGCCACACGCGCCGACGGGACGCGCTCGACATGCGCGTCGTCGCAAACGGGGCACGTCACCAGCGCGACGCTTTGCTGTCGCGCGAATTCCTCGGCCGAGGCGAACCAGCCCTCGAAACGATGGCCGTGCACGCAGACGAGTTCGTAGACGATCATGAAGACGATAACGGGCGATGCCGGATCAGCGTTGACGATGCGCCGTCACGCCGGCGAATGCAAGCCTCCGGGTGGCCGAACCGTCGGATGGCAACCTTAAGTGTTGCGAGCGGTGCCATTAAGGCGAAGTTCATTTCTTGTCGTGGTTCGGCGACGCGTCACGGTGGGACGCAGTGACCGCACGATCGCAAAGCACAGACGTCTCGTCACCAGGAGAACAAGATTCCGGTCAGCATCGACTTCATCCGGAACGCTCGACGCGCCATGCCTGGTACTTAAGCGCAGCCACACAGCCCACGACGATCCCGCCGAGCGCGAGCATCGAGCCTACGGCCAGCGTGGAAATGCCCGTCAACCCCTGGCCGATCGTGCAGCCAAGCGCCGTCACGCCGCCGAAGCCCATCAGCACCGCGCCCACGATGTGGTTGCCGACATCCTCCACCGACCCGAATCCTTCCCAGCGAAACGAGCGCGTCGCCAGGGCCATCGCGGCCGACCCGGCGAGAACGCCGAGCACCCCGGCAATGCCGAACGTGAGGACGCGCGAGGTGTCGGTCCACAGCACCAGCCATTCGAGCAGGTAGCCGACGGGGCCAACAAAGCTGAACGACTCCATGCGACCGGAATTCGTCGCGACGAATCTCTCCTCGAGCGTCTGCGGATCCTCGGGCAGGTAACCCACATGCCCGGAGACGTACCACCCGCCGACGATCACCGCGCCGACGATGATTCCGCCGACAATCATCTGCGGGCTCGCGCGGAAGTCGCGGTTCGCGAAGATATAGACGAGCAGCGCCGCAACGACGAGCGCCGGTATCCACCACGCCGTCTTCGCCCCGGCCACGATCGCCGGCAGCGTTGAAGTTTTTGCTCCGCTGTCGAGCTGGATCGGATCGAGTCCGAAGACGCGCCACGGCGCGAACAGGCCCTTGAGCGTCATGTACGCTGCGATGGCGAGGAATGCAAGCACGATGAACGACTTCAGATTCCCGGCGCCTGCGCGAATCAATGACTTGCTGCCGCAGCCCGACGCGAGCGTCATGCCGAAGCCGAACAGAAATCCCCCGAGGAGATTCGACAGCCACGGAATGTGCGGATTGGTGTAGATCGACTTCGAGACGTCGATGAAGCCGGCCGTGTCGAGCGCTGCGGTGCCGGCGATCGCGACCGCGATGGCGAGGAGCCACATGCGCATGCGTCGCCAGTCGCCGAACGTGACGATGTCGCTGATCGCGCCCATGGTGCAGAAGTTCACGCGATGGGCAACGGCGCCGAAAACGAAGGCCAGCGCGAAAGCCGATGTGGTGACGATAGCGGATAGATGCGCTGCGTCTTGCATGCGCCTAAGTATCCCATGCAGCTCCTTAGTGGGCTGTTCACCAATGTATTCGTCCAGCCCGGAATCGGCGCGCGTCGGTGGCGCGAGGTCACGATCCGGATGGAACGTCGCCGGCTACTGTCCGCGACGGCGGTGAACGCCGGCGCGTCGACGCTCATCCGGCCCATGACTCGCGGCGACTACTCTTCCGGTATCACTCGCACTGCTTTCGTCGGGCGTCGGCACCTCGCCGCTCATCCGGCCCGTGACTCGCGGCGGCTACTCTTTCCGGTATCACTTGCACCGCTTTCGTCGGGCGTCGGCACCTCGCCGCCCATCCGGCCCATGACTCGCGTGGCTACTCTTCCGGTATCACTTAGCACTGCTTTCGTCGGGCGTCGGCACCTCGCCGCTCATCCGGCCCGTGACTCGCGGCGACTACTTTGCGAATGTCGCCAGTACCACATTGGTCGCGCTCCGTTGCGTCGACGCCCATCCGGCCCGTGACTCGCGTCCAGCTTCCCAGCCAAGCCGACGATTACTGCACCGAAGGCCCAATCCTCCGCTTTAACCCCATTCCCGGCCGACGGCCGTTTCCAGCTCTCGACCGCTGGCAGAAACGCCAGCCTCATGGGAGACCAACATGCTCGGACGTGGAAACCGGTTTCGCGGCGCGCTCGCGGCGCTTGCGCTCGGGTCGATGCTCGGCGTGGCCGCCACGGCCGCGTCGGCCGCCTACTTCGCCTCGGGCTCGCTCGTCGGTGTCGACGTCTACGATCGCCAGGACGGGCGCTCGCTCGAGGTCTACTCCAAGGACGGGCGCAGCTACGTGATCGGCGCGCCCGGCCACGAATATGCCGTCCGCATCCGCAATAACTCCGGCGAGCGGATCCTTGCCGTTACCAGCGTCGACGGCGTGAACGTCATCAGTGGTGAAACCGCGTCGCCGGATCAATCAGGCTACGTGATCTATCCGTACGGCAGTGTCGAAATCGCGGGCTGGCGCAAGAGCATGGAGCGCACGGCCGCGTTCTACTTCACCGATCTCGGCGACAGTTACGCTGCCCGCACCGGACGCCCATTCAATGTCGGTGTCATCGGCGTCGCGGTGTTTCGCGAACGCCGGCAGCCGCCGATTTCCTACTACCGCGATCGCGAGCGCCGCATCGCGAACGCGCAGCGCAGTGCGGAAGAAGGCGCTGCCGCCGACTCGCGCGCCGAACCCTCAGGCGCTCCTGCAGCAACGGTTCCCGCGCCTCCGCCCGTGGCACAGAGCGACAGCCCGATGGACGCACAAAACGAACGCGCGCAGCCTGAGTCCAAGGATGATGCGCTGCTCGAGCGCAGAGGTGGCAGGCTCGCGTCGAAGCTCGGCACTGGACATGGCCGCAGCGAAGAATCGTATGCGCAGCAAGTCCGCTTCGAGCGCGCTTCGAGCTCGCCTGATGAAACTGTCGCGATCCAGTACGACCGTCGGGAGAACCTGATTGCGATGGGCGTACTGCCGCGACCGCGCTATGCACAGCAACGCAACCCTGACCCGTTCCCCGGATCGCTACGCTTCGCCCCCGATCCGCGCTGACGACGTTTCGCCGCGACCACGCCGCGGCCATGGCGAAACCGAGGACCGCCGTTGCGACAACCCCGGCTGCCCCGCATACTGCGCGGGCCATGCCGGGGTCACGCTTCGAGGAAGCGCAGGACGAGGACCTGATGCTCGCCTACGCGCGAGGCGAAGCGGCCGCCTTCGACGCGCTCTACGCCCGGCACAAGGGTCCGGTCTATCGCTACGTGCTGCGCCATTGCGGCAACGCGGGTCTCGCCGATGAGATCTTTCAGGACATCTGGATGAACGTCATACGCGTGCGCGCAACCTATGCGCCGACCGCCAAGTTCACGACGTGGATCTACACGCTCGCACACAATCGCATCGTCGATCACTGGCGTGCGAACGGCGCGGCGAAGCTCGTCTCGATCGACGACGACGCGGACGAATCCACGCGCGACGCGGTGGAGTCGCTGCCGGCGCGCCCGGATGCGGAGCCGCAAGCGCGTTTCGCGCAAGGCGAGCTCGGCGCCCGACTCAAGGCGGCGCTCGGGAGCTTGCCCGCCGCGCAACGCGACGCGTTCCTCCTGCAGCAGGAGGGCGGACTCTCGCTCATGGAGATCGCCGAGCTCACCGGTGTGGGCACGGAGACCGTCAAGAGCCGGCTACGTTACGCCACCGCGAAGCTCCGCGCCGAGCTTGCCGGATTGCGTGAGGATTTCTCGTGACGACCGATCGCGATCTTCACGATCCCGCGCTGGACGCTGCCTGGCGCGACCACTCGCGCGAGACGCCGCCGGCATCTCTCGATGCGGCGATTCTCGCCGCAGCGCATCGCGCGGTCGGCAGCGCGCCGCGCGCGGCGGAAAAGCGCGCTTTTGCACCGAGCTGGCGTTCGTGGTGGCCGCTCGCGGTTGCCGCGACACTTGGCGCGATCGCGTTCGGCATCGCGGAGCTCGCACCGACCGAGCGCGATCCCACGACGGCGATCGTGAGCGATGTACCGAAACGACTCGACACCGGCGAGCGCGCGGCGCCCGCGCGCCAGTCAGCGTCGTCCGCCGAAGCGCTGCGCGCTCCGGCTCCGGCCGCCGAACCTTCGCCGACGATGCGCACCAACGAAGCAATGAAGGAGACGCAGCCGTCGCCACCCATCGTCGCGCAATCGGCGCCGGCCGAAAACAAGGATGCGGGTCCGCGTGGCAAGCTGAGCGGTGGCGCCGCGCCGGCCGCTTCATCCGCAACAACCTCGGATGCCAAGGTGCCGAGCGCGCCTGCGAGCACGATCGAGTCGAAGACGCCGATCGTCGCGAAGCCAGTGCCGAGCGATGCGAATCGCCGCAGCGACACCTTCGCGCAAACGCCGCAATACGAAAAGCTCGCGCGGGACGAGCGCTCCACCACAACCAACGAAAAGGCGGCGACCCAGACGCAACCGAAGACGGAAGCGAGTCGGTCTGACACTGGATCGTCTGCGCAAAATGCGCAGGGCGCACGGCAAGCCGAACTCGCCCCGAAGCCCGAACCCGCGGACAAGGTGGCGGCCGCCGCGCCGGAGCCGTTTCCCGCGCAGCGCCCGGCAGGTCGCAAGGACGACAGCGCTGCGATCCGCGAGCCCGACGCTGTGCTCGAAAAGAAGCAGAAGTCAGTGACGAGCGGCACCACGGCTGCACAAGATCTGGCATCCCCGCAATCTGGATCACCGGAACGCGCCGAGGCGCAACGCGAAATGCGCGAAGAAACGTCGCGCGCGCGGGTCGCAGCAACCTCGCCGAGCGTGCCCGCGCCTCCGCCCGCACGCCCCGCCACAACGCCGGATTCACCGCCGTCTCCGCCGGCCGGATCGCCCGCGCCTCCAGCCGCACTGGCAGCTTCTTCCACGACCACCGCTCGCCTGCAAGCCCCGCCGCGAGGTGTTGCGCAATCCGCGGGAACGATCGCGAACGAGAGCGATCGTGAACGCCAAGCTGCGGCGGGCGCGGCCGGGCTCTCGAACTCACCGGCCTCGACACGCGATCAGCTGGAAGCGCGCCGCAAAGGTGCGGTGCAAGCCGATCGCGATGTGAGCGACTTCATCTCGCGGCTCCGCGCGCAGCGCGCCGCGGGTCACGACGAAGAAGCTGTGCAGACATTGCGCGCGTTTCGCGCTGCGCATCCCGACGCGGATCAGCTGCTGCCAGAGGATCTGCGGACATGGGCGGCGACGATTCCGCGCTAGTCCCACGATGATCAAAATCGCGGCGGCCGCAGCACCTCCGGAGAGATAACCAGCCCGAGCCACCCGGCGATCTGGTCTGACGCAGACTAAAGCGTCCGCAGCAGCTTCCGAATGGGCGACGGTAACGCCGCCGCAAGCGCATCGTCGCGCGCGAGCCAGACGCATTGCGGCGCCTCGGCACGCGCAGGCCAATCGGTAATTGCGACTCGCACCGGATGCAACGTCAATGCGAAGTGAGTGAACCCATGCTGGATCGGCGCAAGCTCGCCGACAATGCGTGCGTGGGCCGAGAAACGCTGCTCGACGTACGAGTCGACATTCGAGTCGAGCGGCAATTCCGGCAGGCTCCACAACCCTGCCCAGATGCCGACCGGGGCGCGCTTTTCCAGCAACAGCTCGCCGCCGCGCTCGATCACCAGCACGCGCACGCTCTTCTGCGGCAGTTCTTTCTTCGGCCGCGGCGAGGGCAGCTCGTGTGTGCGACCTTCGACGCGCGCGCGGCAATCGTCCGCGACCGGACAGACGTCGCACCGCGGCATGCGCTTGACGCAGATCGTCGCACCGAGGTCCATCATGCCTTGCGTATAAGCCTCGATGTCGTCCGCGGGCAGGCGGCGCTCGGCGGCTTGCCACAGCATCGCCTCGATGGCAGGTGACCCTGGATAGCCTTCGATCGCATCGTGCCGAGCGAGCACGCGCTTCACGTTGCCATCGAGAATCGCGCCACACTCGCCACTCGCAAATGCGGCAATCGCGGCCGCGGTCGAGCGTCCGATACCGGGCAGCGTCGCGAGGGTCGCGGCGTCACGAGGGAATTCACCTCCGTGCCTCGCTACCACTTCGCGTGCCGCAGCGTGGAGGTAATGCGCGCGACGGTAATAGCCCAGGCCGCTCCACAACGCGAGGACCCGATCGAGCGACGCCGCCGCGAGTGCGCGCACGTCGGGCAGCTCGGCGACGAAGCGCGTGTAATAGGGCAGCACCGTCGTCACCTGCGTCTGCTGCAGCATGATCTCGGAGAGCCAGATGCGGTACGGATCGCGCGTCTGCTGCCACGGAAGATCGTGACGTCCGTGCGTGCGCTGCCAGCCGACTACTCGGCTGGAAAAGGGTAACTCGCTTACCCCACTACCGCATCCCCAACCGTTGCTTCGCCTTGCTCGCCGCCTCCGATTGCGGATATTTGGTGATCAGCTCTTCGAGCGACTTTCGCGCGGCTGCGGCGTCGCCCATGTCGGCCTGCGCAGATGCGATGTTGAGCAGCGCATCCGGCACCTTCGGGCTGTCGGGGTAGGACTGGATCAGCTGGCGCTGCGAGGCGATCGATGCGCGATAGTCCTTGCGCGCGTACTGCGCGTTACCGACCCAGTATTGCGCGGACGGCGCAAGCGGGCTGCGCGGATACGCTTTCACGAATGCACCGAAGCCGGAGATCGCGGCCGGGTAGTCGCCGCGCTTGAACGCGTCGAGCGCCGCGTCGTACGCGCGCTGCTCGGCCGTGATATCGGTCGGCGAACGCGTCTGCAATGCGCCGGCGTTGACCGGGACGGGCGGGGTGACGCCAGCGTTGGCGCCCGTCGAAGGCGACGGCGGGCTGAACGCACCCGCGGTTGGGCCCGGTGCGCCGGCCGAGCTTGCAGGCGTGGCATTCGCGACGTTGGTCGAAGCATCGGGAGGCGCCGATGCGGCGCCACCGCCTTCGAGCTTGCGCAGACGTGTATCGAGGTCGACGTACAGATCCTTTTGTCGCTTCTGCGATTGCTCGATCTCGTAAGTGACGACCTCGATCTGGCCGCGGAGCCTGGAGATATCGGCCTTGATCTGTTCGATCGAGTTGAAGAGGTCCATCAACCCCCCGCTCTTCAGCTGCTGGTCGAGCTGGTCGACCTGCTGCGACAGCTGCGTCACGCGCTGGTTGGTCGCATCGATGCGCTTGCGCGCTTCTTCATCGTCGAAGAGGCCGGCACGCGCGAGCGGTGCAAGCGCGCACAACGCGAATCCGACGGCAAGCGAGCGTGCTCTCCACATCGAGGGGGCGGACCCGCGCGTCGGGGCGGCACCGGACTCGCGGTCCGATCCCCCGACGCGAACCTCGGTGTGGCGCGTCGACGGGTACCTTCCACCGCTACGAAGACAACGATTCACGTTAGAGCACTCCCGCGTTCGAAATAATTTCCGGTCCTTGGACGTGCGGCTGCGACGCCGCGCGAACGCGGCGTCGCGTTCGATTCGGCCGCCTTCAGTCTCCCACGTAGACGATGTCGTCGCGCCGGTTCTGAGCCCACGCCGATTCGTCGTGGCCGGCGTTGCGCGGCTTCTCCTTGCCGAAGCTCACCGTCTCGATCTGGATGTCGGTGGCGCCGAGCAGCACCATCATCCGCTTGACGGCATCGGCGCGGCGCTGGCCGAGCGCGATGTTGTATTCCGGCGAGCCGCGCTCATCCGCGTTGCCCTGCACCGTCATCCGCGCGTTGCGGTTCTGCTGCAGATACCGCGCGTGGGCTTCGATCATCGGCTTGTATTCTTCCTTGACGACGAAGCTGTCGAAGTCGAAGTACACGTTGCGCTTGGAGAGGATGTTGCTCGGGTCCTTGAGCGGATTCGCGCCGGTGCGGCCGGTGGTCCCGGTCACGGCGCCGGTCGTCGCACCGCTCGTTTCCGCGCCGGTACCCGCAGCGCCGGTGCCACTCTTGTCGTCGACCGGCGCGGGCTGCTGCTCCGCGCTCTTGCAACCGACGAGGGCGACCGCGATCAGCGCGGCGAACAGGATGTTGCGCATGTCACCTCCTGCAGCAAAGTATGATGGGCAGTGTAGTGCGGGCGAGCACCTGCGCTCGACGGGCACGGCTCGGGCAGGACGTCAACCGAAAGATTGCGGCACTTGCATCGCGAGCGACGCAAAGCCCAGGTGGCGTCGTCGATCGGCGACATCGTGATCATGGCGGTGGAAGCGGACCCCATGCAGGCTCGCGCACGTCGGTCGCGGTTGCGGACAGCCGCTGCTTCACGCGACCGTCGATGGAGACGGCAGCCAATATACCACGGCCTCCGCCGTCGCTCGAATGCAGAACCATCTTCCCATTCGGCGCGACGCTCGGGCTCGCGTCGTCGGGCCCCGACGTCAGCACCTGCGACTGTCGCGTTGCGTAATCCATCGTCGCGATCTGGTAGCGGTTGTTATCGCGCCGCACGTAGACGAATCCGGATCCGTCGGGGAGCGGACGCGGCGAGACGTTGTACGAGCCCTCGAACGTGAGCCGCTCGACTGCGCCGTTCGCCAGATTGACACGGTAGATCTGCGGCGTGCCGCCGCGATCGGACGTGAACAAGAGCGACTGGCCGTCCGGTGTGAACGCCGCCTCGGTGTCGATCCCCGGCGAGGTGAGCACGCGCACGAGGCCGCCGCCATCGGCGTTCATCACGTAGATCTGCGAGCCGCCGTCCTTCGACAGAGTCACCGCGAGACGACGTCCGTCCGGCGACCACGCGGGCGAGCTGTTGGTGCCGCGGAAGTTCGCGACCGCCTGCCGCGCCCCGGTCGTCAGCGACTGTACGTAGACGACCGGCTTCTTCGCCTCGAACGAGACGTACGCGAGCCGCGTACCGTCGGGCGACCAGCGCGGCGACATGAGCGGCTCGGACGAGGAGACGATCGCCTGCGGATCGTTGCCGTCGGCGTCCGCGACGAGAAGCTGGAAGCGCGAGCCCTGCTTGGTGACGTAAGCGATGCGCGTCGAGAACACCCCGGCAGCGCCGGTGAGCTTCTGATAGATGACGTCGGCGATCTTGTGGGCGGTCGCGCGGAGCTGGTTCGTCGGCACGGTGTAGACCATCGACGCAAGCGTGGTCTGCTTCACGACGTCGACCAGCGCGAAGCGCACTTCGACGCGCCCATCGCCGGAGGGCCGCGCCGACCCGACGACGACCGCGTCGGCCCCTCGCGAGCGCCACATGGCGCTTTGGACATCCTCGGCGCGCACGGGTGGCGGCTGCACGTTGCTGTCGACCGTGCGGAACAGGCCGGAGCGGGTGAGATCGGCGCTGATGACGTTCGTGAGTGCGAGCGGCAGCACCTGCTCGCTGTCGAACGGCACGATGGCGATGGGAATGGCCTGCGACGCGCCGCCGATGATCTCGATCGTCAGCTGCGCGCGCGCGACGCCAAACGACAACAACGACAGCGCGGCCACCGCGCAAAGGATGCGGACAAAACGCTTCATCGGCAGGCGGATTATATCGGGGCCGGCGTCATGCCCGGCCCGCGGGATCGATCTTCTTGCGCCATTGAATGCGGATTCGCCTCTCCTAACGCACGCAAAGCAGTCGCGGGGTCAACACGACCGGATGGATCGATGCCGTCGCCAACCTTCATGCCGCGCGACGGCGGTTCTTAAGCTTCGTCGGGTCGACGATCACATCAAATACTCCCGCCTCGCCTTTCACCCTGCCCCAGCGGAAGCGGCGGATAGGACGGGTGCAAACTGCCGCCGCTCGTTCGCACGAATCATTAATGCGGCGCAACGGCGGTTTCCATCCCGAACGCCTGTGTGATCCGCTCACCGACCCGGCGGGCCTCGTCGCGATCGGCGTACGGGCCGACGTACACGCGAAACAATCCCCCCGCCTGACGGATTTTCGCTTCGACCGGCAAGGTCGCGAGTTGGTTCTGCGCGTGCGCGAGAAAGGACTGCGCGTTGGCAAAATTTGCAAAGGCGCCGAGCTGCACCGCATAGCCGCCGGCGAGCGGGCTCACGTCCGCGTTCGCAGCAGGCGACACAGGCGGCGATGCGGGAGCGAGCTGTGGAGTTGACGGGGCGGTCGCGACATTCGTCCCCTGGATGACCGGCGGGGGCGTGACGGGCGCCGTGACGACGCCGCTGGAGGTGGACGGCTCGGCAGCGACGACGACGGTGGACGGAGGTGCCTTGCCGGTATTCACCGGCGCGAGCGTCGCGACCCGCGTCGCCGTCACGTCGGCTGGCAGGATTGCTTCGACCTCGACCATGCCGCTGCCGCGCTGTGCGACCCCGATCCGGTGCGCGGCGGCGTACGACAGATCGATGATGCGGTCGTAGAGGAAAGGCCCGCGGTCGTTCACGCGCACCACGACGCTCTGACCCGTCGCGACATTCGTCACCCGCGCATACGACGGCAACGGCAACGTCGGATGCGCGGCCGTCATCGCGTACATGTCATAGGTCTCGCCGATCGAGGTCTTCTGGCCGTGGAATTTCCGCCCGTACCATGAGGCGATGCCGCGCTCCTTGTAACGCACGAGCGAGGTCGCGGGCACGTACTCGCGGCCGAGCACCGTGTACGGCCGGTTGGCGAACCGGTTGAGCGGCTCGACCCGCGGCACGGCGTCGGGAATCGAATCGAGGTTGCCCGGCGCCTCTCCGGGACCGTCGTCCTTATAGTATCTGGCGGAGGACGAGGTAGAGGCCGTCGACTTCGACGGCGTGGATCCGCAGCCCGCCAGGAGCCACGTCAGCGCCGGCAGCAGAAGGAATGCGATCCCGACACGCGCAAGCGCGCGTCGAAACCGATCGCGCGTGCGGACGCGACGCGCGCGTATTCCGTTCCTCACGAAGCGCAATGATACGGCGCCGTGGCGGCGCTGGCGACAGGCGCGTTGCGCGGGGGTCCACCGGAAATGGTCAGGCGACGCGGGCTTTAGGACTTGGCGGCGCTCGCGATGGACGTCCGTTGGTGCGGGCGTTTGGACTCGGCGCCGCGTGCCGGCGCTCGCGCGATAGCGTTTTGGCGTTGGCCGTGCCCGGCGCCGTGGCCATCGTGCGCGGCGTGGTCCGCGCATCGGACGCGCCGTGACCGCGGTATTGGCGCCGCCCATGCGTCAAGCCGCGCGCGATAATGGCGCCCGATCCGCAGGAAAGCTGATTGCGGCAATCGCTTCGAGCGCATCGTGGCCACCTACGTCTTCGCGTGGAACCCCAAGCTGTGGGGCTGGCCCGAGCTGCCACGCGACATCGCGCGGCTCCGCAAACGCGGCCACGTCGACGTCGAATGGTCGTCGGGACGGGCACGCGCGATCGAGCCCGGCAGCCGCGCCTTCTTCGTGCGGCTCGGCGTCGAGCCGAAGGGCGTCTTTGGTGCGGGCTACACGCTAACCGCCCCGCAAAGCGACATCCACTGGCGCAAGGAGAAGGCTGCGCTGGGCACGAAGACCAACTACCTGACGCTGCGGATCGAGTTCCTGAGCGAGACGCCGCTCATCACCTTCGACGAGCTCAAGCAACCGCCGTTTTCACGGTTCCGGTGGGGCGTGCGCCAGTCCGGTACCCACATGCCGTCATCGGTCGCCGACGCGCTCGAGCCGTGGTGGGAGGAGCGCGTGACGGCAATCGACCCATCGCGGAGCCGGAAACCGATGGCAACGCGCAAGTCCACGAAGGCGAAACGCACGAGCCGTTGAGCGACTTCCTTTCGGCTCGCTTATTCCGGACGACGATCGAGCGGGCTCAACACACCGCGTCCTCCGCGGTTCAGCACGTGCGTGTAGATCATTGTCGTGGAAACGTCGCGATGTCCGAGCAGCTCCTGCACGGTCCGGATGTCGTAGCCGGACTCGAGCAGATGCGTCGCGAACGAATGACGCAGCGTGTGCGGCGTCGCCGGCTTGACGATTCCTGCGTCGAGTACCGCCTGCCGCATCGCGCGCTGGAACGCCTGGTCGCTCAAGTGATGACGGCGAAGATCGCCGCCGCGCGGATCCCTCGAAGGCGACTCCGCAGGAAAGACATATTGCCAGCCCCACAGCCGCTCCGCGCCCGGATACTTTCTACCGAGCGCATCGGGCAGGTAGACCGCACCGAAGCCAGCCGCAAGGTCCTCGAGGTGCCGATCGTGCATCACGGCGAGATGACGGCGAAGCGCTCCCGCCACACCGCGCGGCAGCATCGTCACCCGATCCTTTCCACCCTTGCCGTCACGCACGATGATCTCGCGGCGCGCGAAATCGACGTCTTTCACGCGGAGCCGCACCGCTTCCATGATCCGCAGGCCCGCGCCATAGAGCAGGCGACCGATCAGGCGATGCTGCCCGCGCAGGCGCACGAGCATGCGGTTGACTTCGCGCCGCGTCAGGACCACCGGCAGGCGCGCAGGCGTTTTCGCCTTCTGAACGTGATCGAGCCATGGCAACTCCGACGCAAGCACCTCGCGATAAAGGAAGAGCAGCGCGCTCTTCGCCTGGTTCTGCGTCGCGGCAGCCACTGTGCAATCGACCGCGAGATGCGTGAGGAACGCTTCGACCTCGGGCGCCCCGAGCTCGGACGGATGGCGCTTGTCGTGAAACAGGATGAAGCGTTTAATCCAGTCGACGTACGCCTGCTCGGTGCGCAGACTGTAGTGCTTCACGCGAATCTTGTGACGCACACGGTCGAGCAAGCGCAAGGGCTGCGCATCCGACTGCTCCAGGGTTGGCGGGTCGCGATGCATCGAAGCGGGATTTAGGCACCACTATTGGCGATTAGTGTGATGATTCTGGGATAATTTCGTCCCGTTTTTGAATCGGCCAAACGGACGATTGATGCCTTTTCCGTCCCAATGACGGTTATTCTTTAGGATGCATACTTCTCGTTAGCCCTCGTGACTCGTCCACATGACGCCGGTGCGGTTTATGCAGCATTGGACGCCCACGTTGGCACGTTCTTCGAGGGGCACGCGCTTGATCGCGTAGCGTGGGATCGCGGGCCAATCCAGCGAGATCTCCCTGGTTTCGCCGTCACTCGAATTGGCCCCGGTCCCAAGACAGATCTCTGGGTATACGTTTCGCGCGGAGCTTGGACAGCGTCGCCCGAGGTCTCCGGTCATGTTGAGTTTATGACCCTTGGGGCCGTGGACAATCCACGCTTCCCCGAGTTAGTCACGATGACTGCGCACTATCATGTGTCCTATCCTCTTGCGGCTGGTCACACCTTTCCGATTGGCGAGCCTTGGCTTCCCGGCTCGCTCTGCGAGCACGTGCTTGTCTCCCGCCCGTACCCGTTTGGTCCGGCTTTCGAAGTCTGCAATTTCGCAAATGGGCACGTTCATATACTGTGGCTCCTTCCGATCACTGCGGCGGAGCGGGAGCTCAGACACCGCGATGGGCTCGAAGCGCTGGAATCTCGCTGCGAGCGCAGCGGTCTTGAGTATTGGGTTCCTGATCGTGCGTCGGTTGTCTAGCACCACGAGGGCTAACATCTCGTTCAACCGGACCCGTCGCCGGCGGGCTCTTAGTGTTGGGCTTGGTGGGCGGTGGTTCGCCAGCGTCGGTGGCGGCGCCGGGCCGGTTAACTCAGCTTGTTAGGCCCCATGTTCACATCGCGGACTTGGCTTGCTCTGATAGCTGCTCCGGTAGCCTTCTCCGTAGCATATGCGGGCTTGGGGCTCGCGTCGTTGCCGGCTCACTTAGGCTCTGATCGTCCGCGCGCAGGGGATTTCATCGTGCCTGGTGTGATCGCCGGTTTATTGTTCGAGCTATTGGTTGTCATCCCGCTATACCTCTGCTTACGCAGATGGCAGCGGCTCGGCGCAATGACGTTCTTGACCATTGGGTCCATCGCGTGGTTTGGTCTTAGCTTTATTCTGATGATGTTTCTCGGAGTGAACGCGAATGGCGCATCAGCCACTGCCGTGCAGTTAGTCCCCCCGGGAGTGGTTCTGGTGGTTACGTTTTGGTGGCTCGTTGGTGGTACGCATAATGGGGCCTAACCACTCATTCAACCGGACGCGCCGTGTACGGGCTTTGAGATGCGCGGCACCGCGTGGCGCGCCGGTTAATTCGGATCGTTAGGGCGCATGCCCCTGTCCATCATCGCCAAGCTCAAAGCCGCTCTTCGTCCACAGCCCGAGGCGCGCCCGCAACAGCCGGCGCGTGATCCGGAGGGCTTCGTGTACGTCAAGATTCCCGAATCGATCATGCCCATCGACCGCGGTTCGAAGTACGAGGACCCGTTAGATGAACGCCTCGTCAAAGCCCAACTCGGCACGGTCACGGGTGGAGGTTCTCAACTCGGGGATCCGCTGCCCGATGGGAAGCGTTATGTCGTCTTTTGTGGCATCGACATCGACGTTGCCGATCTCACAAAGGTGCTTCCGTTCCTGCGCACGGAGCTCCCTACGCTGGGCGCACCTGTAGGCACCGAGCTGCACTACACTCAAGGTGGCGTGCGGCTGCAAGACGAGTACCAATCGGATGGCTGGCGGCTGGCGCAGCCACGAACCTTCTTGCATCCGGGCTTCGGAATTTAGCCCCGGTGACGCGCAGCGCATGCGCCCTAACATCTCGTTCAACCGGACCCGTCGCCGGCGGGCTCTGAGTGTTGGGCTTGGTTGGCGGTGGCTCGCCAGTGTCGGTGGCGACTGCCGGGCCGGTTAACTCAGATCGTTAGAGCGCATTAGATGGAAGTAGCCCTCCACGCCAACGTATGCGATACCGCAACATCCAAAGTGGCGGCGGCTTTGCGACCACTGTTCGACGAGTTAGGCGAGCGGCTGCAGGGGCAGTACGGCGGGACTATGGAGCACCTGTGGATTGATTTGGAACTCATCGAGTCACACGCTCGAGGTGATGGGAGACAGCTCTTTCCCTTCCGATTCCAGCGGCGTGTATCCGGCTATTCCCGCTTGGGTCTCCCGGCAATACCGGATCAGTTCAATGTTGGACACTTCAGTGTAAGACCGGATTTTCATCTCATTGTGTCGCTTCCGATCGATCAGGTCATACCGTACGTCTTATCGTTGATTTATGGCGCTACATCTGTATTGCTCGAAAAACAAAAGAGACTCGGAGGTTTTGACGCTGTTCTCTTCAGAACTAGGTTTATCGACGCGTGCAGGAGTATTGGCCATGAGGTCCCGAACACGCTCAATGCGCTCTAACATCTCGTTCAACCGGACCCGTCGCCGGCGGGCTTTGAGTATTGGGCTTGGTCGGCAGTGGTTCGCCATCGCCGGTGGCGGCGCCGGGCCGGTTAACTAAGATCGTTAGGGCACAGTGAGTCGCGCGCCAACTGGCGTCATCGTCGCTTTCGCAGTTGGCCTACTTCTCTTTGCGTCCGCGTTCGTCATCGCGCCGCGATCATGCGAGGGTGGTCTTTCCGTATATTTCTGGCTTGGCGTTTTTGCGCTTGTGGTGTTACTGGCGCTGCCCTTCGTCACACGCCTCGGCAGTTCCGTTCTCATACGCTCAGGCTGGGCGGTGGGGCTTGTTCTCGCGGGTGCTGGGGTTTGGGTTGCTGGTTTGGCTGCGGCCAACGTACGCCTTATCTGTCGCCTTATCTAGCGAGGTCTTGGTGAGCGAGCAACTGTGCCCTAACATCTCGTTCAACCGGACCCATCGCCGGCGGGCTTTGAGTTGTGCGCTCCGGTTCGGTGCCGACTCACACGCCGGTGGCCGGGCCGGTTAACTTCGTTCGTTAGGCCACATTCATGGCGCCAAATGCAGCTCTGCGAGCGCTGTTCGCGGTGGGGGCTTCTTGCTTACTTGTTGGGTGCTCTCTCGTTCCGATCTCTGATGTGCCGCCCGCCGGGGCGCAAAGCGCAGAGGTCTTCGTCGTCCGAGAGAAACTCTTTCGTGGAGGATTCAACTCGCAGTATCTCTCTGTCGATGGAGTTACAATCGCGCGCCTAGATAGTGGTGAATATACGAAATTCAGAGTCTCAGAGGGAACGCACGTGCTCCAAATTCGCTGGAGCATTCTGTTACATGGTCAATATGTGAGGACCGCCCGGTTCGACGCGAAAACCGGCGAGAACTATCTTTTTGTGACTTGGTTTCAGCGTGGAACGCCCAAGGCTGAAGGTGGCGCAGACTGGGACTACTCAGAGACCATGGGCATTCAGCTATGGGACTGGGCGGAGTTCGCTCGAAAGGTCGAAGGTAAGACCTTTGTCGCACCTGGCCGTTAACGCGATGTGGCCTAACCACTCATTCAACCGGACGCGCCGTGTACGGGCCTTGGTTCATGTAACGCCGCGTGGCGCGCCGGTTAATTTGGTACGTTAGGGCACGCAATGACACCGAAATGAGGTAGCAAAGGAGGAAAGCATGCGGACGAACAAAAGCTGGATCATGGCCTTCCTGCTCGGTGCCGTCATCGTCGTATCGATCGCCGGCCAAGCGCTAGCGCAGGAAGGCGTTACGCGCACCGTGATTCTCAAGGAGCCACTGGAGGCAGACCCCACGAAAGAGGTGACAGTATTCGTCTTCGAACTCAAGCCCGGAGGGAGGACTGGCAAACACTACCATCCGGGGCAGGAGTTCATTTATGTGTTGGAAGGCGAAGGAAGAATCGAGGAGGCGGGTAAGCCGCCCGTGGACTTGAAGCCCGGAGTCGGGGTCTATTTCCAGTCAGACCCAACCAAGCCTACCTATGTGCACGAGGGCATTAATCTCAGCCAGACCAAGCCATTGAGGCTAGTCACGACGCTCATTACCGCGAAGGGCCAGCCACTCGCAATCCCAGTCAAGTAAACCGATGGCGGCGTGCCCTAACCTCTCGTTCGACCGGACCCGTCGCCGGCGGGCTTTGAGTGTTGGGGTTGATGGGCGGTGGCTTGCCAGTGTCAGGGGCCGGCGCCGGGCCGGTTAACTCAGTCGTTAGGACTCAAATAATGATGCGAACCATTACTACCTTCGCCGTCCTCATGTCGATTGCGTTGTTGGCGCACGCGGGCAATGACTCCGGCTTGAGCCAAAGCTACTCTCGATGCATTGCCAAGGCAGGTGGCGTCGATCCTGAGGTTTCGAAGTGCATGAGCACTGAGTACACGTTACAGGACCGCCGTCTGAACGCGAGCTACAAGTCACTTATGGCGAAGTTGAGCGAGGAGCGAAAGAAGCAACTTCAGGAGACACAACGTCTTTGGCTCAAGTACGTCGAAGCCAACTGCGACTTCTACTACGATCCCAACGGCGGCACAGCAGCGCGTGCAATGTCATCTGAGTGCGCAGTCATGGCCAGAGCGCAACGCGCTCAAGAGCTTGAAGGTCTGGCAAAGTGGCAGTGAGGCCTAACCCCTCCGTCAAGGGGACTGGCTTGCGGCCCGCCCCTTACGTCGATCGTTAGGCGTCTGCGGGATGTTCGAGGCGCTCGAACACGTTCTCATGTTCGTCCCAGCCGTCAGCCCAGCGGCGGAGTGGTACGGACGTGTCCTTGGGCAGCGTCCTCAGTTCATCGATGAGAACTTTGCGAGCATCCGAGTCGGTACCTCGGAGCTGTGTTTCCACGTTGCCGATGCTAAGGTCCCGGCTGGGCGTGCGGGCCAGGTTGCCTATTGGCGCGTCTCGTCGCTCAACGCTGCACGGGGTGCATTTGAGGGAGCTGGCGCAACCTTGTATCGTGGTCCCCTCAACATCGGCAACGGTCGGGCTATATGTCAATTCGCCGACCCATTTGGCAATCTCATTGGGGTTGTTGGTGCCGCAGCCGCCTAACATCTCGTTCAACCGGACACCTGTGTTGCCCCAGGGCCCCGCCACTGAGATTTGGAATAGACTGCACGGCGTCGTCGAAGAACACGCGCCACGACATATGCAAAGGACGAAACGATGATCCGAAGGATAGGTTTCCTTGCAGTCTTAGTGATCGTCGCGGCGGTCTCGGGGTGCGCAACCATCGCGGGTGGGCTGATTGGGACTGGAGTGGGCGTCGCCACTGGTCATCCGGTGTCCGGAGCCCTCATCGGAACCGGCGTGGGCATGTTGGTAGACACAGCGCCACGCCAATAGATCGACCGCACTTGGCGCAAGCCAGTGGCGGTGCCGGGCCGGTTAACTCAGATCGTTAGGTCTCACACTTTTCGTCTGGTGCCATGTCTGCTCTATGAATACAACAATCCCAACACAAGCTGCATGACGCTGACTTCTTCCGCGCACTGGAGGTTAGCCGGACTGAAGCCCTTGTTACTCGCGATATGCCGGCGATAGAAAGGCTCCACGCACCTGAATATGAGCTCATCAGTCCGCCTGGTCGCGTCATGACCCTCCAGCGGTACATGTCACTCATTGCGGCTGAGCCGTTCTACGCCAAGTGGGAGCACGGCGCTATGAGAGTTCGCCTTTCCCAAGTTATGGCAGCCGTAAGGTATCAGGCAAAGATCACGTTTCCGACTGGTGTCGTCGTCGACTGCTGGCACACGGACGTGTATGAGCTGCAAGCGGGCTCCTGGAGGGCGGTCTGGTCTCAGGCAACACAGTTGCCGCCAAACTCCGCACCCTCAGTTGGTGGACGGTGAGGCCTAACATCTCGTTCAACCGGACCCGTTGCCGGCGGGCTTTGAGTGTTGGGCTTAGGCGGCAGTGGCCTGCCAAGGTCGATGGCGGTGCCGGGCCGGTTAACTCGGTGCGTTAGACATCCACGAACAGCTCATGCTCGCTGTCAAGCGACTTGCAGCGCCGTCTATGCTCGCGCTGTCGTTCGTGGCAAGCGCCCAAACAACGCAGAGCGTAGTCGACATCCCGACTCGGCCCAGTGTTACGCAGCGGATGATCGTTCTGACCCCGCCCGAGCCCAAAGGGGCGGTGGTGCTGCTGCCTGGGGGCCACGGTGGTCTGCAGATCTTTCCCAATGGCTCGATGAAGTGGGGCGATGGCAACTTCCTCGTCAGGAGTCGGCAGCTGTTCGCCGAGCGGGGCCTGATGGTCGCCGTCGTGGACGCGCCATCCGATCGTCAGTCCTGGCCTTACCTAGTAGGCTTTCGCCAGACTCCAGAGCATGCTGCCGACCTCAAAGCGGTGATCGCCTGGCTGCGAGAGAAGTCAAAGGCACCTGTATGGCTCGTGGGCACGAGCAGAGGAACTGTGTCTGCTGCCTATGTCGCCACAGAGCTTTCGGGACCCGAGGGGCCTGACGGAATAGTCCTGACTTCTACCATCCTCACCGACGACAAGGGCCGTCCGGTGCCGGCCATGCCGCTGCAAAGGATACGGGTGCCGGTTCTGGTCGTGCACCACGAACAAGATGGCTGTTCTCTATGCTCTTTTTCCGAGGTGCCGGCGCTGATGGCAAAGCTAGCCAACACACCGCGGAGCCAGTTGTTGTCCTTCAAGGGTGGACTGAGCACGGGCGATCCGTGTGAAGCTTTCGCATACCACGGCTTCAACGGCCTAGAGCCTGAGGTGGTGCAACAAGTGGCAGCTTGGGTGCTCGCCAAGTAGGCGCAGGAATGTCTAACCAGCTATTCAACCGGATCTGCCTTCGGCCGGGCGGTTAATAGCAGCGTCCCATCCGCCACCCAATGCCCGATAGAGGTCGACAGCGGCGCTCAGGCGATCCGCACGGCTTTGCACAAGAGAAAGCTCCGCTGACAACAAACTTCGCTCCGCGTCTAGCTGATCGAGATACGGGGAATAGCCCGCGCGATAACGCCGCGTCGCAAGCTTCAGTGCATGCGCAAGTGCGTCGCGCTGTCCCAGCAACTCCTTCTCTTGGTCCTCCAGAAGGCGAACGCTGGCAAGCCCATCCTCGACTTCGCGGAATGCAGTCAGGGCCGCATTCTTGTATGCGTAGGCGGCCTGGTCGCGCCGTGCGGCCGCCGTTTCCTGCTGCGCCTGAAGCCGGCCGCTATCGAATATCGGCGACGAGAAGGCTGCACCAAGCGCCCAAATCCAGATCGTACTTGGCTGAAAGAGGGTGGATGCCGCTACGCCGCCACTTGCCTCGAGCTGAATGCTCGGCATGAACGCGGCTCGAGCCGAATCGAGCGTGGCGTCTGCTGCGACGAGCCGGTTTTCCGCGGCCGCAATGTCGGGACGGCGGCGGAGCAGTGCGGAGGGAACAGCGACCGGAATTTCCGGAACGACGACGGCATACAGGTCGCGCCCTCGCTGCACGTTGCGCGGCGCGGAGCCCAACAGGACGCTGAGTCCGTTTTCCTGGTGCGCGATGGCAAGCTCCGCAGCAGGTATGAGCTGGGCCGCCGCCCGATACTCGGCCTCGGCCTGGGCGAGGTCGAGTTGGGTCGCGTAACCTGCCTCCGCACGCCGTCGGATAACGTTGAGCGAATTCGCGCGCTGCACCAGGGTTGCGCGCAACACCACGAGCCGTGCATCAAGCCCCGCCAGCGTGACGTAGCCGCCGGCCGTCGAAGCAGCGACTGCCAGGCGCACGCTCTCGCGTGAATCCGCACTCGACAGAAGCCGCGCATAGGCGGCATCTCGAGCCGTGGCCAGTTGACCGAAGAGATCGAGGTCGTACGACAAGACGACATTCGCCTGACCGGCGTTTTGCAGTTCTGGGGTGCCGAATCCAGGATTCACGCTGCGCTCCCGACCGCCGCTTCCTCGCGCCAAGACATTCGGCAGCAGCTGCGCGCTCGCCAAGTGAAACTCCCCCTGCGCTTCTTCCACCCGCGCGGCGGCCAGATAGATGTCGGTGTTGTTCGCGAGTGCCGTAGCGACAGCTCGCGTCAGTGCGGGATCTCCAAAAGCGTCCCACCACGTCGCGGTGACGGGCGTGGCCATGTCGTGCGAAGTCTCTCGCCACGACGACGGCGGAGTAACGGACGCTTCAGCGGGAATCTGTGGCCGAGGTCCGGCGCATCCCGCGACGGCGAAACACACGACCACTGCACATGCACGCCTCACGGTTTGCTCCGGGTATCGACGACCGCCTCAACCGACATCCCGGGCCGCAGACGAGCCATCATCGTCTGGTCGGGGTCGATTGCAATGCGTATGCCAATCCGTTGCGGTACTTTCACGAAGTTGCCGGTCGCGTTATCGGGTTTGAGGACGGCGAATTCGGAGCCCGTCGCGGGAGCGAGCCGTTCGACACGACCCGTGAAGCGCACGCCATCGAGTGCGTCGACGGTAAATGACGCCCGCTGACCGATCTCCACATCCGCCGTCTGCGCCTCCTTGTAGTTCGCGATGACCCACTTGTCCGGCGGTACGAGCGTCGTGAGCTGGGTTCCGTTCGTCACATATTGTCCGAGTCGTACGCCGACTTCCCCCAACTGCCCGGCTTCGGGCGCGCGAATGACCGTGTGCTCGAGGTCGATCAGCGCCGTATCGAGCTGCGCGCGTGCGGCTTCGACCTGCGCTACGAGGCTTTGCTGTCCGACGTCGACACTGCGAAGATCCTGGACAGCAATCTCTCTCGACTTGACCGCTTCATCGACCTGCGCCTGCGCCTGGCGCAGCCCGGCCAGAGTCTGGTCTCTCTCACGCACTGAGATGGACCCGTCGCCGACCAGCTCATCCGCGCGCGCCATGTCGGCTTGAGCGCGCAGCAGTTGCGCACGCGCGCTATCAATAGCAGCAATCTGGCTTCCGATGTTCGCGCTTCTCGACGCATGTGCCTGAGCGTTGTTCGCGAGATTCGCTTCCGCTCCGTGCAGATTGGCGCGCGCCTGCTCCACGCGCGCGCGGTACGGGCGATCGTCGACGCGCGCAAGCACCTGGTTGGCGGTGAGTTGCGCGTAGTCGTTGACTTCGACAGCGACAACGTAACCGCTGACCTGCGAGGCGATTACAGTGGTGCGCCCACGAACGTAAGCGTTGTCGGTCTGTTGCATTCCGCGTGCGAACGGCGGCAACTGCCACGCCGCGAGCAGAATGAGCACCACTACGATGGCGACCAGGATCACAGCCGCTATCACCCAGGGGCGATGCGGCGCCGGACGCCACGTGGAAGGTGCTCCCGGTTGCGGGGCGGGAGCGGCCGGCGCTTCGCTCATCCCGGCCCCCCCACAGCCAACCGCGGACTTCGCACAGCTGAGACGAATACAGGCCATCCGATGTAAAGTGCCCCGATCAGGGCGACGATCGCGACCAACAGGAATACGTCGTTATAGGCAAGAACGTTGGCTTCCTCCGCTAACGCCTGAGCAAGCTGTGATAATCCTTGGCCCGTTCGTTGGGCCGGATCGACGATGACATCTGCCACCGCTGCTGCACCGAGCCCGATGCGCTCGGCGACGTTCGGGTCGGCACCTAGCAAGTGCTCCGTGAGGGCTGCTGCGTGGTTCTTCGCCTGAATGGTCTGATAGGTTCCGAGGGCGGCGGATCCGACGAGGCCGCCAACGTTCTGCGTGACGCTGAACACGACGATGGTGCTGATGAAATAGTCGGGACCTCGTACGAGCATGCGTTGCAGGCCGTCGAGCAGTGCCGGACCGATGAAGAGCGTCGTGCCGAAGCCGAGCAGTGCTTGGCTGACGTAGAGTTGTTGGGGCCGCGTCAGATTGGTCGCGTGTGCGTCCATCCATGCGCCGACCGCGATGATCAACGCTGCGATCATGATCTGCCACGGCACGTGCCGCGGCGACAACGTCAACGCCGCCGCCGCGGTGCCGGCCAACATCGCCACCGCGACGATGGCGAACAGCGTTCGCAACTGATCGTTGGTGAGACCTCCGGACGTCAACAGACCTACGGACCCGTAAGTCTGCTCCGCGAGCGCGAAGCGGACCACCAATGCGACGACCGCGAATCGAACAATATCGGCACTGCCCAGCCAGGCGAATTGCATTAGCGGACGGCTGCGGTGAATCTCGAACACCCATGCGAGCGCGAACAGCGGAACGCTGACAGCGAGCGCCAGACCGAGTACCGGCGTATCGGTCCACCACAAGACGCGGCCGGTACCGATCACGCCGCACAGCAGAAGCAGTCCAGCGGTTGCGAGCCCGATCGTCACAAGATCTGCCGTTTCGAAGGCGCGAGTGCGCTCTACAGGTGGAAGGCGAACCACCGCGACTAGCGCGAGCACTCCGAGCGCCGTCGCCAGCTCGAGCAAATGGAGGACGCGCCAGCTGTTCTGCGAGAGAAGCTCGACGGGCAACTGGCGGGCAAGCGGCGAGCCGAGTTGAACGAGACCGAGCCCGATCACGATGCCCAGCAGTCTGCGTTCCGGGGGAAATGCCTGGCTCAAATAGTAAATCGATAGCGTGATCGAGAAAGCCGCAAAGACGCCGCTCACGGCTCGAATCAGCATGCTTGCTGCGAAACCGGGAATGGCCAATTGAAGCAGGGCGACGGCGGCGTACACAATCAACAGGCCGTGTGCCACGGCGGGAATACCGAATTGCGCTCGTGCCTTTATTAGCGTCAGATTCGCGCTCGCGTTCATGGCCACGTAGATGGCGGGGAGAAGACTCGCCTGCGCGATGTACAAGCCGAGGGAACCCGCGATCGTTCCGACGTTGACCTGGACAAGCGCGTTTGGAAAGGTCGCGGCGATCGCGAGCACGACACCAACCACCGCGAACATGGCGCGGCGACTACCCGTATGCCGTGGCGTAAACGGTGCTCCTGGCAACGTCGGACGCTCGTCCGGCGAGAACTGGTAGGTAGCCACGACAGTCAATCGGCGATGACCGCTCTTTTTGGGGGATCGGCTTTCGCGAGGCCTACGCCGGCGTCGCCTGATTGGCGATTGGCAGCTTGCGAATCCGCTTGCCCGTAGCTGCGAAGATCGCATTGGTCAGCGCTGGCATCAGGCACGAGGTTCCCGGCTCGCCGATCCCGCCAGGCGCCTCGAGGCTCTTCACCAGCGAGATAACGATCTTTGGCACCTCGTTGATGCGCAGCACTCGATAGTCGCCAAAGTTGGTCTGCTCGACGCGTCCGTCCTTGATGGTGATCTCCCCGTAGAGTGCGGCCGACAAGCCGAAAATGATTCCGCTCTCCATCTGAGCGCGAATCGTGTCGGGATTGACTTGCACGCCGCAATCGACGGCGCACCACACGCGGGTCGGCTCGACGCTTCCTTCCTTGTCGACGTTGACCTCGACGACCTGCGCGATAAAGCTGCCGAAGCCGATGCAGAGCGCGATCCCTCGTCCCTGGCCCGCCGGCAGGGTGTTGCCCCATCCGGATCGCTCCGCCGCGAGCTGCAAGACGTTCTTCGCGCGCGGGCTCTTGTCGAGCAAAGCGATGCGGTAGGCAAGTGGATCGACCTTCGCATCGGCCGCGAGCTCGTCGATGAAGCTCTCAACCACGAAGGTTCCATGTGTTACGCCCACACCGCGCCACCATGAGGTCAGAATATCGGGCGGCTCCTGCCGGACCCAGTCGACGTGCACGGCGCCGAATGCGTACGGCATATCCTTGGATCCGTCGACGGCGTCGGGATCGACGCCATCCTTGATCCAAACAGGGCGATAACGCGCGACGATCGATGAGCCCGTAATGCGATGCGACCAGGCGAGCGGCTTGCCCTGCGAGTCGACGCCTGCGCTCAAGCGGTCGTAGTAATACGGGCGATACATGTCGTGTTGGATATCTTCCTCGCGCGTCCAGATCACCTGGACAGGTCCCTGCACGTGCTGAGCGATCTGAACTGCTCGAACCGTGCCGTCGAACTCGAGTCGGCGGCCGAATGCGCCACCCAGCAGATGATTGTGGATACGTACTCTTTCGCGAGGAAGGCCCGTGACGTTCATGATCGCCGCCTGGGTCATGCCCGGGATCTGGGTGCCGACCCAGATATCGCAGCCGTTCTTGGTCATGTGCACCGTGCAGTTCATCGGTTCCATCGCCGCGTGCGCTAAGAACGGCTGCTCGTACACCGCCTCGATCTTTCGCGCCGCGCCGGCAATGGCCGCGGTGGCATCGCCATCGTGGCGCGCGATCGCGCCGGGCCTCTCGGAAGCGCGGGCGAGCTGTGCGACGATGTCGGCCATGGAGAGCTTGGCGTTCGGTCCCGCTGCCCACTGCGGCATCGCGGCGGCAAGCCCCTGCTTGGCTGCCCAGGTATGAGTGGCGACGATAGCGACCGCATCATCGAGCCGGACGACTTGGCTCACACCGGGTACGGCCTTGGCCTTTGCCTCATCCACGGCGATCAGCTTTCCACCGAAGGTCGGCGATTGCGCTACGACGGCAAACTTCATTCCCGATAACCGCGTATCGATGCCGAACTTCGCGCTGCCGTCGACCTTGCCGGCGCAATCGAGACGCCGCTGCGGTGTTCCGACGAGCTTGAACTCACCAGGCTCCTTGAGCGCGACCTTCTCCGGCACGGGCAGCTTCGCCGCGGCGTCGACGAGAGCTCCGTAGCCCAGCTTGCGACCGGTGGGCGCATGCATCACCATACCGTTCGTCGCGCGACACGTAGTCGGATCGACTTTCCAGCGCTTCGCGGCCGCCGTCACCAGCATGACGCGCGCCGTCGCCCCCGCGTGGCGCAGCGGGATATACATCGCACGGATGGCGGTGGAGCTGCCGGTCATCTGCAAGCCGATGAGCGGATTGATGTAGGCGTCGTCGGCAGGCGAATGCTCGATCGCCACCTTGTCGACGTCGACTTCAAGCTCTTCGGCGATCAGCATCGGAAGCGACGTGTATGTTCCCTGGCCCATCTCGATCATGGGCGAGACGAAAGTCACCTTGCCGGTGCGATCGATGCGCAGGAAAGCGTTGGGAGTGAACGGCGCATCGGTCGTAAGCGTGTCGCGCACCTCGCCGCGTGTGGGCAAGCCGAAGCCGAGCAGTAAACCGCCGCCGATGGCGGTCGTAGCGGTGAGAAAGTTGCGCCGCGAGGGTGAGGCGAGATCTCGATTCGTCATCTCACGCCTCTTGGGCGGTCGCGCCCGCGGCCTTCTTGATCGCAGCGCGGATGCGCAGATACGTGCCACAGCGGCAGATGTTGCCAGCCATCGCACTATCGATATCAGAATCACTCGGCTTGGCATTGGTGGCGAGCAGCGCGCTTGCCGACATGATCTGGCCCGACTGGCAGTACCCGCATTGCGGCACGTCTAACGCAAGCCAGGCGGCCTGGATTTTCTTGCCCGCGGGCGTGTTCCCAATGGCCTCGATGGTAGTAATCCGCTTCCCCACCGCGGCTGAAACGGGCGTGATGCAAGAGCGCGTCGGTTGCCCGTCGATGTGAATCGTGCACGCCCCGCACAGGCCCATGCCGCAACCGAACTTCGTGCCGGTCATGCTCAACACGTCGCGCAACGTCCACAGCAACGGCATGTCGTCGGGAATATCGAGGTCGCGAGGCTTCCCGTTTACGTTGAGGGTGATCATGGTTTCCTCGCATTGCGAGTTAAGGACCGATGGCTGAGTTTCAGTATCGTTCGCGTATTGCGCGTCCCTCGTTCCAACCGCTACCTCCGTCTGAGTCTTCGCCGTTCAGCCGCCAGAGCGATAGCTAAGTCCGTGGGGCCTTTGGCGTCTTTGTAGTTTGACGCGCGGCTTGTCTGATCTGGACATATACAGCGCCCGCTTTCGGGAAGGCTGAGTGTCCGCTTTGGGTCGAAAGCGGACATCGCTAGACTGCGGCGCGGAGGAGCAGGTCGTGGCCACGATCAAGATCAGACGACTCGCAGGCGTGATCATTCTTAACCTCACCTGCGGCTACTCAGGACGCTATCTGCCGGAACCCGCGTTCTCTCGCCCGTCGACTATCGGTCGGTTCAGTGACGCGTCGGGCTAAGCGACTCGCATCGTGCGTCACCACGGCAATTAAGGGGTTAAACGTCAGCACTGTGTCAGCCACCCTTGACACAATTTCGTTCCGCGGCAGTCCTGAAAAAATAGCGGGACAGGGGGGTCATGCTTCGCGTCCTTAGCTCCATGACGGTGGCCGCGATCCTGGCCGGATTCGATACCGCAACCAGTGCGTTGATTCTCTACGCCAACGCGGTTGCTTTCCACGGTATCGACGCAATCGACCCCAACAGGGGGCGCTCATCAGGAACTGCCCGCAAAGCAAGGGCAACCGGCGTGGCGTAGCAGTCACCGATCCAAAATTGGTGCCGTCGTCGGCGATCGTCGACAGCGCTGTCGCACCCGCAATGGAGAAGGCGACACCGAGGGTCCGCGCAAGTAGTGAAGTCCATCTTGTAAACGTTATTACTACTCGCGGACGGCTCGGCTAGGTCTAGGTGTGGCTTGCCGCATGGCCCCCGTCCGTATTCGCTGCAATGAAGCGATGCAACTCCATGGATGAATGTGATGAGACTCAATGCTCTGATGATCCTACGTTCGCGCTGCTCGTTACTTTTTGCAGCAGCACTCTTGGTCGGCTGCGCTGCTGCTCCGATGAAGGAGTCAATAAGCAGCAAAGATGCCCCAGCCCCCATTGGCCCGTATTCACCGGGAGTGAAGGTGGGCGGCTGGTTGTTTCTCGCCGGGCAAACGGCAATCGATCCAAAGACCAATCAACTTGCCACTGGATCGATCGAAGAACAAACCAAGCAGACCCTTGAAAACCTGAATGCGGTGCTTCAAGCTGCCGGCATGACCATGGAAAACGTCGTCAGTACGACGGTATACCTAAAAGACATAAACGATTTCAGCAAAATGAATGCCGTGTATGCGACGTTTTTTAAGGACAAACCCCCGGCGCGGGCGACAGTTCAAGTAGCCAAGTTGCCCAGAGATGCATTAGTGGAGATTTCTGCAATTGCTCTTAAATGAACTCGATAACATTTCGGTGCCGGGCGGTGGCCGATGCCTAACATCTCGTTCAACCGGACCCCTCGCCGGCGGGCTCTTAGTGTTGGGCTTGAGCGGCTGTGGCCTGGCAGTGCCGGTGGCGGCACCGGGCCGGTTAACTCGGATCGTTAGGCCTCACCGCAGACCGCGGGCGAGATCGCATGAGTGAGTCGCTGTACCAGAGCGGCGCAGCTGGCTACGACGAATTGTTTGCCCGCGTGACGCGCTCGTTCATACCTGCGCTCCTGCAAGCGGCTCAGATTTCTGCGGGGCATCGCGTACTTGACGTCGCGACAGGGACTGGAGCCGCGGCACAGGCGGCGGCTGAATTGGTAGGCCCCTCGGGAGAAGTCATTGCGGGAGACATCTCTAACGCAATGATCGAGGTAGCAAAGCGTAATCTCGAGAAACTGCCGATTCGATTGGAGCAGTTCGACGGTCAAGCGCTTCCTTTTCCGCATGCCCGTTTTGATCGAGTGATCTGCCAGCTAGGTCTCGCTTTTTTCCAAGACCCCGGACGCGGCCTCGATGAGTTTAAGCGCGTTCTAGCGCCGAACGGGCGAGTGGCAGTTACCGTAAATTCCACACCCGAGCGTTCTCTTTTTATGCGCGTCGGCACGGTCATCGCCGAATACGTGCCCGACAAGGCCGAACAACTTAATCGCTATGCGTCGATCCGGACGGCAGAGCGACTACGCGGGCTTCTTGGAGGTGCCGGTTTTACGCAGGTTACCGTTGGTGGCGAAACAAGAACGTTCCGGTTCTCGTCGTTCGACGACTACTTCAGCGGCATCGAGGCTGGCGCGGGGTTTTCCGGTCAGGAGTATGTGAGATTGTCGACAGCGCTGCAGCGGGCCGTTCGAGAAGCAGTGCGCGTCTCATTCCCAGACGAAGGTCGAAGCCAGCCTTTCAACGTAGAGATGGAAGTGCTTGTGGGCTCTGGCAAAGCGGGTTCATCGTGAGGCCTAACCTCGCGTTGAACCGGACGCGCCGGTACGGGCCTTCTACAAAGCAATCGCCGGTGGCGGCGCGCCGGTTAACTTGGTCCTGTTAGGCGGCACAAGCCCAGATGACTCCACGCCTCCAGATCGCTGTATTTGCCGCTGCGGGTCTTGTCGCGCCTAATGCGCTCAAGTATTCAAATGTCTGCCAAATTCGCTGCCAGCATATTGCAAAAAAGCCGCCCCTGCTCGATCGCATCGTCGAGCGCGACGTGCGTATGGGGCGACGGATCGAACCACTCCGCAGGCATCGACCGCTTGCCGCACATGCGATATGGTTTGTGCAGCACTGCCATGGCGTAGGTCTTGATATCGATGGCGGAATACCCGAATGGGTTCTCGCCCGCGAACTGCGTCAGGTACCAGTAGACGAACGGAAAATCGAAGGCGGTCGGATACGCAACGAATACCGGCCTCTCCGGGAGTGACTTGAGCCACGCAAGATAACGCGGCATGGCAATGCTCGCCGGTTCGATGCCCTTCCGGCACGCCGCCCATGCATCGGGTTGCGTCGCCCACCAGGCGGCGGTCTTCGGATCCGGCGTGGATCCCGGCAAGGTTTCCAAGTTGACTGAAAAGACGGACAGCAGTTCTTTGTCCGCCGTAAATGCAGCCGAGCCGAAGCTCAGCATGGAGTGGATCCCGGCTAGCGGACCGTCGGTTTCCACATCTGTGCTGACATAGATCTCGCGCATGAAATTCGTTTCCGATTGAAGGCTTTTGAGTGGAAGCGCCACCGTGCAATTCCAACCAGCGGTGCAGATAGAATGTGGTTTGTCCTCGATCACCGATTCGGAACGGATTCTACTTTGTGACGCCTAACCACTCATTCAACCGGGCGCGCCGTGTACCGGCTTTGAGATTCGCCACACTGCGTGGCGCGCCGGTTAATTCAGTTCGTTAGGCCTCTCCTAGCGCCAAATGTCCGCTTTCATGCGAAAATTCTTGCTGTGGTACGTCGCTTGGTTCGTAATCGCCGTTTACTTCGTGCATCGTGCTCAAGATGCCGAGTTGATCGACTCGATCGGCATCTGGTACACGATCTACTGTGCCGCCGGCTTTGCGCTACCAGCTGCTTTCGTGTGCGCAGCCTTTGGTAAGCACATATGGTCCGCGTTCTACTTGCGTCGATGATAAACGCGTCGAGGCCATGACGTCGCGCACTTGGCTTGCCCTCATTGTCGCGCCGCTTATCGGAAGAGGTCGTGGTCATCGGCGAAGTCGCGTACACGCGTAGCCGGAACGCGTTGTCGATGGCACCGCGTGCGGGCGGGCAAGCGGCGCAGCTCGCCGGTGATCGAATCACGGTATACCGCAAACAGCCCGACGGGCGCTGGCTCTTGGCCCGCGATGCCCACACGCTGTCTCCGGTTCAGGAACACAGCTCGTAAGAAAGAGGTTTTGTCGACAGCATGAAGCCGCCTAATCTCGCGGTTAACACGGACCTCGCGGTTAACACGGACGCCCCGCGTGCGGTGCTTCGCGCCCGCACGGAGTCGCCGGTTACCCTCGTTCGTTAGGAACCACCATGTGTTCGCTAACGATCACCGACGCCGCTTACTACAGGATTCAGCGCGAGCTTTCCGGTTCGTCGATCGGTTCCCCAATCATTAGCCTCGTGCAGTCGGCACGGGCGACGTTACCCACTTCTTACGCGATGCTGCGCGCTATCGATGCTGGCGCGAGCGATAGCAATCTCCACGATCTGGCGCTGGAGCGTTCCGGCGCAGACACCCCGTCGCTCCAGTGGAAGCTGATTCCCGGTGTCTATGCGCGCGAAGATGTTCCGGTCGAGTCCCGCGTAGAAATACGTGGCATTTGGTTCTCGTTTTCGCCCGAATGGCAGCAACTCATGAAGGGTTGGTTGCTCGACGTCGTTGGCGATAATCTCGTGCTGAAGGACGCAGCAGGAAAGGTTATCCTCCCATTCAACCCTGAGGCAGCAGGTGGTGCCTAACATCTCGTTCAACCGGACTCGTCGCCTGCGGGCGTTGAGTGTTGGGCTTGGTGGCCGGTGGGTCGCTTTCGTCGGTGGTGACGCCGCGCCGGTTAATTCAGATCGTTAGGCCTCCGCACTCAAACCGTTGATGCGACCGGCCCGCATATGACTTCGAAGCCGTCTACCTTCAGTACTCTTGCGAGGGGGAGGAGCTTGAACCGAGTCCAGCGCAGGCAATTCCTGATCGCGGCCGGTGGGCTTCTCGCCGCGCCATTCGCCGCCGAGGCCCAGCGGGCGGCCAAGGTCGCTCGAATTGGCTACCTATCGCCAAGCCTGGCCTCTAGCCCCAACCTGCGCGACGCTTTCTTCCAAGGACTGCGTGACCTCGGTTACGTCGAGGGCCGCAACTTCGTGATTGAATACCGAGATGCCGAGGGGAGGATCGAGCGGGCCCCCGCTCTCGCGGCCGAACTGGTCACGCTCAAGGTTGATGTCATCTTCGTGGGCGGAGGCACACGCGTCACCTTGGGGGCCATGCAGGCGACCAAGACTATCCCCATTGTCTTCACTGGTGTTGGGGATCCGGTTGAGAGCGGGCTCGTCACCAGCCTCGCGCGGCCGGGCGGCAATGTCACGGGGTTGTCCAGCCTCGGCCCGGAGCTAGTCGGCAAGAATCTGGAACTGCTCAAGCAGGCCGTTCCGGGGGTCGATCGGGTCGCTGTCCTCTGGCGGCCAGGTGCACTCGGCGAACGTACGGACAAAGACATGCTGACGGGAGCAGACGTCGCGGCACGGGCGCTGGGGGTGCGGCTTCAATTCGTTGAGGCGCAAGGTCCAGACGAATTCGCCAGGGCCTTCTCGGACATGAGCAGCGCGCGCGCGGGTGCTCTGACTGTGCTGCCAAGCAACAGGTTCCTGAGGGAGCATAAACGCCTCGTGGACCTGGCAGCCAAGAACCGGCTGCCGGCAGTGTACACATCGAGGGAGTTTGTCGATGCCGGGGGCCTTATGTCCTATGGAGCGAACGAGCCTGATTTGTTTCGGCGCGCCGCGACCTACGTGGACAAGATTCTCAAGGGTGCCAAGCCCAACGACCTGCCAGTCGAGCAGCCGACCAAGTTCGAGCTGGTGATCAACCTGAAAACCGCGAAGGCACTGGGCCTCACGATCCCTCAGTCGGTGCTGGCGCACGCGGACGAGGTGATTCAGTGAAATGCCGTGAGGATTGACACCCAACCCGGCGGTCAATCGGACGCGCCGATTCAGGCTACTACTTGGCGAGCGTCGGAGTGGCGGGCCGGTTACCTTACTCATTAGGCGGCAGCACTATGTCGCGACTCCAGGCAACCTTCGGCGCGCTGTTGGTCGTCCAGATGGCGCACTCCATCGAGGAGTATTTCGGTCATCTCTGGGAGTCGTTCCCGCCCGCACGCTTTGTCACCGGCCTCGTGTCAGATAACCTCGAGCGTGGTTTTCTCGTCCTAAACGCCGCGCTTATCCTACTCGGCGCTTGGTGCTTCTTTTGGCCGGTACGTCGCGGGTGGCCGATCGCGGTGTTCTTGTTGTGGTTGTGGGTCGTGGTCGAAACCATCAACGGCGTGGGACATTCCTTGTGGTCGATTCGCACGGGCGGCTATACACCTGGCCTCGCCACTGCTCCGGCACTGTTGGTGTTGGCCCTGTACCTTGCCTATCAATTAGTCCGTGGTCGTCATGACGTGTCGGCTGCCGCCTGACATCTCGTTCAACCGGACGCGTCGCTGGCGGGCTTTGAGGGTTGAGCTTGAGCGGCGGTGGCGTGTCAGGGTCGGTGGCGGCGCCGGGCCGATTAACTCAGATCATTAGGGTTGTGCATTGGGAGACTATCTCGCCTCGCTGCTCGATAGTGAGATCCCGTTTGGGCCGTGGACTGTGGCTGTCGTCTGGTCGGCGTTGTTCTTAGCTAACCACTGGCTTGCGCGATCCGCACGCGAGGCAAATGATGCCCAGCACGTGATCTCAATCGAAGATGTGAGTGTGATGCGCCGCGGCCTTCAGCCAAAGTACATCATTGCCCGAATCGCTTACGCCGCCGTCGTGTTCGTTGTCGCAATCTTCCTTGGTGGTCCCGCTTATGTATTCTTTGCGGGAGGTCTGCTGGTCGCGATGACGTACGCCCTCGCTCTAAACTTGCAGGCGTGGCTATCCGCTAGATCCCTTGCCGAGCCCAACGTGGGGAAGGGATCGTTCACGTTCTCAACCGGCGCGGCATTGCAGCATATGGCACAACGACTGATTCAAGGGGCACTCGCGACATTTATTCTCGGTTTGGTTCTAGGTCATCTGGCCTTGCTGGGTGGAGTTCTGTTTCTTGCGTCAACGGCGGGCGGCTACTGGCGGAAATCGAGAAATGTGCGCGCACAGCCCTAGCCACTCATTTAACCGGACGCGCCATGTACAGGCGTTGGTCTGTGTAGCACCGCGTGGCGCGTCGGTCAATTCAGTACGTTAGGCCACGCAATGAGGCTGTGGCAGCCCAAGGCCACTTGCATACAACCCTCCGCCCATGGGCGGAACGGAGTTGCAAAAGCGACGCGAGTGTCGAAGCCATGAACGACCGAGCGCTCCCTGCCGGAAGCTATTACGGCGCAGTAGGCCGACGGCTGGATACAACGCTTACGGTCGTCTCCGAGGTCATTCATCCGGAGGCGCGCGTCCTGCCCGAACACGACCATGCGCTTGCGTATTTCTGCATGCTCGTGCGTGGACACTATGTTGAGACGATCGCGGGACGGGCCCTTGACTATGCACCCTTTCAGGTTGCTTTCCATCCCGCGCGCATGCCGCATCGCGACGCCGTGGGCGAGCTGGGGGGGCGCTTCCTGTGTCTGGAAATCCGCGAAAGAGTGCTCGACGATGAGGCCGCCCTGCGGTTGCGCGCTACGCCCGCCTTCCTGCCCGGCGACGTGACGCTGCAGCTTGTGCGTGTATACGATTCGATGGTCGCAGGCACGCTCTCGCCGATCGTGCTCGATAGCGCCGCGTGGGCATTGTGTGGCGATGTCTCCGACGCGCGCGCGTGCGTCGAGCGCGGCTTTCCGCGCTGGCTTGCACGCTGCCTCTCGCGCATCGATGACGATTACAGCGAGTCATTGACCGTCGCGGGGCTCGCGCGCGAGGCAGGCGTGCATCCGGTGCACCTCGCGCGCGAGTTTCGTCGCCGCTACGGCCAGACGCTCGGCGAGTACGTGCACAAAGTCCGCATCCGCTCCGCGTGCGCGCGCATGACCGATGGCGACGAGTCGCTTGCTACCATCGCGGCGGACGCCGGCTTTGCCGATCAGAGTCACTTTTGCAAGGTATTCAAGGCGCTGGTCGGGCGTGCGCCCTCGGAGTTTCGCCGGACGACCGGGCACGAGGCGGACCGCGCGAAGCGTCGCAGGCGTGCCACACGGACCCGGTAAAGCTGCGCCGGGGCGCCGCGACAATCTACTGCGACACCCTCGCTCGCACCCACCGGACGATCGCCGTTCCCACCTCGATGTTGTACGGCCCGCTGCCATCGAGCGCGGCGTGCGCGTCGGGCAGTACTTCGAGCACGTGATTCGTTCGCGGGGCTTCGATAAGCGTCGCCTGTACGCCGTTTCGCCTCACGATGTCGACGATGATTGCATGGTCTTCGGCGGACATGATCCAGTCGAACTCGCCGTGCACCGCGAGCACGGGCACGTGCACGCTGCCCCACGCCTGCGCGAGATTGAGGTGCTGAAGCTGCTGGAAGAAGCGCGCCCGGCGCCCATACTGACCGTCCTCGGTGTCGTACCAGTCGGCCCTGAGCGCCGGATCCTGGCGCACGACAGCACCGGGCGTCAGACCTTCGATCAGATAGCGGTAATAAAGCGTTGCGTAATGCGTCATGGCGTGATTGATGTCCCCGGGCGCGTGCCCCATCAGCGTCAGGCGGCGACGCTCATGCTCGAGCATGTGCTCGAACCACGTCTTCACCCAGCCCCCGACTACGACATATCCCGCAATAGGCACCTGTTGCGCTACCAGCGGTGCGAACCCGCCGCCGTTGCTCAAGCCAAGCAGGACCACATGACGCGCATCGACCTGCGGCATTCGCACTGCGGCTGCCAAGGCCGCGCGGTACGCGGCGAGCTCGCGCTCGAAGTCGAGCTCCGCGCATGGCGGGCCTCGGCTGTCGCCCACGCCCGGCTTTTCCATCCGGATGGTCATCACACCTGCCTCGCGTGCGATCTGATGCACGAGATGGGCAAACCCGAACGGCGCACCGCGCGGCCAGTTCACGCTGTCGCAGGACAGCCAACCGACGACGAACACCATGGGCAGAGCGCCGCTCCGGCCCTGTGGTCGGGTGACAATGAGGCGTACCCGGTCGCCTGTCCGCACCGCGGCGTCGGTGTAAAACACTTCCACCCCGGGCAAGGTCTCCCGTGCGGCAGGCCCAGGGAGCGAGTCGTCGGACGCGTTCGCGGCGAACGCCCCGATCATGAGCAATGCGCAGAGCAGGCAGCGCATCATGATGCCTGGCGATATTCCATGTAGCGCGCGGTCGCGCGTGCCGCATCGTCGCCGAGATACAACGCTACGATGTGCAGCGCGAGATCGATGCCCGACGTGAGCCCGCCTGACGTGAAGATGTGCGGCGCGCTCTGAACGAAACGCGGTCCGCGCTCGAGCACGACATTCGGAAAGCGCTTGGTGAACGCGTCGAAGAAGTCGTGATGCGTCGTGGCATGACGGCCATCAAGCAACCCCGCTTCCGCGAGCTTGAACGCGCCGGTGCAGACGGACATCAGCACTCTTGTCGTTGGTTCCGTGCCGACCGTCTGCAGCCATCGCAACATGCGTGCCGAGCCGTGCTGCGCGCCCACGACGACCACGGACGGCGTCGGCGCATCGTCGAAAGTGTAGTCCGGGATTACGGTAAGGCCGCCGGTGAGACGAACCGGCCGGCGCGAATCGCTGACGGTGTAGAGACGAAACGCCGGCGTCTCGGTGCCGGGCACCGCCGTGTCTTGGAACACCTCCCAGGGCCCCGTGAAGTCGATGACATTGGCCTGCTCGGTGATCACAATCGCGACGGTAATGGGTGCCGTCGTCGCGGCGAGCGACGCGCACGACACGAGCAGGGCGGTCAACAGCAGCGCCCATTCGACCGGTCGGCGCATTAGCGGCTCCTTCCGTTTACATCGTGCGAATGTCCGCCTGTGCGCACATCGCCGTCTTGTATCAATGCAACTTCGAGTCGGCGGTTCGAGAGTCGAAGGCGGCCGAAACCGGGCGCTATGTCGTCGCGAGGCGATCACAGTGTTCTTCTTCCTGTCATAGGGATCGCTGCAACGCCTCTATTCCGTTAGCCGACCCTTGACATGGATCAAACATGCCGAACAAATGGCGGGCTTTCGCGTCCGCAGGCGCCCGGCGGTACTGGCTCATACCAGATGTAGCGAGTATCGTTGCCCTCTCCCACCAGATGTAGTGGGACAGGAGAGGCGAATGACGGCACGAGGGCAACCGAGGATCACGTCACCGACGACGGTCACGAAGCGGGACGGAACTACTGTCGCGTTCGATCGAACGAAGATCAGTTCGGCGTTGACCCGTGCGGGTGTTGCCACGGGAGAGTTTCCGGCTGCGGAAGCCGAGCGCATCGCGCAGCGGCTCACGCGGACACTCGCGAAACGCACGGCGTCATCGATGCTCACCGTCGAAGCGATCCAGGACGCCGTCGAGCTCGCACTCCTGCGGGCAGGCTACTTGAGGACTGCGCGCGCGTATATCGCGTATCGCGAGCAGCACGCGAGATTGCGCCACGATCGCCAAACCATCGTCGACGTCGCGGCGTCGGTTAACGAGTACCTGGAGCAGCAGGACTGGCGCGTCAACGCCAACGCCAATCAGGGCTATTCGCTCGGTGGTTTGATCCTGAACGTCTCGGGAAAGGTGATCGCGAACTACTGGCTGTCGCACGTCTATGCGCCGGAGATCGGACGCTCGCATCGGGAGGCGGACCTGCACATCCATGATCTCGACATGCTCGCGGGCTATTGCGCGGGGTGGTCGCTAAGGCAGTTGCTCCACGAAGGCTTGAACGGAGTTCCCGGCAAGGTCGAAGCCGGTCCGCCGCGGCATATGTCCAGTGCAGTGGGGCAGATCGTCAATTTTCTGGGCACGTTGCAGAACGAGTGGGCCGGCGCGCAGGCATTTTCCTCGTTCGACACGTACATGGCGCCGTACATTCGCAAGGATCGAATGGACTATGCGCAAGTCCGGCAGTGCATCCAGGAGCTCATCTACAACCTAAACGTCCCATCGCGATGGGGAACGCAGACGCCGTTCACCAACCTCACATTCGACTGGGTTTGCCCCGAAGATCTTCGCGAACAGATTCCGGTGATCGCCGGCGAGGAGATGCCGTTTCGCTACGGCGATCTGCGGGCCGAGATGGACATGATCAACCGCGCCTACATCGAGGTGATGACGGCCGGAGACGCAAAGGGACGCGTGTTCACGTTCCCGATCCCGACCTACAACATCACGCCGGATTTCGACTGGAATCATCCGAACGCGGAGGCGCTGTTCGCGATGACCGCGAAATACGGCTTGCCGTACTTCCAGAATTTCGTCAACTCGGAGCTGAAGCCGAACATGATCCGCTCGATGTGCTGCCGGCTGCAGCTCGACCTGCGCGAGCTCCTGAAGCGCGGCAACGGCCTGTTCGGCTCAGCCGAGCAGACCGGCTCCATCGGGGTCGTGACGCTGAACTGTGCTCGGCTCGGCTACCTGCATCGCGGCGACGAGGCTTCGCTGTTCGCGCGGGTCGATCAGCTGCTCGAACTCGGCAAGCAGAGCCTAGAGGTGAAGCGCAAGGTGATCCAGCGGCATATCGACGGCGGTCTGTTCCCCTACACGAAGCGTTACCTCGGCACGCTGCGCAATCACTTCTCGACGATAGGCGTCAACGGCATCAACGAGATGATCCGCAATTTCACCTACGACGAGGACGACATCACGACACCGGGCGGAGAAGCGTTGGCGCTGCGCCTGCTCGACCACATCCGCGAACGCATCGTGGCGTTCCAGCAAGAGACGGGGCACATGTACAACCTCGAGGCGACGCCGGCGGAGGGCACGACGTATCGTTTCGCGAAGGAGGATCGGCGACGCTATCCAGACATCCTGCAAGCGGGGACGTCTCAGATGCCGTACTACACCAACTCGTCGCAGCTGCCGGTCGCGTTCACCGACGACCCGTTCGAGGCGCTCGAGCGGCAGGAGCCGCTGCAGAAGAAGTACACCGGCGGTACCGTGCTGCATCTGTACATGAACGAGCGCATCTCGAGCGCGACCGCGTGCAAGACTCTGGTGCGACGGGCGCTCGAGCGCTTCGGACTGCCGTACATCACGGTCACGCCAACGTTCTCGATCTGCCCGAAGCACGGGTACCTCGAAGGCGAGCACAGGTACTGTCCGAAGTGCGATGCGGAAATCATTGCGATAAAACGGCGCGAGAAGGAAGTCGCATGAGCGCGTCCGGACCGACTCGCCATCACCCGATGCCCATTGTCGTGACGATGGAGGAAAACCATGCAAGCCATGAACGATGCCGTGCACTCCACCGAAATGCCGAGCAACGACGAGCGCCAGCTCTGCGAAGTGTGGACGCGCGTCATGGGCTATCACCGCCCGGTCGCCTCCTTCAACATCGGCAAAAAGGGCGAGCACTGCGAGCGCCGCTTTTTCCGCGAGGAACGCGCCGGCCTCGATATTCCTGGTTCCGCTAGGCCGTGAATCGAACGCTGCGTGTCGGAGGGCTGACGCCGCTCTCGACGACGGACTTTCCCGATTGTCTTGCGGCGGTCGTGTTCTGCCAGGGGTGCCCCTGGCGCTGCGGCTATTGCCACAACCCTCATCTGCTGGCCGCAAAAGGCGCGCGGGAAATCCCCTGGGACGAGGTCATGTCGTTTCTGAGGAGACGCGTCGGCTTGCTCGATGGAGTCGTCCTTTCGGGCGGCGAGCCCCTCGCTCAGCCCGCGCTTGCGGATGCGATGCGCAGTGTGCGGCGATTGGGATTTCGCATCGGACTCCACACCGGGGGCGGATATCCTGATCGGTTTGCGGAAGTGCTCGATCTCGTCGATTGGGTCGGGTTCGATATCAAGGCGCCGTTTGCCACCTATGCGGAGATCACCCGCGTTCCCCGGAGCGGCGCCCGTGCGCTCGCGAGCGCGCGCATGCTGCTAGCTAGCGGCATCGCCCATGAATTCCGCACGACCGTCCATCCGCGGCACCACGATCCGCGATCACTCCACGCGCTGACTGACGAGCTAGCTGCACTCGGTGCCCGCCGCTACGTGCTGCAGGAGTTTCATGCCGCGGGTTGTGCGAATGCCGCGTTGGTTCGCGACATTCCCGAGTCGTTCCTCACCGAGACGTGGTGCGCCGAGGTGGCGCCCAAGTTCGAGTCGTTCGGCGTCCGCCGCGCGTGACGATCAACGGGACCAACGACAGAGACCGGTAAGGCTCGTGTCTCCCGAAACGCATACAACGGCGCTGTCAGGCAGCAATTGCGTGTCCTCGCCCGGCTGCTCCGTCACCTCCAGGCCAATCGCCATGGCTAGTTGCGTTGGCTGCCCTTATCCACTGTCGCCCTAATCGTCACGACAAGGTCGCGATTACATGTGGCCTAACATCTCGTTCAACCGCACCCGTCGCCGGCGGGCTTTGAGAGCTGGGTTTGGGTGGCAGTGTCGTGGTCGTGTCGGTGGCGGCGCCGGCGTGGCTAAAATGTACGGACGGACACGGCCACGGGACGACGAGAATCCATCACGGCCCCTGCGCTGAGAACACGTGATCCTAATGGCACCTGGTTCGGAGGTTCCCAAATAAATGACCGGTACTGCTGAGCAATCGTCGAAGAGCCGGACCGTTGAGTCATACATCCATACCGCCGAGATCGTAGAACGCCCGCTGCGCGAGCGTCCCGTTCGTGACACCGTAGGCGGAATCGCGGAATGGCTAATTGGCCCCGCACTCGATGTTGCGACCGGTGCGGAGGCGGTTGACGAGTTGGCTTGGCGGATACTTGCGGCAGGCATTCCCCTTGCCCGGCTTACGCTGCATAGTGGTGTGCTCCATCCCCAGTTTCTCGGAACTTCCTTTACCTGGTGGCGTGACACGGGACAAACAGTCCAAACCTTCGTCGAGCACGAGGTCCGCGATGTGGTGCCCTATCAACATAATCCGGTACTGCGGGTCATCGAGGGCGGCGAAACGATACGGCGCAGGGTCGACGCCCCCGACGGCGAGTTGGATCTTCCTATCCTTCACGACCTGAAGGCCAAGGGTTGCAGCGATTACCTTGCCCTGCCAATTCCCGGAGCGCATGGCCGTCGGTACGCAGTAACGTTCACGACCGACCACGTTGAGGGTTTTTCCGATCAACAAGTCACCGAGTTGACGGGCATTTCCCAGCGAATGTCTGTGGCATGCGATTCTTTCGGTCAGCATGAACTGACTCGCCACCTGCTCACGATTTATCTCGGGCCCCATGCCGGTCCCAAGGTGCTCGCGGGTCAAGTTCGCCGTGGTACGGGTGAAGAGCTAACTGCTGTTCTCTGGTCATCGGATCTGCGCGGCTTCACTGCGCGCTCGGATCATCTGCCGGGCCAGCAAATGATTGCAATACTTAATGCGCTCTTCGATGCGCAGGCCAGCGCGATTCATCAATACGGCGGAGAAATATTGAAGTTCATCGGTGACGGCCTGCTTGCCATTTTCCCGATTGATGGCACGGCGTCGGCCCGCGATGCTACGCACAACGCTATGGCAGCCGCCGTGCAAGCGCTCGAGGCTGTGCGCCAACTCTCCGAACACCCATCCATGGTGGGGGAGCCCGCGCTACAGATTGTCGTGGCGCTGCACGCAGGCGCTGTAATTTACGGAAATGTCGGCGCGGCCGATCGTCTTGACTTTACCGTCATTGGGCCGGCAGTCAATTTGGTCAGTCGAGTGGAGAACGTGGCAAAGACGCTCGGCGAGCCGATTGTCGTCACGGATGATTTCGCGCAAACCTACGGCGGATCCCTGAGATCCTTGGGGATCCACCAGTTTCGCGGCGTTGCAAAACCGCGTGAACTCTTCTCCGCCGCAGCCGTTGCCGAGCGGGAATAGACGCAGAAACTGGCTGCAACGGAACAAGACGCGAAACCAAGCGCTGACGAAGGTCGTTTGGTGAGGCGTTTCCGTAGGCGATAGAGTGGCGTACTCGCCGGCGGCGCTACGCGTAGATGGAGCGGACGGACTCTCCAGCGGGTCTTGCGGGTTATCGAGTCCGCTTTCTATGGCCACCTCGAGCGGAGTGGGATTCCGCCAAGACCGCGAGAATCAGCTCGTGGTGCGTCAGCTTTGCCGTCGTGCAGTTCGCGCTCGCATGCCCCCGTCGTGTCATAACCGTTGCTAACGCACACGGCGCGCGTGCGGAGCGATACTTCTCCTTTCGGGGAAGCAACGAGGAGCAACCCAATGATCTCGTATAGTGGGCTGGGCAACCCTGTAGGCTTCTCCAAGATGCGCGTCTTTGGCCGAGTGCGGCGTCCGACGTTGATGCTCGCGGCATTGATGCTTGCAACGCTGCTGGCGGGGCCTGCGCAGCCAGGCGCGGCGCAACCGTCGCTCGGAGCGGGGAGCGAAGCAACGCTCTTCCAGAACGTCCGCATCTTCGACGGAAAGAGTGCGACGCTTTCCGCAGTCGCCAGCGTGCTCGTCAGAGGGAACAGCATCGAGCGCATTTCGACGAGCCCGATCGCCGCCGACGCCGGCACACGGGTAATCGACGGCGGCGGCCGTACACTGATGCCCGGTCTCATCGACGCGCACTGGCATGCGATGATGATCCGCACGACCGCGGCCGCGGCCATCTTTGGAGACGTCGGTTACATCAACCTCCTTGCCGGCGACGAGGCGAAGGATACGCTGATGCGCGGCTTCACCACCGTCCGCGATGTCGGCGGGCCGGTTTTCGGCCTCAAGCACGCCATCGACGACGGGAGCGTTGTGGGCCCGCGCATCTACCCTTCCGGCGCGATGATTACCGTGACCAGTGGCCATGGCGATTTCCGGCAGCTATTCGATCTGCCCGTCAGGTCGGAGGGCCGCCCACTCGTGGGGAGCTGATCGGCGGCATGGCCATCGCCGACAGCCCGGACGAGGTCCGCCTGCGCGTGCGGGAGCAACTCATGCAGGGTGCCTCGCAGATAAAGCTTACTGCGGGCGGCGGCGTCTCGTCGCCGTTCAGCCCGATCGACGTGGTGACCTTCACCGAGCCGGAGCTTCGTGCCGCCGTGGAAGCCGCCGAAAACTGGGGCACCTATGTCACGGTGCACGCCTTCACGTCTGAAGCGATCCAACGGGCGATCGCGGCGGGAGTGAAGTGCATCGAGCACGGCTTCCTGATGGACGAGGCCACCGCTCAGCTGATCGCTAATAAGGGCGTGTGGTTGAATCTGCAGCCAATCCCCGAGGAGTTGGTACAAGGCTTTCCGGTAGGCTCAGTCCAACGGGCCAAGGCCGATGAAGTCTGGTCGGGCGTAGCCCGGACTTACGAGCTGGCGAAGAAATACAAGATCAAGACAGCGTGGGGCACCGACGTTCTGTTCTCGCGCGCGCTGGCGCAGCGCCAAGGCGCCATTCTGGCGTCGCTTGTGCACTGGTACACGGCGGCCGAAGCGCTCATCATGGCGACATCGACCAACGCCGAGCTGCTGGCCCTGTCCGGCAAGCGCAGTCCCTATCGCGGCAAGCTTGGCGTTGTGGAAGCCGGTGCTCTGGCCGATCTCCTGCTGGTTGACGGCAATCCGCTGCAGAACATCGATCTCGTCACGGATCCGGCCAAGAATTTCCTGATCATCATGAAAGACGGGAAAATCTACAAGGACACGTTGGCCAACTGAGCGTCCTCTCGTCCCGAGGCATAAGGCCTAACATGGCGTTCAACCGGACGCCCGCGTACACGCCTCGTTGCACGCGTGCGCCGGTCGGCGGGCGCCGGTTAACTTAATCGTTAGAGAGCAACCGTAACCTCAGCGGAGGATGCAATAAGAACGATCCCTTGGCTTACTGCTGCGGTATGTGGACTTCTCATTGCAGGTTGCGCGGGTATCGCTTCCGCACCTAGTCCGGAAGAGCGACAGGCTCTGGCCCCAACCGGCAAGCTCCGGGTAGCGCTATATGTCGGGGCGCCCGCGTCCATCATTCGCGGTGCTACGCTGGACGAGTCGAAGGGGGTGGCGTTCGATCTGGGAAAGGAGCTTGCCCGGCGCATTGGGGTTCCATTCGAGCCCGTGGTGTATCCCTCGCCGGGCGCCATCATGGGCGGCCTGAAGTCCGGCGAGTGGGACCTCACCTTTTTTGGGCCGAGCGCGGAGCGCGAAAGTGTCTTGAATTTCACTGCACCTTTTCTCGTCATCGAGCACGGCTACCTCGTTCCCGCCGGCTCTCCGATCTCGACCATCGACGTTGTGGATCGGCCGGGAACTCGCATCGGTGCGCCGCAGGGCGGGTCGGTGAACGCATTTTTGGTGCACACAATAAAGAATGCCACAGTGGTCGCGAGTCCAAGTGTTTCCGCCGGGGAGGAAATGCTGAAATCCGGAAAGGCGGATGTCTTCGCCGCCAATAAGGCAAACCTGTTCGAGTTGTCGGACAAGTTGCCCGGGTCCCGGGTTCTTGAGGGTCGGATTGGTGTGGACGAAGTTGCCATAGCACTCCCAAAGGGCCGGGAGGCCGGAATGGCCTATGTGCAAAGGTACATTGAAGACGCGAAATCCGAAGGACTAATCAAGGCGGCGGTTCAAAGAGCGGGATTGCGCGGAGCGACTGACAAGTGATATCGACAACGCTCTCTAACCCGCCGATGAACAGGGACCCTCACCAGCGACACCTTGTGCCGCCGCAACGTTAGGGCGCTTGGACACGTATGCCAGAAGTTCATTCGTCTAAGCTGATTATTCGCCGGGCCACGCCGCGAGACGAGAAGCGCTGGCGCGAGTTGTTCGACGGTTACTGCCTCTTCTACAACCGCACCCCGTCGGAGTTGCTCACCCGCCACACGTGGGCGCGCATCATGGACGACGCGTCGCCGGTCCATGCGATTGTCGCCGAGGATCAAGAGGACGGCGTCATCGGCATCGCGAACTACGTCGTCCACGAACACACGCTGGGGCTCACCTCCGTCTGCTACCTGGGCGACCTATTCGTCGATCCCGCACACCGCGCGGCCGGGGTTGGCGCGGAACTGATTGGCTGGCTAGTGGCTGAAACGAAGCGCGAGGGCTGGTCCAGACTCTATTGGCACACTAGGCTGAACAATTACCGCGCCCGGGGCCTGTATGACAAGTTCACGCCGCATAGTGACTTCGTTCGCTACACGGTATATCCCGAAGGGTGAGACCGCCTAACCTCTTGGTCAACACGGACGCCCCGTGTGCGGCGCTTCGCGCCAGCCCGGGTCGCCGGTTACCTCCGTTCGTTAGCGCGCATTTTTAGAGACAGGGCGCATGATCGTTTCGCTTCGTGAAATCACCGCCGAGACGGTTCGCCAAATCACAAGCCTCTCCGTGAGTCCCGAGCAACAACGCTTTGTGGCAGCAATGCCGTGTCACTCGCGCAGGCGCTTTTCAGTCCGGACGCGTGGTACCGCGCCATCTATGCCGACGACACCCCCGCCGGCTTCCTCATGCTCTACGACGAATCGCTCCGAACTAGTCCACCTGTCCATCCGCAGGTAGCGCTATGGCGCTTCATGGTCGATGCTCAATTTCAAGGCCAAGGTGTGGGCACTGCGGCTCTCGACCAAGTTATCGCTCATGTCCGAAACAAAGGCCTGTTCTCTTCGTTGCTTGTTTCGTACGTGCCAGCTCCCGGCTCTCCGGAGCAGTTCTATCTCCGAGCTGGCTTCACGCACACCGGCAAGGTCGATAACGGTGAAGTCGTTTTGGAGCTTCGATTGAAGTCAAATGCGCCCTAACCACTCGCTCAACCGGACGAGCCATGTGTCGCCTTGTGCCTGTCGGGGAGCAACACAAGAACTAGAAGGCCGAGAAAGCACTTGACGCATAAGGATGCGCGGCAAGCATATTTGCCAATTTGCATCGCGACTCGTGTAGTCCCGGAACGTATGAACGATTCGGAGACAATGATGCGGAACTATATCTGGTGCGTTCTTGCCCTATCGATGGTACCTCTCTGCGGGTTCGCCGCTGCCGACGATATCGCCGGCACCTACAAGCTGGTTAGCGGCACGCGAACCATCGTCGGTACTGGCGAGGTGCTGGATACCTATGGCAAGCATCCCAATGGTTACATCATGTACGGCGCAGATGGTCGCATGCTGGTGCTCATTACTCATGAAGGCCGCTCGAGGCCAGAAAGCCTCTCGCAGATGACCGAAAAGGACCGATCTGACCAATTCCGAACGTTGGACACGTACGGCGGAACGTACAATTTCTATGGCGACCGCATCGAGCACCACATCGACATCGCGGGTTTTGAGACAAGAGTCGGGAGTACCGTGATCCGCCAAATAAAGCGGGATGGCAACCGGTTGACCTATACCACGCCACCACAGCCCTTCTCGGGCGACGGCAAGATTAGTGTAATCACCTTAGTCTGGGAAAGAATCCAATAGGCCCTTGGGTTGGCGCGCCCACTACGGCGTGAATCAAGCCAGCCGCCAAGCTGCCAAGCTGCCAAGTCATGACACACAACCTATCGTTCAACCGGACCCGTGGCCGGCGCGCTCTGAGTGTTGGGCTTGGTGGGCAGGGATCTGCCAGTGTCGCTGGCGGCGCCGGACCCGTTCACTCAGATCGTTAGGCCGCTTCAGGAGCAGGCCACGCAGCCCCTTCGGTATTCCATCAACGTCACATTGGACGGGTGCTGCGATCATCGTGTAATGATCGCGGACGAAGACTTGCACCGACACGCGATCGAGAACCTCGATCAGGCCGATGGCCTCCTGTTTGGCCGGGTGACTTACGAAATGATGGAGGCAGCGTGGCGCCTGCCGGCGCGGACGGGAGCGAGGCCTCAGTGGATGGAGCCCTTCGCGCGGACGATCGACGCAAAAAAGAAGTACGTCGTGTCGAGCACCCTGGACCGAGTCGATTGGAACGCAGAGCTCGTGCGCGGGGATCTGGGGCAGGCTGTTCAGCGGCTCAAGCGGGGGTCACGTAAGGGACTGTTCACGGGTGGCGTGAAGCTCCCGATGGCGTTGGCGGAGCTGGGATTGATCGATGAGTACGAATTCGTGGTGCATCCCAGGCTGGCGGGACATGGGCCGACGTTGTTCGCGGGGCTATCGAAGCGTATCGACTTGAAGCTCGTGAGCCGGGTGGAGCTCCGCTCGGGGGCGGTGGCGATGCGGTACGAGCTGAGAAGGTAGCCTTCCCCCGCGGGCTCGGGCGGGTCGCAATCGTCTGCAAACGCATTGCGAAGCAGCTTCCTTCGGCGCAGCATCAAACATCATGTGTCTCGCGCGGTCCGACGTGGCGCTCAACCGGACCGCCACGGGGCGAAGGCTTCGCTGCGCCGTGCGGCCGGTTAACTCAGTCTTCTAAGGAGGCCACTCAATGCACTATGTACTTCTCGCCATCGCGATCGTCAGCGAAGTCATAGCCACATTGCTGTTGAACCTCTCTGACGGCTGGACCAGGTGGTGGTGGGGAATCGTTTCGGTTTTCTTCTACGCCATAGCCGGCCTTCTGTTGGGCTTTGTACTGAAGTACATGGGAGTCGGCGTTGTCTACGCCATTTGGGCCGGCGTCGGCATCGCACTCGTGTGCATCGCCGCCGTGGTCCTCTTCGGGCAACGCTTCGACGCAGCCGCATTGGGGGGCATCGCCTTGATCCTGGCCGGCGTGTTGCTCATCACCCTCAAATCCAAGGTCACCCTCATATGAACACTTGCCGCCTAACATCTGGTTCGACAATACCGATCACTGGTGGGCATTGAGTGTCGGGCCTGGTTGGCGGTGGTTCGCCAGCATCGGTGCGGACGCTTGGCCGGTTAACTCGGATCGTTGGGCCTCGCGCAGCCCCACACACTTTCAGGAGAACTCGTGTTTGACCACGTCAAATTCGGAGTCAGCGACTATGCAGCGAGCAAAGCGTTCTTCCTCAAGGCACTCGAACCGCTCGGCGTAGCTGTCGTCTCGGAGGGCCCTCCGACGTACGGTGTCGAGCTTAGCCCAAAGGGGAAGGCTTCGCTGTGCCTGTACCAAACCGAGGAGAAGCCGGCGCATCTTCACCTGGCGTTCACGGCCGAGAATCGCCAGCAAGTCCAGGCCTTCTATCGCGCGGCGCTGGAGGCGGGTGGCAAAGACAACGGTGCACCCGGTCTGCGCGCGCACTACCACGCGAACTACTATGCAGCTTTCGTCATTGGTCCGGACGGGCACAACATCGAAGTGGTTTGCCACGAACCCGAGGCCTAACCCTTTCATCGAGCGGACGTTCATAAGCCCGCTTCGCCGACTTGCAGCCGCCCCTCACGTCAAACGTTAGGCGACCACGAGTGAGGGGGCTTGACCACTGCCCGCGGTCTCGGGTTCTGAAGTGCCCTTGCCATTTCCTTCGTTGCGATGAGCACCCGGCTTCCCCAAGAGAAGTACCTGCACCTTGCATTCGAGGTCAGTCTCGTCCTGAAAGCCGTATTTGCAGTGGGCGAGATTCTGGCGGGGATCGGCGCCTACTTCCTCACGCAGCAGTTCCTGTTCAAGCTGGTCGAGCGAATCACCCGGCAAGAGCTACTAGAAGACCCGCGCGACTTCATCGCCAACTACCTCTTTCAGTCGGCGCAGAATTTCTCGGTGAGCGCGCGCAAATTCACGGCGGTCTATCTACTAACCCATGGCGTCGTCAAGCTCTGGCTGATCATCGGCCTGCTTCGGCGGAAGCTCGGGTACTACCAGTCGCAATCGCGATTTTCGGTCTGTTCATCGTCTATCAGCTTTACCGGTTCAGTCTCACTCACTCGCTCTGGCTGGTTCTCATTACCGTAGTCGATGCCGTGGTCATCGGCCTCACTTGGTTCGAATACCGATACCTGAGGCACTCTCAGTCGCACTAATTCTGACTGGCCCCAGATTTACCGCAAGCTTCAAGCACGTAGACCCGTACGGCTGATCGATTGCCCAGGACGCCGTTTCAACCGTGGGCGGATAAGCGCTGTCGAGTTTCGCGCCTTCTAGCGTCGGCATTGCGACGAGTGCAATCAGATGTGAGTGTGTGGCCAATGACGTCGCTTTGATACAAAGGAAACCAAACAGTCCGGACGGTGAAATCTGCTTGCAGACGGCGCGCATTAGAGTGCCTGTATGGATGCGAGTCGCGAACAGTTGCTGCACCTTGCCGATGGGTCCAGGGTCATCGTCCGCGCCTTGCGCTTGGAGGATGGTTCGAGGGTGCAGGCCTTCGTTCGGAATCTGTCGTCCCGCTCCCGCCGTCTGCGGTTTTTCTCCGGGCTCATCGAACTCTCCACAGCCCACCTGAAACATTTCCTTCAGCTGGATCCGAACCGCGGGCTGGCTCTGGTGGCCCTCAGCGATCGCGACCCCGAGGTGATCATCGCCGAAGCGCGGTGCGTGCTCGATCGCGACGGAGCGAATGCGGAGTTTGCGCTTGCGGTCGCGGACCGGTTCCAGCGGCGAAGGCTGGGGACGCAGTTGGTGAAGACGCTATTGGCCTACGCGTCGGCCAAGGGAGTCCGACGCGTGTTCGGCGAGATGCTGTTGGAGAATCACGTGATGCTCGGGTTCGCGCGGCAACTCGGCTTCGAGGTACGTTTCAATCCATCGGATCCGATGACGTTGATCGTGCAACGCGTAGCGCGCGTCGCTTTTTGAAGGTCGGTGCCTGACCCCGGTGCTTCCCGGTCGCCGGGGGGTGCTGGGCTGGTTAACCCAGATCGTTGGACATCACAGGCTTTCCGGACAACATTGATACCACCCGAAAGGAGTGCGGCATGATCGGCGTCTTTGTAACGTTTCGCTATGGAGACCATTTCGACGACCAAGCAGTGCGAAAAATCGCTGAGAGTGCACGCCCAAGGTTTGAGGGAATGCCGGGATTACGTTCCAAAGCTTTCACCGTCAATTCCGGAAAGCGAGAGGCCACGAACGTTTACATTTGGGACTCGGAGGACGCGGCCAGAGCCTTTTTCACCGATGCGCTTCTGCAGCGCATAACGAATCTCTACGGCGTACGCCCCGGCATCGAGTTCGTGCAGATCGCGGAGTTGGTGGAGAACGCTCGAGCGTGACGCTTCAACCCCGCTCGAGCAGACGTGCCGCCGGCGAAACGCGGTACGAGTAGCCTGCCCACGACGATCGGAACCTCACCGGCTCAACGGCGGCCGGTAGGCGGTGGCCGTGCGGTGCGGATTCGTGCCGCCGTTGCCGCAACCTTAAGCGTCACTAGCCTGCAGCTGTCTTTGCGCGGCCGCGAGTGCGCCGGAAGCGTCTCGAACTGTTCTTTCGATGACTTCTCGCGCGGAGAGGATTTTGTCCACCAGGCCCGCAGACTCTCCTGCGATCACGGCGGCGATGTCGAAGTTTCCTTCCGTGCGCGCGTTAGCGTACTTCGTCGATTCTTCATCGACCCGCTGGAGAAGTTCGAGCTCCCGCCCGTGCCAGCGCTCCAGATGTGCGTTTCGCAGGCAGCGACCGGTGAAAGCACCGGGCCACACGTTGCGCCGAGAAATGTCGAAAACGATGCTCCTCGCGGTCTCGTCTCCGCTGGCGGTACAGATGCGCCGTTTCGCTGCATCCGCACCGGCCGCTTCCGCAGTCGCATAGAAACGCGTTCCCATCAATACCCCAGAGGCTCCAAGCATGAGAGCCGCAGCCAGACCTCGGCCGTCGGCGATCCCGCCTGCAGCTACCACCGCAGTGTCTCCTCGCACCGCGTCCACGATTTCGGGAACGAGCGTCACGGTGCCGCGAGACGCTCCGTGTCCGCCTGCCTCGGTACCCTGAGCCACCAGAATGTCGGCACCCGCCGCCATTGCATCGTTCGCCATCCTGATGGATTGCACCTGACAAATGGCGAGCGCGCCTGCCTGCTTGATCGGCCCTACGAAGGGATGAGGATCGCCGAATGACAGCATGATGGCTTTCGGTCGACGCTCCAGAGCAAGGTCGAGCAACTTGCGCTGCTTCGCCATGCTCCATGTAATGAAACCCACGCCATAGGGTGCGTTCAGCGTTTCGAGCAAGTCCAACTGTCGTCTGAGCCACGGCTCGTCGCCATAACCGCCTCCCAGGATTCCGAATCCTCCTGACGCACTCACCGCCGCCGTCAATCTCGCGTCGGCGACCACATCCATTGGAGCGAGCATCACGGGATGCGTGACCCCGAGCAGCTTCGTCAGGCGGGTCGTAATTCTCATGGCTTGCCTCACGGGGTGCGGTAATCACAGTGCTTTGTGGCTTCGACATCGCGGGTTTGGTTTGGACGCGACTCTAGTCCGTTTCGACGAACCTCATGCGGGCGACCGTTTGCAGAATGTGCGGCTCGACGGGCGCGCTCCAACCGACGCGAACTATCACTGCAGTCTAGACGGTTTGCAGAACGTCTGCTTCTTGGCCGAAGCCCCCGTCCGTGGTCCACCACGCCCCACGTTTCGACCCGCTGTCTTGCGTGAGGCGTTAATTTCGTCCGTTACGCCGCACTAGATTCGACGAGATGCTTGACCATGAAGCCTTTTTCGGGGCAAGCCTGATGCCGCAGGATCACGCTGGCGGTTTATATTGCGTCCTGAGGAGCTCTTTCTAGTCAGGCGCGCCCGCCGTGGAATGGTATCGGTACCGGGCGGTCAACTCAGTACGTTAGGCCCTGGTCCGCAAGCACGAAATTTTCGGAGGCCCTATGAGCGGTACGAAGATTCTTGGGATTATCTTCGTGGTGGGAGGCCTACTGGGTCTGGTCTTCGGCCATTTCGAATACACGAAGGAAACGCACGAAGGGCAGATCGGCCCAATCAAGTTCTCGGTGATCGAAAAGGAAACAGCGGTCATTCCAACTTGGGCCAGCGTCGTTTCCATAGTCGGCGGCGTCGTGCTGCTTGTCGTCGCCCGAAAGTGAGCGACACTCGCCCTTGACGTCGAACATTAGCCGTCGCAGGCATTCGGCATCGTGTCCGAGATCCGCTTACTGGTGTTCGTCGAGGGAGAAAGCGATGCAAACGCCGTTCGTGCGCTCGCCGACCTCCTCGGTTGCGACCTGCGCCTACATCACATCCAGATTTGCTCGGCTGGCGGCGTAACGAACTTTTCATCGTTGCTTAGGGAGTTCGCCCGCGCCCATCCAAATGGGCAGTTCTGCGGTATGTACGACCTTGCCGAGCAACGCCACGTTCGCCGCGCACTCACCAATGCGGCCATTCCGGTTGCCGCCCACGACTCCCTTGAATCGTTCGGATTCTTCGCGTGTACCGCCGATCTCGAGGAAGAGCTCATCCGCGCGCTAGGCGCTGAAGCGGTGGAACGTGTACTCGGGGCGCAGGGCGAACTGGTCTCGTTTCGCCGCTTTCAGGCAATGCCACAGCACCGCCTTACGCCCGTAGACCAACAGCTACATCGGTTCCTTGGTACAAGGGCGACGCGGAAGATCCGCTCTGCACGGCGTCTGGTCGAGCAGCTCGACATTGACCGATTGCCGCGCCCGCTGGTGCAACTGGCGACCCGGATACTCGAGGTTGCGTCGACAACGCCTGACCCCTCCGTACAATCGAAACTTGCCAAATCGCTTTAAGGGAGGATATCGATGGGCCTGCGCTTTCTCAAAATAGCCGTCCTCTATTTGGTGCTGGGCGCAATCCTCGGCTTGGCGATGGGCATCAAACAGAACTTTGTGTTAACGCCGGTGCACGCGCATGTTCTGCTGCTCGGCTGGGCGTCCCTTGCTCTCGCTGGAATCGTGTATCACCTCTACCCCTCGGCCTCTGAAACACGGCTCGCTCGCCTGCATTTCTGGCTGCACAATCTTGGCTTGCCGGTGTTCATGATCGGCCTCGGTTTCCTAGTCACCGGCACCGAGGGCATTGTTCCCGTCGTAAGTGTTGGCGCCCTTGCCGTGCTCGTTGGCCTTATCTTGTTTGCCGCCAACGTGCTGCTGAATACCAAGTCCGCATCGCAGGCATCGAGCGGTGTCTAACCACCTGTTCAACCGGAACGGTCACCGGCGGGCGTTGAGTGTTGGCCGTGGTGGCCGGTGGTTCGAAACTGTCGGCAGCGGTGCCCGGCCGGCTGACTCAGTTCATTAGGATCCAACGGAGGAGGAGGCCATGCCGGTAGACAAGGCGCCGACCGGGCAGTCATACGACTTCTACGCGCTTCGCTACTCGCCTGAGCGACAGAACCTCCGTGATTCGGTTTTTCGCGAGGTGTATGACGATTATTTTGGGCAGAGCAGTTGGCTATCCACCGCTGACTACGACCGCTGCGTTGACTGGCTTGATCTGGCTCCGACGCCCCACGCACGGATACTCGACGTCGCGTGCGGCGGAGGCGCCCCGACATTACGACTGGCTCGCCGTACTGGGTGCTCGGCTGTGGGCGTCGACAACAACGCCCAGGCGGTGGCAAATGCCGGGGCCCTCGTCCAACATCATGGACTGAGCGAAAAGGTTCGGTTCGAACACGTCGATGCTAGTCAGCCCTTGCCGTTTCCTAACGGCACGTTCGATGCCGTTGTTTGCTTCGACGCATTGGTGCACTTCCCGAACCGCCCTCGCATCTTTGCTGAGTGGGCACGCATGCTCGCCCCAGGTGGTCGCTTGCTTTTCACTGATCAAGTGATGACCGGTCCAATTTCGAATGAAGAGATTGAGGCACGGACGATCGTCGGGTATTTCCTCCTTGCCGGGCCGGGGTACGATGAGCGGCTGCTCGACGAGGCTGGATTCAAGCTGTTGCGGTGTGAGGACTTGACAGTACGTCTGTGCGAAATCGCCCAGCGTCACTGCGCGGTTCGCGCCGCACACGCTGACGAGCTTCGGGCCGCCGAGGGCGACGACGAATTCGAGAGGCAAAACAGATACCGGGTTGTGACTGAGAGACTTGCCCGCGAACATCGCCTCTCACACTTCGTGTTTCTTGCGTCCCTAAGCCATTCCGACCGCTTGATTTAGAGGAAATGCTCATGGACCGATTCACGGGTGGTTGCCTGTGCGGCAACGTCCAAATTGTCGCGGCGGGACTCCCGTACCGGGTCGGCATTTGTCACTGTCTCGACTGCCGCAAGCATCATGGGGCCCTTTTCCACGCGTCCGCGGTCTTCCCTCAGGATGCGGTGACGATCGATGGCGAAACTCGCGACTACGCCGGGCGATTTTTCTGCCCCCGCTGCGGCTCGTCTGTTTTCGCACGCACCGGAGACGAAATCGAAGTGAACCTGGGATCCCTGGATGCGCCTGACCAGTTGATGCCGACCTACGAAAGCTGGATCGTCCGTCGCGAGTCGTGGTTGCCGCCGTTTCCGCTCGCGCGACGATACGACCGCGATCGTGACGCAACGAGTCGCTTTGAAGGCACCGTTACGAGATGACGAGCGGGTCTTGAGGGGTCTTGCCTTCAGACTCAACGAGCAAATGCTCGGAGCGTTCATCTCGCAGCGCTCGGGGAGATAAAGATGCAGGCGCTAAGACTTCGAACATCGCTGGCGGGCTGTGTCGGTAATCTCCTCGAGTGGTACGACTTCGCCCTGTTCGGCTACTTCGCGCCATTCATTAGCACGCAGTTCTTTCCAAGCGACGACCCGATCTCGGGACTCATCAATACCTTTGGCGTTTTTGCGGCCGGATATCTTGCGCGGCCTATCGGCGGTGTGTGGTTCGGACAGATCGGCGATCGTCTCGGTCGCAAACGGGCGCTTCAACTTTCCATCTTTCTGATGGCTGTGCCGACGACGCTTATCGCGATCCTCCCCACCCATGCGCAAGTCGGTCTCCTCGCGCCGGCGCTCCTCGTCATCCTGCGCATTGCACAGGGAATCTCGGTCGGTGGAGAGTTCATTGGATCGTGCTGTTACCTTGTCGAAGCCGCGCCTCCTGGTCGACGTGGATTCGTCGGAAGCTGGTCGACGTTCGGCACTGTCGGTGGAATGCTCCTGGGTTCGGCGGTGGCGACGCTGGTCCAGGGCTGGCTCCCTGCAGACCAGATTCACGCGTGGGGTTGGCGGCTGCCCTTCCTCGGAGGGCTACTGGTGGGTGTTGTTGGATGGCAGATGCGCCGCGGTACCGAAGAAACACCTGAATTTGTCCAATTGCAGAGCGCCGGTCGGATCGAACGACGTCCGGCGCTGCAGGCGCTCCGCGAGATGCCGGTCCGGGTATTGCAGATCGCAGGAATCGTGCTGCTTTTTGGAGTCGCTATCTACACGTTGTTCGTCTGGATGCCGACCTATCTCACGCATTTCGTCAAACCGCCGGTGCCTCACGCACTCCTCATCAACACGCTTTGCATGGTCCTGCTCATCGCAACGATGCCGATCGCCGGCTTTCTTGCAGATCGATTCGGCTACAAGGCCGTTCTTAGCATCGGGGCGCTCGCGATCGGCATCGTCGCGTATCCGCTGTTCAAATGGATCGACACCGGGACTTCGATGGCGACCGCGGTTGCGTTGACGATCTTTGCCCTTATCAACGGCCACCTTCAAGGAGCGATGCCCGTCGCCATGGCGGAGCTCTTTCCTACTCGTCTCAGGTATAGCGCCATGGCGATCGGTTACAACATCACGCTCGCTCTCTTCGGTGGAACCGCACCGCTCGTCGCCACTTGGATGATCAAGACGACCGGTAACCTCGCTGCTCCCGCTTGGTATCTGGTCGTGATCGCCGCGATTACTCTCGTGGTCACTCTGACGCTGCGCCCCCATGAGGAAAGTCCAGTGACCGGCGGCACGGGGCTGGACCCCATTTCAACTCGCTAGGAAGAGATGCGGCGCGTCGGACCCTGAGCCGCTCGGAATTCTGTAGCATTGGTGGATGGTCGCTCGTCAACAAGATGTGATCCAGCGATGAGGCGCCGGGCATTCTTGGTCGCGCTCCTGGCCACCTACGGCTGCGGTCCCAATGACGCACCAAAGAAGGGGACGGATGCGAACAACCACGCGCGCGTGGCCGCGGCAACACCGCCCGCTGCCACGCGCGAGCCGGTGGGGCAGACGCAGACGAAGATTCCGCGCGTGGTGATGTTGTTCTTCGGCACGCGCGACCTTCCTGCCGCCACGACCTCCGAGGCTGCAACACTTTTTCGCAGTCGCTTGACCGAACTCGTTACGTCGATGGCAAATCCATCGCGGTCGAGGAGCGTTATGCCGACGGGACGCACCATCCGCTATCGACGCTAAAGCGAACGAGCGAGGCTGCGAGCGACCGTTTGACGCGCTAACGATGGCGGCGTAGCGTCCAGCCGATGCCGGTGGCACTTTTCGCCACGTTCGGCATCTCCGAGGGGACATCAATGCAGACCGTCAATTTTGGGGCCGGGGATACGATTATTTCCGAGGGTGACGACGGGAACACAGCATTCCTCATCACTTCGGGTTCCGTCGAAGTCAGTGTCGGCCAGGACGCAAGGACGAAGACCGTCGGAAAGCTGGGCGTGGGCGAAGTATTCGGTGAGATGTGCCTGATCGAGCCAGGCCTGCGCTCGGCAACCGTCAAGGCGGTGACCAATGCGGAATGCCTCGTGCTGTCATACGACGACTTCATCCCGGAGATGCAGCGCGATCCGCAGCGCTCCATTACGTTCATGAAGTGTCTCGTCCGTAGGCTTCGCGAGACGAATAACTTATTGTCCCTCGCACCTGCCGAAGTGCTCGGCCAGCGCATCCAGCACGGTCTTCATGTAATCCTCGCCGGCCTGGAAGAACGCGACGCGCTATCTGGAGCCGACTTGGACAGCGTGGCCCGCGAGCTGCGCATGTTGCTCCGGATGGTCGAGCAGCTTCACGGTGCGTTTCTTCAACGCGCCGGCGAAGGCAAACGTGCCGTCTGAGCGCCGGACCAAGACAGCCAAAGCGCTGGGAATCACGGTTCCGCAAGCTCTACCATTTGCGCGCTGATAACGTGATTCGGTGAGGAGGAAAGTGCCACCTAGCCCCTCGTTCAACCAGACCGCTCGCCGGTGGCGCTCGCGCGCCGTCCGCCCTTGGCTGGTTAGCGTGGTTCGTTAGGCCGCATGACGACGATGAATGAGCCTCGCAACTCTTCCGTGGAGCTTTCGTCGTTCCTTGCAACGAAACAGTTGTACTTGGGGGCGTTCGCAGAACGCGACCCGGTACGACGAGCCGAACTGCTCGCTCGTAGCATGACTGAAAATGCGGAGATCTGGGGTCCTAACCGGCTTTTCGCAGGCCACACGGCCATCTCGGAGAAGATTGCCGCCTTTCACAAGAACTGGCCCGACTGCCGCCTCGTTTTGGCCAGCGGCATTGTCACCTTCGACAACTATGTCCGCTTCGCGGTTGCGATCGTCGGTCCCGACAATAAAGTCCTCGCCAGGGGCGAGTCGGTCAACGAATTGGCGCCAGATGGTCGTATTCGTAGAGTCGTTCCATTGTGGGAGATGACGCTACCACCGTTGCCGAGCTCGTGGCCCGAGCATCTCGCTGCTGCAATTGAGCGGGAGCCGCCACATGTCCACGCATCCGGCAGCGGCAACGATGGAGGCGGCAGCGGAGGTGGCGATGGTTAAGGTTAACTACCGGAACCGATCGGAAGCGGCGGTGGACGATCACTCGCTCAAAGTCAGTTAGCTCGGTACGTTAGGCGATATTCATCGTGGCCAGACGCGACGTGTTCGTCTTCTTATTCGGCCGCCGTCAACAGTCGTCGCGTTGGATCTTCGTCGGCGCGGCTGTGCTCCTGTTTATCGTGGCACTGGCAGGCCACCGACATGGCTCGGTTGCCTGGTATGCCGTCCTGGGCACGCTTTGCCTCCTGCAAGTGCTGTATCCGACATTTGCGGGTTGGTGCGTGGTGTTCGTATTGTTTCTCTACGCGGCTTTACTCTATTCAATTCTCGTCGTCGGCGACGCCGTTCGGATCTGGACGCGAAGCGACCCACCACAGATCTTCTCGGATCCGATGAACACGGTGGTTACTCTCTTGCAATTCTCGATGGTCATTTTTATCGCAGTCCGTCTCCCATTTGTTCGCCCGCGGGTGCCTCCGACGCGGGATGGCGCCTGAATAGTCGTTCAATCTTTGGCGCGTTGCAGCAGCAGGCGCAGGGCGCCCTAACCCGTTGCCCATCAATCGACGACGGCGTAGTCTAGGTCATCGCGACGTCCTGGTTTGCATGGCGATGAAGCGACCACCCATTCCGGAACTGCGACCTTTTGTGGCGGTCGTGTGGTCAGAAGAAACACCGGTCTGCAAAGCGTACGACCAGCCAATACGCGAGCATGCGCTGCCGACGGGCGCCATGCATCTCGTGTTCCGCCTGACCGATGCTCCGCTGCGTATCCTTATCGAAGACGCTGATCATGTCGACGCGCAGACGATCGCTGAATCGATGGTCGGCGGAGCTCGATCGCGCTTCTACGTCCGGGAGCTGAGCGCCCCCTCGTGCTCGGTCGGCGCTGTTCTGCGGCCGGGTGCTGCCGAGCTTCTTTTCGGTGCGAGCGCCGAGGAGCTGGCCGAGCGACACACGCCGCTCGGAGAGCTGTGGGGCGCGTCTGCGCACGCGCTGCGTAATCGACTGCTTGACACCGACGGTCCAGAAGCACGGCTCAAGGCGCTCGAAGGCGAGCTCGCTGCTCGGTTGCCGCGGCTACGCTGCCTGCATCCGGCAATTGCATCCGTGATCGACGAGATGCCTTCGCTGCGGTCGGTGGAAATCGCGGTGCAACGCAGCGGCCTCAGCCACCGTCATTTCATTGCTCAGTTTCGCCGGACGGTCGGCTTGCCGCCAAAGGTGTATCTGCGCATCTTGCGTTTTCAGAAAGCGCTGCGGTCTCTACACCACGATGGCACTGGCGGCGGCCTTGCGGCCCTGGCCGCAGACGCCGGCTACAGCGATCAAGCTCACTTCAATCGCGATTTCTTGGAGTTCACGGGGATTACGCCCGCTGCCTATGCCGCCCGCTCTCCGCGCCAGTCGAATCATCTTCCGGTGGCGGACATCACCTAGCCCGACGCAAGGTCAAATTTATTCAATACCGGTTTGCGCGCGCGCTGAGATGATGGTCGGTGAGCATCACTACCAGGAGACAGCTGATGAAGATCGAGGAGGTATTTGCCTACATGTGCGTTTCCGATGCGAACGCGGCGATCGATTTCTATCACCGCGCCTTCGGCGTCAAGGAGATATTTCGGCTGGTGGAGCCGAGCGGCCGCATTGGTCATGCGGAGCTCGACTTCGGCGGCGTGACGATAATGTTGTCCGACGAGTTTCCCGAGTCTGGCGTGCGCTCTGCAACGACGATCGGCGCGACACCGGTGTCCATTCATCTGCACGTGGACAACTGCGACGAGGTGATTGCAAGTGCGGTGCGTGCCGGCGCGGTGGTCGAGCGTGAGCCCAAGGATCAGTTCTACGGTGAGCGCTCGGGCGCAATTCGCGATCCGTTCGGGCACCGCTGGTTGATCGGCCACCACATTGAAGATGTAAGCACGAGCGACATGCAGCGGCGATACACCGAGGTGTTGTCCGCCGCCGAGTCTGCGAAGCGCTGAATCCTGCGGCCGGCGCTAGCGGTCCCCGCTTGCGATGGGACCTCGCGCCAAGCCGTTACGACGCGAACGCGTGCAGCGCGAACGCGGCCAAGCGCAACGACGACGCGCGCGACGCCGATCGCTGAACCTCCGACCGCGCGCTATGCGCCTTCCTGGCTGGTGTCGCGCGGTGGCCGACCACCGGAAGGGGGCTGGCTATCCGAAGGGGGTCGACCACCCGACGGCGGCCGGCCACCCGAGGGCCTATCGGTGGAGGGCGGCCGGTTGTTCGATGGCGGGCGCCCACCTGACGGAGGCCTCCCGCCGCCCGGCGGCCGGGTGGACGGCGGAGGCACTTGTCCGATCGGCGGAACCGGCTGCACGGTCGGCGGGCGTGGTCTTGGACGCGGCGGCGGACGTGCCACCGGTGGGCGCGGCGGCGGCCGGTTCCAGGTGGGAGGCCGGGTGGACCAGTAATTCCGGTTGTTCCACCACGGGCGATTCTGATAGTACAAGCCCCAGTAGTTGCCGACGGAAAAGCTGATCAGAGGCACGCCAAGCGTCCCGCCCGCGTTGAAGATCACGGTCGGTTGATTCTGGAACGGCATCGACAGGAAGCGAGCGAATATCCATCCCCGGTTGAATCCCCAAATGACATCGCACCACCGCCAGCCGTCCGTGCAACCGACGACGTTGACGGCCGTGCCCGCGGGAAGCCAGGCGACCAAGGGGAAGATGCGGTCGGGTCCGGCGCGCATATTCGCGGCTTGCGTCGTGAAGGCAGCGAATTGCGCCGACGCGCTCGAGGGCGCCAACATCGCTGCCGCAATCAGTATTGGCCACAGCCAGCGCATGCACCGGAACATGGCTTCCTCGATGAGGTTTCTGGCAACTTTTACCGGGTGCCAATCTCGACCTCATTCGAGTGATTGCGAACCGCGAGGCCTGAGGCGGCATCACAAGATACTCCTCGGCTTCGACTTCGAGAACTCCTGCCCACCGATGGTTCCAGCGTCGAGCATTGCATTCGGGCGGATGCGCCGATACGCTGCATTTTCTTTACGGACCGCTCAACTCAGTCGCCAGGCGTCCCATCGCTCGTGTCGAAACTGGTGTCAGGAGTACGCAAGGAAGAGGGTGTTCGGGTCACGCCTGGTTGACAAAGCATTCGCGCACCGTGGTGGCACCGGACGGTGTTCCGCGCGCGGTGCGTTGGCTAACTTGGATCGTTAGGACGTCGTCGTGCAGGATCTGAAAACGGTGCACAAACAGTTGCTGGAGTTGGAAACGAACCTCCTTAAACCCGAGGTCCGCCGTTCGCGCGAGGCAGTAGCCCGTTTGCTCGCCGATGATTTCGTCGAGTTCGGCAGTTCAGGAGCGATCTATTCCAAGGAACAGATCCTGGAAGGGCTGCAGTCCGAAGTTCCACTTAACTATTCTGTCGCCGACTTTCGCGTAGCTGAAATCGCCGATGGCGTATTTTTGGCGACCTACCGCACGTTGGCCCGAAGTCCCGCATCAACCCGAATGCAAGCGCGACGCAGCTCCATCTGGAGGCAAGTCGAGGACCAATGGCAAATGTTGTTTCATCAAGGCACGCCGCTGCCGCGCGGTTAACCGAAGGTGACGGTGGCAAGCTGGCGCGGCGCCTCCAGGCACTCGTACAACCGGACTCATCGCCGGCGGGGCCCGAGTTCCGGGCTCGGCGGCCGGTGATTCGCGGCGGTCGTTGCGTTTTGCCGGTTAACTCAGTTCACCAGGCCGCAGCAGGAACCCCATGAAGCGCACGTGGACGATCATTGGTGTACGCGACGTGCCTGGAAGCTTGAAATGGTACCAATCGCTCTTTGGCCAGCCGCACCAGGCTCCCGCCCATGACGACTTCGGTCAAATCCTCGACTCCGACGGAACGGTCCTGCTATGCCTTCACGAGTGGGGTGCCCATGAGCATCCGCCTTTGATGAGCCCCGATCACGCTCAGCCGGGCAACGGCCTCCTCCTGTTTTTCCTGGTCGATGATTACGACACCGCCTTGCAGAGGGCACGCGCACTCGTCACTCGACTCGAAGAGCAGCCCCATGTGAACCCGAGCACGCATGCGAGCGAGTTCTCCCTCCGGGATCCCGATGGGTATTACGTCACGATCAGTGCGTTCTCCGGTGCCTGATCTCTCGCTGCAGCGCCTGGCCGGTTAACTCGCTTCGTTGTTCCGCACAATTCGTGGCGTCGTTTGACTCACAGCCATGTCTTACTTCATCGTTCTTCGCCAACCAGGCTCGAGCTGGATTCGAAACCTGCCGATGCGCCAGCAGCCCCTTTGGGCCGAACACGCGACTTTCATGAACGCTCTCGCGGCCCGAAGATTCATCGTTCTCGGCGGGCCGGTTGGCCACAACAACGAGGCTCTTCATATCGCTCAAAGTGATTCGGCGTCCACCATCCTGGCAACGCTCGCTGAGGATCCATGGGAACCAGCCGGGGTCCTCAGAACGGTGAGTGTCGAGCCGTGGAACATTGTCCTTGGCGATCCGGCCGTCCTCGGCCCGGATAGCCACCGGCCTAACGGGCCGACCTGAGGATCGCGGCTTCGTTGCAAGGGGTCGTCGTGCTCCGCGCCAAACGCTCTGCCCATGACGTGATACTGTCGGGAGCGTGATCGGCGATAACTGACATGCCCAACCAGAACGAGCGCGACGAGCATCAGGCAACGGGGAACGCAGCACCGGCGGGTCCGGCCACGTCCAACGCTGCGCTGGCGTCTCGTTTCCACCAGATGTTCCCGATTCTCTCCGCGGATGAGATCGGCCGTGTACGACCTTTCGGCGAAGTGAGGCGGTTTCCCGCCGGCGAGTTGCTGCTCCATGCAGGAGAGGCAAGCCCTGGGATGTGCGTGATTCTCTCCGGCCGGGTCACGATCATGCCGCGCGATGTCCTGGGGCAGGCCGTGCCGGTGGCAGCCTTCGCGCAGCTCATCGGGGCCACGGTCGAGGAAATGACGGAGGTGGAGCCGGGCGAGTTCCTGGCCGACATCGGACTGCTTTCCGGAAGACAAGACTTGTGCGCGATCGAGGCAGGGGCGGTCGACGACGTGGAGGCGATCGTGGTTCCGCCCCACGCGCTTCGAGCGCTGCTGATCGCCGAGGCCGAGCTTGGCGAGCGCATCTTGCGCGCGCTCATCCTCCGCCGCGTGGCGCTGATCGAGATGGGTTTCGGAGGCCCGGTGCTCGTAGGTTCGCCGACGTCCCCGGACGTGACGCGCCTCGCGCACTTCCTCGAGCGCAACAGCGTTCCGTTCCGGGTGGTCGATCCCGAAGTGGACCCGGATGCCCCGTCACTGCTCTCGCGCTTCGGCCCGGCGCCGGAAGCGTTCCCGATCGCCCTTCTGCCGGACGGCACGATGCTCAGGAATCCGACGAAGCAGGCGCTGGCGCGGGCGCTCCAGCTGGTGGCGACGAGCTTCCGCTCCGAACGGTACGACGTGGCGATCGTGGGCGCGGGTCCGGCCGGACTTGCGACCGCGGTCTATGCTGCATCCGAGGGCCTCTCCGTACTCGTGCTCGAAGCGCTCGTGTTCGGAGGACAGGCCGGCGCCAGCGCGCGTATCGAGAACTATCTGGGCTTTCCCACCGGCGTATCGGGGCAGGCGCTGATGGCGCGAGCGTATACCCAGGCGCAGAAATTCGGAGCCGAGTTCAGCCTGTCCACCGAAGTCTCGCGGCTCGACTGCATTTCGGAGAGCGCGGGTACCGATCCCGTGCACATCCTCGAGCTTGCCGATGGGCGCCAGGTTCGTGCGCGCGCCGTTGTGGTCGCCACCGGCGCGCGCTATCGTCGTCCGGAGATTCCGAACCTCAAGCAGTTCGAAGGCCGCGGCGTGTCGTACTGGGCCTCGCCCGTCGAAGCCAAGCTGATCCGCAACGAGGAGGTGGTCCTGCTGGGTGGAGGAAACTCGGCTGGCCAGGCCGCGGTGTTTCTCGCAAGCCACGCGCGCCACGTGAACATGCTCGTGCGCGGAAACAGTCTCTCGCACACCATGTCGCGCTATCTCATCGATCGAATCACCGCTTCCCCGAACATCACGGTGCTCTGCGACACCGAGGTCGTGGAGCTTCTCGGCACATCCGACCAGGGTCTGCATGACGTGCGATGGCGCAACCGGCGCTCCGGCGCCGAGGAACTACACGCGATCGGTCACCTCTTCCTGTTCATCGGCGCCGATCCGGTTGCGAGCTGGCTCGCCGGCAGCGGTATTCCGCTCGACGACAAGGGCTTCATCCGAACCGGCACCGACGTGCTTTCGCCCGAGCGCGTGCCGTTGCCGCTGGAGACCGGGGTCGAGGGCATCTTCGCCGTCGGCGACGTCCGTTGCGGCTCAGTGAAGCGCGTGGGAGCGGCCATCGGGGAAGGGGCGGCGGTCGTCTGGCAACTGCACACGTTTCTTGCTCGACGTCGTTCGACACCCGCGAGCGCGACGCGCGCCCACTCAAACCGATCTGCGGCTTCGCTGGACTAAAGGACGATCGCGCGAGTTTGGCACCGCCATGTCGAGAGCCCTCGCACTAGTACTCCTCTTCGCCACGCTTGTTACGGGCTGTGCCACGGCGGTTCCACAGGTCACGCCGAGCTGCAAACATCAGAACGAGGCGGTTGAGCAGTCGATCGGGTTCTGCCAAGCGGTTCGCGTCGGCGATGTGTTGTATGTCTCGGGCGTCACGGGCACTGCACCGATGGAAACTGCTGTTCCGCGCGTCTACGAGCAGCTTCGCCGCATTCTCGAGGCGAACGGCCTCACGTTTGCCGATGTCGTAAAGGAAACGGTGTACGCGACCGATCTCGACGCATTTATCAAGGCCAAGGACGCACGCAAGTCGTTCTATGGCTCGTGGTTGCCCGCGGCAACGTGGGTCCAAGTGCAGCGGCTGTATCTGCCGTCGTTTGTCGTCGAAGTCGAACTCGTCGCTCATTACCCGAATTGAGGCGTGACATCGCTCCCGCGCTGTCCGCTCGCGTTGCAGCACAGACGGCGGGAAAGAGACGATCCGGGTATCGGGAGGTTGTGGTGACTAATGCGCCGGCGGCTGATCAATCGTTGCAACAGACGCTCGCTTGCGTGCTCGCGCCGCTGAATTCAATTCGTCAAGCGGCGAGCGCGTGATCCACGAGACCGTAAGTCACCGCGGTTCGACGCTCGTCAAGCGCCTGGTCCTGGAACCGGGGGAAGCGACGGTATGGCACTACGATCCGTTTCATCGTGTCACGGTAATCGTTCGAGGCGACGCACTGGCAATCGAGTACTCTGATGGAGCACAAGCACAGCGGTTCCCGGTCTCGGCGGGTCAAGTGGATTGGGACGTGCCAACTGAGCGCAAACACCGGGCGGTGAATGTCGGCGCTACCGTCTACGAAGAGGTGGCCATCTTTTTTCTCGACCGTCCGGACGCCATACCGCAGCCGATGGCCGAATGAAGTGAACGATTAGCGCCCACGGAATTCGGTCGACAAGGGGAATGGATGCAAAGAGTTCGCGCGGGTCTCGCGCTCCTACTCGGACTGGTTGTTACCGACATCGCGCCGGTTGCCGCCGAGGCGACGCAAGCCGGAAAGGTGTACCGCCTTGGCTACTTGAGTCAACCCACGCGCGCGTCCGTAGAGCGAGGGGTCGAGTCATTTGTGCGTGCGTTGCGCGAGCTCGGCTGGGTAGAGGGCAAGAATCTCATCATCGAGTATCGATGGGCCGATGGAGACGCCGAGCGACTACCCGCGCTTGCCGCCGAGTTGGTCCGTGACAACGTGGATGTGATCGTCGCTCCCGCGGGAACGGCCGCGCTGGCGGCGAAGAACGCCACGACGAAAATCCCGATCGTCATGATGTTTCCCAGCGATCCGGTTGGAAGTGGACTGGTGGCAAGCCTTGCAAGACCGGGCGCGAATGTCACCGGTACCACGTTCACGGCCGGTCCCGAGATCTTCGGCAAGCAATTGCAAATCCTCAAGGAATCGGTGCCCAAGTTGTCCCGGTTGGCCGTTCTCCGTAATCCGGCAGATCCCGGTTGGTCGATACAGGGGAAAGAAGTGGAGGCCGCCGCCCGCTCGTTGGGCATCCGAATCCACTACGCGGACGCACGAGGCGACAAAGAGCTCGACGGCGCGTTCGCCACCATGGCTCGCGAGCGCGCGGACGCCCTCCTGGTCTCCGGAAGTTCGACGTTCCTGGCGCACCGGAGCAGGGTCGCCGAGCTTGCGCTGAAGGGTCGGCTGCCGACGATGGAGAATTTTCGCGAAATGGTGGAAGCGGGAGGGCTGATGGCGTACGCGGTCAACATGCCCGATTTCGTCGGTCGCGCGGCCGTGTATGTGGACAAGATACTGAAAGGAGCCAAGCCCGCCGATCTTCCCGTCGAGCAACCGACGAAATTTCAGCTGGTCGTGAACCTGAAAACCGCGGCAGCACTTGGGCTCGCAATCCCCGCGTCCGTCCTGCAACGCGCCGACGGGCTGATAGAGTGATCGAGCAACCGACCCAGTTCGATCTGGCGTCAATACCAAGACCCTCGGTATTACGATCCCGCAATCGTTGCTGATACGCGCAGGGGTGGTATCAATGACTACAACGGCGACGCGTGTCGTCTAATCGCTCGCGCAAGCCTTTTCGCCAGCTGTCACAACCAGACTATATCGACCCCCCCACTATGAGCGCCACTGAAATCACTGCCGGTCAACTGGGTATCCGATACCTCATGGACGGTTCGCAAAGCGCGAGCATGGGCCTCTTCGAACTCACCGTGCCGCCGGGGTCAAACGTTCCCCCGCCGCACAGTCACTCCGACAACGAAGAGATCGTCTATGTCCTCGAGGGGACTTTGCGCTATACCGTGGGCGCGGAGACGCGAGATCTCGCGCCTGGGCAGACGATGCACACGCCCAAGGGCACGACTCATGGTTTCTCCAATCCGTTTGCCACTGCCGCCCGAGCGCTGATCACCATGTCTCCGGACATTGGCGCCCAGTACTTCAAAGATGTCGCGGCGGTAATAAATAGAGCTGGCCCGCCCGACAAGGCCGCGCTGGTCGCGGTCATGAGCCGGTACGGGCTTGTGCCCGCCGGCCCAAAGTGACGCGCTGGTGACTCGTTCAACCAGATCCGTCGCCGGCGGGGCTTGCGTGCTGGGCTTGGCGACCTGTGTTTCGCTGTTTTCAATGGGGCCGCTGCTCCGAAACGCGGCAAGATGCACATGACCGCGAATGTCGGAGCCTCGGGCAATCTCCAGTGGCGACGCGATAGTCCGGTGCGGAATCAAAAGGACTCCTTGCTAGGTGGGAGACATGACCATTGAGTTCTTCGAAGAGAGCAACGCCGGCACACGATCGCTGCCGCGCTCGTTAGTAACAAAGGCCGGCGGGTTTGTGTTTGTTTCCGGTCAGGTCGCCCGTCACGAAAACGGTGTTTTGGTCGCAGGCGGGATCGGAACCCAAACCCGCCAGACGATGAACAATGTCGCCCAGGCACTTGCCTTGGCGGGTTGCACGCTTGAAGACGTAGTGAAAACCACGGTCTGGCTGGATGATCCACGTGACTTCGACGAATTCAATCGCGCATACGGCGAGTTCTTCCCCGGCAAGCGGCCGGCGCGTTCGACGTTACAAGGGAAAAACATGGTCGGCACCAAGATAGAAATCGAGGTCATTGCATTCAAGTCGTGAGACGGGCTGGGCTCGGTGATCGGTGGTTCGTGAGAGTCGGTGGCGGCGCCGGGCCCGATTAACGCAGTTCGTTAGGCCGCACGCGTCGAACCAGCCCCTTTCCCACTCCACCGTTCCAACCACCCAACGTACTCAAGCGAGAACCGAAAATGCTCCAGGGTTCGTGTCTCTGCGGTTCCGTTCAGTGGCAGTACGAAGGATTCCCGGAGTCTGCGACAGCATGCAGACTGCACCGCACGCCGTCGCTACGGCGTTCTCTGGGCATACGGCTACGAGGGTGAAGGCGTCGAGGTCTCGGGTGTGACCAAGGCCTACGTGCGCGGAGATTCGCTTGGGTTCCACTTCTGCCCCGCCTGCGGGTGCGTCGCTTACTGGCGTGCTTTGAAATCAAACGAAAAAGGCCGTCGCCGAATTGCAGTCAATCTGCGCTTGACGGAGCCGGATCCGATTGCTCACCTTCCGATCGACCACTTCGACGGGCTGGATACGTGGAAGGATCTCCCGCGAGACGGTCGATGCATACGAGACCTTTGGTTTTGACACCGTTTCCTGGCGTGCGGTCCCGCATGGCCAAGTCGATGTCGTCCGACGCGTGCTTCGCGTCTATGTCTGCCACCGATCTGATGGGGAGGTCACACGTCTGAAGCCTTCCATCACCGTGGGAGACTCCTTCGGCACACAGAGCACGCTGACCGACACGAAGTCGCTCCCCCAGATATTCTCGGCGACCCCGAAGAAATTCTTCGGATTGAACAGCGGCAGAACGTGCCAGTAGACGGCATAATCGAGCGCGAGCAGCGCTTCGAGCAGCGACGGCGATCGATCCTCGCGATCGTTCTCGAGGTACATGACGGGCCGGCATCGGCGTATCGTCGCGAGCGCTCCGCGGATCACCTCGAGCTCCATGCCTTCGACGTCCGCCTTCAAAAGCTGGCACGCGGGAAGCTCGAGGCTGTCGATCGTCACCATCGTTACGCGCTCGCCGGCGGCGGCGTCGATCAGCGAGACGCCGCCGAAATTGGCTCGCGTGGACGGATCCATCGCGGGGACGACGATCCGTCCGGGTGACGCTCCCACCGCCATCTGATGCGCGTAAACGTTCGTGCACTGGTTCAGCGCCAGGTTCGCGCACAGCGCCTGAAACACGACACGCTGCGGCTCGAACGCGAGCACCGCGCCCTTCTTTGTCGCCGCCCGCGCGAGGCCCACGGTGTGCGCGCCGATGTTGGCGCCCGCCTCGACGACGATGCTGCCTGGCTGAACGATCTGCGCGAAGAGTTCCTGCTCGAGGACCGAGAATTCGCCGTAGGTCTTGAGCGAGCCGCCGACGAAGATGTCGTTCTTGTTGTAGAGCATCGGTCCGGACCGGCACATCTTGAGTTCGTTGAATCCGGAAGGGTCGAGCGCAATCTTCGTCGGGTCGTCCATGATCAGGAGTTCAAGAAGCCTATCGCGCCGCTATTGGAAGAGACACTGAGCATGACCGATCGACGCGACGAGGCGCTTCGCTGTTGACCGGGTTTCCGCGCGGGCATAAATTTCGCGCAACGAGCCCGTCCAGTTCGACCTGCAACGATAGCCCAAGGACGATTCGCCGGGCGCATCATGTATGCGTGACAGTGTATGCGTGACAGCGCGAGAGCCTATTGTCCGTCATTCGGAACGCCTCCTCCTAGTTAGTCAAAACGACCTGCGGGTCCGCGAAGAATGGTCAGGCACACAATCTGCCGCGTTGCTGGAGGCGTGCTCGTTGTGTTGGTTGGCATCGCCGTCGGGTTTGCCGGCATTCTGCTGTGGAGCGGCGCGCCTTCGTCCTGGCCGGATCTGAGCGCGAATGTCGCAACGACGAGGAGCACGGGCCTGGTGGTCCTGCTTTTGGCTGTGTTACTTCTCGTGAGCGGCGCTGCCGCCACGATCAACGTGCGGTGGGGCCCATTGGCCTCAGTCATCGCGATCCTTGCGTTCGTGGTTGCAGGATTCTGGGCCAACTACGTTCTGTTTGGAGACGTACGCCTGGCGCACACCGGCGCTAACGTCCTCTTGAGCGCGTTCATTCTCCTGTTATTGTGGGCAGGATCGCGCCGTGACGCCTGAACTCTCGTTCAGCCGGACTCGTTGGGAGCGGATTTGAGTCGTGCTTGTGTATTTGGTAGTGCGTGATTCGTCATCCCGGCAGCGGGGCCTCGTCGCGAAAGACCATACGTCAGGCGTCGCAAAATTGCCTTCCGAGGAGAACTCCTCCATGTCGACGATTGAACAACCCCGTCCACCCTTTCCCCCATTCGACACGGGAACCGCCACGCAAAAAGTTCGTTTGGCCGAAGACGCCTGGAACACACGGGACCCGCAGAGAGTATCTCTGGCCTACACACCCGACAGCGTCTGGCGCAACCGGTCAGAGTTCTTCGCCGGCCGGGAGGCCATTCAGCAATTCCTGGCTCGCAAGTGGGTCAAGGAGCTCGACTATCGGTTGATCAAGGAGCTCTGGGCGTGTCAGGGCAACCGCATTGCGGTTCGTTTCGCGTACGAGTGGCACGACGACTCAGGCAACTGGTTCCGCTCGTACGGCAACGAGAACTGGGAGTTCGATGATCAGGGCTTCATGCGACGCCGGATCGCGAGCATCAACGATCTCCCGATCGCCGCCTCCGATCGCAAGTATCACTGGCCGCTCGGAAGGCGGCCCGACGACCATCCCGGGCTGTCGGCACTCGGTTTGTGACCTGACTTCTCATGCTGGCGCCGGCAGCCTCTGGTCCACGCCCAGGAAGAAAGCGCGCGCGGTGAGCCACCTTCGCGATTCGGCTTCCGCGCCTGGAATTCCCAAAAGTGCCGCCGGAATGTCCGCGCATACCCACGTTTAGGCTGTCTGTCGCATTCAGTCACCGTTCGGCATCCGTCTCTGTAATCTCTCCCACTACGTTCCGCTCTATGCGGGAGCATCGGAGGGCTTCGTGAGATTGCTTATCTTCCTGGCGCTTTGGTTTCTTCTTCTGGCAGTGTCGTGGCCGCTGGCGCTGTTGATCCTGCTCCTGGCGCCGGTCGTTTACCTCGTCGCGCTGCCGTTCCGCCTGGCCGGCCTGGTGATCGAGGCGCTGTTTGCGCTCCTGCGCGCAGTGCTTTTGTTCCCGGCGCGCATTCTGGGTTATCGCGGCTAGTCGCCCGCGGGCGCCAGTGGCGAGGCATCGTCGGGTCGCGTCCTGGCTGACCGGGAATCGGGACTGGCGGCAAATTGTCCGGCGGAAAGCTCCAGCGCGATTTGCAGCTCGGCGCCCTGCGCGGGATGACGGATGATCACCATTCCATGCGGTTTGCTCTTGTCGACGTTTACGTTTGTCGTCCTCGAGCGCCCATCCGTCAGGCATCTGGGTCATGAGGCTGCCGGTCCGTAGCATTCTCGGTCGACCGGGCTTTAACCACCGACGGGGATTTGAGTCTTGCGCTTTTCGGCGTGTGGTTCGCATGCCCGGTGGCGTGCCGCAGGCGATTCACAGGTCGTGAGAGCGCGATGAACGACGAACAGGCCGACAGAATCGCTCGACTGCTGGAAGACATCCGAGACGGGCAGCGTCTGCAGCTCGAGCGTCAAGCGCAGGCGATACAACGTCAGGAGGAACTTCTTGCGCAACAGCGTGCGCGCCTTGCGAACGTGTCGGAAGACTCGGGCAAAGCCAAGGAGCTGATTGCGACGAGCGCCCGAGTGGTCGCGAGTGCGCGCATCCTCGTGCTGATCGCATTGCCGCTGGCGGTCTTGCTGATCGTGTTTCTGGTGTGGGTATTCTGGGCTCAAGTTGCGCGCTGACCCCTCGTTCGAGGGTCCCGCAAATCGGGTGGAACGCGGTCAGGCGCCAATGTCGCCGGCATTCGCCGCGAAGCAAAACCCTGGATCGACCGGGCCTCGAGGCGCGCCGCAGATTCGCATCGTGATGCGGACTCGAAAAAGGGCAAGGACTTTCGCGGTCGCAATCCCGGAACCTGCGATGCCTTGGGCTTAGAGGAAGATCCAGGGATCACCCGGAATCGTTGGGAGTCGCAATAAGCACGGATTTGCTGCAGCATTGCGCAATATCGGCGCACCGGGGAGCCGAAACATGATCTACAAGGGGAGCTGCCACTGCGGCCGAGTTGCTTTCGAGGTTGAGGGAACCGTCGATAGTGCCTTGTCCTGCAACTGCTCGATCTGCCAGCGCAAGGGCTCATTGCTCTGGTTTGTGCCTCGCGACCAACTGCGCCTTCTCACGCCAGAGGAGAACGCGAGCACCTACACTTTCAACAAGCATGCGATCAGGCATCGCTTCTGCCCCAATTGCAGGATCAACCCGTACGCAGAGGGAACGGATCCCAAGGGCAACCCGGTTGCTGCCGTGAACATCCGCTGCCTGGAAGGTATCGAACTGGCCTCCATACCCGTCACGCACTTCGACGGTCGCTCCCGATAGCGTCCTATGACGCCGCGCCACACGTTACCGCGAACCCTCCGGTACACGCTTGCTACCGAACGGTCGTGGCCACGAGCCGCCAAGCTCGTCAGGCGCACCTAAAGTGGACAACACCGATCCATCCTGGGAGCGGCGGCTCTCGATTCTGTGGGGCGAGTTGGACCGCCACGAGCCGCAGATCTTCGTGCAGCAAATTGAGTTGTTGGTGCGGGAGCTTCCGCCGAGCAGCGCCATTGCCTCATTTGAGCGGGCTTCCGCACAAGATTCCACCGGCCATCCCGAAGCGGCGGTTCCGCTTTATCGCGCCGCCCTTGAACAGGGTTTGAGCGGCTCGCGTCGCCGCCGCGCCACGATCCAGCTGGCGAGTTCGCTGCGGAACCTGGGTAATGCCGCTGAAGCAGCCGACCTGCTTTTCGGCGAGCTTCGCGCTCCTTCCGACGAACTCGATGGTGCAGTGCGAGCGTTCCTGGCGCTCGCGCTCGTCGATCTGGAGCGAGAGCGTGAAGCGGTTGCGTTGAGCCTGGAGGCGTTGTCGGGATATTTGCCCAGGTACAACAAGTCGCTGGCGCGCTACGCTTCGGCCATTGCGGTCGCGCCGAACTCAGGTAAACGCGAGCTCTAATCCATGGCGAATGGCGGGATCTGGGCAACCGATGCCGAGTGGCGCAGAGTCGAGGCGCCGCTCCGCGAGGTCGATGCCGCGATTGGCGACTTCGCAGCGGAGTTCGGACTCCGTGTCACGAAGAATCAGAAGGATTGGCCGGAGCGCTCGATCGCCTGGGGAGATGCAATTCGGCGCCTTATTCAGCTGTATCTGGCCGATGAAAAAGCTCTGACCTTCAACCTCTGGCTTTGCGCATACCAGGACCGAGATGGCAGCCGATACTGGAAGCGGGAGCACCTGATCAACGCCCAGCCGGTCCACGAGTTCAAGGATTCGTTGGCGCAGCTGCTTCGCGAAGGTCGAGAGAAGCTCGAAGGATGGTCGGAGCAGGATCTGGAACTCGGAGCCAACTTGAGCCGGCAATGAATGCACTGCGTGATGTCTCGTCCAATCGGAACCGTCGCCGACGCGACAGGGTGTTGTGGGTCCTTGTCACCAACGGTTCACTACCGTTGGTGGCTAAGCAGAGTCGGTCTACTCCGTTCTTGGGGGGTTAAGTGAAACGTTTCCTTGTCCTCTGCTCCGTTCTACTGACAGCTCCCGCTCAAGCCGGCCCGGAGTGGGAACTCGTCTCGGTCACTCGCGGCCCCGCGTGGGAAGTCAACCAGGCAAAGGGGGTTCTGAAGCAGAGCGGAAAAGTCCTCGAGGGCGTTTTGAAGGACAAGACCGACGGCAAGGCGGATTATCAAATCCGCATCGAACTGAATGGTGGACGCGCGGACGCTACTTTTCGGTTCATCTCCGAAAACGACAAAGGTACGACCCTGAACGGCGTCTATACCAAAGCAGCGCAACCGACCAAGACGCACTGCCCCGAGCAGATTCAGCTCATGAATTCGTTTCAATACATCGGGCTTGCCCGCGATGCGTGCGAGCCTTGACCGCTCGTTCGGCCGGACCCGACGCCAGTGGCCACGGGACTGGTTCGCGGTTCAATTCGGCGCTCTATCTTCAAACGCGTTTGACGCGTAACCGCCCTGCCAATGTTTCCTGATCTATCGCGGTTGCACGATTTTTCTGACGCTGACGACCCGAATGATTCGCCCGCGCACGATTGAGACGCCAAGTTGGACGGCGACCCTGATCCGGGTTGCGGCAATCGCACTCGTGTCCGGCGCGTTGACCGGTTGTGCGATCGCCTTGTTGCCGGCTATTGCGCCTCAAGTCGCAATGACCGTGGGTGTCGCCGGAATGACCGCGGCATCCTGTTCCGGGGAATCGTGGTGCGAGCCGGGAGCCACGCTATGCTCGAGTCGGACCGACAAGAAGATCCAAGTCACGGAGTCGCACGAGATCGACGTCCCGTCCAACGAGGGGAAGGTCGCGGCGTTCACCCCCGCCTACTGGCAATCCCAATTCGCATCCGACGTGACGCCGCGGGGTGCGACCGCCGCAGAAGTGACCGCGGGAACGTTCGCCGTCACGGACAAGTCGATCCTATACGTGCCGGCTCCCGGCACGGAAGGACTCCGCCTGCCACTGGCGGGGGTGGTGAACGTCGACGTTCAGCAAAACTCGACGACGGGTGCGCCTCGCCAGCTGACCGTCGAGTCCTGCTTCGGGAGACTCGATCGGTTTGTCTTCGGTCAGAGCGAGCAGCCGAAGCGGTTGGATTCCAAGGCCACCGCCAACGCCGCAGCCGAAGTCAAGGCTCGACTCGAAGCCGCGCGTACACCCGCCAGCAAATGATCGCGGGATGCGGCGCTGGTCCCTGACTGCCGACTCGAGCATCTCGACACTTGCACTTGCTCCTTCCGTTTGACCCGGCGCCGTTGCGGGCATAGATTCCGCGCATCAGGCCCCGCCAAAGTGGGCCGAGGGAGACTCGCATGAACGCACTCGGAGCGGCCCGCACTGTTTCTTTTGCATTGCTTGTGGCGTCGCTCGCATGGGTGTCATGCGCGTCCGCCGAAGCGGCCAAACCGAAGAAGTCCGCGCTCGACGCCGCGATCGGCAAGGATTGCACCACCTGTCACGCGCAGGTCTCCCCCGGCATGCACAGCGAGTGGAAGAAGAGCCGACACGGCGCAGCCGGCGTCGATTGCTACGACTGCCATCACGGCAAGGAAGGTGATAAAGGCGTTTTCGCTCACATGCCGCACGACGGCAAGCCGGTATACATATCCACCATCGTCACGCCCAAGCAGTGTGCGGCCTGTCATCCGAAGGAAGTCGAGCAGCAGACGCGCTCGCACCACGCGAAGGGCGGCGAGATTCTCGCTTCGCTCGACAACATCCTCGGTGAAGTGATCGGCGGCCCGGCGGCGGTCAACGCGGGATGCATGCAATGCCACGGCTCCAGGATCGCCTTCGATGCGTCCGGCAATCCGACGCCCCAGACCTGGCCGAATACAGGTATCGGGCGCATCAACCCCGACGGTTCGCTGGGATCGTGCTCGGCGTGCCACGCGCGACATCGTTTTTCCGCGGCACAGGCGCGCACGCCGGACACCTGCGGCAAGTGCCACGTCGGGCCGGATCACCCGCAGCTCGAGGTGTACAACGAATCCAAACACGGGATCATCTATCGCGCGAAGGTCGGCGAGATGAACCTCGAATCGCGCAAGTGGATTCCGGGTGTCGATTACACCGCCGCGCCGACGTGCGCGACGTGCCACATGAGCGCTACGCGCGAGCAGCCGGTGACGCACGACGTCGGCGAGCGGATCTCGTGGACGCTGAGGCCCGCGGTCTCGACCAAGCTCAACATGGTGCGGCTGGCGAGCGGCGACGAGTTCGATCTTCCTCCCGGCGCGCCGATGCCGAAGGTCGGAGACGAAATGAAGGGCTCGAAGGTCGCCGAAGTGCTTCCCTGGGACAAGCGCCGCGAAAAGATGAAGGACGTGTGCACCGCGTGCCACGTCGAATCGGTCGTGAGCGGGCATTACAAGCAGTTCGATGACCTCGTCGACCTCTACAACGAAAAATTCGCCAAGCCGATCGCCGCATCGATGAAGGAGCTGCAGGACAAGGGCTACATCACGCCGGCGCCGTTCGACGAGAAGATCGACTGGACGTGGTACGAGATCTGGCATCACGAGGGCCGCCGCGCACGCCACGGAGCTTCGATGAGCGGGCCGGACTACGCCTGGTGGCACGGCATCTATGAAGTCGCCAAGCACACGTACTTCGAATGGATTCCGGAGATGCGGGAAGTCGTGCGCAAGAAGGACGGCAACGAGAAGTTCGCGGATGAGCTCCTCGACAAGTATTTCAAGCCGATCCAGGGCCACGACTGGTACTTCAACGGCATGAACAAGGACACGATCGACAAGGTGCGCCAGGGTTATGAGGAGCGCTACGGCAAAGGTGCGCTCAAGTAAACGGGCCTGGCTCCCGATACGATGAGTGACGGGCCCGGTGATAGCACCCCCAGCAACCGGGCCCAAGCGACGCCCCAAGCGGCCACCTCGTCTCGCCCATGGCGTTTCCCGCACCCGTCATCGCGCCGTTGTCGCCGGCCCGGCTCGCGGAGCTTCTCGCGTTTTTCGATGGCTATGCGTTCAGTGACAATCCGGCCTGGTCATCGTGCTACTGCCAGTGCTTCTACGAGGACCATCGCAAAATCCAATGGTCGTCGCGCACGGCGACTGAAAACCGGGATCGGGCAACCGAGCGCTGCCGGTCGGGAGAGATGCAAGGTTACCTGGCGTACCTCGATCGAAGCGTCGTGGGCTGGTGCAACGCCGCGCCAAGGCGCATGCTCCACGCACTGGACGCCGAGCCGCTTCTCGACGCGGACTGCATCGGTTGCATTCTGTGCTTCCTCGTTTCGCCGTCGGCGCGGGGCCAGGGTATTGCCCGAGTCCTGCTCGAGGCCGCCTGCGAGGGCCTGCGCGCGCAGGGTCTGCGCTATGCCGAGGCCAATCCGCGGCCGAACGCCCGGACCTGCGCCGAACAGCACTTCGGCCCCCTGCCCATGTACTTGTCTGCCGGCTTTGTCGTCGATCGCACGGATGCCGATGGCAGTGTATGGGTGAGAAGGCAATTGAATCCGGTTGGCAGATCCGGAGAGAACTGACGCTTTCTTGATCCCGCGGATCGCCGTGGCGGTTTCGCGCCCCGCGTTACGTCGAGTGAGCTTAGTTCGTCGCCATGCGCCGACGGATTTCATCGGAAGGACATCATGCCCGCGTACTTGATTGCAGAGCACATCATCACCGACGCGAACAAATTCCGGGATTACGCGACCCAGGCGGCACCCATGATCGCGAAGTACGGAGGGCGCTACCTGACCAAGGGTGGCAGCCACCAGTTCCCCGAGGGCGCTCACTGGAAGCCGGAGCGCGTGGTCATCATCGAGTTTCCGGATATGGATGCGCTTAGCCGCTGGTACAACGCACCTGAATACCAGTCGCTGATCGCGCTGCGCAAAGCGTGTACCAGCGATCTGGACATGCTGATCACGCTCGAAGGTGCCTAGAGCCAATGTAACCTCACCGGCTCGTTCAACGTTACCGGCCGGCGATGGGTTTGCATCCGGCGTCGAGGGCTCGGTGGCGTTCCCGGTGAACTCGCCTCGTCAGCGCTGATAGCCATCGATCCGCGCCCGCCGCATCGGTGATTCCTCGTCGCGCGTACGTCACGGGCGAACGCGGTCATACGACGCGCGGCATCGAAATCCCGACGGGCTTCGTCTAAGATCGCGCGACGTATTGCATCGCAAGGATGCAGTGCGGCGACCGCAACGAGGGGGTCACTCATGGGCGTACTTGCAAGGCCGATCGGCCTCGCGTGCATTTCGCTCGCGCTGCTGGCGGCTCACGGGCAAGCGGCAGGCGCGACGCCGGTCATCACGATGTCCGTCGGGGCGGATGAGACGCTCAGCTACCCTTCCAGCATGCCGAGCCTGCCCGACGAGCACACGACGATCTTTCCGCCGGTCGCGGGGTCGGGCACCTATCTCTTCTTCGCCGCGACCAGCCTGACCGGCGGAACCTCCGGTACCGTGGTCCTGGAGACGTCGGACTTGCTCACGTTCTCGCCCGCGTCGGGATACGCGGCACAAGTCATGACATCGCCCGTCCGGTTCGGTACCTGCAATCCGACGTACGACACCGAATTCGACGAAAATTATGCAGCGCAGGGATCCGTGGTCCAGGATCCGACGCTTCCTGCCGGCAACCTCATCATGATCTACGAGGCGGAGAACCACTGTCCCGGTGGCAAGAACCAGTACCCCTTTTACGCGACGGTCGGATTCATGCGCTCATCCGACAACGGCAAGACCTGGCCGACACCCGCGAACGGGGAATTCGGCAACGCGAGCCGCTATCCGGTCCTGACACCGGCAGGGTCCGAGTCGACGGCGCCACCGGGAGTTGCAATCGGCAACGCGATTCCGAGCGCGATCGTCGACGGCAACTACATCTACGTGCCCTATATCTCGCTGCCCGCGCCGCCTGCCGTTTCTGACGGCAAGCTTCGCATCGCGCGAGCGCTCCTCGGCGGGAACGGCCAGATCACGTTCACGAAGTGGAACAACGGATCGTTCAGCACCCCGGGGATCGGCGGCGCGGATTCCACGATGCTTCCGGCGGGTGGGTGTGTCGGTGGGCAGGGCATGCCATCGATCTACCACTTCGATCCCCTCGGCATCTACGTCTTGCTCTTCGTGTGCCGGAACACGCAGACCCACGAAGCCGGCTGGTATTTCTCCACCGCGACGAGCCTCGAACTACAGGACTGGAGCGTTCCGCAGTTGATTCAGAACTCGCAAACTACCCTCTCCGTTCCGTGTCCGGGCGAAGGGGCCAATGGCAACGGACAGCAGTTCGATGGCTGGTTTCCGTCGCTCATGTCGCCCGGCGCGGCGTCGGGTCACATCGGCCAGGCGGGATATGCGTTCGCCTTCACCGGCTGCAACACGGGTATGCGCACATTCGTACGTCGAACGTTTGCCATCACTGTCGGTTCGACCGCGCCCACCGTCAATCAGCACGGGCTTACCGGCTCGTGGTTCCAGCCCGAGACGAGCGGTCAGGGCGTCGAAGTCGAGACGTTCCCCAACATGGTCGCGAAGGACACCGGGTTTGTGCAGGGAAGCTGGTTCACGTTCGACGACGCGGCGAGCGGCGGCGCCGATCATGGCCGCTGGTACACGTTCAGCGGGAACACGAACGGCGGTGATTCGGCAGCGGTATTCACGATCTACCAGAACGTCGGCGGCAATTTCGGCGCGAAGCCGGTGACCAGCGCAACGCCGGTTGGCCACGCGACCATGAGCTTCAGCGATTGCACGAGCGGCTCGTTGACCTATACGTTCACCGATGGCACCGGCCGCGTCGGGATGGTTCCGCTCACGCGCCTGACGCAGAACGTGAGCTGCAGCCAGGATGGAAGCGCGGCAGAGAACGCGGACTTCGGGCTGTCCGGCAACTGGTTCGACAGCACGACGTCGGGACAGGGCTTCGTCATCGAGCTCAATCCGGTCGACAAAGTCCTGTTCTTCGCGTGGTACACCTACGCGGTCAACGGCCAGGCGTCGGGCGCGGCCGGCCAGCGCTGGTACACCGGACAAGCGACGTACACGCCAGGCGCACGCTCGATTCCGCTCATGCTCTACGAAACAACGGGCGGCCGCTTCAACCAGTCGCCACCCGTACCGAGCACGGTTGCGGTCGGCACCGGTAACCTGACATTGATGAGCTGCACAGCAGCGACGCTATCGTTCTCGTTCAACGCCGGATCCAACGCTGGGCAGGCGGGTAACGTGCCGCTGACGCGGGTCGGGCCCACCCCGGCGAGCTGCGTCTTCTAGCGACGTCCCGGAAAGCTCGTCGGAGCATGCACGGCGGTGATGCCACGGATCTCATCGCGCCGGACGTTCTTTTTCAAACGAGTGTTTCTCACAATCTGGTTCGCTGTGCTCGGTTTCTTCGTCGTAATCTGGTTTCGCAATGGTACCCGGTCCGACGACGTGATATTTCTACTGATACCGTTGCTGATGGGCATCGTCGGCGCGATCATGTTCAAGCTGCTGCTGTGGAATCTGGCGGATGAGGCGCAGGATGGCGGGGATTACCTCCTGATCAGGTACCGGGGTATAACGGACCGCATTGCTCTATCCAACGTTATGAACGTCAGCGCAAGCGTCCTCGTGAACCCGCCACGCATAACGCTGCGACTCATCCACCCAAGCGCATTGGGGTCCGAGGTGTCGTTCCTGCCGAGAATGAACTTCTCGCTCAATCCGTTCGGGAAGAATCCGATTGCCGAGGATCTGATTGTTCGAGCTTACGAGGCGCGCGGCAAGCGTACGCCGTGACATTTCGTTCCAGCAGCTCCGTCGCTCGCGGCCGCTGCGTATTCGGCCTGCTGGCGGGTGGGTTGCGAGCGTCGGTGGCGGCATCGCGCGGGTTTTAATCCATGGGTCAGGTGCATGCCGTGCGGATTCGTCGAGCGCGAGCTTTCGAAGCCGCGGCGTTATCCTCGTTAGCCCGCGAAGCCAAGCAGCACTGGGGCTACGGCAGCGAGGACATGGAACGTTGGCACGAACAGCTCGTTGTGAATCCTGACGACATTACGACCAATCCTACGTTTGTCGCCGAAGTCGACGACGTCGTCGTCGGCTTCTACCTCCTGGTCCCGAAGTCCACGTGCTGGGAACTCGATCATCTTTGGGTCGCGCCTCGAGTCCAGCGTCGCGGTATCGGCCGCGCTCTGCTCGCTCACGCCGTGGATACGGCACACCGCGGCGGTGCAACGTCGATCATCGTGGATGCCGATCCGAACGCCGAACCGTTCTATATTGCGTGCGGTGCCATCCGACAAGGCGTTGTTGCCGCCCCGATTCCAACCGATCCCGGTCGCATCCGACCCCAACTCTTGTTGCACGCCGTCGTCGATGCGGCCTAGCCTCTCGTTCCACGGACTTCGTCCATGAGCGCCTGTTCGGCTTGCGACTTTGCGAGCGATTACGAGATCGGGCAGTCGCCGCTGCTACTCGAGGTCGAGGAGCGCATGCGCGGCATTGCCTATGGAGGAACGAGCTGGACGACGCGCGTGCAAGCCGAAATGACGGCCGACCGCCTCGGCCTTGGAAGCGGCCGCCGCCTGCTCGAGCTCGGCGCCGGCGCCGGCTGGCCGGCGCTGTTTCTCGCGACCGTGTCCGGCTGCGAAGTCGTTCTGACCGATCTGCCGCTATCGGGCTTGCGCGTCGCGCGAGCGCGTGCGGTATCGGATGGCCTGGACAAGCGCTTCAGCGTGCTGGCAGCCGATGGCACCGCGCTGCCGTTTGCAGACCACGCATTCGAGCGCATCCACCACGCCGACGTCTTGTGCTGCATGGAGCGCAAACGCGAGCTGCTGCGCGAGTGCCGGCGCGTCGGCAGCGACGGGGCGGAGATGGAATTCTCGGTCATCGCTCTGGCACGCGAACCGTCGAACCACGACGAGCGATGTTTGCTGGAGAAGAGCGGACCGCCGTATCCGGACGCGGGAGGCGACTATGCCGCGCTCCTGCTCGAGGCCGGCTGGGACTTAAGTGATCGCATCGACGTCACTTCGGAGTTTTCACGCTGCATCGATCTGCTGATACAGGCATGGAATTCGCGGCGGGATGCGCTGCTCGCCCTCCTGGGAGAAGAAAACTACGCTGAGCAACTCGAGAAACGCGTCAGTGCGCGGGGGGCCGTGGCTTGCGGGCTGCTAAAGCGCGAAACCTTTCTGGCTCGCCGTCGCTAGCAAGTGCCGCACCGGCCGAGGCACCACCTCATCGAGTCCTTGCACCTGATGGCACGGCGCGGGCGTAACGCCAGCCTATGGCATCTATGCAATCGGGGGGTTTCCATCCTTGTCAGCGCAGGGTTGTCCCACGTATTCTTCCGCCTCTTCGCTAGGCGCCTAGTGTCCCGCGCCGCTTAGCTTGCCCTCGGCGCGACCTGATATCACACTCTAGGGACGAGATCGTCGATTCGGGACGTCCGGGCTCATTTCGCGCAGGAGGCGTCGGCCGATGCGACAAAAGAACTGGCGTGTCGTCATAGTTGGCGTCGTCCTGATCTTCATGGCGATGGCGTTCTATCTCGGGATGCTGTCCATCGCCCCGAAGTCGAACGATCCCGCAGCGTTGATGCAGACCGTCGGAACGGTTTCCGGGGCAGTCGGCGGCATTGCCCTGGTCATGATCATTTTCGGCCTGATCGGAAAGAAAGCCTAACGTTCAGGCTTAGCGGGTCGTCGCAATTTCAAACCCCGCATCCTGTGCCTGGTTTCACTTCTGGATGAACGTCCCTCGACTCAAGCAGTTCTGTCGCGGATTTCCTCACGCGACGGAGACGTTGTACGGTGAGCCCTACAATTTTCTCGTCTACGCGGTCAATGGCAGGAAGTTCGCCTACTTCAAGACCAGCCAACCCGAGCAATGGCGCTTCAGCACGCGCGTGACACCGGAGCGCTTTGTCGAGTTGACGGATATCGCCGGCGTAAAACCAGCTCGATATCGCGGTCGCTACGGTTGGATTACCATCGTCGACGTGTCGACATTTCCTGCGGGCTATCTGAAAGAGCTCGTCGAATGGTCGTACTGGCGAGCGTTCGGGTCGTCGAGCAAGGTGAGGCAACATGGAGTGCGCGCCTTCTAACAGCTCGTTCAACCGGCGCCGGCGCGCCTCGAGGTTTGCGTTCCATGATCAATCCTTCCCGGCCGCCGGCGTCGGCGCGTCGCCCGCCGACTCCGGACGTTAGCCCCGCAGCGGAGGCGCCATGGCTTTCGACGAGCAGCTTGCAACCAGCGTGCGTAATGAGCTTGCTCGAAGACCGGGCCTGGTTGAAAAGAAGATGTTTGGCGGTGTCGCATTTCTTGTGAACGGCAACATGAGCGTAGGCATTCATGGCAAGGAGCTTATCGTCCGCATCGCGCCAGACGCCACCGAGGCTGCGCTGAAGGAGCCCGGTGTGCGCATTTTTGACATCACCGGACGTCCGATGAAGGGGTGGCTGCTCGTCGGAGGCGCGGCGCTGAAGGATCCCGCTTCCCTCGCCAAATGGGTCCGCCGCGGGGTGGATTTTGCGGCTTCTCTCCCCAAGAAGTGATCTCCAACCGATTGTGGTCTCGCTTCACGAGGCCTAACATCTCGTTCGACCGGAAGCATCGCCGGCCGGCACGGGAGTGCGCCGGATCACTGCCTGGTCACGGCTGAAACGGCGGAGTGCGGAGGTTGATTCCGTCACATCGCCCAGAAAGCGGCTCGGGCCCGCATTCGGATGCTGAGTTCACCCCAGTCTCATCCACGACGAATCGCAGCTTCACGTCGTCGCTTTGGCAGGAATCCACCATGATAAGAGGATCATGCCTGTGTGGCGCGGTGAGCTTCGAGGTACAGGGCGTGCTCGAACGTCAACCCGAAGCTTGTCACTGCTCGCAGTGCAGAAAGCAAACAAGTCATGTCTTTGTTGCCGTCAATGTGCGACGCAAGGATCTGACCCTTCACGGTGACGACAAAGTCACCTGGTATCGTTCGTCGGAGCAGGTTCGGCGCGGATTCTGCTCGGTGTGCGGGTCGGCGTTGTTCTGGAATCCCGACATCGAAGGTTACGAATACATCGGCATTGCAATGGGTGCGCTCGAACCGCCGACGGGCGTTCGCTTGGCGAAGCACACGTTCGTCGCCGACAAAGGCGACTATTACGACATTACCGATGGGCTGCCACAGAGCCAAACCTATTGAATCAACGGGTGTCGGCGGCACCAAACCATTCGCGTGGTAAGTCGCGTCTTGCGACGCGACGGGCTGGAGCGCGGCGGAGTCGGCGGTCGCAGGAGAATCGGATGGACTACCGGTCAATCAACTTTCAGCAGAAGTTCACGCTGTTCAGCGAGCAGTGGCAGCCGAAGGTCGTCGCGGAAATGAACGACTATCAGTTCAAGGTCGTCAAACTGCAGGGCGATTTCCTCTGGCACGATCACCGGGACACTGACGAGACTTTCATTGTCATCGAGGGGCGGTTGAGAATCGACTTCCGCGACGGCAGTGTTCACATCGCTGCCGGCGAGATGTTTGTCGTCCCGAAGGGCGTCGAGCACAAGCCGTTTGCGGAAGCCGAGGTCAAGCTGCTGTTGATCGAACCGCGAGGCGTGCTCAACACCGGGCACGAGGGGGGCGAACGAACCGCGGTCAACGATATCTGGATCTGAGTGTAAATGGCGCATGCGCTTGCCGGTAATTCGGTCGCGCCGATTGGCGACGGCGATGCTCGCGCGCCCTCCGCTCGCGGTCCGTCCGCATGCTCCGGCAATTCGCAGGGGAATTGAGGTCCGCGATGGAAAGCGCATACGGTCTCGAGATTCCGCGAAACCTCACCGAAGCCTGCAGTCCGCGGCGGACTGCCCTGCTCGTTTACGACATGCAAGTAGGCATCATTCGCCAGATATCGAACGGTCCGGAGATCATTGGCCGAGTGAAGTTCGTCCTGGATGCCGCTCGCGCGGCGGGCTTGCGTGTGTTCTTCATGCGCCACATGTCGCTGCCGAAGGAGGCCTCGGGCGTCTTCCAGTTGCGCATGGCGATGATGTGGCAAAGGGTCGAAACCGCCGCGGAGGTCAAGCCGTGGTTCCTGCGTGACGCACCGGGATTCGAGCTGGTTCCCGAGCTCAAGCCGCTGGCGAGCGAAGTGATCTTCGACAAGATCACGATGTCCGCGTTCGAGGGTACGCCGCTCGACATCGCCCTTCGAGATTGCGGGATCAACTCCTTTATCATCGTCGGTGTCGCGACCGAAATCGGCATCGAGCCGACAGTCCGGCACGGCGCGGATCTCGGCTATATTCCCATCGTCGTCAAGGACGCCTGCGGGGCGGGGCACAAAGACGCAGGTGAGCGGGCGATGGCAAGCATCGGGTTCATCGGAGATGCGATCGTCACCGACAGCCAATCGATCCGGGACGTCCTTGGTCGGCACCTTCCGGCCTGACCTCGCGTTAACCGGGGTTGCCTGCTTCTGCCAACCCCCTGGAGCCGGTTAACTCCGCACCGCCAGACCGGACCTCACCATTCTGAAGGAGGCAGCGTGAGCACCGTGAAGGAATTTCCGTACGAGACCTTCCTCAACGTGCTGTTTGAGCCGTTGCAGTTGGTCGATGTGTCCGCGCTGGCGTCAACGCGCAGCAAGGGTTGGTACAACCAGACGCTGTGTCGCGTGAACGACTCCGTCGTTCGCCTCGGTGTGATGCAGGGCGACTATCATTGGCACAAACACGACGACGACGACGAATTCTTCTTCGTTCTTTCCGGGCGTTTCGTGATCGACCTCGAAGATCGGAGTGTCGAGCTCAAGCCGGAACAGGGCTTTGTTGTGCCGAAAGGCGTCGTCCACCGCACTCGGGCTCCCGAGCGAGCGGTGATCCTCATGGTGGAGACCGCTGCAATAGTACCGACCGGTGATGCTTGATCGCTCGTTCAACCGACGGCGTCGCGGGAGATCATTGGGCGGCCGCGTCAGGTGTTCTCGACATCACGCCTGCAGACGCAGAGTTGGTGAACTGCGCGCGGAGAGACAGGTGATCGTGGAGATTGGGTCTGTCGGTATGTGCCCTGGAGTGAACGGTGCGGCCCGCTGCCGCGAAAAGCGCCAGGGCAGCCGCCTCTCGCTGGAAATCCTGTGGCGATCCGGTCGGCTTGTGGCGATGTTCGTCTGCGTTGTTCAAGGTTGCGCCAGTCTGCCGGACGCCGACGTGGAACCGGCCACACTCAACGAGGCTGCGCTCCGCTCCTGCCTCGGGGGCAGGATCCCGATTGAAATGCTTCACGATCCGAAGGTCCGGAGCAGTTCCGTCTCGCTGGACCTTACCGTCCTCCCGTCAGGCAGGATCGACAGCGTCGCGGTGCTTTCGGGATCCGGCAACGCGGAATTGGATGCCTATCTGGCCGATCGCCTTCGCGACTCGCGATGCATTCCATTTCTGAGGATGGACACGCCCGATCCATATCTCGTCACTCTCGACCTGGATCTGGATACCGGAGCGAGCAAGTGACCTGTCGAACTCATGGGCCTGACCGCGGATTCCACGGGACATGGCGCTGGCGGCCTTCGGCTGGGAACGAGGCGTGAGCGCCCACGGCACGATCGGATTGCCGCGACGGCGTCGCAATTTCCCTTGCGATTAGCGTGTCGGTGACGAACGCTTGGCCAATTCCACACGGTAGCAAACAAAAGGAAGTTCACGATTCGATGCTGCTTCTCAAGAACGTCCTGTTCACGTTGTTCGTGCCGGGAACCGTAGCGGTCTATATTCCGTATCGCATCACCGAGCAGCAGGCTTTCGTGTCCGGCCCGATGCTCCCGGTTGCGGTGACGCTTTTCGCCGTCGGTGGGGCAATCTACTTGTGGTGTGTCTGGGACTTCGCTGCGTTCGGACGAGGCACGCCGGCCCCGATCGACGCGCCAAGACATCTTGTCGTTCGCGGGCTGTATCGTTACACGCGAAACCCGATGTACGTCGGGGTGCTCACCGTCATCGTTGGATGGGCCGCCTTGTTTCAAGCAGCCTCGGTTCTCGTCTACGCAATCTGCGTTGCCACCTGCTTCCATCTGTTTGTCGTCCTGTACGAGGAGCGCCGCCTTGCCCATCAGTTCGGCGCCGAATATGCCGAGTACCGTGCTCACGTCAATCGCTGGCTGCCGCGCATGCGTTTCCGGCGTGCGCGATAACTGCTCGATAAACCGCACGCGTCGCTCGCGACCCGGTGGCATGGCGTCAGGCCATTCTCCCGTGACCATTTTGGATGACGCGAGGGTGAGGGCGGCACGCACTTACAACGCCGCGGCGGATACCTATGACGATCCGGCGAATGGTTTCTGGGAACGCTTCGGCCGCGACACGGTCGAGCGGCTTCGCTTGCGGCGCGGTTCCCGAGTGCTCGACGTGTGTTGTGGCAGCGGCGCGTCGGCACTCCCTGCGGCACGGATCGTGGGCCCGGAGGGCGTTGTCCTCGGCGTTGATCTCGCCGAGCGGCTTCTCGAACTCGCGCGATCGAAGGCGGCGGCGCGGGGGCTCGCGAACACGGAATTTCGGATCGGCGACATCTTGGATCTGCGCATGCCCGCAGCGCATTTCGATGCGGTGGTGTGCGTGTTCGGTATCTTCTTTGTCCCTGACATGGCGGCGGCGGTGCGAACGCTCTGGGAACGCGTTCGGCCCGGAGGCAAACTTGCCATCACGACCTGGGGGCCGCGTTTTTTTGAGCCGGCGACGACGGCCTTCTGGGCCTCGATTCGCGACGTGAGGCCGGACCTCTACAAGGGCTTCAACCCGTGGGACCGCATCTGCGACCCTGCGTCGGTGATCTCACTGTTGCGGGAGGGCGGCGTCGAAGTTGCGCAAGCGGTCGCCGTCACAGGCGCGCATCCGATTCCATCTCCTGAGGCCTGGTGGTCCGCAGTGCTCGGTTCGGGCTACCGCGGAACGGTCGACCAGCTCGATGCCAGCGCCCGGGAGTACGTCAAGGCACAAAACCTGAGCTATATACGGAACGCGGACATTCGCTCAGTGGAGGCGAACGTCGTCTACGCCTCGGCAGCGAAGCAATGACGACGTTTGGCTTCCCGTTTCTCGGTCGAATCGGTCACGGGTGATCCTTCGGACTTGCGTTTGGCCGCCCGGGCCGATTTGAATGCTGTGATAAAGACGGGCCGAGGAGCTTCGGATGCAAGCCCCCAGGCGCCTCCTTGCTACCGAGCTTCGGGCGGCCCATGCGAAGCTACTCCCAGGGGTCTCACATGAAGAGTTCCAAACTTGCGCTAGCGCTCAGCGTCGTCAACTCGATGCTCGTTCTCGTCCTGCTCGCCCAGAGCTTCGCCTCGGCCCGTGCCGAAGACAACCCGCCGGTGCTTCGCGGGCGCGGGCTCCAAATCGTCGACGAACAGGGTCGCGTACGCGCGAGCATCTCCGTCTTGCCGGCGGGCCGCTCCGAGCGCGGTCCTTATTCGGAAACGGTCTTGCTTCGCTTGATCACGGAACGCGGGCGTCCGTCGGTCAAGATCGGTGCGTCGGAGCAAGTGGCCGGTCTCAGTGTGGCCGGGACCAGCGGGACCAAGGACACGTATGCCATTCTCGAGGCCCGCGGCGAAACCAGCACGCTGCGGATTCGAAGCGAAAACGGAAAAGAGTACGAAGTCAAACCCTAGGCATCTCGCAGCGAGCGCGGGGCGCGCCGCGAGTCAGGAGCTTTGCGATGACGGATGCGTACAGCAAGCCGGTGCCGAAGCCAAGCACCAGGAGCGTTCGCTGGACCTCATTCGTCGGAAGCGCGGCGCGGGGTCGCGTCGTCCGCGGTCTGGAGGAAGAAGGCAACCCCGCGCACAGGGTCCGCGTCGAGCACAACCGGGACACCTTGCTCGTCCACATCGCGGACGAAAACGGCGAAGGTTGGATGACGGTTGCAATCGACAGAAGCACAAGAGAGTGGGCTATCGCGCGGCGACGCCGTCAGCTCGACGCGGCGCAGGCTGCCTATGGCCTGCTTTATGGGTGAACAGCAGCCGCGCTTACGGGATGGAGCGAGCGCAGGGGCGCGCGCAACGCTACTCGAGCGGTCGTTGTTTTCCGGTGGATAATGACCGGAATTTCATTCGCTGTCAGCCGCGGTTCATTCTGTTCACCCGAGCGCGCAGCAACCGATCTCTCACTCGATGGAGGTGCCGATGGCGACCCAAGGCTTCGTTGCATCGCATGCCAGACATGCGAAGTTCGAGCGCGGGCTTCGTTCGTTTTTCGAGTATCGCGATCTTGGCATCAAGGAAGCGACCGGCGGGCGAGTGGACGCGCACGTGATCCGGCCGGCCGCCGGGAAGGAATTCTCGAGCCAGCCCCATCTCCACAAAACGACTTTTCAGATGGTGTATGTGCTGAAAGGCTGGATCGAGTTCGAATACGAAGGACAAGGCATCATTCGCCTCGAGGCTGGGTCATGCGTACACCAACCCCCGTCGATTCGACACCGCGAGCTCGGGCACAGCGACGATCTGGAAATGCTCGAGGTCGTGCTGCCGGCGGACTTCGCCACCGAAGAGGTGGCATCGGTAAACGGCTGATCCACTCGGCGAAGCTCGCACTTTTGCCCCGGAATTGATACGCCTGCGGTGTCGGCGCCGGTCAGCCGGGGAAGCTCCATGTCATTCGCTCAATGCTTGGAAGGGGCCTCGCATGGCAATCAGAGTCTGTCTCGCGGGTGCCACGGGCTGGGCGGGGTCGGAGCTCGCGCGCGCCATTTCCGGAATACCCGACCTCATGCTCACGGCCGCAGTTTCGCGCAGGCACGCCGGCCGCAATCTGAGTGAGGTGCTGGCCGAACCGCGGCTGGCCTGCCCGATCTACGGATCCGCGACCGAAGCCCTGGCCAATCCCTGCGACGTCTTCGTCGAATATACGAAACCGGACAGCGCAAGAGCCCATATCCTCGCCGCGCTCGATCACGGCGTCCATGTCGTCGTAGGAACATCGGGGCTCACCGAAGACGATTTCGCGCAGATCGATGCGGTCGCGCGCGAGCGGCAGTGCGGCGTCCTCGCCTGTGGCAATTTCGCGTTGACCGTCGTGCTCCTGCAGAGATTCGCGGAAGTCGCTGCCAGATTCATTCCGCAGTGGGAGATCATCGACTACGCGCATGACGACAAGATCGACGCGCCAAGCGGCACCGCGCGCGAGCTCGCGGCGCGTCTCGCGATAGTGCGCGCACCGGACCCTACCGTTCCGATCGGCGAAACCGTGGGCGAGCGGGAAGCTCGCGGCGCCACGCTATCGGGATCTCAGGTTCATTCCCTGCGCGTGCCGGGCTTCGTGATCAGTGCCGAGGTCATCTTCGGAATGCCTGATCAACGGCTCACGCTCCGCCATGATTCGGGGAGCAGTGCTCGTCCCTATGTCGATGGAGCGCTGCTCGCCATTCGCCGGGTATCGATGCTGATCGGCGTGCACCGCGGTCTGGACTCCGTGCTCGAGCTTTGACGCGTCGCGCGCATGAAGTCTGGGGCCAGATTCACGGCCCCCGAGCTGTGCGCGATGAGATCGGGACCTCGACGCCGGGGCCGCGCGGCGTAGGATCATGGCCGTTGACCTAGCTCGGGCATTCGTCATGGAAATATTCGTGTTCGCCCGCCTTCACGCCCTTCCCGGCAAGCGGGATGAAGTGCACCGGGCGATGTTCGACGTACAGGGCCCGACGCGGGCAGAGCCGGGCTGCCGTGGCTACGGGGGATTTCAATCGGTTCGCGACCCGGACGAGTTCTATATTCACACCCGATGGACCGACCTGACTGCGTTCGAGCGCCACGCCGAGCTGCCGCACACAGTGCGCTTCGTCGAGGCGGTCGAGTCGCTGCTGGATCATCCCTTGAAGGTCACGCTGGCGGAACGGCTGTGGTAGCGGAGCGCGTTGTTCCCAAACGCCGCCTGATCTAACATTTCGCGAAACGACCATGCGCAGCGCGATGCCGCGGTTCGGGATGCCGCCGACGTGGGATCGGTCGTCAACGGCAGCCGGTCAACTCGAGCACGGCAAAAACGCGATGTCGGTGAAAAAGCTCGGCGATGCGTTTGCCTCGGACCTTCATGCGCAATTTCTCAGGGCATTGGGGTTTCGCAAGTCGGCCCGCTACTTTTCCCGCCAGTGCGACGGGTACGTCGAGGCATACCAGCTGGAAGGAAGCGAGTGGAATGCCGGTGAAGAGCCGTGGCTCTTCCATCTGACCGTCCGCGTCCGATTCGACGATGTTCCGCCGATTGATACTGCACATTCGCGGGCCTACCATGCTGCCGGGCGCATCGAACGACTGATTTTGTCGGCGCCTCGAACCTTCGAATTGCGGAGCGAAAATCGGGTCGCGCTGTTGAGCACGGTGCGCGACATCATCGTCATGGCGAGCGATGCTCTCCCACCGCACTTGCCGGCCGCCAGGGCTCGGGCACGCCTGAGGCAGTTTTCGCCGCTGCCCGTCCCGGAATCATCGTCCTGATGCCGAAGGGAGACGATGTTGAATTCAGTTCCGACTATGTGGCGCGCCATCGCGAGCAGCGCTTCGGCCGATCCGCGGCAAGTGTGGCGCCGCATTCGACGGCGAGAATCCGGCACGAATCTTCGGTTTTCGCGCTCCGTCGCTGCGATGCTTCTCTTGACGTCGGTGTTCATCTCGACGCTGGCCCGTGGGGAGCAGCCGCCCGCGCCGGGCACCGCAGCCCCGCCGCGAGTCGCTGAAGCCGCAGCCCCCGCGAAGAGCGCGCGCCCGTCGCACCTCGACGGGGTTTCGGGCACGCCGATCCCCGATTCGCTGGTCGAGCACTTCCGGCGTCAGGGTCTCGCGCTGAGGCCCGCGCTTCGGTACCCGACTGCGCCCGACGTCGAATGGATCCTCGATGGCGTCGACGTCGGTCCTGCATGCAAGATCGTGACGAGATTCGTGCGCTTTCCTCCCGGCAGCTCACCCGCGGCGATGAAGGCCAGTCTCGAAAGGCTCAGCGTGGGTTCCGTGCTGAACGAACGCGAGGCGTTGGCGATGTTTCATCCGTTCGCGCGGGGCAAGACTTCCGCATCCGACGCCTGTGTCGCTTGGACGCCTGCGAAATCGGCGGAGGTGAGTGCACGACTCGTGGCGGCGTTCAAATCCTATGCGCCACGGTGATCGCGCCAACGGAGTCTCCCCCGTGCGGCGACCGACGGTGGTGATTGCGGCATGTGGCTGTCTCTGCCGCGCGGCGTCGCCCGCGGCGTACGCTGTCTTCGGGCGCAGTCGTGCGCACCCGGTGGACGTGAGCTTCGAATGACGACGTTTTGCCTGATCCACAGCAGCGGACAAGGGCCCGAAGGATGGAGGCTCGTGCGCGAGGAGCTCGAAGCGCGTGGTCATCGCGTCCTCACGCCGGCGTTCGACGTCGACGAGCCCGACAAGGGTGCTGCCTGGCACGCGGAGAACCTCGTCGGCACGCTGCGCGGAACGCCGAATGCGGCGTCCGAAATGGTGTGCGTTGCCCACTCCGCAGGCGGAATCTTTCTGCCGTTGATCGCACAGCAATGCGAGGCGCGCCGAATGGTGTTTCTCGCGGCCCTGATTCCCCGACCCGGCATCAGCATTCTCGATCAGTTTCGTGCCGATCGTTCGATGTTTCACGAGGAATGGATCGGCCGGGATCCGATGATCGACGAGGTCGCGCTTCGGTTCCTCTATCACGACTGTTCGCCCGAGCGAGCGCAGTGGGCTCTCGCCACGCGGGTGTCGTTCTACGCCAAACGCGCGATGGAGGAGCCCTGCCCGCTTGCCGCGTGGCCCGCGATCGCCGCGGACTACATCGTCTGCACCGACGATCGAACGATCTCGCCCGCATGGCAACGCAAAGCCGCTCGCGAGTGCCTTGGCGTGACTCCGCTCGAGTTGCCCGGCGGGCATTGTCCGAATGTCAGTCGACCCGAAGCCTTGGCGGGGCTGCTGGAGGACTGCCTCGCTGGATCGCCGCTGGCGGGAGCTGTCGCGGCGCGATAGCGCGACACGGCGCGCGATGTAACCGACTTCCGATGGCGCTCCGAGATCCTGACTTGAGACGTACGTGGCTGTTCGGCCCCGGCACCGACGCGCGAGCGCACGCCGCGATGGCCGAGAGCGGCGCCGATGTCCTGATCGTCGATCTCGAAGATTTCACGCCGGCTTCGCGACGCGAGAAAGCACGTGGCGCGCTCCCGGAGCTGCTGCGCGCGTGGCGCGATCAGGGAAGCATCACCGCCGTGCGCATCAATGCGCTAGAGGATGATGGACCGATCGATCTCGCGGCGGCCATGACCGCCGGCGCCGAGATCATCGCCTACCCGATGGCGGCATGCGCCGAACAGATGCACGCGCTCGATATCGCGGTCACGCATTGGGAGCGCGTTCTGAAGATTCCGCCGGTGACGACCGAGATCCTCCCGGTCTGCGAGACGGCGCTCGGCGTGGTGAACGCGCGCGCGATCGCCGGCGCGAGCGCACGTATCCGTGCCGCGCTCCTGGGAACGGAAGACCTGGCCGCCGACCTCTGCGCAGAGCGTGAGCCCGATGCGATCGAGCTCGATCACGCGCGCCGCAGGTTCGTGCTCGACTGCCGAGCGGCGGCGATCGAGCCGGTCGACGCGCCATTCACGTTCAGCGACATCGATGGCGCCGTCCGGGAGGCGAGGTACGCGCGGCGCCTGGGCTACCGTTGCAAGGCGGCGGTGCGGCCCGAGCACGCGAAGCCGCTCAACGCGATATTCACGCCGAGCTCTGAAGACTTGCGGCGCGCGAGCGCGATCGTCGCCGCGTTCGAAGCCGCGCGTTCACAGGGCGAAGATCGGGCGCTGGTCGACGGCTTGTGGGTCGAAGTCCCCACCTACCGCAACGCGCGGCGGCTGATCGATCGGTCGCGGCGTCTGAACGCAAGCGGCCCCGACTAAAGTCCTGATGTCCTCCGATCACTCATTCGCATGGCTCGCGAACAGCGTGCTTATCGTGCACGTCGGCATCGTGTCGTTTGTGCTGGGTGGGCTCGTCGCGGTCATCGCTGGCAACGCCCGGCACTGGCGCTGGGTCAACGCGCCGGCATTCAGAATCGCGCATCTCGTCGCGATTGCCGTGATCGCCGCCGAGGCGTGGTGCGGGGTGGTTTGCCCGCTGACCACGCTCGAGATGTGGTTGCGAACGCGTGCCGGAGCGCCGACCTACCGCGGCAGTTTCATCGAGCACTGGTTGCAGCGATTGCTCTACTACGACGCTCCCCCGTGGGTCTTTCTTGCCGGTTACACGCTGTTCGCGGCGTTTGTCGTGGCCTTGTGGTGGCGGTTTCCGCCACGCTTTCAACGGAGAAGCGAACGACCGGGCTTCTGACAGGCCGGTTCATAGCACAATGGAGTCTTCATGATGACTCGAAACCTCGCGTCCTCGGTGCTGGTCATCGCACTGGGCCTGTCCATACCCGCCGCCGCCCGCGCTGCGGATACTGCGGCGACGCAACCTCAAACGAGCGCCGGCCTGTCGAAGGACGAGGCCGTGACGATCGCCACCCGCTATTTCGCGAACGAGATCGCCGTCGAGGGCAGTGTCGGTGAGCCGACGTTGCAGGGCGACAACTGGGTGTTTCCGGTGAAATTCGGTGCACGCGCGGTCGTGGCGCGCGATCCGTTATTCGTCAATCGATACACCGGACAGGTGTCCTGGGCGGGTCCCAAAGCGCCCAAGGCGACCGTCGAACAAGCGAATAAACCGTCGCCCAAGTGAGCGCACCACCGCCTCCGGATGCATCTTCAAAGGCGCGAGACCGACCGCGCTTCCGGCCATTCAGAACACCAAGGTCGCCCTGTCGCCAGTCTCAGGACCGCGAGCGCCTGGGGTCTCGATTCCCCGGGCGCTGCTGCTGTGCGCCGACGAAGTGATTGAGTGACGCGCGCCGGATGCCCACGGAGGTGATCATGTTCACCCCAGAAGAAATGCGGCTGATCCACCGTATTCCGCCGACCGCGGCCGTTTCAGCCGCGTTTCGTTCTACTGCGCGGCTCTGTTCGCTCCCGTCCTGTTCGCGATCTATGGAACGTTACAATGCGATTTCGTGGCGCTCCTCATCGCTTTCCTCGGCCTCATCGCGTTCGTGCTCTGGATGCTGACCGCCGATGTTCGCTCCGGAGACTTGATCCGCTCCGTCTGCCGCAAGCTGATTGCCGCCGGTATGGCGGAGCTCAAGGCAACATGATCGAGCTCGATCACGTCATCGTCTCGGCACACGATCAGCGCGCGTCGGCGAGGCGCCTTGCCGAATTTCTCGGTGTTCCCTGGGCAGAATCGGGGATCGGCCCGTTTTCCCCCGTGTACGTGAACGACGGGTTGACGCTGGATTTCATCGACGACCCCGGACCGTTTCCCGTCCAGCATTTCTGCTTCCGCGTGAGCGAAGCGGAGTTCGATTCGATCCTCGGCCGGCTGCAGGCGGCCGGCATCCGCTATCGCAGCAGCGTGCGCGGGCCCGAGGACATGAAGGTCAACACGGATTACGGCGGCCGGATCGTGTACTGGAACGAGCCCGACGGTCATCAATGGGAGATCCTGACCGTGAGCTATGCTCGCCAGAGCGCCTGACGCGCGATTGTGTACGGTTTCAGCATTCGGCCACTCCCTCCAACGCGAAAATCCCGCGCACAAGATAGTGCAGCTTGCACCCCCCGCCGATGCAGAGGATCCCCGCTGGCTTGCGTTGCGCTTGCGGCTGTGGCCCGAAGGAACGGAAGCCGATCACCGCGACGGGATGGCGGATTCGCTTGCACGCGGTCATTTTGTGATGCTGGCGCTATCGCCGGACGGCGCGGCCGCCGGCTTCGTCGAAGCGTCGAAGCGACATGATTACGTCAACGGCACCAGCTCGTCGCCGGTGGCTTTCCTCGAGGGCCTGTACGTCGAACCGAATTTCCGCCGCAAAGGGGTGGCTCGTTCGCTGGTCGGCGCTGTCGAATCCTGGGCACGGGCCGAACGACTTTGCGAGCTCGCCTCCGATTCGCCGCTGTCCAACACCGATGCCCACACGGCACACCGGGCACTCGGGTTCGACGAGACCGAACGCGTCGTTTACTTTCGCCGCGAGGTGACCCGGCGATGATCGATGACCGCGAAGCACCGAGACCCGTGATTTCCTTCGTCATCCCGGCGTTCAATGAAGAGCGCCTGATCGGCGCGACGCTCAGCGCGCTCAACGCGACCGCCCGCTCCATCGGCGAGGCGTATGAAATCGTCGTTGTCGACGACGGGTCGACCGATCGCACCGCGGCGATCGCGCGGGAACATGAGGCGCGAGTCGTGACAGTCGCGCATCGTCAGATCGCCGCGACGCGCAATTCCGGCGCGCGCGCTGCGCTCGGCGACTTTCTCTTCTTCGTGGATGCCGACACGCTTGTCGATCCCACCGTGGTGCGGGCAGCGCTCGAGGCTTTGCGCAGCGGCGCAGTCGGCGGCGGCGCTGCCGTCGCCTTCGACGGCGAGGTTCCGCTGTACGCGAAGCTCATGCTGCCGTTGCTGGTGGTGGTGTTTCGTACCTTGCGGCTCGCAGCCGGGTGCTTCCTGTTCTGCACCCGCGCGGCGTTCGTCGCGACCGGTGGATTCGACGAATCTTTCTTTGGCGCCGAGGAGCTCGTGATGAGCACTGCGCTCAAGCGCCACGGTCGGTTTGTGGTATTGCGGCAGGCTGTCATGACGTCCGGCAGAAAGCTGCGCACGCACTCGGTGTGGGAAATCGTGCGGCTGCTTGGCCGTCTTGCGCTTCGTGGAACCGGCGCCATCAAGCAGCGACCGGGTATGGAACTCTGGTACGGCGAGCGACGTGACGATGTCCCAGAGGCACCGGACCCGCGTCCGACGGATTCGCCGCGCTAGCGATCGACTCAGCGAACAAATGTGTGCGCTGATGCGTGCCGGGTGGTCGATGGCGCGTCTGTGCCGGACCGCGAAGCCGATATTGCTTGCCCGGTCGCACCCGTCCGGACGCAGCCTGCATCCTCGGGCGTAAGCTAGCATCCTTGGCAGTTTTGAGTCGCTGTTGTCGCTGATTGGAAGACCACAATGCACCGCGTCCACCGATATCGAGCGAAGTACGTTCGCGCGACTCGATGTTCGTGTGAAGCGCCGCGCGCGTTCGATCTGCCCTTTCCGCATTCCTGCCGGGAGTTCGAGCTTGAATAGTGTTTTGACCGGTAGGTGCCATTGCGGAAATATTGCCCTCACGCTCACTTGGGATGGCGAAGCGCGCTCGATCCCGGCGCGCGCATGCGGCTGCACGTTTTGCGTCAAGCACGGCGGCGTATGGACGTCCAACCCGCGGGCTCGGTTGTCGGTCGAAATCGAGAATCCGGCGCTCGCGTCGCACTATGCATTCGGAACCGGTACGGCGACGTTTCACATTTGTGCGCGGTGCGGCGCCGTTCCATTCGTGACGAGCGAAATCGAGAATCGCCTCTACGCCGTCGTCAACGTGAACGTCCTCGAGAACCTCGAGCCGTCATCGCTCGTCCGGTCGGCGGCGGATTTCGAAGGTGAGGATGTGACGTCCCGTCTCGCGCGCCGGACGCGGAACTGGATCGCCGACGTGCGCATCGTCGAGGGTCGGCGGAAAGCGAGCTGATCTACTCTGCTCTCCGCCAAGCCGCGAGTCGCAAGTCTCATCGGTCGGGCGGGCGTACGGGTAACGCCGTCACGGGACACCGGCGCGCCGGAGATGACACGTCGGATCGCCGGTGTTCGCCGTCGGACCTGGATGCGGGCGTGCACGCCCAAATCGGATTTGCTATCTTGAAGCCATGTTCGGGCGGATGTGGTCGACAAGCGGTGGCGCCGTTGCAATGCGGCACCGCACGGGCATCCCGCGTTGCAAATAACTGAAGAGCCGGCTTTCATGCGCAAGGTCGTACCCAGGGGGTGGCAGAAACTCGAATACCTCGACCCGGGCGAAGTGCTGATCCGACTCGCCAAGATCGAGGATCTTCTGGTCGGCGGCGAGGCGGAAGAGCGTCCGGCCGCTGGACCGGCCCACGCGGGCGGCAGCTATGGCGCCCGGCGTCAGGCAGCGTTGTTCTGCTACGGCATGAGCTGTCTCATCGGCAGCCCGGTCGCCTATGCGCCGGTGCGAACCGGCGAGTTCGACTGCATCGCGCGCTGGATGATCGGCCACAAGCCGCATTTCATGCCGGTCAAGCTCAAGGAGTTCCTTCCCGGCGACGAAGATCCTATCGGCTTGCTCGGCACCGAGTTCGCAGTGACTCCGGAGGACGACCCGGATCCTCAGCTCTGCGTCGCGATCTACCTGAATCGGCAGCTCCGTCTCGATCTTGCGGCGCTCGACCGGTCGAAGCTCGCTATCGCCGAGCTGTGGGCGTTCGGCGCGGTGGTGCCCGACAAGTCGCGCTGGATGCTGTGGGGCAATCTCCTGTCGTCGCCGACGACCATCGAATTCGCCTATCCGACGTGAGCGCGCCCGGTACCGTGGCCCGGGTCGGGGCGCAACGTCGAGATGCCGACCGGTGCGCCAAGAAGTGTCATCAATGAAGGGAGACCCGCAATGAAGCAGGAGCTCGTGTATCTCGTCTGGACGACGATCGTCACCGCAGTCTTGTGGGTGCCGTACATTCTCGATCGGATGGCCGTCCGAGGAATGCTGGACACGGTCGGCTATCCCGACTCGCCGAAGCCCCAGACGCCGTGGGCCGTGCGGATGAAGGCGGCGCACGTCAACGCGGTCGAGAATCTGGTCGTGTTCGCAACGCTCGTCCTCGTTGCGAATGCCGTCGGCCTGTCGAACGGCGCCACCATCTTCGCCGCCACACTCTACTTCTGGTCGCGGATGGTGCACGTCGTCGCCTACACGCTGGCATGGCCGTGGATCCGTACGCTCGGCTTTCTCGGCGGGTTCGTAGCGCAGGCAATCTTCGCGTGGCAGCTGGTTGTGCGATGAGTTCTTGGGTGAAATAGAACCGAAATCATCGGTCGTGTTCGGCAACGAGCGTTTGTCACGAGTCGGCATGGCGAGAAATCTCCTGGGCGTCGTCGCAGGATTGGTGGCGTGGATGGTCGTGGCTACGCTCGTCAACCTCGCGCTGCGCATGCTGTGGGCCGATTACGCAGCGGTAGAAAAAGCGCTGACGTTCACGCTGCCGATGCTGTTCGCACGGCTCGTTATCGGCGTCGTGGCGTCGCTCGTCGCAGGATGGATCGCCGCGTGGGTCGCCAGACGCAGTCGAGTTGCGGTGTGGGTAGTGGTGGGTCTACTCCTCGCTGTCTTCCTTCCGACCCACGTCTACCTCTGGGATCGGTTCCCTGCGTGGTATCACGCTGTTTTTATCGCTTCGCTTGTCGTCGTCCCGTGGTGGGGGGCGGCGCTGGTTTCGTCGAGCCTACGCACGCCGCCGACGCCCGTGCATTGACATCGGGGCGCCACGAGTCGTATCGTGATTATTCGGCGGCGTTTCCACGTGCCGCGATGGGCGCCGCCGATCAAGCGTCAGGCATGGGCCCGCTCCTCGTCCTCGTCATCCTGCCCGTTCTCATTGGACTTGCGGCCGAGTATGCGTTTCACGACGCGCGCAAGGCCGCGCTGGCGGCGGCGGTCGGCGCAATGCTCCTCACCTGCGTCTCCGTGCAGTTTCTCGACTCGACCGCGGCTTGGAGCTGGCTCGCGGCGTTGCTGGTCGCCCCGCTGCCGATGGCGTTCGCCGTCGGAACGGCGATTTTCTGGTACGGCCATCTCAATGCGCATCGGCGCCCACGGCGCCATCATGTCGGCGGCGCGTCGTCGACCTGAAACTCCGATCGGAATCGTGCCGGCGGTCCATTAGCTGCCACCGCCCTCTTGCCGTCGCGCCCATCGCCCCGCGACCGGAATCGCGTCCGAGCGTGACGAACGCGCCGCGCCCCGGACTCGCGCTTACAATCCGCAATGGAATCGAAACGCCCCGCGGGCGCTCCCGCCGAAGCTTATTTCTTGCGCCTGCGGCCGATCAGGAGCCCGCGTGATTGCCGTCATCTTCGAAATCTGGCCCGAGGATGGCCGGAAGGAAACCTATCTCGACCTTGCGGCCGAGCTGAAACCGCTGCTCGAGAGGATCGACGGCTTCATTTCGGTCGAGCGCTTCCAGAGCCTCACCGATCCGGCAAAGCTGCTCTCGCTCTCGTTCTTTCGCAACGAGGACGCGATCCGGCAGTGGCGCGCGCTCTCCGAGCACCGGCGCGCACAAGCGAAGGGCCGCGGCATGCTGTTCAGGGATTATCGGTTGCGCATCGCCGGCGTCGTTCGCGATTACGGCATGCACGAGCGTGCGCAGGCGCCGGCAGACAGCCGGCAGTTTCACGGATGAGGTCATGAAGGCTTCGAGCGTGCGCGCGGCAGTCGTGCAAGCGGGAAGCATCCCGTTCGACGCCAGTGCGTGCGTCGAGAAGGCGTGCAGGTTGATCGGCGAGGCTGCAATGAAGGGCGCGCAGGTGATCGTCTTTCCCGAGGCCTTCGTCACCGGCTATCCGAAAGGCTTGAACTACGGGCTCGTCGTCGGCGCGCGCGATCCGGTCGGGCGCGAGGAGTTCCGCCTCTACCTGGACGCGGCGATCGAAGTCCCCGGACCGCACACCGAAGCGCTGGGCAAGGCGGCGGCCGCGCACCACGCGTACGTCATCATCGGCGTCATCGAGCGCGAGGGCGGGACGTGCTACTGCACCGTGCTGTACTTCGGCCCCGACGGTGCGCTGCTCGGCAAGCATCGCAAGCTCATGCCGACGGCGCTCGAGCGGATGATCTGGGGCTTCGGCGACGGGTCGACGCTGACCGCCGTCGACAGTCCGTACGGTCCGATCGGCGCCGTCATCTGCTGGGAAAATTACATGCCGATGCTCAGGATGGCGATGTACGCGAAGCACGTCGCGCTCTACTGCGCGCCGACGGCGGACGATCGCGATACGTGGCTACCGTCGATGCGTCACGTCGCATTCGAGGGACGATGCTTCGTGCTGACCGCGTGCCAGTTCATCCGCAAGCGCGACTTTCCGGCGTCGGTGCGCATCGCGGTCGGCGAAACTCCCGATGCGATTCTGATGCGAGGCGGAAGCGCGGTCGTCGGCCCGCTCGGGAATGTGCTCGCAGGCCCGAACTACGAGGGCGAGGCGATTCTTACGGCGGACCTCGATCTGAACGACATCGGGCGCGGCAAGTTCGACTTCGACGTCGTCGGCCACTACGCCCGCCCGGATGTCTTCCAGCTCGAAGTCAACGAACGACCGATGCCCGCAGTGAACGTGCTCTCGCGCGAGGCACAAGTGATCAAGCGCAAGGCGCGATAAGCGAGATCTCGCGTGACTTGCGGCCGTTTGCGGCGACGCGCTCGCGGAGTAGAGCTGCTCGATACCGCTCGCATTATTGCTAGACTTCGACAACGGCGCGCTCCGCTGCGGTCTTCTGTGTCGAGCAGCCTGCTCACCGTTCGATGAACATCGCGTATCGCGTCTTATCCGGAAGGGAGACTTCCAGCATGCGCAAGTTGATCCTGTTTGGAGTCCTGCCGTGCCTCGCCAGCTGTCAGACCTGGGGGCCGACGTGGAGCGAATTATCCGGCCGCATTTACAACATCACCTCGATCGAGACCGGGGCAATTGTCATTACCCAGATCGATGGCTATGCGCCGAACACCGTGGGCGGCGAACCGGTCAAGGTCACGCCCGGATCGCACAAGCTGGTCCTGCAGGCGATTCCCCCAGGCTCGGTCATGGGAAACATCCACTACGGAGAAGTGACTTTCGACGCCAAACCGTGCGTCCGCTATTACCTGAACGCGCGCTTCAAGACCTCGACCAGCCCCGAGTGGACGCCGTTCATCGACTACGAGGAAGCGGTTCCGGGCTGCCAGCTCCCCGGCGCGGCACCGAAATAATGCGCACACTCGCGCCGCAAACGAGATACGGCTGTCTCGGGGTGATTGAGAGTCGAGGGTCGCCCAGCGGCGTTCGCAAGCGGTAGACTAGCCGCTGGTCGCCGCGACCACGGCCGCGCGCCGCGGCGCCAAGTCCCGAACAGGAGATCGCCATGGGCAATCGTGACCGGCCCCGCAGGGAGCCAAAGAAGCCGAAACAACCGAAGCCGCCCAAGCTCGGCTGATCGAATCTCGGCGTTAAACCGCGGAGGCGGTGCCGCTCCAGGCGCCGCGGTTCGCGTGCGCGCGACGTTTTCTGCCGCACCCTCGTTTCTTCCGCGCTCGGGATGGGCATCGAAATCCAGGTGGCACACCCGACATGCTGATCCGGCCGGCGCTCGCCGACGACTGGCCCGCGATCTGGAAGGTGCTCGAGCCCGCGTTCCGGGAGGGTGAGACCTACGCGCTACCAGTCGACATCGGCGAGCGCGAAGCGCGCGCGTTGTGGCTCGATGCACCGGCGGCCGTATTCGTCGCCGTGGCTGACGATGGACACGTTGCGGGTACCTACTACATCAAGACCAATCAGGCTGGCGGCGGGTCGCACGTCTGCAACTGCGGCTACGCCGTCGCGCCCGCGAACCGCGGCCACGGCATTGCGTCGGCGATGTGCGAGCACTCACAGCGGGAAGCACTCGCGCGCGGCTTCCGCGCGATGCAGTTCAATTTCGTCGTGTCGACGAACGACACCGCCGTGCGACTCTGGCAGAAGCACGGGTTCGCCATCGTCGGCGTACTTCCGGGCGCATTCCGTCATCCGCGCCTCGGTTTCGTCGACGCGTGCATCATGTACAAGCAGTTCGCGGTATGAACGGCCCCGCCGTCGCGCGCGGGTTTCACCGCTAGAATGGCGTCATGGGCGCTCGCGCACTCAAGCTGATGGTGATCCTCCTCTGCGTGATCAACGCGGCGATCTGGCTCATGTACACGCAGTCGACGATGATGGCGCTGGTATGGGCGGGGACGGCCGTGGGTTTCCTCGGATGGATCATCCACGAGACCTACTGGGGATGAAACGGGATTGCGCATGAGCTCGCGCGCGTCGATCGCAGCTGCCCGGGGGTTCGATCTCGCGACGACGTTCGTCGTGATGAGACCCGATCAGATGGCGTCGACGGTCGAAGTCACGCCGACCGTGTTCGAGGAACTCGACCGCCGCTTCGACGGCTTTCGTGGCCACCTTCTCGTGTCCTGTTTCGAATTCGACGCCGATTGGCCGACGTGGGAGCGCCATCCGGCAGGCGACGAATTCGTCTGTCTCATCTCCGGGCGGGCGAGGCTTGTGCTCGAACGCGAGAGCGGCGAGGACGTCGTGCATCTCGATGAGCCGGGTGCCTGCGCGATCGTCCCCAAAGGCACCTGGCATACCGCGCGAACCTCGACGCCAACGCGGATGCTCTTCGTGACGCCTGGCGCGGGTACCGAAAACCGCCCCGTGCAGCCGGCGGACTAAAGCGCCGGTTCGAAGCTCGCAACGCGAACCCGGCCACGCGATCAGCGTGATCCCGTTTCTCGACGAAGCCGATGTGCGCTCGACGCTCGAGTGGCGCGAGCTCATCCGCACGATGGAGGCAGCCCTCGCGGCGTTTTCGACCGGACGCGTTGTGCAGCCGATGCGGCAATGGCTCGGCATCGACCGGCACGATGGCTATCTCGGTGTGATGCCGGCCGCGGGCGAAGCCGCGATGGGCATCAAGCTCGTCACGCTTTATCCGCGCAACACCGGGACACCGGTTCCGAGCGTTATGGCGATCGTCGTGTTGTTTAGCACGGAGACCGGCGAGCCGCTCGCGCTGATGGATGGGCGCCTGATCACCGAGATGCGCACCGCCGCGGTGTCGGCTGCCGTGACCGACCGGGTTGCCGCGCCGGAGAGCCGCGTGCTTGCGCTGCTCGGCAGCGGCGTGCAGGCGCGGGCGCATCTCGGGGCGCTGTCCGAAATCCGCCGCTTCGACGACGTTCGCGTATGGAGCGCGACGCCCGAGCATGCGGCGCGTTTTGCGGACGAGCTGGGATGCCGCGCGACGGATGCCGAAACCGCGGTTCGCGGCGCCGACGTCGTCGTTACCGCGACGCACGCACGCGAGCCCGTGCTCAAAGGCGCGTGGCTGAAACCGGGCGCGCACGTCAATGCGATCGGCGCCCCGATGCCGACCTGGCGCGAGCTGGACGATGCGGTCATGGCAAACATCGTCATCGCGGACTCGCGCGATGCCGTCGCTCACGAGTCGGGCGACGTGATACTTTCGAAGGCACCGATCTTCGCGGAAGCGGGCGAGTTGTTCGCGGGCCTTAGCCGTTGCCCGCCCGGCGCAACAACGGTGTTCAAGTCCGTCGGGCTCGCGATCGAGGACATCGCTACGGCGAAGCTCGTGTTCGATCGATGGTCCGCGACCAAGCAGCAGTCGCGCTGAAGCGCCTCGAGGGGATGGACCTCAAAATGCGTATCGACAGCCTCGACCATTTCGTGCTCACCGTCGCGGACATCGACGCGACCTGCGCGTTCTACGAGCGCGTGCTCGGCATGCAGCCGGTGACCTTCGGCGCAGGGCGGCGGGCGCTCGCTTTCGGCGCGCAGAAGATCAACCTGCATCCGCACGGTCGGGAGTACGAACCGAAAGCGCATCGGCCGACGCCGGGGTCCGCGGATGTCTGCCTCCTGACATCCGTGCCGCTGGACGCGGTCGTCCGCCACCTGGCGAAATGCGGCGTCGAGGTGATCGAGGGCCCGGTTCCACGAACCGGCGCGACCGGTCCGCTCATGTCGGTTTATCTTCGTGACCCCGATCTCAACCCGATCGAGGTATCGAACCGGCAGTAACGCACGGCCCGGTCTCGGCCATGCCTTCGCTGGCGTAAGATAGGGGCCAGCACTCTAGTCAATCGCATGCCCATGTCGACGATCAGACCCCACGAGCGCAGCACGAATCTCGACACCGAGCGCCTGGCATCGATGGCGGCGGACATCGAATCGGTGCTCGAGGACGTCTTTCGCGACGTCGATCAGGAGATCCGGCACTATCCGACGCCGATCCCGCGCTGCGACGCGCAGTTCAACGCGCTCTACGAACAGCGCACGCGGCTCGCCGCCGAGATCGCGCGCTTCTCGGATCTCAACGCGAGCGGCGAGAAGTCGGCCGAAAGCATCGCGCGGTCGATCGATGCCTTCCTGCATTCGGCGCCGTGCAGCGACGACGCCGCAGAGCGCCAGCTTCGCTCGCGTCTCCAGACGGAGTGGCTGGAAATCAGCCGTCGCGACGATCGCCGCTGAAGTGCCTCTGAAGCGCGGCCGCGTCAGTCCGTCCGCTCCGGGGCATCGCCCAGATACGCGCGTCTGAGACGCGGATCGCGGAACAGCGTGGCCGGCTCGCCCTCGGCCACGATACGCCCGCCCTCGAGGACGCAGGCACGCGTCGCAATGTCGAGAGCGAGCGCGATGTTCTGCTCCGAAAGCAGGATCGTGACGCCTTCGGCATGGATGCGCCGGATGCTCGAGAACATGTCGAGCACGATCGCCGGCGCGAGGCCCAGCGACGGCTCATCGAGGAGCAGCAGGCGTGGACGGGCCATCAGCGCCCGCGCGATCGCGAGCATCTGCTGCTGCCCACCTGATAGCGTGCCGGCCGGCAGCAGGAGGCGCTCGCGCAGGATGGGAAACATGGAGAACACCTGATCGAGCGAAGACTGGCGGTGCTTGCGCGCACGCCGCCGAAAGCTTCCGAGCTCCAGATTCTCGCGCACGGTCATGTCGGTAAAGAGCCGCCGTCCCTCCGGAACAATGGCGATGCCGATTTCGCACACGCGATGGGCCGGCAGGCGGCGCAAATCGACCCCGTCGAACACCAGTCTTCCCTCACGGGGGCGGACCAGCCCCGCGACCGTATTCATGAGCGTGGTCTTGCCCGCGCCATTGGGACCGACGATGCACGCGATGTCGCCGGCAGCGACGGAGAGCGAGACGCCCCATAGCGCTTGCGCGGCTCCATACGCGACATCGAGGTGGGCGACCTCAAGCATCGGGACGGGCTCCGAGATAAGCGGTCACGACCTCCGGACGCGACATGACCTCGTCCGGCGCGCCCTCCGCAAGCACGCGGCCGTAATCGAGCACGACGATGCGGTCGGTCACCGCCAGGACGGCACGCATCACGTGCTCGACGAACACGATCGTGGCGCCGCGGTCGCGAATCCGGCGCAGGACCTCGACCGCGCCGTCGATCTCCGCGGGCGTAAGGCCCGATAGGACCTCATCGAGCAGCACGAGCTCGGGTCGTGCCGCCAGCGCCCGCGCAAGCTCCAGGAACTTTCGCTGATGCAGATTGAGCGCGTCGGGCAGCGCGTGCGCTTTCGTTTCCAGTCCGGTGAACTCGAGCCATTGCCATGCCTCTCCCTCCGCCGGACGGCGCTCGAGTTCAGGCCGGCTGAACATCGCGGCGAGCGCGACGTTGTCGAGGACAGGCAGATGCGGGAACGGTCGCGGGATCTGGTACGTGCGTGCGATCCCGGCGCGCGCGATTCGGTGCGCAGGCCAGTTGTCCAGTGCCTGATCGCGAAAGAAGATCCGACCGGCATCCGGCGCGTAGTGTCCGCTGATCACGTTGATCAGCGTCGATTTGCCGGAGCCGTTGGGGCCGATGAGACCCAGGACCTCGCCCTCGCGCACCTTGAGATCGACGCCGTCCAGCGCGCGCACGCCGCTGAACGACTTGGTCACGGCTTGCACGTCGAGCAGCACGTCGCGGGCACCGCTTCGGCGTTCGCTCGACGGCGTCATCTCGGGGACGGGCACTGGCGGCGAGTCCAGGTGCTCGACGAAACGGATGGCACCGGCACGCCGCCGCGTCGACCACGCGCCGAGAATCCCTTGCGGCAGCAGCAGGATGACGACGATCAGCACGATGCCGATCACCGCCTTGCCGGCAACGGCGTAGTCGCCCGCCGTGAACGCGTAGAGCAAGCCGGTGATCACGGTTGCGCCGACGGCCGGACCGGCCCAGTGACGTACGCCGCCGAGCGCGGCCGCCAGGATGACCGTGAGGGGCACGGTGATCGAGAACGTCTCGCCCGCGGTGACGTAGGAAACGTACAGCGCGTGAATGCCCCCCGCAACGCCGGCGAGCGCACAGGAGAGCGCGAACGCTGCGAGCTTCAGACGATAGGTCGGGACGCCCATGACCTCGGCGACATCCTCGTCGTCGTGAATCGCGAACAGCCCGAGCCCGAACTTCGCCCGCGCGACGATGAACGCGAGCGACACGGTAACAAACGCCGTGACGAGCGCAAGCCAGTAGAAAGTGCCGGACGTGCGTCCGCCGAGCGCAGGAATGCGCACCGCGCTCAAGTACACGCCGGGGCCGCCGTCCAATGGTGTGTTCACCACGATCGTCGCCAGGACGAACGTTGCGGCAAGGGTCAGGAGCGCAAACAATTCGCCGCGAACCCGTCGCACGCGAAACGCAACCGCGCCGAGCACGAAACCGAGCAAGGCCGCGACGATTGCCGCCGCGGGCAGCGTCCACAGGAACGGGATCGAGTAACGTGCGGCGAGCGTCGCTGTCGTGTAGACCCCGGCGCCGAAAAAAGCGCCGTGTCCGAAGGAGATGTATCCGCTGTACCCCGACATGATGTTCCACGACGTCGCGAGCACGATCCAGTGGAACACCAGATACAGAAACGACTCGTAGAACGCCGGCAACCCGAGAAGCGGCACGGCGCCAAGCGCCGCCGCGACGATGGCCAGCGATGCGAGAGCGCGGGTCAGAGCGATGGCCTCGCGGGTGCGCGCATCAGATCTTCTCCGGGCGCAGGATGAGGAGCGCAATCAACAGCGAAAACGACACGAGTGGCGCCCACGACGGCGCGGTGACCGCCATCGTCAGTGCTTCGCTCACGCCGATGATGACGCCTGCAACCAACGGTCCGAGCGGGCGTCCGATGCCGCCCATCATCACCACGGCGAACACGACCCCGACCCAGGCGTAGATCTGCGCGGGCGCGAGCGTATATGAAAGTGCGATGCAAAGCCCAGCCGCCCCGGCGAGCGCCGCGCTCACGCCGGACAACAGGTAGGAGAGTGCCCGCTCATTGACGCCGAACGCTGCCGCAATCGGCGCGTCTTCGGCGGCGGCGCGGAGCGCCCTCCCAAGGTCGGTGTAACGCAACCACACCCACGCGAGAAGACTCAAGCTCGCCGCGATGACCAGCGTCATCAGCTCCGGCAACGGAAAGTAAAGCGCACCAATCTTCAGCGTGACGGCACCGTAGCTCGATTCGAGCTTGCGGAAGTCCGCGGTCCAAATCGACTGGATCACGCTTTCGATGACCACGGTCACGCCGAAGGTCACGATGAGCGAGTTGAGCGGACTCACATTGAAGCGCGCGAACACCCACTGCGTCGCAACGCCCAGGGCGAAGAATGCGGGTGCGATGACGGCAAGCGTCGTGAGCGGATCCATCCCGCCGACGCTTGCGAGCTGATACGTGAGATACGCCCCGAGGAAGGCGAGCGCGAAATGCGCGAGATTGATCTGGCGCAGCAGTCCCCAGGTCAGGCTGAGGCCGAGCCCGAGCAGACCGTAGAGTGCGCCGATGAAAATGCCCGACAGCGCCGACTGCGCGAGCAGCGTCGCGCTGGGAAGCTGCACGCAGGCGTCCTAGGCGGGGTTCAGTGCGTCAGAAGCTTCGCGCCCGGCGCGGCGCGGTCCTTCGGCCACACGACGACCCACTTCCCGTTCTGCACCTGCTTCACGTCCATCAGGTCGTCGCCGTAGTTGCTCGGGCCGTCGAAGCGCAGCACGCCCTGGATCGTCTGCACCTTGTGATTCTTGAGCCAGTCGGCGAGCACCTTGTCGTCGAGACTCTTGGTGGCGGTCACCGCGGCGTCGAGGATCTGCCAGGCGGAATAGGACGCTGCCGCCTGCGTGTCGACCGCGGTATCGGGCAATCCGGCCTTGGTCGCGCGCTCGTTGAAGATCTTGATGAACTCGGCAGCGCCCGGATTGTTCGTAAACGGTGGGTGCTCCTCGAAGATGGTCGCGGCGAGCGCGTAGTTCGCGTCGGGCGATTTCACCATCGGCCCCGGTGCCGGATACATGTAGAACTGCTCGTTCGGCGCATAGTCGATCTTCTTCATCGCCTCGATGAGCTGATTGCCCTCGAGCCCGAGTGCGCCCACGAACAGGAAATCGGGATTCGCTTCCTTCACCCGTACGGCAATCGGGCCGAAGTCGCGGTTGCCGAACTCCCATTCGAGGAACAACACTTCATTCAAGCCGCGCTTCTTCGCCACTTCGCGGGCACCGAGCGCGACGAAATGCACCGACGGAAACTTGCTCGTGACGACCGCAACGGTCTTGGGCGGCTTCGCGGATGCAGCAAGCGCGTCGAGCAGCGTGTTGGGAAATGTCGTTGCCGGATCGGGACCCATCGACCACGCGGGAAACTGCATGTCGTACTTCGCGAGGCTCGGGATGCCGAACGTGTGGTGGACCAGCATCTTGTTGTAGCGCTGAGCAACACCCATCGCGGAGAGGATGTTGCCGGTTGCGTAGGGACCCATCAGCAAGTCCACCTTGTCGACCGTGATCAGCTGCTCGTAGAGCGTGCGCGCGAGATCGGGCTTCGACTGGTCGTCCTTGACGATCCATTCGACGGGCCGCCCGAGGAGTCCGTTCTTCGCATTCAACTGCTCGACATAGATTTCGCCCACGATCTTGTGCACCTGCCCGGTCGCAGCGAGCGGTCCGGTAAGCGCAAGCGTGCTGCCGATGCGGATCGGCGGGCCGGACGGCGCGGCCATACCGACGCTCCCGACGCACGTTGCGAAGACCACACCGACCACGGCCGAAACAAGCCGACGAAACGGGCGCATGCGAGCCTCCTCGATGGCTGCCGATACGCGCGGCGGTTGCAGTCTTTAAGCCGGCGCGCAAATGATGATCGATCGTACGTCGATGTCGCTTTTCTTGTTTCTAGCCCTGTGCACCGGCGCCCGCCTCGTGATTCTGAACGAAGTAATCCGGCGGTGGCGGTCCCCACAGATAGAACGAATCCTCGGGCGGGTGATCCGCCGCTTTCCACTCCAGGCCGGCGGGAATGAAATCGATGCCGTACGAATACTCGGCGAAGCTGCCCCACGGATCGCAGGCGTAATAAAAGTAGTTCGAGCCAAGCACGTGCCGGCCGACGCCCCAGCCCCGCGTATGGCCGTGATCGACCATCTGCTGCATCCCGAGCCCGACTTCCTCGATGCTCGTCACCTCCCAGCTCGAATGGTGCAGGCCCGACGCGTCGGACTTCGCAAATGCGAGCAGATGATGGTCGCTCGCGTGGACCGCGTGCATGAACGCGATCCCATCGCCCGATTGATCCGACAGGCGCAGGCCCAGCGCGTCGCCGTAGAACTTTGCTGAACGCGGAACGTTGGAGCTGAAGAGCAGAATGTGCGACAGCCGCCGCGGCCGCACAGCGCGCACGGCCGAGCGCGGGGGCGCCATCGCACGACCCGGCACAATCGGCGCCACCGGCACTGGCGCCGTCGCGCCGTTCGAGGAAACCTTCGGCCCCGGCCGCACCTGGATCACGACGCCTTCGGGATCCCTGAGCCAGACGCCGGACCCATCGCCCAGCGGATGCGGCGCCACCCGTTCGACGCCGCACTTCTTGAGCCGCGCCTCGAGTGCCGGGAGGTCCTGCGCGAACACGCTGAACGAGATGTACTGCAGTCTTTTCCGCCCGGGCGCTGCGTGAATCGACGCCCAGCGATGCGGAAGGGAGTAGGTGTACAGGTCGACGCGGTCGGCCACCCACCGTACATCGAGACCGAAATCGACGTAAAACCGCTCCGCGTCCGCGACGTCCGGAACCGTGAAGACGAAATGGTCGATCGAGTGGACCGCCCCCTTGTCGTCTCTCGGCATCGACGGCAATGCTGTTGCCATCCTTCCTCCTACGACGCTTTTCAGGAAATCATATAGCAGCCAGCCGGTTGCGAACAGATGCAGGAAAAAGGACCTGGCCGCTCGCGCGCCGATGCCTCGACCGCGGGTGCCCGGTGTATGCTTCAACGCATCCAGGCTACTCGCGCGCCGCTGACCGCTTTCGCAGTGTCGCGGCCCAGGAGATCATCATGACGATCTGCCCCATTGCCATTGCTGTGGGCTGCAAGAAGTGTCCCGCCTTTGCGGTCTGTCCCCTCAAAACCGTGATCGGCGACTATCGCCCGGAGCACGAGCCCAAGGCGAAGGCTTCGACGGCGGCTCCGAAAAAGAAGCGCGCGGCATCGCCGAAGTAGAGGACGCGCACTCGCTTCACCCGAGGCTGCGAACGCGCGCGCGGGATGCCGCGCTCCGCGGACGGCGTGTCGCGTTGTCAGGAACGCACGGTCGTTCGCACCAGCGCCTCCGCCGCCGAGCCTAGGTGTTGACGAGCTTCCGATGCGCTTGGACGCTCATCAGGATGCCGAGCCCGATGAACAGCGAGATCAGCGCGGTGCCGCCGTAGGACACGAGCGGCAGCGGCACACCAACGACCGGCAGGAGCCCGCTCACCATTCCCATGTTGACGAAGGCGTAGGTGAAGAACATCAGCGTGATCGCGCCGGCGACCAGGCGGGAGAACATCGTCGACGCGTTGGCCGTGATCATCATCGCGCGGCCGATCAGAAACAGGTAGAGGATGAGCAGCAGCACGTTGCCGATCAGCCCGAACTCCTCGCCGAACACCGCGAAGATGAAATCGGTGTGGCGCTCGGGCAGGAAGTCGAGGTGGGTCTGCGTGCCGTTGAGCCAGCCCTTGCCGATCACGCCGCCCGAGCCGAGCGCGATCGACGCCTGCGTCGAGTGGTAACCGGCGCCGAGCGGGTCGCGCGTCGGGTCGATGAACGTCAGGATCCGCTCGCGCTGGTAGTCGTGCAGGTGCTGCCAGATGAGCGGGCCGGCCGCGGCTGCCAGCGCGGTCAATCCCACGATCACCTTCCACGACAGCCCGGCCAGATACAACACGTAGAAACCTGACGCGGCGATCAGCAGTGCCGTGCCGAGATCAGGCTGACGCTTGATCAGGTAGACCGGAACGACGATCAGGATCGCGGCGACGACGAAATCCTTCCAGCCGATGCGTCCTTCGAACTTCTGGAAGTACCATGCGAGCATCAGCGGCAGTGCGACTTTCATGAGCTCGGAGGGCTGAAAGCGCGCGACCCCCAGGTTGAGCCAGCGCTGCGAGCCGTTCACGCGTATGCCGACGGCGGCCACGGCGAACAGCATGAGCACGCCGGCGACGTAAAGGGGCACGGCGGCCCGGGCGAGCGTCTGCGGCGGGATGTTCGCCGCAAACCACATCAGCACGATTGCGAATGCGAAGCTCGCGACCTGGTTGGTCATCCGCGGGATGCTCTGGTCCGACGCGGAGAAGAGGGTCACGATGCCGACGCCGACGATCGCAAGCGCGCAGCCGAAGAGCATCGAATCGATGCGGCGCGTCAGCACTTCCCAGATGCGGGCGAAGAGGTTCATCAGTCGCTCTCGTCGTCGCCTGAGCGTTCCGGGGTAGCCGCGGGACCGCTCGACGTGGCACCGGTGAGCCAGTAATCGAACACCTTCCGCGCGATCGGTGCGGCGGCCTGGGCGCCGAAGCCGCCGTTCTCCACCAGTACCGCGACTGCGATCTTCGGCTGGTCCGCGGGCGCATAGGCGATGTACCACGCGTGGTCGCGCAGTGTCTCCGCGACCTTGCTCTCCTGATACTTGGCATCCTGCTTGACAGTGAAGAGTTGCGCAGTCCCGGTCTTGCCGGCGCTCACGTACGGCGTCCCGACGAACGCCGCGGCGCTGGTTCCTTCCTTGGGTACCCCTTTGAGCGCCGTCTTGACGAACGCCAGATACTCCGGTTTCACCTCGAGATGCGTCGGCGGCTCGCGCGGCGTCTCTCGCACTTCACCGGTCGACAGGTTCTCGATCGACTTCACGAGATGCGGCGCGTAGCCGACGCCATCGTTCGCGATCATCGCGATCGCGTGGGCCTGCTGGATCGGCGTGAACGCGTTGTACCCCTGGCCGATGCCCGCGGAGACCGAGTCGCCCAGATACCACTTCCGCTGCTCGCCAGTGAAGCGCTGCCGCTTCCAGTCGCGCGACGGAAGCACACCCGGCAGCTCGCCGTCGATGTCGATGCCGGTCTTCCTGCCGAAGCCGAATTGCGACATGAACTTCGCGGTGTCGTCGATCTCGGTTTCGCTCGCGAGGATGTAGTAATAGGTGTCGCACGACACGACGATCGAGCGGTACATGTCGACGGTGCCGTGCCCGCCGGGCTTGTCGTCGCGGAAGCGATGCGCCTGTCCGGGAATCTGGAAGAAGCCCGGATCGTAGATCGTCTGCGTCGTCGTGCGCTTGCCGTGCTGTAGCGCCGACATCGCGAGGAACGGCTTGATCGTCGAGCCGGGCGGATACGCCCCGCGAAGCGGACGGTTGATGAGCGGCTTGTCCGGCGACTCGTTGAGCGCGGTCCAGTTCGCCGAGTCGATGCCGTCGACGAAGAGGTTCGGATCGAAGCCGGGCTTGGACACGAACGCGAGGACGTCGCCGTTGGACGGGTCGAGTGCAACGAGCGCGCCGCGACGCTCGCCGAAAGCCGCCTCCGCAAGCTGCTGCAGCTTGATGTCGAGCGCCAGCGTCAGGCGGTTGCCGGAAGTGGGCGGCGAGCGCGACAGCGTACGCACCGCATGGCCGTTCGCGTCGACCTCGACATCCTCGACGCCGGTGGTACCGTGGAGATCGCGCTCGTAGGCGAGCTCGATCCCGGTCTTGCCGATGTAATCCGAGCCCTTGTAGTTCGTCGTCTCGTCCCACTCGGCGATGCGCTCGACGTCTTTGTCGTTGATGCGCCCGATGTAGCCGACGACATGCGAAGCGAGCGCGCCGAACGGGTAATGCCGGAACAGTCGTGCCTTGATCTCGACGCCCGGGAAGCGGTATCGGTTCGCGGCGAACCGCGCGACCTCCTCGTCGGTGAGCTTGGTGCGCAGCGGCAGGCTCTCGAAATTCTTCGACTCGTCCATCAGCTTCTTCAGCCGCCGGCGATCGCGCGGCTGGATGTCGATGATCTCGGACAGCCGGTCGATACTCTCCTCGAGATTCGGCACGCGCGACGGCGTCACTTCGAGTGTGTACGCGGAATAGCTCTGCGCAAGCACGATGCCGTTGCGATCCGTGATGACGCCGCGATTGGGAACGATCGGCACGATCGCAATGCGATTGGTCTCGGCGAGCGTCTGGAAGTGCGCGTGCTGGATGACCTGGAGATAGAAAAAGCGGCCGAGCAGACCCGCGAAGGCGAGCAGCACGATGACGCCCGCGATCGCGAGGCGGCGGCGGAAATAAAAGACCTCGCGTTCGGGATTGCGGAGCTCGGACGACGAACCGAAGCCCGAGCCGAATCCGTTGCGCCGGCCGTAGCCGCCGCCGCGTGAACTGAAGAGCATCCGCCTTGCCATCGGCTCACTCTAGCGCGTCGTCAGCGCTCGGTAGTGCCGCGCGTCGGACGCTGCGGCCATTGCAGCAGGACGGAGACGAGCGGCCACAGCAGGGCACCGGTGATCGGCGGGACGGCGTACGTCCAGCGCGGCATCGGCGCGCCTCCGACGATGCGCACGAGCAGCACGAGGCCGGCGCAGAGCCCGAGCAGGACCGCGACCTGAACGGCCTGCTGCCACAGCGGAAAGCGGAGCACGCGCCGCCGGAAATAGTCGCCGGCGTAGGCGAGGAATGCATACGCGAGCGCGTGTTGTCCGAACAGCGTGGCATCGCCGACGTCCATCACGAGACCTACGCACCATGCGATGGCGACCCCGACGAAGCGTGGCTCCTGGATGCACCAGTACAACAGAACGAGCGCGAGGAAATCCGGTCGCAGCACCATTGCGACGCCGGATAGCGGTGCGAGATTCGCAAGCAGCGCGAGAAACAGCGTAAGCGCGATGAACCACCGCTTGACCGGACGCAGAATCTCCTCGGGCGCGGCGGGCGCGAGGACCGCGACATTGGGCAGCATCCTCATTGGGAGCCCCCGTGCGGAAAGGCGCTGCGCAAGTTCGCTCGAGAAACGGGTGCGTAACTCGACACTAGCGCCGCCCCTTCCCGCGCCCGGCCTTCTTCGCCGTGTCGCCTTCGGCGGGCAGGTCGGGGCGCGCCGGAACCGGTGTTGCGCTCTGGCCGAGCACCAGCAGGAATTCCGCGCGATCGACCCCGGCCAGCGGATGGCATGCGATGCGCGCGAACATCTGTCCGGTGTCGCGATCCAGCTCGGCGACCTCCGCAACGACGAGGCCTGGCGGGTAAATGCCGTCGATACCCGACGTGAGGAGACGGTCGCCGACCTTGATGTCCGCCGTCGGCGCCATGAACCTGAGCTCCGGCGCGCGGCCCGTCCCGTTGCCGTACATGACGCTGCGCACGCCGCTGCGCTCGACGCGCACCGGGACGGCATGATCCTTGTCCGTGATCAGCGTGATCTCCGACATCTGCGGGAGAACGCGCGTCACCTGGCCGACGACGCCGGTTTCGTCGATGACCGCCGAGCCGGGCTGCACGCCGTCGCTACTGCCCTTGTCGACATAGAGCTTCTGGGTGAACGGGTCGCGACCCGAATACAGCACCTCGACCGCGGTCGCCGCGCCGGAATAGCGCGCCTTGAGCTCGAGGAGTCCCTTGAGGCGCTGGTTCTCGGTCCTGAGCAGCGCGAAGTCCTGCACGGCCGGGGCCTTGGCGACCAGGTCCTGCTTGAGGCGCGCGTTGTCGTCGGCGAGCGTACGCTTCGACCCGAAGTAATCGGCGACGTACGAGAAGGCGGCGCCGGGCAACTCGAGCGCCCGCTGCACCGGATAAAGCGCGACGGCGACCGCCTGTCGCACGCCCTCGAGGTAGCGGTAGCGCGTGTCCGCGAACAGCAATGCGATCGACAGCAGGCCGAAGAACGCGAGCCGCGCGAGGGGACTCGGACCCCGATGAAAGAACGGCGGGGGATCGACGGAGACGTGATGCATGGGCGTTCAGTGACGCCGCTCAAGCGTGCGGTGCCCGGCACGCAGCGTCAAGGGCGTCGGGCATTGGGCGCTGAGCGGTTGGTGCCGGATTGCTCCAGAGTGCCTATCGAAGCCCATAGAGCAAAGTTCATGCGCCTGACTTGAAGCGCCCGTCGCTCGCGCTCCCCCGGCCCCCGCTTCCGGGTGGAGAGAGGGTCGGGGTGAAGGGGGACACGCAACGCCTAAGCGTGGAGCTCCCAACCAGTTTCCTCTTCAATCCGACGTGAAGATCGTCGACAGCTTCTCCATGTTTTCAAGCGCCTTGCCGCACCCGCGCACGACGCAGGTCAGCGGGTCGTCGGCCACGATCACGGGAAGCCCCGTCTCCTCCATCAGCAGTCGGTCGACGTCGCGCAAGAGCGCGCCGCCGCCGGTTAACACCATCCCGCGTTCTGCAATATCCGCGCCGAGCTCGGGCGGCGTCCGCTCGAGGGCACTCTTGACCGACGACACGATGCTGTTCAGCGGATCGGTGAGCGCCTCCAGGATCTCGTTGGACGACACCGTGAAGCTCCGTGGAATGCCCTCGGCGAGGTTGCGGCCCTTGACCTCCATTTCCTTCACTTCCGAGCCGGGGAACGCCGAGCCGATCGTCTTCTTGATCTGCTCCGCCGTCGTCTCGCCGATCAGCATCCCGTAGTTGCGGCGGATGTAGTTCACGATCGCCTCGTCGAACTTGTCGCCGCCGACTCGCACGCTGCCCGAGTAGACCATGCCGCCGAGCGAGATCACGCCGACTTCGGTCGTGCCGCCGCCGATGTCGACCACCATCGAACCGGTTGCATCCGAGATCGGGAGATCGGCGCCGATCGCTGCGGCCATCGGCTCTTCGATCAGGTAGACCTTCGACGCACCCGCGCCGAGCGCGGATTCGCGAATCGCCCGCCGTTCGACCTGCGTCGAGCCGCACGGCACGCAGATGATGATGCGCGGGCTGGGCGAGAACAGCCGCGAGTCGAGCACCTTCTTGATGAACTGCTTCAGCATCTGCTCCGTCACCGTGAAGTCGGCGATGACGCCGTCCTTCATCGGTCGGATCGCAGTGATGTTGCCCGGCGTGCGGCCGAGCATCTGCTTCGCCGCGAGACCGACTTCCTGAATCACCTTCTTGCCGTTGGGACCGCCTTCCTGGCGGATGGCGACGACCGAGGGCTCGTTCAACACGATGCCTTTGCCACGCACGTAGATCAGCGTGTTGGCGGTGCCAAGATCGATCGCGAGGTCGCTCGAAAAATAACCCTTGAAAGACTCGAACATGAATACAAAACCTGGTGCGCTGGCGGCCTCGTTAACCCGCGCCCGGGGATCGGAAACGCGGGCAGGCGCTCGAAAATGCCCGCTATGATAACCTAATGGACTCGTCTTCCGCACTGATTTATCGCGGTTTTTTGGCGGGCACCGTTTAAGGCACCGGACGGACGGTCCCCTTTAGCTCCGATCGCCGCCATCGCGCTTCCCTCGCATCGCGCGCACCATGACGCTCACTCTCGACGATGTCGCCCGCCTAGCGCATCTCGCGCGCATTGAAATCGATGCGGACGCCGCACGCGAGGTGCACGCCAAGCTCGAATCGATCTTCGGGTTGCTCAACGAGCTCAACGCGATCGACACGCACGGTATCGAGCCGATGGCGCACGCGCAGGACGTCGCGCTGCCGCTGCGTGACGATGTCGTCACCGAAACCGATCACCACACCGAGTATCAGTCGATCGCCCCGGCCGTCGACAAGGGTTTGTATCTCGTGCCGAAGGTCATCGAATAGCCGCAATGCGGGATCGCACGATCGCCGAGCTCGGAGAAGCGCTCCGCTCGAAGCGCATTTCGAGCGTCGAATTGACGCGGGACACGCTCGCGCGCATCAAGGCCGCGCAACCGGCACTGAACGCCTTCATCACCATCGATGAGGAGGGGGCCCTCGCCGCAGCGCGCGCGGCGGACGAGGCTATTGCCAGGAGCTCCGGCGGGCCGCTGACCGGCATCCCCATCGCGCACAAGGACGTGCTGATGACCGCCGGGCTCAAGACGACCTGCGGCTCGCGCATGCTGGACCATTTCGTTGCGCCCTACGATGCGCATGTCGTCAGCGGACTCAAATCCGCAGGCACGGTCCTCGTCGGCAAGACCAACATGGACGAGTTCGCGATGGGCTCGTCGAACGAAACGTCGTACTTCGGCAGCGTCAAAAATCCGTGGGACGTCGAGTACGTTCCCGGCGGCAGCTCGGGAGGCTCCGCGGTCGCGATCGCCGCACGACTCGTTCCCGCCGCGACCGGCACCGATACGGGTGGTTCGATTCGTCAACCGGCGGCGCTGTCGGGTGTGTGCGGCCTCAAGCCGACGTACGGCGCGTGCTCGCGCTATGGATTGATCGCCTTCGCGTCGAGCCTCGACACGCCGGGCCCGTTCGGGCAGACCGCGGAGGATTGCGCCCTTCTCGCAAGCGCGATGGCGGGACACGATCCGCGCGATTCCACCTCGCTCGATCGCCCGCGCGAGGATTACACCCGGCTCCTGCGCGAGAAACGCGATGGCGCGCTGCTCGCAGGATTGCGCATCGGACTGCCGAAGGAGTATTCGGGCGAAGGCATCGATCCCGAAGTCGCCACGGCGGTCGACGAGGCACTCACCATCTTTCGCGAGCTCGGCGCGACGACGGTCGACATCGAGCTTCCGGCAGTCAAATACTCGGTGCCGGTCTATTACGTGATCGCGCCCGCCGAAGCATCGTCGAACCTGTCGCGCTTCGACGGCGTGCGCTACGGACATCGGGCCGAGCACTTCAGCGACCTTGCCGACATGTACCGGAAGACGCGCGCGGAAGGCTTCGGCGCCGAGGTGAAGCGACGCATCCTGGTCGGTACCTACGTGCTGTCGCACGGCTACTACGACGCGTACTACCTGAAGGCACAACAGGTGCGGCGCCTCATCGCCGACGACTTTCGGCGCGCCTACGCGAGAGTCGACGTCATCATGGGCCCGACCGCCCCCACCGCGGCGTTCAAGCTGGGGGCGAAGACCGACGACCCGGTGCAGATGTACCTGAACGATATCTTCACGATCGCCGGCAACCTGACGGGTGCGCCGGGCATCTCGATTCCGTGCGGTTTCACGCGCGATACGTTACCGATCGGCTTGTTGATCCAGGGAAACTATTTCGACGAGGCGCGCATTCTCGATGTCGCGCATCGCTACCAACAGGTGACGGATTGGCATCGGCGCGTGCCGCGCATCGACCCATGAGCGCACGGAGGCACTGCGGTGGGGGCGTGCAGGCGCGGCTCGCATCGGCTCCAGTGCGTCGCAGCCGGTTCGCGCGGAAGACCGTCGCCGGCGTGCTCGCGACCTTGCTCTCGCCGCCCGCCCTCGCCGCCCTGCCTCTCGACGACGGCGAGTATCGCTGCGATGGCGCATCGGATACGACCGCGGAATTCATTTACTTTACTGTCGACGACGGCAAGCTCGGGGCATTCGAGCTCGTAGCCGTCAACAAGCTGCGGGCCGACGTGTGCCAGCTCTCGCTCAGTCATGGCGAAGGCGAGATTCACGCGCAAAAGAACGGTTGGCGCGTGGACATGACGAGCGGAGACGCGGTCTGTCACGCAACGCTCGCGCGAGACGGCACGTCGCTCGTCATCCGCACGGCCGGCGAAGGTTGCAGGCTGTTCTGTGGCGCGCAGTCGTATTTCTGGGAGCTGCGCTACGATCTCAAGACGCGGCGCTGTAGCATCAAGTAGCCGGCCAAGTTTCTCACATGGATTACGAAGTCGTCATCGGTCTCGAGACGCACGCGCAGTTGTCGACCGCGTCGAAGATCTTCTCCGGCGCCTCGACCGAGTTCGGCGCGGCGCCGAACAGTGAAGCCTCGGCGGTCGACATCGCGCTTCCCGGCGTACTGCCGGTATTGAACCGTGGCGCCGTCGAGCGCGCGATCCGCTTCGGCCTCGCCGTCGGGGGCGAGATCAACGCGCGAAGCGTCTTCGCCCGCAAGAACTACTTCTACCCGGATCTCCCGAAGGGCTATCAGATCTCGCAGTACGAGATCCCCGTCGTCAAGGGCGGCAGAGTTCACATCGTCATCGATGGCGGAGAAAGGACGATCCGGCTCACGCGTGCGCACCTCGAGGAGGACGCGGGCAAGAGCCTGCACGAGGATTTCCATGGCATGACCGGCATCGATTTGAACCGCGCCGGCACGCCGCTTCTCGAGATTGTGTCGGAGCCCGACATGCGCAGCGCCGCGGAAGCAGTTGCTTACGCGAAGGCGCTGCATGCGCTCGTGCGCTGGATCGGAATCTGCGACGGCAACATGCAGGAAGGGAGCTTTCGCTGCGACGCGAACGTGTCTGTTCGACCCATGGGAAGCGACAAGCTCGGCACCCGCGCCGAGATCAAGAATCTGAACAGCTTCCGCTTCCTGCAGCACGCGATCGAGTTCGAGGTGCGCCGGCAGATCGAGATCCTCGAGGACGGCGGCAAGGTGGTGCAGGAGACACGCCTATACGATCCCGACCGGGGCGAAACGCGTTCGATGCGCACGAAGGAGGACGCACAGGACTACCGCTACTTTCCGGATCCCGATCTGCCGCCGCTCGTGATCGACAAGGCATGGATCGAGCGCGTTCGCGCATCGCTGCCGGAGCTTCCCGATGCAATGCAGGAGCGCTTCGCGTCGCAGTACGCGCTTTCGGCGTACGAAGCCGCCACGCTCACCGCCGAACGTGAGCTCGCGCGCTACTACGAGGACGCAGTCGCCGCATTCGGCGGCTCGCCGAAGACGGTTGCGAACTGGGCTCTCGGGGAAGTCTCCGCGGCCCTCAATCGCGCGGAGCTCGACGCCGGCGCTGCGCGAGTGACGCCGACCGATCTCGCACGTTTGCTTCAGCGCATCGGCGATAACACCATCTCCGGCAAGATCGCCAAGGATGTCTTCGACGCGATGTGGGCCGGCGAAGGTGACCCCGATACAATCATCGAGCGCCGGGGACTCAAGCAGATTTCCGATACCGGCGCCATCGAGAAGCTCGTCGATGACGTTCTCGCCGCGAACGCCGGGATCGTCGCCGAATTCAAGGCGGGCAAGGAGAAGGCATTCAACTCGCTCGTCGGCAAGGTGATGGCGGCATCGAAGGGCAAGGCGAATCCGGCGCAGGTGAACGCCATTCTCAAGCGGAAGCTGCGTTGACTCGGGCGCGTTGCCCGCGCGCGGCGCGGTAACCGCTATCGTCCGACCACCAGCGCCACCACGAACGCGCCGACCATCGCGAACACGATTGCGACCTTGATCGCGGTACCGAGGAGGAGTCCGAACCACGTGGTGACGCCGACACGTCCCGCGCGCATCAAGTCGCGCTGCGCGATGAATTCGCCGATGGCGGCGCCGGCGAGTGGCATGAACAGGAGGCCCCAGAGGCCCGAAAAAATACCGGCGACGGTGCCGATGAAAGCCCCGAGCACCGCGAGCCGACTCGCGCCGGCCTTCTTCGCACCGACGCTCGCCGCGAAGTAATCGACGCCCCAGGTGATCGCCGTCAGCACGCCGAACACGACGACGAGCCAGACTGGAATTCGCGTGAAGTCATCGATCCACGCCCCGAGCGCGATACCGGCGAACACGAGCATCGCTCCCGGCAAAGCCGGAACGATCGTCCCGATCACGCCGGCAACGATCAGCACGACGGCGATGATCCAGAGGATGACGGTCATGTGATCCCCCCGCTCGACGCTTCGCGTCGGTTCCCCCCGAGGGGGCAAGCGCCTTGGGGCTGCCCGGCGGCGCTCATGATCCCCCCGCTCGACGCTTCGCGTCGACGCGGTTTTGCGTAATCACGCCATCAACGGCTTGTAACGCGGCCGATGCGGGCGCGCGCCCTCTTCGCCGAGGCGCTTCTTCTTGTCGTCCTCGTACTCGCGGTAGTTGCCGACGAAGAACGACCACTTCGAGTCATCCTCGGCGGCAAGGATGTGCGTCGCGATGCGGTCGAGGAACCAGCGATCATGCGAGATCACGAGCACGCTGCCTGCGAATTCGGAGAGCGCCTCCTCGAGCGCGCGCAGCGTCTCGACATCGAGATCGTTCGACGGCTCGTCCAGCAGCAGCACGTTTCCGCCCTGCAATAACGTCGAAGCGAGATGCAGCCGACCGCGTTCTCCGCCGGAGAGCTGACCGACGATCTTCTGCTGATCCGGCCCCTTGAAGTTGAAGCGGCCGAGGTACGCGCGCGACGGCATCTCGAAGCGGCCGACGGTCAGGATGTCCTGCCCGCCGGAGATTGCCTCCCAGGCGGTCTTGTCGTTCGGCAGCGCCTCGCGCGTCTGATCGACGACGGCGAGCTTGACTGTGTGACCGATCGCGATCTCGCCGCGGTCCGGCTTCTCCTTGCCGGTGATCATCCGAAAGAGCGTCGTCTTCCCCGCACCGTTGGGGCCGATGATGCCGACAATCGCGCCCGGAGGGATCTTGAACGAAAGGTCGTCGATCAGCAGGCGGTCACCGTAGCCTTTCGAGACGTTCTTGAACTCGATCACCTCGTTGCCGAGCCGCTCCGCGACCGGGATGAAGATCTCCTGCGTTTCGTTGCGCTTCTGGTATTCGTACGACGAGAGCTCGTCGAAACGCTGCAGCCGCGCCTTGGCCTTGGCTTGGCGTCCCTTCGGGTTCTGTCGGACCCACTCGAGCTCCTTCTGCATCGCCTTGATGCGCGCGGCTTCTTGCTTCGCCTCGCGCTCGAGGCGTTCCTCTTTCTGCTCGAGCCACGAGCTGTAGTTCCCTTTCCACGGAATCCCATAACCGCGATCGAGCTCGAGAATCCACTCGGCAGCGTTGTCGAGAAAGTAGCGGTCGTGCGTGACCGCGATCACCGTGCCGGGAAACTTCTGCAGGAACTGCTCGAGCCATTCGACGCTCTCCGCGTCGAGGTGGTTCGTCGGCTCATCCAGCAGCAGCATGTCGGGCTTGGAGAGCAGGAGGCGGCACAGCGCCACGCGCCGCTTCTCCCCGCCCGACAGCTTCTCGATCGTCGCATCCCACGGCGGAATGCGCAGCGCGTCGGCGGCGATCTCCATCTGCACATTCGCATCGGCGCCCGAGGCCGCGATGATGGCCTCGAGCCGCGCCTGTTCCGCGGCGAGTGCGTCGAAATCCGCATCGGGCTCCGCGTATTTCGCGTAAACGTCGTCGAGCTTCGCCTGCGCCTCGAGCACCTCGCCCATGCCCTCCTCGACGGCGTCGCGCACCGTCTTCTGCGGATCGAGCTGCGGCTCCTGTGGGAGAAACCCGATCTTCATGCCGGGCATCGGCGTCGCTTCGCCGTCGAACTCGCGATCGACGCCGGCCATGATCCTGAGCAGGCTCGACTTGCCGGCACCGTTCAAGCCGAGAACGCCGATCTTCGCGCCGGGGAAGAACGATAACGAAATATCCTTGAGGATGACGCGCTTGGGCGGAACGATCTTGCCCACGCGATTCATCGTGTAGACGTATTGGGCCATCGAGGAAGCCGCGGTTGTGATGCGGTGAAGAGCCGATTATCTCAGGCGAAGCTGCGGCGGCCCGAGGTCATGCGCAACAGCGCGCGACCTTGCAGGGGTGAAAGCGTGTGGAGCTACTTCGTGCCGCCGGCGACGGCAGGAGGGGGATTCGTCGCGGGACGTGCGCTCTTCTGTGGCGGTTGCGGCGCGGACGCTGGGGCCGGGTTGCCCGACTTCGCGGCGGCGGACGCGGCCGCGGCGGCAGCGGCACGAGCCGCATCCTCCCGAGAACGCATTTCGCGCCAGCGCTGCTTGTCCGCGTCGTACTTCGCGGTGACGGTATCCTGCTCCTTCTTCTTCTGCACGATCAGGCCTTCCTGCTTCGCGAGCTCGGCGTCGATGCCTTCAAGCTCGCGTTCCTCTGCCACCGGCAACTTGTCGCCGCCGCTTGCTTTCTTTTCCGAGAGGATCGCTCGGCGCTTGGTCAACGAGCCCACGTAGGCCTGCGCCGACTGAAGTTGGTTTTCGATCGTCGCGAGCGCGCGCGTTTTGGAAAGCTCGATTTCGTCCTCGCTCGTGTACGAATCCCGAAGCGCCCGATCGCGACGGTCCGTGATTTCACGCTCCTTGGCCAGGGCCTTCTGCCGCTCGGCCTCGTCCTGCATCGCCTTGCGCTGCTCGGCCGTCGGGGCGGGATCAGTCTTCTTGATCGGAACGCCCTGCTTGTTGAGCTGCACGTTGCCGCGGTCGACGGCCTCGGGCGGAATCGAGTCGGAGTAGTGCACAACACCTTTCTCGTCGACCCATTTGTAGGTTGCGGCATGGGTAAGGGATGCCTGTCCCAGCCCGAGCAGCGCGAACGTCACGCCCACGAACCATGCGGGGATGCGCGCCGTCGAAACGCGCGGGGGGCGCCGCTCCTCGCGGGCCTGCGCACGTTCGTTCGAGCGAAGTGCCCGCGGGACCTGGAGCCGGGGGGTCAACATGTCGCGTTCAACGAGCTCCGCTCGCATTGCGTTCCCTTTGGTCACGCCGTTCACCTTGCACCATAGGCGGCACGGTAGGTCTCGATTGCCGGCCGCCACTGCCTGAGGTCGCCTCGCTCCTCGATGAAGGCAAGCACATCGTCCAGCGTCGCGATGGCAACCACCGGCATGTCGTACAGGTCGTGAACCTCCTGCACCGCCGATTTGTCTCCCTGCCCCCGCTCCATTCTGTCCAACGCAATCAGGACGCCAGCGGGGTTCGCGCCGGCGGCCCGGATCATCTCGACGGACTGCCGCACCGAGGTGCCCGCGGTGATCACGTCGTCGACGATCAGCACCCGCCCCCGGAGGGGCGCTCCAACGATCGTCCCACCCTCGCCGTGATCCTTGGCTTCCTTGCGATTGAAACTGTACGGCAGATTGTGACCATTTTCGGCAAGGCCGATCGCCGTCGCCGCCGCCAGGGGGATGCCCTTGTACGCCGGTCCGAAGATCTGGTCACACCGGACGGCGGAGGCGAGCAGTGCTTGCGCATAGAACCGCCCGAGCTGCCGCAGGCTTTCGCCGTCGCAGAACAGTCCCGCGTTGAAGAAGTAAGGAGTCTTCCGCCCCGCCTTAGTGATGAATTCTCCGAAACGCAGCACGTCGCGTGCCAAGCAGAAAGCAAGAAACGCTTGTCGAAAATCGCTCATCGCGGCGGAATGCTCGTCATCGGCGGCGCGAGTATAACGATGTGGCGAGCACCGCGCATCGCAGGAATCGAACGGCGACGATTTCGACGCAGGCGATCTTCGGAAAACACGCGAAGAACCTCATGTAAACTCGCGCCCTCTCACCTGCTCCCGACGATGCGCATCATCACGCTGAACGTCAACGGACTGCGCTCGGCCGAGCGCAAGGGACTCGCGCGATGGTTGAAGCGCGCAGAGCCGTGGGACGTCGTCTGCCTGCAGGAGATCAAGTGCGGCGAGCAGGACGTGCCACGCAGCCTGCGCGCGCCGCGGCGATCGCACGCGGCGTTCGGATGCGCCACGCGCAAGGGCTACAGCGGCGTTGCGCTCTACAGCAAGCGCCCGGCGCACGTCTCGTTCGGCTTCGGCCACGGCGAATTCGACCCCGAGGGCCGCTACCTCGAAGCGGACTTCGGTGCGTTATCCGTGATCAGCGTCTACCTGCCGTCCGGGTCGAGCGGCCCGCATCGCCAGGCGTCGAAATACCGCTTTCTCGACGCGTTTCTTCCGCATCTGCAATGGCTCATCGCGCGCGGACGCGAAGTGATCCTGTGCGGCGACTGGAACATCGCGCATCAGAACATCGATCTCAAGAACTGGCGCGGGAACCGCAAGAACTCCGGTTTCCTGCCCGAGGAACGCGTGTGGCTGACGCGCGTGTTCGAGGACGTCGGATTCGTAGATGTGTTCCGGCGCGTCGACGCGCGGCCCGAGCAATACACGTGGTGGTCGAATCGCGGCCAGGCCTGGGCGAAGAATGTCGGCTGGCGGATCGACTATCAGATCGCGACTCCCGGCATCGCTGCACGTGCGAACGCGGTGAAGATCTACAAAACCCGGCGGTTCTCCGACCACGCGCCGCTCATCATCGACTACGACTACAAGTTGTAGGTAGACGAGCTTCCTGGGTCTCGAGCTGATAGCCGCGGGCCCAGCGGACAAAATCACAGCGCGCCCCGAGACTCGAGAAGCTGATCGGACGAAAAAATGCCGCCCCAAGCCCGGCATTTTTCTTCACAACGGATAAGATCATCAAGCGCGTATCCAACCACCGACGCTCGATCGACCTTCCAGCCCCGTGTCACACTATTTGCGTGCTCGTTCTTTTCTTCCTCCAGAAAATCGACGGGCTCATCCCGGCGACTTTCATCTGACCAGGCTTCTCGAACGCCCGTCTGCGTTGTGATTTTGTCCGCTGCGCTCGCGAGCAACTCCCACGCAAGCGCACGAAGCTCGTTTACTCTAAGACATGCTGCGCGTTGCTCACCTTGCTTTGTCTCGCGGTACGAAGCTGCTTCTCCAGGACGCGGACCTCGCGGTGCACGCCGGCCACAAGGTCGGCCTGATCGGGGCGAACGGTTCGGGTAAGTCGAGCCTGTTTGCCGCGTTTCGCGGCGAGCTCGCGCCGGACGCGGGCACGATCGAGATCCCGCCGAAATGGGTGGTAGCGCATGTCGCGCAGGAAGCACCGGTGGGCGCGCGGCCGGCGCTCGAGCATGTACTCGACGGCGATGCCGAGCTGCGTGAAGTCGAGCACGGGCTCGCGCTGGGCGCTGCGGCGCCGCACGACACCGAGGCCGCGCGCGGCGAAGCGCTCGCGCTCCTGCACCACCGCTTCGAAGCGATCGACGGCTACAGCGCGCGCGCACGTGCCGCGACATTGCTTGCGGGACTTGGCGTGCCGCAGGCGCGGCACGAAGATCCGGTGGCGAGCTTCTCGGGCGGGATGCGCATGCGGCTCAATCTCGCGCAGGCGCTCATGTGCCGCTCGGACCTACTGCTGCTCGACGAGCCGACGAATCACCTGGACCTCGACGCGGTGCTTTGGCTCGAGGACTGGCTCGTACGCTATCCAGGCACGCTCGTCCTGATCACCCACGATCGCGATTTCCTGGATCACGTCGCGGACACGATCGTCCACATCGCTCAGCAGAAGCTTGTCTCGTATCCCGGGAACTACACCGACTTCGAGGGCCTCCGAGCGCAAGCACTCGCGGCTCAGCAGGCGGCCTTCGAAAAGCAGCAGCGCAAGATCGCCCATCTCCAGTCGTACATCGATCGCTTTCGCGCGAAGGCCACGAAAGCCCGGCAGGCGCAAAGCCGTCTCCGCACACTGGAAAAGCTCGAGCGCGTGGCTGCCGCGCATGTGGACACGCCGTTCGAGTTCGAGCTACCTGCCACGGGAATCGCGGCGCGCCAGCTGCTCCGGCTCGATCACGTCGCGCTCGGGTATGCAAGCGAAGCGCCGATCCTGCCGGACGTCGAGCTCAGCATTCTCGCCGGCGCCAAGATCGGCCTGTTGGGACCGAACGGCGCGGGCAAGTCCACGCTACTCAAGGCGCTCGCGGGGACGCTTGACCCGCTTTCCGGCGAGCGCTACTCCGCGCAGCAAATGCGCATCGGCTACTTCGCGCAACATCAGGTCGAGCAGCTGCGGCTCGACGAGTCGCCGCTCGCGCATCTCAGACGGCTGGAGCCCGCGACGCGTGAGCAGCAGCTTCGCGATTTTCTCGGCGGCTTCGACTTTCGCGGTGACCGCGCGAGCGCGCCGGTCGACGACTTCTCGGGCGGCGAGAAGGCGCGGCTCACGCTGGCGCTGATCGTGCGGCAACGTCCGAACCTGCTGCTGCTCGACGAGCCCACGAACCATCTCGATCTCGAGATGCGCGAAGCGCTGACCGAAGCGCTGCAGGGTTACGAAGGCGCGCTGATCGTCGTCGCGCACGACCGGCATCTGATGCGCGCGACGGTCGACGAGTTGTGGCTGGTGGACGACGGGCGCGTCATTCCCTTCGACGGCGATCTCGACGACTATCGCGATCGAGTCCTCGGGAAGCGCAATGCTGACCGGAGCGCCGCGCCGCCCGACACCGGCGATGCGCCCGCGCCGTCCGATCGGAAGGCGCGCAAGCGTGCGGAGGCGGAAGCGCGGCAGAAGCGCTCGGACCTCAAAAAACCGCTGCTCGCGCGCCAGGCCGAGCTCGAGCAGGCGATGGCGCTCGAGACCGCCGAGAAAGCCGAGCTCGATCGATTCCTGGCGTCCCCCGATGCCTACGTCGATGCCGCCAAGGAAGAACTCAAGGCGGCGCTCGCGCGGATCGGCGAGCTCACGTGGTCGCTCGCGCGCATGGAATCCGAGTGGCTCACGCTTGCCGAATCGATCGAAAGCATCAAGAGCTAGCTCGACCGAGGTCGGATCGCGCGTGGCTCGCCCGAACTCCCGACAGCCGCCAACTAGCGGGTCGACGCTCCCGCCGTCGCCATGGCACGCTGCAGCGTCGTCGATCCGCGCGCGGGATCGCGCCGCAATCTCGCCTCCTGGCTCGCAACCTCGAGAAACAGCTCGTGCAGCGTCGCATCGGTCACCGCGCGCTCCAGATCGGACGCACGCAATGCGGGCGCCTCGATGCCGCTCGACGATGCCGCTGTCGCGAAGGCGCGAAGCGCGTCGGTGACGCGCGCGCGCCCGATCGCATCGCGCACCGCGGGCTGAATTGCGCGGGCGATCGCGTCCTCGCTTGCACCGCGAAAATATGCTGTCGCGGCGTCATTGCCGCCGGCGAGGAGGGCCACCGGATCGCGTGGCTGGATGCGAGCCGCCAGCGTGGACGCGGCCGTGTGGGCATTGGGCATCACTTCGGCGATGGCTTCGGACCACGCGCCGGCAAGCCGCGCAATCACCGCAGTATCGCCGCGGCTACGCAGCTCGGAGACCGCCGCGTCGAGACTCGTCGGCAACGGGGGCACGCTCGGCGAAACGGCATGGTCGAGCCCGGACTGGATCAATTCGCGAACCGCGGCGGCGGCATCTTCGCTGCTGAGCTTCGTCGAAGCCGTCGTTTGCGCACGCGTAAACGGGACGCTCGCGGCCACGATCAGCGCGGCAGTCGCACTCGCCAGCGCGTTCCGACGATTCATGGCTTCGCCTGCGGAACGCGCCGTCGCACAAGCTTGAGGCCCGACCATGTCACGTCGATGGCGCAAACCTTGACGTCGACCAGTCCGAGCGGAAGCGCGTGCTTGCGTACGGTGTCCTCGGTAACGTCGATCGCGAGGCCGGACGTGCGTTTCGGCCAGCAGATCCAGATCATGCCGCGCACTGCGAGCTTCGGAAGCAAGCGCTTCAGCGCCGCTGCGAGCTTCGCCTCACGCGTGACGAACGCGAGCGCGATGTCGAAGGCAGCGAGCCGCTCGAGCTCGATCGTTGCCGGCGCGCCCGCAAGCAATCGTTCGAGATCCGGCGGCGCGTCGATCACAAGGACGCGCGCGTTCTCGAAGATCCCGAGCTTGGCGGGAAGCGGTGTTCCGGAGTAGCCGGCAGTGGCGGCGATGCGCGGCACGCCGAAAGCTTAGCAGGCGCTTGAGCGCGATCAGCCTACGGTCGCGCCGGGGCGATAGAAAAGGTAGATGCCGAAGCCCAGGGTGTCGCGGCCCCAGCGCAGATAAGCATCACGCCAGCGGCGAATGCGCTCGACCATCGCGGGCACGTCCGGATCCTCCGGCTGCTCGCGCGCGTAGCGCTCGATCGAGCGGCAATACTTCCACTCGTACTCGTCCCACTCGTCCTGCGACGCGGTCGTCGCATGCATCGGAATCAGGCCGACGTCGACGCCGGCGCGGACGTTGCCGCGATGATCGAGATACTCGGATTCCGTCGCGCCGAGGAGCGCGAGATACTCGGAGTGCGGGCGCGCGCGCCAGTAGCCTTCGCCGACCAGCACGTAACCGCCGGCGCGGGTCCAGGTCCGAAGCTGGCGGCAGATGCCGGTGACGCCGCCGCCGATGCCGCTCGCCCCCAGCATCACCGAAAGATGAAAGGTCTCCGGATCCGCGCGGAATTCGCGGATGTCCATGTCGTCGAGATGCAGCTTGCTGAGCGCGCCCGTCCATTCCGCCCGCTCGCGCGCGGCATCGAGCATCAGCGACGAGTTGTCCACCGCGACGACGGTCGAGCCGAAGCGCTCGATGATGCGCAGCGAGAGTTCTGCGCGACCGCAACCGAGATCCAGCACGCGCGAGTTCTCGTCGAGCGGCAGCAGGTCCAGCACGCGCTCGATCTTCGACGCAGAGATAGGATTGCAGTAGTCGTGATCGCGATGGGCGATCGCGCTGAACTTCTGCTGGTTCACGGCGACAGCCCCCCGCGACACCGTCGGCGGACCGCCGGCCCGAAGGCTATTCTTGTTGCCGCTCCGATTGTGTGCCGAGTCGTTCACGCCAGGGCGCGACACGCAAAAGTAGTGCCATTCCGGGGAGCGCCAGAACGGTGCAGAGGAGGTAGAAGTCGAGCCAGCCGATCTGCTCGACGATCCACCCGGTCGACGCGTTGATGACCACGCGCGGCACGACGGCGAGGCTCGTGAACAGCGCGTATTGCGTTGCGGTGTAGCGCGGATCGGTGGTCCGGGCGACGAAGGCGGTGAAGGCTGCGATGGCGAGCCCGACGCCGAGCGCCTCGAAGGCGATGACCGCGCCGAGCCCCCACAGCCCCCGGTGGTCCGCGGCCGCAAGCCACGCGAATCCCAGAATCGAAACCAGCTGGACGGCGCCGAAGACCCACAGCGCCCGGTTGATGCCGATTTTTACCATCCACAATCCGCCGAGCAGGCCCCCCGCGACGCTCGCCCAAAGGCCTGCGTTCTTGGCGACGAGCCCGATGTCGGTGAGTGAGTACCCGCGATCGAGGTAGAAAGGCGTGGCGAGCGCGGTCGACATGCTCGCGCCGAGGTTGTAGAGAAAGATGAAGGCGAGCACGAGCAACGCCTGCCTGATGCCGTTGCGGGCGAAGAATTCCCGGAATGGTTCGACCACCGAATCCCGCAGCGTGCGCGGCTGTCCCTGCGCGCGCGTGGGCTCGCTCACCAGGAGCGTCATCAAGATTCCTGGCAACATGAAGAGGGCAGTGATGAAGTAGACGCTCGACCACGGCATGCGATCGGCGAGGATCAGCGCGAGCGCACCGGGAATGAGACTCGAGATCCGATACGCGTTCACGTGGATCGACGTGCCGAGTCCGAGCTCGGGGTCGGGCAGGAGCTCGCGGCGATAGGCGTCGAGCACGATGTCCTGCGTCGCGGAGATGAACGCGATCGCCACCGATAACCAGACGACCGCCCAGATATCCTGTTGCGGCCGGACCCAGCCCAGCATCGGGATCGATACGAGCAAGAGGACCTGCGTGACCAGCATCCAGCCGCGGCGCCGCCCGAAGAACGGCAGCGCATAGCGATCGACCGCCGGCGACCACAGGAACTTCCACGTGTACGGCCACTGGATCAGCGTGAAGAAGCCGATCGTCTTGAGATCGACGCCTTCCGTGCGCAGCCACGCTGGAAGCAGGTTGATGAGGAGGTAGAGCGGCAGACCCGAGGAAAAACCGGTGAAGATGCAGATCAGCATCCTCCGGTTCAAAAGCGCCTCGCGCCAGGATTCCGTCGCGGGCGCCGGTTCGCTCATGGCGGCGATTGTAGCCGCGCGCGGACGCGGATCAGGAAAAACGCATCGCGCGGAAGCTCGAGGGATCTGGTCCGGATCACCCTAAAACGAGCACGGCGAGTGAAAGCGTTCGCGTCGCGCCAAACCAGGTCAATCGTCCTGCTTTAGGAACGCCGCCGGACACATCACTTCGCGAGCGAGCGGAAAGCGACCTTCCCGCCGATCTTCACGCCGATCATCGTCCAACCAAAGTCACGCGCGAGGTCGAGACCTTAGTGCAGGCGATGGACGTGCGAGTTGCGGTCATGACCGCGGCTCACGCCCGCCGGAACCGGTAGATCGCGAGCTCGCCGCGAAGGTTGGCGAGCGTGCTCACCGGTCGACCGCCGGCCAGCACGACGCGGTCGACGATCTCGAGCCCGCGCTTGTCGAGAAAGGCATCGAAATCGGCGACGGTACAGAGGTGGATGTTCGGCGTGTCGTACCACTGATACGGCAGTGACTCCGACACCGGCATGCGGCCGCGCAGGATCTGCAGGCGATGCGACCAGTGACCAAAATTCGGGAAGGTGACGATCGCCTCGCGTGCGACGCGCAGCATCTCACCGACGAGCTGCTCGATGCGACGCATCGCCTGCAGCGTCTGCGAGAGGATGACGCAGTCGAAGGCCGCATCGTCGAAGTCGCGCAAGCCGCGCTCGAGGTTGGTCTGGACGACGTTGATCCCGTGCTCGACGCTCGCGAGCACGCCAGCGTCGTCGATCTCGAGGCCGTACCCGGTGACATTGCGCACGCGCGTCAGATGCGCGAGCAGCGCGCCGTCGCCGCAACCGAGATCGAGCACGCGCGCGCCGTTCTTCACCCAGCTTGCGATCGTCGCGTAATCCGCGCGGAGCGGAAAGCGCGGGGTCGGACTCGATTTTCTCTCCCGTTGACTCGTTGCACCGGCCGCGCCGAAAGTCGAGTCTGGCGCTACTCTCTCGGCCGCGATGCGATCGAAATACGCGCGCACCACTGCGTGATACTGCGGATTGTCGAGCAGGAAAGCGTCGTGACCGTGCGGCGCCTCGATCTCCGCGTAGGTCACATCGTGCCGGCCCCGGACCAGCGCCTTGACGATCTCGTGCGACCGCGCGGCCGGAAAGCGCCAGTCGGTCGAGAATGCGACCACGAGAAATTTGCACCGCGCCGGCGCGAGCGCCTGCGAAAAATTGCCGCCCGTCTCCCGCGCCGGATCGAAATAGTCGAGCGCCTTGGTGATGCGAAGGTAAGTATTCGCGTCGTAATACTCGGCGAACTTCTCGCCCTGGTAGCGCAGGTACGACTCGATCTGGAATTCCGGAGCGAAGCTGAACTTCAAACCCTCTCGCAGCTGCCGGCCGAAGCGCGCCTCCATCTGCTGATCGGAGAGATAGGTGATGTGCCCGAGCATCCGCGCGACGCGCAACCCACGCCGCGGCTTCGCGTCATGCGCGTAGTAGTGGCCGTCGTGGAATTCGGGATCGGTGAGGATCGCCTGGCGCGCGACCTCGTTGAAAGCGATGTTTTCCGCGGACAGATTGGGCGCTGCGGCGATCACGAACGCATGCCGGATGCGATCGGGATACCGTGTGGCCCAGGCAAGTGCCTGCATCCCGCCCAGGCTGCCGCCCATGACGGCCGCCCACTGTGCGATGCCGAGCCAATCGGCGAGTCGAGTCTGTGCGTCGACCCAGTCCTCGACGGTGATCACGGGAAATTCGCTGCCCCACGGCTCGCCCGTCGCGGGATTGATGGACGTGGGCCCAGTCGACCCGAAGCAGCTTCCCAAGTTGTTCACGCCGACGACGAAGAAGCGGTTGGTGTCGAGCGGCTTGCCCGGACCGATCATGTTGTCCCACCAGCCGACGTTGCCAGGGTCATCGGCGTATACGCCGGCGACGTGGTGCGAAGCATTCAACGCGTGGCAGACCAGCACCGCGTTGTCGCGCGCCTCGTTCAGCGTCCCGTAGGTCTCATAGGCGAGCTCGAAGCTCGCGAGCGAGCGGCCACACGCCAGCGGCAGCGGTTCGTCGAAGCGCGCGAGCGCCGGCGTGACGACACCGACAGATTGGCCGGCGGTCTCGACGGTATCGGCGCCGCCGGTCGTGGCGGCAAACGAAACTTGGCTCATGCGTTCGCGGCAACAAAAAACCCGACCAGCTTGGGCTTGATCGGGTCGGCGGTCCTTAACGCTTGGTGCCGCACCGCTTTAGCCGTATTTGTCAGCCACAAATCGCCCGTGGCCCGCGCCCGCAAGCTGGCTCAAATCGGCGCGTTGGCGGATTTTAGCGCGAACTCCGCGGGGCGGCATCGACCACATTTCAGCGAGCGTCCAACCCGCGGCGGTCGAAAATTGGGCAATAAAAAGCGGTTACTGGCGGTTGAGACTCAGGGTTATGCCCGGTCCGGTTAGGGTCTCGAACCCACATCGCGCGGGCGCTTCAAGGTTTTGCAAGGCTTCAGTCCGAAGCCTACGTGATCTGTCCCACACGTCCTGCCCGTTACAACCGAGCCTTGTCCGACATCACCTTGGCCGGAACACCCGACGGGCGGCGAGTGTTTACATTGCCAGTACAATGACAATGGAATATGCTTTTGTCATGGCGGCTGGCGGTCGCGCGCTGTTTTTCAGTCGCTTTCCGTCTTTTTCACGTTTTTCGACGGTTCGCGGCTTCGCCGGAGCCGCCGTTTCGATTCGGAGCTGCCGATGTCGTCGTTTTTTCGCCCTCTGCCATTTCTCGTTCTGTTCCTGCTCGCCGGTTGGACTTTGCGCACCGAGGCGCAGGACATCGCTCGGGGACAGGCGCGTTGGACCAACCCGAATCCCGCCGGAATATCGTGTCAGAACTGCCACAACAACGTCACGAACGACAGCAATCCGCAGCCCAACAGCAAGACCGGCAACGTCTGGACCAATATCCAGCTGGGGATTACCCAGCCGGTTGGCAGCGGCCAGATGAACGCGGTTCTGGGTTTCTACTACAACACGGGCGCGATTACCGACCAGGATTTGAAAGACGCCTGCGCCTACATCGCAAAGCAGCTCAACAAGGTCAACGACCCTAACACCGACTGCGGCGGCACTATCACCAACGGCGGCGGCGGTGGTGCCGGAGCCATTTCCACGGCGCCGAACCCGGTGTCATTCGGTAGCGTCAACGTCGGCTCGAACTCGACGCTCACGATCACGGTCACCATTAGCACGGCGGCAGTGAGCTTCGCGACGCCGTTCTCGATCACAGGCACCAATACCGCCGACTTCTCGATCTCGTCCAACTCGTGCAGCGGCAGCGTAAGCCCGGGCGCTTGCTCTATTGGGATCAAGTTCCAGCCGACCGCCGCCGGCGCGCGCAGCGCGTCCATCGCGATCACTTCCAACGCCACCAACGGCACGCAGAACGTCACGCTCTCCGGAACTGGCGCTGCAACGTCTCCGGGGCAGTTGCAGATGCCGGGAACCGTGATCTTCGGCGGACAGAACGTCGGCACGCAAAGTGGCTCGCAAGCTGCGACCATCACGAACGTCGGCGGTCAGAGCGTGACCGTCTCGAGCGTCTCGAGCAGCAATTCCGGCGAGTTTCCGATTGTGAGCTCGACTTGCACGGGAGCGATTGCCGCGGGTGCGAACTGCCAGGTGTTCATCGCGTTCATTCCCAGCGCAAGCGGCGCGCGCGCGAGTACGATCGTCGTCACGAGCAACGGAACCGGCAGCCCGCAATCGTTCCAGGCCACTGGCACCGGCAACGCGGTCGGCAGCGGCGCGTTGAGCCCGTCGGGCTCGGTCAACCTGCCGGATACGGCGGTCGGTGCGCAGGGCGGACCGGTGACATTGACGATCACAAGCTCGGGCACCGTGGCCGTGCAGATCAGCACTGTCACGAGCGGCAACCCGACCGAATTCCCGATCGGCACGAACACGTGCGCCAACGCGAATCTCGCGCCGGGCGCGGCGTGCCAGATCGGAGTGCTGTTCAAGCCGACGGCAACCGGCTTGCGGTCCACGTATATCTCGATCGCGAGCAACGCGCTGGGAAGCCCGCTCCAGGTCTACGCCTCGGGCAACGGCACAAGCGGCACCGCCGGCACGAAGTCGGCGGCAGTCGAGTATTACTACCCGGCGTGGAACATGTACTTCGTGACTGCGATCCAGGACGAGATCACCAAGCTCGACAACGGTGTCTTCGCCGGCTGGCAGCGGACCAATATGCAATTCAACGTGTACCTGATTGCGGGTGCGCCTGGCACGGCATCCACAGTGTGGCGCTTCTTCAGTACGTCGTTCGATCCGAAGAGCTCGCACTTCTACACGGCGAACGTCCCCGAGTACAACACGCTGCTCACGAATCCGAACTGGCAGCTCGAGGGACCGGTGTTCGCGACCCCGATGCCGGCTGCCGACGGCACCTGCCCGGCGGGAACGATCCCGATCTACCGGCTCTACAACAACGGCCAGGGCGGCGTGCCGAACCATCGCTTCACAACGGACGCCAACGTGCGCCAGCAGATGATCGCCGCCGGCTGGATCGCGGAAGGTCAGGGGATCGGCGTGGGATTCTGCTCGCCACAGTAGGGTGTGGGGGCAAACGAGTTTCCAGGGGTCGCGAGGCAACGCCCGCGCCCCGTGCGGAGAAATCCCAACGCAGGCGGGCGTTCGACAACCTTGGATGGATGAAAAATGCCGGGCCAAGCCCGGCATTTTCTTCGGCAACGGCGTGAAGAACCGACGCGATCTAGATGCCGGATCGCGTGACTGACGATTCCCTCGTCGGCGTTTCTTCCACGCCAGAGAAAATCGACGGGTTCATCCCGGCGATTTTCCTCGATTCTGTCTTCTCGAACATCTGTCTGCTTTGCGATTTTGTCCACTGGGCTCGCGGCTGTCAGCGCGCGAGTCCAGGAAACTCGTTTACTCTCAACTCCCCGTCCGCCGTCACCGCGAGATAGGACAGACCCTCGCTGCGCAGGAACCCTTCTGCGCGGTCGCCGAAAAGCATTGCGATCGTCGCGCAGCTTCCCGCCACGACGCACAGGGGAGCGACCACGCTCATCGACTGCCAGCGATCCGCCGGCATCCCGGTCCGCGGATCGAGGATATGGCAATAGCGGCGACCATCGATCTCGAAATAGCGCTCGTAATCACCGCTGGTCGCGACCGCACCGTCGGCGAGTTCGACGCTGCCGATCGCCGCCTTCTCCTTCCGCGGATGCACGATCCCGACCCGCCATGGCGTTCCATCCGGCTGGCTTCCGACCGCACGCACATCGCCGCCGAGATTGACAAGCGCGTGCGCGATGCCGTGCTCGACGAGCAGCGACGCGGCGCGATCGGCCGCGTATTCCTTCCCGAGGCCGCCGAAATCGATCTCCATACCGGCCCGCGGGAGTCGAATGGTACTGTCGGTCCACTCGACGTCGTCCCAGCCGATCGAGGGGAGAATGGCATCGATTTCGTCGCGCGAGGGAACGTGCGGCGGTTGCTGCCGGAAATTCCACACGCGCCGCAGCACGCCCGAGGTGAGATCGAATGCGCCGTCGCTCATCCGAAAGCACCGGTCGGCGTAGCGCGCGAGCGCCGCCGTCTCCGCATCGATTGCCACCGGTCTTCCGCCCGCCGTACGGTTGATTGCGGTTGTGACGCTGTCTTCGCGAAACCGAGAATACTTCGCCTCGATTCGCGCCACGTCCGCTATCGCCGCATCGGCGGCCTTGCGGGCGGTGGATTCATCGCGCGCGTGGAGGACGAGCTCGTGCTCGGACGCCATCGCGCGGAAGGTGTAGCGATACGACTGCATCCGCGGATTCTAGGGCTTGCGGCCGTGCGACAGGCGCCGTCACCACCGACCCGCTTTCGCGAGCAAGAAAGATTCGGGCCGCATGATAAACAGGGATTAGCCCGCCTGACGAAAATTGCAGCGAGAGTCCTCGGTGTATCCCTCCCGCGAGTCGTGGCGGAGAGCCGCGAGTCGTCGGCCAGATGAGCGTCGCGGCGCCCCTGTTGGCTCAAGCGAGCACGCGAACCCGCGACGCTCCATCTGGGTCACGACCTCGCGCCGCCGGCGCGCGCAGGTTCCGGGCTGCGTGGCAAATGCCGAACAGCCAGCCTGACGAAAGATCCCTTAGTAGGTGACGGTCAGCCCGACCTCGAACCAGCTCGCGGAAAAGGTGTCGATGCCGGGACTGCCCGAGCCGAACAGGCGCCAGCTGGGCTTCTGCCGATAAAAGCTGTAGGTGAAATCGACCACCCAGCCGCTGCCGAGCGCCTTCGAAAGATTCACCGCGCCGGTCAGCGCGCCGTACGCCGCCAATCGATTGTCCGCGGTGTAGTCCTGCCCGGGCCGGAATCCCTTGCCGAGCGGCGGTCCAAACCAGAAGTTCGCGCTGGACTGATCGTAGTAGCGCACGAGCGGCGTGATCGCGAACTCGTACGGCAGCGGCTGCACCCAGCCGACCTCGAACATGTTCGAGATGTCGCCGTACGAGTCGTGGATCCATCGATACGCGAGCTTGAGCGTGCCCTGCGGATCGGGGAAATACTGGTTGTACCGCGTGAGCCATGCAAACGTCTGGCGATGATTCGGCCTCCGGTCGAGCAACTTGTACGGGTCGGAGTAGTAGCCGTGGCCCTCGTCGTAGGTGATGTCCGACTGGACGATCGCCGTCGGATTGATGGCCTGCGTGATACCGAAGATGAAGTTGAGCGTCTGGCGGCGCCCATCCGCGATGGTGCGATCGGTCGGAAACGAGTTGTCGTCGGATCCGCCAAAGCCGAAGGATAGCGTGGTGTTCTTGTCCGCGGTCCACCATTGCCCGCTGCCCGCGAACGCACGCGACGCGAAGTCGCGCTCGTGCGAGTAGTACGCGCTCCCACCGATGTTGAAGCGGTCGAACCACTTCGTGAGCTTGATGTCGCCCGCCGTGCGGTAGTCGGTGATGCCGATCCCTGAAGCGCCGGACAGGGTGTTGAACGCGAGCGGGGACGCACCGGACATCGCGTCGTAGACGACGTTCCCTTCGAGGGTCAGCGTCTCCGAGAGAGGCCTCAAGACGTACAACGACGGGTTCTTCACCGTCATCCGGCTCTGCCCCGGCTGCCAGTCGCGATACTGGAGATAGCGGAGCGCGACGATGCTGTAGTCGGGCGCGGTCTGTCCCGCGGCCGTCGCGGGAAGAATGCCCGGCAACGCGAGCGCCGCCGCGACGAGCGCCCGCAACGATCCGTCGCGTTCCTGCGGTTGTTTTCCCGGTGACGCTGGCGTGGTGGCGACGGCATCCGGATCGGCCGTCGCAGAGCGCTCGGCCGACGCGTCAGTTGCAGCCACAACCGCCTCCGCCGATGCCGAAGCCGCCGCTCGCCCCTTCCTTGCTTTCGTAGACGTGCTGCGTGTCTCTCGTCATCAGCGGGTTCGCGTCGAAGCGCATCTGCGGTTTCGCGAGGTCGCCTTTTTCCCACGGCTTCGGCGGATCGAACGTCGCGCATCCGGCGACAGCGAGGACGACCATCAGAAGCGCTAAGCGGAATGGCATGCGTGCTTTCGAATGGTGATCGTCAATGCGCGGCCAGGAGGGTGCGGATCCGGTCTTCGAGCGGGCCCTTGTGATCGTCATGGAACCCGTGCTCGACCGCCACGACGTTGCCCTTGCCATCGATCAGGTACGAACTCGGCATGCCCTTGACCGCGAAACTGGACGGCGTCGCGCCGGCCGGATCGAAGACGATGGTGAACTGCGCCGGCGTCTGCGCGAGAAACTTGTCCGCGTCCTCGCGCTTCTTGTCGACGTTGACTGCAACGATCGACAGACCTTTGCCGCCGTAGCGCTGCTGCATGTCGTTCATCCATGGGAACGACCGCTTGCACGGCCCGCACCACGACGCCCAGAAGTCCACGTACACGACCTGGCCCTTGAGCTTGTCCAGGGTGACCGTCTCGCCCTTGGCGGTCGGCAGCGCAAAGGCCGGGGCGGCTTCGCCGGCTTCGACGGCCAGCGCCGGCGAAGCCGAGGCGATCAATGCGGCGAACAGCAGTCGTCGTAGCGGCATTACAGGTCCTGAAGTTTGCTGCGGACGGCATTCGCATCCGGGGGATGCGCACGCTCAAGGGGAAACACTATTATGCAATCACTATGCCAATGGCATTCTACCCGAGGGAGAGGCTCTTGGTGGGGTCAACATCTGAGGGGTGAGATTCTTCCGCTGGTCGCGCAGTCCAGGACGTGCGCAGACCGGGGCGCGAGATCGCGATCCAGACGGAGCGTTGCGGAATCGACTGCTTTCGAGTCACTCGCGAGTCGTGGGGCAGGTGAGCGCTTCGCGCTGCCCGGCCTTTGCGCCTTTTACTGAGAACTGCGCGGCGTAGACTCAGATGGTGGCTCGCGAGTCGTGGGGCGGATGAACGTCGCCGCGCCGACACCTGAATGAATGAACGGAGGTTATCGGCGACGCTCAATCCGGATCGCGATCTCGCGCCACCGACTCGTGGAGTGCTTCGGGCTACGAGCCCTCCACGACACTCTCACGCATTCAGTCGATCGAGTAAGGAAATCAGCTTGGCTGGGTCGTCCACCCGTTTCATCCTATCCACGACCGGCATCAGCGCCTTCACCTCGGTCTGCAGCACGCGCTGTTTGACGGTCAGCAGATGCGACGGATGCATCGAGAAGTTCCGCAGCCCGAGTCCGAGCAACAGGCGCGTCATCGCAAGCTCGCCGGCCATTTCGCCGCACACCGCGATTGGCGATTTCATGCGGTTCGCACTGCCGATCGCAAGCGCGAGGAGCTTGATGACGGCGGGATGCATCGGGTCGTACAGATGCGACACGGTCTCGTCCGAGCGATCGACGGCGAGCGTGTACTGGATCAGGTCGTTGGTGCCGATCGAGAGGAAATCGAGCTTGCGCACGAACGCGCTGATCGACAGCACCGCCGCCGGAATCTCGATCATGCCGCCGATCGCCACGCCAGGATCGAACGGCACGCCCTGCTCGCGCAGGCTCTCCTTCGCCTGCTCGATCATCACGAGCGTCTGATCGATCTCGCCGAGGGACGCGATCATCGGGATCAGGATCCGTACCTTGCCGTAATGCGAGGCGCGCAGGATCGCGCGGAGCTGCGTGAGAAAAAGCTTCGGCTCGGCGAGGCAGAAGCGCACGGCGCGCAAGCCCAACGCGGGATTCGGCGCCACGCGCGTCAGGCCTTCGAGGAGTTCGTGCTGCTTGTCGGCACCCAGATCGAAGGTGCGGATCGTGACCGGCTTGCCTTCCATCCCCTCGGCGACCTTGCGATAGGCCTCGAACTGCTCCTCCTCGGACGGCAACCCGTCGCGATTGAGGAACAGGAATTCCGAGCGGAACAGCCCGACCCCCATCGCCCCGGCCTCGAGCGCCTGCGGCAAGTCGTCGGGGAGCTCGATGTTTGCTTCAAGCTCGACCAGTTCGCCGTCGATGGTCTCGGCGGGCTTGGTGCGCAGGCGCTTGAGCTTCTGTCTCGCGATCTCCAGCTCGTTCTGCTTGAGCCGGTATTCGGCAAGGACCGCGCGATCGGGATTGACGATGACGACATGATTGCCGCCGTCGACGATCAGCATTTCGCCATCGCGAATCATCTGCCGCGCGTTATGCGTGGCGACGACCGCCGGCACGTTCAGGCTGCGCGCGACGATTGCCGTATGCGACGTGACGCCGCCGAGGTCGGTCAGGAACGCGGCGAAGTGGTGATGCTTGAACTGGATCACATCGGCGGGCGAGAGGTCATGGGCGACCAGAATCGTCTGCTCCTCCGCATTCGCCGCGGTCGCACCCCGCTTGCCCATCAGCCGCTTGAGCACGCGCTCGCCGACCTGCACGACGTCGGCCTTGCGCTCGCGCAGGTACGGATCCTCGATCTGGTCGAACTGCTCGACCAGCACGGCCATCTGCTGGGTGAGCGCCCACTCGGCGTTGCAACGCTGCTCCGCGATGATCTTCTTCGGCGCGTCCGACAGGGTCGGGTCGTTGAGGATCATCCAATGCACGTCGAGGAACGCCCCGAACTCGCCGGGCACGTCGCCGGAGGTCATCGCGAGGTGCAACGCCTCGAGCTCCTTCTGCACCTCCTTGACCGCGGTGCTGAAGCGCTCGACCTCGGCGGGAATCTGCCGCGGGGGGACGACATAGTGCGCGACTTCGAGCGTCGCGTGCGACACGAGCTGAGCACGCCCGATGGCAATGCCGCCCGACACGCCCACGCCGTGGAGCGCAAAGCTCACCATCACCAGTCCCCGCGGGCCGCGGGCCGGGCTATGCCCTGACGTCCAGTCCGCCGGCGAAAAGCGCCACCATCGCCGACATCGCGGCCGACTCGTCCGGTCCGTCGGTCTCGATGCGCACCGTCGTGCCGACGGTCGCCGCAAGCATCATGATCGCCAGGATACTCTCCGCGCTCGCCCGGCGTTTGCCGATCACGAGCGATACCCTGCAACGGAAGCGCGATGCCAGCTCGACGATTCTGGCGCACGCCCGCGCATGGAGTCCCAGCGGATTGACCACTACGATTTCGCGTGTCTGCACTGCTCGCTCCCTCGGTCGATTGGGGGAAACTGCTCCCGCGAACGAAAGCAATCCCGGTATGGAGCGAGCGTTCACGCGGTTGGTTCCGTAAATTTTTAACTTCGTTTTGTTTCGCGATGCTGACATTCCCCCGATTGACGGCGCGGATCAGCCTCCCGATCACCCAACCGGCATGGGGTCTTGCGTTCCGCGTGCGCGGATACTCACATCGCGTGCCTTCGTGCGAACGTATTGGCCTGAGCGTGCGGTGCAGCATCATTGGCCTTCGCCGAAGTAGTCTCCGATCAGCGCGCAGAGCGCGTCCATGGCCGGCGTCTCGTCGGGCCCCTCGATCTCGAGCGTGACTTTCGAACCCTTGCCCGCGGCCAGCATCATGACGCCCATGATGCTCTTGGCGTTTACCTTGCGGCCGTTGCGCCCGATGTTGATGTCGCTTTGGAAGCGTGCGGCGAGTTGGGTGAGCTTGGCCGCCGCACGGGCGTGAAGACCGAGCTTGTTGATGATTTCAACTTCGCGTTGCTGCATAGACGGGATCCACGTCGACGTGCAGCACGCCTTCGCAACCGCCCGAGATCGCCTTCTTGACGAGCGTGTCCATCCCCTTCGTCCGGTATGTGAACGCGCGCACCAGCATCGGCAGATTGACGCCGGAGATGACCTCGACGCGGCCGGGCCGCGCGAGCTTCACCGCAAGATTGCAGGGAGTCGCGCCGAATATATCGGAAAAGACCACGAGCCCGTCGCCGGTGTCGAGCTGGTCGGCGAGCGCGTGCGCCCGCGGAAGGACCTGCGACGGGTCGTCACTCGCCGCAACGGACAGGACTTCGAATTGCGGTGGCCGCGCGCCGAGGACATGCGTCACCGCTTTGACGAGGCTCTCGCCAAGCGCGTCGTGCGCGATGATCAGGACGCCGATCATGGAGGACTGCTCCGAGACGGAAATGTTAGCACGTCGCCACTGCAAGACTCGGGCCCGCCGGATCGGCGAGGGGCTAAGCGGAAGCTAACGCGAGCAGGCGCGTAACAGGGCATCGGCGAACATGCCGCCGACGTCGAATCCGGACTGCCCGCTGATCTCGACGAAGCAGGTCGGACTCGTCACGTTCACCTCCGTGAGATAAGGGCCGATGACGTCGATCCCGACGACGAGCATGCCCTCCGCCCATAACGGGCCGGCCAGCGCTTCGCCGATCTCGCGGTCGCGCGCGGTGAGCGGTCGCGCGACGCCGCGCCCACCGGCAGCGAGGTTGCCCCGTGTCTCCCCGGGTTTGGGGATGCGCGCGAGACAGAACGGCACGACTTCGCCGCCGATCAGAAGGATGCGCTTGTCGCCGTCGACGATTTCCGGGATGAATCGCTGCGCCATCACGGTTCGCGCGCCGTTGTGCGAGACCGTCTCGAGGATCACGTTGCGGTTCGGGTCCCCGTCCCGCACGCGAAAGATCGACACGCCGCCCATGCCGTCGAGCGGCTTGACGATCACGTCCGCCTGTTCGTCGATGAATTCGTCGATCAACGCCGTATCGCGCGTAACCAGCGTCGGCGCGATCAGGTCGCGAAACTTTGCGATCGCCATCTTCTCGTTGTGGTCGCGGATCGCGCGCGGGCGGTTGTAGACCCGCGCGCCTCTCGCTTCCGCCGCTTCGAGGAGATAGGTCGAGTAGACGTATTCCATGTCGAACGGCGGGTCCTTGCGCATGAGGACCGCCGCGTAGTCCTCGAGCTGGCGCTCTTCGACGTCGCCCGCCTTGTACCAGTCGTGGTCGTCGTCTTCGAGCTCGAGCGGCACCGCGCGCATCCGCGTCACGCCGTCCTCCCAGACGAGGTGACGCTGCTCGCCGGCAAAGATACGGTGCCCGCGCTTCGCGAGCGCGCGCATCATGGCGACGCTCGTGTCCTTGTAGGCCTTGAGCTCGGGCAGCGGATCGAGGATGAAGGCGAAGTCCATGGCGTCCCGTGCCCGGCGACGTGCGCCGCAGCGCGGACGCGCATGGTACCCGATTCACCGACGCGATGCGGGGGGCGCCCAGTCTTCACCGGTCGCCGACTTCGCCTTCAAATCTGCTTCGGCACGTCCTGCCGCAGAGCGGATCTTCGCAACGAGAGACCGGGAGCCGTTGGGTCCCGGTTTCTCGTTGCCGCCGCCGATCGAGTTCGACCGCACGGACGCGTCAGTGCCGCCTTCCGATGCCAGCGACGCGATCGATCGACTCGCCGCGGGTGCTTCGGGGCAATGGCGGCGTAAAGCACCTCCTCCTTGGCAACCAAGTCGACGCTAAGCATCAAGCCGCTGGCCATCGCGACGCATGTCGCAATGGCGGCGTAAAGCACCTCCTCCTTGGCAACCAAGTCGACGCTAAGCATCAAGCCGCTGGCCATCGCGACGCATGTCGTAGTCCCTTGGCGCCGCCTCCGGCGAGTGCGTCGAAGGACTGTAGAGCCGCCAGATCAGAAGCCCGATCATGGCAGCCAGTGCACCCACTTCAAGCGCGAGGATCATCTGATCGTGACTCATGCCCGCTCTCTCCTCTTTGAAAGCGCACGCCCAAAAACAACGGCCATGCGCGATGGGAGACAGTGTGGTCCAAACGCTTGGACGGGACAGCTAACGAAGACCGCTTGCTCGCGTAGGATATTTCCGACCGTCCCGTAATTCGTGCAGCGCAGGCGCTGGAGTGCGCACAAGACCCGCTGACGCGTCGACGCGTCTGACGCGCGAGCTACCGGTAGCGGCGTCGCAGGTACTCGTACAGCGCGCGCATGCCCGTCGCTTCTCCGCCTTCAGGGCGTCCGGGTCGGGGGCTCACGTTCGAGGCGAAAATGTCGAGATGTGCCCAGGGCGTTTTCGGTGATACGAATTCGGCGAGGTAGAGTGCCGCGATGATCGATCCAGCATGCGTCCCGCCCGAGACATTGTTGAGGTCCGCAGATTTGCCGTCGATCAGCTTGCGGTAGCCGCGCCAAAGCGGCATGCGCCACAGCGGATCACCGACGGCAATGCCCGACTGCAGCAGTCCCCCTGCGACTTCCTCGTCGTCGCAATAGAGCGCCTGCAGTTCCGGTCCCAGGGCCACGCGCGCGGCGCCGGTCAGCGTCGCGCAATCGATGATGAGCTCCGGGCGCTCGCGATCGGCTTCGGCAAGCGCGTCGCAGAGAATCAGCCGTCCCTCGGCGTCGGTGTTGCCAATCTCGACGGTCTTGCCGCCGCGCGTGCGCACGATATCGAGTGGTCGCACGGCGTTCCCGGCGACCGAATTCTCGACCGCCGGAATCAGCACGCGCAGGCGAATCGGGACGCGCGCATCCATCAGCGCACGCGCGAGGCCGAGCACGACCGCGGCGCCGCCCATGTCCTTCTTCATGAGCAGCATCCCTTCGTGCGATTTGAGATCGAGCCCGCCGGTATCGAAGCAGACGCCCTTGCCCACGAGCGTCACTTTCGGCGCGGAGGCATCGCCCCAGCGAAGATCGATCAGGCGCGGCGCGCGTGCGCTCGCGCGGCCGACGAGATGGATCGTCGGGTAGTTCTCGCGGAGAAGATCGTCGCCGACGATGAACGAGGCTTGCGCGCCGCATTCGTCGGCGACAGCCTGCGCCGCCTGCGCCAGCTCGGCCGGTCCCATGTCTTCGGCGGGCGTGTTCACGAGATCGCGGACCAGGAACACGCTCCGCGCGATTCTTTCCACTTCCTGGCGATCAGCGCCCTCGGGCCACACGAGGGCCGCGGGTTTCCGCTTGGCCTTTCGGTACCGCGTAAAGGCGTAGGCCCCGAGCGCCCAGCCGAGCGCGATCGGTGTCGCGGCCGCGGATTCCCGGCCGTCGATGGCGTAACGCCCCTCGGGCAGCGCCATCGGCAGCCCCGCAAGCGTCCACAGTACTTCGCCTTCGGCGGGCGCGGCGAGCACTTCCGCCGTCGCGCCGTCATTTTGGGGGACGAACGCGAAGGTTCCCGGATCCGCCTTGAAGCCGACGGTCGCGAGCCAGTTGCGCGCCGCACCGTGGCTTTCGATCCATTCCGGAAGCGCGGCCTTGCGCAAGAGGGTGATGGGAATCGCGCCGTCGCGCTCGTCGGTCAGAAAATCGAACATGAAGGCCCTTCGGGGGAGAACCACGGGTAAAGGCCCGCTATCCTAATCCATTTGCGCCCGGCCCTTCGTTGCAGGAGCGTGTTGACCGGCGCGCGCAATCCCGAAATACTGTCGGCCGCTGCGGGCGAGGCTTCGTCCGCGATAGAACGTCCAAGCGCACGGGCGCGTTTTCAATAAGCGCGTCGAAGCGCCGCCTGCCCAACCTCCCGGACCGACCGTTCCATGAGCGAACCCACGCCTGCTGCCGCCCCCGCCGAAGACACGAAGAAGCGCCTGCGCGAGAAAGTCGACAAGTTGCTCGCGCGCGATCCCTGCAAGACGACCGGCAGCATCCGGCTCGGCCGGCGGGTGATGAAGTACACCGCGATCGCGGCGTTCGTTCCGGTGAGCGCCGGCGGCTTGGACGAGAAGCGCGACGAGCCCGAGGCCGCGGTGTTCACGACGTCGTACTTCCTCGACGACGCCGACCCGCTGACGCGGCCGGTGTGCTTCGTCTTCAACGGCGGCCCGGGATCCGCGTCGATCTGGCTCCACCTGGGTGCCCTCGGTCCGAAGCGCGTCGTCATTCGTGAAGACGGCACGATGCCGCCGCCGCCCTATCGCGTGACCGACAACCGCGATACGTGGTTCGAGCACTTCGACCTTGTGTTCATCGATCCGCCGCATACGGGCTACTCGTTGACGGCGAGCGAGGACGCGCGCAAGAAGATGCTCTCGGTCGACGGCGACGTCGATGCGCTCGCCGAATGCATCCGTACCTGGCTCGGACGCCACAAGCGCTGGAGCTCGCCGCTGTATCTCGCCGGCGAGAGTTACGGCACGACGCGGGGCGCCGCGCTGGCGGACAAGCTGCAGTTTTCAGGTGTTGCGCTGTCGGGCTTGATCCTCGTGTCCTGTGCGATGGACCTGCAGAGTATCCATTTCGCTCCGCGCAACGACCTCCCTTATGCGCTCTTCCTGCCCGGCTTCGCGTGCGTCGCGCAATATCATGGCAAGCTCGCCGGCAAGCTCGGCGCATCGCCGGCATCCGCCCGGGCAGCCGCCGAAGCGTTCGTCGCGGAGGAGTATCTCGGCGCGCTCTACGCCGGCGCACGCCTCTCCAAGGCTATGCGCCAGCGCATCATCAAGCGGGTCGCGGAGCTCACCGGGCTTTCCGCCGCGCTGGTCGAGGAAAAAAATCTCCGCATCAGCGACCAGACGTTCTTCTTCGAGTTGCTGCGCGACCGCGGCCTGATCGTCGGTCGTCTCGAAGCGCGCGTCACCGGACCGATGGCGGCGAGCCGAACACGCGACTGGGAATTCGATCCCGGCATCGAGGCGATCGCCGCTCCGTATACGATGGCCGCGCACGCCTACATGAGCGAGCAGCTTGGCGTCGATACGCAGGCGCGCTACGAAGTGCTGTCGTGGGATGCCCACAAGCACTGGAACTGGAACCGCGGCGAGCAGCAGGGCAACGGCTTCGCGTGCACGAGCCCGGATCTATCCCGCGCGCTTCGGCGCAATCCGCACCTGCGCGTGCTCGTGGCGAGCGGTCGCTACGATCTGGGCACCCCGTACAGCGCCACGGATTGGTCCCTTGCGCAGCTCGATGTTCCGCCGGAGATCCTCGCGCGTGTCCAGCATCACTACTACGACGCCGGCCACATGATGTATACGCGCGAGGCCGACATGCGCAAGCTGAAGGGTGATCTCGCGGCGTGGCTTGTGGAGTGAACGAGTTTCCGGCGATCGCGCGCGAACCGCTGCGATCGCCGCGGGAAAATCACAGCGCAGACGGCCTGGATAGATGAAAATCGCCGGGGTGGACCCGTCGATTTTCTCTAGTCAGCAAAGAACACGCACACGATCGAGAGATCGTCGTCACTCGCCGAGGAAGCAATGAAGACGCGATCGCTCGCGGCACGCTCGATCTTTGCCGCAGTTACAAAAGAAAAATGCCGGGCTTGGCCCGGCATTTTCCATCCATCTTGGGTTCTCGAGTGTCGTGCTGCCTGGTGATTTTTCGGGTGAGCTCGCGGCGGTCCGCCCGTGAGCCCAGCAAACTCGTTTACCCCTATGCCGCGGTCGACTTGACGCGAGTCTTTTCCGCCCGCTTCCGTTCGCGGAGCCGGCGATCAACACGGCGCTCGGTAAGCGACGTGACAAGCGACGTCGGCACCAACGTCTCGGTCGCGTCGATCGCGAGCACTTCCTCGATCGCATCGATCTTCGCCGAGGCCTCGGCCGCACCCGACGCTATCGGACGCACGAAGCGGCTTGCCTGATAGGCGCCGCGACGCTCGGTCGCGATGAAGGCGGCAAGTGTCACCAGCACCAGCAGGTCGGCGCCGATCGCTCCCCAGGCGATGAGCGTGCTCGCCGAGTCGGCGACAGCGGTTCCGGCTGCGGTCGGTTGCGCGATGGCAAGCTGCGCAGCACCCATGAGGATCGCGAGCGTGCCGGCGATTGCATATCGAAGGTACGGACGCATGATGTTTCTCCTTTTCTGCGCGGCGTTGTCAGCGGCGAGATTGCCGTTCTGAAGTTGTGCGCAGATTACGATCGGGTTCACTCCCTCACAACGCCAAAGCGACGAACCCGTCGAAACGAAGGATGAAACAGTCTTGGCGCCGATCCACGTGACAAATGCCGGACCGACCAGCGGAATAATCCCCCGAGCAGCGGAATGACCCCTCACGGGTTGAGCCATTCCGGTGCTTAGCCCAGGGTTATGGGCGGGCCATCTGCTCTTCCTGGGCACCATGCCCTTGCAATCGTCGTGTAATGAAGCCCATTTCGAAGCCTCTGGCGGCCTCACGACCAGGTCAAGGATCGCCCCGAGCGATACGAGCACCGCCGGCGTGCGCTACGCTCGCGCCAGGGAAGCAGCTATTTGCTTTGTCTTGTCCAAATTCCCGCTCACCTATCTCGTGCTCGAGCTGATCGTCGTCGTGATGGCCATTGCCGTTTCGCAGAGGCGCGTTCGCGGCTAGTTGATCGTCGAGAAGCTGCCGTCGTGTTACGTTCTTCGCAATCGGCATGACGTTCCTTCCCACCCGCCGTCCACACCGGTCGCTAGCGAATCGCCGCGCGGTCCTCCTGGATCACGATCTTCCACCCGGACACCTTGCTCTCGTTCACATTCGCGTGGCCGACGAGGTAGTAGATTCGCTGCGTCTGTTCGGATACCCCGCCGGGCGTATTGCCCAGCGCGAAACGGTCGCGCAGATAGTAGGGCGGGAGACTCTGATAGTTGAGCTGGGCGCGCACCTGGGCCGCGCCTGCAACGCGGCTTAGAGGAATGCGATAGGTGACGGTATCGGACCCGGTTCCGGTGATGAAGTCGGGATCGTCGCGCGGGTTGAGCGCGCCCTCCTTTTTCGGCAATGCCGATACGGGGAGCAGCGACTCGAACTCGTCATCGCCGGGAATCTCGTCCGCACGCTTCGCGAGATACGCGTACTGGTAGCCGCGCGGCAGGAGGCGATTGTCCTTGACCACTTCGTCGAGACCGAGAAAGCTCGTGTTGAGCGTGCCGGTCCCATCTTTGGTCTTGTAGATGTAGCGCTCCTCGTAGATCTGGACCTGTTCTTCGCTGGTGATCACTTGCCAGTGCGGCTGCAGCTCGCGATAGTCGTCGGTGAATTCGGAGGCCAGCGGCGCGCCGTTCGGCTTCACGAGGACGCCGTTTGCGTCGGCGCGGCCCGACGCCCAGAGGATCCCGCCTGCAGCGTCGACGACCGAAAGCTCGATCCATGCACGTCGAAACCCGACGCCGGACGGAAAGCGATGGCCTGCGCGATTGGTGACCCGCACCTTCGCGACGAGCACATCGGCGTCACGTTTGAGCTCGAGGATCTTGACGTCCGCAGTCTCGTTCCGGATCTGCCATTCGCCGTTGTCGAGGGCGAAGGTGAAGGAATCCGTGGTGCCACCGGGCGGATTCGTATCGGGCATGATGCCGAAGAGCGACCGGAACTGATCGTAGAGCGTCAACACGAAGAGATTCATGCCGAAGAGCGTGTGCCGGCCCGCCTCGGGTCGCGGCGGCACGGTGATCTCGTGGTCGGCAGCGAGGTTCTCCGCCTTCGGAATCGGCCACGACGAATTCTCGACGTTCGCAACCTTGAAGTTCACGCGCTGGCCATTGCCCTGAAAGTTCGCGCTCATATGACAGTCCTGGCAGGTCTTCGCCTGCGACGCGACGACCGGAAACGCGGGGTTCGACGTCTGATAGCCGCTGTAGTACCACTCGCGAAACGTGTTCTGCTCGTGGGCCTTGCCGACGGTGACGCCGGTCGCGGGATTCTCGACCGGCAGCACGATCGTGTGGCAGACCGCGCAGGCTTCCGCCGTATTGATGTATGGATCGTAGACCGGGGTCAGCCCGAGCGCGTGCTGCATCGGCCAAGTGCGGATCGGGCCGCCGGCGCCGTCGGGCACCGACGATCCGTAAATCACGTCCGCCGGTCCGCGCGTGAACTTGCCGGTGTTCTCATGCGCGTTCACAGTGGCGGGATCCATCTGATGGCAGACCATGCACGAGATGCCGTCGCGCGCGAGCGCTGCGTAATGCGCGTCGGGGCCGTCCGTCTTGAAGACCGTGTCGAGCCCGAAGCGCTGTGACGCTCCCTTGTCCGCCACGAGCTGGCGCTGCCCCATTGCACCGTGACAGCTCAGACACAGATGCTGGATGTCCGCCGCCTTCTGCGGATACGCGTTCATCTCCGATTCCAATTGCGCAAAGAACACCGGATCGCGTCCCGCCATGCCCATCGGCGAGGCGCGCCACTCGCCGTAGACGGAAAGATTCAACAGCTCGTTCTGCGTCTTGCCGGTGGCCTTATCCTTCACTTCGCGCCGGATCAGCATGCTCGGTACCTGGGTATCGACGAGCGCGGTCGCGTCGTGACAGCCGATGCAATTGTCGGAAGTCATGTACGAACCCTCGCCCGCGCGATTCCAGACGTGGTCGTAGTCGGTGCTCGGCAATGGCGTCCCCGCAGCATTCGGCTCGTAGCGCGGCGCTTCCCTGCGCTTCGGATAGATCGATGGATCGTCGAACAGCTTCTTGAATGCGGGATTGATCTCCGCGCGCGGCGTCGCCGGCGCGGGCGGCTTGTCGCGGAGGTTCGTGTAGAACGTCGGCACCACGGATTCGATGTACGATCGGCCTTCGATCGACACCGCATTCTCGCCCTTGAGATTCTGCGCGCTCGCGAACGTTGCTTCGCTTTGCGCCGAGGCATGGCACGCATAGCAGAAGGAGTATTCGAACGTTCCCATCGTGTCCATGCTGCGGAACTGTGGCTTGAAGTAGATCACCCAGTACCAGCCGTCGTGCGACGCGCCGTTCTTGCGCACCATCACCGACCAGCCGATGACGGGGTCGTCTTCGGGGTAGACCGGCGGATTGGTCTTGTACATCTCCTTGACGATCGTCGCCCCGTCGGGGAGATAGCAGTCCGCGCGCTTCCCCGACTTCGCCCAGTGATCGCGCGAGGGCCGGCCGGCAAGCAGCCACTCCGCGACGCGCGGCGAGTAATAGATGCGCACGCGATGATGGGTCGATCCGTCGAGCACGCTTCCGTCGGGCTTGATGCGCACTTCGCCGGTCGGGCGGATGTAGGGATCGTGGTCCCACTTCGCGTAGGTGCCCCGATCGACGAACGCCAGCACTTTGCTGAGATTCGGCGAATCGACGGTGTTCGCGGTGTTCGCGTCGACGACGAGATCGGGACCCGAGTCCTGGCATGGTGCCGCGGCGAAAGCCGGTACCACACCCGGCGAAACCAGGACGACGAGCGCCGTCCGCAGCAGCTTCGCACGTGACCCGGTGAGAAAACGAATGCCCAGGCCGCGTCGGCGAACCCACGCAAGCCGCAGCGTCGCGGCCATCGACGATCGTTGCACCATCGTGCCCTCCCGTTTTCCGCGGACTTGCAAGAAGCGCGCCGCGTTCGCGGGCACGCTCGCCGCTCGTCAGGCGGGTAGGAATCCGGGACTCGGGGGATGCGCAGGAATGGGCCCTACCGCCGCGACTCGAAAAGCTCGATCGGATTCCCCGACGGATCGTCGACTAGCACCTGACGCCCGCCCGGGCCTTGCACGGGATCGCTGCGAAACCGGGCTCCGGTCTCGCGCAGCGCGGCGATCGAATGCTCCAGATCGTCCACCTCGATGACGACGCGGTTCCAGCCACCCGGGGTGGGGACGGAACCGTCGGGCAGCGTCTTCGACGCCGACGTGCCCGGACCGCTCAGCCACAACTCGAGGCCCTCGCGCGCAAGCATGACGAACGGCGGGCCCCAGCGCTCGGCAACGGTAAACCCGAGCGCCGCATAGAAAGGCAAGGCGGCGTCGACGTCTTCGACGAGGTAGCGGACAATCGGCATCGTGCATCTCCGGTGGAATCCGGACGGGATTCTACGGTGATCGCCGAGCAACGCGATTTCGAGCGCCGCGTCGCTGGTCGTGAATAGAAGCAGGAAGCGACGACTTCGGCCGGCAGATTCGAAACTTCAGGGGAGATGTTCCGTGGATACGCTCGTCTCATCCGATACGACCGAATCCCGTACGCCTCGCAGCACGAAGGTGCGCCGCTTTCGCGAGATCCTGTTCTGGCCGCTGCAGCTCATGCCGCTGCGCGAGGACGAGCAGATCCACCGGCATTGGGAGATCCTCACGCAGCCCGCGCCCGACAACCCGTGGCGCGAGGTCGAAGACGAGTTCACGGGCGACCACACCGCGTTCCAGGAGCGCCACTACAGCGAGTTCGTCCAGTTCCTCCCCTACGTGCAGCGCGTGCTTTACGGCGAAGCCAGAGGAACGCATGGCCGGTCGCTCGAATCGCCGATCCGGGTGTTCCGACGCTACGACGTCCAGGGGGTGCGCATCATGCTCGACCGCGACAGCGCGCCGGTCGAGTTTACGATCGCCCACGTCGATTTGTACTTCTTCTACGACATGGACGTCGTGATTCCGGTAGTCGAGATCTACGGCAGCGACCTCGATCTCGCGACGGTGCAGAACGTGCTGTTCCGGTTCGGGCGCGCGTATCCGCCGTATTGGGAAGCCGACGGTCGCGGCGGCCATTGCTCGTGGCGCGTCGAGTGGGTCGGGGTGAACGGCGAAGTGCTCGCGCAATCGGACTTCGAGCGCCGCGACAAGTACCTCAAATTCGTCTGCGAGCATCGATCCCCCGCGATCGCGGCGCACTGGGAGTGGCTGCTGAAGCCGATGGTCCACTATCACGCCGACGCGGCCGGCCTCGTCCGTTACCGGCAGCTCGAATACCATCGCATGCCGGCGATGGCCTATCTTGCGGTGGATGATGTGGAAGCGCTGACACGTGCCGACTGGGTGCGTCTCGCCCTCATCGCACCGCCGGGCGACCCGGCGCTCCTGCCGTATTCGGATCGCCACCTGATCGACTTCGAGCCGCGCTACTGCTTCGACCGCTACTTCCAGCCGGATTGCGGCGAGCGCTGGCTCAATACGCGGCTCATGTGCAGCGGCCACTCGTTCGTCATGGTGGGGAGCGCCGCCCACGAGCGGTTCGTGGATACGGAGTATGGACTGCAAGGCGAGTTCCGGCACCAGTATTTGCTCGTGTTCCTGATCGCGCATTTTCAGAAGGCCGCCCTGCTCATGCTCTCCGACCGCCTGGTGGTTGCGCTGTCGCGCCTCGACATCCGGAAGATCGAGACGATCCGGGAGTTCAAGCGCAGCATCCGCCAAACGCTGGAGATCTTCTTGCGCTTCACGCATCGCTACTGGTTCCACGAGATCTCGAACCAGGTGCAGGTGCGGGACCTGTACAAGATGCTCTCCGGGCATCTCGGGACCGACACGCTCTACACGGAGGTGCGCGACGAGGTGCAGGACATGTCGACCTATCTCGAGGGCGATACGCTGCGGAGGCAGGCGAACACGGTGGTGCGGCTCACCGTGGTCACGGTGTTCGGGATGATCGGAACAGTGGTGACCGGCGTATTCGGAATGAATCTCTTTGCGTTCGCCGATTACTCGTTGCCCTGGCAGATCGTCACGCTGGTTGGCGTCACCATCGCCGTCATCGTGCTGCTGTTCTACACGCTCGCGAAATCAAAGAAACTTGCCGACTTCCTGGACTCGGTGTCGGACGAGCGGCTGCCACAGCGCGCGAAGTGGGCGTCGCTTTTCGATGTGTGGAGAAAGCGGCCGAAGGTGGACCGGACGCGCCCTACGGCGGGCGCAGGGCGATGAGCCGCGCCGGGAGAAGATCGATGGACCGAAGAGCATTCATCTTCGCGGTGGCGGCTGTCGGACTGTCAACCACCCCTGCAATCCGGGCGCAGCCGCGGAAGCCGTATCACGTCGGGGTAATCTACGAAGGCGGGCCTTACACCGCGATTGTCGACGGTCTCAGCGACGGGTGCCGTGAGTTGGGGCTGGACCTCGGTAAGGACGTGTTTCTCGAACTTCACGACGTCCATGATCGGAAAGTGGCGGGCGAAGCGGCGAGAGCACTTGAGGACGCGAAGACGGATCTGCTTTATACCCTGGGGACCTCCGTGACACTTGCTGTGAAAGACACGACAACCCGGATTCCCGTCGTATTCGTGAGCGGCGGCGACGCCGTTGGGGTCGGATTGGCGAGGACGCTCGCACGGCCCGGCGGACGCTTCACCGGCATTCAGTACCTCTCGGTCGACCTGACCGCAAAGCGTCTCGAGATTTTGAGGGAGATGCTTCCGAAGCTTCACCGGGTCGTGACATTTTACGATCCCGGCAATCCCGTCGCGGGCATCAAGGAAACGCGGGCGGCCGGGCGCCGGCTCAACATCGAGATCGTGGAGCGCCCGGTCACGTCGGTGGCCGAGCTCAAGCAGAGCCTCGAGGCGCTCGGACTACGGGATGCGGACGCCTATTTCTACACGCCCGAGGCCATGGTTTTGGGCGAGGCTCGACTCGTCATCGACGCGGCGCGAGCCAAGAAGCTACCGACGATGTTCGGAGAGCTTTCGCTGGTTACGCTGGGAGCGCTCGCGAGCTACGGGGTCAACTTCTACGACGTCGGCCGGTCGTCAGCGAAATACGTGCAACGCATTCTGACAGGCACTCCGCCCAACGACTTGGCGATCGAGTCGATCAGCCGCTATGGGCTGGGAATCAATCTCAAGACCGCGCAGGAGCTCGGCATCACCGTTCCGCAGGCAGTGCTGCTCCGGGCGGACAAGGTCGTGGAGTGAACGACGCAGCGCCGCCTTCCCCCGCTTTTGGAATGAGGCTGGAATTCAGTCGAGCTCCAAGATGGCTCCGTACTCGTCGCTGTTCATGGATGCGAAATCGTATCGCGGATATACGTCTCTTGCGCGGCTGAAGAAGAACTCGTCAAACGCTCGGAGAGCGCGTGGCCGTAACGGATCAATGACATGACCAAGGGCGATCTTGACGAAGAACCGCTCTGCATCCGCGATTGGCACGAGCTCGAAACGTCCAGGAAATATGCGTGTCCAGTAGGAGATCAGGTGGTACTGCGTGAACGCCGCGTCCGCGTAGCCGCGACTGACCATCTCGGGAAGGTCGCGGTGCACGATGCCAAGACGACCTGGAAAGTGCGACACCTCTAACGCGAAGACGGCATCGGCTGCGGACTTGCCGATCAGCCCGTCAAGGGCGCCGCGGTATCGGGCGCGAGCCGCTTCTTCGTCCGCGTTTGGCAGCGCGATCCGAGCGCCGGTACGTACTACGTCGGTTAGGACCCGAATCCCCAGGGGATTTCCTTTGCGAACAAGCAGCGCGGGGCCGCGGTTCCTCGAGAAGTACCGGGCCTGTGGCTCGATTGCACCGAGCTTGCGCAGCTCTCGCAAGGGATCCGCGCCCGCCATGACGATGTCGGGGTAGAACCCGGACTTGCGGCTGACTTCGAGTGTGAGGTTGCCGAGCGCGATTCCGCCAGTGCGAATCATCTGCACGACGACAGGCTGCGGCAAGGTCACCACCACGATGTTGCCCAAATCGAGATCGGCATATCGCGGTTGAGACTTGGCCCACGACGGAAAGGCGCCAATGATGTCGTCGCCGAGCAGCGCCATCAGGTGGTTGCCTTCGGTAAAGATGACCAGACTCGGCGGCGTTCCGATCCGACCGACAATGTCGGGCACAGTATCGGTGTGGCCTGAGAACAACCGTATGCCACCCTGCAGCGGCGCCACTACTGGCCACACCAGCGGCTCGGGCGGTGGCCGTGCAGCGGTGTCTTGTGCTTCGGGTTGCGCGGGCGCTTGCCTAGCGGTTAGACCAACACCCAACGCACTGCCGAGAAATGCGCGCCGGTTAATCACAGAACAACCTCTTCCGCCAAGGACCCGCAAGCGGGTGCCGCAAACCGCCGCACTCAGTCTTTCGATGATTTATTCAACAGTCACTGACTTCGCCAGATTGCGGGGCTTATCCACATCCGTGTTGCGGAGTACGGCGGTGTGGTACGCGAGGAGCTGCAACGGTACGACGTGCACGATCGGCGATAGCAGCCCCGCGTGCTCGGCGACGCGGATCAGGTGGATGCCGTCGCCTGCCGTCAGATGGCTGTCGAGATCGGCGACCACATAGAGCTCGCCGCCGCGCGCGCGGACCTCCTGCAGATTCGACTTCAACTTCTCGAGCAGAGCATTGTTGGGCGCGATCGCGACGACCGGCATCGCCGCGTCAACGAGCGCGAGCGGGCCGTGCTTCAGCTCGCCCGCGGGGTACGCCTCCGCGTGGATGTACGAGATTTCCTTGAGCTTGAGCGCCCCTTCGAGTGCAATCGGATAGTGCAGCCCGCGTCCGAGGAACAGCGCGTGCTGCTTGCGCGCGAACGCCTGCGCCCACGCCATCAGATGAGGCTCGAGCGCGAGCGCGCCGCTGATCGCCGCGGGCAGGTGCCGCAGTGCCTTCATGTGTGCCGCTTCGTCGGCTTCGGACAGTCCCCCGCGGAGCTTCGCCAGCACGAGCGCAAGGAGGAACAAGCTCGTGAGCTGCGTCGTGAATGCCTTGGTCGATGCGACGCCGATTTCCGCGCCGGCGCGCGTCAGGAACTTGAGCTCGGTCTGGCGCACCATTGAACTCGTTGCGACGTTGCAGATCGCAAGCGTATGCGGTTGTCCCAGCGCTTTCGCGTGCTTGAGCGCCGCGAGCGTGTCCGCGGTCTCGCCCGACTGCGACACCACAACGACGAGTGCATTCGCATCGGGCACGCTCTCGCGATAACGGTATTCGCTTGCGATCTCGACGGTCGCCGGGATGTGCGCGAGGGTCTCGATCCATTCGCGCGCCACGAGGCACGAGTAGTAGCTCGTCCCGCAGGCGAGGAACAGCACCGATCTGATGCCGGGAAGGATCGCCGAGGCCTTCGCTCCGAACAATTCGGGCGTCAGCGTGCCGATGGCCTCCAGCGTGTCGGCGACTGCGCGCGGCTGCTCGAAGATCTCCTTCTGCATGAAGTGGCGGTAGGGCCCGAGCTCGACCGTATTGCCGCTTCCCTGCACCTCGACTATCGGCCGCGACACGCGCAGACCCGCCGCATCGTAGATCGCATACGCCTCGCGTCGCACGTCGGCGACGTCGCCCTCCTCGAGATACGCAACGCGGCGCGTCACCGGCATGAGCGCCGCGGCATCCGATGCAATGAAGTGATCGTCGGCCCCGATGCCGACCACGAGCGGACTGCCGCGCCGTGCGCCGACGACACGCCCCGGCTCGCGCGACGAGATGACGGCGATCGCGAACGCGCCCTCGAACTCCGCGACCGCGATTTGCACCGCCGCGAGCAGATCGCCGCGAGCCGCGCCGTGCCAATGCGCGTGCACGAGATGCGCAATGATCTCGCTGTCGGTCTGCGTCCGAAACGTGTAACCCTGCGCCTTCAGCCGCTCGCGCAACGGCTCGAAGTTCTCGATGATGCCGTTGTGGACGACGGCAATCTCGCCGCTGGACAGATGGGGATGCGCGTTATCGTGGGTCGGCGCGCCGTGCGTCGCCCAGCGCGTATGCGAGATTCCCGTCGTCGCGAAGAGCTTCCGCGCGTCGACCTGCGCGGCAAGGTCCGCGACGCGTGCGGTCGACACGAGCCGCTCGAGGGTCGGTGTCGCGCCACCGTTGATCACGGCGAGCCCGGTCGAGTCGTAGCCGCGGTATTCGAGTCGCCGGATGCCTTCGATCAGGATCGGAACGACATTGCGGGTCGAAGCCGCGCCGACGATGCCGCACATGACGGACTCGTCAGTTGGTCGCCGCGCAGGCGCTTAAGAGAAGGCCGATACCGAGCGGTGCACCGATGCATCCACTTCGCATCTGAATCTCCCTTCAATCCGCGGGTTCGTGCTTGACCGCCGCGGGCGCCTCGCTCGCCTCGGCAGCGGAAGCCGCCTTCGGCGATCGGCGCTCGCCCGGTTTTTCCGAACGCGGCTTCTCGCCCTTCTTCGGGCGCTGCCATCCGGCCACCGTCACCTGGCGCGCACGGGCCAGCGTGAGCTCGCCCGGGGGCGCGTTCTGGGCGATGGCGCTGCCGCCGCCGATCGTCGCGCCCGCGCCGACTTCGACCGGCGCGATCAGCACGGAGTTCGATCCGATCTGCGCGTCGTTCCCGATCACCGTCTTATGTTTGTTCGCGCCGTCGTAATTTGCGGTGATCGATCCGGCGCCGTAGTTGACCCGCGCACCGACGCTCGCATCCCCGATGTAGGCGAGATGATTTGCCTTCGAGCCCGCGCCGAGCGTGCTCGCCTTGATCTCCACGAAATTGCCGACGTGCACGTCGTCGGCGAGCGACGTGCCCGGCCGCAGGCGTGCATATGGACCGATGCGAGCGTGCGCTCCAACGGTCGCACCATCCAGGTGCGAGTACGGCGCGATCTCGGTTCCGTCGCCGATGGTCACGTCCTTGAGCACGCAATACGGCCCCACCGAGACTTGGTCGCCCAACCGCACGACGCCTTCGAATACGCAGCCGATGTCAATGTGCACGTCGCGCCCGCAGGCGAGCGACCCGCGGATGTCGATTCGCGCCGGATCGGCGAGCGTCGTGCCCGCGTCCATCAAGGCGCGCGCTCGGCGGTTTTGCACGATGCGTTCGAGCGTCGCGAGCTGCGCGCGATCATTGACGCCGAGCACCTCGGACTCCTCGCGCGCGACATGCGCGACGGCTTCGATCCCCTCGCCGATCGCCATCGCCACGACGTCGGTCAGGTAGTACTCGCTTTGCGCGTTGTGTGGTTTCAGGCGCGCCACCCACTGGCGGAGGAGCCGTGTCGGCGCCGCGATGAAGCCGGTGTTGATCTCGTTTTGCGCGCGCTGGTCGGCGTTCGCATCCCGATCCTCGACGATTGCCTGCACGCGGCCATCGGCTGCGCGCACGATACGTCCCAGCCCGCGGGGATCGGCCACTCGCGCCGTCAAGACCGAGAGCTTCCCGCGCCGCGCCGTCGCGATCAGCTCGCAGAGCGCATCGACCGGTACCAGCGGCACGTCGCCCAGGCCGACGAGCGTGACGCCGTCGTCGGGGAGCATGTCGAGCGCTTTACGCGTGGCGTCGCCGGTGCCCTGAGGCGGATCCTGACGTACGAACCGCACATCCGGCGCCGCGACCACAGCCTCGACCTCGGCCGCGCCGGCGCCGGTCACGACGACTAGCGCGTGCGGCGCGAGCTCACGCATGCGCTCGAGCACGTAGGCAATCAGCGGACGGCCGGCGAGCGTATGCAGCACCTTGGCTCGCGCGGAATGCATCCGCTTGCCGAGACCGGCGGCGAGAATGACGATGTTGACGGGAGAACTCACGGACCTTGAAGAGGCAACGGGAGGCGGGCACTCGCCACTTGGATGATACGCCAGGGGGTCGTCACGCCCGCGCAACATAATGCACGGTCGAGTATCCTTCCGAGCCGTGGCCATCATCGCGGTGTTCAATCAAAAGGGCGGCGCCGGGAAGACCACCACCGCGCTCAACCTGCTCGCGGCGATTGCGCAGCACGGCCGCCGGCCGACCGCGCTGGACCTCGATCCCCAGTGCCATCTGACGCACGTTCTCGGGATCGTGCCGAAGACGCCCGACGAGACGATGTTCGCATTCTTCCTGCGGCAGCGACCGCTCTCGGAGCTCGCGCGCTTTACCACGAGCGGCCTCGTCCTGCTGCCCGCACATCTGGAACTCGCAAAGCTCGACTCTCTGCTCGGCAAGGGCGTGAACGTCGTCACGCGGCTGCGCCATGCGCTGCATTCCGACCAAGGCGTGCCGCAGCCCATCGTCATCGATTGCTGTCCGCTGCTGAACGTCTTGTCGCTCAATGCCGTGTTCGCGGCGGATCTGGTGCTGGTCCCGGTCGCCGCCGACTATCTCGCGCTGCAGGGCGCGCTTTCGGTCGAACGTGCGCTGAACGCACTCGAGCCCGTCTTCAGACATCGGGTACCTCGGCGCTATGTGCTCACACGCTATGACGGGCGGCGGCGCATGAGCGAGGCGGTGGCGCAGAAGATGCGCGAATCGCTGCGCGTGGATGAGATCTGCGCCACGCGCATCCGGGAGAATGTGAAGCTGGCGGAGAGCCCGGCGGTCGGGCTCGACATCTTCCGGATGGCGCCGGAAAGTCGCGGTGCGCGCGACTACCTGGCGCTCGCAGAGGAATTGCTAGACGCCGGCCTTTGGTAGCACGGCGGGTGTGGAGGCGATGAGTCCGATGACCCCTTCGACATCGAGCGTGTCGACGCGCCGCGGTACCGCTTGCTCGCGGCATTCGACGATCTCGCAGTGCTGGTACATCTGCCGCAACCGCCGCTCGGCGTCGGCCTGCGATCCGGCCATGATCGAGACGTTCTCGACCCGTTGACCGGTCCTCGTGCGGATGCTGAAACCGTAGCGAATCATGGCTCGAATCCTCCCTGAAGCTTTCGCGTCCCGCCTCTGGCGGCATCCCCGTGCCCGATCAAGGCGTTACTGCGTCGGCTTTGCGTACTGGGACAACAAAAGCATGCAAATTGTGTACCTTCGATGCGTTGCGGGATGATGAACCCGCACGAAGCACCCGAGGCAGTGCACGAAGCGCATCAGCGCACGCTAGATTCGTTGCGCCGAATGATGATAGTGAGCGCACACACTAAGGTTCGCATGACCGCGTTGTCCGGCGGGGTGTCCTCGGACATCGTGCGCGTCGAGTTGCCGTCCGGCGTCCTCTGCGTCAAGCGTGCGCTGCCCAAACTTCGCGTTGCGGCCGACTGGCGCGCGCCCATCGAGCGCAATCGCTACGAAGTGGCCTGGATGCGCGTTGCCACGGCGGTCGTTCCGAACGCAGTACCCCAAGTCCTCGGCGATGATCCCGAAGGTGGAGCGTTTGCCATGGAATGGCTTGCGCCCGAGCATTTCCCGGTGTGGAAAGTGCAGCTTGCGAGCGGCGGCGTCGAGCCTGCGACTGCCGCCGCGGTCGGCGATGTCCTGGGCCGCATCCACCGTGCGACTGCAGGGAACGCGGACATCGCGAGACAGTTCGCGACCGACGACATTTTCTACGCCATCCGGCTCGAGCCCCATCTCGTCGCCACCGCGCACTCGCATCCCGCGCTCGCCGAGCGGTTGCTGTCGATCGCGCGCGTCACCGCGGAAACGCGTCGCGCGCTCGTCCACGGCGACTTCAGTCCGAAGAATCTGTTGATCGGTCCTCGAGGGCCGGTCGTCCTCGACGCCGAATGCGCGTGGTATGGCGACCCGGCATTTGATCTCGCATTTATCGAGAATCACTTGCTGCTCAAGGGCGCATGGCGGCCGCAGTGGCGCGCACGCTACGCGGAGGCCTTCGACAGCCTCACCGCAGCTTATTTCGCGCACGTCGATTGGGAGCCGCGCGAGGCGCTCGCCGCTCGGGTTGCCGCGCTCCTGCCCGCGCTCATGCTGGCGCGGATCGATGGCAAATCGCCGGTGGAGTATCTCGACGAGCCGTCCCGGGTCCGCGTGCGCGAATTCGCGCTCGCCGCGCTTGAGCGGCCCGTGTCGACGCCGGGCGAAATCGCCGCTCGCTGGGCGAACGCCGGCAGGACGCGATGAGCACGCGCATCGGCGAAGTTCGCGCGCGCCGCGTGTGGGATTCGCGCGGTCATCCGACGCTCGAAGCCGAAGTCGTGCTGGGCGGCGGCGCCATCGGGCGCGCCATCGCGCCGGCGGGCGCGTCGCGCGGATCGCAGGAGGCGGTCGACCTGCGCGACGGCGGTACACGATTCGGTGGTCTCGACATTCTGCGCGCCGTCGACAATGTGAAAGGCCCCATCGCCCGGCGGTTGCTCGGTCACGATGCGCTCGATCAGGCGGGTGTCGACGCAGCGCTGATCGCTGCCGACGGCACGAGCAACAAGTCGCGACTCGGCGGCAACGCGATCTGCGCGGTGTCGCTCGCAGTCGCACGTGCCGCCGCGAACGCCCGCGGAGTGCCACTGTGGAAATACCTGGCGAACGACAGGGAGGTATCGCTTCCGCTTCCCGAGATTCAGATCGTCGGCGGCGGCGCGCACGCGAACCGTCGGCTCGACATCCAGGATCTCATGGTCATGCCCGTCGGGGCGTGGACGTTCGGCGATGCACTTGCGATCGTCGCCGAGGTCTATCGCGCTGCCGGAACGTTGCTGGAGGAGTCCGGATCGCTTGCCGGCGTCGCCGACGAAGGCGGCTACTGGCCACGCTTCGCTCGCAACGAAGATGCGCTCACGCTGCTCGTACAGGCGATCGAGCGCGCCGGCCTCGAGCCGGGGACCGACGTGGCGATCTCGCTCGACATCGCGGCAAACGAGCTTCGCCGGGACGGGCATTACCGATTCGCCCTCGAGGAGAAGAGCTTCGATCGCGATCACCTTGCTGCGATCTATCTCGACTGGCTTGCCCGCTTTCCGATCGCATCGATCGAGGATCCGTTCGCCGAGGACGACCGAATCGCGTGGGTGCGCTTCGCCGAAGCGGCGGGGACTCGCGTCCAGATCGTGGGCGACGATTATCTCGTCACGAACGCCGATCGAATTCGCGCGGCGGCGAGCGACGGGGCGCTCAATGCCGCGCTGATCAAGCCCAATCAGGTGGGGACGGTTTCCGAAGCACACGCGGCGCTCGTCGCCGCGCAGGAAGCGGGATTCGGTTCCATCGTGTCCGCGCGTTCGGGGGAATCGGAGGACGTTTCGGTCGTGCACCTGGCGATCGGCTGGAACGCGCGTCAGCTCAAAGTGGGCGCGTTCGCACGCGGGGAGCGCACCGCGAAATGGAACGAGGCGCTGCGGATCGAGGAGGCGCTCGGCGCGGAGGCACGTTTCGCGGGCGCGGCCGCGCTTCCGGTGCGTCGCGGCGCTTGACGTGACGATGTCCGCGGCGCCGTCGACCTCGAGCGAGCGCTCGTCTTTTTTCACAAACCGGCTCTGGCTCGTGCCGCTGACCGTCGCAATCGCGGTCGGCGTCTGGCTGCGACTCGATCAGATCCTCGCGCAGGTGCTGATCGACGACGAATGGCATGCGATCCACCAGCTGCTGCTGTACACGCCGTCGCAGATGTTCCTCGACTTCGGCTACGCCGACTACAGCATCCCGCTCGGCATCCTCGACTGGTACGAGGCGCAGTGGTTCGGCTTGTCGGAACTGTCGATGCGCCTGCCGATGCTGATCGCCGGGATCGCCGCACTCGTGCTGTTTCCGACCTACGTCGCTCGCCGCCTGTCGTACGCGACGGCCGCTGTGTTCGCACTGCTGCTCGCGATGTCGCCGCTTCTCATCATCTACAGCCGGATGGCGCGTCCGTATGCGCTCACGCTGCTGCTCGGCTGGATTGCCCACGCGGCGTTCCAGCGGTACTGGCGAGGTTCGGGCGGAGCGCTGGGCGCGGGCGCCCTCTACGGGACGAGCGCGACGCTCGCGATCTGGCTGCACCTGATCGTGGCGCCGTTCGCGTTCGCGCCGCTCGTGTGGGGCGCGTTTCAGATCCGACGGCTTGCTCCCGACACCAGGCGCGCCCAGTGGATCAAGCTGGCTTGGCTTGCCGTGCCGACCGGGCTCGCGACGTCGGCGCTGATCGTCCCGCCGTACGTGGCGAGCGCGCGCTGGCTCGCGCTCAAGAGCGGGCTCGACCTGCCGAATGCGGGCACGATCACCGGCGTCTGGTACGCGTGGGTCGGTACCCCGTCGACGTGGGTCGTGATCGCGTGCGGCGTCTTCGCCGCCATCGGAATGGTCGAGTTGTGGCGACGCCTGCCCGAAGCGCGGACCGGTGCCCTGGGCGTGCTGCTCACGCTCCTCGGCGTCCTGATCACGCGCCCTATGTTCAGCTACAATCCCGTGACGCTCGCGCGCTATCTGCTGCCGCTCGTGCCGCTCCTGCTTCTCGCCGTGAGCGAGGGCGCGGTCACGATCTCGAGATTGGCCTTCGGCCCGGGGATCGGTCGGCACGCATTGGCGATCCTCGTCGTCCTCGTTCCCGGGGCGGCCCTCGCCTGGCATTCACCGCTCGTGCCGCTCCTGCGCGAGCCCAATTCCGAGACGCTGCATCTCGCCTTTCACTTCGATTTCCGTCCGGAGCACAATCCCTACTTCTCGCGCGCGGCGGATATTCCGCTGTCGCGATACTGGGAGCGGCTCGGTCAACTGCCGGCCGACAGTGCACGCGTGGCCGTCGCGCCCGCCTACTTCGAAAGCTTCAACTGGGACGCACCGCGCTGGGAGCAGCTAAGTCATCAGCGCGTTGTGCCGGCGTATCTGATCGGTTTGTGCACGGGCCGTCGCTTTGGCGAAGTGCCCGATGACATCCGGTTTCGATTTCGAAATGCCGTTCCGCTCACAGATCCGGCCTCGCTCGCCGGACACGACATCGATTATCTGATCTGGCAAAAGCCGTACTTGCGCAGCGTCGACGGACATCCGCGAACGGTAGGGATCGACACCGCCCACTGCGAGCCGACGCTGCGCGCACGATTCGGCCCGCCGTCTTACGAGGACGAGCGTGTGATCGTGTTCGATGTGCCGCGAGCGAGGCCCGCCGATGCTGAACGGTAAAAAGCTCGTTGTCGTCATGCCCGCCTATCACGCGGGCCGTACGCTCAAGGCGACGTGGAACGACCTGCCGCACGACGTCGTCGACGAGGTCGTCGTCGTCGACGATGCGAGCGACGACGACACGGTCGACGTTGCCCGCCAGCTCGGCGCGTCGGTGATCGTGCACCCCGTCAATCGCGGCTACGGCGCCAACCAGAAGACCTGCTATGCCGAGGCGCTCCAGCGCAACGCCGACATCGTCGTCATGGTGCATCCCGACTACCAGTACGACCCGCGGCTCGTGACGGCGATGGCGGGGATGATCGCGTCGAACGTCTACGACCTCGTCATCGGCTCGCGCATTTTAGGCGGCGGCGCGCGTGCAGGCGGCATGCCGCTGTGGCGCTATGTCGCCAACCGCGCATTGACGGCGCTCGAGAACCTGATGCTCGGCGTGAAGCTTTCCGAGTACCACTCGGGGTTTCGGGCGTATTCGCGCAAGCTGCTCGAGAGCCTCCCGTGGCCGGCGAACTCCGACGATTTCGTGTTCGACAACCAGGTGCTCGCCCAGGCGCTGATGACGGGCTGGCGCGTGGGTGAGATCTCGGTGCCGACGCGCTATTTCGCGGACGCGAGCTCGATCAACTTCCGGCGCTCGGTCCGATACGGCCTCGGGGTCGTGGGCGTTTCCATCGCGGCACTGCTGTCACGCATCGGCCTGTATCGCCATCCGTTATTCTCAAGTCCCGTGACGGAACGTCCAGCGGGCGTTCAGCGTGAAGTTGACCGCGGGGATGATCAGCACGACGAGCGCCAGCCCGATCAGATAGCTTAAGCCCAGCCACTTCGTGACGGCGGCCATGATGGCGACGTTGAGCAGGAAGCCGAACCCGGACACCGCCAGGTAGCGCGCGAGGCTCGTGGTCACGGCGGCCCGCGACGCGAAGGTCCACTGGCGATTGAGCACGAACGAGATGAGAAGCGCCGCCACGAAGCCGATGACGGACGCGATCACGGGATCGAGCCTGCCGATTTCCACGAGCGCGATCGTCGTCGCGAAGTGCACGATCGTGCCGATCACGCCGACGACGCAGTAGCGGATGAACCGCGCGGCGACCTCGCGACGGCTAGCGGGGATCGTCGACACCGGTCGATTCCGCCACGAGATAGCGGGGGCGGGCCTTCACTTCCTCGAAGATGCGCGCGATGTAGCTACCGATGATCCCGAGCCCGATCATGATCGCGCTGCCGATGATCAGGAGCAGCAGGATGATCGTCGTGAAACCGTCGAGCGCGGTGCCCGAAAGCTTCCGATAGAGCGTCTGCGCGCCGAGCACCACGGCGAAGACGAGGAACAGCATCCCGAGCGTGGTGATGAGGTGCAATGGCGCGGAGGTGAAGCTCGTGATCGCGGTCGTGGCCAGACGCACGAGTGCGACGAAGGTCCAGCGCGTATTGCCTTCTGCGCGCGCAGGCACGGAGAACCGAATCTCCGCCGTCTTGAAGCCGAGCCACGTCGTCATCCCGCGGTAGAACAGGTTGCGCTCCGGCAGTCGTCGATACGCGTCGAGAACGCGCCGGTCGAGCAGCTTGAAATCGGAGGCGCCGTGGAGATCTACGCGGGAGAGCCAGCGCAGCAGTGCGTAGAACGTGCCGGAGCGCAGACGCTCGATCAGCGAGGCCCCCGCCTGCTCGGTCTTGACGCCATCAACAACTTCCGCGCCACCGCGCCACGCGTCGAGCATCTTGGGAATGAGTTCCGGCGGATGCTGGAGATCGCCGTCCATGGTGATGACGGCGCCACCCGTCGCGACGTCGAGCCCGGCGCAAAGCGCGGCTTCCTTGCCGAAGTTGCGGCTCAACCGGAGCCCACGCACGCGAGCATCACGTGTCGCCGCTCCACAAATCGCCGGCCAGGTACCGTCGGTCGAGCCATCGTCGACGACGATCACTTCGTGGTGTCCTTCGATTCCGTCAAGCACGTGCGCGAGCTCGCGCAGCGTGCCGTCGATCACCGCGGCTTCGTTGTGCACGGGAATGACGATCGAGAGGGCCGTTTTGTTTGTCGCGGTCACCGCGTTGCTCCCGGATCCGTTCCGCGCTGGCTGCGATCAAAGGTCACGATGTCGATGCGCTGGAAGGCGGACGTCGCAATCTCCAGCCGCCAGTGGACGGACGCCATATTGCCGCAATCGGAACAGGCATACGCAGCCGAGACACGGTCCTGGGCGATCGACGGCACCGGCTTGCCGCCCGCGAACGCGAGCACGGTCGGATCGAGGTTGAACGCAAAATAGGCATTGGTCACGAGAACCGCCTCGTCGGCGCCGGCATCGAACTCGATCGCGATTGCGTAAGGGGCACCGAAGGTCCCTGGAACCGGAGGATAACGGGTCGGATCGGGAACCGGCTCGCCGCTTGCGGGATGAATCACCTGAACGACCTTGACCAGGTCGACGGGCCCGAAGCTCGTCGTGGCCTCGAAGGGCAAGCGCTCCCGGACGAGTTGCGAGATTCCCGCCCATTGCGTCGCCGGTTCGCCCTCTCCGCCCAGCGTGAGGCCGACCCTTCGACGACAGCGCAGTATCGCCTCGACGGCATAGTCGTGGAGGAGGTGAACCTCGTAGCTGCCATGCACGTGCGCCGGCGTGTTCGCACAGAGCCAGCGCCCGCTCTTCGGCACCGCGTACGCCGGGACGAACGGCATCGGCCCGGCCGGCGATGCTGCGCGCTTGACATCGAACAGCGGAAAGAACGCGAATCGGTACCCGCCGCCGGCAAGTGTGTGTGCGATCACGACCTGCGTCACCGCGACCCATGACACCACGATCGCGACGAGAACTTTCGTCGCGACGCGGAGCCAGCGCGTGGTGTCGACCGTCCGGAGGCCAAGCGCCAGCACGATCGCGGCAAACATCCAGATCACGAAGACCATGTAGTACGGTGTCCACGAGCGGACGAGGACGACGGTGAGGGCCGTGACGATCGTCATGGCGGCGGCGACCATGATTCGAGCGCGCCGGCCTTCACGCGCGATCGCGAGCGCGGCGCCGGCGAGACCCGCGATCCAGACGACGAATGCAATGCCAACGGCGATCGATGTCGCGGCGGGCACGTCCGCCATCAACCCACGTGCGAGCGCTGCTGGTCCGGTAACGACGATGCCGACAATGAGCTCGGGTAGCGCGGCGAAGCTGCCGAGCTGCCGATCGTCACTTAGATATTGCGTCGCCTGCCGCCAGTCGGGAAAGTCGGTGCGTACCTGCTCGACCACGTAGGGCAGGAAAGGGAGAAGCGCCCCAGCGACGAGATGCGCGAGTGCCGCCGCGGTCAATCTTCGGCGTCGAAGCTCGCGCACGAGCACGGCGACGAGGAGCACCGCCAGCCCGAAGGTCGACGGATGCGCATGCAACGCGAGCGCGAACGCGAGACCGGCCAGACCGAGATCGATCGGACGCGCGCCGGCCTCGTAGCGAAGGAGCGCGAGAACGAAAAGGAGCGTGCAGGTCGCCACGAGCGACGTGTGGAGCGGAAGCAGAGTTTCGAACGTCCACCAACCCGGCAGCAGCAGTAACAACGCCAGCAGCAGCCCGGTTCGCCGGTCGTCCAGGCGGACACCGACCGCGTAGGCGAGCGGAATCTTGAGGGCGCCGATCAATCCGATCCACGCCACGGTGACCGTCCACGAAGACGTCAGCGCAAGCGGCAACGCGAGCAGGTAGTACCAGACCGGTCCAAGGTGAATGCGGCCGGCGAAGATCGGTCCCTGCAGCGGGAATTCCTCGCCGCGTGCGATCGCGAGCGCGGATGCGACGTCGCGCGCGAGGTCGAGATGCGTGATCGCAAATGGGATCGTCGCGAGATAAAGCACGGTCAGGCCCGCGAGTACCGCCAGGTCGAGACGTCCCCAGGCTTGCGCACGGTCGATGCCCGAAGATGCGCGGGCGATCGCCTGTCGTGCCCGCACCCGCCATGGATCTCGTCTCATCGCGAGACGCACGTGGGCAACGGTGATGGGCAGAACCGACTTCGCTTCACGACCGCGTGTCAACGTCTCGTGACAACATCTTTGACGGCATGACCTTCGACTTCGGCGCGCGATTAGAGTCGCGGCGTCGCAAGCTTCGTGCGGCGCCCCCGGGAAGCGTGGCCCGCTCGCCCGACCGCCGACCGTGAGCCGTGCAAAGCCGCCCGGAAAGTATCACATTCGCCCCGCGCGCCCCACCCGGGGTGCCGCACCGCGGCCACATTCGTTGAAAAGTGCAACCGACGAATCGCGTTGATGGGCCACGACGCCGCGCGCACAATGAGGTATCCGGACGCGTTTGTCGACGCGGCAACCTTCTTTCTCGCGGAGGTCGTGAACCATGTTCTGCGCGCAATGCGGGCAGCCGCTCGCCGATACAGCGAAGTTCTGCGGCAATTGCGGAGCGGTCGTCGCTGCGCCGCCGCGGCCGGCCGCGCCACCGTCGCCGCCGCCAACGCCACCGTCGGGTTCACCACCATCGGGATCCACGCCTTCGGGCTCGACGTCATCCGGTTCGTCGGGGGCGAGCTCGCCATTCACGATCCCACCGCTTGCGGGGGCTCTTCCGCCCGCCGACAAGGTGATGGCCAACATCATCACGCGCGTCAAGAACATCCTCTTGACGCCAAAGACCGAGTGGCCGGTCATCGCCAACGAGGCGTCGACCGTGAAGGACGTCTACCTCTTCTACGTAGCGCCGCTGCTGCTGCTCGGTGTCGTCGCAGGGTTCATCGGCTCCGCCATCGTAGGGACGAATCTCGGGTCCTTCGGCACGGTCCGCGTTGGTGTCGTAAGCGGCATCGTCGGTGCGCTCCTGCGCTTCGTGCTCGGGCTGACGAACGTCTTCATCGTCGCGTGGATCGTGAACGTGCTCGCGCCAACGTTCGGAGGTCAGTCGGACTCTTTGCGCTCGCTCAAGGTGACCGCGTACGCGTTCACCCCGGCGCTGGTTGCCGCGGTCCTGAACGTCTTTCCGATGCTCGGAATCGTCGCGTTGCTAGTGGGCTTGTACGGCCTGTATCTGCTGTATCTCGGGCTGCCGGTCCTGATGCGCTGCCCGCAGGAGAAAGCGATCGGCTATACGATCGTCACGGTGCTCGCCGCGATCGTGCTCGGCGCCATCATTGCTTTTCTCACGAGCTGCATTGCGGGTCTTGGCATGCTCGGCTCCGGCGCGCTCTCGTCGATGTCGACGTCACCGTCACGCAGCAGCTCCGACCAGGGCGCCGATGCGGCAGCCGCGATGCTGTCGAAGATGATGGGCGGCAAGTCCGACGCGGACCGCGAGCGCATGAAGGACGCGCTCAGCACGCTGCAGAAAATGGGCGAGCAATCGGAGAAGGCGGAGAAAGCCGCGCGCGCCGCGGGGCAGGATCCTTCAGCCGCGAGCGCCAACGCGGTCGACATGGCGAAGGCAATGGGCGCGGTCGGCACGATGATGGCCGGCGGCAAGAACGTGACGCCGGTCGATTACCACGCGCTCAAGGAGCTTCTTCCCGAGTCGCTTTCCGGCATGCAACGCAAGGAAGCGACCGGGCAGAGCGGCGAGGCGATGGGCATGCGGGGCTCGTCCGCGAACGCGCGCTACAGCGACGGCGCGAACGCCTCGATCGACATCGAGATCGCCGATTTGGGTTCGCTCTCCGGATTGGCGGGACTTGCTGCGGGCTTCGACCCGAACATGGAGAAGGAAACCGATACGGGGTACGAGCGCACGCGCAAGGTCGACGGCGGGTTGGTCCACCAGAAATATGACCGCCGTGACAAGAGCGGTGATTTCGGCATGCTGGTCGGCAATCGCTTCACCGTCACAGCACACGGCTACGGCGTCACCGAAGACCAGCTCCTCGCCGCGTTGAAAGCCATCGACTTGATGAAGCTCGACCAGCTCGCGGTCGCGGCTTCGAAATAGCTCGAAGGATTTCGCCTCGACGTTTAACCGTCTTGCCCGGGTTTCTCTTGCACGTTGTGAGTCGTCGGCTTTGTCGTCTGCGGACGTCGTGAACGAGCGCGTTTGAGCTTACGCCCGCGCGTCGATAAGCGCCTGCGCCACTTCGGCGAATCCGGCACCGGCTTCCGCAGTCGTCACGTAGGCCGGCGGTGTTGCGATGCGATCGAGGAAGCGCGCAATGTTCGCCACCCCGACCGCAAGTGGAAAGTAATCGAACATCGTCGCATCGTTCGGCGAATCGCCGACGAACACAAAGCGCTCGCGCTCGAGCTCCAGGTTGATGGAGAACGCCTCGTCGAGAACCGTTCGCACCATCGACAGCTTGTCGTAGCGCCCGAACCAGCCGTTCACATGGATCGATGAGACCCTCGCGGTCATGCCCCGCTCGCGCATGAGCGACACGATGCGCTCGACATCGGCGCGCGGAAGCGCGGGCACGTCTTCGCAGAAATCGATCGCGAGGTCCGTTTCGCGATAACCCTGGTCCGACGCGATCGCGCAGCCCGGGACTCCCGCAACGATCTCGCTCGCGATCGCCGCGATGCGCCCACGATGGCTCGCCCGAGTCGCCTCGTCGTCGACGAACCGCTTGAGGAGCTTGTGGCACGCCCGGTCGTAGCGCATCCAGAACGCGCCGTTCTCGCCGACGACCGCCGCGACGGGCCACATGCGCGCAATGTGATCACACCATCCGGCTGGACGGCCGGTGACCGGGATCACGAGGAAGCCGGCATCGGCGAGCCGCGCCATCGCGGCGTACGCCTCCGGGGTGAGCTGGCCGCGCGTCGTCAGCGTGTCGTCGATGTCGGTCAACACTGCACGCACGTTCTGCCGCGCGGCAAGCGGCATCGACGCGAGCGGCGCAGGCCCTATCGTCATGGTCGCGCGCGTGCAAGCCAGGCTGCGACACGTTCGCGCCGCGGAGCGTCCATCATGAGGCCGCATTTCGTTCGTCGCCAGAGGATGTCCTCCGCGCTGCGGGCCCATTCGTGATCCACCAGGTACTGAAGCTCGCGCTCGGTGAGCCCCGCGCCGAAGTCTTCACCGAGATCAGCTGCGGCAGCCGCGTTGCCGAGGATCTGCGTTGCGAGCGAACCGTGGCGCCCAGCGATTGCCCGCATGGTCTCGACGGAAAGCTCTGGATACCTTCGCTGCAGCTCGGCAATCCAGGCACCGCGATTCCCGCGCGGGATATCGCCGCCAGGCAACGTCGCACGCTCGGTCCACGGGGCTTTGAGCCCCGGGAAGTACGGCGCGAGATGCGTGAGCGCGTGTTCCGCAAGCTTGCGAAACGTCGTGATCTTGCCGCCGAAGATCGACAGTAGCGGCGCGCTCTGCGGACCGGGCGGGCCGGGCAGTGCATCGACCTTCAGCACGTAGTCGCGCGTGATCGCAGACGGATCGGCGGTCCCGTCGTCGTACAGCGGCCGCACGCCGCTGTAAGTCCACACGATGTCTTCGCGGTGAAGGGGACGCTGCAAATAGGCGTTCGCGAGCGCGAGCAAGTAGACCACCTCGTCCTCCGAGATCGACGGATGGCCGTAGGTCTCGACGGGAACATCGGTCGTGCCGATCAACGAGAACCGGTCGAGATACGGAATGATGAATACGATGCGCTGGTCGGCGTTCTGCAGAATATAGGCGTGTGGCTCGGCATGCACACGTGGCACCACGATGTGGCTGCCCTTGACGTGCCGCACGCTCGCCGGGCCCGGGTCCTCGACCGCCGTATCGAGCACGTCCTTCACCCACGGCCCGGCGGCATTCACGAGTGCCCGCGCGCGGATCTCGCGCCGTACTCCGTTCTCGTCGATGTCGGCACGCCACGATCCGCCCTCGCGCCGCGCGCCCACGAATCGCGTGCGAACGCAAACTTCCGCGCCGCGTGCGCGCGCATCCATCGCGTTGATCACGACCAGGCGCGCGTCGTCCACGCGTGCGTCCGAATACACGAAGCCGCGCTTGAACCGCGGCTTCAATCCCGCGCCATAAGGGCTCCCGGTCAAACGGACGCCGAACGATTTTGGCAGCGACATGCGCCCGCCGAGGTGATCGTAAAAGAATAATCCCGCACGAATCATCCAGGCCGGCCGTAGATGCGGCTCGTGCGGAAGCACGAAAGCGAGCGGCTCGATGATGTGCGGGGCGGCATGCAGCAACACCTCGCGCTCCCGCAGCGACTCCGCAACCAGGCGGAATTCGTAGTGCTCGAGGTAGCGAAGTCCGCCGTGGATCAACTTGGTGCTCCACGACGACGTGTAGGCGGCGAGGTCGTCCTTCTCGACGAGCAGCACCTTGAGGCCGCGTCCGGCGGCGTCGCGCGCGATGCCGGCGCCGTTGATCCCGCCGCCGACGATCAGGAGGTCGTAGGGAAGGTCGTTCATCTTGAACGCGCCGGATTCTACCGGATGCTACGATCGCGCCTTGGGGCCATGCCGGAGCCCATTATGAACATCATTCCCGAAGTTGCCGCGCTCGATCGCGACATGCGCGACTGGCGCCATCACCTGCACGCGCATCCCGAGACCGCCTTCGAGGAGACGGCGACCGCGGCCTACGTTGCTGACAAGCTCAAGAGCCTTGGCCTCGAAGTTCACACGGGGCTCGCGCGAACCGGGGTCGTCGGCGTGCTCCGTAACGGCCAATCGCAGAACGCGATCGGGCTGCGCGCCGATTTGGACGCGTTGCATGTCCACGAGCGAACCAACGCGAGCTACACGTCGCGCAACGAAGGCAAGATGCACGCGTGCGGTCACGACGGTCACACGACGATGCTGCTCGGCGCCGCGGCCGCGCTCAAAGCGCGCAAGGCCTTCAACGGGATCGCTTATTTCATCTTTCAACCCGCGGAAGAAAACGAGGCCGGGGGTCGGGTGATGGTCGAGGAGGGCTTGTTCGACCGGTTTCCGATGCGCGCGGTCTATGGCATGCACAATTGGCCGACGATTCGCGAGGGAAGGATGGCGATGCGCGCCGGCCCGCAGATGGGCGCAGCCGACCGCTTCGAGATCGTGGCGACCGGCAGGGGCGCCCACGCCGCGATGCCACATCGCGGCCGGGATCCCATGCTGTTCGCGGCGCACATGATCCATGCGCTGCAGTCGATCGTCTCGCGCAACCTGCGCCCGCTCGACGCCGGCGTGGTCAGCATTACTCAAGTGCACGCGGGCGATGCATGGAACGTGATTCCCGAAGAGCTCGTCATTCGCGGCAGCGTCCGGAGCTTCAAGCTCGAAGTGCAGCAAACGATCGAGCGGCGCATGCGCACGCTCGTCGACGGTGCAGCGGCGATGTTCGAGATGGAGGCGAGCTTGCGCTACGAGCGCTGCTACCCGGCGACTGTCAATCATGCCACTGAGACTCAGCACGCCGCGAACGCGGCGCGTGCGGTCGTAGGCGAGTCGAATGTCGACACCGATCCCGCACCGGAGATGACGAGCGAGGACTTCTCGTTCATGTTGCAGTCGAAGCCCGGGTGCTACGTATGGCTGGGCTCGGGTCGCGACGACTCGACGCCGGGCTTGCACAGCCCGCATTTCGATTTCAACGACGACGTGCTGGCAATCGGGGCGAGCTACTGGGTGACCCTGGCGGAGCAGCAGCTCCCAGTGACGCGGTAGGGAGAGCCGGGTCTGACCCTAGTACCCCGGGCGCGTCATCGCCTCCGGCCGCACCCAGCGATCGAAATCCTCGGCGGAGACGAGCCCGAGCGCGAGCGCCGCCTCGCGCAGGTTGAGCTTGTTGCGATGCGCGTGCAGCGCGATCTTCGCAGCGTTCTCGTAGCCGATGTGCGGGTTGAGCGCGGTAACGAGCATCAGCGACCGCTCGACATTGGCGCGAATGTTCTCGCGAATCGGCTCGATGCCGCGCGCACAGCGCTCGTCGAACGATCGAATCGCGTCCGCAAGCAGCTCGATCGACTCGAGGACGCCGTGGAGCATGACCGGCTTGTAGACGTTGAGCTGGAAGTTGCCCTGCGAGCCGGCGAACGCGACGGCGGCATCGTTGCCGAAGACCCGTGTCGATACCATCGTCAGCGCTTCAACCTGCGTCGGGTTGACCTTGCCCGGCATGATCGACGAGCCGGGCTCGTTGTCGGGAATCGAGATCTCCGCCAGTCCCGCACGCGGCCCGCTCGCGTACCAGCGCACGTCGTTTGCGATCTTCATGCACGCGATCGCCAGTGTACGCAGCGCCGCGCTCAGGTTCACGATCGCATCGTGCGCGGAGAGCGCCGCGAACTTGTTCGGCGCAGACACGAACGCGACGCCCGTCTCGTGGGCAATGCAGGAGGCGACGCGATCTCCGAATTGCGGATGCGCGTTGAGCCCGGTCCCGACCGCGGTGCCGCCGAGCGCGAGCGGCAGGAGCCCATCGCGCGCATGGAGAATCGCGGCAAGGGCGTCGTCGAGCTGCGCGACCCAGCCGGAGATCACCTGGCCGAGCGTGATCGGCGTCGCATCCATCAGGTGCGTCCGGCCGATCATCACGATGTCGGCGAACGCGCGCGACTTGGTGTCGAGCGTGGCGCGGAGGGCACGCACCGCGGGCTCGAGCGTCTCGTCGATCTCGAGCACCGACGCGATATGCATCACCGCCGGAAACGTGTCGTTCGACGACTGGCCGCGATTGACGTCGTCGTTCGGATTGATCGGCTTCTTCGACCCGACGACCCCGCCGGCGAGCTGAATCGCGCGGTTCGCGATCACTTCGTTCGCATTCATATTGGATTGCGTGCCGGAGCCGGTCTGGAACACGACCAGCGGAAACTCGGCATCGAGCGTGCCGTCGATGACTTCCTGCGCCGCCCGCACGATGAGATCCGTTTTGTCCGCAGGCAGCTCGCCGAGATCGCGATTCACGATCGCGGCGCATTTCTTGAGAATGCCGAACGCGCGGATTACCGGCCGTCCCCAGCGGAAGCGATCGACGCCGATCGGAAAATTGACGATCGAGCGCTGCGTTTGCGCGCCCCAGAGATGATTGGCCGGAACCTGGACTTCGCCGAGCGCGTCCTTTTCGATGCGGATGCGGGAGTCCGTCATCCGGTCATGTTACGCCAGTCGCCGCGTCCGAGTTGCAGCGCCGGCTTGGGTGCCCCGTGCTCGATCAGGCGGAGGCTGAAGCTTCGACGACGGCGCCGCGCTTGCGCTTCACCGCCGCGCGATTCGACAACGCATGTCGCACCGCCGCGCCGGCGCCGAGAGGCAAAAGCTTCCGAAGCTCGGCGATCAGGTCGCGCTGCCGCTCGTCGAGATGCGGATCGGCCTCGAGCGCATCGAAGAGCGCATGCATCTTCACTCGTTCGGACGTGGACCGCGCGAGCTTGGGCAGCGAGCGCTTGGCCTGGACCGGCTCGAATTCGACGACCATCGTCTCCTCGTGCAGCAGGCGGCGCAGCTCGTCTTCGCTCATTTCGCGCAGGATCGTCGATGGCGCAAGCAGCTCGCGCGTGCGCTCCATCTGCGCGAGCTTGCGCTTGCCGCCGCCCGCCTTGATGATCAGCATGCCGGCGCGAACGACCGCTTCGGGCAATCCACCCTGGTCGATCTCGTCGAGGACTTGCCGTACCGCCGGCACCGCGCGCGGATCGAAGCGAGCGCCGCGGCGCATGGCCGCACGCTGATCGGCCATCTGCAGCGAGAGCATGTTGCCGTAGATCTGATAGAACGCGGCTTCGTAATACGCGTCGCGAAGATCACGATAGAGATCGAGCCGCGCGCTCACAATCTCCGAACCGACCTTCTCGGCACGCCTCCAAGCGTTGTCCGGCGAGCGCGGACGCCGCCAGACGCGCGCCGCATCCGCAAAATAGGGCAGCGCGGCGAGCCATGGATTGCGATCGGAGAACATCCAGCGCTGCGCGCGCAGCGGATGCCACTCGCGCATCACTTTCGCGAGCCATTCCGGCGTCGCCTCCCGGACCGCGGGGCGCACGAGCAGCTCGTAGACACGCTCCGTCAATTCGGACAGCGCGGCGACGGCCTCGAACGGCTCTTCATCGACGCGATCGTGCTTTTGCATCTTCTTCAAGTCTTCGAGCTGGCGCTCGTGGAGCGTCACGTCGTATTCCGGTTCGCCGTTCGCGTCGAGCGTCTCGTGGATCTGCATCCCGTAGAGGCCGGGGGGCAGGTCCTGGATGTACTTCAGCACCTCGACGATCTGCGTGTGCTCCTTCTTCGCCACCTTGCCGGAGACGAAGATCCCGAGGTGGCCGATATCTTCGTGGATCAGCCCCACGATCGTCTGGCCGTTCGCCTTGATCTCCTCGGTGCTCGAGTAGAGATCCGAGATCCAGTTGAAGGCCTGCTGCGGCGGCGTGATGTTGTCGCCCATCGACGCGAAGACGATGATCGGCTGCTTGATCGACTTCAAATCGAAATAGCGTCCCGGACCGAGCCGTGCTTCGCCCTGGGCGAGCTTGTTGCCGACGAAGAGGTTGTTGACGATCCACCGGATCTCCTCCTCGTTCATCAGGTAGAACCCGCCCCACCAGCGCTCGAATTCGAGGAAGCGCGGCGCCTCGTCATCGATATCGTCGAACAGGTGGTAGTACTTGTCCCAGAGCGTGTTCGCCGGATTCAGGTTCTCGAAGTTCTGCACGAGATGCGCGCCGTCGAATTTCCCGCCGCCCAAGTCCGCGGCGAGCAGCGAAACCCAAGCGCCGCCCGCGAGTCCCCCCGCATAGCGCATCGGATTGTCGCCGTCGTTGCCGGCCCAGTACGACATGGGCGCACCGTTGATGACGAGCGGCCCGGTCATGTGCGGTCGAGCTGCGGCAAGCATCATCACGGCCCATCCGCCCTGGCAGTTTCCGATCAGCACCGGCTTCGCGCTTGCCGGATGACGCTCGGCGACGATGCGTACGAACTCCGCTTCGGCATCCGTCACATCGGCGAGCGTCTGCCCGGGCTGCGGATCCGGATAGAAGATGACGAAGTAGACCGCATGGCCCGCGTTCAAGGCGACGCCGACCTCCGAATCCTCCTTGAATCCTCCGATGCCCGGGCCGTGCCCGGCGCGAGGATCGATGATGATGAACGGCCGCAGCGTGTCGTCGATGCGCACATCCTTGGGCGGGACGATGCGTACGAGCGCGTGGTTCACCGGCCGCTCGAACGCGCGGCCGTCGGCGAGGATTTCGTATTGATACGCGAAGAGCGGCGGCTTGCCCGCTTGTTCGTGCGCGATCCAGTTGTTCCCGCGCTCGCGCATCGCGTCCCAGAACAGGATCGAGCGCTGCACGAAGTCGATGGCATACTCGTTCGCGTCCCGCCAGAAGTCCTGCGGTTTAAGCGCGCTCGGATCGGGCGAGACGAAGGTCGCCTGCGCCGAGTGCACCCGCTTCGTGAACGCCTGCACCGCGTCGTGCACGCGGCTTTCAAAGGTGGAAGCCACGCCGCGCGATATCTGCATCGAGCGGTCGATCGTCTTGTTGAGATCCGTCATGGCGGCCTCTTCAGTTCACGATTGGTGCAACGCACCATCGTACCATTTTCGCCGCTATGAAGTTCGTCGTGCTGCAGTGCGGAGTAAGTGCCTGAATTGCTTGGCAAGATCCTGAGGCCCGCGCGCGTTCATCGGAGCCGCGTACCAACAAAAAGGCGGCCATCGAGCCGCCTTTGTTTTGCGAATGCCGGGAAACGCTAAGCTCGATGCTTGTACTTGCGAATGGCTTCGATTTGCGCCATCGCGGCTGCGAGCTCGGCTTGCGCCGTCGCGATCTCCTCCTTCGAAGTCTTGTTACGCAGCGCTTCCTCGGCGGCGCGCTTCGCTTCAATCGCCTTTGCCTCATCGAGGTCCTTGGCGCGAATCGCGGTATCCGCCAGCACCGTCACCAGATGCGGTTGTACTTCCAGAAATCCGCCTTGCACGAAGACGAATTCCTCCTGCGCCTGATCGGGCCGTTTGATGCGCACCGCGCCGGGCTTGATCTGCGTGAGGAGCGGCGTGTGCCGCGGGTAAATGCCGAGCTCGCCCTCGACGCCGGGCAGCACGACGAACTCCGCTTCGCCGGAGAAGATCTGCTCTTCGGCGCTGACGACGTCGACGTGGATGGTGTTGGGCATAGATGTGATAGAGGCGCTAGGTCCGGTAGTGCAATCTAATCAAATGTTCGCAACGATGTGTGGTCGAGTTTAGCGTCGGCGGGCGGTCATCTGCACGATCATCAATCTACGACCAACGACGCACTAAATCAGACCGCATATCGGACCTCCGGCACACGCAGATTCCGGGCTAGACATACAAGTCTCAAGTTACGCCTATTGCAAAGTCTTGGCTTTCTCGAAGGCTTCTTCGATCGGCCCGACCATGTAAAACGCCTGTTCGGGCAGCGCATCGCACTCGCCGTTGACAATCATCTTGAAGCCCTTGATCGTGTCCTTGAGCGACACGTACTTCCCCGGCGATCCCGTGAACACTTCCGCCACCGAGAACGGCTGTGACAGGAAGCGCTGAATCTTCCGCGCCCGCGCCACGGCAAGCTTGTCCTCGGGCGAGAGCTCGTCCATGCCGAGAATCGCGATGATGTCCCGGAGTTCCTTGTAGCGCTGCAGCACCGACTGCACACTGCGGGTCGTCGTGTAGTGCTCCTCGCCGATCACGTTGGGATCGATCTGGCGCGACGTCGAATCGAGCGGGTCGACCGCCGGATAAATTCCAAGAGAAGCGATGTCACGCGACAGCACGACCGTCGCATCGAGGTGGCCGAACGTCGTCGCCGGTGAGGGATCGGTCAAGTCGTCGGCGGGTACGTACACCGCCTGGATCGACGTGATCGAGCCGGTCTTCGTCGAAGTGATCCGCTCCTGCAGCTTGCCCATCTCCTCGGCAAGCGTCGGCTGGTAGCCCACGGCGGACGGCATCCGGCCCAAGAGCGCGGACACTTCCGTGCCGGCGAGCGTGAACCGGTAGATGTTGTCGATGAACAGCAGCACGTCGCGTCCCTCGTCGCGGAACGCCTCTGCGATGGTAAGTCCGGTGAGCGCGACACGCAGGCGGTTCCCGGGCGGCTCGTTCATCTGACCGTAGACCATCGACACCTTGGACTTCGACAGATCGTCCGCGACTACCACTTTGGCTTCCAGCATTTCGTGGTAGAAGTCGTTCCCCTCGCGCGTGCGCTCGCCGACGCCCGCGAACACGGAGAGGCCCGAGTGCGCCGTCGCAATGTTGTTGATCAGCTCCATCATGGTGACGGTCTTGCCCACACCCGCGCCGCCGAAGAGGCCGATCTTGCCGCCCTTCGCGAACGGACAGACGAGATCGATGACCTTGATGCCGGTTTCCAGCAGCTCGGTCGACGGCGACAGCTCCTCGAACGTCGGTGCCCCGCGATGGATCGACATCATCTTGTCGGTTTTGACTGGACCACGCTCGTCGATCGGACGCCCGAGTACGTCCATGATGCGGCCGAGCGTCTGCGGACCCACCGGCACCGAGATCGGCGCACCGGTGTTGACGACCTTCATGCCACGCCGCAGTCCATCGGAGCTGCCGAGCGCGATCGTCCGCACGACGCCGTCGCCCAGTTGCTGCTCGACCTCGAGCGTCAGCCCGATGTCGTCCATCTTGAGCGCGTCGTAGATCTTTGGCAGCTGGTCACGCGCAAATTCGACGTCGACTACGGCGCCGATGCATTGAACAATCGTACCTTCGTTCATCGCGGTTCCTGGTTCAGGTTTCGATAACTGGAGTTATTTGAAGTTGGCCCGCCGACAATCAGCGAATCGTCTGCGGTGTCATACGGGTGCCGCGTCCCCAACGATCGGCGATCGCATAACCTGAAGGTTAGCGATCGCAGAATTGTCGGAGGGCGGAAGTCGGTGGCTCATACCGCGGCGGCGCCTCCGACAATTTCACTCAACTCCTTCGTGATCGCGGCCTGGCGGGTCTTGTTGTAGATCAACTGCAACTCGTTGATGATCTTTCCCGCGTTATCGGACGCAGCTTTCATCGCGACCATGCGCGCCGACTGTTCGGACGCCATGTTCTCGTTCACCATCTGAAACACGATGGCCTCGAGGTACCGGCGCATGATGCCGTCGAGCAAGTCGTGCGCGTCCGGCTCGTAGATGTAATCCCAGGCGCCGCTCTCGACGTCGGACGTGCGGATTTCGCCGGTCGACGTGAGCCATTCTTCGGGAATCGGCACGATCCGGCCGCTCCGCGGCACCTGCTTCATCGTGTTGATGAAGGTCGTGTAGAACACGTGGATCTCGTCCAGCTCGCCGGCGAACTGCCTGTCGATCAGCGTCTTCACCGGGCCGACGAGCCGGTCGAGGCGCGGTCGATCGCCGAGTTGCACGGCGCTCGCCACGACGTTGGCGCCCAGCCGCTGCAGGAAGCCCAGCCCCTTGCTGCCGAGCGCGACGTATTCGACTTCGATTCCCTTCGCGCGCCATTCCTTGTGCTGGTTCAGCAGCACCCGGAGGATGTTCGTATTGAGACCCCCGCAGAGTCCCTTGTCGGTCGTGACGAGAATCGCGCCTACGCGCTTCACGCTTTCGTGTTTGACCAGGAACGGATGCTTGTACTCGGTGTTCGCCTTCGCGATGTGCATCGCGATGGCAAACGCGCGCTGAACGTACGGCCGCGTCGCCCGCATACGGTCCTGCGCCTTCTTCATCTTTGACGCGGCGACCATTTCCATGGCCTTGGTGATCTTGCGCGTGGACTGCACGCTCTTGATCTTGGTCCGGATTTCCTTCGAGCCTGCCATCGCCTCTTCCTGCCTTTGCGCCGAAAATCGACCGGCTTTGCCCGTGCTCTTCGGGTGACTAGTCTGGTGAATGTAGGGTATTGCCTTCGGCCGACGCTCAATACGTTCCGGTCTTCTTGAAATCCTCGATCGCCGCGGCGAGCGCTTTCTCGTCGTCGGCGGTCATGTCCTTGTTCGTCTCGATCTTCTCGAAGAGAGCGCTGTACTTCGTCTTGACGAACTGCCGCACCGCCGACTCGAACGCGAGTGCCTTTTCGACCGGCACGTCGTCCAGATAACCGCGGTTCACGGCGAACAGCGTCAGCGCCTGCTCGGCCACGGAGAGCGGCGAGTATTGTGGCTGCTTCATGAGCTCCGTCACGAGGCGGCCGCGGTCGAGTTGCTTGCGGGTGGCTTCATCGAGATCGGAAGCGAACTGCGCGAACGCCGCGAGCTCGCGGTATTGCGCAAGGGACAGTCGCACGCCGCCGCCCAGCTTCTTGATCACCTTGGTCTGTGCCGCGCCGCCCACCCGCGATACCGAGATGCCGGCATTGATCGCTGGACGCACGCCCGCGTTGAAGAGATCGGTTTCGAGAAAGATCTGCCCGTCGGTGATGGAGATCACGTTCGTCGGCACGAACGCGGTCACGTCGCCCGCCTGCGTCTCGATGATCGGCAGCGCAGTGAGTGATCCGGTCTTGCCCTTGACGGCGCCCTTGGTGAACTTCTCGACGTACTCCGGGTTCACGCGGGCCGCCCGCTCGAGGAGCCGCGAGTGCAGGTAGAACACGTCGCCCGGATACGCTTCGCGTCCCGGCGGCCGCCGCAAGAGCAGCGAGACCTGGCGATACGCCCATGCCTGTTTGGTCAAATCGTCGTAGATGATGAGCGCGTCCTGACCGCGGTCGCGGAAGTATTCGCCCATCGTGCAGCCCGAGTACGGCGCGATGTACTGCATCGCGGCCGATTCGGAGGCGGAAGCGACGACGACGATCGTGTACCCCATCGCGCCGAACTCCTCGAGCTTGCGGATCACGTTCTTGGTCGACGACGCCTTCTGCCCGATCGCGACGTACACGCAGATCAGATCCTTGCCCTTCTGGTTGATGATCGTGTCGATCGCGACCGCCGTCTTGCCGGTCTGGCGGTCCCCGATGATCAACTCCCGCTGCCCGCGTCCGATCGGCACCATCGCGTCGATCGACTTCAATCCCGTCTGCACCGGCTGCGATACCGATTGGCGTGCGATCACGCCCGGCGCGACCTTCTCGATGACGTCGGTCATCTTGGCGTTGATCGGCCCCTTGCCGTCGATCGGCTGACCCAGCGAATTCACGACGCGGCCGATCAGTTCCGGGCCCACCGGTACTTCGAGGATGCGGCCGGTGCACTTGACGGTGTCGCCCTCGGCGATGCCCTCGTATTCACCCAGGATCACCGCGCCCACCGAATCGCGCTCGAGGTTGAGCGCGAGTCCGAATGTGTTGCCGGGGAATTCGAGCATCTCGCCCTGCATCGCGTCCGAGAGTCCGTGGACGCGGCAGATGCCGTCGGTGACCGAGACCACGGTGCCCTGCGTCCGGACATGCGCGCCGGTATCGAGGTTCTGGATCTTGGCCTTGATCAGTTCGCTGATTTCGGAAGGGTTCAACTGCATGATGTCCTCACGTCGTTCCGGCGAGCGTTCCCGCCCGCCCCACATTCATCCAGCATCAGGCGCGAAGGTCCTGGGCCATCTGCGCCAGCTTGCCTTGCACCGAGCCGTCGATCACGGCGTCGCCCACGGTGATGCGCGCGCCGCCGAGAAGCTGCGGATTCAAGGTGACCGTCGCCTCGATCTTCTTGCCGAAGCGTTTGGCAAGCGCTCCCGTGAGCGATGCGAACTGGTCGTCGGTCAGCGGCTCCGCGCTCTCGATTACCGCCTTGGCGACGCCCTCGGCCGCGTTCTTGCTTCGCTCGAAGAGATCACGGATCTGCGGCAGGAGCGAGATGCGCTCGGCCTCGATCAGGACGCGCATGAAGTTGCGCGCTTCGGCATTGAGGCGATCACCGCAAATTGACAGGAACAGCGATTCGCGCGCGGCCGCGTCGAGTTGCGGCGAGGAGAGAGCATCGGCCATCTTCGGATCCACGACGACGGCGGCCGCGAAGCGCAACATCTCCGACCACTGCGCAAGCGCGTTCTCGCCGCTCGCGATCTCGAAGGCGGCTTCGGCGTACGGACGCGCGATGGTGGTCAGCTCGGCCATGATCCCTGCGTCACAGCTGCCGCTCGATGTCGCGCAGCAGATCGGCGTGCGCCTTCGCGTCGACTTCGCGCTTCAGGATCTTCGAGGCGCCCGCGACGGCCAGGTCCGCGACCTGGTTGCGCAGCTGCTCCTTCGCGCGCGCGACTTCCTGTTCGATCTCGGCCTTTGCCGCCGCGATGATGCGCTCGCCCTCGGTCTTTGCCTCCGACTTGGCCGCTTCGATCGTTTCGAGCTTGAACTTCTCGCCGACCGCGACGATTTCCGCAGCCTTGCCCTTGGCTTCTGCGAGTATGTCGGCGACGCGTTTCTCGGCGTTAGCGAGGTTCTTGCGGCCCTCCTCGCCCGCCGCGAGGCCGTCGGCGATCTGTTTCTGCCGCGTTTCGACGGCACGCATCAGGTGCGGCCAGACGAACTTCGCGGTGAACCAGATGAACGCGAAGAACGCCAATGCCTGCATGATCAGCGTCAGATTGATGTTCATGATCGCCCTCGAGATGTTGCCCCGGACTTTCGCGTTCGCGCCTATTTGAACTGCGGCAGGATCAGCGGATTGCCGAACGCGAACAGCATCGCCAGGCCAACGCCGATGATGAATGACGCGTCGATCAGGCCGAGGAGCAGGAACACCTTCGCCTGCAGCTGCGGAATGAGCTCGGGCTGGCGCGCGGCACCTTCGAGGAAGCGCGAGCACATGATGCCGACACCCACACACGCGCCGAGCGCGCCCAGGCCGATGATGAGGCCGATGCCCACGCCGGTGTAGGCCTGAATCATCGCAATCAGTTGCAGCTTCGGATCCATTCGGTTTCCTTTCTTTGAAGCGGGTACGTTGTTTTGCCTGCCGTTGATGAGATCGACGCTAGTGTTGCTCGTGCGCCATCGCGATGTAGACGATGGTCAGCATCATGAAGATATACGCCTGCAGCACGACGATCAGGATATGGAAGATCGCCCAGCCCAGGTTCAGAAGGCCGCCGAAGACGACGCCGGCGACACCGGTCGCGGCGAAGAGACCGAGCAGCAGGAAGATGATTTCGCCGGCGTACATGTTCCCGTAGAGCCGCAGCGAGTGCGAAAGCGGCTTCGAGACGTATTCGACGGCGTTGAACAGCAGGTTGGCGGGCCACAGGAGCGGGTTCGAACCGAACGGCGAGCAGAAGAGCTCGTGGATCCAGCCGCCAAGCCCCTTGATCTTGATGCTGTAGAAGATCATCAGCCCGAAGACGGACAGCGCCAGCGCGAACGTCGTGTTGACGTCGGCGGTCGGCACGAAGCGATATTCCTCCATCCCGATTGCGCGCAGCCCGCCCGCCACCCAGTCGACCGGGAGGAAGTCCATCGCGTTCAAGAACAGCACCAGCACAAACGTCGTGAGCGCGAGGGGCGCGATGAACTTGCTGGGGCCGTTGTAGATGCCCTTCACCTGGTCCTGCACGAAATCGAACAGCAGCTCGACGAACGCCTGCCGCTTCGACGGTACGCCGGTGGTGGCCTTGCGCACGACGAGCCATAGAAAGCCGAACGTCAGGACGCCGATCACGACTGTAGTGACGATGGTGTCGACGTTGACGTTCCAGAACCCGGCGCCCTCACCCGGCTTCTGGAAGAACGTAAGGTGATGCTGGATGTACTCGGTGGGGGAATCGAAATGGACGGCCATGTCTTTCTTCGCTTCGTCGAATCAGTCGCGAACCAGCAGCGCAACGCGGAACAGCAGCACCGTGATGAGGAATGCGGCGAAGAAGGCCGGCAGCGTGACGCTCTTGTACGTCGTCAGCACCAGCCACAGCGCGCCGATGATCACCACCAGCTTGCTTGCCTCGGCGCGGAAGAGGGCGACGATCGTCGCGCCCGCGGTCGCCGGCTTCGACAGGCCGAGGACGAACGCATAGACGACGCACGCCGCCAGATTGACAACGCCGCCCAGGATCGCCGACAGCGCGCCGTTCGTCCCGGCGAGCGCGTACGACCCCGCGGCGATGAGCAACGTCGCAAGCGCCTGCCACTTGAGCACCGAGCGAAAGGGCCTGCTCGCAAGCGGCGGCACCACGTGATCCCTCCCAACGACCGCCTTCGCCCCGGCCGATAAAATGCCCGCGGACGGTGCGAAGCAAACCGTTAGATTTTAGCGTGTTTTCCGGCACTTCTGCAATGAAGTGTTGCAGCGCAATGGCGCTCGTGCGCCGACTGTCAAGGCGCGTCGCTGACCTTCGAGCTAAAGCGCTTTCCTCTAGCCGCCGGACAACGCGGCGACAATCATGACGTCGTGTCCGACGGGCACCGGCGCCAAGAGATCGCGCGCGAGCGTCGCGCCGACAAAGAGCTTGATGTGCGGCCGAACGCTGCCCTGCTCGTCGATCATGCGGAAGCGGATTCCGGGATAGCGCCGATCGAGCGCCGCGAGCACGCCGCCGATCGTGGGCGGCACCTCGGGCGCGAGCACCGGGACTGCGACATCTACTTCCGCCGCACTGGTGTACGAGCGGAGCGGAGACGGAACCCGTACGCGGACGACGGCGCCCGCTTCGTTGCTGGTGCGCGCCATGGTGAGCCTTTGCTTACGCCACCTCAATCGCCTGCACGTGCGGCAGGTGTCGCGCGAGGCACCGAAAGCTTCGCCCTTCGTCGCGGCTTCCCCAGATCTCTCCCGATGTCGTCCCGAAGTAGAGGCCCGCGGGTTCGCGCTGGTCGGACGTCATCGCTTGCCGCTTCACCGTCCACCATCCTTGCGACTTCGGCAGCCCCTGATCCTGCCGCTTCCACGTCTTGCCGCCGTCGCGCGTGCGATAGACCGCGGGCCGGCCCCCCGGCGACGTCCGCGGCCACACGCTCGAGCCATCCATCGGAAATACCCATGCGGTTTCGGGATCGCGTGGATGCATCACCATGGGAAAGCCGATCGCGCCGACATTCTTCGGCATGCCGGCGCCGATGTCCTGCCAGACGTCGCCCGGGCGATCGAGCCGATAGATTCCCGTGTGATTCTGCTGGTACAGCCGATCAGGCTCCCCTGACGCGAGACGCACGCAGTGGGGATCGTGCCCGAACAGCGGATCGGGGTCGGGAAGAAAGTCCGCCCTCACCCCGCGGTTGAGCGGCTTCCAGTCGGTGCCACCATCGACGGACTCGAACACGCCGCCGCTCGACATGCCGATGTACAGATGCTTCGGATCGCGCGGGTCGACGAGGATCGAATGCATCTTCGGGCCGTCGGGCGTTCCGTCCTGGTCGCCGCCGCACCACGCCTTGCGCTGCGGATGTGCGTTGAATCCGCTCACGCCTTCCCACGTCACGCCACCGTCATCCGAGCGAAAGAGCCCCTGCGGCGAGGTTCCGGCGTACCAGGTGTTCCGCTCGCTCGCGTGGCCGGGCGTGAGCCAGAACGTGTGGTCGACCACCCGCCCGCTCCCTTCGGCAAACGCCGGCGGTCGCGCGGCCTCTTTCCAGTTGCGCCCGCCATCGGTCGAACGGAAGACCGTCGGCCCGAGATGGCCTGTGCGCGCCGCGGTGAGGAGCGTCTTGCGGTCGCGCGGATCCAGAATGGCGTGATGCACGATGTGCCCGAGGAATTGGGGCCCGGCAAGCTTCCAGCTGTTGCGCGCCGGATCGCTCGTCAGGGTCCATAGCCCTTTCTTGGTTGCAATCCACAGCTGGACGCGCTTCGCGGCGGGCCGCACGGGACCACGTTGACGAGCCATGACGCCTCCGGGATTGAGCTGCGCGGCAGATCCTTAGCCGCGGCTGAAAACGAAAAGATGGAAAGCTACGCCGCCCGCAGAAACCGGGCAAGTCGAGGGGTTGAATTTGTCCTGCTGCGCTGCGATCCTCGACGGTTCCGGGCGGAACATCGCACTTTGTCTCAACGCCCCGGCCGCATGCAACGACGATCACGCCGCTTCACTTCCCAAGGAGACCGTAAATGACGATCAAGGTCGGCGACAAACTTCCCGCCGGGACGCTGCACGAATTTTTCGAAGTCGAGAAGGATGGCTGTGCGATCGGCCCGAATCCAGTCAAGATCGAAGACCTGACTCGGGGCAAGAAAGTCGTGTTGTTCGGCCTACCGGGCGCGTTCACGCCGACGTGCTCCGCGAAGCACGTGCCAAGCTATCTCGTGAACTACGACAAGCTCAAGGCGAAGGGCGTGGACACGATCGCCTGCATGTCGGTCAACGACGCGTTCGTGATGGGGGCGTGGGCGCGCGATCAGAAAACCGTGGAGAAGATCCGCATGCTGGGCGACGGCAGCGCTGATTACACGAAGGCGCTCGGGCTCGAGCTCGATCTCAACGCACGCGGGCTCGGGCTGCGTTGCCAGCGCTTTTCGATGCTCGTGGACAACGGGGTCGTAAAGACGTTGAACATCGAAGCGCCGGGAAAATACGAGGTCTCTGGCGCGGAGACGATGCTGCAGCAACTTGGCTAGCAGCCCGGGCTTACGGTGGCGCGTGCCTGCTCCGGATGGAAGCGTCATGCGAAAGCGCCCTCGCATGACGCTTAATCCGCCACCGCCACGCGTCACAAGCGTCCGCTGACTCCCACTGCCAGAACGAGCGGAGTCTGCCGCTCATCCGCCTGAATTGCCTATCCTCGTCGAACCGCATATATAGGCGCTGAACTTAAGTCCCGCCGCATCCCGCGGCGCGAAGGCGTCCATGTCCAGCACCTGGTTCATCGCCGAGGGTCAGCTCTACTTCGCCGACGCTCGAGGCACCCTGCACAACGTCGATTCGGCGTTCGTTCAGGATGCGATCAAGCGCTCCGAACGCAGCCAGCAGCTCAACAGCTGGAAGACGGCGGCAGTCGAGGACGATCGCGGTCGCATGGTCCCGCGCTCCGTACTGTGGGGCGCGAGCCGCTCGACTGGGGCGCTAACGCATCGCTTTCAGCACGTCGCCCGCGCTGACGACGACACGATCTACTACGTCATCACGATCGGCAACGCGACTGGCTTGTTTCGATACGAGTTGAAAGAGCAGCGCGAGGTTCGGCTGTTCCACGGCGCCGCCATGCGCTGTCTCGGGCTCACTTACGAACCCTCGGGGGAGAATCTCATCCTCGCCGCGGGGAACGCGGACGGCACCGCCAGCCTCGAGGTCGTGGATATCGATGGACGTCGTCGCGGTCCGATCACGGGCGGCGATTCAATCGACTCGGCCCCGAGCGCGTCGCAGCGCGAGCCGGGTGTCGTGCTCTTTCAGTCCTGCGGCGTCGCGCGCAATCCGCAAACAAGCCACGCGGCGGCGATCGGTCCGGCGACCATTCTGCGACTGGAGATCCGCTCGGCAAAACTCACGACCGTGCTCGAGCATCGCGATACGGATTTTCTCGCGCCGAAGGAAGATCGCGGCGGCAATCTGTGGTTCATTCGTCGTCCCTACGAGCGGACCGCGAGCGAGGTCGCGTTCTCCGCCGGCAAGAATGCCCTGCTGTTTCCGTGGCGACTGGCGAAGGGCATCTTCGGATTCCTCGACACCTTCTCGAAGATCCATGGCGGCGAGCCGCTGCAGCCCAGCGGCGGACCGCAGGCCCACAACATGCAACCCAATCTCGGGGCGCTGTGGCTTCACGGCCGCATGGTGTCGCTGCGCGAGGTTCGCTATGACAATGAACGCGGAGGCGGGCTCGTTCCCGCCTCCTGGGAGCTCGTGTGCCGCAATCGCCGCGGCGAAGAGTACGTCGCTGCGCGGCACGTCGTGAGCTTTGACGTCGCGCCGGACGACTCGGTCATCTACAGCAACGGCTTCGAGATCTTTCGTCTGCAGGAAGGCGACTGGATTTCCCTCGGGCGCAGCCATCTCGTCGAAGCGGTCTGCGCGAGCGTCCCGAATTAGGACAACATCGCGCTAGCCACCCCGAGCTTCACCTCAATTCGACTTCGCGCACTCCGGGTTCGTGCAACGGAACCCGCGCGGATCCGGAAGCGCATCCGCCTTCCGCACGAAAGCGCCGCACTGGACGCAGCGCACGAGCTTCTCTTGCGGCGTGCCCGTTGAGGAAGGAGCCTCTTCGGCGGCGCTTTCCGCACGTCCTGCGGTCGACGACCGGAACAGCCGCTTCACGATCAGAAAAGCGACGATCACGATGGCAATGAGCAGCAGGAGCCGGGCCATGGTCTTGCTGAAATCTTTCCTTTTATCCGCGATGGCTTTGTTGAAGTCCGTGCGAGACGACCGCGGCCTCGCCTACGGCTTCCGGAGGCGCGCGAGAATACCGTCGAGCTGCTCGAGCGTCGAGTAGCGGATCACGATGCGGCCCGCGCCCTTGCGTCCCGGCTCGATGTGCACAACGGCACCGAGCACTTCCGCGAGCTCGGTCTCAAGGCGTGCCGTGTCGGCGTTGTAGCCGGGTTTCGGATTGCGCTTTCCAACACGTTTCGTGGGATTCTGAAGCGCGTGCACGAGCCGCTCCGTCTCACGCACCGACAGCGCGGCGTTCACGACGCGCGTAGCGGCGGCAGCCTGCTGCGCTACCGGTAGGGCGAGCAGCGCGCGCGCGTGGCCCATCTCGAGCGCACCGTTCAGCAGATAGTCCTGCGCCGGCTTCGCGAGCGAATTCAATCGGAGCAGGTTGGTGACCGCGCTGCGCGAGCGGCCGATCGCTTTCGCGGCGGCATCGTGCGTAAGGCCGAATTCATCGATGAGTCGCTGCAAGCCCTGCGCTTCCTCGAGCGGATTCAGATTCTCGCGCTGGATGTTCTCGACCAGCGCCAGCGCGAGCGCCGCGTGGTCGGGAACCTGCCGGATGAGCGCCGGCACTTCGCGCAGTCCCGCCTGCTGCGCCGCGCGCCAGCGGCGCTCGCCGGCGATCAGTTCGAAGCGGCCTGCGTCGACGGTGCGCACGAGCACCGGCTGCATCACGCCCTGCTCGCGAATCGAATCGGCCAGCTCCGCCAATGAAGTTTCGTCCATCCGCGTGCGTGGCTGATACTTCCCCGGTCGGATGCGATCGACGGCAAGCATCTGCAACGCATCGTTCGACGCTCGCGTCTCGTCGCCGCCCGAAAGCAGCGCGTCCAGCCCGCGGCCGAGTCCCTTGGGGCGAATCATTCGAGTGCGGGCTGCGCGGAGGCATCCGCACGCACCGATTCCGCGGCTTCCATCCGGCGCAGCATTTCACCGGCCAGCGCAAGATACGCCTGCGCGCCCTTCGACATCGCTTCGAGCTTGAGCGCCGGGATGCCATGCGACGGTGCTTCTGCCAGGCGGACGTTGCGCGGAATCACCGTGCGGTAGAGCTTGTCGCCGAAATGCTTCTCGAGCTCGGCGGCGACGTTGAGCGCGAGCGTGTTCCGCGGGTCGAACATCGTGCGCAAGAGACCTTCGATCTCGAGATTCGGATTCAAATGCGCGCGGACCTTCTTCAGCGTCTGCACGAGGTCCGAAAGCCCTTCGAGCGCGTAGTACTCGCACTGCATCGGAATCAGCACCGAATCGGCTGCGCACAAGCCATTGAGCGTGAGCAGCGACAGCGACGGCGGACAATCGAGCAGGATGAAGTCGTAATCGGGGGCGACTTCGTCGATTGCGGTCTTGATCTGGTGCAGCGCTTCGTAGAGTGCGTCCTTGAGGCGCATCTCGCGCTCGGGCAAATCGACGAGCTCGACTTCCGCACCCGCAAGATCGCGATTCGCCGGTACGAGATCGAAGCCTCCGGTCGGCGACGGCATGCGCACGTCGGCGATCTTCTTCTCGCCGAGCAGCACCTGATACACGGTGTACGCGAGAGACCGCTTGTCGACGCCCGCACCGGTCGTCGCGTTGCCCTGCGGATCGAGATCGACGACGAGCACACGCCGGCGCATCGCGTTCAAGCTCGCCGCGAGATTGACCGCGGTCGTCGTCTTGCCGACGCCGCCCTTCTGATTCGCAATCGCGATGATGCGCGTCATCGTGACCCGCGGCTGCGCCGCATGATGATCAGGTGTCGCGACGCGCCGAGCCCCGGGACCTCCAGCGCGGGCGTCGACTCGACGTCGACCGTCGCGGGCAACGCCGCGATTTCATCCACCGGCATCGCGCCTTTCATCGCGATCAACCGGCCTTCTTCGGCAACGCACGGGAGTGCGCCCTCGACGAACGTGCGCAAGTCGGAGAACGCGCGCGAAATGACGACATCGAAGTGCTCGGCAGGGCAATAGTCCTCGATCCTCGACATGATGATTTCAACATTGGGCAGCGACAGCTCGAGCTTCGCCTGGGTCACGAACGCCGCTTTCTTGTGATTGCTGTCGAGAAGGGTCGCATGCCATTGCGGCCGCGCGATCGCGAGCGGTATGCCGGGAACCCCGCCGCCGGTTCCGACGTCCAGCAGGCGAAGCGGCGCACGATCCGGCAGGTAGGGCAGCACGGCGAGCGCATCGAGCAGATGGTGCGTGACCATCTGCGCCGGCTCGCGGATCGACGTCAGGTTGTGCGTGCGATTCCACTTCGCGAGCAGCTCGAGGAAGTCAACGAGGCGGTCCAGCTGCGCGGAATCGAGGTCGAGACGAAGCGCGCGGACCCCTTCGACCAGGAGCTCGCGCGTGGACAGTGTTGCAGCGCTGACCGTCACGCGATGCGCGATTCGCGCGAAGGTTCGCGCGCTTCCGTCGCGAGCCCGCGCTTCAGGTGCACGAGCAGGAGCGAGATCGCCGCGGGTGTGATCCCCGAGATACGCGCCGCTTGGCCGAGCGTTTCGGGCTTGTGCGCATTCAGCTTCTGCTGCACTTCGATCGACAGCCCACGTACCGTGCGGTAATCGAGATCCTGCGGCAGCGGCGTTTCCTCGTGCGCGAGGCGGCGCTCGATCTCGTCCCGTTGACGGTCGATGTAGCCCGCGTACTTGGTCGAGATTTCCACCTGCTCGGCGACCTCCGGGGCGACATTCGCATCGACGACGCCTGGCAACGTCATCAGCGCCGCGTAGCTAACGCCGGGTCGACGCAGCAATTCGCTCAGCGCGTACTCGCGCTCGATCGGCTGGCCGAGCACGCGGGTCACCTCGACCAGCCCGACGCCATCCGGCCGCACGTACGTCGACTTCATGCGCTCGAGCTCGCGCGCGACCGCGTCGCGCTTGCGGCAGAACGCGTCCCAGCGCGCGTCGTCGACGGCACCGAGCGTTCGCCCCTGCTCCGTCAGTCGCAGATCCGCGTTGTCCTCGCGCAGCTGCAGCCGGTACTCGGCGCGCGACGTGAACATCCGATAGGGTTCGGTCACGCCGCGGGTGATCAAGTCATCGATCAGGACGCCGATATACGCTTCGTCGCGACGCGGACACCACGGCGCTTCGCCGCGCACCTTCCGCGCCGCGTTGATGCCGGCGACGATGCCCTGTGCGGCCGCTTCTTCGTAGCCTGTCGTCCCGTTGATCTGGCCGGCGAAGAACAGCCCGCAGATCGCCTTCGTCTCGAGCGACGCGTGGAGCGCGCGCGGATCGAAGTAGTCGTACTCGATCGAATAGCCGGGACGCAGGATGTGCGCGCGCTCGCATCCCTTCATCGACCGGACGAGATCCCACTGCACGTCGAACGGCAGCGACGTCGAGATTCCGTTCGGGTAGATCTCGTTCGTCTCCAATCCTTCCGGCTCGAGGAAGATCTGGTGGCTCGCGCGCTCGCGGAAGCGCACCACCTTGTCCTCGATCGACGGACAGTAGCGGGGACCCGTGCCCTTGATCACGCCGGTGAACAGCGGCGAGCGATCGAGACCGCCGCGAATGATCTCGTGGGTGCGCTCGTTGGTGTGCGTAATCCAGCACGGCAGCTGACGCGGGTGCATCGACCGCGTGCCCATGAACGAGAACACGGGTGCGGGATCGTCGCCCGGCTGCGTCTCGAGCGCGTCGAAATCGATCGTGCGTCCGTCAAGACGCGGTGGCGTGCCGGTCTTGAGCCGCCCGACCGGGAGCTTGAGCTCGCGAAGTCGCGCGCCGAGGCGCTTGGCGGGCGGATCGCCGGCCCGTCCTGCCTCGTAATTCTTGAGGCCGACGTGGATCAGCCCCGAGAGAAATGTGCCGGTGGTCAGGACGACGGTCTTCGCTTCGAAGACGAGGCCGATCTGCGTCACGACGCCGGTGACGCGGTCGCCATCGAGCAGCAGGTCGTCGACCGCTTGCTGGAAAAGCGTGAGGTTCGGCTGCGTCTCCAGCCGGCGCCGAATCGCGCGCTTGTAGAGAACGCGATCTGCCTGCGCTCGCGTCGCCCGGACGGCGGGGCCCTTGCTCGCGTTCAGGATCCGGAACTGGACGCCCGCTTCATCGGTGGCGATCGCCATCGCGCCGCCCAGCGCGTCGACTTCCTTGACGAGGTGCCCCTTGCCGATGCCGCCGATTGAGGGATTGCACGACATCTGGCCCAGCGTTTCGATGCTGTGGGTAAGCAGAAGCGTTCGGCATCCGGCCCGGGCCGAGGCGAGCGCCGCCTCGGTCCCGGCGTGCCCTCCCCCGACGACGATCACCTCGAATATTTCACTGAACCGCATGAATTTACGTATGTTTTAGCAACAGCCGACGGGTCGCTCAGCAGCCTGTCCAACCATGGAATTTTACGTCAAAAGCGCCGGGCCGTTAATCGTGTTTCACGTGAAACCACAGTGGCGGACGGCCTGCGCCTGACACGTTACTGGTCGTACGCGCGACCGAACTGATCCGCAAGGGAAATGGGCGATGGCTTCGGTCCGATCGTGACACCTCGGCGAGACGAGTTCCTCGGGACCACGGCTCCCGTCCCCCGCGCCCTCGCGATTCTCTTGCGAAGCCGTGCCGTTCCGATCGTTGGGCGAACAACTCGCCCAAGGTTTCACGTGGAACATCCACGCGTGATCGCAGCCGGTTCATCTTGGCGCGAGTCCGGTCGAAGCGCGGATCACGAGCTTCACCTGCAGGCGAAGGCCGACCGACGCCTCCGTGGCTCCATCCCTCGCCTCGAGCAAATATTCGGCGGTGCGCCTCCCGAGTTCTGCAGCGGAGCCACGAAGCGACGTAATACCGGTCCCACGAAGCGACGGGATGTCTGCGCCCTCGGATGAGTTCTGGCCGCCAGACTCGTGGAGAGCAACGACGGAGAGGTCCTCGGGGACGCGCACCCGATGCTCCGCCAGCCAGGCCCGCACGCGCGCCGCCTGGATGGGATCGGAACAAAGAAGCGCCGTCGGTCGCGGGGACGGCTCGTGCGCACCCATCGGCGGCCATTTCCATTGCCATAGCGTTCCCGGCAGGACCGTCGGCGGACTGAACCCGGCGGTAGCAATAGCGTCGTTGACGCCAGTCGTGACTGCGCGCGGCGATCCCGAATTCGCGTCCGCCGCAACGAACGCCAGACGGCGATGCCCCAACCCCGCTAGGTATCGGGCCAGCATAGCTCCGGCCCCCGGCCAGTCGAACACCACGCAGGCCCAATTGGGCTGTTCTGCCCCACAGAGGACACCCGGGACGGCCCTTTGGCGAAGGCACTCGCTTGCCGCCTCCGCCCCAGTTCCAGTGAAGGCGACGCCTTCGACACCCCAGCTCAACAACCGGCGCACGCACTCAAGGTCATCGTGAGCGCCTCTGCTTGTCTCGAGCAGCAGGGCTTTGCCGGCTTCCTGGAGACGCTGTCGGAAGGCGTTCAAGACCGGCCCGTCGAGCGGCTGATCGCTGGGCACAATCATTCCGACAAGCCCTGACTTCCCAGCGGCCAGCGCGTGGCCGGAGCGGTTCGGAAAGTAACCCAGGGCCGACGCCGCTTCGAGCACGCGCCTCCGTAATGCCTCGCTCACCAGCGTCGGCGCATTGAGTGCCCGCGATACCGAAGCGCTGGATGTCCCTGCGCGGGTCGCGACATCGCCGAGACTCGGTGGCGGCTGGGCCGACGTTCCCGAGGGGCGCCGCGCGCGCGAGCGCTCAGTCTTCATCTAGGACACGATGGCTCGTTCGGGTTGACTCGACGCAGACCCCGAGATTTCAAGATCACCAAGCTCGAACCGGGATGTCGGACTTGCGGAGCGCTGCAAACGCCACATCGGAGATCGCCTCTGCAAGCGCTTACTGAAAGCGCTTGCATCAAGCATAGCGTAAACCGATTGCCCCCGTAAGCCTCGAGGAAGATTGACGCCGGTCTGATCTATGCAGCGGCGCCGAAGGTCACCGGCCCCGCTTGCGCGAAATGCGGATACGCGCGGGCGAAGCTGCTATCCGCGAAGCGCCGTCTCGAGTCCCGAGCGGCGCGATTGCAGCTGAGCCGGACAGTGGGTCCCGAGCCTCGCGAAGAGCGCGTCGTGCGCGGCGAGCTCCCGGGTCCACTGCGCGGCATCGATTCGCATCGCTGAGTCGAAACGCGCGGCGTCGAACGACGAGTTCGACCAGTCGAGATCGTCGTATTCGGGAACGAATCCCAAAGCGGTTTCGCGTGCACGGGCGGAGCCGCTGCAGCGCTCGAAAATCCATTTGAGCACGCGCATGTTCTGGCCGAACCCCGGCCAGACGAACTTGCCGGCTTCATCCTTGCGAAACCAGTTAACGCCGAAGATATGCGGCGGATAGGCGACGCTTCCGCCCATCTTGAGCCAGTGATCGAAGTAATCGCCGACGTGATATCCGCAGAATGGCAGCATCGCGAACGGATCCCTCCGCACCTCACCGACCGTCCCCGTTGCCGCGGCCGTGGTCTCGGAGCCCATCGTCGCTGCGAGATAGACGCCTTCGTCCCAGGTACGCGCCTGGGTGATCAGCGGAACAGTGTCCGAGCGGCGCGCACCGAAGATGAATGCGGAGATCGGCACACCGTCGGGATCGTCCCAAGCGGGATCGAGCGACGGACACTGCGTGGCCGCCACCGTGAACCGCGAATTCGGATGCGCCGCCTTGCGGCCCGCCTTCCCGTCGGCCGGCGTCCAGTCCCGTCCCTGCCAGTCGATCAGGTGCGCAGGCGGCTCCTTGGTCATCCCTTCCCACCAAACGTCGCCATCGTCGGTGAGCGCGACGTTGGTGAAGATCACGTTCGACTTCAACGTCTCCATCGCGTTGGGGTTGGAGTCGTACGACGTACCCGGTGCCACACCGAAGTAGCCGGCTTCCGGATTGATCGCGTGAAAGCGCCCGTCATCCGAAGGTTTGATCCACGCGATGTCGTCACCGACGGTCGTGACCTTCCACCCATCGAAGCCCGCGGGTGGAATGAGCATCGCGAAGTTCGTCTTGCCGCATGCGCTCGGAAATGCCGCGGCCACATAACGCCTTTCCCCCTGCGGCGACGTGACGCCGAGGATCAGCATGTGTTCGGCGAGCCAGCCCTGGTCGCGTCCCATGACCGACGCGATGCGGAGCGCGAAGCATTTCTTCCCGAGGAGCGCGTTGCCGCCGTATCCCGAGCCAAAACTCCAGATCTCGCGCGCTTCCGGAAAGTGCACGATGTATTTGTGATCGCGATTGCACGGCCACGGCACGTCGCGCGCGCCAATGGCGAGTGGCATTCCGACCGAATGCACGCACGGCACGAACACGCCTTCGAGTCCAAGGGCGTCGTAGACCGCGCGGCCCATGCGCGTCATCGTCCGCATGCTGACCACGACGTACGGACTGTCGGTGAGCTCGATACCGATGTGCGCGATCGGGCTGCCGAGCGGCCCCATCGAGTACGGCACCACGTACAGCGTGCGTCCACGCATGCAGCCGTCGAACAGCCCGTCAAGCGTGCGCCGCATTTCGTCGGGCGCGACCCAGTTGTTGGTCGGCCCGGCGTCGTCCTTGCGCACGCTGCAAATGAATGTGCGATCCTCGACCCGCGCAACGTCCGAAGGATCGGAGCGGGCGAGGAAGCTTCGCGGCCGCAGCGCCGGGTTAAGCCGCGTCAGCGTGCCCGTCCCGACCATCTCGTCGCACAGGCGATCGTATTCCGCCTGGCTGCCGTCGCACCATACGATGCGATCGGGATGCGTGAGCGCGGCGATCTCGCGCACCCAACCCAGCAGACGCGCGTGACGGATGAAGTTCGGCGCACCTACGGACGCCGCGAGCGTATTCAGGGATTCGAGCTGATTCATTAAGACAGGCTCTGAAGATGTGAAAAACCGCCGTCGGCCGCGGCGGTGTTCGAAAACTTTAGCACGCGAAGGGCGCTCGACGTAAGACGCAGGGCCACCCATCAGAGTGGCCCGGTGGTCTGACCGATTTCGCGCGTCTCACGATCGTTTCGCGCGCTGCGCGCGCGCCCACGCGAAGATCGGCGCGGTCGACAACAGCAGGACGACGACGCGCGTTACGTGCAGCGCCGTCACCACGGGAACGCCCAGCTGCAGGACTTTCGCGGTGATCGACATTTCCGCGACGCCGCCGGGCGCCGTGCCAAGCACCAGGGTCGCCGCGGGCAATCCGGTCCACCATGCGAGGAGCAATCCGAAGGCGGCCGAAAGCACGATCGACAGCAGAACCGTAACCATGACGGCACCGACGAAGCGGTGCGCACCGCGCAGAAAATCGCGCTCGAAGCGCGACCCCAGCGCGCAGCCAAGCAGGCACTGCGCGGCGTTCGACGCGCTCTGCGGCACGGCGGACAAGTCGACCCGGAACGCGGTCAGCGGGATCGCGATCGCCAGTGCGCCCAGCACGAACGGATTCGGGACATCGATCGCACGCGCGATAAAACCTCCGATCAGCGTCAGTGCGATGAGTTCCGCAAACCCTGTCGGCACGAAGGCCGTGGTGCCCGGCGCGTAGGGATCGGCGCCGTGCCATTGCAGGACCGCATAGAGCGCCGGGATGAGCGTCACGACGATCGTGATGCGCAGGCTCTGCGCCGCCGCGACCCGATCGACACGCGCGCCAAAGCGCTCTCCCAAAGTCGCCATCTCGGCCGCGCCGCCAGGGACACTGGCAAAAATTGCCGTTGTGCGGTCCAAGCCGCCGAGGCGCGCAAGCGCAACCCCGGCGCAATAGCCCACGAAGATCGCGAACGCCGCCCCGGCGAGCAACAGGGGCCAAAGCCGCCCGACCTCGTCGACGACGGGCGGCGTGAAATACAAGCCGAGCGCCGTGCCGATGATCCACTGGCCGATCTGACGGGATCCGTCCGGCGCCGCGACCGGCACGCCGGAAACGCGCAGCAGCGCGACCGCGAACAATGGACCCAGCATCCATGGAATCGGCGTCTTGAGCGCGCTGAACAGGAGCCCTGCGGCCGCGCCGATCGCGAGCGCGGCGCCTCCGCGAATGAGCGTCGTCGTTCGCGGTCCTGTCTTCATCGGACGAGCGTACCAAAACAAAGCCGCACCCGGCGGGAAGCGCAGGGCGCGGCGGCGGACGTCGTCCGACCGCGGTCGGACGTGTTAGGGGAGCAGGTTACTTGCCGTTGGTCGCTCCCAGTGTTTGCGACGCCTGCTGCAGCGCCTGCTGGTATTTCGCCTGATTGGCCATGACGAAACCCGACCACGTCGGTGAATCGGCCTGCAGCCATTCCTGCGGATAGAGCTCGAAGATCTGAATGTTGTTCTTGAGCGCGTATTGCAGCAGGTTCGAAATGTCCATCGTGATGCCGTAGCTCTGCTGGGTCGCCGTGTTGTCCGTCGACGTGATCGGCTGCATGGCCAACGGGACTTGCCCCACGTACGTCGTGTACGCCTGGCACCAGTGCAAATTGACGATCGTCGCCTGGGGATCGCAGGGCGCAGGCGGGTAGTTCGCGGCCGCCACATTGCTCGTGCCGAGGTTCTCGAACGAGAGGCCGACTTTCAACGGCACCGCCACCGCAGCACCCAGGTTCGAGACCGAATAAATGCTCGGACCGCCGCTCACGTTCGGCAGGGAGGCGATGATCTGCTTGTCGGTCGATTGGCTGCCCATTGCAGTAATGATGTTCGCTTCGTGCTGGTTCCAGACGTCGTAGGAATATCCCGCGTCTTCCCATTTCTTCTGGCACGCGCCCCCATCTTGGTAGCCCGGCGGTGCCAATGCCTCGGCGCCGCCCGCGGTCGCGAAACGCATGTAGCCCACGCTCGGCGCGATCGAATTGCCGTAACTGAATTGCTTGATCGCGGCGGCGATGAACGTCTTCCAGAGCGATTCATAGGTCGGATCCCAGTACACGGGGATCACAGGCCCGGCCGAGCACCCCGACACTGAGGGCACGCCGGCGCCGCCCATGGCCGCGGAGTTGGTCACCCAGAGTGGCGTCACAGTGTCCGTGCCTTCGGTCGCATCGGCAAAGAGCAGATTAACGGTCAGCCCGGCGTCGGTGAACGGCTGCGCCGCCGTTGTCACCGCTTCCCAGTTGTAGACGCCCTGCGACGTTTCGACGTCTGCCCAGGCGATCACTAGGCTCGCGCCGCAAAGCGTCGGGTCCTTGCCGATCACGTCCTTTTGCAAGTAAGGCAGCACCGCTTTGCCCGGCGACCAAACGTACATCCCGTGCGGCCCGTCCGGCACCGAAACCCTCGAATCCACGCCCTTGCACGGCGGCGGCAGCGCAGCCGTCACCGGATCCGGCTCTTCGGCGCTCTTCGGCGAGCACATTGCTACTGCGTCGTCGCCGTAGCCTTCGGCAACCCAGCCTTGCGCGACCATCTGATCACGCAACGCGCGATCGGTCATGTAACGATGGTTGGAGTCGAGGCGCTTGTCCCAGACGCGATAAACCGGCTGATGTGTCCCGGGGCACGCGCCCGTTTTCGGATGCGGCAGCCCAATGTACATGACCGAGTCCGACTCGTTCACGAACGACGGGAATTTGCTTCGGATCTTCGCGCATTCCGCGACGGATGCGGAGAAGAAATGCGAGTCGCCCTGATTACCCGGAATGTAGTAGCGACAGACTGGGTTCAAGCCGTTGATGAGCTTGTCCTGCGCACGAAACGAGAGGCCCGTGCGCGTCCAGCCTTTGATCTCGCCGGAGTCGAGCTTGTCGATCTCCTCTTTGAGCGAGGTGACGAAGTAGTGATCGAGCTTGGTGTTGTAGAACTCGATCACGTCGACGACCTTGGCCGAAGCGGCTTGCGGCAGGATCCACGCCGCACCGAAAAAAACAACCGCAAACGCGCTCGCTAGCGTCGACGGTGCGCGTCGTGCACACGGCGGCGCCTCGGACGACAACCCCTGAAATTCCGTTCGAACCTGCGACGACGAGACGGCTGAATCCGGATCAGGCTTGCGCACGGCGGTTTCTCCTTCGTTCTCGATTGTGGAGAGCCATCCTCCGAAACTACCGCCCGAAGCAAGATTCGCTCCTGCAAAGCCAGGAACGTCACTCGCTTGTCGGCCGGCCCGACGGCTGCGGCCGAGCGGGTTGCGGCAGCGAGCGTTCTGATCACCCGCTGCGCCTTCAGTTGCGGCGCGGACGTCGGAATATTCCGCACGCGGCGTGCGCTATTTTCCGATGCAGAAGCGCGAGAAGATTTGTCCAAGCAGATCGTCCGCCGTGAACTCGCCGGTGATCGCGGAGAGCGCGAGCTGCGCCTCGCGCAGCTCCTCGGCGAAGAGTTCGATTGGCGGCGGCGATGTTACGAGATGTTTTCGGGCGGCGTCCAGATGCGCGCGCGCGTCACGTAGCGCCACGATGTGCCGTGCGCGCGCCAGGAACGTGTCCTCGATCGGGACCTGGTTGCCGAGCGCTGCGCGAAGCTCCGCCGTTAGGCCGTCGAGTCCGCTAGCGGTGAGCGCAGAAATCCACACATGACGCTCGAGGGTGCCGCCGACCTCGCGGCGCACGACGTGCGGCTCAAGCCCCGCGAGATCGATCTTGTTGTGAACGACGAGGCGGGTCACCTCGGCCGGAATGCGTGCGAGAACGTCTCGATCAGCCGACTCGAGTGCGCGCGCGTCGGCTCGTGCGTCCACGATCAACATCGCGAGGTCGGCGCGCTCGACGGCGGACCACGTGCGCTCGATGCCGATACGCTCCACTTCGTCCGTCGACTCGCGCAGCCCCGCGGTATCGATGATGGTCAGCGGAATACCCGCAAGCTCGATTCCACGCTCGATCGTGTCGCGCGTCGTCCCCGCGATCGCGGTGACGATGGCGGCATCCTCCCCGACGAAGCGGTTGAGAAGACTCGACTTGCCGACGTTCGGACGGCCGATCAACACCACCGTCAGCCCTTCGCGCAGCAGTGCGCCGCTTCGCGCACGCGAGAGCAACTGCTCGACGCGGCTCGCGATCGCCGCGGTCCTGCCGGCGACCTCGCCTTCGCGCAGAAACGTGACGTCCTCGTCGGGAAAGTCGAGCGTCGCTTCGGTGTACATGCGAAGCTCGGTCAGCGCCGCCACGATCGCGTGCACCTCGCGGGAGAATTCCCCGACGAGGCTGCGCGCCGCGGCGCGCACTGCCGTCGCCGTCGCAGCTTCGATCATGTCCGCGACGCTTTCCGCCTGCGCGAGATCGAGCTTGCCGTTCAGGAACGCTCGCTTCGTGAATTCGCCCGGCTCGGCAAGCCGTGCACCAAGTTCGACGCACCGCGAAAGCAGAAGCCGCATCACGGCCGGGCCGCCATGACCATGCAGCTCGAGCACCGCTTCGCCGGTATACGAGCGAGGCGCAGGGAAGTAGAGAGCGATGCCGGTGTCGAGCGGACCACCGTTCGCATCACGAAACGTCGCAACCGTCGCAACGCGCGGCGAGGGCGGCTGGTCAAGGAGCGCTCGCGCGAGCGCGTCCACACCCGAGCCCGACACGCGCACGATGCCGACGCCGCCGCGGCCGGCCGGGGTCGCAATCGCGGCAATCGTGTCGGCGGCCGGTCTCACGGCGCTGAAAGCGCTTTTCGACGCTGGCTGCGGCCTAGCGCGAGTCGGCGGCTCCATGACCGACCGGCGCCTCATCATGGCTAACGCCGTCGCGCGGCTGCGAGCGTGGCCTCGCGCGTCAGCACGCGGTTCATGTGCCACTGCTGGAAGATCTGGATGCAGTTGTTGACCAGCCAGTAGAGGACGAGCCCCGACGGGAAGAACAGGAACATGATCGAGAACGCGACCGGCATGATCTGCATCATCCTTGCTTGCATGGGATCGGTAACCGGTGTGGGCGAAAGCTTCACCTGCAGGTATGCGGTGACGGCGTAGACGATCGGCAGGATGAAATAGGGATCCGGCGCGGACAGGTCGTGGATCCAGCCGATCCACGGCGCGTGTCTGAGCTCGACCGCCGAGAGCAGCACCCAGTACAGCGCGATGAACACCGGGATCTGCACCAGGATCGGCAGGCAGCCGCCCAGCGGATTGATCTTCTCCTGCTTGTAGAGCTCCATCATCTTGACCTGGAGCTGCTGCTTGTCGTTCGCGTATTGCTCCTGCAGCGCCTTCATCTTCGGCGCGACGATCTTCATCTTCGCCATCGAGCGCGCGCTCGCGTGATTCAGCGGATAGAAGGCGCTCTTGATGAGGATCGTCATCACGACGATCGCCCAGCCCCAGTTGCCGATGATCGAATGCAGCCACTTGAGGAGGAGGAACAGCGGCTCCGCGATGATCGTGAAGTACCCGTAATCGACCACTCGCTCGAGCCCCGGCGCGAGCTTGCCGAGTACGTCCTGGTCCTGGGGACCGACGTAGAGCTTGCCCTGGATCACTCCAGTTGCGCCGGGCTCAATCGTCACGCCGTTGTAGCGCACGCCGGCGATGTAGAGCCCGTTGTCGAGCTTGCTCGTGTAGAACTGGCGCGGCAGCGGTTTGTCCTGCGGCGGTAGCCATGCGGAGACGAAGTAGTGCTCGATCATTCCAACCCAGCCGTCGTCCGTCTGCTTCGTGTACGCGGGTTTCCGTGACGGGTCTGCGGTTTCCTTGTCGATCTCGCCGTACTCCACTTTCTTGAACTTGTCCTGTTCGTTGTAGAGAACGGGACCGGTATACGACGATGGCGCGCCCCAGCTCTGGGGCCCCACCGGCTTCGAGTCGCGCATCAGCTGGAAGTACGCCTCGGGACGGATCGGCGCCGTGCCGGCGTTTGTGATGTCGTACGCGACATCGATCACGTAGGTGCCGCGATGAAAAGTGAGCGACTGAACCACCTTGTCGCCGTTGGCGGCTGTCGTCGCCAGCTTGAGCGTCACGCTGTCGGCGCCGGGCGCGAGCTCGCGTGGACCCGGCAGCGCCTCGTAAACCGTCCGGTGATTCGGCATGTCCGCGCCGATCAATCCCGACTGCGCGACGAACGTGCGCTCGGGCGTCCGTTGCAGCAGCACGTACGGCTTGCTCGGATCGTCCTGATCGCGATGCTGGTCGAGCGCCACCAGCGTGATCACGCCGCCGGCGGTATCGACGTTCGCGGTGTAGAGATCCGTCTTGATCGCGATGGTCTGGCCCGCCACCGGCGCCGTCGCGGTCGGCGGCGCCGCGGTGGTCGCCGGGGCCGGCACGCCGGCGGTTTCGGCTGCCTTCTCGCCCGGCTTCGCGGGGGCCGTGGCGGTCGGCGCGGGTGGCAGCGGCGGCCGATGCTCGCGCTCCCACGCCTGAAACAGGAAGAATCCAGACGTCAGGAAGATGACGAGTAGGAAGAGGCGTTGCGTGTCCATGCGGACGGCGGACTAAAAGAGGGTGTCGACAGACGCGGATTGGGGGCGGCGCTCGAGCTCTTCAATGGCCCATGAGCGCTCAAGGGACGGGATCGTAACCGCCCGGATGATAAGGGTGACAGCGACAGATCCTCTTGACCGCCAGCCAGGAGCCCCTGGCCGCACCGAAGCGCTCGACGGCCTCCAGCGCGTACTCCGAGCACGACGGATAGAACCGGCAATGCGCGCCGATGACGGGACGCAGCAGCAGTTGATAGCCGCGGACCACCGCAACGATCAGCACCTTCACGCGTCGACTCCGGCCGCCAGCCGCCGCAGCGCTTGAGCGCCCTCGAGCACAGCAGCGTTCAATTCGTCGCGCGCCACCGGTCGCTTGATGCGGATCACGATGTCGTAGGGAGCGAGACGCTCGCGGAGCAAGCGCCACGCTTCGCGCAGGCCACGACGCAACCGGTTGCGATCGACGGCGAGCGGAATCGAGCGGCGGCCGATCACATAACCGATACGGCCGACTTCGGTCAGCGCGGGGGCGAAAATGATATCCAGAAACACGCCGGGTAAGCGCCGGCCCGAACGCAGCACCCTCTCGAACGCGCGGGCGCCGCGCAGTCGGAGGCGGCGCGAGGTGACGGCGGAAGCGCCGGGGGTCAGGCGGAAAGACGCGCGCGGCCCTTTGCGCGGCGCGACGAGAGAACCTTGCGGCCACCCACCGTCTGCATGCGGGCGCGGAAGCCGTGCCGTCGCGCGCGGCGGACCTTGGAGGGCTGGAACGTGCGTTTCATGTCGGATGGCCTTTTTTTCGATTGAGCCCGGCGTGTCTCTCGTAGCGCGAGCGGTCAGTGCCTGCGTAACGCGCCGGAAAAGCCTTTCATTAGAGCGCGTTATGACCCTTTTTGTCAATGGATGGCCGGACCGGGCCCAAGAACGGTGGCGTGCGCGAGCAATCACTAGCAGCGCGACTGGCGTCGCCGAAAGACGGCCCCTGTTGCATATCCACAACGTCTTAAGAGCTGTGGATAACCCGGCGCGAGACGGCTACAATTGCCCGCCTTAAGAGGCGCTGCGCCCCCGACCTCATCGGGGGTCGAAGACGGTGCCGCATCAACGTGAGAAGAGGGCAGGTCCCCTGTCCTCGAGGTGGATCCAATGTCGAATGCTACCGCCGTGTCCGCGTGGTCGGCCTGTCTTTCCGCGTTCGAGCGCGAGCTCACGCCGCAGCAGTTCGCCACCTGGATCCGACCGCTCTCAGGGGAAAACGACGCCGGGACGTTCACGCTGACCGCGCCCAACCGCTTTGTACTCCAATGGGTCAAAGAACGTTTTGGCCGCCGGATCGAAGCGCTCGTGCAGGAGTATCACGGCGCGCCGATGCCCGTTGAATACGCGATCGCGGACCACGCGCCCAATCTGGATCCGGCCACGGTGGTCGTGCTGCCGGCGTCTTCCATCACCGTGTCGGCGCCGGTCGCCCGCCCTGTGGAAAAACTAGTAGCTCCAGCGGCACCGGTGGCATCGACTGGGACCGTCGCGACACGACGCCAGGAATCTGCCGGACTCAATCCGGCCTTCACTTTCGCCTCTTTTGTTGCGGGCAAAGCGAACCAGCTCGCCCGCGCAGCGGGGGTGCAGGTCGCCGAGCATCCGACGTCCTACAACCCCCTGTTCGTCTACGGCGGCGTAGGCCTGGGCAAGACGCATCTGATCCAGGCGATCGGCTCGCACATCCGGGAGCAGAATCCGGCGGCCAAGATCCGCTACATCCACGCCGAAACCTACGTCTCCGACGTCGTCCGGGCGTATCAGCACAAGGCGTTCGACGACTTCAAGCGCCATTACCGTTCGCTCGACCTGCTGCTGGTCGATGACATCCAGTTCTTCGGCGGGAAGAGCCGCACGCAGGAGGAGTTCTTCTACCTCTTCAATACGCTCATCGAGGCGCACAAGCAGGTCGTGCTGACTTGCGACACGTACCCAAAGGAGATCGCCGGCATCGAGGAGCGCCTGATCTCGCGCTTCGGATGGGGTTTAACCGTCGCACTCGAACCGCCCGAGCTCGAAATGCGCGTCGCAATCCTGCTTGCCAAGGCCGCAAGCGCGGGCGTGCGACTCGACGAGCAGGTCGCGTTCTTCGTTGCCAAGCATATCCGAAGCAACGTCCGTGAGCTCGAGGGCGCACTGAAGCGCATCCTCGCGTACGCGAGCTTCCACGGTCAGGAAATCACGCTTGCGGTAGCAAAGGAGTCGCTCCGCGATCTGCTCGCGGTGCAGAACCGGCAGGTTTCCGTCGAAAACATTCAGAAAACGGTCGCTGATTACTACAAGATCCGGATTTCGGACATGCATTCCAAAAAGCGCTCGCGGCTGGTTGCCCGTCCGCGGCAGGTTGCGATGGCGCTCTCCAAGGAATTGACCCAGCTCTCGCTGCCGGAGATCGGGAACAACTTCGGTGGTCGCGACCATACGACGGTGCTTCACGCCTGCCGTCAGATCGCCAAACTGCGGGAGTCGAATGCCGAACTCAACCACGACGTGAACTTCCTGCTGCAGGTGCTGCGAAGCTGATATCCACAGCCCGCGCGACGCGCGTTTTCGCTCGGAAATTGGCTGGAAAACGGGGGGCATTTCGCGTATAATTTGTCGATTAAGCGGCGTTTTCCGACAAGCCGCAGGATGCTCACAATCGATCCACCGCGCGCACCGTGGTTGTCCCGTCGGTCATCCTTTCGTCAAGCACCTGATTCACTTTCGAAAACCCGATTTTTCCCCGGGTTAGGACGCGTCTTACTACTAATCCTAACGATCAATAATGCAACTGAAACAGATTGCGCGTGATGCCCTGCTGAAGCCGTTGCAGGCGGTTTCGGGCATCGTCGAGCGCCGACACACGCTGCCGATCCTGGCGAACGTGCTCCTCGAGCAGAAGGACGGCAAGCTCAACGTCACCGCAACCGACCTCGAAATGCAGATCACCGCGGTGGCCGATCTGCCGGGCAAGGACGGCCAGGCGACTACCGTCGGCGCCCGGAAGCTGCAGGACCTTCTTCGCGCGCTGCCGGATGACGCATCGCTCAACATCGACGTCACCGGCAGCAAGATGACCGTCAAGGCCGGGCGCTCCCGTTTCAACCTGCAGACGCTGGCTGCCGCGGACTATCCACGCATCAGTCTGGGCAAGGAGCAACTGCAGACGTTGTCGCTGCCGCAAAAGGACCTGCGCGCGCTGTTCCGCCTCGCCGAATTCGCGATGGCGCAGCAGGACATTCGCTACTACCTGAACGGCATGCTGCTGGTCGTGGACCGCGGCTCGCTGCAGGCGGTGGCAACCGACGGCCACCGCCTCTCGTGGGCGAGCCTCGCGGTGCCGGGCGAGTACTCGCGTCAGGAAGTGATCCTGCCGCGCAAGACGGTGCTCGAGGTCACGAAGCTGCTCGAGGACAGCGATCAACCGGTGACGATCGACATCCTTTCGAACCAGGTGCGGTTTCGTTTCGCGAATGTGGAGCTGGTATCGAAGGTCGTCGACGGCAAGTTCCCGGATTACAACCGTGTGATCCCGACTGGGCATCCGAAGCGTATCGAGCTTACGCGCGGCGAGCTCTTGTCCGCGCTCCAGCGCGCCGCCATCTTGTCGAATGAGAAGTTTCGCGGTGTGCGGCTCGTGCTGGGCGACAACCAGCTTCGCATCATCTGCACGAACAGCGAGCAGGAGGAAGCCGAGGAGGAACTCGAGATCAAGTACAGCGGAGACCCGCTGGACGTCGGCTTCAACATCACGTACCTGCTCGACGTGCTTGCGAATCTGTCGAGCGAGAAGGTCGACCTGGCCTTCGGCGACGCCAACTCCAGCGCGCTGGTCACGATGCCCCAGCGTGACGACTACAAGTACGTCGTCATGCCGATGCGCATTTGACGCGCGACTCCAGCATGATCGGGTTTTCACCACCGCCGACTGGAACCACGTCGGCGACGCCTCCCTTGCCGAGGCTCTAGCTCGGCGGCATGACGAACGACACGATGACCACAGCACCCACTGCGCCGCCGTCCAACGGCAACGGTAACGGCGACGACTACGATTCCAACAGCATCAAGGTCCTGAAGGGCCTCGACGCCGTGCGCAAACGGCCCGGGATGTACATCGGCGACACGGCCGACGGCACCGGCCTTCATCACATGGTGTTCGAGGTCCTGGACAACGCGATCGACGAGGCGCTCGCCGGCTTTTGCGACGACATCAAGCTCGTGATCCACGCCGACAACTCGGTGTCGGTCGTCGACAACGGCCGCGGCATTCCCACTGACATCAAGGAAGACGACGAGGAGAAGCGCTCCGCGGCCGAGATCGTGATGACGGAGCTGCACGCGGGCGGCAAGTTCGACCAGAACAGTTACAAAGTGTCCGGGGGCTTGCATGGCGTGGGCGTGTCCGTCGTCAACGCGCTTTCCGACTGGCTCAAGCTCCGCATCTGGCGCAACGGGAAGATCTACCAGATGGAGTTTCGCAACGGCGTCCCCGTCGCGCCGCTTGCCGTGGTCGGCACGACCGACCGCCGCGGCACCGAGGTGCATTTCATGGCTTCGACCGCGACGTTTTCGAGCATCGAATACCACTACGAGATCCTCGCGAAGCGCATCCGTGAGCTTTCGTTCCTGAACAACGGCGTCAAGATCGAGCTCACCGACCAGCGCGACGGCAAGTCCGAGACGTTCGCCTACACGGGTGGCGTCAAGGGTTTCGTCGAGTTCATGAACCGCTCGAAGACGGTGCTCAATCCGCGGATCTTCCACGCCGTGGGCGAGAAGGATGGCGTCACAGTCGAAGTCGCGATGCAGTGGAACGACTCCTACGTCGAGAACGTCCAGTGCTTCACCAACAACATCCCGCAGCGAGACGGCGGCACGCATTTGACCGGGCTGCGTCAAGCGATGACGCGCACGCTCAACAACTACATCGAGAAGGAAGAAATCGCCAAGAAGGCGAAGGTCGAGACCAACGGCGACGACATGCGCGAAGGTCTGACCTGCGTCCTGTCGGTCAAGGTGCCGGAGCCCAAGTTCAGCTCGCAGACCAAGGACAAGCTCGTTTCATCCGAGGTGGGGCCGATCGTGCAGGAAGTCGTCGGCGCCAAGCTCGCGGAGTTTCTGCTCGAGCACCCGAGTGACGCGAAGATCATCTGCACGAAGATCGTCGAAGCCGCCCGCGCCCGTGAAGCCGCGCGCAAGGCGCGCGAGCTCACGCGCCGCAAGGGCGTGCTCGATTCGATGGGCTTGCCCGGCAAGCTCGCGGACTGCCAGGAGCGCGATCCGGCGCAATGCGAGCTCTATCTCGTCGAGGGCGATTCCGCAGGCGGCTCGGCGAAGCAGGGCCGCGATCGCCGCTTCCAGGCGATCCTGCCCCTGCGCGGCAAGATCCTGAACGTCGAGCGGGCGCGTTTCGAAAAGCTCGTGAGCAGCCAGGAGATCGTGACCCTCATCACCGCGCTCGGCACCGGCTTCGGGCGCCCGTCGAACGGCGACAAGGAAGACAAGGATGCGTTCTCGGCGGACAAGCTCCGCTATCACCGCATCATCATCATGACCGACGCGGACGTCGACGGCTCGCACATCCGCACGCTGCTCCTCACGTTCTTCTACCGGCAGATGCCGGAGCTGGTCGAACGCGGTCACATCTACATCGCCCAGCCGCCGCTGTACAAGGCGAAGCAAGGTCGCGATGAGGTCTATCTCAAGGACGACTACGAGTTGAAGCAGCATCTGCTGCGCGTGGCATTGAAGGGCGCGGAGCTCACCCCAGGAACAGGTCGTCCGCCGCTCGCCGCCGAATCGTTCGGCAATGTCGCGCGGGAATACCTGCTCGCCGAAGCCGTGATCGAGCGCCTCGGGCGGCTCGTCGAGCCCGCGGCATTGCGCGCGATCCTCAACGGCGTTCGCGTCGATCTTTCGAGCGAGGCGACCGCACGCCAAAGCGCCCAGGCGCTGCAGTCCGCGATCGACGATCCCGAGGTCATCGTCGAGTCGCGCTACGACGCGGCGAGCGAGGTCCGCCGCATCGTCATCGTGCGCACGCACCACGGATCGGCGCACGGGACTGCGCTCGACGCCGATTTCTTAAGCGGCGGAGACGCAGCGCAGATCCGTGCCGCCGCGGATGTCCTGCAGGGGCTCATCCATCCGGGCGCGATCGTCAAACGCGGCGAACGCCAGCAGGCCGTGAAATCCTTCAAGGAAGCGCTCGACTGGCTGCTCACGGAAGCGCGTGACAGCGTGTCGATCCAGCGCTACAAGGGCTTGGGCGAGATGAATCCCGAGCAGCTCTGGGAAACGACGATGGACCCCAACGTCCGGCGGCTGTTGAAAGTGCAGGTCGAGGACGCGATCGGCTCCGAGGAGATCTTCTCGACGCTGATGGGCGAGCAGGTCGAGCCGCGACGGGCGTTCATCGAAACGAATGCGCTCGGCGTGCGCAATCTGGACGTCTAGGCACCGCTTTCGCGTAGCATCGCCGGTTCCGCCTTGCGTCATTCGGTGCGGCCGGGTTACCGTCTGCGGTCCGGCGTCAGGCGACGCGGTGACGTCACCATGATAGCCCGCGCCGTTGCAACTCGATGAAGACAGGCATCAAGAACCTTTTCATTCGGACCGCCTGCGTGCTCGCATGTGCGTGCGCCGTCACGGCGTTCGACGCTGCGCGCGCGGAGGTCCTGACCGCCAAGCTCATCGTCAAGTTTCGCGACGACGCGAAGAAAGCGACGCCCGTGGCGACCACGCGAGTGGCGAAGCTCGCATCCGCGAGCGAAGTCACGATGCGCCACGTGCGACCCATGGCTCTTGGCGCTGACGTCGTCGCACTTGAAGCCCCGCAGCCGATATCTCAAGTCGAGTCGATCGCGAAGCGCCTGGCCAAGAATCCCGACGTCGAGTATGCGCAGCCGGACCGGCCGATGCGGATCGACCTCACGCCGAACGATAGCTACATCCTCGCGCAGAACTATCTTCTCAACGCGCCCGAGGCGATCAGCGCGGAAGCGGCCTGGGATACGACGACCGGGAATCCGAACACCGTCGTCGCCGTCGTGGACACTGGCTATACCAACCACGCCGGGATGGCGGGACGGTTCCTTGCCGGGTACGACTTCATCAACACACTGTTCATTGCGAACGATGGTGATCTCAGAGACCCCGACGCGCACGATCCGGGTGACTGGGTGACGCAGGCCGACAAGGACAACCAACCGGCCGGGTTCGACTGCGAAGTGGGCAACAGCTCATGGCACGGGCTTGGGGTGTCGAGCATCATCGCAGCCAACGGCAACGATCACGCCTGGACCGCCGGCATCAACTGGGCGGCGAAGATTCTCCCCGCGCGCGCGCTCGGCAAGTGCGGCGGCGACACTTCCGACATCATCGACGCGATCGCGTGGTCCGGCGGGTTGCCCGTCATCGGTGTGCCCGCGAACACGACTCCGGCGCAAGTCATCAATTTGAGCCTCGGCGGCAAGAGTCCAACCTGCGAGCCGGGCTACCAGAATGTCGTCAACGCTGTGCTCGCCCATGGCGTCACGCGTGCCATCGTCGCCGCGGCGGGCAACGACAACGAAGACTTCTCGGGTCACGAACCGGCCAATTGCGCCGGTGTGATCTCCGTTGCTGCGACCAACCAGCTTGGCGACAAGGCATCGTTCAGCGACTTCGGCGCGGTGTCGGTCGCCGCACCCGGCAACAACATCTATTTGCTTCTCGACAGCGGCACGACGTCGCCAGCGGGCGATTTCGCGGGCCCGCTCTCCGGGACCAGCATGGCGGCGCCCATGGTGAGCGGCGTGATTTCGCTGATGCTCGGTGTGGTGCCCAGTCTGACGGCCGACCAGGTCCGCTCGATCGTCACGACGTCGGCGAAGCCGTTTCCCGCGAACTCGACGTGTGCCGGGCGCTGCGGCGCGGGCATCGTCGACGCGAACGCTGCCGTCCAGGCGGCGATCGCCAAGGGCGGCCCGCCGACCACCGACGTCGTCGAGTACTACAACGCGTCGCTCGATCATTACTTCATCACCTGGCTCGCGGCCGAGCAGGCAAATCTCGACGCGGGAAACACGCCAACGAAGTGGACGCGAACCGGCTACTCATTCAAGACGTTCACGATCCCGCAAACGGGAACCTCGCCGGTGTGCCGCTATTACATCCCGCCGGCGAAGGGCGATTCCCACTTCTTCGGCCGCGGCGTCGACGAATGCACGGCGACCGGACAGAAGAATCCCACGTTCGTGCTCGAGGATCCGGACTTCATGAACCTATACCTGCCGGTGGCCGGCGTGTGTCCGGCAGGGACGATCAACGTCTACCGCGTCTTCGACAATCGACCGGATGCGAATCACCGCTACATGATCGATCCCGCCGTGCGCGCGCAAATGGTGGCGAAGGGCTGGATCGCGGAAGGCGACGGCCCGGACATGGTCGTGATGTGTGCCCCGCAGTGACGCCGCGATGAGCCTAGCACGCGGCGAATCCGATCCCCGCGCCGAGCCGCTGCTTGCGCGCTTCGGGCTGTCGCGCCAGCAACCCGGCGTTTGCCTCGGCCCGAACGGATGGCGCGGCAGCGGCATCGTCCTCGATTCGATCAGTCCCGCCAGCGAGCAGCGAATCGGAAGTGTGCGCACAGCCGACGCCGGCGATATCGATGCGGCGATCGCATCGGCGGTCGCTGCGGCGCGCGCGTGGCGCGACGTCCCCGCGCCGAAGCGCGGCGAAGCGGTCCGGCGTTTCGGTGAGCTTTTGCGCGAGTACAAGGATCCGCTCGGCAGCCTCGTCACGCTCGAGAACGGCAAGATCAAGGCGGAAGGCGACGGCGAAGTTCAGGAGATGATCGACATCGCCGATTTCGCGGTGGGCCAGTCTCGGATGCTCTACGGCAAGAGCATGCATTCCGAGCGGCCCGCGCACCGGATGTACGAGCAATGGCACCCGCTCGGCATCGTCGGCGTGATCAGCGCGTTCAACTTCCCGGTCGCGGTGTGGGCCTGGAACGCGATGCTGGCGGTGATCTGCGGGAATGCCGTCGTGTGGAAACCTTCGCCAAAGACGCCGTTCACCGCGCTCGCGGTGCAGGCGCTTGCCAACCGCATCGTTGACGCGCTCGGCTTGCCTCCGATCTTCGCGCTCATCGTCTGCGAGAACGCGCTGGCGTCGAAATTCGTAGAGGATTCGCGCATCGCGCTCCTGTCTTTCACCGGATCGTCCGACGTGGGGCGCGGCATCGCGGAGAAGGTGGCGGCGCGGTTCGGCAAGGTGCTGCTCGAGTGCGCGGGGAACAACGCGATCATCGTGGCGGAAGATGCCGACCTCGATCTCGTCGTGCCGTCAGTGCTCTTCGGCGCGGTCGGTACCGCAGGCCAGCGCTGCACGACGACCCGGCGACTGATCGTCCATGAATCGCGGCGCGACGAGCTGCTGAGAAGACTCGAGCGCGCCTATGCCCAAGTCCGCATCGGCGACCCGATCGAATCGACGACGCTGATGGGACCCTTGATCGATCGCGATGCGGTCGACCACTTTCGCGCTGCCGTACAGGAAGCAATCGATGCCGGCGGGCGCATTGTGTGCGGCGGCAAGGTGCGTAAGGGGCCGGGCTTCTACGTGGAGCCGACGATCGTCGCGAATGCGCAGAATCGCTGGCCCGTCGTGCAACGCGAGACGTTCGCGCCGATTCTCTACGTGATGACCTATTCGAACACGCCCGAAGCAATCGCGCTCAACAACGGCGTGCGACAAGGCCTCTCGTCCGCGCTGTTCACGCAGAGCGTACGTACCGCGGAAGAGTTTCTGTCGTCGTCAGGGAGCGATTGCGGTATCGCCAACATCAACATCGGCACCTCCGGGGCAGAGATAGGCGGGGCGTTTGGCGGGGAGAAGGAGACAGGCGGCGGGCGCGAGTCGGGCTCGGACGCGTGGCAGGCGTACATGCGCCGCCAGACCAATACCGTCAATTGGAGCCGCGAGCTGCCGCTCGCGCAGGGGATTCGCTTCGGCGGGTGAAACGCCGCGATTCCGTGTTCTGGATTTAGCGGCGGAAAAGCCAGACGAGGAGCGTCAGCACCGCCGACACGATGAGCGACGTCATCAGCGGGAAGTGGAACGAGAAACCGTTCCGCTCGATGTGGATGTCGCCCGGCAGGTGCCCGAGGCCGAGTCGCGATAGCCACGGCCACGCCAGACCGACCACGACCAGCAGCACACCGACCAGGATCAGCAGGCGTTGCATGGGTTAGCGCGCAATGGTGTTTGGACCGCGCTTGCCATAGGCAAGTTGCCTCACCAGGGGCTCGATGTCCCACCCCTGCCGCGCAATCCGCTAACGGCGCTTGCCCTTCGTCTTGGTCGTCTTTCTAGCAGTCGAACCCGCGGATGCACGCGTCTTTCCGCGGGCCGCGGATTTGGCCGAAGCGCGCTTGGTGGTCCGCGGCGCGGTCTTGACTGCGGTTCGGCGCGTCGAGGACCGAGCTTGCCGGGGCGGAGCGGCCGGCGTCTTGTCTCGTCCGCCGGCGCGCCGCAGCGTCTTCGTCGCCGCATAGACCTCCGGGGCACTTTCCCGCGCCGTCGGTGCGCGCGCCGCCCTGGAGGGCCGCGCTCTGCCCACGCGCGCATCGAGGATCGCCACCGCTTCGTCGAGCGTCAGCGTCGCGAGCTTGTCCTTGTCGGGCAGCGTCGCGTTGACGCCGGCGTGCTTGACGTAGGGACCGTAGCGGCCGGCGTGCAGTTCGACCGGCTGCTTGTCGCGCGGATGCGGTCCAAGAATGCGCACCGGCGCACCGCGTTGCGGGCGCGCACCTTTCGCACCAGGCGCCTTCTGCTCGAATTCAAAGCCGACGCGCCCGTCCGGCTGTTTCGCGAGGTACGCGGAGAACGGGCGCTTGGTCCTCGCGGAGACGAATTGCAAAAGGTCCGTCTTGCCGGTCGCGAGCAGCTTCTCCATCTGCGCCCGCTCGATCGGTCGCGACAGGATCGTTCGGCCCGATCGGAAGTCACACGTCCGGTTCGGGCCGACCGCGCTCTCGCACACATACACATTCGGCGTCTCGAACACACGATGTCCGCATTTCGGACAGGGACCGAGCGGCGTCTGTTCGGAGAAATCCGGAGCGTCGGCGTCCTCGTCGTCGAGCCGTGGGCCGAAATCGAACTCGACCTCGTGGGCGTCGTTCATCTTGAGCTTGGCCGCGAACGGGCGGCCGATCCGGCTGCGGAAGCCCTCGAGCGGCCCGATTTCACGCTCGCGGATCAGCGTCTCCGCCTCGTGAGGCTCGAGCTGGCGGCCGCCCATGATCTTCCAGAAGCCGAAGTCGCACTGCGGATTCGTGCACTGGAACTTCTTGTACTTCTCATGGACCTCGCCGCCGCACTTCGGGCATCGCACGGTAAGCGTCGCGAAGTCGCCCGGCACTGTGTCGCTCTCGTAGTTCTTCGCCTGCCCGACGATGTGCTTCGTCATGTCGACGATCTCGTGCATGAACGCGCGGCGCGAGAGCTTGCCATGCTCCATCTGCGCGAGCTTGAACTCCCACTCCGCGGTGAGCTCGGGTGAAAAGAGCTCCGGTATCCCGAGGCCGTGCAGCAGCGTGAGCAGCGAGAACGCCTTCGCCGTCGGCACGAGCTCCTTGCCGTCGCGATGGATGTAGCGCTCCTGGATCAGGCCTTCGATGATCTGCGCCCGAGTGGCCGGCGTGCCCAGTCCTTTTTCCCGCATCGCTTCGCGGAGCTCGTCGTCCTCGATCGACTTCCCGGCGCCTTCCATCGCGGAGAGCAACGTCGCCTCGGTGAAGCGGGGTGGCGGCCGCGTCGTCAGCGCGACCACGTCCACCTTCTCCGTTGCGACGGTCTCCTTCGGTTCGACCCTCGTGAGCGTCGGCTCCTCGCCTGCCGCTTCGCGGCCGTAGACCGCGAGCCAGCCCGGATTCACGAGCACCCGGCCTTCCGATTTGAAGGGCTCCCCCTCGACCCGCGTGATGCGCGTCGTGACCAGGAACTCCGCGGCCGGATGGAACACGGCGAGAAAGCGCTTGACGACGAGGTCGTAGAGCTTCTGTTCGATCTCGCTCAAATGCTTGGGTCTTGCGAGCGTCGGAATGATGGCGAAGTGATCGGAGATCTTCGCATTGTCGAAGATCCGCTTGTTGGGCTTCACCCACTTTTGCTTCAGGATCTCGCGCGCGAACGTGCCGTACGCGTTCGATTCCGCGAGCTGCTCGAGCGTCGCCTTGACGGTCCCGAGGTAATCCTCCGGCAACGCGCGCGAATCCGTGCGCGGGTACGTCAATACCTTGTGCTTTTCGTAGAGGGCCTGCGCGAGCGACAACGTCATGCGCGCCGAGAAACCGAAACGTCCGTTGGCCTCGCGCTGCAGACTCGTCAAGTCGTACAGAAGCGGCGCGATCTGCGTCGACGGCTTGGACTCCTCGGTGACAATGCCCGGTCGACCCGCACACTTGTCCGCGCGCGCGCGCGCGGCCGCTTCGTTCCAGACGCGCTCGGCGCGCAGGTCCGGATCGTCGTCGCTCTTCTTGAACTTCTCGTCGAGCCAGCGACCCGTGTATTCGCCGGCCTTCGCGCGGAACGTCCCGACGATTTCCCAATAATCGCGCGGCGTGAACGCGCGGATCTTCTCCTCGCGCTCGACCATGATCGCGAGCGTCGGCGTCTGCACGCGGCCCACGGTCGTCAACTGGAACCCGCCGGACTTCGAATTGAACGCCGTCATCGCGCGCGTGCCGTTGATGCCGACGAGCCAGTCCGACTCCGACCGGCACACAGCCGCGTCGGCGAGCGGCAGCAGGGCTTCGTTGCTGCGCAATCCCTCGAACCCGTCGCGAATGGCCGCGGCCGTCATCGATTGCAGCCACAAGCGGCGGATCGGCTTGTCGGACTTCGCGTACTGCACGACATTGCGGAAGATGAGCTCGCCCTCGCGTCCGGCGTCGCACGCGTTGATCAGGCTGCCGACGTCCTTTCTTTTGATAAGCCGAAGCAGCAGTCTGAGCCGCGCCTCGTTCTTCTCGATCGGCTTCAGCTCGAACTTCGACGGAATCGCGGGCAGATGGGCGAACGTCCACTTGCCGCGCTTCACTTCCTCGTCTTCCGGCATCCCGAGCTCGAGCAGGTGGCCGACCGCCGACGACAGCACGTGCCGATCGCTCTCGAAGTAATCGTCGTGACGCGCGAAGCCGCCGAGCGCGCGCGCGATATCGGCGGCGACGGAAGGCTTTTCGGCGATGATCAGGCTCTTCGACACGGGTGGCTCAAGAACATCAAAGGGACGCGATAGTACCGAAGGTCGAGTGGCGCAAGCAAGAATTCAATACATTGGATGACGCCCAACGCGTGCGCGCGCACGCACGCGCGTGACGCGCACGCACGCGCACGCGCGCGAGACCCGTGCTCCGCCTTTAGGCTCGGCGGCGCTGCCACATGCCTCCCGGAAGCGAAGCCACGACGCCCTCGAGCTCGCGCGTCACAAGCGCGGCGGCTACGTCGCCGGCGCTGCGCCCGACGCGTTGCACGAGCGTGTCGACGTCGATCGGGTCGTAACCCATTGCGTCGAGGAGCGCGTCCTCGACGTCGCGTGTGCGCTCTTCTTCGTCGCGCGGACTTTGGACCGCGTGCGCCGGCCAGCGGAGCTCCGCGAGGACGTCTTCGGCGGTTTCGACGAGCTTCGCGCCGTCGCGAATCAGCCGATGACAACCGCGCGACAACGGCGAGTGTATCGATCCTGGAATCGCGAAGACCTCCCGGCCCTGCTCCCCGGCGAGACGCGCGGTGATGAGCGAGCCAGACTGGAGCGTTGCCTCGACCACCAGCACGCCGCGCGACAATCCCGCAAGGAGGCGATTGCGGCGCGGAAAATTTTCCTTGAGGGGCGGCGTGCCCGGCGTGAATTCCGACAGAAGCCCGCCTTGCTCCGCGATGCGGTGCGCGAGCGCACGATGCCGCGCGGGGTAGACCCGATCGAGGCCCGTGCCGACGACCGCGAGCGTCGATCCGGCGCGGTCGAGCGCGCCTTCGTGCGCCGCCGCGTCGATTCCCACGGCAAGCCCCGACACAATGGTATAGCCGGCGTCCGAGAGCGCCGCCGCAAACTCGCGAGCATTGTCGCAGCCCTGCGGTGTGCCGTTGCGGCTGCCGACGATCGCAAGCGCCGGCCGATTGAGAAGCTCGCGGCGTCCGACGAAGAAGAGCACCGGCGGCGCATCGCCGATGTCGAGCAGGGCGCGCGGGTAGTCGGCATCATCCCACGCGATCAACTCGTGTCCGGGTTCTTCGAGCCAGGCCCGCGCCTTCGCCAGGCGCGCGGGATCCACGGGCGCGAGAAGCTTGTCGACGGTCGCGGCGGGAACGTGGGCGATCAGAGCCCGGCGTTTCGCGCGTAAGACCGCCTCCGGATCGGGGAACGCCTGCAGGAGGGCGAGGAGTGCCCTCTCCGGGAGCGCCTTTTGCGCGAGCGTCGCCCACGCGTCAATTCGGGAATCGATCGCCACAGCGCAGGAAAGCACGCCAGAGGCGCGAGCGCGCGGGCGCGCGGAAGGTGGGACGGCAGTGAGGCGCTTAGGGCTTGCGGACCGCGTCGCCGACGTGGATCGGGTCCGTCGTGTTGAGGACGAGCCCGTAGGACACGTGATCGAAGACGCGAAACACCATCAGGATCCCGGTGCGCTCGGGCGGCACCTGCAGATACACCGGTGGCGTGAACCAGGTCGTCTTGTCGAACCACCACAAAAGCTCCGGCGACGAGGCATTTTCGCGCGTGTCGCGGATCGGCGGTAGCGAGCGGTAGATCGCGAGGATTGAGCCCACGTCGAGGCCGTCCGCCGAGCCCCGGTCGAGCGTGACGATGTAGCCGCGGCCCGTTTCCGAAGCGTTGTAGGCGGCCTGGATGATGTAGCCGTCGACCGGCTGTTCCGGCGCATGGGGCACGTAGTTCTGCACCGGCTCGCGCGGCGCCGGGATCAGGCGGTCGCCGACAATGATCTCTTCCTTCGCCGAATCGATGCGCGCCGTCGAGACGTCCGCGAAGCGCTCGATGCGTGCCACGCCCAGGAAGCGCTTTTCGTAGCCCAGGAACTGGCCGTTGACGTCGACGAGCCGGTTACCGCCACGGTAGACGTACCACAGATCGCCTGCGTTCGGATCGATGCCAAGCACGTAGACGACGTCGTTCTGGCCGCGGACCACGCGGTCGTCCCGACCGGCGACAATGGTCGCTGCATTGCCGAAGCCCGGGTCATCGCTCACCAGGGGTTTCGAGAGGTAAGGATCGATATCAGCCGGCGGGATGACCGGGATCGCCTGCTTTTCGAGAGGCTCGATGCGCACGGTCGGCGATTCGCGCACGGTGTTGCGAGACAGCACGGCGCGTGGGCCGCCGCTCGTCATCTCGATCGTGATCACGTCGCCGGGGTAGATCCAGTGCGGGTTCTTGATCTGGTCCTTGTTCATCCGCCACAACTCGGGCCAGCGCCAGGGATCCTTCAGGAACTTGCCTGCGATGCCCCACAGAGTGTCGCCTTTTTGCACGGTATAGCTCTGGGGGGCGTTGTCGGAGATGGCAACCCCTTGGGCGAGCGCCGCCGGCGCCGCGACCAGGATGGCTGCGGTGATTCCTGAGACGAGAAGGCGACGGGCTGTGATAAACTGTTGAAGCATAACGCCTCTTTCCGGACGGCGAGGACTTGCTAACGTCCTAAACCGCCGCAAAATAAGGACTTAACGGGGATTCTGCATCCGGCACTTGCATTTGGCAAGGTCACACGTCGTAATGTCAAAGCTCACCATCCTGGAGTGGCCAGATCCGCGACTCAAAAAGATCGCGGCACCGGTGACGTCTTTCACCCCGGAAATCGAGCGTTTGGTCAAGGACATGGCAGAGACCATGTACGCGGCGCCCGGGATCGGGCTCGCCGCCACGCAGGTGGACGTCCACAAGCGGGTCATCGTCATCGATGTTTCCGAGGCCAAGGACGAACTCAAGGTCTTCATCAATCCGGAAATCCTCTCCGCCGAAGGCGAAGCCGAGTGCGAGGAAGGCTGCCTCTCCGTACCCGGCTACTACGACAAGGTCACACGGGCGGCGCGGGTGACCGTTCGCGCGCAGAACGAGCGTGGCGAAACGTTCGAACTCACCGCCGAGGGGCTCCTCGCGGTATGCGTCCAGCACGAAATGGACCACCTGATCGGCAAGGTCTTCGTCGAGTACCTGTCGCCGCTCAAGCGCGCCCGTCTCAAAACCAAGCTTCGCAAGAAGCAGCAGCTCGCGGGATAGCCGCTTCACCCGCCTTTCCCATTCGATGCGCGTCGGCTTCGCCGGGACGCCGGAATTCGCCGCCACCGCGCTCGCCGCCATCGTTCACGCGGGCTTTAGCGTACCGCTCGTCCTCACCCAGCCTGATCGTCCAAAAGGACGAGGCCTGGCGCTCGGAGCATCGCCCGTCAAGCGCCTCGCGCTCACGAAGGGGCTTGCAGTGCTGCAGCCTGCGACGCTCAAGGACACCGCTGTCGTATCCGCGGTCACGGAGACAGCGCTCGACGTGCTCGTGGTCGCGGCGTACGGACTCATACTGCCTGCCGCGATCCTTGCATGGCCGAGGCACGGCTGCATCAACATTCACGCGTCGTGCTTGCCCCGCTGGCGCGGCGCGGCGCCTATCGTGCGTGCCATCGAAGCGGGAGACCTGGCGACGGGCATCACGCTGATGCAGATGGACGCGGGCCTCGACACCGGCCCGATCATCGCAGCGCGCGAAGTGGCGATCGGTGCCGACGACACCGCCGGCACGCTGTCGCACAAGCTCGCGGAGGCGGGCGCGCGCGCAATCGTGGAGACGCTGGGCGAGCTCGCACATCGCGGGATGCTTGCGAGCACACCGCAGCCAGCCGAAGGCGTGACCTACGCCGCAAAGATCATGCGCGCGGACCGCATCGTCGACTGGGCGAGTGATGCGGCCGCCATCGCGCGCAAACTCCGCGCGCTCAGCCCTGCGCCGGGCGCATTCGCCCAATGGAATGGCGCTTCCCTCAAAGTGTGGGGTGCGGAACCCGTCGTACGCACAAGCGCCGCGGCGCCGGGTGACGTACTGCGCGTCAACCAGGAGGGAATCGATGTGGCGTGCGGGAAGACGACGGCCGGCGGCACGCTTCGGCTCCGCGAAGTTCAGCCTGCCGGGGCTCGACGCATGACCGCGCACGCCTTCGCGCTCGGCCATCGCATTGCGGTCGGGATGCGATTCGATCCGGCCGTCGGTTGAGTTGCCGAGGCAGGCACCGCTTGCAACACGAACAGGCCCGGGCCGCTCGCGCGGTGGAACGCGTGCTCGCCGGCACCGCGCTCCCTTCCGCGCTGGCCTCGGTCGACGACGACCCCGCGCGCCGCGGGCGCGCGCTCACGCAAGAGCTTGCATATGGGACGTTGCGGCATTTCGGAACGCTGCGCGCGCTTACCGCCAAGCTCGCGGCGAAGCCGATCGCCGATCCGGCCGTCGCGGCGCTGATCGCCGTCGCGCTGTATCAGCTCGAGCATACGCGCGCGCCCGCGTTCGCCGTGGTCGATCGCGCGGTCTCCGCGACCTCATTGATCGCGAAGCCCGCGGCGAAGACGCTCGTCAACGCGCTGTTGCGCAGGTTCCTGCGCGAGCGCGAAGCGCTTCTCGCGGCCGTGCGCACCGATCCGGAAGGGCGTTGGTCGTATCCGCGTTGGTGGATCGCGCGACTGCGCAAGGACTGGCCCAAGCAATGGCGATCGATGCTCGAGGCGGGCAACGAACGTCCACCGCTCACGCTTCGCGTCAACGAACGCGCGACCACGCGCGAGGCGCTCCTCGCGGACTTCGCGAGCGCAGGAATCGCGGCGAGAGCCGCCGGCGTCTTCGGCATCATCGTCGACCCGCCGCGACCGCTCGCTGAATTGCCGCGCTTTACGGAAGGCGCGTTCACGGTGCAGGACCTCGCTGCGCAGCTGGCCGCGCCGATCGTCGATGCCGCCGACGGCATGCGGGTGCTCGACGCGTGCGCGGCGCCCGGAGGCAAGACCACGCACCTCGCCGAGCGCTCGAACGTCGAGATCACCGCGCTCGACAGCGACGCCCTCCGCCTGCAGCGGTTGCGCGACAACTTCGCACGCCTGCGATTGAACCTTAAGCGAGTGCGTGTGGTCTGTGGTGACGCCACGAAGCCGCAGGCGTGGTGGGATTCGCACACCTATGACCGGATTCTGCTCGACGCGCCGTGCAGCGCGTCGGGGATTGTGCGCCGTCACCCCGATGTGAAATGGCTGCGCCGCGCGAGCGACATCGCCGCCTTCGCCGGACGTCAGCGCGAGATGCTCGATGCGCTGTGGCCGCTGCTTGCGCGCGGCGGGAAGCTCGTCTACGCGACGTGCTCCGTCTTCCTCGAGGAAAACGACGCGGTCGTCGCAGCCTTCATGCGCGATCGACCGGATGCGTTGCGCGAATCCATCACGTTGCCCGGGGAGGCGGCGCACGAAGGGGGTCAACTCTTGCCATCGGGCGAGGCCGGAGGCCACAATCAAGACGGCTTTTTCTACGCGCTGCTGCGCAAGGCCTGACGCCCTCACGGATCGTCCGCGTCCGGCGAGGCGGCGCTGGCGGCGCGCTGATCTCATGGGTCGACACGCGTGAACCTCTCTGTCCGGCCCGCGATTGATACCTGCGTTCTTGGCCCCGTCGACGGGCGACGGGCGCACGCCGACGCAACGACGACGGCGTCGTCCCCGCGGCAACGCACGGCATGACGGCGACGGTCGGCTTCCTGCGTCGCGAGGGACGCTACGGGCGTCTTCGACTGCGCGGCGGATTGCTTCGCCGCACAGCATGGCGAATCGCGATCTTGGTCATCGCAAGCTGTGCTGTGAGCGCCGCTCGTGCGGACGTCATCGCCGTACGCAATGCGGAGCTGACGATCGAAGAGGGCGACCTTCTGCTGTCGACGGACTTCTCCGTCGCATTCACGCCGCCGCTCGAGGAAGCGCTCGAAAAAGGCGTGGCGCTCTACTTCACGCTCGAGTTCGAGCTGTCGCGCAGCCGCAAGTTCTGGTTCGACGAGAAGACCGCACAATGGTCGACCAGCTACCGCGTTTCGTACACTTCGCTGACGCGGCAGTACCGGGTTGCGGTCGGCGGACAACTTGGTACGACGTTGGAGACCCTCGAGGATGTCGAACGCTATATCGGGCATGTCGCGCGGCGTCCCGTGGCGCGGGCGGACGTCCTCACGAGCGGTGCTCGCTACGAGGCCGCGGTACGCTTGCGACTTGATACCAGCCAGTTGCCGAAGCCGTTCCAGGTGAGCGCACTCGCGTCGAAGGAGTGGCAGCTCGACTCGAACTGGCATGCCTGGGCATTCACGCCATGACCGGTCTTTTCGCCTCGCGCGCGCTGCGCTGGCTCCTGCTCGTGTTCGCGTGCGTCGCCGCGATCGCGATGTTCGTGCTCGCGACGGCCACGGGGAACACCGCGCTCTTTTCGCAGCATTACGTTCTGCTGCTGGTGATCAACGGGGTGCTGATCGGGATCCTGATGCTGCTGGTCGGCTGGCAGCTCGCGCAGCTCTACCGGCGCTACAAGGAGGGGGTGTTCGGCACGCGGCTTGCCCTGCGCCTCGTGCTGCTGTTCGTGTTCGTGGCCGTCCTGCCCGGCGCGCTCGTGTACGCGGTCTCCGTTCAATTTCTGGGCAAGAGCATCGAGAGCTGGTTCGACGTCCGTGTCGACCGTGCGCTTGAAGGCGGTATCGGCCTTGGCCAGAGCTCGCTCGACTATCTGTTGAAGGAGACGACCAACCGCGCCACGCAGATCGCCTCGTCGCTCGCCGAGGCGGGCGACGCCACGGGAGCGGTGTTGAGCCGCGCCGCTGAGCAGGCCGGCGTCTACGAAGCAGCGCTCTATCGGACATCGGGCGCCGTAATCGGTGTGGGGGGCATCGGCGCGCAGACGACGACGCTCGAGCCGCCGCCCGCCGAGGCGCTGCGCCGGGCGAGATTGCAGCAAACCTATACGAAGGTCGAGCAGGTCGGCGATTCCGGCCTTTTGCTTCGCGTCGTCGTTCCCGTGAACAGCAACGATCGGCTCGATCCGGTGAAGGTGCTGCAGGTGATCGAGCCGGTGCCCCGCGCGCTGGCGCTCGATATGGAGAAAGTGCAGGCAGGTGCGCGCGATTACCAGGAGATCACGTTTGCGCGCGCGGCGCTTAAGCGGGTCTACGAGTTGACGCTGACACTCACGCTGCTCCTTGCCCTGACGTCCGCGCTCGGGCTCGCCGTGGTGCTCTCGGAGCGCTTCGCGGCGCCTCTGGGATTGCTTGCCGAAGGCACGCGTGCCGTCGCGCAGGGCGACTTCACGCGACGACAGCCCGTCACCTCGCGCGACGAGCTCGGCGTTCTCACCGAATCCTTCAACACGATGACCGCGCAGCTCGCGGATGCGCAGGGAAAGGCGGAAGAGTCGCGCCGCGCCACCGAGACGACGCGCGCCTACCTCGAGAGCATTCTCGGCAACCTCTCGGCCGGCGTCCTGGCGTTCGACGACCAGTACCGGCTGCGTACCGCGAATCCGAGCGCGGCTGTCATCCTGCAGCAGCCGTTCGTGGAGCTTTCCGGGCTCTCCCTCGCGGAGTGGGGCGGCAGGCTTCCCGCCCTCGCGTCCTTCGCCGAGCTCGTGGCCGAAGGGTTTCGCTCGGCGCGAGACGCGCAGTGGCAGCGCGAAGCGGAGGTGACGGTCGCGCAGCAAAGCCGAACGCTGCTCCTGCGCGGCACCCGGCTGCCGGGCGCGCCGGTGCCGGGTTATGTCGTCGTGTTCGACGACGTCTCCGAGCTCGTGCAGGCGCAGCGTGATGCGGCGTGGGCGGAAGTCGCGCGCCGCCTCGCGCACGAGATCAAGAATCCCCTGACGCCGATCCAGCTCTCGGCCGAGCGTCTTTCGCTCAAGCTCGCGCCCCATCTCGCGGGCGCCGACGCCGAGACGCTCAAGCGCGCGACGCAAACGATTGTGTCGCAAGTCGCGGCGATGAAGCACATGGTCGACGACTTCGCGATCTACGCGCGGCAGCCGCGGCCGGGCCAGATGCAGCCGGTCGATTTAAGCGCCCTCTTGATCGACGTACTGGCTCTATACGACAATCTGCGGCCGCACGTCGCGCTGTCATTGCCCGACGTCCCTCTCTACGTTCAAGGCGAACCCACGCGCCTGCGCCAGGTGTTCCACAATCTCGTGCAAAATGCGGTCGACGCGCAGGCCGACGCTGCGGATCCGCGTTACATGATCACGCTCTCCGCCCATGGAAACGAGGCATTGCTGACGTTCGCCGACGCGGGTCCCGGCTTTCCGTCGGATCTGATCGCGCGCGCGTTCGAGCCCTACGTGACGACGAAGGCCAAAGGCACGGGCCTGGGGCTTGCCATCGTGAAGAAGATCGTCGACGAGCACGGCGGCCGCATCGCCATCGACAACGTCGCGCCACACGGCGCGCGCGTCACGCTCGCCTTTCCCGCCGTAAAGGCTGCGGCCGCCGCTTAAGGAAGAAGACGCACATCGTGGCACCTGCAAAGGAAATTCTGATCGTCGACGACGAAGTCGGCATCCGCGAACTGCTGTCCGAGATCCTGGAAGACGAGGGCTATCGCGTCGCGCAGGCAGAGAACGCGGGCGAAGCGCGTGCCTACCGCCAGCGGCATCAACCGGCGCTCGTGCTGCTCGACATCTGGATGCCGGACACCGATGGCGTCACGCTGTTGCGCGAATGGGGTGCCGGCGGACTGCTGACGATGCCGGTGATCATGATGTCGGGTCACGGCACGATCGAAACCGCCGTCGAAGCGACGAAGATCGGCGCCTTCGACTTCCTCGAAAAACCCATCGGATTGTCGAAGCTCCTGCTCACGATCGCGCGCGCGTTCAAGACGGCCGCCGCGAATGAACCGCGACGCATCTCGCTTGCCTCGCTCGGCACCAGCGCCCCGATTCGCGACTGCGAGCGTGCGCTGGAAGCATTGATCGCGTCGCGCAAGCCGATCCTAATCGTCGGCGAATCCGGCACCGGCCACGATATTGCCGCCCGGGCGCTCGCCCTCCCCGACGCGCCGTTCGTTGTGCTCGCGAACGGCGCGCGGCTCACGGCGAATCCTCTGTCGCTGATCGAGGAGGCGCGCGACGGTCTGCTGTATTGCATGGAGATCGGCCAATACACGAAATCCGAGCAGAAGGGACTTGCGTTCCTGCTCGGCAAGCTCGACCGACACAATGTGACGCTCGTCGCCACCAGCGCCGAGCCGCTGGCGGATCTCGCGGCGGACGGCCGCTTCGACGCCGCGCTCCTCGCGCAGCTCTCTTCGGGCGCCATCGTCCTTCCGCCTTTGCGGCAGCGACGCGACGACATCCCCCCGCTGATCGAGCGCTTCTGGCGCGAGGGCGCGGGCGGCGAGCGGGCGTCGCCGTCGCCGCTGCTCGCGTCGCTCTCGCCCGCGACGCTGACGATGCTGACCAACGCGCACTGGCCGGGCAACCTCGATCATCTCCAGAATTTCGTCGCCAACCTGCGCGCGACCCGGGGCGACGTCACCTCCGAGCACGTGAAGCGCCTGCTCGGCGAGGCTGCCGCGCCCGACCTTCCGGTCGCGCCCGAGATCACGGCGCGGTTCTTCGAGCTGCCGCTCAGGGAAGCGCGCGAGGCGTTCGAACGCATCTACTTCGAGCAGCTGCTCGGGCGCGAGCAGAGCAACATGAGCAAGGTCGCCGAGAAGGCCGGCCTCGAACGCACGCATCTCTATCGCAAGTTGAAACAGCTCAACATCCGCTTCTCGCGGCGCACGGACGAAACGCCGGGCTGACCTCCGGGCCACACGCGCTGTCATCGCGCCCCGGCAGCGAAGGTTCCCTTGACTTCATCCGCGCTCGCGTCCACGAGTCCGCAGCATCGGATGATGTCGCTCGTGATCGGGGCGATCGGCGTCGTCTACGGCGACATCGGCACGAGCCCGCTGTACACGCTGCGGACCGCGTTCACCGGCGAGCATCCGCTGACGCTCGCGCGCGAGAATGTGCTCGGCGTCCTGTCGGTGATCTTCTGGGCGCTGATGATCGTCGTCACCGTCAAGTACATCACGCTGATCATGCGGGCGGACAACCGTGGAGAAGGGGGCATCCTCGCACTGACGGCACTCGTGTCGCGCGGCGTCGAGCATCGAACGCGGCTTCGCTGGTGGCTCGTCGGACTCGGCATCTTCGGCGCGGCGATGTTCTACGGCGACGGGATGATCACGCCGGCGATCACCGTGCTCGGCGCCGTCGAAGGGCTGGGCGTGATCGCGCCGGCGCTGCATCCGTTCATTGTCCCGGTCGCGGTCGCAATCCTCGTCGCGCTCTTCGTGATCCAGCGCCACGGCACGGCGCGCATCGGCCTGATCTTCGGTCCGGTGATGTGCCTGTGGTTCGTGACGCTGGCGGTCCTCGGCGCGCTCCAAATCGCTCAGGTCCCGGAGGTGTTGGCGGCGCTCAATCCGGCGTTCGCGGCCGGATTCATCGTGGGGAGCCCGTTGCGCGCATTCCTGGCCTTCGGCGCCGTCGTGCTCGCGGTCACCGGCACGGAAGCGCTCTATGCCGACATGGGGCACTTCGGCAAGAGCCCGATCCGACGGGCGTGGATCGTCTTCGTGATGCCGGCGCTGGTGCTCAACTACTTCGGCCAGGGCGCGCTCCTGCTCGATGATCCGGCGACGATCCGCAATCCGTTCTATCTGCTCGCGCCCGATTGGGCACTGGTTCCGCTGCTCCTGCTTGCGACGGCCGCGGCGATCATCGCATCCCAGGCCGTGATCTCCGGCGCGTTCTCGCTCACCCGCGCGGCGATCCAGATGGGGTATTGCCCGCGCCTCACCATCGAGCACACCTCCGAGCGCGCGATCGGCCAGATCTACGTCCCGTTCATCAACTGGACGCTGCTCGCGGCGGTCATCGCGCTGACCGTGGGCTTCCGCAACTCGGACAATCTCGCCGGCGCGTACGGCATCGCCGTCACGATGGCGATGCTGATCGACTCGATCCTGATTTTCGTCGTCATGCGCCGGCTCTGGCAGTGGCCGGTGTGGCTGGCGTTCGCGATCGCCGCGCCCCTGGTGCTGATCGACCTCACGTTCCTGTCGTCGAACATGCTGAAGGTCCCGGAAGGCGGGTGGTTCCCGCTCCTGATCGGGGCGATCGTGTTCACGCTGCTTACGACGTGGAAGCGGGGCCGGGCGGTCCTCATGGAGCGGCTGGCCGAGGATGCGATGCCGCTCGACATCTTCATCCAGAGCATCGAATCGGCGCCGCCGACGCGCGTCCCGGGGACGGCGATCTTCCTGACCGCGACGCAGAACCGCGTACCCCACGCCTTGCTGCACAACCTGAAGCACAACAAAGTGCTGCACGACCGCGTCGTCTTCCTGACCGTGGTCACGCGCGACATTCCGTTCGTCGGCGACGACGAGCGTTACGAGATCACGCCGCTCGGCTGCGAGTTCTACCGGATGACCGTGAACTACGGCTTCAAGGAAGATCCCGACGTCCCGGCGCTGCTCGACGATTGCGGTCGCAACGGCTTCATGTTCGACATGATGGACACGTCGTTCTTCGTCTCACGCGAGACATTGATCGCGACGGTGGCGCCCGGCATGGCGCTGTGGCGCGAGAAGCTGTTCGTGTCGATGTCCAAGAACGCGACCAAGGCGTCCGAGTTCTTCCAGATTCCGACGAACCGCGTCGTGGAGTTGGGGACGCAGGTGGAGTTGTAAAACGGCCCGAAGTTTCGCGTGGTCAGAAAGCGACCGCGCACGATACTTCGGGCCGAGTATTCTTTCCGCCGCTGGCTTGGGGCGGCCCTGCGGCAGCGGCGCGGTAACGGCAGGAAGAACCACCGGGGGCGCGCAACAGCTTGGCCAAGGGTGCGCCGAAAAGAAAACGCCGGCTCGAAGGCCGGCGTCTTTCACTGCATGACTCGCTGGTTTATTGCAACGATGTCATCTGGCTTCGCATCGTCTTCAGCGCTTTGCTTTCGATCTGGCGGATGCGTTCGGCCGAGACGCCGTACTCGTCCGCAAGCTCCTGCAGCGTCGCGGGATCTTCTTCCCGCAGCCAGCGCGCCTCGATGATCCGGCGCGCGCGGTCGTCGAGCTTCGCCATCGCCTTGCCAAGGCCGGCGGTGCGGTTGCGCTCGGTTTCCTTTCGTTCGAGGATCTGGACCGGCTCGTCCTCGGGGTCGGTCAGGAACGCGATCGGGGAAACTGCCTCCTCGTCACCTGGCGTCGGGTCCAGCGAGACTTCGGCGCCCAAAAGGCGCTTGTCCATCTCGAGCACTTCCTCGGGCTTCACGTTCAGCTGTTCCGCGACGACTTCGGCCTGCGCGTTCGTCAGCGCGGCGGTGCTCCCTTTCATGCTGCGCAGGTTGAAGAACAACTTCCGCTGTGCCTTGGTGGTCGCGATCTTCACGAGCCGCCAGTTCCGCAGGATGTATTCATGGATCTCGGCCCTGATCCAGTGCAGCGCGAATGACACGAGCCGGACCCCGCGCTCCGGGTCGAAACGGCGTACCGCCTTCATGAGGCCGATATTGCCTTCCTGGATCAGATCCGCCTGCGGCAGGCCGTAACCCAGGTAGTTGCGCGACACCGCCACGACGAGCCTCAGGTGCGACATGACGAGCTCGCGTGCCGCCTCGACGTCGCCCTGATCCTTCCAGCGGCGGCCGAGCGATTGTTCCTGTTCTGCAGTCAGGAGGGGAAAGCGGTTCACGGCCTGGATGTAATGGTCCAGGCTTCCCAGCGAGGCTGGGGTTGGAAACGCCAACGACGTACCCGACATCGAAATCTCCTCTTTGGAGGCGCTGGCACTTGACTTCCTGGCAGTGCCGACCTTTCCAGCACCAGTTTAGCACTCGACCACTAAGAGTGCTAAAGGTACCCCAAAGTTCCCGATCAATCTACTCGGGTATGACGAACCGCGGCTTTGGGGGTATGGTTGGCGATTCTCGGAGCTATCGCCCGCGCTCGCTATCCCCCGGGTGGGGCGGGGTCGAGCCCACTGCCTCGAAGTGACCGCTAACTCCGGTGGTAATGCCGGATCGAGAGTGACGCAACGGGCCGGATCACCCGGCAGCCCGTCAGGCCGACGCTGAGATCGGCTCGAGCAAGGCGTCGGCAAACTCCCTTGCGACGAAGGGCTGGAGATCGTCGATGGCCTCGCCCACCCCGAGGAACCGGAGCGGGATCGGATGCTCCCGCGCGATGGCGGCCACGACACCACCTTTGGCGCTCCCGTCGAGCTTGGTGAGGATCACGCCCGTCAAGCCCGCCGCCGCGTCGAACGCCCGGACCTGGGCCAGCGCGTTCTGCCCGGTGTTGGCGTCGAGGACGAGCAACACCTCCTGGGGCGCGCCGACCTGCGCTTTGCCGATCACCCGCTTGATCTTCGCAAGCTCGTCCATCAGATTCCGCTGCGTCGCGAGGCGACCGGCCGTGTCCGCGAGGACTACGTCGATGCCGCGCGCGCGTGCGGCCGCGATCGCGTCGAAGATCACGGCCGCCGGGTCGCCGCCCCGCTGCTGGATCACGACAACGCTGTTGCGCTCGCCCCAAACTGCGAGCTGCTCGCGCGCGGCGGCGCGAAACGTGTCGCCGGCAGCCAGCAGGACGGACAGCCCCTCGGCCTGCAAACGCTTCGCGAGCTTGCCGATCGATGTGGTCTTTCCCGCGCCGTTGACGCCGGCCAGCATAATCACGAACGGGCGCTCCGGGCCGATCACGAGTGGCTTCTCGAGCGGTGATAGCAATGCGACGAGCGCGTCGCGGAGCGCAACACGGGCATCGCCTTCGGGACCCGCGCGCTGGTATCGCATCCGGGTGTCTTCCAGCAACGCCTCGGTCGCAGGCATTCCGGCATCCGCCATCAGCAGCGCCGATTCGAGCTCCTCGAGGGCGTCTTCAGTCAGCTCTCGGCGCGAGAACACGGCCGCGAGCGAGCCGGCGAGCTTCGCCCGGGTTAGGCCCAACCCGGCCTTCAGCCGCTCGGTCCAGGGTATCTTGTCGGCCGGCTTCTCGGCCGGCTCGCGCTTGAAGAGATCGAACATCGGGAGCCAAACGCGGGCGATGGACGCCATCGCAGGAAACTGGAATTCTACCGCCCGCTTTTAAGTCCTCCCCAGCTGCTATGCCCGCCGCCTCCGCGAACCGCGTCCGCATCATCGGCGGGATGCTGCGCGGTCGGATCATCCGGTTTCCTTCCGCGCCCGGGCTGAGGCCGACGCCGGACCGGGTACGCGAGACGCTGTTCAACTGGCTGGGCCAGACCCTCGAAGGGCTCAAGACGCTGGATCTTTTCGCAGGAACCGGCGCGCTCTCGCTTGAAGCGGCGTCGCGGGGCGCCGTCCTTGCCGTTGCCGTCGATCGCAACCCGGCGCTCGTCCGCTCGATCGCTGCGACCGCGGCGGACTTCCATCTGCCGCAGGTCGAAGCGCACCCGGCGGAGGCTCGTGCCTATCTCGCGCGCGAAACGCGCGACTTCGACGTCATCTTCCTTGATCCGCCCTTCGATTCACGCGAGTGGGAATGGCTGCTACCGTCGTCTGCCGCACGGCTCACCGAGGGCGGTCGCATTTATGCGGAGTCGCCGGTCGAGCTCGCCCCACCCCGGCCGCTTGCGACTTACCGGCACGACCGCGCGGGGCGCGTGCATTATCATCTGTTCGCGAAACCCGGCTCGCGTCTCGCGGCGGCTGATGACTGACAAAACCGCCGTCAACAGGACCCGCCTCATTCCCGTCCCATGCTCAAGGTCGTCTATCCCGGCACGTTCGACCCGTTCACGCGCGGCCACGAGGATCTCGTGCGGCGCGCCGCACGGCTCTTCGACAGCGTAGTCGTCGGCGTCGCGGACAGCGAAGCGAAGCGCCCGTTTTTCACCCTGCGCGATCGCGTCGAGATGGCACGCGAAGTCTTGCGCCCGTATCAAAACGTGGAGGTGTTGGGATTCTCCACGTTGCTCATGGACTTCGTGCAGGAGCAGGGGGCGACCGTCGTGCTCCGCGGATTGCGCGCCGTCTCCGATTTCGAGTACGAGTTCCTGATGGCGGGAATGAACCGCAATCTCTACCCGAATGTCGAAACGTTGTTCCTGACGCCGGACGAGAAGTACATGTTCATTTCTGCCACCATCGTCCGCGAGATCGCAAAGCTCGGCGGCGACGTCGGCAAGTTCGTCCATCCGGCGGTCGCCGAGCGGCTCAAGGAGGCCGTCGCCGCAAACGGCCCGAGGCGCTGACGCCAGCGAGTTCATCCATGGCCCTGATGATCACCGACGAGTGCATCAACTGTGACGTTTGCGAGCCTGAATGCCCGAACGCGGCGATCTCGCAGGGCACGGAGATCTACGTCATCGATCCCGCAAAGTGCACCGAGTGCGTCGGGCACTTCGACAACCCGCAGTGCCGGGAAGTCTGCCCGGTCGATTGCATCCCGGTCAACCCGGCGTTCGTCGAGACGAGGGATCAGCTGCGGTTGAAGTACGAAGCACTGATGCGGGGAGTAAAACCGGTGGAACCTACGCCGCAGTCCTAGCGGACGCGGGGGCGAATCGGGTCTGTCCCTACGCGTTGGCCGCCAGCGGCAGCGGATCAGTCGCCTCGATCACCTGATCGACGTCCGCGATCTGCCGCTGCAATCCGCGTATCTGCTCGTCGAGCGCCGCGCGCGCCGCCTCGAGCTCGTCGATCCGGTCCTCGAGCTCATCCGACGCGATGTGAATGCGCCGGATGCTGTCGAGGCGGCGTTTGAGCTGCAACTGGTGCTCCTTGACCTGCGTCTCGAGCGGCGACATGACCGCCTTGAGCCACGCCTCGACATCGCGATTCGCGATCACGTATGCATGCTTCGCGCGCGACGCGATCGTCTCGAAGAAGCGCTTCATCAGCGGGAACTTGGCCTTGCTCACCATGTTCCACAGCGTGTTGAAGTGCGTGTTGTACGCGCGCTCGAGCCGCTCGATCTCCTTTTCGTAGCGGAGCGTCGAGAACGACGGCGGCACGAAGGGTTCGATCCCGTTTTCCTTCGCGAAGCGGGCGTACATCGCGCGCATCATGTCGTGGATCTCGGTCCCGCAATGACCGGCGCGTGTCAGATCGTCGTGGATCTGCGCGAAGAACTCGCTCATCGCCTCGCGCACGCCCTTGGTGAACGGACTGTCCTCGATGCGCCGGCGAGTGCGCGCAGCGTTCGCGCGAAGCGCCTCGAGGCCGATCACGTCGAAGAGCTGGTTCGACTGCTGGCTGAAGACGTTGCGTAACGCCGTAAAGCGCGCGAGCCCGCGTTCGAAGACCTCCTTCTCGTCGCGCACGCGCGCCATCATGTGCTCGACCACGTCCTGGTTCTTGCCGCGAAGCGCGGTCAACTCGTCGAGCTGCTCCCGCAGCCCCGCGAGGCGCGCATCGAGAATCGTGCGCACGTTCGCCGCGAGCGTTCTGACCTCCGACTGCATCGCCGCGCCGACGATATTGCGTTTGCCGGGAATCAAGCGATGGGAAAGCGAGTTCTCGAGGACCGGGAGCCGGCTACGCACGAGCAGCTCGTCATCGCCCTGAACCTTCGCGAGCAAGCCCTTCTGCGCCGACACGGCGAACACCTGCGCCGGCGGGATCGCGAGCATCGACGCGGTCGAGCGCGCCTGCCGCTCGATCTCGGCGTTGATCTCCGCGTCCGGCTTCAGGTCGTCCCACAGACCGTCGATCTTGTTGAGGATCACGATCCGCCCGGCGCGCGTTGCGGGGTCGTCGCCTGCGAGATGCTGGTTCCAGACTTCGAGGTCGGTCTTGGTGACGCCAGCGTCCGCCGCGAGGATGAAGAGCACGGCGTGAGCGTTGGGCAAAAGGTTGAGCGTGAGCTCGGGCTCGGTGCCGATCGCGTTCAGACCTGGCGTGTCGAGGATCACCAGCCCCTGCTGCAGCAGCGGGTGCGGAAAATTGATGACGGCGTGCCGCCAGCAGGGAATATCGACCGTGCCCTGGTCGCCCTGCTCGAGCGCTGCGAGGATGTCGTCCTCGCCGTCGGTGTACAGCCCGTACTTGCGCGCCAGCGCGATGGGGACGCGCTTCACCTGGGAGACGCGCGCGAGGACCTCGCCCATCTTCTCGGCGGACGCGAGGTCAAGGGCGAAGGTCACCCACTCGTCGGCGTAATCCTTGAATTCGGCGACCGAGGCGTCCTTGAGCCGCGTTTCGATCGGCAGCAGGCGAATCGACGGCGGACGCGAGGGATCGTGCAGCAGCTCGGTCGGACACATCGTCGTGCGCCCGGCGGACGACGGCAGAAGCCGCTGCCCGAAATCCGCGAAGAAGATGGCGTTGATCAGCTCGGACTTGCCGCGGGAGAACTCGGCAACGAACGCCACTACGAGCTTGTCCTGCTGCAACCGCTCGAGGAGCTGCTGGATCTTGAGATCGACGTGGGCGTCAGCCAGGTCCTGCTGGGCGAGCCAGCCGTGCAGGGCCGAGAGGGCACCGGCGAGCCGGCGTCGCCAGTCGCTGTACGCTTCGAACCGAGCCGCCAGATCTCGTGCGGGCCGCACGCCGCCTCCCCTATTTGTCGCGGTGATCAACTTGCCGAGATTTCGACTCTAGCACGACGGTTCGCAAGCACGAGCCATGCCGAACGTCGGCGCCGCCGGGGCTCCGCTGGGGGCGTGGCGGATGGGCGACAGGATGCGCCGCAGCATGGCGACCGGCCGGCGTCCGAAAGCGACGGCGGACGTCAGCGCTGACAGACCGGACAGTAGTACGTGCTGCGCTGACCCATCCGCCGCGCCCGAATCGCCGTGCCGCAGACGCGACACGGCTCGCCCTCCCGGCCGTAGACGAAATAGTCGAGCTGGAAGTAGCCCGGCTCGCCGCTCGAATCCACGTAGTCGCGAAGCGTGCTTCCGCCCTTCGCGATCGCCTCGGTCAAGACCTCGCGCACCGCGATGATGAGCCGTGCGAGGCGCGCCCTGGACACGCGGTTCGCCGGGGTGGAAGGCCGTACACCTGCGCGGAACAGCGATTCGTTCGCGTAGATGTTCCCCACGCCGACGACAGCGTGGTTGTCCATCAGCAGCAGCTTGATTGCGGCGCGGCGGTTGCGCGTCGCCTTCCAGAGGTAGTCGACATCGAAGGCGTCGTCGAAAGGTTCGGGGCCGAGCCGTGCAAGCAGTGGATGGCGGTGCGCGGGCGCGGGGACCCAGAGCATTGCACCGAAGCGGCGCGGGTCGTGATAGCGAAGCGTCGTGCCATCGTCGAGGAGGATATCGACGTGATCGTGGAGCACCCGCTTCGGCGCATGCTTGTGCACGCGCAGGCTGCCGGTCATCCCGAGATGCACGAGCAGCGCATCCGCGCCGAAGCGGAGCAGCAAGTACTTGCTGCGACGATCGACGCGATCGATCGTCTTGCCGCGCAGGCGCTTGCCGAGGTTCGCGGGAACCGGCCAGCGCAGCCGGCGGTCGTAAAGCCGTAAACCCGTGACGCGGCGGCCGACGATTGCGCCCGCGATGCCGCGTCGCGTCGTCTCCACTTCCGGCAATTCAGGCATGCGTCAGTCCGGCTCGCGCGAGCGGCGGAACGTCCGCACAGAATTGCTGTCGTCGGATTGCATGAAAGCACGCATGAAAGAACGCAAAGGGAGGCGGCGGCGCAATGTCGAAATCGAATTCACGCGAGATTCACGGGAGTGCCGCGCCACGCGAGTATCATAGACGGTCCATGAACCTGCACCCATTGTCCTTCGCAACGCGCCTCGCGGCGGTCGTGTTGCCGCTCGCGCTCGCGAGCGTCGCCAGTGCGCAGTCGCCGCTCGGGCCAGGCATTGATGCGCCCGCATCGCGCATCCCCGCGCCGTCCAAGGATGCGCAGCCGGGCATGACGGCCGACATTTTCTATCGGCTGTTGCTCGGAGATGTCGCGCTTCAGCGGGGCGAACCATCGCTTGCGGCGCGCGCGTATCTCGATGTCGCGACCGAAACCCGCGACGTCCGCCTAGCGCGCCGCGCCACCGAGATCGCGATCGCGAGCCGGCAGCGGGGCCTCGCCGAGGACAGCGCCAAACTGTGGTCGAGTCTCGATCCCGGCGCAGAGCGCCCCAAGCAGATCCTGGCAGCGCTGCACGCCGGGGCCGCAACGCGTGACCTCCCGTCACCGGGGCCCGAGGACGAGCTCAAGGGACGGCTCCAGCGGCTCTTGTCCGATGCCGCCGTCTCGGGACAGGGCGTCGGAGAGATCTTCGTCCAGCTGAACGCGCTCTTCGCGCAGCAGAGCGACAAGCGCGCCGTGCTGTTACTGATCCGCGACCTCGCGCAGCCGTATCCGAAGAGCGCGGAAGCGCATTTCGCGATCGCGCTAGCGGCGTTCAACGCGGGCGCGGACGACGCGAACTACATGACCGAAGCGCTGAACGAAGTCGATCGGGCGCTCGAACTGAGGCCCGACTGGGAGCGCGCCGCGCTGCTCAAGGCGGAGATTCTCGTCCGCGTCGCGTCCGTCGATCGCGCTGCCGAATTCCTGAAATCGTTTCTCGCGAAGCAGCCCGAGTCGAAGGCGGCCGCGGGCGCGCTCGCGCAGTTCTACGTCGAGCAGAAGCGCTACGCGGAAGCGCGCGAAATCCTGCAGCAGCTGTGGGACAAGGAGCCGGAAGCGCGCGAGCTCGAATTCGGTGTGGCGGCGATCGCGCTGCAGATGAAGGATTACGCGACGGCGGAGCGCCTGCTCAACGACTTGAAGAGGGCGGGATTCGGTCAGCCCGGCGCGATCGACCTCTACCTCGCGCAGGTCGCCGAGGAGACCAAGCACTACGACCTCGCCATCGAGCGCTACAAGGCGGTCACCGAGGGTGATCGCGCGTGGCTCGCAAAGCTCCGGATCGGCGCGCTGCTCGGCAAGCTCGGCAAGGTCGAGGAGGCGAAGCGATACTTCGCTGATCTGCCCGCGGTCACGCCGGAGCAACGCGCGCAGGTGCGGCAGGCCGAAGCGCAGATGCTGCGCGATACCGGCGACGTCAAAGGCGCCTATAAGGTCCTCACACAGGGAGTGACCGAGCAGCCCGATGCGCCGGACTTGGTCTACGACCTTGCGATGGTTGCGGAAAAGCTCGACCGACTCGACGAGGCGGAGTCGCGCCTGAAGCAGCTGGTTGAGATGCGCCCCGACGATGCGCAGGCGCTGAACGCGCTGGGTTACACGCTCGTGGATCGCACAAGCCGAACGAGCGAGGGCTACGCGCTCATCGAGAAGGCGCTCAAGATCGCGCCCAACGATCCGTTCATTCTCGACAGCATGGGCTGGGCGCTGTACCGGCTAGGACGCCTCGACGAGGCCGAGCAGTATCTGAAGCGCGCGCTCGCCGAGCGCCCGGATCCCGAGATCGCGGCGCACCTGGGCGAAGTATTGTGGACCAAGGGCGATCGCGACAGCGCGCGAGCGCTCTGGAAAGCGCAGCTCGAATCCGATCCCGACAACGCCGTGCTGAAGGAAACCGTTCGGCGCCTGCAGCGCTGACCGGTTCCTGGCGGTTGACGTCTCTGCATCCCGCGTCACGGCCGCTTGTGTCGTGATGCAGCCATGAGTTTTAGCTCCCGCATTCTTGCCGTTCTCTCGGCGCTCGCGCTCTCCGCTTGCGCGACGGCACCGCCCGCGACGGTACCAACGCCCGAGGCGCCCGCGACGCTGCAATCTCCGTTCGAAGCAAGCGGACGGCTTTCCGTGCGCCGGGGTACCGACGGTATGGCGACCAACTTCGCATGGGAGCACGCCGGAGGGCGCGATCGCATCGACCTCTCGACGCCGCTCGGCCAGACGGTCGCGCAGCTTTCCGGTGACGCGACCGCCGTCGAGCTCAAGCTTCCGGATCACCGCACGTTTACCGCCTCCGATTGGGATTCGCTCACGGCGCGCGCGCTCGGCACGCCGATTCCGGTGACGGGGCTCTCGGCGTGGATGCGCGGGCTGCCGCATGCGGATGCGGCATCGTCGATCGAGCGCGACGCCCAAGGGCGTCCCGTCGTGCTGCGCCAGGACGGCTGGGAGGTCGTCTATCAGTACGCGGACGACGCGACACGCAAGCCCGCGCGCCTCGTGCTTCGCTATCCGGGCATGGAGCCCGTCGAAGTGCGCATTGCGATCGACCAGTGGCAATGAGCGATACCGATCGCGCGCTGGTCGTGGCGGCACCCGCCAAGGTCAATCTGTTCCTGCACGTCACCGGCCGCCGGCCCGATGGCTATCACACGCTCGAATCGTTGATGGCGCTCATCGACCTCTGCGACACCATCACGCTCGAGCACCGCGACGACGGACGCATCGTGAGGACGAACGAGCTCGCGGGGATCGACGAGGCCCACGATCTCACGCTCAGGGCGGCACACGCTCTGCGCGAGTTCGCCGGTGTCAGGACCGGCGCGTCGATCGCGATGAAGAAGCGCATTCCGATCGGCGGAGGCCTGGGCGGCGGGAGCTCTGATGCCGCGAGCGTCTTGCTGGGGCTCAATCGACTCTGGAGCCTCGGCCTTTCGCGCCGTGAGCTCAAAGGAATCGGCTTGAACCTCGGCGCCGATGTTCCCTTCTTCATCGACGGCAACGCTGCGCTCGCGCGCGGGATCGGCGAGGTGCTGAAGCCCGTGTCGTTGCCCGTGTCGTGGCTTGCGCTGGCGGTGCCCGCTGTTCCGGTGTCGACGGCGTCGATTTTCGCGGCCCCTGAATTGACACGCTCGAGCGCGTCGACGAAAATAGACGTCTTTTCCGACGGTTACGGGCGGAATGATCTCGAAGCCGTCGCGGCCAAGAGATTTCCCGAGATCGGGTCCGCAGTTGCCGCGCTGCGCCGAGCCTCGGCGTCGGCGCGCATGACCGGTTCGGGGGCGTGCGCCATTGCGGTCTTCGCGTGCCGATCCGACGCCGAATCCGCGCTCGCGCAACTTCCGAGAGGCACTGCGGGTCAGGTCGTACGCACGCTCGCGCGCCATCCGCTTTCCGGATTCGCCTGAAAGACGTCGGAGGCAGTGACTTCGCGGCGACGCGAAGCGATAGTGGCACCGGTTTCCGCTGGGGAGTCGCCAAGTTGGTTAAGGCACCGGATTTTGATTCCGGCATTCGAGGGTTCGAATCCTTCCTCCCCAGCCATTCATCGAAGCGGGCGATCGACCGGAATGCTCCGGGCATCGCCCGCTTTTTCATTTACACTCCGCGAGTCCCGAAAGCTTCCCGCCCAGCGACTTTCGATCATGGCGTTTGAGCGCATGCGCATCTTCACCGGCAACGCCAATCCCAAGCTCGCGGAGGCCGTGTGCAAGCACCTGAACATCAGCCTCGGGCGCGCCGTCGTCGGACGTTTTTCCGACGGCGAAGTGATGGTCGAACTGCTCGAGAACGTGCGCGGGCGCGACATCTTCGTGCTGCAGTCGACCTGCGCGCCGACGAATGACAACCTGATGGAAGTGCTGGTGATGGTCGACGCGCTCAAACGTGCGTCGGCGGCGCGCGTCACTGCAGCGATCCCTTACTTCGGTTATGCGCGTCAGGACCGTCGTCCGCGCTCGGCCCGCGTGCCGATCTCCGCGAAGGTCGTCGCCGACATGCTCGCCACGGTGGGCGTGAATCGCGTCATGGTGATGGACCTCCACGCGGACCAGATCCAGGGGTTCTTCAACATTCCGGTCGACAACATCTACGCGACGCCGATTCTGCTCGGCGACTTGTGGAAGCAGAATTACGACGACCTGCTCGTGGTGTCGCCCGACGTCGGGGGGGTGGTGCGCGCGCGTGCGATCGCCAAGCGCCTCGATTCCGAGCTCGCCATCATCGACAAGCGGCGCCCAAAGGCCAACGTCGCCGAGGTGATGAACATCATCGGCGACGTGGAGGGGCGATCGTGCGTGATCATGGACGACATCGTCGATACCGCGAACACGCTGTGCAAGGCCGCGACGGCGCTCAAGGAGCACGGGGCCAAGAAGGTCGTCGCGTATTGCACGCATCCCGTCTTGTCGGGCGGCGCCGTGGCGCGCATCCAGGAGTCCGACATGGACGAGATCGTCGTGACCGACACCATCCCGCTGTCGCCCGAGGCGAAGGCGTGCACCAAGATCCGCGCGCTCTCGTGCGGGCAGCTTCTCGCCGAGACGATGACGCGGATCTCGAACGAAGAGAGCGTGAGTTCCTTGTTCACGGAGTGAGAAAAGGTGGGATCGCGGATCAAGTCGGCCCGCGACTGATCTGCAAAGATATCTTTCAAGCGGTGGTGTAGATGAGCAACGACGTACTGACCGACCTCACTGGCAAGTCGATCCTGATCACCGGCGCCTCGACTGGCATCGGTGCTGCGGCGGCGCGTGCGTTCGCCAAGGCCGGGTGCCGCGTCGCGATCCATTACAACGCGAGTCTCAATCGCGCGGAAGAAGTTGCGGCGGACGTCCGCTTCGCCGGTGCCGAAGCGTTTTTGGTCGGCGGCGATCTCACGTCGTCGACCAAGGCGCGCGAAGTCGTCGAGGCCGCGGCGGCGCATTTCGGTGGCCTCGATATTCTCATCAACAACGCCGGGGGTCTCGTGCGCCGCGTGCCGATCTCCGATCTCGATGACGCCTTCTTCGATCAGGTGATGGACCTCAATGTGCGCTCGCTCGTTGCGGCATGCTCGGCCGCGATTCCCCGGATGCGCAAGAGCGGCCACGGCAATATCATCAACGTGACTTCGATCGCGGCGCGGCACGGCGGGGGCAGCGGCGCCGTGCTCTACGCGTCCGCGAAAGGCTTCGTTTCGACGTTCACGCGCGGGCTGGCGAAAGAGGTCGTGAAGGACGGGATTCGCGTGAACGCAGTGTCGCCCGGCGTCATCACGACGCCGTTCCACGAGCGCTATTCGACGCCGCAGATGCTCGAATCGTTCAAATCGACGATTCCGATGGGGCGACTCGGCACCGCCGACGAATGCGTGGGCGCGTTCCTGTATTTGGCGTCCGATGCGCTCTCGGGTTATGTCACGGGGCAGATACTCGAGGTGAACGGCGGACAGTTGATGCCGTAAGCGTCGGGCCAAAGTTTCGCGAGCCTGAAGGCTCGCACGATACGTTGACCCGGGTCAGTTTCCGCGGAAAAGCTAGGGCAGTGCGAGCGGCCGGCTCAGGGGCCCTACGCGTGATGCTCGCGTGGGGATCGACGGCCATTGCGAGTCGCTGCAAGCGACCGATCATCTGATGTTCGGCAAGCGGCGGGATCGGGAGGAGGTCGCGGCCCGTCGCTTTCCGAGCGGCAAATCGGCAACCCAGCGTTGACGCGAGACTCTTTCGCCTGTGGGCGCCTCGACCGCGAGCGTGCAAAAGCCTGGCTACAGGCACACAAATTCGCTATAATTCAAAACCTTGCTGCCCAAGCGCGAATCGGGCAGCCGTTGCCACCGCGGACGACCGGATGCCCTCCGGGAGGCCGCAGACAAATGAAGGAGTCGCCACCATGGCCACGATCGAATTCACCGCATTTCCGCGCGCCCAGGAAGGCCGGGGCGCATGCCGCAGGATGCGCCGCACCGGCAAGGCGCCTGGTGTCGTCTACGGTGGCGCGGCGGCGCCCACCCCCATCGAGCTCGACCACAACGCGCTTTTCCACGCGTTGCGAACCGAGAAATTTCACTCGTCGATCCTCGCGATGAAGCTCGACGGCGCGACGACGAAGGTGCTGCTGCGCGATGTGCAGATGCATCCGTTCAAGAACGAGATCCTCCACGTCGACTTCCAGCGGATCGACGAGAACCGCAGGATCCACATGAAGGTGCCGCTGCACTTCGTCAACGGCGAGATCTCGCCGGCCGTCAAGGTTTCGGGCGCGATTGTGAGTCATGTGATGAACGATCTCGACATCAGCTGCCTGCCGAAGGACCTGCCTGAATACATCGTGGTCGACCTCGCGGAGCTGGATGTCGGCCACTCCGTGCACGTTTCCGGCGTGAAGCTCCCGACGGGCGTGACGGTAGTTGCGCACGGGACGCTCGATCCGGTCGTGGCCACGGCCGTGGTGCCGAAGGCGATCGTCGAAGAAGAAGTCGCGCCGGCCGAGGGCGAGGCGGGGGCGGTTGCAGCGCCTGCTGCCGAAGGGGCCGAGGGGGCCCCGGCTGCGGAAGCGAAGCCGGCCGAGAAGGGCGCCGAGACCAAGGACGTGGGCAAGGAAGAGAAGAAGAAGTAAGCGCCGCGCAACCAGATTCCATCGAGGCTCGCTCGCGATACCACCGGAGCGGGCCTTTTTTGTCGGACCGTCATGGCCACCCCCTTACGTCTCGTTGCGGGACTCGGCAATCCCGGCCGGACCTACGCGAAGACCCGCCACAATGTGGGATTCTGGTTCGCCGATCGGCTTGCCGACGCGCTCGGGGTGTCGTTCGCCGCGATGTCGAAGTTCTCGGGCGACGTCGCCAGGGTGGGCGAATTGCGAATCGTGAAGCCCGCGACCTACATGAACGAGTCGGGGCGCTCGATCGGCGCACTCGCGCGTTTCTTCGACGTCCCGCTGCGGGAGATCCTGGTCGTCCATGACGAGCTCGATCTGCCGCCGGGCGAGGTGAAGATGAAGCTCGGCGGCGGGCACGCAGGCCACAACGGCTTGCGCGACATCGACGCGGCACTGGGCTCGGCGGACTTCTGGCGACTGCGCATCGGCATCGGTCATCCCCGCGGATCCGAGACCCCGGAGCAGGAAGTCGTCGATTACGTCCTCAAGCCGCCGCGCGCCGAGGAACGCAGTGCGATCGAATCGGCGATAGGCCGAGCGCTCGCGGCGTGGCCCGACATCGCGCGCGGCGACATGGAGCGGGCGATGCAGGTGCTCCACACGCGGCCGGCCGCGCAGGCGGCCGCCGACGCCGAAGCCCGCCCGAAGGATAGCCCGTGAGCCTGCGTTGCGGCATCGTCGGGTTGCCGAATGTCGGCAAGTCGACGCTCTTCAACGCGCTCACCAAGGCCGGAATCGCGGCGGAGAACTATCCGTTCTGCACGATCGAGCCGAACGTCGGCATCGTCGAGCTGCCCGATTCGCGCCTCACCAGGCTCGCCGAGATTGCGAAACCGCAAAAGGTGATTCCGGCGACGGTCGAGTTCGTCGACATCGCCGGCCTGGTCGCGGGCGCATCGAAGGGCGAGGGCCTCGGGAACCAGTTCCTCGCGAACATCCGCGAAACGGATGCGATCGCGCACGTCGTCCGCTGCTTCGAGGACCCAAACGTCGTCCACGTCGGCGGCAAGATCGATCCGGTCTCGGACGTCGAGGTCGTGAATACGGAGCTCGCGCTGGCCGACCTCGGCACCGTCGACAAGCAGATCGCCAAGGTCGAGCGCACCGCGCACGCCGGGGGAGACAAGTCGGCGCAGCGTCTCTACGATGTGCTCGTCAAGGTCCGCTCGGTGCTCAACGAGGCGAAGCCCGCCCGCGCCATCGATTTGAACTCCGCCGAGCGCGCGCTGCTCGCACCTCTTTTTCTGCTGACGCTCAAACCCACGATGTACGTCGCGAACGTCTCGGAGCACGGCTTCACCGACAACCCGCTGCTCGAAGGATTGCGTACGCATGTCGCGCGCGAGAAGGCGCCCGTGGTTGCGATCTCCGCGGCAATCGAAGCACAGATCGCGGACCTGGAGCCGGACGACAAGACACTCTTCCTGGGCGACATGGGGATGACCGAGCCGGGGCTCGATCGCGTGATCCATGCCGGCTTCGCGCTCCTCGGGCTGCAGACGTTCTTCACCGCCGGCGAGAAGGAGGTCCGCGCGTGGACGATACGCGTCGGCTCCACGGCGCCGCAGGCCGCGGGCGTCATCCACACCGACTTCGAGCGCGGCTTCATCCGCGCCGAGGTGATCGCTTTCGACGATTACGTCCGGTATCGCGGGGAGCATGGGGCGAAGGAAGCCGGGCGCATGCGGCTCGAAGGCAAGGAGTACGTTGTCCACGACGGCGACGTCATGCATTTCCGGTTCAATGTCTAGGTTGCGGCGTCTTTTCGCACTCGCATTCTTCGGTGTCGTCGCGGCATGTGCGATCGTGCCGCGGCCCAATCCGCCGGAAGTCGAGGGTGCGGTGGTATCGCTCGACCGCGTCGAGGACACGAACGCGATATTCCGCATCGTCCTCGACCTGTCCAATCCCAATCCGCAGCCGTTGACCGTGCAGGGACTCGATGTCCTGATGACTGTCGAAGGCGAGCGCGTGGCCGGCGCTTCGCTGACCGCACCGCTCACGTTGCCCGCGTCCGGCCGTGGAACCGCGCAGCTCGAGGCGCGCACCAGCATGGACGGCTTCATGCGCGCACTCGGGGCCGCGATGTTGCGCGGCGCATTCATCAACAATCAGACGCTGCGCTGGGCCATCTCCGGGACGCTCACGCTCGGCGGCGGGTGGCAGGTCCCGATTTCGAGAAGCGGCGAGCTCGCCGATCCCGGCAGGCGCGCGCCGCCATGAAGCCGCTGCGATTCACCAAGATGCAGGGCCTCGGCAACGACTTCGTCGTGATCGACGCGACGCGCGCCCCGTTCACGCTCACGGCGTCGCAGATTCGCACGCTCGCGGACCGGCGCTTCGGCGTGGGATGCGACCAGGTTCTCGTCGTCGAGGCGCCGCCCGATGCGCGTGCGGATTTCCGCTACCGCATCTACAACGCCGATGGCGGCGAGGTGGAGCAGTGCGGCAATGGGGCGCGCTGCTTCATGGTCTTTGTGCGGAAGCACGGACTCAGCGACAAGACTACGCTGACCGTGGAGACGCTCGGCGGGACCATCGTCCCCGAGCTCAACGACGACGGCGAAGTGACGGTGGACATGGGCGTGCCGCGGTTCCGGCCCGAGGACGTGCCCTTCGTCGGAGGCGTCGGCGCGACCGCCGAGGCGCTGGACGTTGCCGGCGCGCGCGTCGAAGTCTCGGTGCTGTCGATGGGCAATCCCCATACGGTTCAGGTCGTCGCGGACGTGAGCCGCGCGCCCGTCGCGACACAAGGACCGCTCATCGAAAACCATCCGCGCTTCCCCCAGCGCGTGAATGCCGGTTACATGGAAATCGTCGATCGCGCTAACATTCGCCTGCGCGTCTGGGAACGCGGCACGGGCGAGACGCTCGCGTGCGGAACCGGCGCCTGCGCAGCGGTCGTGGCGGGAATTCGCCGCGGGCTGCTCGACCGCGAAGTGCGCGTGGCAACGCGCGGTGGCACGTTGTCGGTCACGTGGACGTCGGACAGCGCCCCAGTGCGGATGAAGGGCGCCGCAACGACGGTGTTCGAAGGCGAGTGGACGCCGCCCTCGTCGTGAAGCGGTCACAATAACGCGGGGAACAAGAACGCGAATGGATGCCAGCGCCGTCGCGGATTACCTCAAGGAGAATCCGCAATTCTTCGAAGACTACGCCGACGTCGTCGCGGAGATCTTCGTGCCGCATCCCCATGGCGGCCATGCCATTCCGATCGCCGAGCGGCAGATCTTCACGCTGCGGGAAAAGAACCACGAGCTCGAGAACAAGCTCCGCGAGCTGATCCGCTTCGGCACCGAGAACGATGCGATCGGGGACAAGCTCCATCGATCGACGCTCGCGCTGTTCGCGGCGCCCGACCTCGAGACTTCGCTCGCGGTGCTCTATCACAGCCTCAAGGAGGATTTCGCCGTGCCGCAGGTCGCGGCGCGGTTGTGGGGAAAGGTCCCCGAGCAATCCTATCTGCCCGAGCTCGCGGCGACCTCTGCGGAGATCCGCGAATACGCCGAGCATCTCGGAACGCCGTATTGCGGTCCGTCGGCCGCATTTGATTCACGCGAGTGGTTCGAGGACGGCGACCAGCTGCGCTCCTTCGCCTATCTGCCGCTGCGCACGGTCCACACCTTCGGCCTGCTCGCGCTCGGGAGCCCGGATCCGGAGCGCTACCACGCCGGCATGGGGACGCTCCACTTGACGCGCCTCTCGGAGCTCGCGAGCGTCGCGTGCGCGCGCTTCCTGCCGGTGTCCTGACGAGTGCGCCGCGAGGCATGTCGCGCAGGTCCGTCGCGAAGGCTCGGCAGAACGACAACGCGTCCTGGCTAGAGGCGTTCGCCGTCCATCTCGCGACGCGGCCGCGCCACACACGCGAGGCCTATCTTCGGGACGTCCGCACCCTAGTCGATGCGGCAGGATCGCGCAATGTGGCGAAACTCGCGCGCGGCGACATCGCCCGCCACCTCGCGCAACTTCATGGTTCGGGACTGTCGGGGCGCAGCCTCGCCCGCATGCTCTCCGCGTGGCGCGCGTTCTATCGTTTCGTGCTCGAACGCGATCGCTCGCTTGGCGAAGATCCGTGCGAGGGCCTGAGGGCGCCGAAGGCCGCGCGGCGACTTCCGTCCGCGCTGACGCCGGACGAGGCGGGACAGCTCGTGAGCATTCCCGACGCGGACCCGCTCGCGCAGCGCGACCGCGCGCTCTTCGAGCTTGCCTATTCGTCGGGCTTGAGGCTCTCCGAGCTCGCCGGCCTCGATCTCGAAGGACTCGACCTCGCGCGCGGCGAAGTGCGCGTGTTAGGCAAGGGCGGCAAGGAGCGTATCGTTCCCGTCGGCAGCCATGCGCGTACGGCGCTCGACCGCTGGATTGCGACGCGCGCGACGCATGCGGCGCCCGACGAGCGTGCGCTTTTCATCGGGCAGCACGGGTACCGTCTTACCGCGCGCGCGATCGAACGGCGGCTCGCGGAATGGGCGATCAAGTCCGGCCTGGGCAAGCACGTGCATCCGCACATGCTGCGACATTCCTTCGCCTCGCATCTGCTGCAATCCTCAGGCGACCTGCGCGCCGTGCAGGAGCTCCTCGGCCACAGCTCGATCGCGAGCACGCAGGTGTACACGCATCTCGATTTTCAGGCGCTCGCGAAGGTCTACGACGCGGCGCATCCGCGGGCGAAACGGCGGAAGGGTACCGGATAGCTAGGCGGGCGAGACCATTTCTGCGACGCCCGGCATGAACGGGAGGTCCGTCACACCGACGTCCCTTCCGGACTGCTTGAGCAGCGTCGTCAGCTGTCCCCGGTGGTGCGTGCCATGGTTGAACATGTGGGTCGTGGCGATCCACGCGGGGATGCGCACCGTCTTCATGTCGGCGCGGCGGGTATATTGGAGTGGAGACGCGAGCCACTGCGACGAGACCGTCGCGGCCCAATTCAGTACCGCCGTATCCGTGGCCGCGCGCTCGTGCGCAAGCGCCGCGAAATCGTCATGCATGTCGGTGCCGTACCCCGCATGCGGGTAGGTACCGCCCTCGAAGCGGGCGAGCCAGGTCGCGTCCGCCCACACCAGATGATTGAGCGTCCGGTGGATCGACCCGAAGAACGCACCCATGTCGCGCTTGCGCTCGTCGTCCGTCATCTCGGCTGCAACCGCGTACAGCCGCTCGTTCATCCACGCGTTGTAGCGCGCGAGAAGGCGGCAATAATCCGGATCGATCACGCCGCCGTGCCGTGCGAGGTCTCGGCGGCGGCCGTGGCGCCCGCGCCGACCATCGCCGAAGCCGGCGCGCCGCTCGCCTGTTCCGATTCGAGCTCGCCCACTTCGATCGATGCCGCGAGCTGGGCGAGGCGCGCGACGACACCGTACGCGTAGAAGCGATTCGGGGGACAGCCGGCCGGCCCATCGAGGTCCGGGATGCACGGCGACTCGAACGCCAGCGGACTGAATTGCGCGCCGGGCGCGTTCAGATTCTCGTCCTTGCCGCGGGCGGTATGCATCCGATAGAAACCACCCACGACGAACCGGTCGATCATGTAAACGACGGGCTCCGCGATCGCGTCGTCGATCGACTCGAACGTCGGGACGCCTTCCTGGATGATCACCGATTGCACCGCAAGTCCTTCCTTGACGACTGCCATCTTGTTCCGCTGCTTGCGGTTCAGTCCGACGATGTCGTTGGGATCGCGTACCGTCATGACGCCCATTCCGTAGGTCCCGGCGTCGGCCTTGACGATGGCGAACGGCTTTTCGTCGATCCCGTACTCGGCATACTTCGCGCGCACACGATCGAGCAGCGAGGACACGCTCGCCGCGAGGCATTCCTCGCCTTCGCGCGCTTGGAAATCGATCTGGCTGCACACGTTGAAATAGGGGTCGACGAGCCAGGGGTCGACGTCGGCCAGCGCGCCGAATTCCCGCGCGACCCGTGAATACACCTTGAAGTGATGCGTCTTGCGCCGGTTGAACCAGCCGGCGGCGAGTGGCGGCGCGACGGGCTGGTCGATTCCCTCGAGAATTGCGGGCGAGCCCGCGGAGAGATCGTTATTGAGCAGCACCATGCACGGATCGAAGTCGCCGACGCCGACTCGCTCACCGCGGCGAACGATCGGCTCGAGCATGAGTTTGTTGCCATCGGGCAGATCGACAGGCGTCGCTTCGCGGATTTCGGGGTTCAGCGTACCGAGACGTACGCGCATTCCCGCCTGCTTCAGAATGCCGACCAGCGTCGACACGTTCTGCAGGTAGTAGGTGTTGCGCGTGTGATTCTCGGGCACCAGCAGAACGCCGCGCGCGTCGGGACACACGCGTTCCACCGCCGCCTGGATCGCCTGCACGCAGAGCGGCATGAAGGCGGGATTCAGGTTGTTGAATCCACCTGGAAAGAGATTCGTGTCGACCGGCGCGAGCTTGAACCCCGCGTTGCGCAGATCGACCGACGCGTAGAACGGCACGGCGTGCTCCTGCCATTGCGTGCGCAGCCACCGCTCGATCTCCGGCATCCGATCGAGGAAGCGACGCTCGAGATCGAACAGCGGTCCGGCGAGCGCGGTCGTGAGGCGTGGGACCATGGGGCAAAGTCCTCTGCGGTGCGGGCTTGGATTGTAGCCCGAAGCGCGGATGGAGGTTTTGCCGCCGGGTGGCGCCGTATCGAAGAGGCTTTCAGCCTACATGCGCGTACCTGAAAGCGCCGCGCGACCGCCGCCGGGCGCGACCTCATTTGCGGTATCTGCACTTACGCGGATCAGACGGTCGGTCGCCCAGCGGCGACTCACGAAGGCCGGTCGATTCCCACGCGAAAAGCAACGTGGGGCCCCGCGCCGGCCCGTTCGCGCCGCCCCACGCCGGTCGTGGAAACTACTCCGCATAAAAAATTGGGCGCCGTTTGAAGGCGCCCTAAGAGCCACTGAGGAGAAGCGGCGGAGACCGAGAGGTGCTCCGTGTACTTACGCCCGGACAGGGGAGAGGTCTGCCCGGGCGCAATCCGCGAGCGAGACGGAAGCGGATCCGCTCTCATCCCGCCCGCGGAATTTCAAGCCGCCGGACACCCGCGCGCCGGCGGGTCGCACGAGGCGCGGACTCCAGCGAAAGTGCCCCGACCGGCTCATTCCACGCGCTCGCCGTGGAGCGCAAGGTCGAGCCCTTCGCGCTCTTCTTCTTCCGTGACGCGCAATCCGATCGTCATGTCGAGAACCTTGAGGATGATGAAGCTTCCGACACCACTCACGACCAGCGTGGTGGCTACGGCTCCAACCTGGACCATCATGTCGGCATCGACGCCGCTGATCTCCTTCACGTTGAACACGCCTGTGAGGATCGCCCCGACAATACCGCCGATGCAGTGCACGCCGAATGCGTCGAGCGAATCGTCATAGCCGAACGCTTTCTTGACGCTCGTCGCCGCAAAGAAACAGAGCACGCCTGCGGCGATGCCGATGACGATCGCACCGGTTGCTCCGACGAAGCCCGAAGCCGGCGTGATCGCGACGAGACCCGCGACCGCGCCCGAGGCGATGCCGAGCACCGACGGCTTGCCCTTGACGATCCATTCGGTGAACATCCACGCGAGCGCCGCTGTCGCCGTCGCAAACTGGGTGACGAACATCGCCATGCCTGCGCGTCCGTCCGCGGCGGTGGCCGAGCCGGCGTTGAATCCGAACCAGCCGACCCACAGCAGCGACGCGCCGATGATGGTGAGCGTCAGATTGTGCGGTGCCATCGGCTCCTTGCCGTAGCCCAGCCGCTTGCCGAGCACCAGCGCGCACACGAGGCCGGCGATCCCGGCGTTGATATGCACGACCGTGCCGCCGGCGAAGTCGAGTACGCCCCGGGTCGCCCAGAAGCCGCTGGTCGACTCCCACATCATGTGCGCGATCGGCGAATAGACGAGCACTGACCACAGTCCCATGAACCAGAGCATGGCCGAGAACTTCATCCGGTCCGCGAACGCGCCGCAGATCAGGGCCGGCGTGATGATCGCAAACGTCATCTGGAACGTCATGTAGACCGATTCTGGAATCGTCGTGGCGAGGTGCGAGACCTCGACCTTGCCGGCCTCCTTCATGAACACCATGCCGTTCAGGAAGAGACGCTCGGTGAAGCTCCCGAAGAACGGTCCGCCGGGAATGAACGCGATGCTGTAGCCGATGATCACCCACAGCATGGTGACAAGGCAGGTGATCGCGAAGCTCTGCATCACCGTGGCGAGCACGTTTTTCTTGCGCACCATGCCGCCGTAGAAGAGCGCCAGGCCCGGGATCGTCATCAGCAGCACGAGGGCGGTCGAGGCGAGCATCCACGCGGTATCGCCGCTGTTGAGCTTGTCGACACCGATGAGCACCGGGGCGGTGGGCGCCGGCGTCGCTGCCGCGATCTGATCGGCGGTCGCAATCATCACTTCGACGCGCCGTGCTTCCTTGTCGTCGGGGCCGCCGGTGATTTCTACCGGCTTGACCATCACGATCATCGGATCGTCGATACCGCCGGCGGTCAGAATCGCCTTGACGGCGTTCGCGCGATTCTTCGCGAGCTCTGCGTTTGCGGCCGCGTCGCCGGTCTTGTCGGTATAGCCGACTACCGCAATCTTGGCGTCCTTTGTCGCCTTCGCATAATCGACCAGCGGCGCAACCGTCTTCGCCGCATCGGCTGCAACGTCGGCTTTCCCGCTATCGAAGTACAGCTTCGCCATTGCCGGCGCGTCGGCCGCGATTGCGGTCCCGCCGGCAACGAATGCGCCAATGAGCGCCAGCAGTACAAGAAGTTTTCTCATTTTCATCCCCCTCACAGCGCATCCGCGCCGGTTTCGCCGGTGCGGATGCGCACGACCTGCAACAAGTCGAAAACGAAAATCTTGCCGTCGCCGATCTTGCCGGTATTGGCAGCCTTCTCGATCGCTTCGATCGCGCGTTCGATCAGCTCGTCCTTCATCGCGGCTTCGATCTTGACCTTCGGCAGGAAATCGACGACGTACTCCGCCCCGCGGTAGAGCTCGGTGTGCCCCTTCTGGCGACCGAAACCTTTCACTTCGGTCACCGTGATGCCTTGCACGCCGATCGCCGAGAGCGCCTCGCGCACCTCGTCGAGCTTGAACGGCTTGATGATTGCGGTTACGAGTTTCATGGTGTCCCCGTGATTGATCGGACGACGCTTTGCGCCGCCGTGCTTGTCGTGGTCATGCTCAGAAAGTCTTCTGGACGTACGCGACGAACTGGTCGCGCGCGGTGTTGCGGCCGTAGATATTCGTGTACGGCGCGGCGTTCGCATTCGTGCCAGTGCCGTAGAGGCCGACGGTCAAGCCAAGCAAATCAAACGAGCCGCCGACCTTCCAGTCGTCGTAGCTCAGGTCGCTGTGGTTGCGATACGACTGGTGACCGTAGTGCGCGAAGAGCGTCACCTTGCCGATGACGTCGTTGACTTTGTCGATGACGTCGATCGTTCCGGTGACGTCAAAGTAGCCCGATCCGCGCGAATCCGGAACGCCGAAGGTCTTGTTGTTCGCGCTGTAGCTGTATTTCGCGTAGACCGAGCCGTTCTTGTCCGGCCAGAACGTCCACGACAGTGACCCGTAGAGCTCGGTCGTGTCGGGTTTGGTGAATCCGGACGGATACGTACCCGGGTAGTAGTAATAGAGCGCGCCCACGTCGTATCCGAAATCCTTGAAGTCGCCGGGGAACGCGTTCTTGAAGCCGCCGTACATGTCCCACTCGAGGCTCGCCGAGACGCCCGGCGTGAAGTCGGAAATCCAGCTGACGTTCGACAGCCACGTCCCGACGTAGAGACCGCTCTTGTGGCTCAAGTCGAAGCCGCCCTGGACCGCGGGCTTCTCGTTCGTCTGGGTGATGCCGCGGAAGACGTACTGACTGAAGATGCCGACGTTCGAGGCGAACGTGAAATCGGGCTCCGGCTTGGCCGGCTCTCCGGTCTTGGCGGGCTCCGCCGCAGGGGGCGGTGTCGTCTGAGCGAGAGCGGTGCCGCCGGCGAGCGCGCCAAATGCGACGGCAACGACCGATTGGCGAAGAACGAAACTGGCTTTCATCGTGGATCCCTTGTTTTGTGGCCGGGAAGAAAGGCAAATGCGAGCGATTTGCCGACGAGTCATCAGCACTTCGTGTGCCAATGCACAAAACAGCATGGTTTCAACGACTTACAGCGCAAAATCGCGCCTGATGGGTCTCGGGCACTAAATCGCCGCACCGATCCGGTGCGCCAAATTGGCCGCGCGCACGCAATCCGGGCGTACGCGCCAGGGAAGCGGTCCCCTGACCGGCGTAGCGAGCGAGGCGCCGCACGAATGGCAAGAAGCCGACTTCGAGATGCCTTGCTAGACTGACGCTCGGGGCAAGGTGAGAAGCCTCAAGCAAGGAGAAGTCGGATGCTGAACTCGAAGACCCTTGACGACCTCGCCGCGCGGATCAATGCCGCGATCGCCGCCTCACCCGCGAAGGACGTCGAAAAGAATGTGAAGGCGCTACTGCAGAGCGGTCTCGCCAGACTCGATGTCGTACCCCGCAACGAATTCGAGACGCAGGCGCAGGTCCTTCTTAAGACGCGGGAAAAGCTCGAAGAACTCGAGAAGCGGGTCGCGGAACTCGAGGCGCGCCCGACGCCACACGGCTGATTTCGCAACGACGTTGCGCGAGACGTCGCGGCCGTATCCCGGCGGCGGACGACGCGATCATTTCGTTCTGACACGTTCGATAGCGACCGCGTGAGCTGGGATCGTTCTCGGTTTCGGTCGTATGGCCGAGTGCGTCGGACAGTCACCAAAGCGGATGCTTCGATTTTCGGAAGGTTGGAGTCGGAGACGCGATGTCGGTCGCCGTCGTCTTCAGTCGCGCGCTTTCAGGGGTGACCGCTCCGCTGGTGACGGTTGAGGTCCATCTCGCCGGAGGCCTACCGGGAATCCAGCTCGTCGGTCTGCCCGAGGCGGAAGTCCGCGAGGCGCGGGATCGGGTTCGCGCGGCGATCCAGAACGCGCGCTTCGAATTTCCCGCACGCAAGATCACGGTCAATCTCGCGCCGGCCGATCTGCCGAAGGAGTCGGGACGATTTGATCTGCCGATCGCGCTCGGCATTCTCGCAGCGACCGGACAGCTTCCGGTGGAGGCGCTTGCCGCACACGAGTTCGCGGGCGAGCTTGCGTTGACCGGTGCGCTGCGCGCCATTCGCGGCGCCCTCGCGATGGTGCTATCTGCGCGGCGCGACGGGCGCGCGTTCGTGCTGCCCGAAGCCTCGGCCGCAGAGGCGGCACTCGTGCGCGACGCTGTCGTGCTGCCCGCGTCATCGCTTCTCGCGGTTTGCGCCCATCTCACGGGACAAGCGCCCCTCATGCCGATGGCTCCGGCGGCGGACTCGCCGGCCCACCTCGCATCCGGCGATCTTGCCGAGGTTCACGGGCAGGTCCATGCGAAGCGCGCGCTCGAGATCGCGGCGGCCGGCATGCATTCCCTGCTACTGATCGGGCCGCCGGGCACGGGCAAGTCGATGCTGGCGCAGCGAGTGCCGACGATCCTGCCGGCGCTCGATGACGATGAGGCGCTTCAGACCGCCGCGATCGCATCGCTTGCGGGGAGATTCGTGCCGGAGCGCTGGCGCGAGCGTCCGTATCGCGCGCCGCATCACACGGCGAGCGGCGTTGCGCTGGTCGGTGGCGGAAGCAATCCGCGCCCCGGCGAGATTTCGCTCGCGCATCACGGCGTTTTGTTCCTCGACGAATTGCCGGAGTGGGACCGACGAGTGCTGGAAGTGCTGCGCGAGCCGCTCGAATCCGGCGTCGTCCAGATTTCGCGCGCGGCGCGGCAGAGCTCGTTTCCCGCGCAATTCCAGCTCGTCGCGGCGATGAATCCCTGCCCGTGCGGCTGGCTCGGCCATCCGAGCGGTCGCTGCGGCTGCACGCCCGACCAGGTGCGCCGCTATCGCAATCGCGTTTCCGGTGCGCTCCTCGATCGCCTCGACCTGGCGATCGACGTGCCGTCGGTACCGGCGGCGGATCTCGCGGCGTGCAACGCATTAGCGCCGCGAAGCGAGACCTCGGCGAGCGTCCGCGAGCGTGTCGCCGCGGCACATGAACGGCAGAAAGCGCGCCAGGGAAGACCAAACGCGCGCCTCGTAGTGTCCGAGGTCGGTCTCCACTGCACGCCGGATCGCGAAGGGCAACGTCTGCTCATGCAGGCGATGAGCCGCCTTTCGCTCTCCGCGCGGGCCTATCACCGCGTGCTCAAGGTGGCGCGCACGATCGCCGACCTCGCGCAGAGTCCGAACGTGCGCGCACCGCATGTTGCCGAAGCAATCGGTTATCGGCGTTTCGATACGGACACGAAGTCTTCCGGCACAGCTGGTGCCGCGATTCGCGCGGCGTAGAGAGGGCACGGCAATGCGCGGCCCACCGGCCCGAGGCCGATACTCGCGCGATGTTCGGGGCGACGTCCGGGATTTCCGGTCGGCGGCCGCGAGCTCGCCATCTCTGGACCTCGGCTGTGACATCTTCTGGCGCATTCACGGCTCGACGTTGGAGAACGTCAACGCCATCGCGCGTGTCACAGGTTTGCAGGCAGTCGACGCATGCGGTTCAGGCAGCGGCACGAGGCGCCGGGACAGGGGGTCCTGAATAGCATCGCGTCCGCCATCTCTAGCGGGATCAGGGCCGATGCGCGATCATGTGTTGTCGTTCTTGAGGAGGCCGATCATGAAACGCATTTTTTGCGCGGCGCTGTCGACGCTGCTGATCCCGTCCGTCAATGCGGCGCTGCCGGGCGACAGCGCGGAAGGAGAGAAGCTCATCGTTGCGAATTGCATGAGCTGCCACGACACCAGCGTGTATACGCGTGCCGACCACAAGATCCAGTCGCTGGACGCGCTCAAGCGCCAGCTGGCGGCATGCGGTCATGGGGCGAAGGCGGATTTCTCGACCGCGCAGACGGACAGCATCGTCAAGTATCTGAACGAACGCTTCTATCACTTCCCATAGCGCGCCTGAAGGATCGTCCGGGGATCGAATCCTCCCGATCGCTACCGCCGCTAGGTGAGGTCGCTCGGTGGCAGAGCCGCACCCGCGGCTGTTGTGCGGTGCAGTCCTTTAACGCCGTGCACTGACCGCTAACGTTCGAACTTCGGGTGGATCAGGTTTTCGAACGAGAACACCTCGTCCCATTTCTCCTGCGTCATCAGCTTGCGCTCCTTGACGACGATGTCGTGGAGCGACTTCCCGGTTTCGTAGCCTTCGCGCGCGATCTCTGCGCACTGCTTGTAGCCGAGCGAGGGTTTGAGAACCGTGACGATGCCGAGCGAATTCAGCACCATGTCGCGCGAATGCTCCGCGTTGGCCGTGATGCCCTGGATGCAATGGACGCGCAGGCTTTCGACCGCGTGCTGCATGGTCGCGATCGACGTGAAGAGGGCGAACGTGATCACCGGCTCCATCACGTTCAGCTGCAGCTGGCCGGCCGACGCGGCAAGCGTCACGGTGAGGTCAAGTCCGATCACGAGGAACCCGACCTGATTCACGACCTCCGGAATCACCGGATTCACCTTCCCCGGCATGATCGAGCTGCCGGGCTGCATCTGCGGCAGGTGGATCTCATTCAATCCGCAGCGCGGGCCGGAGGCGAGCAAGCGGATGTCGTTGCAGATCTTGGTGAGCTTGGCCGAGGTTCGCTTGAGCACGCCCGATAACAGCACGTACGCGCCGGTATCCGACGTCGCCTCCAAGAGATCGCCCGCGAGGATGAACTTGAAACCGGTGATCTCCGACAGGTACTTGGTCGCGAGCTCCGGGTAGCCGGGCGCGGCGGTCACCGAAGTCCCGATCGCGGTTGCCCCCAAGTTGATCTCGTGCAATAGCTGACGCACCTCCGCGATTCTTTCGACTTCCTCCCCGATCGTCGTCCCCCAGCCCTTGAATTCCTGGCCGAGCGACATCGGGACCGCGTCCTGAAGGTGCGTGCGTCCCATCTTCAGCACGCGCTCGAATTCGCGGCCCTTGGCGAAGAACGCGTCCATCAGCTTGCCTAGCGCTGCCATGTAGCTCTCGAGACGAAGGATCAACGCGAGCCGGAACGCGGTCGGGTACACGTCGTTGGTCGACTGTCCGAAGTTCACGTGATCGTTCGGACTGACGTACTGGTATTCGCCCTTCTTGTGCCCGAGCGTTTCCAGCGCGAGATTCGCGATCACCTCGTTCGCGTTCATGTTGGTCGACGTGCCCGCACCCCCCTGGATGAAGTCGGTGACGAACTGGTCGCGCATCTCCCCCGCGATCAGCCGGTCGCAGGCGGCGACAATCGCGTCGGCAACGCGCGCGTCGAGCACGCCCAGATCGCGATTGGCGAGCGCTGCAGCTTTCTTGACGTAGCCGAAAGCCTTGACGAAGTTGGGCTCCAGCGACATCGGGATTCCCGTGATGTGGAAGTTCTCCTTCCCGCGGAGCGTCTGCACGCCGTAATAAGCGCTCTCGGGCAGGATCTTCTCGCCCAGAAAGTCCTTTTCGATGCGAGTGGCCGTCGTGTCCATGTGTCGCTCCGTTGTCTTTGAAGCGCGCGGAAGTCCGCGGCAAGTCTGCTCAAAGTCTACGTCCTGACGAGCAATCGTCCACGCGCTCGAAGTTTGGCCGAATCACCTGAAGGGTACGGACGATTGTTGCGCTGCAGTATCATGCTCGGCTTGATGAACACGCTCGCCGACACCTTCCTCGACGCGACGCGATTGCGCGAGGCGAGCGCGCGGCTCCGCGAGATCCCGTACAACTACACGTCTTTCTCGGACCGGGAGATCGTCATCCGACTCCTGGGCGAGTCGAACTGGCACCTGCTCGAGGATCTTCGCGACGAGCGGCGCACCGGCCGCTCGGCCCGCATGCTCTTCGAAGTGCTGGGCGACATCTGGGTCGTCGAGCGCAACCCGTATCTGCAGGACGATCTTCTCGACAATCCGCGACGCCTCGGCCTGCTCGTCGAGGCGCTGCATCATCGCCTGAACGAGGTCGACAAGCGGCGGATCGCGAACGCGGGGCTCGACGCCGATCGCGACGCCAAGGCCTCGGAGCTCGTCGCGGCCGCGCGCGGGACGGTTGATCGCTTCTCGGCTTCGTTCCAGGAAACGGCAGCGCTGCGCAAGCGGGTGCTGAAAACCCTCGGGCGGGTCACGCGCAAGGACAACATCGCCTTCGACGGCCTCGCGCGCGTGTCGCATGTGACGGACGCCACCGACTGGCGCGTCGAATATCCCTTTGTCGTGCTGTATCCGGATACGGAAGACGAAGTGCGAGACTTGGTCGAGGGTTGCATCGATCTCGGCCTGACGATCATCCCGCGCGGCGGCGGCACGGGCTATACCGGGGGGGCGATACCGCTCGATGCGCGTTCGGCCGTGATCAATACGGAGAAGCTCGATGATTTGTCGGCGGTCGAGCGGATCGCACTGCCGGGGGTTGCGGCGCCGGTGGCCACCATTCACTGCGGCGCGGGAGTAGTGACGCGACGCGCGATGGATGCCGCGGAAGACGCAAAGCTGGTCTTCGCGTGCGATCCGACTTCGGCCGACGCCTCGTGCATCGGCGGCAATGTCGCGGTGAACGCCGGCGGCAAGAAGGCGGTGCTGTGGGGCACCGCGCTCGATAATCTCGCGTCGTGGCGCATGGTGACGCCGGACGCCGACTGGCTCGAGGTGACGCGCCTCGATAACAACCTGGGCAAGATTCATGACGCCGATGAGGCGCGCTTCGAATTGAAGTGGCTCGGCCGCGACCGGAAGAGCGTCACGCGCTGCGAAACGCTGGTGATCCCGGGCAGCTCGTTTCGCAAGCCCGGCCTTGGCAAGGACGTCACCGACAAGTTCCTCGCCGGTCTTCCGGGCGTGCAGAAGGAAGGCTGCGACGGGATCATCACCAGCGCACGTTTCATCCTGCACCGGATGCCCCCGGCGATCCGTACGGTGTGCCTCGAGTTCTTCGGTCAGGTACGCGATTCGACGCCGGCGATCGTCGAGATCAAGCGCCATCTCGACGCGCGGTCGCACGGCGCGATCCTCGCCGGGCTCGAGCATCTCGACGAACGCTACGTCAGGGCGGTTGGGTACGCGACCAAGGCCAAGCGCCACGGCCGGCCGAAGATGGTGTTGATCGGGGACATCGTCGGCGAGTCCGACGATGACGTGGCGCGTGCGGCCTCGGAAGTCGTGCGCATCGCGAACGCCCGCGGGGCGGAAGGCTTCATCGCGATCTCCGCGGAAGCGCGCAAGAAATTCTGGGCCGACCGCGGGCGCACTGCCGCGATCGCGAAGCACACCAACGCGTTCAAGATCAATGAGGACGTCGTGATTCCGCTCGACCGGCTCGGCGACTACACCGACGGCATCGAGCGACTCAACATCGAGCTGTCGATCGCCAACAAGCTCGTCCTCTGCGACGAGCTCGAGCGTTTCTTCGAGACGGCGGACTCCGCAGCGCTATGGCCGCCCGGAAGCGAAGCGCGCCCGGCGGTCGACGTGCTGCGCGCAAGTCTCGACGAGGCGTTGCTGATCGTGTCGGCGGTGCGTGCACGCTGGCGCGATCTCCTGGGGCGCCTCGATGTCACGTTTCGCGCGCTCCAGGATCGCTCGGTCGTCGTGTCGTGGAAGACCGAGCTCAAGGCGCCGCTCGCGCAATTGTTCTCGGGGCTCGCGTTTGCGCCGATCGTCAAGCGCTGCGAGGACATCCACGCGCGCGTGCTCAAGAGCCGCGTCTTCATCGCGCTGCACATGCACGCGGGCGACGGCAACGTGCACACCAACCTGCCCGTCAACTCCGATGACTACGCGATGCTGCATCAGGCGAGCGCCGCGGTCTCGCGCATCATGGCGCTCGCGCGTACGTTGGGCGGCGTCATCTCGGGCGAGCATGGCATCGGCATCACGAAGCTCGAGTACCTCACGGACGACGAGCTCGGTCCGTTCGCCGAATACAAGCAGCGTGTCGATCCGGCAGGGCGCTTCAACCGCGGGAAGCTCCTGCGTCAACCCGTGCTTCGATCGGATCTCACGCGCGCCTACACGCCGTCGTTCTCGTTGATCGGGCACGAGAGTCTGATCCTCGAGCAGAGCGACATCGGCGCGATCGCCGACGCGATCAAGAACTGCCTGCGCTGCGGCAAGTGCAAGCCGGTCTGCGCGACCCACGTCCCGCGAGCGAACCTGCTCTACAGCCCGCGCAACAAGATTCTCGCTACGTCGCTTCTGACCGAAGCCTTCCTCTACGAGGAGCAGACAAGGCGCGGGGTGTCGCTCAAGCACTTCGACGAATTCTCCGACGTCGCCGATCACTGCACCGTCTGCCACAAGTGCGCCAATCCATGCCCGGTCGACATCGACTTCGGCGACGTCTCGATCGCGATGCGCAACCTCCTGCGGCGCGAGCAGCATTACCGGCCCGGTCTCGGAACCGCGGCGTCGATGTTCTTCCTGAATGCTAGCGATCCCGCGACGATCAAGATCGCGAAGAAGGTGATGATCGACTGCGGCTATCGCGCGCAGCGGATCGCGTATCGGGCGGCGAAGCGGTTCGGCGTCGCTCAGGCACAGACCAAGCGCCCACCGTCGACCACCGGTCCGACGTCGATCAAGGCGCAGGTAATCCACTTCGTGAACAAGCCGATGCCCGGCGGAATGCCGAAGCGGACCGCGCGCGCACTCCTCGATATCGAAGATCCGACGATCGTTCCGATCATCCGCGACCCGGAGAAGGTGACGGAGGAATCGGACGCGGTGTTCTATTTTCCCGGATGCGGGTCCGAGCGGCTGTTCTCGCAGGTCGGGCTCGCGACGCAGGCGATGCTGCATCACATCGGCGCCCAGTGCGTGCTGCCACCGGGCTATCTCTGCTGCGGCTATCCGCAGACCGCGGCCGGCAACGAAAAGCGCGGTGCGCAGATCGTCACCGACAACCGCGTCCTGTTCCATCGCGTGGCGAACACGCTCAACTACCTCGACATCCAGACCGTGATCGTGTCGTGCGGCACGTGCATGGACCAGTTGCAGAAATACGAGTTCGACAAGATCTTTCCCGGATGCCGCCTCCTCGACATCCACGAGTACCTACTCGAGAAGGGTGTGAAGCTCGAAGGCGCTACCGGTGTGCGCTACATGTATCACGATCCCTGCCACACGCCGATGAAGACGTACCAGCCGCTCAGCGTCGTGAACGCGCTCATGGGCTCGGAGGTGCCCCTCAACGAGCGCTGCTGCGGCGAGTCGGGAACGCTTGCGGTGACGCGGCCCGACGTGTCGACGCAGGTCCGCTTCCGGAAAGAGGCTGAGATGCGCGAAGGCGCACAGACGCTGCGCGACGCTTCGCCTGGGGCCGAGGTCAAGGTGCTGACGTCGTGTCCGTCGTGCCTGCAGGGACTCTCACGCTTCGACGACGACGCCGGCACGCAAGCCGACTACATCGTCGTCGAGATCGCGCGCCGGGTGCTCGGCGAGGAATGGTTGCCGCAGTACGTCGCGAAGGTCAATCGCGGCGGGATCGAGCGCGTGCTCGTGTAACGGCAGGCCCGCCCGCGGGGTTACCGCGAATGGCTCTGCGCAGGCGCGACCTTAGCAACCTGCGACATCGCCGCCTGCTCGAATCCGGGCAATACGCGCGGGCCTTCGAAGATCAGCACGGGCGTAGCGATGACCAGAGCGATGTAGAGCGCGGCAATCCACTCCGCGGCGCGCGCGTAGCGCGCCTTGGAAGGGCCTTCATGCCGCGTACGATGGAACAGAAGCAAGCTCATGGGTGACTCCTCATCCTCCGGAAACGGTCGATCGGTTGCGCTCAAAAAAATCCCGCGGGGCCGTCGAAACGGAGCACTTCGCCGACGCTACGAATGACGCGCCGCCGCGGGTGGAGGCAACCGGATGTAGTCGGGCGCTTTTCATTGCCGACAAAGTTACGCTGGGACGCCCCGCCGTTCGCTCTAGGATTCGGCGTTGCAGAGGTGGAAAATTCGCCTTGCCGGGGACGTCCGGTGGTTTGTCCGGCCCGTGGCGCCGCCGGTCAGGGGCGCCGCAAGCCGCGCGGGCGCCTATGGCAGGGTTATGCTATAAACACTTGATTCGCCGGCCGTCCCTTTCCGCCTGAGGGGCGCTCGGGAGCCTGGCGAGACCGGCGCGAGGTCGTCGGGAAGGGGCGGCCAAGCGCCGAAGCGGCGCCTTTTGAAGCGGCATTGGGGCTTCGCGGCCCGAGACGACACGCATGCAGGATTCGGTTTCCAAAGCGACGGCAGCGCACGACAGCGGTGCGATGGGGCGCGCGGCCGGCGAGCCGCCCAAGCTCGCCTTTGCGGAATCCGACAGCGCGTCCAAGTGGTTCAAGTCACTGCCGCTGCTGCCGGTCCCGCAGGCCTACGCCGCGTTGATGGGGCAGTTGGGCGCGATCGCGTCCGCGCACTTCTCGCCACGAGAGCGCGCGACGATCGCGGAGCTTGCGCGCCAGCAGGCCGCGCTCCTGCATACCGAGCTTGCGCGCCGCTACGCGGGTAAGCCACAGCCCGCGCAGGAGCGCGAGCAGGAGGCGATCGAGCAGGCGGTTGCGCTGTGGCAGGCGCTGTGGGAGCAATACTCGGCGTGCTTAAAGCCGCTGCTCGAAGGCGACCCGGAGCTTCTCGGCGTCAAGCCCAAGCTTCTGCAGCGCGGGCTGTTCGTCGGCAAGGAACTGCTGCTTGTCTATGGGCTCGCCCGCCGCCTGCCGCCGCCTTCGGTGTGGCAGGAATTGCACGCGTATTACCGCTTGGCCGAAATGCTCGACTGCGCGGTCACTGCCGTCTCCGACGAGCTGATGCCGCATGCGGTCGGCATCTCATGCTATTCGACTTACAGCCACGCGCTCCTGCTCGGGCTCGCCGACCTGTGCAGCCTTTCGGTGCGCCACATCGAGCTCACCGATCGCTGGCTCGGACAGTGGGCGCGCAAGCTTTTCCCGTACGCGCAGCAGCGCGAAACCGAAGGTCCGGTGCTCGTCGTCGACCTCGATGCGCCCGCGGGCGCGATGCTGCTCGCCGTGCCGCCGCGCCAGGCGAGCGCTTCGCAGCGCTTCGGGTATCCAGGGAAACTCGCGACCAGCGTGCGCGGCCGGCTGAAGCGGCTCGCTGCAGGCGCAAACCCTGCGGAGTTGCAGCTCGGTCACGACGTCTCCGTCGAGCAGGCGGTATCGCTGTTGAGCGCGCTCGACGCGCGGTGGTACCAGATCCCGCACCATGCGGGCCAGACGACGCGCAGCGCCGTCGAGCTGGTTGCAGGTGGTCTCAACGGAACCTACTTCCGCGTGGGCGGGCGCACGTTCGATCGCGCCGATCCGATCGGCCGCATGAGCTTCCACGGGGCGCAGCACCTGCAGACACTGGGCGCGCTCACCGATTACGACCGCAATCGCGAAGCCGCTGAGCGCGACTATCCGTGGGAGCGCTGGCATGGCGACTACGAATGGCGCGAAGCGAGGCTCTCGCGTCCCGATTCCGGGAGCTATCGCTGGTTCTTCGATCAGCTCGTCGTGCTGCGCGACGACGAGCGTACGCGTCTCGGGCACGTGACGCGCGTGGCGCTCGGGACCGGCGGCGATCTTGCCGTCACGCTGCGGCTCTGGCCGGGCACACCGAAGGCGATCGCGTTGCGACCGATGTCGACGGCGTTCAACGAAGAGCCTCCGATCCCCGCGTTGCTGCTCGCGGAATCGCCCGAGGAGAAGGCGTCGCTCCTGCTGCCGCCGCGCGCATTCAATCCGGGGCGCTCGTTCCGCACGCTCGATGCCGGACCCGAGCTCAAGTACAAGCTGACGCGCCTCGTCCAGCGGGGCGCAGACTTCGAGCGCGTTCAATTCGATCAGAGCAGCTGACCGGCATCCCCGCGTCCCGGCCGAGACTTTAAGCATGAGCAACCGTCTCGCCTCAGCAACAAGCCCCTATCTCACGCAGCACGCGGAGAATCCGGTCGACTGGTATCCGTGGGGCGACGAAGCGCTCGGGCGTGCCCGGGCCGAGGACAAGCCGCTGCTCGTGTCCATCGGCTATTCCGCGTGCCACTGGTGCCACGTTATGGCGCACGAATCGTTCGAGGACCCGGACGTCGCTGCGATCATGAATGCGCACTTCGTCAACGTGAAGGTCGATCGCGAGGAGCGCCCCGATCTCGACCAGATCTGCCAGACGGCGCACGCGCTGCTTACGCGCCGCTCCGGCGGTTGGCCGCTCACCATCTTCTTCACTCCCGCCGGCGAGCCGTTCTTCTCCGGCACGTATTTTCCGAAGCACGAGCGCTACGGCCTGCCCGGCTTCATCGATCTGCTGCCGCGAATCGCTGCGGCGTACAAGGCGCAGCGCACCGCGATCGACGATCAGAGTCGCCGCCTTATGGACGCGATGCAGGCGCTCGAGCCCCGCGCCACCGCAACGCCGCTGCCTGCGCGAGCACCGGGTGTCGCGCTCGCCGGACTGAAGCGCACCTTCGATCGCTTGCACGGAGGCTTCGGCGGCGCGCCGAAGTTTCCGCACGAGGCCGAGCTCGACTTCTGCATGCGGGCCTGGGCGAGCGCGCACGACGCGGATGCGCTCACGATCGTGCGCACGACGCTGACGCGGATGGCGGAGGGCGGGATCTACGACCAGATCGGCGGCGGGTTCTGCCGCTACAGCGTCGACGCCGAATGGACGATCCCGCATTTCGAGAAGATGCTCTACGACAACGGCCCGCTGCTCGCACTCTACGCCGACGCCGCTCGCGCCACCGGCGAGCCCGGCTATGCGGAGATCGCACGTGGCGTAGCTGCATTCCTGGAACGCGAGATGACGGCGCCGGATGGCGCGCTCTATTCAAGCCTCGATGCCGACAGCGAAGGCGAGGAGGGCCGCTACTACGTGTGGACGCAGGAGGAGGCGCGCCGCGCGATGCGCTTCGACGAGTGGGCCGTCGCCGCGCCCTACTTCGGCCTCGATCGCGCGCCCAATTTCGAGGGACGCTCGTGGCATCTGCGCGTGGTGCTGCCGCTCGCACAGGTGGCCCAGCGCCTCGGCATGTCGCTTCCCGATGCGCAGCACCGGCTGTCGGGCGCCCGAGCCGCGCTCCTTGCCCAGCGCTCGACGCGCGTGCGTCCCGCGCGCGACGAGAAGATCCTCACCTCGTGGAACGCGCTGGGGATCATCGGCTTCGCGCGTGCATCGCGCGCGCTCGACGAGCCGCGTTTCGCGGACGCGGCCTTCGCAGCGGCGGATGCGCTGATGCAAAACGCGTGGCGCGACGGCAAGCTGTACGCGACGCGCCGTGGCGGCCGCGCGGAGCTCGATGCCTATCTCGACGATCACGCGTTCGTGCTCGCTGCGCTTTTAGAGCTCATGCAGACGCGCTTTCGGGCGCAGGACTGGACGTTCGCGACGCGCATCGCGGACACGCTGCTCGATCAGTTCGAGGACTGGAAATCGGGCGGCTTCTGGTTCACGGGCCACCACCACGAGAAGCTCTTCCACCGCTCGAAACCCGGCCACGACAATGCAACGCCCTCGGGCAACGGCATCGCAGCGCAGGCGTTGATCGCCTTCGGTCATCTCGCGTCCGAGGCGCGATACCTCGACGCCGCTGAGCGCGCAGTGCGCCTCTTCGCGCCGGCGCTGGCTGAAACCCCGACGGGGTACTCGTCGCTATTGACGGCCCTCGAAGACCTCGAGGCGCCACCCACCGTCATCGTGCTCGACGGCGAGCGCGCCGAGACGGTCGAATGGCAACGGAGCCTCGAGCGGCTCTATCGTCCCACGGTGCGCATCCTCAACATCGCCGGCGACAACGAATGCCCGCCCGAGCTGCGCAAGGGACGAACGCCGGCGCGGGGCGTGGCCGCATGGGTGTGCCACGGCACGACATGCAGGCCCCCGGTGGGTTCGCTCTTCGAAGTCGAAGCGATGCTCTCAAGCCGCGGTTGATCCGCCGACGCAACATCGAAGTGCCTGCTATCGATCGAGTGGCGACCGCCCGGCGCTTCATGTCTAAAGGGCAATCGTCCATCTGCTACCATCGCGACGGTTCTGCGATCAACTTACGGAGTCCTTATGCCACGGCTGAACGCGCTCCCGCTGCTCGCGCCACTCCTGTTCCTTTCCGCACCGGCGCTGGCCCAGACCGGCGAGGAACTCGCCAAGAAGGACGGCTGCGTCGCCTGTCACGCGGTCGACAAGAAGGTGATCGGACCCGCGTTCGTCGACGTCGCGGCCAAGTACAAGGGCGACGCCAAGGCGCCCACGTTGCTCGCGAAGAAGATCAAGGAAGGCGGGTCGGGCGTATGGGGCCAGGTGCCGATGCCCCCGAACTCGCAGGTGAGCGACGCCGATATCAAGACACTCGTTACGTATATTCTGGGTTTAAAGAAGTAGCGCGAATTCGAGGGTCGGCGGTCGTGCGGTGCGAAGTTGTGAGCCGCGTCCGTCGGGCAGGACGAACCGGACGGCCATCGTGATCGAGGTCCGGTTCGGAAGCTTTCGCGCCGCCGGTCATCCTCCCCAACGGCTCGCGATTCCAGCCCGTGATGCAGGCATCAAACCACGCGTTTCGAGTGTGCGGCATTGGTCACCGCGCTCAACCCCTCGGGGATGGGGTCGGGGCTCGCAGTCATCAAACCGTGGTCGTTGCCGGGCCGCGTTTCAGCGCGTAGAATCCCGCCCGTCCGCGCAGGAGAGAGCGCCGCAAACCGAATGGGCGGCGCCGCCGAAGGCGTAATCCCGAAATCGCTCAGGCAGAAGGACTGTACGGAAGAGCGCACACGATCTGGAGAGCGGCCGCGCGCCTGAAGCGCAGCGGTCCACCGAAGGGGCACCGGCCGCGAATCGTCCATCGATTCGCCGCCGCAATCTCTCAGGTAAAAGGACAGATGGGGCGAAGCGAAAGTGGCTTCGCCCTGTTTTACTTTCCTCCACTGGAACCGTCGCCATCGTGTCGCGCACCACCGTCCTCAACGCAACGCACCGCGCGCTCGGCGCACGCATGGTCGACTTCGGCGGCTTCGACATGCCGCTGCATTACGGCTCGCAGCTCGAGGAGCATGACGCCGTGCGTGGGGATGCGGGAATGTTCGACGTCTCGCACATGCGCATTGTCGATGTCAGGGGCGGGACGCCGCGGGAGTTCCTACGCTATGCGCTGGCCAACAACGTCGACAAGCTGAAGACGCCCGGCAAGGCGCTTTACTCCTGTCTGCTGCGCGAAGACGGCGGCGTGCTCGACGATCTGATCGTCTACTTCCTTGCCGAGGATTTCTTCCGCCTCGTCGTGAATGCCTCGACCGCGGAAAAGGACATCGCGTGGCTTGACGGCTTGCGGGCGAGGATCGCGCCGACGCTCTCGCTCACGCCTCGCGTCGATCTCGCGATGATTGCGGTACAGGGTCCGAATGCACGCGCGAAGGCGTGGACCGCGCTTCCCGGCAGCGAGCCCGCGAGCGCGGCGTTGACACCATTCACCGGCGCCGCGTGCTGGACCACGCGCGGCGAGATTTTCATCGCCCGCACGGGCTACACCGGGGAAGACGGCTTCGAGCTCATGTTGCCCGCCGAGCGGGCGACGGAGATCTGGGAAGCGCTGCGTACGTCAGGCGTGCGTCCTTGCGGGCTTGGCGCGCGCGACACACTGCGCCTCGAAGCCGGGATGAATCTGTACGGCCAGGACATGGACGAGACGGTGACGCCGCTGGAATCGGGATTGGCTTGGACCGTCGATTTGAATGCACCGCGCGACTTCGTCGGGAAGGCGGCGCTTGCATCGCGCAAGCGCGACCGCAGCCTGTTCGGTTTGCTCCTTGTCGATGCGGGCGGTGTGCTCCGCGCGCATCAGGTGGTTCGCACGGCGGCGGGCGACGGCGAGGTCACGAGCGGAACATTTTCGCCGACCCTCAAGCGCTCGATCGCGCTCGCACGCTTGCCCTCGTCGACGACTGTCGGCGATGCCGTCAAGGTCGCGGTCCGCGACAAGGAGCTTGCGGCGCGCGTCGTCAAGCCGCCGTTTGTCCGCAACGGCAAGATCCTGGTGTCCTGAAGACGAAGGAGATTTCATGAACGTGCCCGATACTTTGCGCTACACCGAGAGCCACGAGTGGGTTCGCCGCGAATCCGACGGCACGCTCACGATCGGCATCACCGATCACGCGCAGGCGGCGCTAGGTGATCTCGTCTACGTGGAGCTGCCGCAGGTCGGACGCAAGGTCGCCGCACGCGAGGCCTGCGCGGTCGTCGAATCGGTCAAAGCCGCGAGTGACGTCTACGCGCCCGTGGGCGGTGAGGTGGTCGGAGCCAATGATCCGCTGACGAGCACACCGGAGAAGGTGAACGAAGACGCCTACGCAGCATGGCTCTTCAAGCTGAAGCCAGGCGACGCATCTGGCTACGAATCGCTCCTCGACGCAGCGGCTTACACGAAGATCGCCTCCGACGAGTGAGCATCGGTGACGCACGGAGTCTCTATGAAGATGAATGAACCAGCGGCCACGACGCTCGCGACACTCGAGGATCACGCGGCGTTCATCCCGCGGCACATCGGGACCACGACGGAAGATCAGGCCGCGATGTTGAAGACGCTGGGCGTCGGCTCGCGCGCCGCACTCGTGGATGCCGCCGTGCCCGCGGCCATTCGCGAACCGCGCCTGCTCGATCTTCCTCTGCCCCTGTCAGAAGCGGAAGCGCTCGTGCGGCTCCACCGTATCGCGACCCGCAACCGCGTACTCAAGTCGTTCATCGGACAGGGCTACTACGGCACGCGCACGCCGGGCGTCATTCAACGCAACGTGCTCGAAAGCCCCGCGTGGTACACGGCGTACACGCCGTACCAGCCCGAGATCTCGCAGGGACGCCTCGAGGCCCTGATCAACTTCCAGACGATGGTGTGCGATCTCACGGGCATGGCGATCGCGAACGCCTCGATGCTCGACGAAGCGACCGCGGCCGCCGAGGCGATGATGCTGTGCCAGCGCGTGAGTTCGACGAAGAGCGTGCGCTTCTTCGTCGCCGACGACGTGTTTGCGCAAACACTCGACGTCGTGAGGACGCGCGCGAAACCACTCGGCGTCGAGGTCGTGGTCGGCCCCGCCGACGAGGCCGCGAGGTTCGAAGGCTTCGGCGCGCTGCTGCAATACCCAGGCGCTCGCGGCGACGTTCGCGATCTTAGCGGGCTGTGCGAGAAACTGCGTGGCGCGGGCGTACGCGTGGTCGTCGCGGCGGATCTGCTGGCGCTCGTTCTGCTCGAGCCGCCAGGGTCATGGGGTGCGGACGTCGTCGTCGGCTCGTCGCAACGCTTCGGCGTGCCGATCGGCTACGGTGGACCGCATGCGGCGTTTCTCGCAACGCGCGACGAGTTCAAGCGCTCGCTGCCCGGACGCCTCGTCGGCGTCACGGTGGATGCCGATGGGCAGCCTGCGTACCGCCTGGCGCTGCAGACGCGGGAGCAGCACATCCGCCGCGAGAAAGCGACGTCGAACATCTGCACGGCGCAGGTGCTGCTCGCGGTGATCGCGAGCATGTACGCCGTTTACCACGGCCCGGAGGGGCTCACGAAGATCGCGCGCCGCGTGCATCGACTCACGGCGATCCTGCGCGAGGGGCTCGTGCGTCTGGGCTGTGACGTCCCCACGCGATCGTTCTTCGACACGCTGCTGGTAAAGACCAACGCCGATACGGCGTCGGTCATCGAGCGCGCCGTCGCGGCGGGCATGAACTTTCATCGGGCCGGCGACGGTGCCGTGTCCATCGCGCTCGACGAGACGACGACGCGCGATGACGTTGCCGCAATCTGGCGCGTGTTTGCAAATCGGGCGGCGCCCTTCGGGGTCGACGCGATCGATGCGTCGATCGTGGACTCGATCCCCGATGCGTGCCGACGCACGGCGCCCTTCCTCATGCATCCGGTGTTCCACGCCCATCGCTCCGAAACCGAGATGCTGCGCTACCTACGCCGCCTCGCGGACCGCGACCTCGCGCTCGACCGCGCGATGATCCCGCTCGGGTCGTGCACGATGAAGCTCAACGCCACGGCGGAAATGATCCCGATCACCTGGCGCGAGTTTGCCGAGTTGCATCCGTTCGCTCCGGCGGACCAGACCGAGGGATACGCCGAGCTCGTGGTCGGGCTCGAGCGGATGCTTTGCGCGGCAACCGGCTACGACGCGGTGTCGCTGCAGCCGAATGCGGGCTCGCAGGGCGAGTACGCAGGCCTCCTGATGATTCACGCCTACCATGCGAGCCGCGGCGAGAGCCACCGTGACGTCTGCCTGATTCCGGCGTCGGCGCATGGCACGAACCCCGCGTCGGCACACCTCGCGGGCATGAAGGTTGTCGTCGTCGCGTGCGACAGCGCCGGGAACGTCGACCTCGACGATCTCGGAAAGAAAGCGCGCGCGCATCGCGACGATCTCGCGGCGATCATGGTGACGTATCCGTCGACTCACGGCGTGTTCGAAACCCGCATCCGCGACATCTGCGACATCGTGCATGCGAACGGCGGGCAGGTGTACGTCGACGGCGCAAACTTGAACGCACTCGTCGGGCTTGCGGCACCCGGCCATTTCGGCGCCGACGTCTCGCATCTCAATCTCCACAAGACGTTCTGCATTCCGCACGGCGGCGGCGGACCCGGCGTCGGGCCCGTCGCGTGTAAATCGCACCTTGCGCGGTTCCTGCCCGGACATCGTTACTTCACAACCCGGACGTCGTCCGGAGAAAACGAGGCAACCGGGTTCGGCGCGGTGAGCGCGGCACCCTATGGTTCGGCGTCGATCCTGCCGATCTCCTGGATGTACATCGTCATGATGGGAGGCGACGGGCTGACGGCGGCGACCGAATCCGCGATCCTGGCCGCCAACTATGTCGCGCGCCGCCTTGCGCCGTACTATCCGGTGCTCTACACCGGCCCGGGCGGATGGGTCGCGCACGAATGCATCGTCGACCTGCGACCGCTCAAGGCCATCGCGGGCATCGAAGTGGAGGACGTCGCCAAGCGACTCATCGACTACGGGTTCCATGCGCCCACCATGAGCTTTCCCGTCGCCGGCACGCTGATGATCGAGCCGACCGAAAGCGAATCGAAGGTCGAGCTCGATCGCTTCGTCGAGGCAATGATCGCGATCCGCGAGGAGATCCGCGCCGTCGAGCAGAACCGCGCCGACCGCCTCGACAATCCGCTCAAGCACGCGCCGCACACGGCCCGCGCGATCGCCGCCGACCGCTGGCCGCACGCGTATTCGCGCATGGAAGCGGCGTACCCGACGGCGGCGACACTCGGGCAGAAATACTGGGCGCCCGTCGCGCGCGTCGACAATGTCTACGGCGACCGCAACTTGTTCTGCAGCTGCATCCCGGTCGCCGATGACGACCTCGCGAAGGTGCCCGACGCGCCGCGTGTGACGCAAGCGGCCTAGGGATCGTATTTCCGGCGACCGCTCGCGTATGCCGGACGGAGCGCAACCCTAGATGCGCGTGCTCGTGCTGGGCGGCGGCGTCATTGGCGTCACCGCGAGCTGGTATCTCGCGGAGGATGGTCACGAGGTCACACTCGTCGACCGGCAGGCGGGGCCGGCGCTCGAGACCTCGTTTGCCAACGGCGGCCAGGTCTCCGCGTCCTTCGCGGAACCATGGGCAAATCCCGGGGCGCCGGCCACGATCCTCAAATGGCTCGGGCGCGAGGACGCGCCGCTGCTGTTCCGGCTGCGCGCCGACGTGCGCCAATGGCGCTGGGGCCTCCAATTCCTGCGCGAATGCTTGCCGTCGCGAACCCGCCGCAACACGATCGAGTGCCTGAAGCTCGCGGTCGATTCACTCGAATGCCTGAAGGCGCTGCGGCAGGCAACGGGTATCGAGTACGACCAGCAGACACGCGGCATCCTGCACTTCTACACCGATGCGCGCGAGTTCGCGCGCGCGGTGCGCGACGCCGAGGCGATGCGAGCCTACGGTTCCGAGCGCGATATTCTCACCGTCGAGCAGAGTATCGCACTTGAACCTGCGTTAACGGCGTGCCGCGAGCGTCTCGTCGGGGGTATCTTCACCGCGAAGGACGAGTCGGGCGACGCGCAGCGCTTCACGAGCGAGCTCGCGCGACTCGCGACCGCGCGCGGCGTCACGTTCAAGTTCGGCGTGGACGTGAAGGGGATCGAATGCGCGGGCGACGCGGTCCAGGCGGTTCGCGCCGTCGAAGCCGGCACAGAGATGAGGCTCAAGAGCGACGCGTACGTCGTGGCGCTTGGGAGCTACAGCCCGCTGCTGCTGGAGCCGATCGGGGTTCCGTGCCGCGTTTATCCGGTCAAAGGCTATTCGGCGACGATCGACATCGGCGGATATCGCGGAGCCCCCACGGTCTCGCTCACGGATGTCGAGCGGAAGATCGTGATCACGCGTCTCGGCACACGGCTGCGCGTCGCGGGGACCGCGGAGCTCACGGGGTGGGACACCGCTCTCAATGCCGGGCGCTGCGAGGCGCTCACCGCTCGCGCGTTTGAGTTGTTTCCGGACGCAGGCGACCGGCGAAACATACGCTATTGGGCCGGGTTGCGCCCGGCGACGCCGTCCAACGTGCCGATCATCGGCCCCACGCGTTACGGCAACCTGTGGCTGGACACCGGGCACGGCACACTGGGCTGGACCTTGGCTTGCGCCTCCGGCCGCCGGCTTGCCGACATGATGAGCGGGCGAGCCGCTTGCGCAACCGCGCTGTGACAACCCGGCACGACTGTTGCTTGAACTCGAGGTTCGGTAAGGCAAAAATCGCATCATGCTGACGCTTGCATCGCTCAATCGCTGGAAGGCCGCCGGCATTCATTTGACGGCGAGCGCTCTCGTGGGCGCGTTGGTGCTCGCGCTGATGCTGGGTCTGTGGTACCGGCCGCCGTTCTTCGAGGCCGCCGGCGGCAGCGGACTGATCGTACTGTTGATCGGCGTCGATGTCGTTCTCGGTCCCCTGATGACGCTGATCGTCTTCAATCCAGCGAAGAAGAACCTGCGTTTCGACCTGATGGCGATCGTGTTCTTCCAGGTCGCCGCACTGATCTACGGGCTCACCATAATGTCGCTGGCGCGGCCGGCGTATCTCGTCTATACCAAGGATCGCTTCGATCTTGTCGCCGCCAACGAAATCGATCGCGACTCGCTCGCGAAAGCGAAGGCGCCCTTCGACGACTTGCCGTGGACCGGTCCGCGGCTTGCCGGGGTCCGGTTTCCGACGGATCCAGTCGAACAGCAGAAGCTGGTCATGGGAGCGATTGCGGGAAGCGATATCTCGCAGCTCCCGCAGTACTTCATCCCCTACGACGACGTCGAACCGGTCACCGCGATGCGTTCGCATCCGCTCGCGCAGCTGCGCGCGAAGGATCCCTCGGCGGCTGCGGCGATCGACGCTGCCGTACACGCGAGCGGCCGGCCCGAAGCCTCGCTCGCATATGTTCCAGTGCGAGCGCGCACAACCTTCGTCGCGCTGGTCGACGCGAAGACCGGCGCGTTCGTGAACCTGCTTCCCGCGAACGGCTGGTAGCTCTTTGCTCGAGATCTAAGCGAGCGCGTTCGACGCGCGCTCGCGGGTTGAACGTCGAAGCTCTTGCGTTTGCGGCATCAGGACGTCGCCGTTGCCGGCGCGCACATGATCACCGCGTTGGGACCGTAGCCCTCCGCGATTCCACCCCGCGCCACCATCTGGTCGCGGATCGCGGGATCGGTCGAGTAGCGGTGATTCCCGTCGGGTCGATTGTTGAAGACGCGATAAACCGGGATCGTATTCGCAGGGCATGCGCCCGCGTTCATGCCGGTCGTTTGAGGAAGTGCGATGAAGAAGGCGTCATCGGTTTCCTTGATCATGAACGGAAACTTCGCGAGCGTATCGGCGCACTCCTGCGGGGACGCGGAGAAGAAGTGAGAATTCGCAGGCGGGGGAATCAGGATTCGGCAGACAGGACTCGCCGCGGCGCCGTTGCCGAGCTGGCTCGGATAGACGAAGAACGAAAGTCCCGTGCGCGACCAGCCGCCAATGCGTCCGGTGTCGAGCGCGTCGATGTCGGGGGCGAGGGAGCTGATGAAATAATGATCGAGCATGGCGTTGTAGAACTCGACGCTCGTGACCGCCATCTGGGGCACCATCGCCGACTGACCGGCGAAATTCGTCGCGACATTGGGTGTCGGGCTGCCGTTGACGAGCGCGTTGGTCCCGTCGGTGGGCAATGTGTTGTAGGCGACCTGCGACACACCTTCCGCGTAGCTGATGGTGCCACCGTCGGTCGCCAGGAAGCGGTCCGGGACGATGTAGTCCGGGGTGACGAGCCCCAGTGAGGCGAAGCTTTGCGTCGCAATCAGGACGCGCTTTCCACCCGTGGAGCCGCTCGGCAAGTTGGCAGGAAACATGAACGTCTTGGTGGTATTTCCATTCGTCCCGGATGCCACGAGCGTGTGCCCCTGGAGAAAATTCTCACCGTTTTGCTGGGACGATTCGTGAAGGACAACAAACTGGATCGATCCGTCGGCGTTCGAATAGACCTGCTCGATTGCGAAGAGGTGAAACATAGCCTGGGCAGGCAGCGTGGAGAGCGCCAGCGCCGCTGCAGCGAGAAAGCGCAACGTGTTGCTCATGAGCGACTCCTTGCGAACCTTGCGGCCCTGATTGGGGCGCATGTAGCGTCAACATAGCACGCGGGAGCGCTATTCCGTGCAGCGCGTCGATGCGACGGCGCTTCGCTGCGTTAAGATGTTTCGATGTCCGGTGCCCTCAGGTGTCGTGGGTGGGCGACAGGCGTGGCGTTCCTCGCCGCGTGCGCCGTCGCGCGTATCGCGCTCGGCGCAGGTGTCATCAGCGTGAACCTGCCCTGGGCGCGCCCCGCCGCCTTGCACGCGACGACCGAGGTGTACATGGAAATCTCCAGCAGTGAGAGCGCAGCGATCACGGCGGCGCGCTCGCCCGATGCCGAGCGTGTCAGCATTCGTACATCTTCACGCGGCGGTCCGTCGGGCCAGATCGCGCTTCCCGCGAAAACAACAGTCCTGCTCGAACCCCGCAAGGAGCGTCTCGTGCTCTCGGGGTTGAAGCGGGCGCTTCGCGTGGGCGATCACGTGTCGGTCACGATCACGCTCAAGCATCCAACGGGCGCGACCCAGGACATCGACATCCAGGCGGAGGTTCGCACGGGCTCGGCGCGTGATCAGGAGGGACGCGAGCACTCCCACTGAAAGCCGGCGAGCGCCGTCCGCGCAAACGCGTCAGGAGGATGGGGCGTCGAGGACCACCGCGACCGCGATGCGCCAATCGCCGTGCCCGTCGCGCGTCCAGATATGAACGTAATAGCCGCGCTTCGGCGGTTTTCCACCCTCGCGCGTGAACGAGCCGTACGTGTAGGCCAGGTCACGTGCGGGCGCAACGACGATCGCCTCGGGCGCGAAAGTGACCCGACCGTTCTGCACGAGGGCGCTCGCGATGGCGTGTGTTCCTCGAATCGGTAACTCCTCGTCTCGATAGATGCGAGCGTCTTCGGCGAACGTCTGCGCATAGCGATCAGGAGTCACGCCGCCCGGTTGGGTTTCGATGCGGCGAAGCGCGGCCTGGTCGTCCGTCGCTGCCGCGGGCGGAGGGCCGAGACGCGGCGCGGGGACGAGCATCTCCGGCGTCACCGGCGACGGCGTCTGAATTCCAGCGTCGAGCGCGACCTTCCAAGGCCCCTCGCCCGAGCGGCGCCAGACGGAAAAGAACACCCCAACGCGACTCGGCGTGTCGCTGCCGCGATTGCGCAGGAGATAGGGACCCGTCGTGATACCGAAGTCGCCGCCGCGCGATATCGCAGCCGCGGCAGGATCCCACTCGAGCAGGATCGCCATCGGATCGGCGGCGGGCGGTCGCAGCGACCAAGTCTGCCTGAGATTGTAGGGCTGCGGGTCAAAGGCGATGCCGTCGTCGGCGAAGTTCGCGATGAACGACGCGCGTATGCCGCGTTCGCTCGCGATGCGCGCAAAGGCACGCTCCGCGGACGTGAGCGAGTCGAGCGCGCTGTCGGTGGGCGACGGGCTCGCACATCCGGCAAGCACAGCCAGGCCGATGTACACGACGGTACGATGCGACAGCATTCGCGAGTCGCGCCTAAGGGATCGAGAGGGCGAAGAAGTATAATCGACATCTTTCGCGCGTCGCTCATGCTCCCGCTCGCACGCGCGGCGATGATGCTCGCCATCGCCGCGCTCCCCTTCGCCGGTGTCGCCGCGACCAAGCGGCACGCCCATCCCGCGCAGCGCGCGGCTCCGCCTCCTGCGGCAAGCGCGGCAAGCGCGAACGCCTCCGACGTTCCGGTCATCGCCGCACCCGCCTGGCTGGTCCTCGACACGCTCTCCGGACAAACGCTCGCCGCACAGAATGCGGACGCGCTGCGCGACCCTGCGTCGCTCACCAAGCTGATGACCGCGTATGTCGTGTTCGACGCGCTCCGTGCGAAGAAGATCGCGCCGGCGCAGATGGTGAACGTGTCGACCAAAGCGTGGAAAGCCGAGGGCTCGCGGATGTTCGTCGAGCCCAAGACGCCGGTGAGCGTCGACGATCTCGTGCACGGCATGATCGTGCAATCGGGGAACGATGCGTCGATCGCGCTCGCGGAGCTCGTCGCGGGCAGCGAAGACGCGATGGTCGCGCGCATGAACCAGGAAGCGGCGCGCATGGGGCTTGCGCACACGCGCTTCACGAACGTGACGGGGCTCACCGAGCCCCAGCACGCGTCCACCGCGGCCGACCTTGCGAAGCTCACCGCGACGCTGATTCGCGACTTCCCCGAGTACTACCCGATCTACGCGACGAAGGAATTCCGCTACAACAACATCTCGCAGCCGAATCGCAATCGGTTGCTCGGTACCGACCCCACGGTCGATGGCGTGAAATCGGGACACACCGAGGCGGCAGGATGGTGCCTGATCGCGTCGGCGAAGCACGGCGAGCGTCGGCTGGTGGCCGTCGTGCTGGGCGCGAAATCAGATGCCGCCCGCGCGCAGGAAGCCGAGCGGCTGCTGAACTGGGGATTCGCCGCATTCGACACGGTGCAGCTGTATCAGCCGGGCAAGCCGCTCGCGACGCTGCGGGTCTGGAAAGGCGCACAGCGCGAGGTCAAGGCCGGGTTCCTCGCCGACCGCTACCTGACATTGCCCAAGGGCAAGGCGGACAAGCTCGCGCTAACCGCGCAGGCGCAGGAACCGCTGATCGCACCGATCGCGAGCGCGCAGACGCTCGGCACCGTCAAGGTTTCACTCGAAGGCAAGCCGATCGCGGAGTTCCCGCTGATCGCGCTCGAGGAGGTTCCCGAGGGCAACTTCTTCTCGCGTACCTGGGATACGGTGCGTTTGCGGTTCGAGAAGAAATAGGCCTTCTCGAGACTCGCGTTTCATTACCCACTCTTCCGCATCGAAAAATGAACCCCACGGTCTACCTGAACGGCAGCTACCTCCCGCAATCCGAGGCGAGGATCTCGGTGCTCGATCGCGGCTTCATCTACGGCGATGGCGTCTACGAGGTGATCCCAGTGTATGGGCGAAGCCCGTTTCGCATGCCGCAACATCTGAAACGCTTGCAATACAGCCTGGACGGCATCCGTCTCGCGAATCCGCATACCGGGGACGAGTGGCGGGCGCTGATTGAGACGTTGATCGAGGGGCAGCCCTTCGACGAGCAGGCGGTTTACCTGCAGGTGACGCGCGGCGTAGCCAAACGCGATCACGCGTTTCCGAAAGACGTGCCTCCGACCGTGTTCATGATGAGCAATCCACTGACGCTTCCTGTGCGTGAACAGGTCGAGCGGGGTGTACCGGTCGTCACCGCCGAAGACAATCGCTGGCATCGCTGCGATCTGAAAACGACGTCGCTTCTCGGCAACGTCCTGATGCGGCAGCTGGCGGTCGACCAGGGCGCGGTCGAGACCGTGATGTTCCGCGATGGTCATCTCACCGAGGCGTCGGCGTCCAATGTGATGATCGTGAAGAACGCCAAAGTGATCGCACCGCCGAAAGACACACTCATTCTTCCCGGCATCACCTACGACGCGGCGCTCGAATTGACGCGTGACGCCGGCATTCCGATCGAGGTTCGTCCCGTCACCCGCGCCGAGGCGATGAGCGCAGACGAGATGTGGCTCTCGTCGTCCACGCGCGAAGTGCTCGCGATCACGACGATCGACGGCAAGCCGTTTGGAGGCGGTGTCCCCGGACCCGTATTCCGTCGGATCTATGCAGCGTTTCAAGCGGTAAAGGGTAGTGGCAAACAAGTCTCCAGGGATCGCGAGGCCGCGTCCGCGACCCCTGTGGAAAGATCACCAAGCGGTACGACGCTCGAAAATCCTAGATAGATGAAAATCGCCCGGGTGACCCCGTTGATTTTCTTCACAAGTAAAGAACGGACGCGATGGAGCCAACGCGGGGCACTTTGTGTGCGAGGCCGATCCCGCTTCGTTTGATTGGGGACGGGATGTTCTAAAGCACTCACCGGAGAAAAACGCCGGGCTCGGTCCGGCATTTTTCATCCATTCAGTCTTCTCGAAGGCCCGCCTGCGTTGTGATTTTGGCTACGGCGATCGCGGCGATCCGCTCGCGATCGCCGGAAGCTCGTTTACGCATCGAGCGGACTCGTCGTCGCAAACTTGCCATGGTGAAACACCAGACCGGTGCCGTGCGAACGCTCCGCCGTGACGACTTCACCCACGAAGATGACGTGGTCGCCCGCGCGGTGACGCGCGTGGTGCCGGCATTCGAGCCATGCGATGCAGCCTTCGATCAGCGGCGCCTCCGACCATCCGAGCCGGAACGGGACCCCCGAGAAGCGATCGGCGTGGAGGCGCGAGAAGCGGCGCGCGAGCTCCGAATGATGGCTCGACAGAACGTTCACCGCGTAACGGTCCGCGTTTTCGAACGCTGCAAGATTGGTCGATCTTCGCGCGAGGCTCCACAGGATGAGCGGCGGGTCGAGGGACACCGAGTTGAACGAGCTCGCGGTGAATCCGACGTAGCTGCCGTCGGCTGCACGCGCACAGATGATCGTGACGCCGGTCGCGAATTGCGCCAGCGTGTCCCGGAACAGGCGTGTGCTGAGCGCCGGTAGGGAAGATTGGGCGTGGCCGACCGAGGACATGAGGAAGCGGCGCTGTCTTCGAAGTCGTCCGATGGTAGGGGGCTTTGGCGCGGACTGTCAAAACGCACGGCCTCATCCCCTGCGCCTCGCCGGCACCGACCGCGCGCCTCGACGCCGGCAAGGATTTTTGGCGGCCCGTGGCCCTCTTGTTACACTTGTCGCCCCTGCGCACCGGCACCTCGCGGGGGGATCCCTTACGCTTTCGATCGCCTCCGACGATGGCCGCGCCGCTTCAGAAAATCATTGCAAACCGCTTCGGCGGGCGCAACCTGCCGATCGCGCTCGTGCTGCCCGACGGCGCGCGCGTTCCACTTTCCGCCGATCCGGAGGTCGACGTGATCGCGCGCTCCTGGAAGGGGCTCAAGGCGCTCAGCTCGCCGGCGATGGGTGCGCTGGCGCGCGCCTATGTCCACAACGACGTCGACTTCACCGGAAGCGCGCGGCGGGTCGTCGCCATCGCCGAGGCCATGGTCGGGAGGATTGCGCACGGACACGATCGTCCACGGCTGCGGCTAAGACAGATGCTGCATCAGCGCCGCGGTAACCGCACGAATATCCAGCATCACTACGACCTCTCGAATGCGTTCTATCGTCTGTGGCTCGACTCGCGCATGGTGTATTCGTGCGCGTATTTCAAGACCGCGGACGACACGCTCGACGTCGCGCAGGCGCAGAAGCTGGACCACATCTGCCGCAAGCTCGCGTTGAAGCCGGGCGAGCGTTTTCTCGACATCGGCTGCGGCTGGGGCGGGCTGATCTTCTGGGCCGCGCAAAACTACGGCGTCGACGCGACCGGGATCACGCTTTCCGGGAATCAGTTCGAGCACGTGAAATCGCAGATCGACGCGCTCGGGCTCGCCGACCGCGTACACGTCGAGCTTCGTGACTATCTCGACCTGCCCGAATCGGTGCTCTACGACAAGATCGCGAGCGTCGGCATGTTCGAGCATGTCGGGCTGCGCCACTTCGATCGCTATTTCGGCAAGATCTACCGCGTCCTCGCGCCCGGCGGGCTCGTGCTCAACCACGGGATCACGCACAACTGGCTCGGCGCGGATAGCTTGGGCAGCGGAATGGGCGATTTCATCGAGGAATATGTTTTCCCCGGCGGCGAGCTTACGCACGTCTCGAACGTGATCGAGGGCATGGCGAAGCAGGGACTCGAGGTATTCGATGCGGAAGCGCTGCGCGAGCATTACGCCCGCACGCTCTGGCACTGGACCGAGCGCATCGAGGCGCGCGCGGACGAGGCTCGCGCCCAAGTCGGTGAGGAGCGCTACCGCATCTGGCGCGTCTACATGGCGGGCTCGGCGCACGCGTTCGAGCGCGGCTGGCTCTCGCTCTGGCAGCTGCTCGGCGGCAAGCCGCTGCCGGACGGCAGCCTGCCGCATCCTCTCACGCGCGACTACATCTACGCCGGCGGCACGACCGTTCGCTGACCGGCCCGAACGCCGCCGCCCAGCCGCGCTCTCTTGCTTCTGCGCGGCGGCGGACGCATATTGTGCGGATCGAGATGCTCTCGCATTCGGCCGGAGTCCACGTCCATGACCACCACACCCCAACCCGTTGCCGCCCAGGTGTCGCTGCTCGAGTTCCCCTGCGCCTTCCCGCTCAAGATCATGGGGCGGACGCAGCAGGGCTTCGCGCAGGCCGTGGTCGCGGTCGTGCAGAAGCATGCACCGGATTTCGATCCTGCGACACTCGAGATGCGCGCCTCCGAGGCCGGCAACTATCTCTCGGTCACTGCCACGATCAACGCAACCTCGCGGGATCAGCTCGACGACCTGTACCGCGAGCTGGTCGCGCATCCGATGGTGAAGCTGGTGCTTTGACTGGGGGGCACCGCGAGCATGGGATCGCGCTGCGCGACGCCGCGCGACGACGAAGTGGTGCACGAGCGCCATGAGCGATGACGGCATCCTCGCATGGCAGAACCACCCCGCGATGACCGATCGCGAGACGGGTGTCGTTGTTCGGCGCCTTGGCGTCACCGATTACGTCGCGTGCTGGTGCGCGATGCAGGCATTCACCGGGGCACGCACGCCGGTGACTCCGGACGAGATCTGGCTCACCGAGCACGCGGCGATCTACACGCTCGGGCTGGCCGGACGTCGCGCGCATCTCCTGCGCGATCGCGGCGTACCCGTGCTCAAAGTGGATCGCGGCGGGCAGATCACCTACCACGGGCCGGGACAGCTGATCGCGTATCTGCTGTTCGACCTGAAACGCGCTCGTCTGGGTGTGCGGGAGATGGTCCGTAGGATCGAAAATGCGGTGATAGAATGGCTCGCGGGATTCGCGATCGATGCGTACGGAAAGCACGACGCGCCCGGCGTTTACCTTCGGCGCGAAGGCGTCGAGGCGAAGATCGCGGCACTGGGACTCAAGGTCAGGAACGGCTCGACCTATCACGGCCTCGCGGTCAACGTGGCGATGGATCTCGCGCCGTTTTCGGACATCGATCCCTGCGGATATCCGGGACTTGAAGTGACTCAGCTCGCCGACTGCGGCATCGACTCGACCGTCACGCGCGCCGGCCGCGAGCTCGCGCCAGTGCTTGCACGCCGTCTCGCCGCTGCGAGCGGCGCCGAGCGCAACGTCGCATGAGCGATCCCACCCCTCCGTCGAACGACGCCGGCGTCAAGCACAAGGGTGCGGGGAAGACCACGCGCATCCCGATCAAGGTCATCGCCGCCGAGCGGCTGCGCAAGCCGGAGTGGATCCGCGTGCGCGCGCCGTCGTCGCCGCGGTTCTTCGAGATCAAGCGCATTCTCCGCGAGCACCGCCTGCACACGGTGTGCGAGGAAGCTTCGTGCCCCAACATCGGAGAATGCTTCGGCAAGGGCACCGCGACGTTCATGATCATGGGCGATATCTGCACGCGGCGCTGCCCGTTTTGCGACGTCGGCCACGGACGGCCGCTGCCGCTCGATCCGGAAGAGCCCGCCAACCTCGCCGCCACGATCGCGGCGCTCAAGCTCCGCTACGTCGTGATCACGAGCGTCGATCGCGATGACCTGCGCGACGGGGGTGCACAGCACTTCGTCGACTGCATCCGAGCCGTGCGGGCGCGCTCGCCGGCGACGCAGATCGAAATTCTCGTCCCGGATTTCCGCGGCCGGATGGAGCGCGCGCTGTCGATTCTCGAAGCGGCGCCCCCGGATGTGATGAACCACAACCTGGAAACGGTGCCGCGCCTCTACAAGCAGGCGCGGCCGGGATCCGACTATCGGCACTCGCTCATGCTCCTCGCCGAGTTCAAGCGCCGCGTCCCGGGCGTGCCGACGAAGTCGGGCCTCATGGTGGGACTCGGAGAGACCGACGAGGAATTGATGGAGGTGCTCCGCGACATGCGGGCGCACGACATCGACATGCTCACGATCGGACAGTACCTGCAACCCTCCTCGGAGCACCTGCCTGTGTTGCGCTACGTGCATCCCGATGCATTTTCCCGCTTCGAACGCGAAGCCTATGCGCTGGGTTTCCGGCACGCGGCGGTCGGCGCGCTGGTTCGCTCGTCGTATCACGCCGATCGCCAGGCTGAAGAGGTTCTGTCCGCGTAGACATCTCGAAAACGCGTCTCACGGTTTGGGAGATCCATGAGCGTCCACACCCGTCGCCGGTCCTTGAGCGCCTGCGCCGCACTCGCGGCGAGTGCCGCGCTGCCGGGTGCATTGTTTGCGCCGTCGGCGCGCGCGGAAAGCTCGAGCGTGCGGATCTCCTACGGCTACGGCATTCTGTACCTGCCGCTCATGGTGATGGAACGCCAGCGGCTGTTCGAGAAGCACGCCAAGAGCGCGGGCCTCGGCAGCATCAAGATCGAATGGAAGACGTTCGACGGCGGCAACGTCATCAACGATGCCATGCTCTCGGGCGCGCTCGATATCGCCGGCATCGGCGTTCCCGGTTTCCTGACGTTGTGGGCCAAGGCGAAGGGCAATCCGAAGCTCGAGGTGCGGGGCCTGACCGGCATGTCAAGCTCGTCGATGTACCTGATGACCCGCAACCCGCAGGTGAAATCGCTCAAGGACTTCGGCGAGAAGGACCGGATCGCCGTGCCCGGCATCAAGACGTCGTTGCCCGCGGTGCTGCTGCAGATGGCGGCTGCCCAGGAATTCGGCGACGACAACTATGCGAAACTCGATCCGATCACGGTGGCGCTCCCGCACCCCGACGCAATGGGCGTGATGCTTTCCGGCCGGGGCGAAATCAACAGCCACATGGCGTCACCGCCGTTCTCGTACGTCGAGGCGGCAACGCCGGGCCTGCATCGCGTGATGAACTCCGTCGATGTCCTCGGCAACATCACGCTGGACATGACCTTCACGACGCGCAGGTTCGCCGAGGCCAACCCGATACTCACTGGTGAGTTCGTCGCCGCGATGCAGGAGGCGTGCTACTTCATCGCGAGCAACCCGACGAAGGCGGCGCAGATCTACAACGACGTTGCGAAGGTCAAGCAGCCCATCGCCGACACGGTGAAGATTCTCACCGATCCGAACTCGAAGTTCACCATCGTCCCGCACGGCACCATGAAGTACGCGGATTTCCTGATGCGCGTCGGCGTCATCAAGGTGAAGCCGGAGAATTGGAAGGAGTTGTTCTTTCCAACGATTTATTCGGTGTCCGGTAGCTAGGGGTGGTAGTAAAACGATTTTCCGGCGATCGCGAGCTAGGGGTAAACGAGCTTCCAGGGGTCGCGAGGTGACACCTGCGACCCCTGCGGAAGAATCACAACGCAGAATGGCGGTCGAGAACCCTAGATAGATGAAAATCGCCGGGATGAACCCGTCGATTTTCTCCAGTGAGGAACGAACGAGGGACGCAGACGTTTCGCGGGCGCGCCGACGAGCGCGGACGCATCCGGCATGCGCGCGATCTTTCCAGCCATTGCCGAAGAAAAATGCCGGGGTTGACCGGCATTTTTCATCCGATCAGGTTCTCGCGTGTTGGGCTGCTGTGTGTTTTTTCCGCTGGACTCGCGGCTGTCAGCTCGCGAGGCCAGGAAGCTTGTCTACCCCCATCCCCTTCGGCCACAACAACCACACGCGTCCCTCCTGACGCATTCGCCCCGCTTCGCGGCCGGCGGCGTCGCCGAAGCCCCAGAAGTAATCGATGCGCAGCGCGCCGCGAATCGCACCGCCCGTGTCCTGCGCCATTACGAGGCGATCGAGCGGTTGAGTGGACAAAGGCTGTGTCGTTGCGAGAAATACCGGCGCACCCAGCGGGATAGCGCGCGGGTCCGCGGCTATCGTGCGTTCTGCCAGCAACGGGACGCCGAGCGTTCCGATCGGGCCGTCGATGTGCGCTTCGAGCGAGCCGGGCGCGGGCGATGGGATCTCCCGGAAAAAGACGTAGCTCGGATTTTCGGCGAGGAGTGCGGGCAATTGATCCCGGTGGGCGCGCCCCCACGCCTTGATCGCCTGCATCGACGCGCGGTCGGGCGGAAGTTCGCCACGGTCGATCAGCACGCGGGCAATCGAACGAAACGGCCAGCCGTTCTGGTCCGCATAGCCCACGCGCATCACGCTTCCGTCGGCCAGCTTGATACGCCCCGATCCCTGGATCTCCAGAAAGAACGCTTCGACCGGATCGCCGACGAATACCACCACCTTGCCGTCGAGCGCCGGCAGGCCCCCATCGATGTCGCCGCGCGGCCAGTACGGCACGACGCGTCTGCCCTCGAGTCGCCCGCGGACGCGCTTGCCCTTCAATTCCGGATAAAGCTCCGCCAGGTCGACGATCAGCAGATCGTCCGGTCGCGCGTGCAACGGCACGGTGAATCGGTCGCTCCGCGCGATCGATCCCTCGAGCAGCGGCTCGTAATAGCCGGTGACGCGACCGGTCTCGGCGCCGTCGCCTGCGCGCACGCGGTATGCGGTAAACTGCCCCTCGAAAAATGCGCGAACGGCATCGCGCGCGGGCGTTGCGCCAAGGCTCGTGGCGGCATCGCACGGCGGCTTCCAGACGGTTTGCGTCTGCGGATTCGCAACGAGCGCCTGGCAGCCGACGAGAAACGCCGGCCACGCGGCGCTCGCGTCGTCGTCGCGCCACCCCGGCAGGTCGGACCACTCGACGGGCGTGTAGGTTGCGAATGCGCGTGGTGGCGGCGGTGCAGGCGGTGAAACGGGCGCGGTCGTGCAGCCGACGATCACGGCGAACAGCGCAGCGCTTGCAAGCCGCGGGAATCCTCGAAGCATGGGTTGGATCTTTCTCGAATCGTTGGTGGCGCTCGTCGTCCTGGTCGCCATCGTATGGTGGACGATGAAACCGGATCGCCGCGCGCGCGATGATCCGCCGAAGGGAAAGCGCTAATGCAGCGTGCGCGGCACCGAGAGCGTGAACGACGGTATCGGCGCGTCGAACGCGTGCCCGTCGTCGCCCTGCATTTGATACGTCCCGTGCATCGTACCGACGGGCGTCGGAATGCTGGTGCCGCTCGTATATTCGAACGACTCGCCGGGTTTGAGCGTCGGCTGCTTGCCGACGACCCCGAGCCCCTTCACTTCCTGCACGCGATGCTCGCCGTCGGTAATGAGCCAATGGCGGCTGATGAGCTGCGCGGTAACGTTGCCGCTGTTGGTGATCGTAATCGTGTAGCCGAACACGTACTGGTCCCGCGCGGGGTCCGACTGTTCGGGGAGATACGTCGCGCGGGCGACGACCGTGATCTCGTAGCGCTTGTCTTCCGGCATGGGCGAAGTGGGCGTCGCGTCGCACGAGACCGATCGCCGCGTTTTGGATCGCGTGGGATCGGAGCGCGCGCCGAGTCAGCCGCAATCGTGCAGCGCGCGGCGTCAGGTGCGCGACGCGATTATATCGTCCGATGACGCGCCGCTTCCGGATCGCGCCGTCGCTTTTGTCCGCGGACTTCGCGCGCCTCGGCGACGAAGTGCGTGCGGTCACGACAGGTGGCGCCGACCTTCTGCATTTTGACGTGATGGACAACCATTACGTTCCCAACCTGACAGTGGGCCCTCTGGTCTGCGCCGCGCTCAAGCCGATCGCGACGCTGCCGATCGACGTGCACCTCATGGTCAAGCCGGTCGATCGCATCGTGCCCGACTTCGCAGAGGCCGGTGCGGCAATCATCAGCTTCCACCCGGAAGCCTCCGAGCACGTCGATCGCACGATCGGGCTCATACACGAGAGCGGATGCAAGGCCGGGCTGGTGCTCAACCCGGCGACGCCGCTCGACTGGCTCGTCTATACGATCGACAAGCTGGACCTTGTCCTCATCATGTCGGTCAATCCGGGCTTCGGTGGACAGAGCTTCATTCCGCATACGCTCGAGAAACTGAAAGCGGCGCGCAAGCTGGTCGACGGCGCGATGGAGCGCAGCGGGCGCGAAATCCTCCTCGAGGTCGACGGCGGCGTGAAGACCGACAACATCGCGGCCATCGCACGCGCGGGCGCCGACACCTTTGTGGCGGGCAGTGCGATCTTCGGATCGAAAGATTACGGCGCGACCATCGCGGCCATGCGCAAGGCGCTTGCCGAGGTCGGTTAACGCTTACCCGACCAAATCCTTGGCGATGCGGTCCGGGAATCGCAGTGGTATAGTTCTGCCCGCCTGCATATGAAGCTCGAATCGACTGCCCTCCTCGACCGTCGCGCTCCCGCGTGGCGGTACGCGCACGACTGGCGCCGCTGGCGCCCCTAAGTCACTCGCGCGTTTCGCGTCGCACGCGCAACTCCCCTCGCGACGCCAGCATCCCAACGCAGGGCCGTCGAACATGATCAGCGAAGCCGAATTTCGCGCACTGGCCGCGCAGGGCTACAACCGGATTCCCCTCGTGCTCGAGTCGTTCGCCGACTTGGACACACCGCTTTCCCTCTATCTCAAGCTCGCGAACCAGCGGTACACCTTCCTGCTCGAATCCGTGGTCGGCGGCGAGCGCTTCGGGCGCTATTCGTTCATCGGCCTGCCGGCGAAGATTCGCATTCGCGTTACCGGCAACTCGATCGCCGTCGAAGACCGCGGCGGCATCGTCGAGCGCACCGAGACCGATCCGCTTAAATTCCTGCGCGACTTCCTCGCGCGCTATCGTGCCGCGCCGCGCCCCGGATTGCCGCGCTTCTGCGGCGGACTCGCGGGCTACTTCGGGTACGACACGGTGCGGCATATCGAGCCGAAGCTCATGGGTCGCGCGCCGCAAGGCAAGAGTCCGTTGAACGAGCTTCCCGAGATGCTGCTCCTGTTCACCGACGAGCTCGCGGTTATCGACAATCTCTCGGGCAAGATCTATCTCATCGTCTACGCCGATCCCGCCGATGCGAACGCCTATTGGACGGCGCAGGATCGATTGCAGGCGCTGCGGCGCAAGCTCCGCGAACCGGTATCGATTCCGTACCAGACCGCAACTTCGGTGACGCAGGCGGTGAGCGAATCGGGCGCGGAGGCATTTCAGGCCGCCGTGCGCCGCGCGAAGGAGTACATCGCGGCCGGCGACATCATGCAGGTCGTGCTGTCGCAGCGAATGCGCCTGCCATTCACCGCGTCACCGCTCTCGCTCTATCGTGCGCTGCGCTCGCTCAATCCGTCGCCGTACATGTTCTTCTACGACTTCGGCGACTTCCACGTCGTCGGCGCGTCGCCCGAGATCCTCGTGCGCAAGGAAGGGACGACGGTCACGCTGCGGCCGATCGCGGGAACGCGGCCGCGCGGCGTGACGCGCGAATCCGATCAGGCGCTCGCCGCCGAACTCAGCGCCGACCCGAAGGAAATCGCCGAGCATGTGATGCTGCTCGATCTCGGCCGCAATGACGTCGGCCGCGTAGCGGCGATCGGCAGCGTACGCGTCACCGAGCAGATGGCGATCGAGCGCTATTCGCACGTGATGCATCTCGTCTCGAATGTCGAAGGAACGCTGAAGCCCGGGCTCACGAGCTTCGATGTGCTGAAGGCGTCGTTTCCCGCCGGCACGGTGAGTGGTGCGCCGAAAGTGCGCGCGATGGAGATCATCGACGAGCTGGAGCCGACACGTCGCGGTATTTATGCTGGCGCCGTCGGCTACGTAAGCTTCCAGGACGACATGGATCTCGCGATCGCGATTCGTACCGCCGTGATCCACGATGGCACACTGTACGTGCAGGCCGGCGGCGGGATCGTGCACGATTCCTTGCCGGAAGCGGAATGGCAGGAGACCCAGAGCAAGGCGCGCGCCCTGTTGCGCGCGGCGGAAATGGTGCAGCTCGGCCTCGACGCTGAAGGGTAACTTCCCGGTAACACCACGAGGTTGCGTGCAAAACGATTTGCATGCGCATGCACGCGATGTCGCGGCGCGTATTTTATGGTCGGCGAATGTTACGGGGTGAGCGCCTACTCTCGCTCTGTACTTGACGCCGTCAGGGTGACATTCGCAGATTTCAGCGGGGCGCCGCCTCAATCAATGTTTATTGAGCAAAACCATAAGCAGCGACCTCGACCGGTGTTAGAGTCTACTTACCGCGTCCATCCCTGATTAAGGGTGAGCGTGTCGGTCCGACGCTGACGTTCGATTCAGTTGTCGCGCCTTGCGGGCGCTTCTGCGCGCCCCGATCATCGTCTAACGGTGGATGCGGAGAGCCGGGATAATTGTCCCGACCGGCCAACCTATTCGCCTTCCAGGATTCCCATGAACACGATTGATCCCCGCCCGACGACCTCAGCGTTCGTCCAGTCGAGCCGAGCCCTGGTCGACGCCTTTGCCGAGGACCGGCGCCAGGGGGCGCGTGGCGATGGACCGCCGCTCGACAAGGAGCGCGCGCGCCAGGCGTGCGCGCCGATGGGAACACTGCATTCGATCGTCGCGTCCGTCGACAAGCGTCGCCGGCGACGCTTCTGGTATGTCATCGAGCCCGATGCGGCGATCGAGCACGAATACCGCGCGCTGGGCCTGCCGCTGTTCCCCGGATGCAAGATCCTGGTCGATGCCGAGTTCATGAAGCCCGTCGCGGTGCTGGACCTCGATCCGTCGACGCTCGGGCCCGGGGTGAATTCGCCGCTCGGCTTCAATCCGTATTTCGACCTTCCCGGAGGCTAACTCGGGAAGCAGGTTCCGAACGACGTCCTTTCACGAATGCGCGACGATCCCGCTCCACAAAAGAGCCGCATCCGCCTCGGTTATTCGATCGAGCTAGCCTACGAAGCTTTGGGCCGCGTGGACTTCATCTTCATGGTCCACGCGGCGCGCACGTCGCAGCAGCATGTGCTGCAGGAAAGCGTCACGCTGACGCCGAACGTTCCGTATCGCGTCGATGTCGACGGCGCGTCCGGCAATCGGCTGTTGCGCACGCGCGTGCAAGGCGGCGAGCTGCGCGTCCGGTACGCGGCGACCGTCGAGGTGGCGCATCACATGGCCGATCCGGCAAGGCTCGTCGCCGTTCCGCTGGTGGAGCTGCCGGCGCCCACGCTCCGCTTCCTGCTGCCCAGTCGCTACTGTCAGGTCGATAAGGTGCAGCAGTTCGCGTGGAGCGAGTTCGGCAACGTCGCGCCAGGCCATGCGCAGGTGAAGGCGGTCATCGAGGACGTGCGTGCGCGGACGCGCTTTCAGGTCGGCGTGTCGACGGTCGACACGTCGGCGGTCGAGACCTTGCGCGAAGGCGTCGGCGTATGTCGCGACTTCGCGCATCTCGCGATCGCGCTCCTGCGCGCGCTCAATTATCCGGCGCGGTTCGTGACCGCGGTGGATTACGGCGCGGATCCCAGACTCGGCCCGCCCGACTTTCACGCGTACGTCGAGACTTTCCTCGGCGGACGCTGGTATCTGTTCGACCCCACCGGTATTTCGCCGACGACGGGATTGATCCGCATCGCGACCGGCCGCGACGCGGCTGATGTTTCGTTCGCGACGATGTTCGGCCCCGTGCGCAGCGGGATGCCGAGGGTCGCGTTCGCAGCCGCCGAGGACGTCTCGGCCGGCATCATGCGTCCTGCGCCAACATCGCTCGCCGTCTCGACGGCGCTGATGTAGCGCACCGAATCTCCATCGCTTCCGTCCGTCCTGCGGACGCATTCTCCCGCTCGTTCGCGTAGGACAAGCGGCGACAGTGCGTGCCGTCGCTGCCGACGCTACCTTCGGCCCGCTGCCGACTGCGTCGGCACCTTGCCTTCCCCACAATCCCCATCAGCGTCGTGTCTTGCCGGGCGGCGCGAAACATTCACATAGAGCTTTCGGACCGGCAGGGGGAGAACGAATGGACGGGCAACGCCGACGAGGAAAGGTACCTGCCAAGGAGTACGGCGAAGGCAACTATGTCGCTTCCCGCAAATATCAGGAGGAAGCAACGCGTTTTGCCGCCTCGGGGAAGGTCGAGGAAGCAGCGCGGGCTGCCGAAACGCAATCCGACGCCGACGCGCTTCAGCTCGCCGCAGCGGAAGCGGAGGGCAAGCGCCGCGCCAAGGAAGAGGACCCGGCGCTCAACCGCGGATCGCCTCCGGCCCCAGGCGTGAAGCCGCCGAAGGCGCGCGACACGCCGCGTCCAGGTGGTCCTGGCGACGAGTGACGATCATGCGCTCACGATCCCATCACCCGTCGCTCCACGCAGGCCGGCACACAACGCTCGGGCACACCACGCTCGACCGGCCGACCATTCCGCTTCTCGATTCGAGCTTCCTACCCGCCGAAGAGGACTGGTCGGTCGTCGGTCAGGCGCTTGCGTACTGCGACGCGCATGCCCATCCCGACGATGCCCAGGAACTGGATTTCGCGATCGAACCCGAGGGATTGGATTGAGTTCCAGCCATCCCCTCCCACTCGATCCCGGATCTCGCGCGACTTCGCGCGCGTGCCGTTGAAAAAGGAGGAGTACATGCTGCACTACGCTGCGATTTTCTTCGTGATTGCGGTGATCGCCGCGATCTTCGGCTTCACCGGCCTCGCCGTCGGTGCGGCGGAGATCGCCAAGATCCTGTTCTTCATCTTCCTGGTCCTGTTCGTGGTCACGCTGGTGGCAGGCGCTCTGCGCCGTGGTCCGTAGCGTAACGGCATCCTGACCGGGAAGAAAAAACCGGCCGACGTGGCGGCACGTCGAGCCGGTTTTTTTACCTCACGCCAACCGGGCCCCGAAGCCCGGTGGCGACGTCGGATCTGCGCTATCGGGTACGCCCTCTCCTCGAAAGTCGCGCCGCACCGATCGCGCCCAGCAGCAGCGCAAGCACGACAAGGCCCCAATCGCTCAGTGACGGAATCACCGCTGCCGTCGGCAGGCCCGGTGCAGTGATCGTCGTCAGGTCGCTCGCCGAGTTGTTGGCGGCGTTCGAATCGCCGCCGCCAACGACCGTACCGACGTTCGTGACCGTCGCGGGTGCATTCGAAGCGACATTCACCGTCAAGAGCAGCGGCGGGTAGCTCGATCCTGCCGGAAGCACATCGCTGCGCGTGCACGGACCACTGGGCTGTGTGCAGGTCCAGCCGCTTCCACTGATTGCGGTTGCGGTGAGACCCGCCGGAACGCCATCCGTCACCGTGACCACCGTTCCATCGGTTGGCGCCGTCCCGCTGTTCGTGACCGTGATCGTATAGACCGCGCCGACCTGGCCCTGGAACAGATTGCCGACGTGCGTCTTGGTGATCGTGAGATCCGGTGCCGCGGCGAGGATCGTCGTCGGATCGTTCGCCGTGTCGTTCGCGGCATTCGTTTCGCCGCCTCCGCTCACGGTCGCCGTGTTGATCACGCTGGCCGGAGCGTTATTCGCGACATTGACGGTCAGCGTGATCGCCGGATAGCTTGCCCCGGCGGCGAGCGGATCGGAGCGCGTACACGGCCCCGACGGCTGCGTGCAGACCCAACCCGCGCCATTCATCGCCGTTGCGGTGAGTCCAGCGGGGACCACATCGGTCACCGTGACAACGCCGGAGGTTGGCGTCGACCCTACATTCGAGACCGTGATCGTGTACGTCTTGCCGGTTTGGGCCTGCATGAAGTTGCCGACGTGGGTCTTCGCGATCGTGAGATCAGGCCCGGCCGACGTGATCGTCGTCGGATCGGTCGCGGTGTCGTTCGCGGTATTCGTTTCACCGCCGCCGCTCACTGTCACCGAGTTGACCACGTTCGCCGCTGCGTTGTTCGCAACGGTCACGGTCAGCGTGATCGCCGGGTAGCTTGCACCCGCGGCGAGCGCATCGCTGCGCGTGCACGTCGCGGTCGCGAGCGTGCAAGCCCAGCCCGTGCCGCTGATCGCGGTCGCGGTGAGCCCTGCAGGCACCGTATCGACCACCGTTACCGTCCCGGTCGTCGCGAGCCCGCCGCTGTTGGTCACGGTGATCGTGTAAGTGGCACCCACCTGACCCTGGCTGAAGTTGCCGACGTGGCTCTTCACGACCGTCAGGTCCGGCGCGGCCGCAGTGATCGTCGTCGGATCGCTCGCCGTGTCGTTGCCCAGGTTCGTCTCGCCGCCGCCGCTCACGGTCGCCGTGTTGATCACGCTACCCGGCGCGCCGTTCGCGACGTTGACCGTCAGCGTGATCGGCGGATAGCTGAGACCCGTCGCCAGCACATCGCTGCGCGTACACGTCGTCGTCGCGAGCGTGCAGGCCCAGCCGGTACCGGTCATCGCGGTCGCGGTGAGTCCAGCGGGCACCGCGTCGACCACCGTCACGGTGCCCGAGGTCGAGAGCGCACCGATGTTGCTCACGGTGATCGTGTACATCGCGCCCGTCTGACCCTGGCTGAAGTTGCCGACGTGGGTCTTGGCGATCGTGAGATCCGACGCCTCGGGGTTGACGGTCGTCGGATCGTTCGCGGTGTCGTTGCCCGCGTTGGTCTCGCCGCCGCCGCTCACGGTCGCCGTGTTGATGACGCTCGCCGGCGCGTTGCTCGCGACGTTGACCGTCAGCGTGATTGGCGGATAGCTCGCGCCGGCAGCCAGCACGTCGCTTCGCGTGCATGGTCCGGACGGTTGCGTGCAAGCCCATCCCGTCCCGATGATCGTCGATGCAGTGAGTCCGGCCGGCACCGCGTCGACCACCGTCACGGTCGTGCCATCGGTCGCCCCGAGGCCGACGTTGCTCACCGTGATCGTGTACTGCGCACCGCTCTGACCCTGGTTGAAGTTGCCGACGTGGCTCTTCGTGATCGCGAGGTCGGCGGTGAGCGCGATGATCGTGGTCGGATCCGTCGCGGTGTCGTTGCCCAAGTTCGTCTCACCACCGCCGCTCACCGTTGCGGTATTCGTGAGCGGGGAAGACGCGTTGTTCGCGACGTTGACGGTCAGCGTGATCGGCTGATAGCTGGTGCCGGACGCCAGCGCGTCGCTGCGCGTACAGGACGTCGTGGCGAGCGTGCACGCCCATCCGGTCCCGCTCACGGCGCTCGCCGTCAGGCCCACCGGCAAGGTATCCACCACGGTGACCGTGCCGGTCGTCGGACTGATCCCGATGTTCGAGACTGTGATCGTGTACTGGGCACCGGTCTGTCCCTGCGTGAAGTTGCCGACGTGGCTCTTGGCGATCGTCAGATCCGAAGCCCCTGGATTGATGATCGTCGAATCGTTGAACGTGTTGTTCGCGAGATTGACGTCCACGCCGCCGCCCGCCACGGTCGCGGTATTCACGAGCGGGGACGGTGCAACGTTCGAGACGTTGACGGTCAGCGTGATCACCGGATAGCTCGCGGCAGGCGCCAGCACGTCGTTGCGCGTGCAGCTCGTGGTGGGCAGGTTGCACACCCAGCCCGGCCCGCTGATCGCGCTTGCAGTCAAGCCCGCCGGCAAGATGTCGAACACAGTGACGGTCGACCCGTCGGTCGGCGTGCCGCCGACGTTGGTGACGGCAATCGAGTATTGCGCCCCCACCTGACCCTGCGTGAAGTTGCCCCCGTGGGTCTTGACGATCAGCAGGTCCATACCCGCATTCACCGTCGTGAAATCGACCGCGGCATCGTTGCCGAGGTTGGTCTCGCCCCCGCCCGCGACGGTCACGTTGTTGGTGATGCTTGGCGGCGCGTTGTTTGGGATGTCGCCAGTAAGCGTGATCGACGAGTACTGGGCGCCGTTGGGCAGGACGTCGCTGCGCGTGCAAGGCCCTGCGGGCTGGGTGCAGGCCCATCCCGGACCATTCATCGACGTCGGCGAGAAGCCCGCCGGCACGAACTCGGTCACGGTGACGATCGAACCGTCGGTCGGCGCGTTGCCGACGTTGGAGACGGTGATTGTGTACTGCGCACCGGTCTCACCCTGGAAGAAGTTGCCGGCGTGGGACTTCGCAATCATCAGATCCGGCACGCCCGAAACGTTACAGGTCACCGGGTAGGTAGCCGGGCTTCCTGAAGCGTTGTGGTTGACGGTAAGTGTCACGTTGAACGTTCCCGGCACTGGGCTGACGCACGTCAACGTCAGCGTCTTGGTCTGACCGCTGCCGGTTGGAATCGTGAACGGCGCCGAGGGCGGCGACACACTGATCTGCGCGGTACCAGTGCCGGACACCCCATAAGACGAGATCACGAGGTCTTCGGTCCCGGCCTCGGAAATCACAACCGTCTGGTTTCCCGCCACGGCCTGCACTGTGTTGATCACGATCGCTGAGCTCGGCACCGGATTCGAGACGTAAACCGGCGCATTGCTCGATTCGTAGGCGCCCGCGTCGCAATTGGGGTCGCCCAAGGGCCGGATCGGGACGACGAGACTGCGCTGGTCGAAGTTCAGGATCGGAAACGCCGCACACGTCGCGTTGTCGCCCGCATTCGAGGCTTTGCTGTTGGGCTGCAGCGACATCGTGAGCGTCAAAACGTCTGGGAGGTTAATGGACGGCGAGTTGAGCTTCGGGTCGCCGATGGGAAGCGGCACGTTCGCGCTGCAGGTCCCTCCCGGAAACTGCAGATTGCCGATGACGTTCGTGACCAGGATTCCGGTGCAGTTGCCGTTGCTGTTGTTCGAGACGATGGTGTTCTTAACGGTCGTGCTGACAGTGCCCGCGCCGGTCTGCTGGGTGAAGATGCCCCCGCCGGAGATTGACGCCGTGTTGCTGTCCATCGTGACGTTGATGAGCTGGACATCGCGTACCCCGGACGTCGCGAAGCTGTAGACGCCACCGCCGGATGCCGCGCTGTTGCCCTGGATCGTGCTGTTTGCGATCACCGCGCCGAGCCGCGGCGGTGTGGCCGCAGGATCAGCCGGTGACGCGCTGCTTGCGATCGCGCCGCCGCTACCGGCGTTGGCCTTGTTGGAGATGAACGAGCTGGCGCGCACAACGATCGAGTCGCCCGCGTAGATTGCCCCTCCCGCGTTCGTCGCGTCCCCGTTCACCTGATTCAGCGTGAAAACGTTGTGGTCGACGACCATGGGCAGCGTGTCCGAAGTCGAGTTGTAGATCGCACCGCCAAGCCCGCCGTTGCCGTCGACGACGTTGTTCACGAACGACGAGTCGATGATGCTGACCTGCGCCGTCAGCCCGATCGCCGAGGCGAAGATCGCACCGCCACCATCGGTGTTTCCGTTGGCGGCGTGCGCGGTGTTCGCGAGTACCGAGCCGAACAACGTGTTGGTAATCGTCAATGTCGCCCCGGGAGCGACCGTTGCGGTTCCGACGTAGTAGATCGCGCCGCCGCTGTTATTGGCGGTGTTGCCGTCGAAGAACGAGTCGGTGATCGAAGCCGAGCCGAACGAGCTGTTGTTGAGGTTGATCGCTCCACCGTTGCCGTTCGCTGCACTATTCCCGTTGAAATGGATCGCGGTGAGCGAGATCGTGCCATCGCCCGTGATCGCGCCACCGCCGGCCGGCGGGCCCGAATTGTTGTTGAACGCGCCGACGTTCATCGAAAGGTTCCCGCCGCTCGCGAGGAACACTGCGCTGTTGGTCGCGTTGCTCAGCGTGAAGCCGTTCATCGTGAGCTTCGCCGTCGCGCCGCTCACGTGGAAGATCTCGCTGTTGGACGCCGTCGCGTCGAACGTCTTCGACCCGGGCGCCGTGATCGTGATGTCCTTGGTGATGAAGTCGAAAACGCCAAGCGTCCCCATCGTGAAGGTGCTGGCGTCGTTGAACGCGATGATGTCGGCGCCGCTCGAGCCGGTCGTGCAATCCATGAACGTCTGTGCGCCATCCAGCGCATTCTTGAGCGCCTTGCGGAACGTGCAGCCGGTGCCGTCGCCGTCCACGGGCGGGGTGCCCGCGTTGTAGTCGGTGTTGTTGGCGACGTTGATCGTGGCCGCCCCGGCCGGTGAAACGAGGCCAAGGAGCAGTGCGACGACGAAGGTGACAGACGCGAAGATGGGCCGCGCCGATGTGGCGCGCGGCAGCGGGAAACGCTGCATGGCGGACACTCCCCTGAAGTCCCCTTTGAGGCTGGGGATTTTGTCGTGATTGCCCTGATGAATCAACCGTCACGCACGGCTTGTTGGCGTGCCTCCGTAACACCGTTGCACCGTTGCGACATACGGGGAACGCCTGGCGAATGGCGCTTTTTCGCAGACCTTAAGGCGTCGATCGAGCCGACGAACGGTCGCCCAGGTCGGGCGATTTCGAGAGCGGGGAGTCTCGCCGCCGACCAGCGGCTCCGCCGACGCGCTCTCCTCGTGCCGGTCCGGCAGTCGAACAGCGCGCGCGACACGGCTGCTACAATGACCGCATGTTGCGATTTGCGGCTCCGCTGCGCTTTCTCATCGCCCTTCCTTGGCGGCGCTAGCCCGCCACGTCGAACGCTCCGTCAAGCCCGTCAAAGACGACGGGATTCAAAGGCCTCGCAAGCGCGGGGCGCCGTGGGCGACCTCCGCATCCGCGTCTCGCGCCATCGATCGGAAATCGAGTGCTCCCATGCTGCTGATGATCGATAACTACGACAGCTTCACCTACAACCTCGTCCAGTACTTAGGCGAGCTCGGCGCCGACGTCGAAGTCCGGCGCAACGACGCGATTTCGCTCGACGAAGTGGAGGCGCTTGCCCCCGCGCAGATCGTCATCTCGCCCGGACCATGTACGCCGAGCGAAGCCGGGATCTCCGTCGCTCTGATCGAGCGCTTTGCGGGAAGAACTCCGATTCTCGGCGTGTGTCTCGGCCACCAGGCGATCGGGCAGGCGTTCGGCGGTCGCATCGTGCGCGCGAAGCAGGTGATGCACGGCAAGCTGTCGGCGATCGCGCATGACGGGCGGGGTGTCTTCGCGGGCATACCTACGCCGTTCCAGGCGACGCGGTACCATTCGCTTGCCATCGAACCCGCGAGCGTCCCCGAGTCGCTCGCCGTCACGGCGAGAACCGACGATGGGGAGATCATGGGTGTGCGCCATCGCGAATACGCGGTGGAGGGCGTTCAGTTCCACCCCGAGGCCATTCTCACGGAGCACGGCAAGCGGATGCTCGGGAATTTTCTGGAGGGCGCGAGATGAATCTCCATCGCAGATTCGTGCACGTCGGCTTCGCATTGGTGTGCTCGGCGGCCGCGTTGTTCGCGACGTCCGCCCGGGCAGGTGCCCTCGAGGAATGCATGACCGCCGGAGATCGCGGCGCGGTGACCACCTGCCTCCTGAACGAGGACCGCAAGGCAAACGAGGAATTGAACGCCGCTGAAGCCGCAGCCGCGCAGCGCGCGCGAGCGCTCGAGAGCGCGACGGGACGGCCGGGTGCGCACGCCGCGCTCGCGAAATCGGTGAAGGATTTCGGGCAGTACCGGACTTCGCAATGTGCCTACGTGAAGGAAACGTACGCGAGCGGGACGGGCGCCGACGAAGCCATGATCGCCTGTCGCATCGATCTCACGCGCCAGCGCGTGCGCGCGCTGAAGTCTTGAGTCCGCGTCCCCCATCTGTCCCCAGCGAACGGAAGTCATGACGATCTCGCTCCAGGATGCGCTGCAACGGACGATCGAGCATCGCGAGATCTTCCACGACGAGATGCTGTCGATCATGCGCCGGATCATGAGCGGCGAGGTGTCGCCGGTGATGATTGCAGCACTGACCGTGGGCCTGCGCGTCAAGAAGGAAACGATCGGGGAGATCGCGGCTGCGGCGCAGGTGATGCGCGAGTTCTCGACCAAGGTCGACGTCGCTGATCGCGAGCATCTCCTCGACATCGTGGGCACCGGCGGCGACGCTTCGCATACGTTCAACATCTCGACGGCGTCGATGTTCGTTGCCGGCGCCGCCGGCGCGCGCGTCGCCAAGCACGGCAACCGCTCGGTATCGTCGCGCTCGGGCAGCGCGGATGTGCTCGAATCCCTCGGGGCGAACATCATGCTCAAGCCCGAAGCGGTCGCTACCTGCATCGCCGAGACGGGCGTGGGCTTCATGTTCGCGCCGAATCACCACACTGCCATGAAATACGCCGCGCCGGTGCGCAAGGAGCTCGGCGTGCGCACGATCTTCAACATCCTGGGCCCGCTCACTAATCCGGCGGGTGCGGCGAACCAGCTGGTCGGCGTGTTCCACCCAGACCTCGTTGGGATTCACGTGCGCGTTCTGCAGCGTCTCGGCGCGCGACACGCGCTCGTCGTTTACGGCAGGGACGGCATGGACGAAGTGTCGCTCGGCGCGGCCACGATGGTCGGCGAGCTCGTCGACGGTGAAATCCGCGAATACGACATCCATCCCGAGGACTTCGGCATGCACATGAAGTCCAACCGCGGCTTGAAGGTCAAGGACGCGCAGGAGTCGAAGGAGATGGTGCTCGAGGCGCTGTCGAACGTGGACGGCACACCCTGCGAGATCGTCGCGCTCAATGCCGGCACAGCGCTCTACGCCGCGGGAATTGCCACCTCGATCGCAGAGGGCATCGAGCGGGCACAGACGGCGATCGCGAGCGGCGCGGCGCGACGCAAGCTCGACGAGTTCGTAGCGACGACGCAGAAGCTCGCACCGAAGGCCGCCTGAATCGCCGGCTGCCGCGACGTAGCGGCGCCGTTTGAATCCCTGCCCATGGCTCCGATCGAGGATCGCCATTGAACGATACTGGGGACATCCTGCAGCGCATCGCCGCGAGGAAGGCCGACGAGATCCGCGCGGCGCGTGCCGCGCACGCGTTCCCGGAAGTGGATGCGCGGGCGCGGGCGCAGCCGAAGCCCCGTGGCTTCGAAGCCGCGCTCCGCGGCAAGATCGCGGCACAAGCGCCCGCCGTCATCGCGGAAATCAAGCGGGCAAGTCCGAGCAAGGGCCTCCTGCGCGAAGCGTTCGATCCGCCCGCCATCGCCGCGTCGTACGCGCGCGGCGGTGCAGCCTGTCTGTCCGTGCTGACCGATCGAACCTTCTTTCAGGGCGCCCCGGAGCACCTGCGCGCCGCGCGCAATGCATGCGAGCTGCCCGTCCTGCGCAAGGACTTCATGCTCGATCCCTATCAGATCGCGGAGTCGCGCGCGATGGGCGCCGACGCCATCCTCCTCATCGTCGCGCTGCTGGGCGACGGGGAGCTGGCGTCCCTCGAGGCGTGCGCCCACGATTACGGAATGGACGTGCTCGTCGAGGTGCACGCCGCGGACGAGCTCGAGCGCGCGCTTCGTCTCAAGACGCGGCTGATCGGCATCAACAACCGCGATCTCCACACGTTCAAGGTCGGGCTCGAGACGACGCTCGGGCTCCTCCCTTCGATTCCGTCCGATCGTCTCGCCGTTTCCGAAAGCGGCATCGTGGGACGCGACGATGTCGAGCGACTCCGCGCGCAGGGTGTGAGCGCCTTCCTCGTCGGCGAAGCGTTCATGCGCGCTCCGGATCCCGGGGAGGCGCTCGCGCAGCTCTTCGGTGCACAGACGATCGCGGGGGGCCGCGCCTCGTAGCAGCGCCTCAGCCGCCTTGCGGGAAGGCGAGCGCGGTCGCGGCCGGTTCACGCGTGTCGTGCGACAAGCTATCATCGCGCAGCGCCAGCAGGGAGTGAGTGCGCGCCGGGGCCACAGAGTCGACCCACGGCAATCTCAGACGACGGATCCGTACCGCTGATTGTTAGGCACGCTCGTCCCGCTTTCCCGTTCGCAATTCACCACCCGCCGTTAGGTTTCCAGTGTCCGCGATCGAGCTCGAAGGCGTTGCCAAGCATTGGCGCACCAGCGATGGCCACGTGCGCGCGGTCGATCACGTTTCCTTCGTCGTCGAAGCGGGCACGCTATGCGTGCTGCTCGGTCCCTCGGGCTGCGGGAAATCGACCACGCTGCGCCTGATCGCAGGTCTCGAAACGGCGGATGCAGGGCGCATCGCGATCTCCGGCCGCGACGTCACGCGCTCGCCGCCCACGGAACGCAACATCGCGATGGTGTTCCAGAGCTATGCGCTCTTCCCGCACTTGAGCGTCGAGGAGAATATCGTCTTCGGCCTGCGCGTCCGGCGCGTGCCGGCCGAGGAGCGTGCGCAACGACTTGCACGCGTCGCGGAGCTCCTGGGTCTTACCAAGCTGCTCGCGCGCACGCCCGCACAGCTTTCCGGCGGGCAGCAGCAGCGCGTTGCGCTCGGTCGCGCGATCATCGCGGAGCAACCGGTGTGCCTGATGGACGAGCCGCTTTCGAATCTCGATGCGCAGCTTCGCGCCGAGATGCGGCAGGAGATCCGCGCGCTGCAGCTCAAGCTCGGCATCACGATGGTCTACGTGACGCACGACCAGATCGAAGCGATGTCGATGGCCGATCGCATCGTGCTCCTGAACGCCGGCCGGATCGAGCAGAGCGGAACGCCGGTCGACTTGTACGAGGCGCCCGCGAATGCCTTCGTGGCGCGGTTCATCGGCACACCGCCGATGAATCTGCTCGATCTCGCGCCGGGCCGCGACGGGGCCGTGATCGCCGGGACCGAAACGCCGGCGCGTGTGCCGGGACAATTCGCCTCGGGCCGGATCGGCGTGCGGCCCGAGCACATCACGCTTGGCCGCGATCACGGTGTGCCCGCGGTGGTCGATGCGATCGAATACCTGGGCGGCGACTCGTTGATTACCTGCCACGTCGGCCGTCAGGTGCTCGCAGTGCGCGTCCCCGGCAACGTGGCGCTGCGGCGCGGCGATGCGACGACGCTCGCATGGGCGCCCGGCGCGCAGCACCTGTTCGACGCCGAGGGAAAGCGTTACGAGATGCCCGAAAGCAACGAGCGCGCAACCATGCTCGCGTAGATTTCGCACTGCCTTTCATCACAGGGAGACAACCGCATGTCCGTTCTGAAGACCGCCCGACGCGCGTTCGCGGGCGCGTTGCTGATGGCGCTCATCGCCACGGGCGCCCGTGCCCAGGCGCCGGTCGAAATCTCGTTCTTCTATCCGGTCGCGGTCGGCGGGCCGATCACCAAGATTGTCGATGGCTTCGCCGCCGATTTCGAGAAGGAGAACCCGGGGATCAAGGTCAAGCCGATTTATTCCGGCAGCTACCAGGAGTCGATCGCGAAGGCCCTGACCGCGGTCAAGAGCGGCGAGCCGCCGGTCACCTCGATCCTGCTGTCGACCGACATGTATACGCTGATCGACGAGGATGCGATCGTAGCCTTCGACGATCTCATCAAGACGCCCGAGGACCAGGCGTGGCTCAAGAGCTTCTACCCGGCGTTCATGGAGAACAGCCAGACCGGCGGCAAGACGTGGGGCATCCCATTCCAGCGCTCCACCATCGTTCTCTACTACAACAAGGACATGTTCAAGGAGGCGGGCCTCGATCCGAACAAGCCGCCGGGCACCTGGAACGACATGACCGCGTACGCGCAAAAGCTCACCAAGCGCGATGCGTCGGGCAAGGTGACGCAGTGGGGCGTGCAGATCCCCTCGTCGGGTTTTCCCTACTGGTTGTTCCAGGGCCTCGCGATCGAGAACGGCGCGAACCTGATGAACACGGCGGGGACCGAGGTTTACTACGACAAGCCCGAAGTCGTCGCCGCGCTGCAGTACTGGGTCGACCTCGTGAACAAGTACAAGGTGCATCCCGAGGGCATCGTCGAATGGGGCACGACACCCAAGGACTTCTTCGAGAAGAAGGTGGCCATGATGTGGACCACCACCGGCAACCTGACCAACGTGCGCAACAACGCGAAGTTCGACTTCGGCGTCGCGATGCTGCCGGCGAACAAGCAGCGCGGCAGCCCGACGGGCGGTGGGAATTTCTACATCTTCAAGAAGTCGACGCCGGCGCAGCGGGAAGCCGCGTTCAAGTTCATCAAGTGGGTGACGGCGCCGCAGCGCGCTGCGCAATGGGGTATCGACACGGGCTACGTCGCGGTGCGCGCGGATGCATGGGATACGCCGGTGATGAAGAAGTACGTGGGCGACTTTCCGCCGGCGGCCGTCGCGCGCGACCAGCTGCCGTACGCGAAAGCCGAACTGTCGACGCACGACAACCAGCGCGTGACCAAGGCGCTCAACGATGGCTTGCAGGCAGCGCTCACCGGCACGAAGGCGCCGGACCAGGCGATGAAGGATGCCCAACGCGAGGCGGAGCGCATCCTGCGCGCGTACAGGTAGAGTCGGACGACGGTGGGGACATGTGTCGCATGCGCAGGAGTGTCGGACGTGTCCGCGGCGGGGAACCGGCGGGCGGGTGTCGCGTCACAGGACGATACACGCCGCTTTCGGTGTCGCTGCGGCGGCAGGGGACCGGGCGGGGATTGAATGCGCGCGCAAACCGCAAACCGGGCCTCCGAAGTCGCCCGCTACGACCGCACGACGGTGGTCCTCCACTGGACCACCGCCGCGCTGGTCGTATTGCTTTGGCTGTCCGCGCAAGTCATCGACGCGTTCCCGGACGGTCCCGCCCGCGTTGCGGTACGCAGCGTGCATATGACGATGGGCGCGATCCTCGCCTGCGTGCTCGTGTATCGCATCCTGTGGCGAAGCATCGGCGGCGTTCGCCTCCCCGGGATCGGGAGCCCGTCGCTAGTGCTTTTCTCCCGCGGCGTCCATCTTCTGCTCTATGCGCTGCTCATTGTCGGCGTGCTGCTAGGTTTCGCGAATGCTTGGGTGCGTGGCGAACACTGGTTCAATGTGTTCACGATTCCGGCGTTCGATCCGGGGAATCGCGCGCTGAGGAGACAAGTGAACGGGCTGCACGACCTTGCGGCCAATACCATCCTGGCAGTCGCCGGCCTGCATGCGGCGGCCGGGCTGTGGCATCACTACGTGTGGAAGGACGGCGTTCTGCGCCGGATGCTTCGTCGCACACCTGGGTAATCCCGTCGAGAATCCGGTCCGGTAGTCGAAATTCAGGGTCGTATGGGATGACGCGCTCGCGAGGCCTCCTCCGATGACCCGCACCCGCGAATGGCTCTACGCCTGGCTGCTGCTCTTGCCGGCGGTCTCGCTGCTCGCGCTGTTCACGCATTACCCCGCGATCGCCAATCTGTTGCACAGCTTCTATTCGACGCCACGCGGCGCGCGCAAGAGCGTTTTCATCGGGGTCGACAACTATGCGCAGCTCGTCGACGACCCGATCTTCTGGCAGGCGCTCGTCAATAACCTGTGGTACGCGTTGGGCACGATCCCGATCTCGATTGCGCTGGCGCTCGTGATGGCCCTCTGGGTCAACCGGCGGCTGCCGGGTCGGGGCTTCCTGCGACTCGCGTATTTCACGCCGACGATCCTGCCGATGATCGCGGTCGCCAACATCTGGCTCTTCTTCTACACGCCGGAGTACGGATTGCTCGAGCAGATCACGGGCGCCCTCGGGCGGCCTCGGCACAACTGGCTTGGCAGCAAGGAGACCGCGCTGCCCGCGCTGATGGCCGTCACGATCTGGAAGGAAGCTGGGTTCTTCATGATCTTCTACCTGGCCGCGCTGCAATCGATGTCGCCCCATCTCCGGGAGGCCGCAGCGATCGAGGGCGCATCGCGCTGGTACTTCTTCCGGCGCGTCACGTTCCCGCTGCTGATGCCGACGACGCTGTTCGTCCTCGTGAACGCGGTCATCAACGCGTTCCGCCTCGTCGATCACATCGTGGTGATGACGCGGGGCGGGCCGGACAATGCAACCGCGCTCCTCCTCTATTACATCTACGAGACCGGGTTCCGCTTCTGGGATTCCGCCTACGCCGCGGCACTTACGATGGTGCTCCTGCTCCTCCTTGCGGTGGCGGCGATCGTGCAGTTCGCATTCCTCGAGCGCAGGACGCACTATCAATGAGCGTCCCTCCTTCGCATGCAGGAATCCCATGAGCGTCGCGGCCGCGGATCATCTCCATCCCCATGGCGTGACGCGCTCGCTGGAGACCGCGGCGGCGTGGGTGCTCGGGCTGGTCTGGATCCTGCCGCTCGTCTACGCCTTCTGGACCGCGTTTCATCCGGCCGAATTCTCGACCCGTTTCGTGTTGAGCGCGCCGCTCACGCTCGACAACGTCGTCCGAGCGTGGCACGCGGCGCCGTTCGCGCGATATTTCGTGAACACGGTGCTCCTGGTCACGATGATCCTCGCGGCCCAGCTCGTCCTGGTCACGCTCGCGGCGTACGCGTTCGCGCGCTTCGAGTTTCGCGGGCGCAATGTCCTGTTCGCGCTCGTGCTCGTGCAGCTGATGGTGATGCCGGACGTCCTGATCGTCGAGAACTACCGCACGATGACGGCACTGGGGCTCAAGGACACGCTGCTGGCGATCGGGCTCCCGTACATGGCGAGCGCGTTCGGCATCTTTCTTCTTCGACAGACGTTCAAGACCGTGCCTCGCGAGCTCGAGGAGGCGGCGCGCGTCGAGGGCTGCGGCCCGCTCGAGATCCTGTGGAAGGTCTACGTGCCGCTGGCGCGTCCGACATACCTCGCGTACGCGCTGGTCTCGGTTTCGTACCACTGGAACAACTTCCTGTGGCCGCTCATCATCACGAACTCGGTGGAGGCGCGCCCGGTCACAGTAGGATTGCAGGTGTTCTCGGCGGCGGACCAGGGTATCGACTGGTCGGTGATCACCGCGGCAACGCTGATCTCGACCGGCCCGCTGCTCGTCGCGTTCCTGCTGTTCCAGAGGCAGTTCGTGCAGTCGTTCATGCGTGCCGGAATCCGCTAGTCAACGAGTTGCGTTTCGACCTCGATGAAGCTCATTACGTGGAATGTGCAATGGTGCCGGGGTGTCGACGAACGGGTCGACCCGGCGCGGATCATAGCCGAGGCGCAGCGGCTCGCCGACTTCGACGTGCTGTGCCTCCAGGAAATCGCCGACAACTATCCGGACCCGCGCCTCGGCGGCAGCGCCGGCGAAGATCAGTTCGCCACGCTGGCTGCGCTCGCGCCCGGATACGTCGCGATCCCGGGTGTCGCGGTCGATCATCCCGGCGACAACGGGCGGCGCCGCCGTTTTGGCAACATGATTCTTTCGCGCCTTCCGGTGCGCCAGGTGTATCACCACCTGCTGCCGTATCCACTCGACCCGGGCGTTCCGGGCATGCCGCGTATCGGGCTCGAGGCTGTGGTGAGGGCGCCTGGCGGCGACGTCCGTGTCATCACAACCCATCTCGAGTACTACTCGAAGAAGCAGCGGATGGCGCAGGTCGACGCGTTGCGCGCGATCTATGCCGAGGGTCACGCGTACGCGCGCGATGCCCAGATCACGCTCGATGACGGCAGCCCGTTCCAGACGTTTGTCCGTCCGCGCTCGACGATCATCTGCGGCGATTGCAACTTCGAGCCGACCGATTCGGAGCACCCGCGGATGCTCGCTCCGTTCGCCGACGGCACGCCGCCCCTGTGCGATGCGTGGCAGGTTGCGCATCCGGGCGCGCCGCATCCGGCGACGTTCTGCATCTACCAGAAGACCGATCCCCGCGACCCCGAACTGCACTGCGACTTTGTCTTCGTGAGCGACGAGCTGAGACGCTCGATCCTCGACATCCGGGTCGACCAGCAAACGCAAGCCTCCGACCACCAGCCGGTGATCGTCACCTTCGGTTGACGGAATCGGAAAAGCCGCGCGCCACCTGACCTTCGTTAGCTCGGCGCGGGGCGCGGGTCTCCTGGACGGATAGAATTGAGCCTTCGCGCTGCGAAAGAGCGCCGCCACCCGTCCTCAAGCGCCTCTTTGTCCTCCCTTCCATCGCCCGGACCTGCGCTCGAGTTCACCGGGGAACGCTTCACCCCGGAAACCCGCGGCGCGATCTGGCACGAGCATTGGCACCGCTATTGCGCGGTGCTCCCGCTCGCGCGCGGCAAGCGCGTGCTCGACGCCGCCTGCGGCGAGGGTTACGGCAGTCATCTGCTCGCGAAGGAAGCGCGATCGGTCATCGGGATCGACATCGCCGAGGGCGCCGTCTCGCATGCGCGCGCACGTTATGCGCGCCGCGGACTGGAATTCGTGCAAGGGTCCGTCACCGCCCTGCCGCTCGCCGACCATGGCGTCGATCTCGTCGTTTCGTTCGAAACGATCGAGCACCTCGCCGAGCAGCGCGAGATGCTGCGCGAATTCCGGCGCGTGCTCACCGCGGACGGCGTGCTCGCAATCTCGTCGCCCAATCGTCCCGAATACCGCGGTCTCGGCGAAGGCGAGGGCGACGCGAATCACTTTCATGTCCGCGAGCTCGATCGCGACGAGCTCAAAGCGCTTCTCGACGAGGCATTTCCGAGCCAGCGGTGGTACGGCCAGCGCGTTGTTGCCGCGTCGGCGCTGTGGACGGAGTTGACAACCGGCGGAGGAGGGATCGAGTTTCCGGCGCTGGTCGGCGACGAAGTCCGCGCACGCGCTCGCATCTCCGAACCTGTGTACTTTATCGTTGTCTGCGCCGCGCCGGGCGTGAGCGTCTCCGCGCTGGCCGACCTCTCGCTGTTCGACGACGGCGCGCAGAGTCTCTGGCAGGATCACGTCGATTTGAGGCGCAAGGAGCGTCATTGTCACTTCGACCTCATCGACATGCGCAAGGTCGCGGAATCGCGTCAGGCCGAGCTCGTCGCCGCCGTGAACGCGCTCGCAAGCGAGCGGCAGAAAACCGAGGCGCTCACGGATCGCGTCGAGCAGCTCCTGGACTACGGTGCGTCGCGCCAAGCCGAGCTCGAGCGTACGCAACAGGCCTTTGCCCACGAGGCCCGCGAGGGCGAACGCTTGCGTACGGAGTCGCAGACACATGCCGCGCGGGTTGCGTACCTGGAAGCGCGCTGCGGGGCCGCAGACGCGCGCAGTGCCGAAGCGGATGCACGCCTCGCGTATCGTGAATCGCTGCGTGGCTGGCTGCGCTGGCCGATGGCGCGGCTGCGCCAGCGGGTGACGGGGACCGGCTGATGGCGACGATCGACGTCATCCTGCTGGTGCAGCGCGGGCTCGAGACGACCAGGCGCGCGATCGAAAGCGTGCTCGGCGCCGCTTCGACCACGCGCTTCGAGCTCATAGTCATCAACGACGCGTCGCCGGAACCCGAGGTCGCTCACTACGTTCGCGAGGTGGCCGCGCAGCGCCGCGCGACGCTGATCGAGCATACGGTGCGTCAGGGATACGCGGCGGCAGTCGATCGGGCGGTCGCACTGCATCGCGACCGCGACGTCGTCGTGCTGCATCCCGCCGTCGAAGTCGCCGACGGCTGGCTCGATCGACTCGCGGCGCACGCGGCGGAGCCGAACACCGGCGCGATCGCGGTGTTCGCGCAGGCCGCAGGGGTCGCGACGTATCCGAAGGCGCGCGCCAAGAACGAGATTCCCGACGGCGAGTCCGCGACCTCGCTCGATCGTCGCTTCGCCTCGGTCAACGCCGGACAGTCGGCGGTCGCGCCGGTGGTCTTCGGGCCCTGCATCCTCTACCGGCGCGAGTGCCTGAGCGCGGTCGGCAGCTTCGGTGGCGGCGGGCTCGGAAGCGATTACGCAATCCAATCGGATTTCTGCATGCGGGCCGCCATCGCCGGATTCACCCACCGCGTGGCCGGAGACGTCTTCGTCGGCTACGTCACGCACGCCTCGTTTGGAACGACCGCCGACGACATCGCGCTGTCCCGAACCTATCCTGGCTACGCGAACGTTCGGGCGGAGTTCCTCGCGCGCGACCCGACGCTGGTGTTCGCCCGTCGGGTCGACGCGCAGCGCCTTGCGGACTGGGACAAGCCGCTCGTCGTGTTCGTCTCGCACGGCTGGGGCGGCGGCATCCGGCGACACATGGACGATCTCGCCGCGCTGACGCGGAACCAGATCGAAATCCTTCATCTCGAGCCGGCGACGGAAGGAACGGTCAAGCTGCATTGGCCGCGTGCAGGCGAAGCGTTCGCCACGTATTTCGCGCTGCCCGAGGAACAGCCGGCGCTTGTCGGCTTGCTGCGCGCGATCGGCGTCGCGCGGCTGCACTTCCATCATGTCCATCGCCTGCCACGCGCGATTCTCGACCTGCCCGCGGCTTCGGGCATCGCCTATGACTGCACGCTGCACGACTACTATGCGATCTGCCCGCAATACCATCTTGTGACCGCCGAGGGCAGCTACTGCGGTGAGCCCGATGCGATGGGCTGCGCGGCGTGCCTCACGCGGCGTCCCGGACAGTGGGGCCTTAGCATCGGCGCGTGGCGCGGCATGTTCGGAACGTTCCTCCGCGGCGCGGAGCGCCTGATCGCGCCGTCGCAGGACGTCGAGCGGCGCATTCGCAGCTACTATCCCGAACTCGCGATCGAAGTCTGGCCGCATCCCGAGCCGCCGCCACCCGTGCCGACGCGCGTCGCGCGGGTCGTTGTCCTCGGCAATCTCTCGCCGGAAAAAGGATTGCGCGTCGTCGCCGACTGCGCGAAGGACGCGCAGGACCGCAACCTCCCGCTTGTGTTCCGCGTCCTGGGCACGACGACCGAGCCGGTACCGCAGATGCCCGAGGTGCCACTCACGATCCTCGGGCAATACGACGATGCCAAACTCGCGCAACTCGTTGCGACCGAGGATCCCGACGTGATCTTTTTCCCCGCGCAGGTTCCGGAGACCTACTCGTACACGCTGTCGGTTGCGCTCGCGACGCGATTGCCGATCGTCGCGTCGGCGCTCGGGGCGTTTCCGGAGCGCCTTGCCGGATACGCCTCCGCGGCCACCGTTCCTTGGGACGCGCCGCCCGAGGTCTGGAACCGGGCGCTCCTTGCCGCTGCGGGCCTCGAGGATTACAGGCCCGCTCCGGCGCAGGCGGTACCGGTCACCTGATGGAACCGAACCGCTACGCCGCACTGTACCTTGCGCCGCTCGTTTCGCGGCGGCGTGTGCGCAGGGCATCGACCGGCGCGCCGCTTCTTGAGCTGCGGCATTGTCATCTCGCTCACGGCGAGACCGAATCGCCGCCGTTACCGCTGACGCAGTTGTTCACCGCCGGTGTCGAGTGCGGGCACTTCGAGGCACGCGCCGAGCTCAAGCGCCGGATCGTGACCGTCGATGAGAGCCTCGATGACCTGCGCGCCGTTCGCGATCGCGCGCAAAGCGACAGCGAGCGCCTGGCGGCCGACCTGGTGGCAACCCAGCGCAAGTATTTCAATCTGCAGGACGAGACCCAGCGCCAGCTCGAGACGATGCAGACCGAGTGGTACAACCTCCAGGACGAGCTCGCAGGGGTGCAGCAGCGCTTCTACAGTCACGTCGCGCAACTGGAGAGCGAAGTGCAGTCGGCGCGTGGCCGAATCGCCGAGATCGAAGGCTCGACGATGTGGCGGATGACAAAGCCGGCCCGCGCCTCGCTGCACGCGCTGAAAGTATGGTCGGCGCGTTCCCGCGCGCGCTGGCTCGGGTTGAAGCGCCTTCCGCAGATGGCGACGACCGCCGCGTCCATCGCGCGCAACGAAGGCCCGACGGCGCTCGCGCAGCGCGTAACCCGCAAGCTCACGGGCGGCGAGCGGTTTCGCCCGACCCGATCCCCGGGATTCCGACAGGAAGACACCATTGCGCCGCTCGCGTTCACGCCGGGCGCCCGACCGCGCGTGTCCATCGTGATCCCCGTGTACGGCAAGCCGCTCCTCACGTTCACGTGCTTGAAGAGCGTGCATGCGAACACGCCCGCCGGCACGTACGAAGTCATCGTGATGGACGACTGCTCGCCCGAATCGATGGCGGAGGCGCTGTCCGACGTCAGCGGCGTGCGCTTTGAGCGCAATCCCGAAAACCTCGGATTTCTGCGCACGGTGAATCGCGGCGCGGAGTTCGCAAACGGCGAGTTCCTGGTCATCCTCAACAACGACACGATCGTCACGCCGGGCTGGCTCGACGGATTGCTGTCGGTGTTTCGTGCGCATCCCGAAGCGGGGCTCGTGGGCGCGAAGCTCATCTATCCGGACGGCCGCCTCCAGGAAGCGGGCGGGATCGTGTGGCGCGACGGCTCGGCGTGGAACCTGGGACGCAACGACGACCCGGATCGCCCGGAGTTCAACTACCTGCGCGAGGCGGACTACTGCTCGGGCGCGTGCCTCGCGATTCCGACTGCGCTCTTCCGCGAGCTCGAGGGCTTCGATTTGCGTTTTGCTCCCGCGTATTACGAAGACACGGATCTCGCGTTCGCGGTGCGTGCGGCGGGGCGCAAAGTGTTCTACCAGCCGCTTTCGACCGTCGTCCATTTCGAGGGCCAGACCTCGGGCACCGACGAGACGGGCGGGGTGAAGCAGCACCAAATCGTCAATCGCAAGACGTTCGAAGAGAAGTGGCGGGCGGAACTTGCGAGCCATCGCGGCAATGGCATCGAGCCCGAGCTCGAGCGCGATCGTGGCGCGCGCGTTCGTGTGCTGGTCATCGATGCTTGCATGCTGACGCCGGACCAGGACTCCGGGTCGGTGCGCATGCAGGCGATCCTCGAAATCCTCGTTTCGCTCAAGTGCAAGGTGACGTTCGTCGCCGACAATCTCGAGCACCGGCAGCCGTACGTCACCATGCTGCAGCAGGCCGGGGTCGAGGTGCTGTTCTATCCCTACGTCAAGTCGATCGCGCAGCTTCTCGACACGCGCGGGAGCGAATTCGACATCATCGTGATGTCGCGCCACTACATCGCGGTGAAGCATATCGATGCGGCGCGGGCGTTTGCGCCGAAAGCCCTTCTGGTGTTCGATACCGTCGACCTCCATTTCCTGCGCGAGGAACGCCTCGCGGAGCTCGAAGGCAAGCCGAACGGGATCGCGTCCGCGCGCGCCAAGCGCGAGGAGGAGCTGGCGCTGATTCGCAAGGCGGATGTGACGCTCGTCGTATCGCCGACCGAGAGTGCCCTGCTCTCCGAGATCGCGCCAGAAGCCCAGGTCATGGTGCTTTCCAACATTCACGAGCCGCTTCCCGGCGGGAAGGCGTTCGCCGAGCGCGAAGGCCTGGTCTTCATCGGCGGCTTCCAGCATCCGCCGAATGCGGACGCGGTGCTCTGGTACGCGCGCGAGATCCTGCCGCGTGTGCGCGAGCGCGTCCCGGGCGCGAAGACATACATCGTCGGCAGCAAGGTGCCGCCGACCATCCGCGTGATGGCGACAGACGACTTCGTCGTCACGGGTTTCGTGCCCGATGTGACCCCGTATTTCACCGGCTGCCGGATCTCGATCGCGCCGTTGCGCTACGGCGCGGGCGTCAAGGGCAAGATCAACCTCGCGATGAGCTACGGGCTCCCGGTGGTGGCGACGACGCCTTCGATCGAGGGCATGCATCTGACCGATGGCGAAGACGTGCTCGTTGCCGATACGCCAGAGGCCTTCGCCGATGCGATCGCGCGCCTGTATCGCGACGAGGCGCTGTGGCAGAGGCTCGCGGCCGGCGGTCTCGAGAACGTCCGCGCCCATTTTTCGCGCGACGTCGCGCGGAGCGCGATCACAAGGATCATCGCCCTCACCCGCGACAAGCGCGTTCCCGCGACTGCGGAAGCGCGTGTTAGCGTCTGACGAACACGAGATCGAACACGCGGTGCCCGAGCTTCAAACCGCGCCGCTCGAACTTGGTGAGTGGGCGCCACGGCGGCCGAGCCGCGAATCCGTCGGCCGTGTTCTCGAGCATCGCTTCGCGGGAGAGCGTCGCGAGTATCTCCTCGGCGTAGGGTTCCCAGTCCGTCGCCACGTGCAAATACCCGCCCGAGCGCAGCCGTTCGGCCAGGGCATGCACGAAGGTCGCGCTCAGCATCCGCCGCTTGTGATGCCGCTTCTTCGGCCAGGGGTCCGGAAAGTACACATGGATCGCGGACAACGAAGCCCGCGGGATCATCGCCGCCACGACTTCGACGGCATCGCGGCGAATCAGCCGCAGATTGACGAGCGACGACGCCTCGATTCGCTTTAGCAGCGCGCCGACGCCCGGCAGGTGCACCTCGATCCCAAGAAAGTCGATGTCCGGATGTGCGCTCGCGATCTCGGCCGTGGTTTCGCCCATGCCGAAGCCGATCTCGAGAACAACCGGCGCGATGCGGCCAAACACCGCGGGAAAGTCGATCGGCGTTGCGGTGAACGGAACGCCATAGCGTGCAAGGAGGTTGTTGCACGCCCGCTGCTGCGCCGCCGAGATTCGCCCTTGCCGCAGAACATAGCTTCGGATCGGGCGCAGGCGAGGCGATGGCGCTTCCACGGGATCAAGCGTCAAAGTCGGATCGTCACATCACGAGCCGGTACGCGTCCAATCGGGTGCGTTGAGCGAGCGCTCGACGCGGCAGGGTTTGTCTTCGCCCGGCGGCGTGCAGTCGATGACGAGCGTCACATCGCTCTTCCATTCGACGCTCGCGTCGGGCCACGGGACTTTCGGCTGCCACACGAGTTCGCGCTTCACGTCGTCGCGCGTGATGCGCCACACGACGACCTCGTTCGAACATTGCTCCGCGCAGAAATCGGCCGTTGCGAGATGCTGCCGATCCGGAGCCAGCACGGGATTCGCCGGCAACGGGTACTGGTGGCCGTTCGCGCGCTGCAGCAGCAGAAAGCCGCTGCGATCGCCGTTGGTGGTATAGAGCACGACCGCATTGATCCGGTCGAGGTAGTCGAAAAGCGCGAAGGATTTCTCGCCATCGGCCCCCATGGTGTCGCGGAAGATTGTCGTGCCTGACGGGTACAGCGTGACCTTGAGTTCGTCGCCATTCCGTGTCGCGAGCCCCGGCAGCTTTTTCATCTGTGCTTCTTCGATCAGGCGGCCGCAATGCGTGCGGCTCTCGGCGTTGGTACATAACGCGAGGAGTTCCGCGGTCGTCGGCGGCACCGCGCTCGCGGCGAGCGGCAGGAACATCGCGCAAAGCGCGATCGCGAAGCGCGTCATGCGGAAGATCTAGGAAATCAGCCCGGTGGTGGGCGAGGTCGGCGAGGCGGCGTAGAGCTTCCGCGGCATGCGGCCCGCGAGATACGCCTCGCGACCGGCCTCGATTGCAAGCTTCATAGCACGCGCCATGCGGACGGGGTCCTTCGCGAGCGCGATCGCCGTGTTCATGAGGACCCCGGCGCAACCCAGCTCCATGGAGATCGTCGCGTCGGACGCCGTGCCGACGCCGGCGTCGACGAGCACGGGCACCTTCGTCCGCTCGAGGATCAGCCGCAGGTTCCACGGATTGAGGATCCCCATTCCCGAGCCGATCAGGGATGCGAGCGGCATGATGGCAACGCAGCCGATCGCTTCCAGCTCGCGCGCGATGATCGGATCGTCGGAGGTGTAGACCATGACCTGGAAGCCTTCGGAGACCAGGCGCTCCGCCGCGATCAGCGTCTCGCGCACGTTCGGGAACAGCGTCTCCTTGTCGCCCAGCACCTCGAGCTTGACGAGCGAGTGCCCATCGAGAAGCTCGCGGGCGAGCTTCAGCGTGCGTACCGCCTCCTCCGCGCTGTAGCAACCGGCGCTGTTCGGGAGGTACGTGAACTCGGAAGGCGGCAGCGCGTCGAGCAGCGATGGCGCGTTCGCGTCCTGGCCGATGTTCGTGCGGCGGATCGCGACGGTGACGATCTCGGCGCCCGATGCGACGACCGCGTCGCGCGTCTGGCTAAAGTCGCGGTACTTCCCGGTGCCGATCAGAAGCCGCGAGCGATAGGGGCGGCCGGCGATGGTCAGCGGATCCGCGAGGGCGGCAGGAGCGGTCGGCGCATTCATGGCCCAATTTTACGCCTCCGATGCACCCGCGTTATGGGGCGCGCCCCACTCGAGACGCGATGCGGCGCCGACACGGGGATGGCGACTCCGCAGCGGCCACTCCTGGGACGACAGCCTTCAGCCGCCGCCCACGGCAGCGACGATCTCGAGCGTGTCGCCATCGGACACGTGCGTTTGCCCGTAGCGACTCTTCGGCACGATCTCGCCATTCATCTCGACTGCCACGCGCTTGCCTTCGAGGCCGAGCTCGCGCACCAGCTCGGCGAGCGTCGTGCCGGCATGCGAAATCGATCGGGTCGTGCCGTTGACCGTGAGCTGCATGCGGAAATCATACGCGGTCCGCGTCGCGGGACCGGGGCGCGGCGAAGCGTCAGGACCGGTAGCGCTGCATCGCCTCGCGCAGGAACTTGAGCTGCATGAGGAAGCGCGTGCACTTGTCGCACACCGTCAAGTGCAGGCGAAGCATGACGCGCGTCCAGAACGGCAGCGTCGTCTCCTGCGCCTGGGACAGGAGCCGGCTCGCTTCCTTGCAGGACACCATATGCGTCAATCGGCGCAGCATCGTCTTGTTCAGGGGGCATCAAAGCCCGGTGGCGCCTGCCGACAACGTCATCCGCGGCTCGCACGCGCAAACCAGTGCTGCTCCAGACACTGGCGCAGCGCCATCCTGGCCCGATACAGGATGACCCACAGGTTATTCGCGGTAATCGTCAATTCCTTACAGATTTCATCGGATTCGAGCTCCATGACCTCGCGCATCATGAATACCCGGGCCGTGTTGGCGGGGAGCTTCTCGAGGCAGAACTCCATGATGTCGAAGAACTGGCGGCGACTGAGCGCCCCTTCCGGGTCGCCCCACTCCGCGGGCGGGGTTTCCCAGGCCCCGTTGTCCTTGAACAGGCCGTCGAAATCGTCGAGATCGGCTTCCTCGTCGAGCGTCGCGAGCGCGATCGGCTGACGCTGCTTCTGCCGGATCGCGTCGACGATCTTGTGCTTGAGGATACCCGTGAGCCAGGTCTTGAGGCTCGACTTGCCGGTGAAGCCCTCGCGCGCGCCGAGCGCGGCGACGATCGCTTCCTGCACGACGTCTTCCGCGAGGTCCGGATCGCGCAGCTGGAGTTGCGCGACACGCAGCAGGTAACGCCGGTGCGAATCGATCTCGGTGGCGAACGCCTGGGCGTCCATCGAAGCATCCGATGCGAATGGCGAGGCGGAATCTTATGTGGAATCGCTTTGGGCGCCTAGTACGGGGACATTTTGACTGGCGCAAATGAAAGAACGCCGGCCGCGGAGCGGTCGAGCGCCGGCCGCGCACCGCAATCGTGCGCGACCCAAGCGTCGCAGCATGTCGCGATCGATCGCTAGCGTCTGAAACCGCCGCCGCCGCGGCCCGCAAAGCCTCCGCCGCCACGCGTGGCGCCGAATTGCTGCTGGCGTTGTGCGCCCATGGTTCGCGCCTCGCGATCCTGCTCGAGCTGCCCGAAGCCCTCGGAGCGACCCCCCTCGCCGCCGAATCGGGACGCGCCCTCGGCGGATGATCGCTGTGCCCCTTCGCGCCCCGTGCTGCCGGCAGGGTTGCTTTGCCGTGCTTCGGTGGTCGACGATTGCCCGCCGAAGCGTTGCGTCTCTCCGGAGAGATTCTGCGACGACGACGAAGATTTCTGCGATGTCGGCTTGTCGACGGAATTCCACGAGCCGTTGTCGTATTTCTCCCAGCCGCTGTCGGTCTTCTTGTACACGTTCCCATCGGCGCCCGCGTAGACGTCGCCGCCGGAAGTCTTCACGACCCCCGCGCTGTTCCCGCCCGCCCCGCGCGCGCCTGCACCTTCGGCGCCACTCGACGACGTGAAGGAGCCGGTCGACCCACGTGCGTTGCTCTGACTTTGCGTGTGCACCGTCTGGTTCGGGCCTGCGAAGGTGCTCGATCCCCATCGCCCGTACGCGTTGCTGTTCTGGTTCGTCGACCCGGAGACGCCGGTGCGCGGGTTGTACCAGTTCGCGTTGGCCGAGGCGCCGTCCGGTCCCCACACCGCGCTTCCATGCGCGTAGCCGCCGGTCGATGGGTTGTATGCGGAAAACGCACCGGCGCCGCCATAGGGACCATAGACCGCACCACCGTGCGCCCACGCGCCAGTCGCGGGGTTGTATGCGGTGCCGGCTTTTGCGACGCCGCCATACGGTCCATAGATCGCCCCGCCGCGCGCCCATGCGCCGGTGGCGGAGTTGTAATAGACCGCGCCCGAGTACGTGTAGGGATAAGGGTAGTAGATCGGGATCGGCGCGGGATAGATGTACGGCGGGTAATACCAACCGCTCCCGTAGACGACTACCCCCGCGCTCACGAAGCCCATCGTGTAGCCCGCGGTGTAACCGTAGGTCACAGTCTCGGGCGTCGTCGCATACACGCGCACGTATGTGCAGGGATACATCGGACTCGATGGCGGGATCGTATAGATCTCGGGCGGAACGGTCGTCGCAAGCACCCATCCGCCCGACGGCGCGTTCGCCACGAACCACGCACCCTGGTAGCACGCGTAGTACGTCGTGTTGAGCTGGATTACGTTGAACGACGTGTTAACGGCATAAAGCATCGCCGTACCGGGAATCGGTTCGAACTTCGGCGGGCCCGCGTAGACGACTTCGACCTTCGCGCTCGCCTTCGAGAGCGTCGCCTGCTGCGGAACCTGCGATTCGATCAGCGCCTCCTGCGCCTGGGGCGTGCCCGGCACCGACACCAGGACGAAACCGCGTGGCCCGTTCGGCGGAATCCTCGCGAAGTCGGCGGGGAGGCTCGGGGTCGCGAAGGTCCAGGGTCCCTCGAGACTTGGTGCGGAGAACCAGCGACCCGACACCAGGAAATAAAACGTGTTGTTTGCGTCCTTGAACAGCGCCGCGTCCGTGTTCGACACGTACTGAAGCGTCGTTCCGGGAATAGCCACGAATTGCGGCGATCCGCTGGTGACGATGATCTCCGCCGGCGAGGTCGAGACGAACACGGCGGGAACGCTTTTGGCCGGGCGCGGCGGAATCTGTTGTTTCACCTGGGCGAAGCTCGGATCGTTCGGCAGACCCGAAAACGCGGGCGGCAGCTTCGAAACCGGCAGCCACGGCCCTTTCACGTCCGGAGCAGCGAGCCAGGTTCCGTTGTTAAGCCAGTACCAGGTGTTCGTGTCCGTGTCGTCGAACACGTCCCAGTTCGTATTCACCGCGAACTTGAGCGGCGTTCCCGCAATCGGTGTCAGCACCGGATCGCCATCGAACACCAACAAGCTCGCCGGGCGCGCGCTCACGAAGATCTTCGGCGGCTCGTTCTTGAGTGCGATCTCCGGAGGTTTCTGGTTCTGATTGCGCAGGCTCAGGAGGATCATGTCGAGCGGAACGCTGCGCGGTCGCATGCTGCTCAACGCCCCTTTGATGCGTTCCTCGACCGTCGCCGCGCGCGAAGGATCGAGCATCGGGAAACGCATCGCGGTCAGCCGGGGATCGGTCAGCGTCACCGTACGCGACGCGAGATCCGCATTGGTCGCGAAGGTAATGTCGACGGTCCCGAGCGCGGCATCGGTGGCGCCTGTGGGGGTGATGCCGATGACAGCGCGCGTGTTGAGGGTCTGCAATTGAGGCCACGAGATCACCTGCGGCTGGTAGACGGTCGCGGAGCCTTGCGGCGTCGAGATGGTATGCGGCCATGTGTTGGTGACGGGTTGTGCGCTCGCGGGTCGAGCGGCCGATGCCTGAGGCGCGGGGGCCGGCGCACTGCCACCTACCGCGGCGAGCGCGCGCTGGCACGCAGGCGATGTCCTGGCCGCGTTCTCTTTCAGACACTGAAGCGCGGCCGATCCGCCAGACGGCACGCCCGCGCAATTCGCCTGGTAATCCGCGCGACACGCCTGGCGGATCGCGCTGGCCTGGGCGGACGTCGGCTGCTGCGCCTGCGCGGGTACGCCGATCGCCAGCGCAAGGAGCGCGGCTTCCGCGGTCACGACGAGGCCGCACGGCGTGATCTTCATGGGCATCCTCCTTCGAATCCGAATGATGCGGCAAGGGGAGGGGCGACCGGTCGAAGGCGCTACGGTTCGGCCCACATCCGCACGAGGTTGTAGTAGCAGCCGTAGAGCTGCGTGAGCTCGGGCGTCTTGGCGAGCGGTTTCTCCAGCGCCTCGAGCGTGCGCGACAGGTCGTAGAGCATCGCACGCCGCTGCGGATCGCGCACCATGCTCTGCACCCAGAAGATCATGGCGATGCGCGCCCCACGCGTCACCGGCGTCACGTGGTGGATCGTCGTCGCCGGATAGACCATCAGGTCGCCGGCGGCGAGTTTCGTCGCGTGTCCGCCCGGAATGAGATCGATGACGAGCTCGCCGCCTTCGTATTCGGACGGATCCGAAATGAACAGCGTTGCCGAAAGGTCACTGCGGATCACCGTTCCGCGGCCCAGGATCGCTGCGTCGAAATGATCGCCGTAGGACGAGCCCGTGGCGTAGCGGTTGAGCATTGGCGGGCTCATCCGCGCCACGAGCGCGAGATTGAAGAATCCCGGATGACGCCTGAGCGCCTGCACCGCGATCTTCGATGCCGCCTGTCCTTCGGCGCTATCGAGCGATACCTCGTCATTCTGCTTGACCGGCGCAGCGATATCGCCCGCGGTCTTGCGGCCGTCGTCCCAACGCGCGCGGGCAGCGATGTCGCGGAGCTGCTTCAGCTCCTCCGCGTTCAGGACCTGTTTCAGGTGGTAGATCATTGCGAGGCGAATCGCGCGCCGGTGTTGCGAATTCGGCGCAGGAGATTAGCACGCTTCGTCGACGCCGACACGATGCAACCACCACCGCGTCGCGGGGGGGCGACACGGTCGTCGCGACGCCTGCCGCCGCAGGCGTGATTGCCCTTGCCGTCCGTCGTCACATTCGTTTGACCGGCGCCGATCACGCTAGAGTCCGGCACGCAGTCGAGCCTTCATTTTCGTCGATTCACCCGTTTGTGACGCGGACGAGCAACCGGACAATCCCCGGGTCGCCGCGATTTCGCCGCTCAGGGAGAAAACCTTGGAGCACTGCATGTTTCGTGGCGCGCTCGGCGCTCGTCGGATCTGGTTAGCGGGCCTCTTGTCGGCGCTGGTGCCGTTGACGGCAACCGCAGTCGACACGAAGGATCTCGTGGTGGGACGCGTCGACGTGGCGAGCCTCAAGGCGCTCCCCCATTTGATCGTCCCCTGGTCGTCGCCGGACCATGATCTCGGGGCGGTGCCCGACGATCTCTTCCTTGCCCACCTGACGCTGGTGCTCAATCGAACCGCCGAGCGCCAGAGTGCTTTCGAGGCGCTTCTCAAAGAGCAGCAGGATCCCGCATCGCCCAACTTCCATCGCTGGCTCACGTCGATCGAGGTTGGCGAGCGGTTCGGCGCCTCGTCGAGCGACATCGCGGCGGTTACGCAATGGATCGAATCGCAGGGTCTGCGCGTCGACGGCGTCGCCAACGGCCGCACGCGCATCGACTTCAGCGGCTCGGCGGCGCAGGTCTCTGCAGCCTTTTCGGCGCCGCTCCATCACTATCTCGTGAACGGAGAGAAGCGAATCGCACCGTACAGCGCGCCGCAGATTCCGGCCGCGCTCGTCTCGATCGTCAACACCGTGTACGGACTTTCGACGCCGACCGATCGCCCGTCACACGGTTCCCGGAGCGGCGTCGCCCATGTAACCCCGGCGTCCGCCGATCAGGGGAAGCTCACGTCCTGCTCGGGCGCAAACTGCGAGCACTACATTGCGCCGGGCGACTTCGCGACGATCTACGACGTGAATCCGGTCTACCAGCAAAGCATCGACGGCACCGGACAGACGATCGCGCTCATCGGCCGGTCCCGCGTGTACATGCCCGACATCGAGAACTTCCAGATGCGTTCAGGACTCGCGAAGAAGGATCCGATCGAGATCGTGCCCCCCGGAGGTGTCGATCCGGGAGCCGCGGTGTCGTCCGGCAAGGTGCCGGGAGATCAAACCGAAGCCACCATCGATGTGACCCGCGCCACGAGCGTCGCGCCGGGGGCCACGATCAAGCTCGTCGTGAGCGGCACGGTCGGACAGTCGAATGGGCTCGCCATCGCGAGCCAGTACACGGTGGATACGGCGCCGCCGGTCGCCCAGATCATGAGCATCAGCTTCTACGGCTGCGAGAAGGACAACGGCAAGGCGGGTGTTGCTTTCTACGACAGCCTCTTCAGCCAGGCGGCCGCACAAGGCATGTCGGTCTTCGTCTGCTCGGGCGACTCCGGCGCTGCGGCATGTGATTCCTCTTTCGCCAAGCCGCCGGCGAGCCAGGTCTTGAACGCGAATTACATCTGCGCTTCGAGCTATGCGACATGCGTCGGCGGCACGGAGTTCGTCGATGCCGCGAATCCATCCAATTACTGGAACAAGAACGGCGGCGCGCAATTGCAATCGGCGAAGGGCTACATCCCCGAGGGGGCGTGGAACGAGCCCCTCAACGGCAAGGGCAATCCGCAGATCGCGGGAGGCGGTGGTGGTGTGAGCAGTTTCATTCCGACACCCTATTGGCAGACCGGTCCCGGCGTTCCGGGCACGCAAGGACGCTACACACCCGACGTTGCGCTGAGCTCGTCGATGCACGACGGTTATTTCGCGTGCATGACGGCGACGGGAAATTCATGTGTCGCCAACGCGCAGGGGACCTATGGCTTCGAATACTTTTACGGCACATCGGCGGCTGCGCCGAGCATGGCGGGAATCACCGCCTTGCTCAATCAGAAGGAGGGAAGCGCGCAGGGCAACCTGAATCCGCGGCTGTACGCGCTAGCGGCAACGCCGAACAACACCGCATTTCACGACGTCACCGTCGCGACGAGCGGCGTCGTGGGTTGCGATGTCACTGTCCCCAGCATGTGCAACAACAGCACGGCCGGACCCGGCGGCTTGAGCGGCGGTCTCGCCGGTTATCTCGTCGGCCCGGGCTACGACCTGGCGACAGGGCTCGGTTCGGTCGACGTGGCGAACCTGCTTTCGCAATGGAGCGCGACGCCGATTCCGCCCGCGCCGGCCGTGGAGTATTACTACCAGGATTGGGATATGTATTTCGTGACGGCGATCCCCGACGAGATCTCGAAGCTCGATAACGGGACTTTCGCCGGATGGAAGCGCACGGGCCTGCAATTCAACGTGTATCCGATCGGCAGCGCCGCCGCCGCGGCAGAAACGGTCTCACGCTTCTTCAGCACCGCATTCGATCCGAAGAGCTCGCACTTCTACGCACCCGCGGGCGCCGAATACACGAGCCTTCTCTCCAACCCGAACTGGCAGCTCGAAGGCCCGGTCTTCGCGGTGCCGCTGCCGGCCGGCGATGGATCATGCCCGTCGGGCTCGATACCGATCTATCGGATGTACAACAACAGCATGGGCGGCGCGCCCAATCATCGATTCACGACGGATGCCGGCGTGCGGACGCAGATGCTAGGAGCGGGATGGACACCGGAAGGCGCGGGGATTGGCGTCGCGTTTTGCTCGCCGCAGTGAACGGACGGGAGGCAATTCGCAACAACGTGAGCGATTCTTGTTGCCTGAAAAAGAAGTGGCCCGCGTCGCTCGCGGGCCACCGGGTTTCTGGTGGCGAGTCAGGGACTCGAACCCCGGACCAAAGGATTATGATTCCGTGGGCTGGGTTAAACCCAGAGATTTATGGACGTTTATTGGCCTTTACTCCCTATGAAAACGGGGTTACAGTGAATTGACGGGGTTGTACGGAATTAGACCAAATCTGTAACCCCGGTGTAACCCCGGAGGCCAGATGAGGGAAAAGCAGGCGTTCACAAAGGCGGTGCTGGACGGCCTTACGGCGGGCCCGGGTCAGCGTCTCGTCGTTCATGACACGAAGGTCGCGGGTCTACAGCTCCGTGTCACCGCGCACGGCATCAAGACATTCTCATTGTTCCGGCGCATGAAGGCGGGGAAGCCCGAGCGAGTGACGCTAGGCCGTTACCCGACGATGACCATAGAAACGGCCAGGAAGCGCGCTGCGACCATCAACAATGTGATCGAGGGGGGAGCTAACCCCGCCGAGGCGAAACGCGCCCTGAAGGCCGAGAAAACGTTCGCTGCCCTATTCGACGACTACCTCGAGCGGCACGCCAAGCCGCGCAAGCGCACTTGGCGGGAGGACCACGCGAAGTACGAGTTGCACATCGCGAAGGCACTCGGGCCTAAGAAGCTTTCCGCTATCGGGCGGACCGAGATCGCAGCGGTGCATAGCGCTGTGACCAAGGAGGGACATCCGATCACCGCCAATCGCGTGTTGGCCCTAATTTCAAGCGTGTACGGCTGGGCGCTGTCCGCAGGGCTTTGGGAGGCCAATCCTGCCAAGGGCATCCGCAAGAACGCCGAGCGGGCGCGTGATCGCTTCCTGCAACCGGCGGAAGTGCCGCGCTTCTACCGTGCGCTTGCAGCCGAGCCGAATACGACACTGCGCGACTACTTTCTGATTTCTCTGTTGACCGGCGCTCGCCGGGCAAACGTCCTCGCGATGAGGTGGGAGGAGATCGATTTCCACAGGGGCGAATGGCGAATCCCGCGCACCAAGAACGATGACCCTCAACTTGTGCCACTGACCCCTGAGGCCGTAGAGATTCTCCGTGCCCGCGAACCCAACGGAGATGGCGAATCAGCTTATGTTTTCCCCGGCTCGGGGAGACTTGGGCACTTGGTGGAACCAAAGATGGGATGGAAGCGGATCCTCGACCGGGACGAGCTTGTCCAGCTCGTGGGACGGCTGAAGGCCGCAGGGAAGGAATTGCCGCAGGTAGACGAGGAGTCATTAGGCGACACGCTGGATCGCGCGCGATCCACAGCAAAGAAGGCAAAGATCGAGATCGAAGGTCTCCGTATCGCCGATCTTCGTATCCATGACCTTCGCCGGACGCTTGGAAGTTGGCAGGCGCGGACCGGAGCGAGCCTCTCGATCATCGGGAAGTCGCTGAATCACAAGTCGGTGCAAACGACCGCGATTTATTCCCGGCTCGACGTTGATCCGGTACGCGAGTCAGTGGAGCGCGCAACGTCGGCGATCCTAGTTGCGGCGGGCGTTAAGCCCATTGCGAACGCGAGTGAACTTGCGAAGAACCGGAAGCTCAGGCCACAGACTGCGAAGAAGTAACACCATGTGGCTGAACCAGAGCAGTTGTGGACCGACGCTGTCGCTTAATCCTGAAATGACAACCTACTCGGACCCACAAGTCCTGACCGCGAAATTGGCCCATGAAGCCTCGGCAAGGTAAACCGTCGCAGGAGCGATGGTCCCTCGAGAGTGCGGGCTGGGCCTTGGGAAGGTTAGTTGTGGAGCTCGAGAAGCTCATCGCGGCCGACCCAACTGCGGCTGACCCAACCGTCGAGATTCCCGTTAAGGATCTGTTAGGACTGCTGTCCTGGCTCGCCGAAGTCATTGAGTCAATCCCCGCGAAACGCCCCCGAGGACGGCCACCGAAACTCCCGACGCTAGGCGAGATGATGATGGGACCTCGTGGCGTCGGACGCCCCCGGAGGCTTACAACTGCCGCCGCTGCGGATTGGGTAGACGTTCTTGAGCAGATGCGTGCCTACTTTAACGTAGGCACCGATAAGGCCGCGATCGAGCGCACCAACGCGGCAATCGCCAAGGAAGAGGGCCGGCGAATCAGCACCGCTCTGAACAAACGACATCAAAAGTTCTACTCGAAGGCTAGGAAGATCGCCGGCAAACCGCTACGCCGTCGTAATCCTCAAAACTCGAAGAAATAACCGCGAATTTTCTAGCTTGCGTGCGATTCGCGTTGCTTCAATCTCTGTGTTTTCTAAAACATGGAGGTACATGGAGATGCAACGTGAATCCGCATTACTCGTCGCCCCGATGCAGCAGGAACGCGGCGATCAATCTGATGACTGGCTGACCCCGCTGGACGTTGATCGCGTGTTTCGTATCAGCGAGAACACGCAAGCAGTTTGGCGATCGACAAACCGATACGGGTTTCGCGATCTCGTCGTCAAGGCCGGGCGGTCGGTTCGGTATCGCCGTCGCGACGTTGAAGCGTGGCTTGAATCCCGGCGCGCGTCTAATTTGGAGGCGCAATGATCCGCGCTGCGCCACCACTCGGAAACGCAAACGGCCACTGGGCGGTGGCCGTCGGCGCTCAAACGGAACAACAAGCGCAATCGAATCATAGCCTCGAACCGTCAGCGGTTCAAGGTAGTAAGTCGCTCTCAGTTTGGTTGTACTGCATCGGCGCGAGAAGCTCAGAGGCTACGAGCAGTGCCTTCTCCGCTCACCCTGAGTGGAGGCACGCATGACCGCTCTACGTTCGGGGCTTGAGCATTACCACCGTCTATTCGGGCCGGTGGATCGTCGCAGGGGTGAGCTGGACCGCGACTCATTGCCGACGCCGGAGAAATACCTTCGTGGACGCGGACTACTCACCGGCAAGACACGCGGCGAGTGGATCTCAATCCGCTGTCCAGTTCACAAGGCGGGCGCCGAAGTACACCCCTCGATGCGGGTGTCGCTGCGTGATGGGCACTTCCGCTGCCACGCCTGCGGCGCGAAGGGTGGCGACATCATCGCGTTGCACCGTTTGGTAACTGGCCTTGGGTTCCGCGATGCGGTGCGTGATTTTGGAGGGCGCTTTCATGAATAGTGCCACGAACGAGACCCCAAGGGACGCAGCGCGCCGGCTCGCGGCCTCTGCGATTGCGCAGGGATTCAAGCCGGAGGCACTGCACGAGTATCGCAATGCAGACGGCGCGCCCTCGTTCTGGCGCATTCGCCTGAAGCACGCCAATGGTGAGAAGTGGATGCGCCCGATGCGCCTCAACGGCCACGGCTATGAGCTCAAAGAGCCCGATTTCCCAAATGGCCGCCCGCTGTATCACCTGGACGAGATCGTTGCGAGCCCTACCGCCGGCGTGTGGGTGTGCGAGGGTGAGAAGGCAGCAGATGCTCTGAGACGACTCGGTGTGATCGCTACGACGAGCGGCGGTGCGCAGAGCGCGGCTGGCGCGCATTGGACGCCGCTTGCGCGACGTACCGTGCGCCTCTGGCCAGACAATGACGATGCGGGTCGAGCCTATGTCGGCGAAGTCGCCAAGCTTCTTCAGCAGATCGGTTGCAAGGTCTGTGTTGTTGACATCGGCGCCCTTGGCCTATCGTCGAAGGAAGATGCTTGGGATTGGCTGCACGCTCACCAGGACGCCACGCAGGCCGATTTAGAGGCGCTGCCTACCATCGCTTACCAGTCGGATGACGGACGCGCATCTGGAATGGATCTAGACGGCGTGGTGGGCTGGCCGGCTCCGCTCGACAGTGCCGCGTTCCATGGCATCGCGGGCGAGTTCGTGCGCGCGGTCGAGCCGAACACCGAATCGGATCCAGCCGCGATCCTGGTGCAGTTCCTGGTGGCCTTTGGCGCACTCGTCGGGCGCGGTCCGCATTATCGGGTTGAGCGTACCGAGCATCACGCCAACCTATACGCAGTTTTGGTGGGACCGACCGCGAAGGCCCGGAAGGGAACGTCCTGGGACCATGTGGCCGATGTCTTCTCGCGCATCCCGGAATGGAAGCCCACAGTAAGCGGGCTGTCGTCGGGCGAGGGCGTTATTCACGCGGTGCGTGACCCGATTGAGAAGGCGAGCACCAACAAGCACGGCGATCGCGTAACCGAGGTCGTGGATGGAGGCGTCGACGATAAGCGACTATTGGTCAAGGAGCCGGAGTTCGCTACCGCTCTTCGCCAGGCACAGCGTTCAGGAAACATTCTCTCTGCAACGCTACGTGAGGGATGGGATTCTGGAAACCTTCGGACGCTCACCAAGAACACGCCCGAAACCGCGACCGGGGCACACATTTGCATCGTTGGGCACATCACCGCCAACGAGTTGCGGGCGGACCTGGCCCAGACGGACGCCTCAAACGGCTTTGCCAATCGGTTCCTGTTCGTCGCCGCGAGACGTTCCAAGATGCTGCCGTTCGGTGGCGGCGAGGCCGACGAGGCCAAGCGTCAGGCGATGGCCGCCCGCCTGCGCGAGCGGATGCTGACCGCGCGCACTGGGGGACGGATCGGCATGTCGCCAGACGCATGTCTCGTCTGGGAGCGTGTTTATCCGGAGTTGTCTCGCGGAGGCGATGGCCTGCATGGTTCAGTCACCGCGCGGGCCGAGGCCCATACGGCACGCCTGGCCATGGTCTACTGCCTCCTGGACGGCGCCACCGAAATCGGTACGCCTCACCTCTTGGCCGCGCTTGCCGTCTGGCAGTACTGCGACGCCACCGCCCGGCATGTATTCGGCCCAAGCCTCGGGGATCGAATCGCCGACGAACTGTTCCGCCGTTTGCAGCGAGCGAGCGCCACCGGCATGACACGCAGCGAGATCTACGACTCGTTTGGGCGTCATCAGTCATCCGAACGAATCGGGGCCGCGCTCGAGCTGTTGCATCGAAACGGGGTAGCCAAACGCGAGATCGTGACCACTGGAGGGCGACCGTCCGAGGTTTGGAGGACGACCCTGTGACGATCAGAGGTTGCGCGATAAGCGCGAAAAGCGCGGAAAGGAGTAGAGAGCCGAACTTATCGCGCTTATCACGCTTTTCGCGCAGGGGATCGATGTGAATCTCCTCGATCTCGCCCGAAGCGCCTTGCTCGATCTACCGCCTGCGCTGCCCAGGCGTGTCGCCACGGCTTCCGAACGGTCCGCAATCGAAGAGCTGGTTTCGCGTCTATCGGAGAAGGAACCCGAGCGATGGACCGATGCAGATATTCGGGAAGCGATCGAGGTCGCGTGCAACGACCCGGAGGACGCGCTCATTTCGTTGCGTGCCCTGGTCGGTGAAGCGACGAAACGCGACTCGGACTCCCGGCGTACCTGCAGCCAGTGTCGGAACCTAACGCCCGGCGGCCAATGCATGGCGGCCTATCGCGGCGAGGCGATCTGGGCTTCTCCGCGAATGGGGCGCAAGTATTTCCCCGTCACGAACCTACCCCAGATGTGCTGGGGCTACCTGCCGGGTCCTGATGATCCCGATCGGAGAAACGGACGCGAGCGGTGGCCCAACCTGTTCAGGAAATACGAAGCGCAGTGAGGTGTAACCATGAAGACCGCTACTAAGAGTCCACCAGAAGAGCCGATAGTCATTGACGGACGCACCCTTCGTCTTCTCCCTACCCCCGGTCGCCGCAAGGCCCAACTCAACACCCTGGAGGGTGTGCGTCGGGAGATGTCCCGGATCTACCGCGAGGCCGAGTCGGGCAAGCGTGACACGGCGGAGGCGAGCAAGCTGATCTACATGCTGGGCCAGATCGGCAAGATGCTGGAACTGACCGAGATCGAGGCGAGATTGCGTGTACTCGAGGGCCGATCAAGTGGCCGGCTGCCTGCGCCGAGGGCGGCCAATGACTGACTACGACCGCCGATTGGAACGGCTTGAGGTGGAGACAAGTCCACCCGCGCGACCACTGGTGGTCCACACCTATTCCGATAGCCCGCTCACCGAAGCCGAGCAGATCGCGGACGCGCTGAGGAAGAACGACTGGGCCGAAGACTGGCCAATCCTGCACGTCCGCAACACCTACGTGAAATCGGGCTGAGCCAGACCCGCCCCGGAATGTCCGCTATCGGCCAAAAGCGGACATAACCGCTGGCCGGCCTTGCGAGCCACATCAATAGCGCTCGCCGACGGATTACTGGGCAGATGGGGTAGTAAACGCGCGTCGGGTTTGCTTCTCGGCGTGATCTAACTTGCGCGCCTGGGCTGCTCGACGCCATTCCCCCGGCGCTGCTCCAGACCGACGCCGGAAAGCTCGCGTGAACGGACTCACACCGGCATACGCCAACGCGGCCGCAATGTCATCGAGCTTCATGTTGGTGCTGTCGAGCAACTGTCGCGCCGCCTCGAAGCGCACGTCCTCCAGCACTTGGCGAAAGGTCGTCCCCTGCGCCTTGAGACGACGATTCAAGGTGCGGCGGTGCATTGCGAGCGTGTCCGCGATCGCGTCACCCGACATGACGCCGCTCAGGAGCAGCACGCGCAACGAGCGGTGAACTTTCTCGATCAAATCGAGCTGCGGCAGTTCGCTGGCCTGGTTTTCAAGGTTCCGCAACGCCCGCGGATCCGCATTCGGTACAGGCCGTTTCAACCAATGGGATGCGAAGCGCAGCGCGCTTACATCGGAATCGAATCGTACGGGAGACCTGAATAAGCGGCGATAAGGATTCGCATCCGCCGGCGCTGCGTGTGCCACGAGGACTTCGGACGGCACCCAACTCGAGCCGCACAACTCTCGCATGTAATTGATGAGGGCGGCCATCACCCCATCGTAAATCTGGTATGCGCCCTGCACGCCCCGGTGGTAGATGGCATATCCAAACTCGGCCATTGTCCCTCGTTCCCGAAGGAATACCACACCGCCCTGGCTATTGAGATGATGGTAGACGACCCCCGACCGCAGTCCCTCGCCTATCGTCGGCGAGTTGCGTATCAGTTCGCCCACCAGCCCCATCGTCGAAAGATGCCAAGCCTGGCCGGTCAGTAGCCCGAAGTACTCGCACCGAGTTCTTCGCGCGCTCTCGTCCAGTAGCCGGCCGAACGTCGCGTACGGAATGCTGTTGTCGGCAAATTCCAGCGCCGACGCATCGATTCCGACCGCAGTCAGCAGCGGTACAGGATCGACTCCAAATTGGCGAAGAAGCGCCGGCACGACGGTGAGGGCGCCGACGCGCTGCCTCCACAGCTCCTCTCCCGCGTCGAAGACGCTAACCGCCGCAGATGTTTCAGCCACGAACATGAGGCGCGATTTTCGGGGAAAAGGCATCTGGTGTCGAGAAATGTCAACTTCGTTGTCCTGATCTGCGTCAATTGCTGTCCTGAATTGCCGGGACGCGAGACAACGCGACACGATACAAATCGCTCGCAGCTCGCAAATTCGCTTGCGGCTACCGAGCAACGAGGGTTGGAAGCACTTGGTCGGTCGCAATAAAGGTCGAGCACAGTTAAAAACCCTTCAAGGAGATAGGCCGTGTACTTCACCGATGACTCGCTTTTCCCTGAAAACATGCAACCGACCATCATCACGGCGGCTCCGTTCGGTCCGGAATGGCTGCCCGGCGATGTCGAGGACCTTCCACTCACTTGGGATCAACAGGTGCAGGCGGCGGTCGATTGCTACAACGCCGGCGCGACGATGCTGCATGTTCACGTTCGTGATCCCAAGACCGGCCAGGGCTCGACCAACTTCGATCAGTACAACGAGTTTCTTGGCAAGCTGCGCCATGCGGTCCCCAAGATGATCCTGCAGGTCGGCGGATCGATTTCTTTCGCGCCGCATACGGCGGAAGCCACGGCGAAGTGGCTCGACTACGACACGCGGCATATGCTGACGGAGCTGAATCCAAAGCCAGATTGCGTCACGATCACCACCGGAACCACCCTCTGGGACGTCACCCAAGCCTTCATCCCGGGCGACGCGGACGGGACGCACCTCTCCGATCCCAAGGTCGCGGCCGCGTGGGCCGACATGGTCGTCGATTCGACCTCGAAGTTCTATCTCGAGCATTTGAAGCGACTCTCGGCGAACAAAATCCAGCCGTACTTCGTGCCGGGTCACGTTCATCAGCTCGAGATCATCGAGCGGTTGCTACGCGCGGGCGTGTACAAGGGGCCGTTGAACCTGGCGCTCTGCGGTTATGGCGGCGGTTCGATGGGCCGCAATCCGTTTGACTGGATGGAGATGCTCCGTCGCACGCCGCACGGTGCGTCGAGCGTCACCTTCTGGAGCAGCATGCGCGGCAACATCGCCATCCAGACGCTGGCGACGATCCTCGGCGTCCATGTGCGCGTCGGCAACGAGGACAACATCTGGGACATGCACAAGAAGCGTTGGCCCACCGTGAAACAGGTCGAATGGGCCGCAAAGCAGAGCGAGCAGTTCGGCCGCAAGGTGGCGACGGCAGACGAGGCGCGGAAGATGATGAAGATCGGCGTCTGGTACAACACCGTGGAAGAGACGCTCTTCAACGTCGGTCTGCCGCCGAACCGGCCGGAAGGCTACAAGGGATTCCTTTCCTACGACGGCGACGGGCGTTTGCCCAAGGTGGCAGAGGCGCGCACGAATCCGACCAGCGTCCTGTAGCGGCCGCGCCGTCGGCGCTGTCGACCCGAAGAGCAAAAACTCGCGCTCAGGTGCCGCGGTCTCGCGTGACCGCGGCACTCATAGGCGGCGACGAGCAGACAAACGAGAGTCCCCGCGATGACAAGGACCTGTTCAATCGTGCGGCACAAGGCGAGCAATGGATCTCAGGACGTTCGGCCGATCGCAGATTTCGTAGAGGCGGCGCGAGCGGAAGATCTACCTCCGGGTCGAGCAAAGACCGTGATGATCGGCGAGAGGAACATCGCATTGTTCAACGTGGAAGGCACGGTCTATGCCATGGACGATTCCTGCCTTCACGCCGGATCGTCACTCGGCGTGGGTGCGCTCGACGGCAAGATCGTCAAGTGCCGCGGTCACGGTTGGAGCTACGACGTAACAACGGGATGTGTGCTCGGCGTGCCCGGGCTCGGCATGAGCGTATACGCGGTCAAGGTGGTCGACGGCAGGATCATGGTCGCGATCGACTGAGGGCGAATCGCGTCGCGTGCAACCTGAAGGAGACTCCGATGGGCAATGAGTCGTACGTTCATATCCCCGAAACCATCTCTCGACAAGCGCAGGAGTTTCTTCGGACGCTGAAGGATCCGGCGCTCACGCCACAGTTTCCGGATCCCGCCGACATCGCGGGATGGAAGAAGCTGCAAGCATGGGCAGATGCGGATGGAAAAGTGAAATCCGAGCCTGCGCTCAAACGCTACGAGCATACGGTCTTGGAAGGGGAGCTTGGCGGCGTTCCCGTGCTGGACGTGCGTCCTAAGGGGTGGAAGGACGACGGCAGAGCCATTGTGTACACGCACGGCGGCGCGCACGTGATGTATAGCGCTGCGTCCATGCTCGGTAGGGCGGTTGTCGCTGCCCACTCAACGGGCCTGCGCGTGATCTCGATCGATTACACATTGGCACCGCACGCGAAATACAATCAGATGTCGGACCAGGTCGTCGGCGCGGTCCAGGCGCTTCTGAAGCAAGGCCAGCGCCTCGGGCACACGGCAATCTACGGCGATTCCTCAGGCGGCGGACTCGCCGCCGCAGTGGTCCTGAAGATGCGCGATCGAGGCCTGGGGATGCCGGCGGCGGCGGTGCTGGCGTCGGCCTGGCTCGACGTCACGCCGAGCGGCGATACAGAAATGACGCTGCACGACGCCGACCCGAACCAGCTCTACGAAAAGCACAGCAAATATGCCGCGGCGGCGTTCGCCGATCCCAAAGACCAGAAGGACCCGTACGCCTCGCCCGTCTACGCCGACTTCTCCAAGGGCTTCCCGCCTACGTTGATCCAAGGTGGTCTGAAGGAAACGCTCTTGAGCGGTTTCGTCCGGTTTTACCAGGCCCTCGACGCAGCGGGGGTGCCGGCGAAGCTCGACCTGTACGAAGGGATGGTCCACAACTTCCAGGACAGGATTCCCGATGCGCCAGAGTCAATCCTGGCGCGAAAGAAGATGCGGGACTTTCTGCTTCGACATCTGGGAATCGAGTCATGATCGCAGAAAACAGCGTGCAGACGCGCGCCGAAACCGGTCCGTGGGACGACGCGCTTGCGCAGCTGCGCAAGTGGGAACCCGCCTTCGCGGAAACCTGCACCCGCATGGCGACCAATCCGTGGCGATCCGGCGTCCTGCCACGCAAGCTGATTGAACTCATCGGTGTCGCGTTGAATGCCGCGTGCACGAACCTCAACGCCGACGGCACGCGACGGCACATCCGCAAGGCGCTCGTGGCCGGCGCCAATCGGGAGGAGATCCTCTTCGTGCTGAAGTGCGCCGCGGTGATGTCGATTCACTCGTGCAGCCTCGGCGCACCGATCCTTCTGGAAGAGGCGAAGAGCGTTGGCGCGCAGCCGGATACGAACCTCCCGCTGGCGACGCCCTCGTGCGACAACATGAAGGCCATCGGCCAATGGAACACCGCGTGGGATCCGTTCTACGAGCTCGATCCCGTATTCACCGAGGAGTTCATGGCCACCGGCGCGAGCGTCTACTCGAGCGGGACTTTGCCTGCGAAGGAAGTCGAACTTCTCAGCATTGCACTCGACGCGTCGTACACGCACATGTACGCGCCGGGCACGCGGCGGCACATTCACAGCGCGCTCAAGGCTGGCGCGACGATGGAAGAGATCATGGAGGTCCTGAAGCTCTGCGTAGTGCAGGGCGTCCAAACGCTGAACCTCGGTGTGTCGATCCTAGCCGAAGAGCTCGCGCGGCAACGCACGGCGGCGGACTAACGTCTACGGTTGCCCGCAGGAAACATCGTGATGGAACCCGGCGCCAAGACCAACTTGAAGCAGCGGGCGATCGAGGAGCTGAAGCTCTTCTGGATCATCGCCTTTTACCTCTGGGTGTTCCTGGGCTCGTTCACGGTGTATCGGCGGCTGATCATCGCTGAAACCGGCGTTGCCTACCTCCACTATGGGATCGCGCTGATCGAGGCGCTGGTCATCGCCAAGGTCATCCTGATCGGCAAGATGTTCGGCTTCAGCCGGCGCTTCGAGGACCAGCCGCTGATTATCCCGGTGCTCTACAAATCGATCCTGTTCGCCATCCTCGTGCTGCTGTTCGGCGTCGCCGAGCATCTCGTCGAAGGATGGTTCCGCAAGCAGGGCCTGGTGGGCGGACTGCGCGAAATCGGCGACCTCGGCGACTACGAGCTTGCCGCGCGGGTGTTGATGCTCGTAATCGCTTTCGTCCCATTCTTCGCGTTCGCCGAGATCGGTCGCGTCTTGGGGGCACAGAGGCTGGCAGCGATGTTCTTCTCGAAGCGCGAGGCGCAAAACGAGGCCCAACGTCCTGCATCGTGATCATTTCCTGCGACTCGACGCAGATCGAGCGTGGACGGAACGATGCGTCAATCTAACGAGGGAGCGCACATGACGAAGCTCAAGATGGCTGATCCGCGAACTACACGGGTGCTTGACCTCAAGCCGGGTCAATACGCCGACGGCAGTCCGCTCGACGACGTGCAGTATCTCGAATGCAAGCTGATCCTCAAGCCCGACGAGTTCACCTCACCCAAAGGTTTCAAGAAGTACGGCAAGTTGGTCGCACAAGCGGCTGCGGAATGCGGCGTTGGATTCGACACTTCCGCGGCCAATGGTTCGCGGCCGGCCATTCGTGAGGTCATGTTTCTCGACAGCGAGGACTTCAGGCTCTACAACAACGCGTTCATCCTGCGCCGGCGGGTTCGCTTTGAGGACGGGTTCCCGGCCGAGGAGCCGGAGGTCGTGTTCAAGTTCCGCCATCCGGACCAGCAGCAGGCGGCGGAAGTCGACGTGCGCCCCAATCTCCCGGGCGATTACCGGATCAAGTTCAAGGCAGAAGCGTTGCCGTTGAAAGATCAACTTGGCGGCTATCGGCTACTCTTTTCGCACAACGTCCAGTTCCCGCTGAGTCACGCGCCAGGTGGCGACCGCACGGCGATGGAGCGGCTGGCGGAAGTCTTCCCGGCATTGAAAACGCTCAAGCAAAAAAAGGGCGACCGGGTCTCGCTCGTCAACCAGACCATCGTCGAGGAAGTGCTGCAGGACCTGGGCACGCTCGATTTCGGCAAAGGCGTCACGGCGGATGCCAATGTCGCGTTGTGGCGCACACGCGGCGAGCACCTGCCGCTGGTCGGCGAGTTCGCCTTTCAGGTCAAGTTCAAGCGCCGCCAGGACGTGCACGACAAGGCACGCGAGCGCTGCGCGAAGTTCTTCATCCGTCTCCAGCAGATCGGCGCGGCATGGATCTATCTCGGCGCGACCAAGACCGGCATGGTCTATCGGCTGAAAGGCAATCCGCCGCAAGCCCACGAGTAACGCCGCGACCACTCGCGGCATCGTGAACCGGGCATCGGATCCGTATGAACTACGTGATTTCGCTCGAGGAAGTTCTTTGGGGAATAACGCTGGTGGCGATCACGATGGCAATTCACGGCTGCGGGATGCTGGCGACGCTGTTCACTTGCCACATCGTTGGGCAGAAAGCGGAGGGCCCCGCGTCGTTCTTCCGGGGCGGCGCCGTGCTCATTCTGGCGAGCTGGATGATTGTCCTGATTCATTTGATCGAGCTGCTGGTGTGGGCGGCGTTCTTTCTTTGGCAGGGGGCAATGCCCAATCCAAGTACTTCCTATTACTTCGCGCTGATGCAATACACGACGGTGGGCAGCAACGTAAACCTGCCGTTCCGTTGGCGTTTGCTCGACGGCATGCTGCCGATCGCCGGATTGATGACCTTCGCCTGGTCGACCGGCGTCCTGTTCGCGCTCGCCCAGGAATTTCAAAGCAACCAGCTGTCGGCTATGCATCGGCGCCGCGCCGAGCGACAGTCGCGGAAGCAACAACGAACCCGCGTCGTGTCGCGCAGCCAATAGATCGTGAATCCTCTCGAACGCTTCCTGGTCGACGACATGCGCGGCGTGCACTATGCGGTGAGTCTGTTCATCGCGACGACGGTGCTCTGGATCATCGTCAAGGAGTACGGCGATGCGAACCCGATCTGGGCGATCAGCTCGATGGTCGCCACCAGCGACCCGCAGATCAAGCAGGCGCTGTCGACGTTTCGCGGGCGCATTGTCAACACGCTGCTGGGCTGCGCCGTCGGACTGCTGTTCTTGGCGCTCGGACGAACGGAATGGCAGCTGCCGTTTGCGATGGCGGTGACCGTACTGCTCTCGTCATATGTTGTTCGCGTTCCCGCCATGTGGCGACAGGCCCCCATTACCGCCGCGATCGTGATCGCGGGTGGCCTGCAGCATCACGACAAGCTCAATGCAATGGAGCAGGGACTGCGCCGCGTGGTTGAAGTGCTGTTTGGCTGCGTGGTAGGCATTGCGGTGGCATGGATGCTCTCGAAGATCTGGCCATTGCCCGAGCCGAGGCCTGGGAACGCGAATACCAAGTAACATGAACCTGGGGGCCACGAACTGCCTCAGCCGACAGCACTGCTGCATTACGTCCACCTGACCGAAAAGCCCCCGTGGCGACGCAGTTGCAACCAGTCGTTGAGTCGATAGACCACGATCGGCCTGTCCCCAAGGCGTACGCGTGGATTGCGTTCGCGCTGGTGGTCGGATTAATGCTGTCCGACTACCTGTCGCGACAGGTGATCAGTGCGATCTTTCCGTTCCTCAAGGCGGATTGGGCGCTGCGCGACGCACAGCTCGGTTCGCTCGCCAGCGTCGTCGCACTGGTTGTCGGCGTGATGACGTTTCCTATCTCGCTGGTTGCCGATCGGTGGGGGCGGGTTAGAAGCGCAACGGCCATGGCGCTGATCTGGGGAGCAGCGACGATCGCCTGTGGATTCGCGCAGGGCTTCGCTTCGATGCTTGTCGCGCGCGCGCTCGTGGGCCTCGGTGAGGCTGGTTACGGCAGCGCGGGCGGAGCGATCCTCACGCACGTTTTTCCACGCCGCCTGCACTCGACAGTCATGGGCGCGTTTCTCTCCGCAGCACTGTTCGGATCGGTGCTCGGCGTGATCCTGGGCGGGGTCATCGCGAAAAGTCTGGGCTGGCAGCTAGCTTTCATAATCGTGGGAGGAGCCGGATTGGCCCTTGCCGTGGTCTTTCCGCTGGTAGTTAAGGAACCACCATCGACGGCGTCTACAGGCGTGCGGGCCATGTCCTTCTCGCGTGTCATTCGAGAGATCTTCCGGTTCCGTACGGTGAACTGCACCTATGTTGCGTCCGGTTTGTGCATGTTCATCCAAGGCTCGATCATCGCCTGGGCGCCGAGCTACCTGAATCGGTACTACGCGATGGATCCCGCCAAGGCCGCCGTCGGAGCAGGCGTCCTGGTGCTGGTGGCCGGCATCGGGATGATGCTCGGCGGAATCGTCGTGGATCGCCTCGCGGCCGGCCGCCACTTCAATCGGCTGAACATCGTGGCGACATACGCGCTCGCGTCCGGAGCGACGTTATTCGCGGCGTTCTGGATCTCCCCCGGCCCCTTGCAGTTCGGCGTCATGGCGCTCGGGTTGCTTCTAGGCGCCGGGTTCGCGGGACCGTCAGGGGCAGTCGTGGCAGACGTGACGAACCCGGCGATCCATGCCACGGTCTTCGCAACGCTCACGCTTGCCAACAATCTGATCGGCCTTGCACCGGGCCCTTTTCTCACCGGCGTGCTCGCTGATGCCGTGGGATTAGACGGCGCGATGCGCGTCATCCCGTCGACGAGTGTTCTCGCCGCCGTCCTCTATGTCCTTGCCGGACGCAGCTACTACGTTGATCGCAACAGTAACCGAAGCAAGTAGACGAGGTATTTGGATTGTGGATCCTTCCCAGGGGCCGGTGGCGGGCAAGCTCCACGAACGGGACGCGCCGTAATCTTGGATGATGTGTCGCTGGGGATTCTCTTGATCCTTGGATGTCCGCTTTGGGTCGAAAGCGGACATCCCCGCACCCGTCAATACGTCGTTTGGCTGATGTCCGGAGATTGACCGGCTCTCTTGGTGGGCTTAGGCTTTTGCCACCGTCATTAGGACGCACTAATGCCGGTGAGCTGCTTGAAACCGCAGCAGATTTCAGGGCTGTCTCGTCGGAGTGACGGTTTATATTGCGTCATTAGGATCTCTACTTCTAGTTAGGCAGACGCATCAATGAGATGCCACCTCCTGGTAGCACTCCTCCTTATATCGACATTGGCCACCTGCCAAACAATTACGGTGTCCCCTGTCAATCCGAACAGTTCAAGCATTGTTCAGATAATTGCTGACTCGTATTATGGAATCTACAGCGAGACGCATTCGAGATCTGGAAACTTCATCAAGGTGCGTTTCGTCGAGGGCATATTCGACCTCGGCCCCAATCCCGACTTTCCACCTCTCGCCGCAACCATTGGTCGTTTGCCCGCGGGCACTTATAACGTCGATGTCGAAGTAGCGAATGGCATATCGGCCAGCAAGTTCTACCCGTTTCAGCTATACGTAGTCGAGATGGGCGTGGGTCCTCCGTTTCCCAGTCCGAACGCGATCCCTGCCGTCGGAGGCGAGGGACTACTAATCCTTGTTGCACTGATCTCCTTAGTGGGCGTCATCTGTCGTCTGCCTAACCACTCATTCAACCGGACGCGCCGTGTGCGGGCTGTGGGTTGTGCGACACCGCGTGGCGCGCCGGTTAATTCAGTACGCTAGGCCGCACACAGAGATGAGTCGACTGCCGGTGATACTAGGGGGCATCTGCGCGTTGGTCTACGCAGTCCTGGCGGCGATATTGGCGTGGTCTTGGTTTATTAGGGCAAACTTCGGTGCTGTGTTCTTTCTTGGCTTACTCGGCCTCCCCTCGTCGTATCTCGGGCCGCTGCTTGTCGGTGGCGAAAACCTACACTTGCAAGTAGTCCTCATGATCTGCTTGGGCCTGGTGCAGTACTTTGCGGCAGGTTGGTTAATCGGCCGTGTACTGTTGGCATTGTTACCTCGTCGCACGAATTGACACACCGTCTATGTCTCTCTTCTGTATTGCAGCAAGGCGCGCAGCGCGGCCTAACCGCGCATTCAACCGGACGCGCCGTGTACGGGCTGTGGGTGTGTAACACAGCGTGGCGCGCCGGTTAATTCAGTACGTTAGGCGTCATCGCTTCCCTTCACTGCGGCAGTCGTATGCAGCCTCCGAGCGCCCCCTCCACGCCAATTTCGACACCGCACTTTCGTCTTTCCCTTCCCGGGGCGTGGAGACCTGTGCCGAGTCCCAATCAAGACTTCCACCACTATCGAGGTCTTGCGACAGAGGAGAATCTTTCAGTGTCGGTTCTGCTCTACCGGGGGGATGCCGCTTACACCGAACCACAGGAGTCACTCGAACGCTTCCTAGCGCATCGCCGAAGAGCGGAAATTGCCGCGTTATCAGGGGTTGACGTTGAGCTAAGCCCGACCAAGTACAGGGCGCAGGGCTCGGGTGCAACCGGAACATATCAAGGATATGAGCCAATCTCCGGCCGCCGTTTTCTTGCCTTTGCTATCGCCGGTAGGCTAGGTGTGTTCTTGTTCTACTATGAGGCCCTCAACACTGCGGCTGAAGAATTTGCCTCTCGGAGCCGTGCGGTTCTGGCCAGAGTTGAGCTGATTGAGTAGAACGATGACGCCTAACCACTCATTCAACCGGACGCGCCGTGTACGGGCTGTGGGTGTGTAACACCGCGTGGCGCGCCGGTTAATTCAGCACGTTAGGCCCGAGTGCGTGAGCTTCACTGCCCCCGAGTTCGGTTCCTCTCGCCAGGGGACGAATCGGCTTTCTTCCGCTGGGCCGAGGACATACCGGGCATCGCGAGCGTCACTGGCGAGGGGGAGAACATCGTTCTAATGGCTCGCGCACGACTGTCCGAGCAAGCACTTCGTGAGCTGATTGCTTTGTTCCATCGCTACAACGCGCCATTGGCGCAACTCGCCGTCTTCGCTACGCCGGCCAATTCGAGCTGGTTCATTTCACCCGATGCGTACTGGCACAAATTGGTGTTTCCAAATGGTGCCTAACATGGCTTCAACCGGATGCCCGGGTAGCCCTCTTCTTTGTCGGCGAGCGTCTGCGCCGGGCATCGGTTAACTTGATCGTTAGGTCGCCGACGGGGCAAGAAGCAGGCAACGTAGCCCGCGCGACCGTACAAATATACGGTGGTGCAATACGTTCATTGACCTCCGCTCATCCGCCCGGGCTATACGCAGCTTGACCTAGGCACGAATTGTGCTGCACCGCATCCAAACGGAACACGCGCGTTCCGACTGGATGGTTGCTAGAGCAGTTAACCGGCCTTCCTACCTGCACCACCGAGTGATCGAGAGCTCGGTGGTTCGTTTTTGATTTGCATCAAACAAGGGGAATTGACGTGAAGAAACCTCTGGCTTTTGTCACATCGCTGGCTGTTGCGCTGGCGGGATGCGCGACGGCGCCGAAAGACATACCTACAACCTACGTATCACCGCTGCAGTATCAAGCCTTCGACTGCGATCAGATCGCGGCAGAGACACAGCGTGTCCAGGTGCGGGTGCAGGAGCTCGGCGGTCGCCTAGATGAGGCGTCCTCGAACGATAAGGTCATCACGACCGTAGGGGTCGTGCTTTTCTGGCCAATACTCTTCGCTCTCGGCGGTACCAAGCAACAAGAATCAGAGTTTGGACGCCTCAAGGGCGAGTACGAAGCACTTCAGCAAGCAGCGATCTCTAAGAAGTGCCCTGGCGCGGTACCCACTGCTGGGACGACGGCGCAGGCGGGAGGCACACAACCTGGAAGCCCTCAGCCGGCGAACGCTCAAACGTCGACGTTCGTTGGAACACCAGTTAACGCGCCAGCACCGCCGCAGCCAACTCCGAAGCTGTGAAGTGGAGGCGTGACCACGTGCGCGAGTCGTAATTCCCGATACAGGGTAGTAGTTCCTCAGATAGCAGATACCGACCATCGCCATCAAACAATTCAGTGTCTGTGCGACAAGGGGAGTCGAATATGGACGGAAGGTGCTGGCGCCTCGCGCGCACCGCAGTAGTTGCTGTCCTGGTGCTTGTCATCCAACCCGTTTTTGGACAGCTCGCCAGAATGCCATCGCGAGCCGCGTCGGTCGCTGCCAGTACGACAGGAGTTGACGCGAGTCGCTATCGTGCGCTTCCCCTTTCGCTTGATGTAGCACTTCCGGCTCCGTTACCGTTGGAGGCGATGCGAGCGCAGATGAAGCGCGCGGACCCAAACGGTTTACGTGGATACGGAAGGTCACCAGCACTCCTCGGCCAGCCGGCAAGTATTCGGATTCCGGCAAGCACCGCGATTGTTCGATTGCGGGTTACTTCGATTGGGGCCAATCAGTTGCGATCGGGGCTAAGATTTGAGGACCAGGCGTCATACCATGTTCTCGCGTTTTCTCCTGATAATGCAGCAAACGCGGTCGCAGCAGTCAGGAGCAACCGAGATTCTGATGTCGAGGGAACCTATTGGGCGCCGATTAGTTTTGGCGATTCCCAAGAGCTAATCGTGCAACGACTGGATGCGGACGCCCAGCCATGGTCGGTCAGCGTTGTGCTCGTGTCCCATATGGACATTCCGCTGCTCGGATCGAAGTCGATTGTTCCCCCCGGTGATTTCGGATTATCTGCGCCGTGTCAAAACGATACTGCCTGCCTTTTTGCAGTCGCGGCACCCGCCCAACAAACACCTTTGTCACTCGCCAGCAACGCCGTGGCGCTTCTGATAACCACCGATGCCGCGGGGAACCCGTCGGGATGCTCGGGTACCCTCCTGAACTCAGCGAGCTATCCCGCTCCGATCTTGCTAACAGCAAATCATTGCATCACAAATCAGGTTTCTCTGACGACGTTCTGGGGATTCGCGCGAAGCCAGTGTGATTCTGGACCCCCCAATACACCCGTCCAGGTAGCTGGTGGTGGCAATATTTTGTACAACAGCGCGGCACTTGATAGCGCGCTGATTCTTCTTAATCTTCCGCCACCAAACTTCGCGACGTTCTCTGGCTGGGATCCTGCCTTCATAAACCAGTCGACGCTAATGCTGGCGATCCACTATCCGAAGGCCGATGTGCAGAAGGCAAGCTTTGGTACGGTGATTGGGACCAACACGTTGCCGGTTTCCTTTGAGGGCCTCAACTTCGCAGCGGGCGTCTTCTACTTAGTGAACTGGCAACTTGGTATTACTGAACCAGGTAGCAGTGGGTCGGGGCTGTTTACGTTCGGGGAATTAGGACAAAACTTCTATTTGAGAGGCACGCTCACCGCCGGCCCTGCCTCATGCAACGCGATTTTGCCCACCTATTATTCCCAGCTCGATAACGTGTATCCGGCGATTCAAGCTTTTCTTAATCAGCCGCTAGCGACGAAGGTCGCTGCAGTCGAGTACTACTACGCGGCATGGAACATGTACTTTGTGACCGCGATTCCGGCCGAGATCAACGTTCTCGACGGTGGAGCCTATGGTGGTGTGTGGAAGCGCACCGGACGGCAATTCAACGTCTATTCGACTGACGGAGCGCCAGGATCGGCGTCGACGGTGTGGCGATTCTTTAGCACAACGTTTAACCCGAAGAGTTCGCACTTCTACACGGCGAATGTAGCGGAGTACAACAGTCTCCTAGCGAATCCCAACTGGCAGCTCGAGGGACCAGTCTTCAACACACCGCTGCCCGCGGTGGATGGGTCGTGCCCTGTGGGCTCGATTCCTATCTACCGTTTGTATAACAACGGCATGGGTGGCGCCCCGAACCACAGATTTACGACGGATGCGAACGTCCGCACCCAGATGATCAATGCTGGCTGGATACCCGAGGGAGCGGGGATCGGTGTTGGGTTCTGCTCGCCGCAGTAGATCGTGTTGACCGACGGGCAGCGCAGCGAAATTGAGGTTCTATGTGATCGCGTGCTTCGGGCGGTGGAAGCAGGGCCGCCGCAGGTGGCACGCTCCTTCAACGCTAGACTGGATCATTTATGGCTTGGGGCATCTGGATGGTCTCGAGCGCAAAGCCGCGAAATTGCTCGTTCTTGCCCGAGAGAGGCGGGCCTTGCTTCAGACCATCGTTCCCATCAAATGAGAGCGACCTACGGTTCGACCCTGTCGCTGGCCGTGGCGCCGTCTTGCACTAACGATACGTACCCTCTGCCGCCGGCAGCGTTCTCCCCTGTATAGGCAATCGCGTCGTTTTCTCCCTGGGGATCGCTGATCTGGCGCAAGAACTCCCGCTTGTAGAGCCAGCCGAGATATTGCGCGACTCCGTCTAGTCCGGGTTGTATTGATGCTTCGTGTATTCCCGCCCTCGTCAATATGACCTTTATGGCGATCGCCTGATCGGATGGAATCCATATCTTCTGAATCTCTTCCGGACTCCATGGAATATCGGGCCTGGGGTGAAATGTTAGCAACGCACTTTGCGCGCCGATTCGGGGAGAAACATGAGGCGGGAGATAAGCAACTACCTCGGGCGCGTTGATCGCGTCAGCATACGTGTCGACTAGTTTGGGCTGCTTCACTGCGTAAATTGCGGCCCTGGTTCGATTTCCATCTGACATTCCGCCACCCTTGCACGCGAAGTAGGCAGCAATGAGAAAACTGGTGGTCCAATCAAGAAATGGAGTCGGTAATCCATGGTGGCGACCTAGGGCCCACCATTGCAGGTCGTCGACATCATGGGCCAACCCAACATGGGGGTGAGCATGCAGCTTAAAGAGTCGCAACAACTCTTCAGCTTGCGCCCTGTCATATGGAAGCACCGAACCAGATAGAGATCGGCGCGCGCCAACGCGCCCGATTGCGGGAATAAGCTGATGTGCTCCGTTAACGTGCCCTCGAAATATCCAATCGCCGATTGCGAAAGTCCTGCAGAGCGCGCTGAGTTCTTCCCAGCTAGCAATTGTCCGTGTCGTGCATGTGGCGAACACGATGTCTATCACCCCTCGACTCTCTGCCGCACTGCTTGTTTCGCCCAACGGCCCCCAGAAGCGACCATTCGTGAGTCCCTGGCCCTGTGTCTAACTCCCAGACTATCGAAGGCACAGATGCCAAATACTCGCCGTAACCCCGACGTAACCCCGGAAATTGAAAAGGGCTCGCGATGTCTCGCAAACCCTTGATTTATTGGTGGCGAGTCAGGGACTCGAACCCCGGACCAAAGGATTATGATTCCTCTGCTCTAACCAGCTGAGCTAACTCGCCGAACCGCGAATTATAACGTACGGATCGCGGCCGATCGAAGCTCGTCTCCGATCCTAAACGGCACGGCGCGGTTCCGCGACAGGCGATCCGCAGCGGGTTTCTCTCCAGGACACACCGGGCGGGTTTTCACGAACGGAAAGACACTGCGCGAGCGGTCAGCGATCGCGCACGAACGTGTACTGCGCGACGTCGGTAGTCTCGGTGTCGAATCCGGCGGCGCACAGGGCGAGATAGAACCGCCAGCCGCGGATGAATGTTTCGTCGAATCCGAGCGCGCGCACGTCGGCGCCATGGGCGTCGAACGCGGCGAGCCAGCGCTTCACCGTCTCGAGATAGTCGCGGCCGAACGCGTGCCCGCGGACGAGCTCGAAACCTGCATCGCGAGCAACCTCGATCAGTCGCGATCGCGACGGGAGCATGCCGCCGGGGAAGATGTACTGCTGGATGAAATCGGATTGCGTCCGGTAGCGCTCGAAGCGCTCGTCCTTGATCGTGATGGCCTGAAGGCACGCGCGCCCGCCGATGGCGAGCGTGCGAGCCAACGTCTGGAAGTACGTCGGCCACCAGCGCTCGCCCACCGCCTCGACCATTTCGATCGACGCGATCGCATCGAAGGCGCCGGCGATTTCCCGGTAGTCCTGGATTCGCAACGCAACGCGCCGGCTCAGCCCGGCGGCTTCGATGCGTTGTTGCGCGTAGCGCGTCTGCGCGTCCGAGAGCGAGATGCCGGTCACCTCGCATCCCGCCTGCGCGGCACACTCGACGAAACCGCCCCATCCGCAGCCGATCTCCAGGACACGGCTCGCTGCGGACACGTCGAGCTCGCCGAGGATGCGCTCGTATTTGGCTTTCTGCGCGGCTTCCGTCGACAGCGAGTAATCGCCGTCGAACAGCGCAGCCGAATACGACATCGTCGGATCGAGCCACAGGCGATAAAAATCATTCCCGAGGTCGTAGTGCGCAACGATATTCCGCTTCGCGCCGCGCCGGGTGTTCGCGCGGAGCAGATGGTTGAGGCGCATCAGCCACCGGGTCCAGAAGCGCCCATAGAAGAGCCGCTCGAGTGCGGTCTGATTCGCCGCGATCAGGGTCAATACCTGCGTCAGATCCGGTGTCGTCCAGCGCCCCTCCATGTACGTCTCGCCGAAAGTGACGTCGCCACCTTTCAGCACTTCTGCCGCGACGTCCCAGTCGTGAAAGGCGAGTCTCGCCGGCATCACGCTGGCACCGTGCGCGGGTGCGCCTCCGGGCCCGAACACACGCGTTGCACCGTCCGGCATCGTGAGCTCGAGGCTGCCGATGACGAGGCGGTCGAGGAGCGCGAACAGCCAGCGCGCGTGGCGCGGAACCCGCGTGCGGATGAAGGGCGCGGTCGCGGCCTCGATGACGGCGCGCGACAGGCTGTCGCTGTCGGAAGGCGTCGAATGCATGGTCAGCGTGTCATCAGCCGCGCCGGCGGCTTCGGTTTGACTTGCACCGGCACGCGTTTCAACCAAAGCCTGAGCGCCTGCCAGTGGATGCGCGCGATGACACCGAGCGTGAACATCGGGTAGCGCAACGGCAGCGCGCGGACGGTGGCGCGCGTCATCTCGACGACGCGGCCGGAGAGATGCGTCTCGATCAGCGCGTCATCGTCGTCGGCGTCGAAGTAATCGATGCGGGCGAGCCAGCGATCGGCGCCGAAGTGAAAGCGGAACGCGTACTGGCCCCGAACCTCGCAAAACGGCGAGACATGGAAGACCTTGCGCGCGTGGAGCGTCTCGCCCGACTTCAGGAAGCCGCTCTTCTGCGGAGCGATAAGATACAGATGCATCTCGCCGAAAGTGTTGTTGACTTCGGCCACGACCGCCATGACGCGCCGATCGCCATCGTGCGCGACCCAGAAGCTCACCGGATTGAATACGTACCCGAGCATTCGCGGAAAGGCGTGCAGCACGATTTCGGCCGGTGACGCGATGCCTTCGGCGGCGAGCAGGCGCCGGATCCAAGCGTCGAGCGGCGAGCCGTCGCGCCCACCGTGATCGCGATCGTGGAAGGCGACCAAACCTCGCGCATTCCAGTTCACTCCCCGCGACGGAAGCGACGGAAGCTGCGACAGCGGGAGACGAAGACAGAACGCCGGATAGGTAAAGGCATTCACCACGGGCCGCGAGCGGCGATGCATTACCTCGCCGAGCACGATCTGCGGCACGAGCGGCGGGCGGTGCTCAGGCGGCGATGCGTGCATGGCCAAGGCGAGCGCGTCGCTGCAAGTCGCTCGAGATGCTTTCGCAAACCGCATGCGCCGAGCGCAGGCCGTCTTCGTGGAAGCCGTAGCCCAGCCATGCGCCTGCATACCACGTGCGCCGGACCCCCTGCAGCGATGCGATCGCACCCTGTGTGGTCAGCGCCGCGGCGTCCTGGAGCGGATGCCAGTACGCGAATTCGTCGATCACCCGTCGTGGATCCGGATCGAACGGGGGATTCAAAGTGACGATGACCGGGGTCCGGAACGGCAAGGGCTGCAGCCGGTTGATGAGATACGACACGGCGACGGGCCGCGTGCCCGCCGGGTCGTGCGCCGCGAGATAGTTCCAAGCCGACCACGCGCGGCGCAGATGCGGCAGCAGCGCGTCGTCGGTGTGCAGCACGACGTGGTTTCGCTGATAGCGCGCACGTTTCAGGAGCCGCGTTTCCTCGGTCGACGGATCGCTCAACAATGCAAGCGCCTCGTCGCTGTGACACGCCAGCACGATTGCGTCGAAGCGCTCGGTGCCGCGCGACTGTGTCGTGACCTCGACGCCGTCATCCTTCCGCGCCACCCGCCGCACTTGCGAGTGCATGCGCACGTCGGGCAGCCGCGAAACGATCCTCTCGACGTACGTGCGCCCGCCGCCGCGGACCGTGCGCCACTGCGGGCGGTCGGTTAGTTGCAGCAGCCCGTGGTTGTGGCAGAACTGCGTGAACGAAGTGAGCGGAAATTCGAGAATCTCGCGTTTGGGCGACGACCAGATCGCGGCGGCCATCGGGATCAGGTACCAGTCGCGAAAGCCGCGGCCGTAGCGCGACCGCTCCAGATGCTCGCCCAGTGTCAAGGTTGGCGCCGCGTCTTCCCGGGCGAGCGAGCGCGCCTCGCGGTTGAAGCGCACGACATCGACGAGCATGCGCAGGAACGCCGGCCGCATGGCGTTCGACCGCTGCGCGAAAAGCGACGGCAGGTCGGTGCCGGACCATTCGAGGTTGCATGCGTCGACGCGGCACGAAAACGACATCTCGGACGCGACGCTCTCCACGCCGAGCTCCGCGAAGAGCTTGGCGAGCAGCGGGTACGTGCGGTCGTTATAGACGAGAAAGCCGGTGTCGACGGGATGCGTGATCCCCTCGAGCCTCACGTCGACCGTGTGCGTGTGGCCGCCGAGATAGCCGTTGGCTTCGTAGAGCGTCGTCGGGTGGCCCGCCCGGTTGAGGAGCCACGCCGTTCCGAGGCCTGCAATTCCGGCGCCGACGATTGCGATCCGCACGATGGATTCGTCTCCCTGGATTTTTTGATGCTGACGCGCCCCGAGCAGGACGCGACGCCGGACCCGTCGTGGGGCCCTTGCTTACGAACACGAGTGCAAAGCGGAACGTGCGTGCCCGGCAGTGCGGATACGCAGAAATCCTTGAAATGGATTCGCCAGGCGAGCAACCGCCAGACGCGATCCGACTGCGGGCCGGCGCCGCCCTATCGGCGGGTGCCGGTGAGCATCGCGGGCGGCGGCCCGGCAGCAGGCGCCCGCGGCCGGTCATCGAGCGCCGACGACTTTCGGCGCGCCCGGTTTCTGGGCGAGCAGGCGTTCGATCAGACTGACGAGTTCGGGATCGTCCGGCGTCACGGCGCTCGCGAAGCTCGCGACGGGAACGCCGTTGCGATCGATCACGTACTTGTGGAAGTTCCAGCGCGGCGCCTTGCCGGTCTTTGCGGCAAGCTCGACGAACAGCGGATTCGCGTTGATCTTCGACACGCTGCCCTTCTCGAACATCGGGAACTGAACGCCATAGGTCGAACGGCAGAACTCGGCGATCTCGCCGTTCGAACCGGGCTCCTGGCCGCCGAAGTCGTTCGACGGAAAGCCCACGACGACGAGGCCACGATCCCGGTACTTGCGGTAGATCGCCTCGAGCGCTTCGTACTGATGCGTGTAGCCGCAATAGCTCGCGGTGTTGACGACGAGCAGCACCTTGCCCTCGAACTGGCACATCGACTGCGGCTCGCCGGTCTGCAGCTTGTTGAACGTGTAGTGCAGCAACGGCGGGCATTCCTGGGCAACGGCGACGTCCGACGCCGCTTGCGTGGCGCTCGCATCGATCGCGCCGGGCTGCGCGCGCCCGATCCGAGCGACAGGCGAAACCGCGGCGGCGATGAGCGGTTGCGAGCGAAGCTGCTCGTCATCGGGCGCGTTGCTCGCAAGTGGCGCGTTGAGCGCGGGTGCGGACCTTGCGGTCGGATCGGCCGGCTTCTCGCCGAGGCCGTCACTGCCTGGCGGGTCGTTCTTGTGACAGGAGAGATTGATGAGCGGGCCGAAGGCGGCAACGACACGCTCGTCGGTCAGCGGTTCGGGGACCCGGATCGCGCGATCGATGTCGGCATTCGGGACCAGTGCGTCGCCCGCACTGTCGTCCTGCGCCGTCGCGGGAATTGTGAGAATCGGGGAAAGCGCGGTCGCGACCACTTCTTCGGCCATCGTGTTGGCCCGGATGGCAGCACGCGTCGCATTCATCGGCGTACGCTCGATGGTCGCGATGGCGATGATCCCGGCGAACGCGAGCAACGCCACGAGCAGATGCCGCGGCGGTGGTCCGCGACGACGACGGTATTTCGGCCCGATCTTGAACATGCTGCGTGTCCTGGACGAGAAACGCGAATACGCTACAATATTAGGTCATTCAAAGCGTCAACCATGCAAGTGTCTAAGACAACCGCCCACGAGATCGGACACGACCTCGAATTCAACATCAGCGCCGTCGAGCGCGATACCGGGCTCTCCAAGGACGTGCTCCGCATGTGGGAGCGCCGTTACGGATTCCCCAAGCCGGTGCGCGACGACAACGGCGAGCGGCAGTACGCGCTCCACGAGGTCGCCAAACTGCGCGCGATCAAGCGGCTGATGGACGTCGGGATGCGGCCAGGGAAGATCATCGCGCTTTCCGAGCCGGAACTCAACGCAATGGCTGACGCGCGCGCGGCGACGCGGCGTGACGCGCCTCCCCCAGCGCTCGAGCGCGACGTGCTGGCCACGCTGACTTCGCACGACGCCAGCGGACTTGCGTTCGCGCTGGCCACTTTTTTGATGCGCCAGGGCCTGCAGAAGTTCGTACTCGAGACCGCCGTGCCGCTCACCCGCGCGATCGGCGATGCGTGGATGCGCGGCGGGCTGCAGGTCTTCGAGGAGCACCTCTTCACCGAGCAGATGCAGATCGTTCTGCGCAATGCGATTCACGCGTTTCCGCGACAAGCCGGAAGCCCGCGCGTGCTGCTGACGACGCTCCCGAGCGAGACCCACGCGCTCGGCCTGCTGATGGTCGAAGCGCTGCTCGTGCCCGAGGGGGCGCAGTGCATCTCGCTTGGAACGCAGACGCCGATCGACGACATCCGGCGCGCCGCGCTCGCGCACCAGGCGCACATAGTCGCGCTTTCGTTCTCTTCGGCGTTCCCATTGCGGCAGGCGACCGACAGCCTGCTGACACTGCGCCGTCAACTGCCGGCGTCGGTGACGATCTGGGCCGGCGGCGAAATGACGCGACGCGTGCGCAAGACGCTGCCGGGCGTCGTGCTCATTCCGGATCTCGCGGCCTCCATCAACGCGCTCCGTGGATGGCGGACCCATCGGATGCGCGAGCCGTGAATCACGCTCGACGCGCATCCGGCGCCGCGCCAAGGGCGTACATGAGAACCGGGACGCGCCGATCCCGATTCCCGCGGGGATTCTGTCTCGCACCGACCAAACACCCGGGCGGACGAAGGCCGTGCGCGAGGCGCGTGGACCAAAGGCATCGCTCGAGGACGTAGAATCACCGCCTGCCGCCAGGACGACAATGCTTTATCCCGAGCTCTTCAAGGCCTTCGAAGCCGTTCGCTGGAACCTCGAAAAGGACGTTCCGTGGAGCGCGTTTGACCGCTCGAAGCTTTCCGACGAGCAGGCGCGCACGATCAAGATGAACGCGATCACGGAGTGGGCGGCGCTGCCCGCGACCGAGATGTTTCTCCGCGACAACCGCGACGACAGCGATTTTGCGGCGTTCATGTCGATCTGGTTCTACGAGGAGCAGAAGCACGCGCTCGTGTTGATCGACTACCTGAAGCGCTTTCGGCCGGATCTCGTCCCGACCGAGGAGGAGCTTCACGCCGTACGCTTCGAGTTCGACCCGGCGCCGGCGCTGGAAACGCTGATGCTGCATTTCTGCGGCGAGATCCGCCTCAACCACTGGTACCGTCGCGCGTCCGAGTGGCACACCGAGCCGGTGATCAAGAAGATCTACGACCTGATCGCGCGCGACGAGGCCCGCCACGGCGGGGCGTACCTGCGTTTCATGCGTCGCGCAGTCGAACGGTTCGGTGACGAAGCGGCGCGCGCGTTCGCCAAGATCGGCGTGCTGATGGCGAGCCCGCGGCGCGTCGGCAAGCCCCTGCATCCCACGAATCTGCACGTGAACAAGGGCCTGTTTCCGCGCGATACCGTGCAAAGCCGGCTTCCCGACCCGGCCTGGCTCGAGCGCTGGCTCGACCAGCAGATCCAGTTCGACGCCGGATGGGAGGAGCGCGTGATCGGCATGATCCTCCACAATCTCTCGTCGCTGTTCGAGCGCACGTTCGAGACGGTCCACGACCTCAATCGCTTCCGGAAGACGCTGCGGCCCGCGGCCGCAGGCGCGGCGGGCTGACGCGCGTCGTCGCGTCCGCGTCGACGCTGCGGGCCGCGCCGACCCCGACTGCGAATGAGGCTCGTAGTTGGGGCCTGACGCCCGTAGCGCGTCGCGCTCGATAAGCCGCGTGCCGCGGCGTCGCAGTGTGCGGAGTACGATCGGCTTGATGTGGACGGCACTTTCTCTTTGGCTGATCAACGGCGTGGGTTTGGCGCTCTACGCCGCGATCGCCGCGCGCTTGATCGCGCAGGGCGCGCCGGCGTGGCCGTTCGTGATCGCGCTCCCCCTGCTGTACCTCGGGTTGATCGCGATCTTCGTGACGCTCTATTTCGTCCTCGCCTGGTGGTTTCGCGCGAAGCCGCCACCCGAAACATCGCTTACCTGGCGCCAACGCGTTCACATGTACTGGCGCGAATACGTGGCGCTCGTCGGTTCCGCGCCGCGCATGATGTTCTACCGGCTGGTGATGCCGGATCCGCCGTCAGCGCCTGCGGACCGGCCGCTGCTGCTCATGCACGGCGTGCTGTGCAACGCGGGCGTGTGGAATCGCCTCGCGCGGTTTCTGAAGGCGCGCGGGATCGGGCCGATCTACGCGCTCTCCTACGGGCCGCCGTTGGCGACGATCGAGCATTTCGCCGATCAGATGCGCGACAAGATCGAAGAGATCCTCGGAGCCACCGGCGCACCCAAAGTGGTCGTCGTCGCGCACAGCATGGGCGGACTGGTGACCCGGGCCTACCTCCGCAAATACGGCGGAGCGAAGATAGCGCGGGTGATCACGCTCGCGACGCCGTACCGCGGCAGCGTGCATGCCTACCTCGTGCCGGGGCAGCTCGCGTCGCAGCTACGACCGGATAACCCGTACTTGAACGCGCTGGATCTTCCCGCCGATGCCTCGATGCCACCGATCGTCTCGTTGTGGTCGTGGCACGACTCGATGGTCGCGCCGCAGACATCGTCGCGGCTCGATGGCGCCGAGAACATTCCGCTGACCGGCGTCGCGCACAACGCGTTGCTGGGCGATCCGCGGGTATTCGAGATCGTACTCGGCGAAATCGAAAAAGCCCGAACCGTGCCCGATCCTCGCGCGCCCCGCGCGACCCCGCCCGTCACCAGTGAATCCCCTGCGTTAACTGCGCAAACGCCATCTGCTCGGCGGTGAGCGGCTGCGGCTCGCCCTCCTTCTTGCCCTGCGCGGCGGCGGAATCCGGGAACATGTTGAACGCCGTATTCAGCAGCACCTGCGTGATCTTCGGCGCAATCGCATGCGAGACGGCACCGAAGATGCCGAGGCGGGTCGCGATCCGCACGGGCCGATGCACGATCGCATCGACGACGAGCCCCGCCGCCTCTTCGGGCGACAGCGTCGGCACGCTCTCGTAGATCTTCGTCGGCGCGATCATCGGCGTGCGCACGAGCGGCATGTTGATGTTGGTGAAGTGGATCCCCTTGTCGACCACCTCGGACGCCGCGCACTCCGAGAACGCGTCGAGCGCCGATTTCGACGCCACATATGCCGAGAAGCGCGGGGCGCGCGAGAGCACGCCGATCGAGCTGATGTTGATGATGTGGCCGCGCTTCTGGTCGATCATTTTCGGCAGGAAAGCGAGGATCAGTCGAACCGCGCCGAAATAGTTGAGCTGCATCGTCCGCTCGAAGTCGTGAAAACGATCGATCGAGTTGATCACCGCGCGGCGGATCGAGCGACCCGCGTTGTTCACGAGGTAGTCGACGACGCCGTGATCGGCGAGAATCTTCTTCGCGGTCGCGTCGAGGGCATCCATGTTCGACAGATCGCACGAATACGCGTAGCAGCGGCCGCCGGCATCCATGATCTCCCGGCGCGTCGCCTCGAGTTTCTCCGGATCGCGCGCGACGATCACCACCTTCGCGCCGGCCTCGGCAAGCTTCAGCGAGGTCGCGTGCCCGATGCCCGACGACCCGCCGGTGACGACAATGACGCGATCGCGCACACGGCCTGACAGGCTGCGATCGATGAAGAGATCGGGATCGAGATTGCGCTCCCAGTAATCCCAGAGCTTGGCCGCATAGGTCTCGAGGTTTGGCACTTCGATGCCCGATCCCTTCAGCGCCTTCATCGCCTCGCGATTGTCGTAACGGGTCGGCCAGTTGACGAACTGGAAGACGTCGCGCGGAATGCCCAGGTCCTGCAGCACGACACGGATCGCGCGCTTGATCGGGGCGAGCGAGCCCAGGCCGTAGAGGATCGGCGCGGGGATAAAGCCGAACATCTTGGCGTTGATGCGCATCGTCATTTGCGGCGCGTGCCCCGCCTTGGCGAAGATGTTCAGCACCTCGCCGATCCGGTACGGCTCCGGATCGGTCAGGTGGAAGCACTTCCCGTCGAGCCCTTTCTTGTGCGCGATGAAGTCGAGCGCATCGGCGACAAAATCCACCGGCACGATGTTGATGCGCCCGCCCTCGATGCCGATCGTCGGCATCCACGGCGGCACCAGCGAGCGCATCTTCTGGATCGCCTTGAAGAAGTAGTACGGGCCGTCGATCTTGTCGATCTCGCCGGTCTTCGAGTGGCCGACGACGAAGCTCGGGCGGTAAATCCTGAAGGGCCGCTTGCACTCGTCGCGCACCGCCTTCTCCGCCTCGTGCTTGGTCTTGAAATACGGGTGATCGAGCTCCTCGGCCTCCTCGAACATGTCCTCGCGGAAGACGCCCTCGTAGAGACCCGCCGCAGCGATCGAGCTCACATGATGGAAATGTCCGACGCTGATGGCGTTCGCGAACGCAACCGTGTGCCGCGTCCCTTCAACGTTCGCGGTTTGCTGCGCCTCGGCGCTCGCCGTCAGGTCGTAGATCGCCGCGAGATGGAAGAAATGCTCGATCCTGCCCTTGAGCTTGGCAGCATCCGCGTCCGAAACGCCGAGATGCTTCTTCGCGAGATCTCCGACCACCGGAATGATCTGGCCCCTGGACGCGCCGGTTTTTTCCTCGAGCGCTGCGAGCTTCTTCTGCGAGCCCTTGCGCACGAGCACGTAGATCGGGTCGCCGCGCTTCACGAGGTTCGCGGTCAGGTACCGGCCAATGAAGCCGGTGGCGCCGGTGACGAAGTAAGCCATGGAAATCCTCCTCGATCCTTGAGCGGGCCGCGCTCCCCCAAAGCTATCCACCGTCGCGGCCCCCGCGGATAATTGCTTTCGCGGGGTGGTGATTGTAGCGGCTTGCGGAGACCGGGGATTGGACCTTGGCTGATGCTGACCCCGCGAGTGGTCAACCGCTTCATACATCGAATCCGGTGGGGTGGGCTCAATCGCTCGCCGCGAGTCGTGGGCGCATAAGCGCCGCGGCAGAGGCGCTGCGCTTCGGAGAGAGAGTCCGTTCCGCGACGCTTCATGCGGGTCGCGACCTCGCGCCACGGGCGTTCACTGGCTCGGGGCCGGTGCCTTCCGCGATGACGCAACCCGTCTTCGATGGGCACCCCAAAATTAGTTGGTGGCCTCTAACCTTCGCTGCGTAGAATGCAACTCCCCTTGGGCGCGGCCAACCGGAGACTCCGCCATGCTGAAGCAGATGAAGCAAGCCCCCGACACACCCCCAGCCGCCGATCTGAAGGACCTGTCGAAGACGGTGCTCGAATCGTCGCGGCAGATCTGGCTCGCGGGCCTCGGCGCGTTCTCCAGGGCGCAGGCCGGCGGCGTGAAGGTTTTCGAAGGCCTGGTGCAGCAGGGCGAGTCGTTCGAATCGAACACCAAGAAAGCGGCATCGCAGGCGGCGAGCGCCGCGCGCGGTGCCGCGAAGGCAAAGGCGCAGGAAATGCAGACGCTTGCCGGCGACACATGGGACCGGCTCGAGCACGTGTTCGAGCAACGCGTCGCGCGCGCGCTCGCGAAGCTCGGCATTCACACGCAATCCGACGTCGATCGACTGGCCGCGCGCGTCGACGCGCTCTCCGAGGCGGTGAACGAGCTGATCAAGGCGACGGGCGTCAAGCCGAAGCGCAAGCCCCGCGTCACGCCGATGGAACGCATGGTCAAGGGCGCCGTGTCGACTGCAGCGCGCACCGCGAGCTCGGCCGCAAGGACTGCTTCGGGGGCGGTGTCGACCGCGGCCAAGACGGCCACGGGCGCCGTGTCCACCGCGACCAGGACCGCGCACAAGACGGTGCGCACCGCGACCCGAGTCGCAAAGGCCGCGCTCAAGTAGCGTTGGGTGTTCGGCATCCTGGCGTGAGGCTATCCCCTCACGCCAATCCTCGCCCCGACGCCCGGGGCGAGCGAAGGGCAGTGCACGTCGCCTAAAGCGTTTACGAACAAACGCTCGTTAAAACGCCCGGCCGCGCTTGATTACTCCCGGTTGAGCCGCTCGACCTGCTTGATGTAGCCGGTCATCGCATCGTCGTGACTGGTCCCCTTGAGCTTCGCCCACGCGTCGTATTTGGCCGCGCCGACGAAATCGAATCCGCCGGGGCGCTCGCCGGTCACATCGCCGGTAGTGGCCTGCTTGTAATAGGCGTAGAGCTTGAGCAGCGTGTTGTTGTCGGGCTTCTTCTTGGTCTGCTTGGCCGCTGCGGCCGCCGCTTCGAACTGCGTCTTCAAATCGTCTTTCTTGGGGGCCTTCGCCATCGGCTCTCTCCTTGCGTCAGCGGCGCGCGCCCGGCGCACGCGGATTTCATGCTACTTTAGCGCGAAGCCAAAGCGGCGCGCAAACGAACGCGCCGGTGCAACTTCATTCGCGTTCCACTCGCCATGCCTCGCTCCGCGCGCGAAAAGGTCTCCGCCGTCGACACGGCGTGGCTGCGCATGGACCGCCCGTCCAACCTGATGATGATCAGCGGCGTGCTGATCTTCCGCGAGCGCGTATCGCTCGCGCGGCTGCGGCGGGTGATCGCGAAGCGCTTCGTCGTGTTCGAGCGTTTTCACATGCGCGCCGTCGAGACTGCGGCGATGTCCTTCTGGGAGCGCGACCGCAAGTTCGATATCCGGCGGCACGTGATCCGCACGTCGCTGCCCCGGCCGGCAGGCAAGGAGGAGCTGGAAGCGCTGGTCTCGCGGCTCGTTTCGACACCGCTCCCGCACGCGCATCCAATGTGGCAGTTCCTGCTGGTCGACAACTTTGCAGGCGGCAGCGCGATCATCGCGCGCATTCATCACAGTTATGCCGACGGTATCGCGCTGGTGCGCGTCATGCTGTCGATGACCGACGCCGGTCCGGACGGTCCACCGGCGATGCCGTTCGCGCCGCACCAGAAGCGATCCTCGCCGGCGTCCGACGATTCACTCTTGCAGTGGTTCGAGCCGCTCGCGGGCATGGTTGCCTCGGCGCAGAAGATCGGCGCGTCGCTGCTCGAGAAGGGCACCGAAGTCCTGAGCGAGCCGTCTCAGGTGATGTCGCTCCTTGGTCAGGGCACTGCGCTTACGGCGGAAGTCGCGAAGCTCGCGTTGATGTCGGAGGACTCGGCGACGCGCTTCAAGGGCAAGCCCAGGGTCGCGAAGCGCGTCGCGTGGGCCGATCCGCTGCCGCTCTCCGAGGTGAAAGTCGTCGGCCGCGCGCTCAACGCATCGGTGAATGACGTCCTGCTTTCTTGCGTCGCGGGTGCGCTCCGCGGCTATCTCGTCGCGAAGGGGGATTCGGTCACGGACGTGATGCTGCGCGCGCTCGTGCCCGTGAACCTGAGACCGTTAGAGGATGCCTACAAGCTCGGCAATCGGTTCGGCCTCGTGTTTCTCGATCTCCCGATCGGCATCGAGAACCCGATCGAGCGTCTCTACGCCGTTCGCGCGAACATGACCGCGCTCAAGGGATCCTATCAACCCATCGTCGCGCTCGGAGTGCTTGCCGCGATGGGCGCCGGTCCGCGGATGCTGCAGGAGGCGTTGCTCGCGGCGCTTGCCCGGAACGCGACCGCGGTGATGACGAATGTTCCGGGACCGCAGACGCCGCTGTGGCTCGCCGGCGCAAAGCTGGACACGCTGATGTTCTGGGTCCCGCAATCCGGGGAGATCGGCATGGGGGTGTCGATCATCTCGTACGACGGTGCGGTGCAGTTCGGCGTCGTTACGGACAAGCACGTGTGCCCCGATCCGCAGCGCGTTATCGAGCGGTTCGGCTCCGAATTCGAAAAGCTCGTGCTGACGACGGTGATGAGCCCGTGGCCGCGGGAAGGCGACCTGGATCCGGCGGTGGCGGCGGCGGCGGTGGCAGCCTGACGCCAGGCCGATTCAGCAATGGCCACGGTGATTGTCGAGACGTAGACGATGGCGAGCGTTCAACCATCGCTCGGCACTGTGGGGGTGACTGCCCGCAAGACGCGCTGACCGCAACGACGTGCGGGGGAGTTGAGGGGCGGCGCGCCGATGCTCACGTGGCCGGAATCACGAGCCGACGCCCCTCCAATGGATCTGCACGTCGGACCACCGGAGCCGGCACAACTACGGCCAAGCTGGAAACGTGTTGGGCACGAGAAACGCCTCCTTGAGATATTGATTCATCGGGACGGTGAGCTCTTTCGTCGCAAACCACTTGTTGTAGATCCGCCGCACTTCCCCGGACTGGAACAGCTCGTTCAGCGCGCGGTCGACGAGCTTCTCGAACTGCGGATCGTCCTTGCGCATCATGATTCCGTACGGCTCGACCGACAGGTACTTCCCGACGACTGCGAAATCGTCCGGCTTGCCCGATTTCGATACGAGGCCGTACAGCAGGACGTCGTCCATCGGGAAAGCGACGGCGCGCCCGTCCTGGACGGCCTTGAACGACTCGTTGTGGTCCGGCGAGTCGATGAACTTGATGTTCATCAGCCGCTCGGCGTTCAGCTGCTTCAGCATCTTCTCGCTCGTGGTTCCGGTCGTGACGACGATCGTCTTGCCGCGCAGGTCCTCGACGCTTGATATGTTCGCCCCCTTCTTCGCGAGCATCTTGATGCCGGCGACGAACGTCGTGTAGGCGAACGCGACGTCCTTCTGGCGATCGCGCGTGTTGGTAGTCGACCCGCACTCGAGGTCCACCTTGCCATCCTTGACCATGGCGATACGGTTCGCCGAGGTGACGGGCACGAACTTGATGTCGAGCTTCGGGAGCTTGAGCTCGTTCTTGATCGCGTCGGCGATCCTCATGCACAGGTCGACCGAGTACCCCTGCGGCTGCTTTTGCGCGTCGAGGAACGAGAACGGCACACTTGCTTCGCGCACGCCCACGAGCAGCACGCCCGTGTCGCGAATGCGCTTCAGCGTGTCGGCGGCGGCCGGCGGTGCAGGTGTCGGTGCGGTTGGAGGTGCTGGCGCGGCTACGGGGGACGGCGGCGTCGGAGCCACCGCCTTGTTCTGGCCGAAGGCTGTCGGCGCAGCCACCGCCAGCGCGAGAAGCGCAACGCGCGCGAGGCGAGGGCGAAAGCCCGGGATCAACATGTCACTCTCCGAAGCGTGCATCCGCCTCGGGGGCGAACGACAAGATCATTCTAGCTCCGCGCGCGCGCGCTCGACGTCGAGGCGCTCCATCGCATCGGCAGGCTTCGATTTTGCGGCCTTCTCGTAGAGCTTGGTCGCCTCGTCGATCTTCCCCTTGCCGAAAAGCAGTAGCAGCCCGTTCGCGTACTCGATGTGCGCGATCGGTGATTCGGGAAACAGCTTGATCGCGCGCTCGAAATGCTCCAATGCGGATTCCTTCTTCGCGCCGTAGGTCATGCCCGCGACCAGTCCACCCACCTTGTTGATCACCTCTGCCTGGTACGCGCCGAAAGCGGTCTGCGCCTCGGCATGCTTCGGAGCGAGCTTGAGCGCTGTCTGGAGCGCGTCCTTGATCTTGCCGCCGAAGCCCTGCGCGAGCGCTTTCGCGACCGAAATGCCCTGCGAATACCGCCCGAGCGCAAACGCGTAGAGATAATGGGCGTTGGCGTCTTTGGTCGCTTCGGCGCGCCGCGCGTCCGCCCACGCGGCGGCCTCCTCGTACAGCGCGAGGCGCGCCTTCTCGTTCTTCTCGAGATGGTTCGCGTACACGGTCTGCGCCTTCACCGCGGCATTGATGCCCGCTCCCTTCGCGGCGCGACCGGCTTCGACCGCCTGCTGAAATTCACCCGCGTGATAGTGGCGCCACGCCATCTGGACATCTGCATCCTTCGGCAACGGCTCACAATCGCCCTTGTGCAGGCGCGACCAACTCTTAGAGAGCTGCGCTCCGTCATAGACGAACGCCTTGTCGGCATGCGGGAACTTCGTCCAGGCCTTGGCCACGGTTTCAATCCTCCCTCAAGTATTCCGCGCCGAGTCGTTCGATCAGCGCGCGGTCGTCGCCCTGCAGGTAAGGCGCGATGAGTGCCAGCACCTGATACGCCGCGCGGTCGAGACCGGGCGCCTCCTCGCCGGGGTCCAGCGTACGCCGCTCCGCGATGCGTTGAAACGATGTCCAGTAGGTCGACACGAGCATCACGTTCTTCGCGAGCGCGTCGATCTCGCGCGCGGTTGCCCGCATCGCGCCGAACCGTGCGAGGCTCGCACACAACTCTATCACGGCCGTTTCGCTCGCCTTCATGAGCTCGGCAAAGCGCGCGCCCACGCGTCGGTTGCGGGCGACGATCTCATCCAAGTCGCGAAACAGGAAGCGATACGCCCACATGTGCTCGAAGACGAGATGCAGCAGCAGCCACAGATCTTCCACGCCCGGCACCGGGCCTGGTGGTGCGGCGAGTAACGGCCTCACCCTGCTCTCGAACGCGCCATAGAGCTCCGCAACGATTTCGTCCTTGTTGCGGAAGTGGTAGTACAGGTTGCCGGGGCTGATGTTCATCTCGTCGGCAATGTCCGCGGTGGTGACGCGCGGCGCGCCGTCGCGATTGAACAGCCGGAGGCCGGTCTCGAGGATGCGCTCGCGGGTGCGGCGCGGGGGTTTGCGCGGCGCCATGGTGGCGCCATCTTACGACCGGCCGCCACGTGGTCGAGCGGCGCGATTACGCCGGCGGCGCGACCGTGCGCTCCAGCTGATCAAGCGTGCGGGTCAAGTCGCGCTTGACGTGGCGCAGCCGGCGCGGCAGCGCACCCTCCGCATGCAGGGGTCGAGGATCGGTGACCGCGTCGATCACCGACCGGCCCTCGTCGCGCAACCGGTCGAGCCGCAGTCGGATGCCGTGACGCAAGAACACCGGCGTGAGCGCTTGGGTACGCGTCGCAAGCGATGCCCGGGTCGTGTCGAACGCGAGCGCGCACAGCCGCTTGCGCTGCGAATAGCTGAAAATGTTGGCGAAGAACATGTCGGCGTCCTCGCGCGCAGGCTCGAACAGCACGACGTCGGCACGCGGATACTGGCGCCGGTACTTCTCCATCCCGACCTTCATCCGCGAGTGGATGATCGCGCGGAACGTTTGGGCGAGCACGAGCGGCAGGCCGCCGCGATCGAGCTTGGCGATCGTCGTGCGCCCGCGCCGATTCGCGGCACTGGCATCGAACGGGACCAGCGGGTTGATGCAGAACAAAAGCCTCGCGCCGTGATCGAGCGCCAGCGAGGCGTGCAGCGTTTTGTTGAGCGCACCGTCGACATAATGCTCGCCGTCGATCTCGACCGGCGGAAACATGCCGGGGAGCGCGCTCGACGCCTCGATCGCGCGCGAGATCGGAACCGCGTCACGCCCGGCTTCGCCGAAGGCCACCGACGCGCCGGTGTCGAGATTAGTCGCAACCAGGAATAGCTTCGCGCGAAGGTCACGAAAATCGTTGCTGCGGCCCGGCGCGGAAAAAAGCTCCGCGAGAAAGTGATCGATAGCACGGTTGTCGAAGATGCCGGTCGGCACGGCGCGCGCAAGCGTCGAGAACGACTCCATGACCCCGCGGTGGAAGGGATCGCGCAGGTACTTGAACGTTGCCTCGAAGACGAGATGCGGCAGCGCCAGCGCGCGTCGCCAGAATTCGACGAGCGCGGGCCGCAGGAAGATCTCCGGCTTGAGCACGGATTCGGCACCGTCATCGATGAAAAGCCGGTACATCTGCGCCGGCGAAATGCCGTTGGCCAGGCCCGCTGCGACAAAGCCGCCGGACGATACGCCGACGTAGATGTCGGCACGGTTGAAATCGATTCCCTCGAGCGAATCCGCAAGCGCGAGCAGAGCGCCGATCTCGTAGATGCCGCCAAGCGGGCCGCCGCCCGCCAGTGCGAGACCGATCTTGCCGCGCGCCGCACGATGCCGCGCGACGGTGCGCGATCGGCGGGCCGCTCCTCTCGGCATCAATGTCCCTGACGTTTCTCGTTCTTTGAATGCAAAAAAGCCCCGGAACCGGAATCACCCGATTCAGGGGCTTCCTGTTTTCGGCCGGATGATATCAGCGTTTCGCGGCCTTCTTTGCAACCCGGCGTGCGCCCGGTCGTTTCGCCGCAGTCTTGCGCGCTGCCGCCTTGCGGGGCGGCGTTGCAGCGGCCTTCTTCGCCGGAACCGGGATCGCAATGCGCGGCAGCGATTTGGGCAGCGCCTGATTCACGAACGCCACCGCGGTGTCCGCGTAGTTGCGCACCCCCGTCTCCACCGTGGCGCGCGTCTTCTTCCAGAGCGCATTCGCGTGCAGGAATGACGTTTCGACGCGGTCGCCCACGACGCGGATGGCATGCGATTCGACGGCGGTGCCTTCCTTCACCAGCGCGCGCAGCACGTTACCGGCTTCCTTCTCCGCCCAGTCGCGCGTGACGACGACGACGCCGAGGCTTGCGAGCCAGGCTTGGCGCGAGGCGTTGATCAGGCCATCGCCGATCCGGCCGGGACGAGACATTAACGATGCGAGCATCTTGGAATCTCCAGGTTATGGGAAAAGCGGCGCGCGAGACGCGCACGCTGCCAATCTAGCGGCGCGGCCTAGAGCAAACACACTAAACGCGCTCGATTCGTCGCGTTTCTGGCACAAGCCTCGGCGATATCGACGCGGCGAGTACGCTCGCGAGCTTGGCGACGAGCGCGTAGATCGACAGCTGCGGATTCGCGCCGATCGACGTCGGAAACAGCGAGCCGTCGAAGACGTGCAGATTCGCGAGCTGATGATGCCGGCCGGTTTCGTCGACTACCGCCGCACGCGGATCGGGACCGAGGGGCGCGCCGCCCATCACATGCGCCGAGACGACCGGTGTGATGAGCGGCCGCAAGTCGAACTGCGCGATTGCCCGCTTCGCGGCGTGGACCGACGTGAAGCTCTCGGAATCGCCATGTAGCGGCATGACTTTCGTTGCGCCCGCCGCGAACTGGATCTCGGCCATCGTTGCGAACGCTCGTCGGAAGCCCTCCCACAGATACTCGTTGAGCGGATAGTCGAGCATCGGCGTGCCATCGGACGCGAGCGCGACCGTGCCGCCGGGGCTCTCCGGGTGAAATCCATCGCGCAACAGCGCAATGACCACCTGCAGGTGCGGAAGCTCTCGCATCCATGCAGCGTGGCGGACGCCGAAGTCGGGAAGCGTGGTCGCGCCCAGGACCGGGTGCACGGGTGGTGCTTCCAGCTTGTAGCCGATCGGACCGGTGAGCGGCCCCGAAGCGAGGAAATGATCCGAGAAGATCGTCTGCGGCGCGCCGGCGAACGGGTCGATGCGGTCGGGCATCATCGCCGCCGATACGACGGTCGGATGCAGGAACGTGCGCTTGCCCAGGATTCCATGCGGATCCGGTACGCGGCTGCGCAAAAGGAGCGCCGGCGTGCCGATCGCGCCGCCGGCGGCAACGAAGTGGCGCGCATTGACGATGATGCGCCGCTGCGTCGGTGCGGTGCCGTTCGCATCCATCGCGGCGCAGATGAGTGAGCCGACGCGATCGCCGTTCCACCTGAAGTCGAGCGCGCGCGCACGGGTCACGAGCGTCGCGCCTTTGTCGAGCGCCGCGGGGATGGTCGTCACGAGCATCGACTGCTTCGCGTTGGTCGGGCAGCCCATGCCGCAGTAGCCGAGGTTCCAGCAGCCACGCACGTTGCGCCGGATGGTGCCGAAGCCGATCCCGAGCCGCGTGGCGCCCGACGCGAGCGCGGCGTTGTTCGCATTCGGCGGCACGGTCCACGGCGCGATGCCCAGGCGAGATTCCATCCGGTCGAACCACGGCGCGAGGTCGGCCTCGCTCACCCCGCGAAGTCTCAAGTCCCGCGTCCAGTAGTCGAGCGTCGCTGCGGGCGTGCGAAACGAGCTTGTCCAGTTGACGGTGGTGCCGCCTCCGACACAACGCCCCTGGAGGATGTTGATCGACTTTGCCTTCGTCTTGCGCGCGGCCGATTCCTGGTAGAGCTCCGGATACGCCTCGGCTTCGCGCATGTGGAAATCGCTCGAGCTTCGGAGCGGCCCTTCTTCGACGAGGACGACGCGCAAGCCGGCCGCGGAGAGAATCTCGGCCGCGGTCCCGCCGCCCGCGCCGGTGCCCGCGATAGCGACGTCGCATTCGAGCGTGAGGTCGTCGTTCAGCACGCGCGCGTCGATGACCGACCAGCGCGCGGCGGCAGGCGCGCGCCACGGATCGCGGGTCAGCGCGGCAGACGACGCCGCGACTTCAGAAGATGCGCGGGGGTCCGCCATAGCCGATCGCCGCCCACGAACGCGGATTCGCGTACCAGGCGGCGAAGATGAGCTGATGAAAGGCGTCGTACGCGGAACGGAGCAGCGCGAAGCGACTCGCGCGCAGCCGCTCGAGGAACCCGCGCACATCCGTGGCCGAAGCCGCGTTCCACGATCCGGGGAGGCGGGTCAGCGCGAGCCGTGCCGGAGGCACCGACAGCAGGGCGAACAGCTGCGCAAGCTCCTCGCGTGCCCGGGGCGGCAGGCCGGTGACCGCCCGCTCGAGGTTGTCGAGCGTCTCGGCGATGGCGCGCTGCCGTTCGTCGGAGGCATTCGGCAACGCGCCGTCCAGCATCACCGGAACGATTGCGGTCAGGATTGCCTCGCCGTCGGCGCCGAGCGCCGCGCGCGAGCCGGCACCCGTCACCGAAGTGCGCCGCCACCACGCGACAGTCGCGAGACCGGCTGCGCCGACGACTCCGGCGATGAGGAAGGTGCGGCGGGAAGGCATCGACAGGGTTCAATAGCGGCGGCAAGCGACGTCGAGACCGAAGGCCGCGTCGGCTCGAAGATTGCCGGCTCCCGCTAGAGCAGGCAACCTAATTCCCGCGACGATCGGGCGTGCAGGCGCGCATAACCATCGGCTAGACTTGGCATCGCCGATGAACCCCGCATTCGCCAGCCGGACATGACCGAGCCTCCACCGCGCACGATGAACGCGTCGCAGGCGGCTCTCGCTCGCGAGCTTGCGCGCGTGGCGCGGCTCAATGCGGAGCGGGCCCAGAACCCGATCCTGACCGGCGCGCTCGGGCGGCTCTCCGAGTGGCAGTCGCGCCGCTTGCGCATGACCTACGCCGATCTCGCGGCGCAACCGCGGTACGCGGACGCGATTGAGTTCTTCCAGCAGGATCTCTACGGCGCGGCCGATTTCAGCCGGCGCGACGCGGATCTCGCGCGCGTCGTCCCCGTGATCGTGCGCCTTCTTCCCGAGAACCTTGTTTCGGCGGTGGCGCTTGCCGTTGAGCTGAACGCGCTATCGGGAGAGCTCGATCGCGTTCTGCTGTCGCGGCTGCCGCGCGCCGATGGCAACTTCACCGTCGCCGAATACTGCAAGGCGTATCGACGCACCGCCAATTTCCCGTTGCGCAAGCGGCAGATCAAGCTCATCGGCGATGTGGGCATCGCGCTCGATCGTTACGTCGGCAAGCCGCTGGTGCGCACTGCGCTCACAATGATGCGCCAGCCGGCACGCATGGCCGGCATGGGGGTGTTGCAGGATTTCCTGGAGCGCGGCTTCGCGGCGTTCCGGCGCATGCACGGCGCTGCCGAATTCCTGGCCACGATCGAAACGCGCGAGACTGCCATCCACGACGCGATCGCGCACGGCTCGATCGATCCGTTCCCCGATCCGATGTCGCCGGCAACCGCGAATCCCCGGCCGCTGGCGGCGAGCCACTAGCGCAGGTTCGCCGCTCCGGCTTTGCTGTCGCCCGTCGCTTCGTCACGTCTTCTTTTTCGCCGATCCGACGAGCTTGTCGAACTGGGTATGGATCTCGTTCTCGATGACGGGCTTGAGCGCGCTCAGGAGGAAGCCGAGCTCGGCGTGGAGCGTGAAGCGATCCTTGCCGACGTGAAGCCGGCCGGAAACGCCTGGACGCTCGAAGGCGATCGCGTCGCCGTCCCACTCGTGCTCGAGATCGAAGCGGCTCTTGAGATCGCGCGCGATCTTCTCCGCGACGTCGCGGGCTTTCTTGTGCGTCAGGTTGTGCGTCTTGGAGATCGAAATCGTGGCCACTGCCGGTCCTTTCGCCCGCGCAGTATAGCCAACGCGTTCAGTGCATGGGAGCATGCGCCCGCGCCGGTCGCATGCGTCGTCGCCGGCGGTCATCGCATCATGGGGACGGCCGGCTCGTAGGCAGGCTTGGAAGACTCGAGGCTCGCGGGACGTCGGAGATCGGACGTTCGCGTCGCGGGGAGGAGCAATGGCGGCAAACATCGCGCGGTACTTCACCCAGCATCTCGCTCACCCGCAGCACGTTTTGTATCGCCACTATATCGACGAGACGTGGCGCGACGTTACCGTCAGCGAGGTTGCGCGCGAGATCGCGCGCTGGCAGGCGGCGTTCCGTCGCGAAGGGTTGGCTCGCGGCGACCGCATCGCACTGTGCGCGCGGAACAGCATCGCCTGGATCTCCGCCGATCTCGCCGCGCTCGGCCTCGGCCTGGTCGTCGTCCCGCTTTACGTCGACGACAATCCCGACAACGCTGCGTGGTGCGCGCAGAACGCGGAAGCGAGGCTTCTGATCGTCGAGAATCCGCGACTTGCCGAAGGGATCTGCAAGAGCGCTGAAGCATCGGCCCTGCCGCCGATCGTGGTGCTGAAGCCCGACGATCCCGGCGCGGCGAATGCGGCCGAGAAATTCCGCCCACCCGCCGCGGGTGAGGTCGAGGTCCAAGACCTCCCCGAGACGGCGCTTGCAACCATCTGCTTCACGTCCGGCACGGCCGGGCGTCCGAAGGGCGTGATGCTTTCGCACGGCAATATCGTGGCGAACGTCACGCAGTGTCAGGGGGTGAAAATGGCGCGCGAGACGGACCAGTTCCTGTCGATCCTGCCACTGTCGCACATGTTCGAGCGCACGGGCGGCTACTACCTGCCGTTGTCGCTCGGCGCCAAGGTTGCATTCTGCCGCGGCATTCCGCAGGTCGCCGAGGATCTGGCGTCGCAAAGACCGACGATCATCTTCGCGGTGCCGCGGATCTTCGACCGCTTCTATCAGCGCATCGAGCAGGCACTCTCCGATTCCGCCGCCAAGAAGGCCCTTTTCGACATGTGCGTCGCGCGCGGCTATCGCGTCGCGATGAAGCAGGGATCGGTCGTCGACAGCATGCTCGTGCCGCTGCTGCGCAGGATCGTCGCCGGGCCGATCCTCGCGCGACTTGGGGGCAACATGCGGCTCGCGATCGTCGGCGGCGCGGCGCTCGACCCGGTGCTCGCGCAGACGTTCATCGGTCTCGGTCTCACGATGCTGCAGGGCTACGGCATGACCGAAGCCTCGCCGGTGATCTCGGTCAACCGCGACGACGACAACGTGCCCGAGTCGGTGGGGCCGCCGCTGCCCGGCATCGAGGTCAAGCTCGCGGACAACGGCGAGCTCTGCGCGCGTGGCGGCAACGTCATGCTCGGCTACTGGCGCAACGAGGAGGCGACCCGCGCGGCGATCGATCCCGACCGGTATCTGCACACAGGCGATCTCGCCGAGATCAAGGACGGCAAGATCTTCATCCGCGGCCGCGCGAAGGACATCTTCGTGATGTCGAATGGCGAGAAGCTCCCGCCGCAGGACGTCGAGTTCGCGATCCTCCACGACCCGACCTTCGAGCAAGTCATGCTGCTGGGCGACGGCGAGCCGTACGTCGCGTTGCTGGCGGTCACCCAGGAGAAGGACGAGCGCGAGCTCGTACGGCGTGCCAACGCGCAGCTCAAGGCGTTTCCGCGCTGGGTGCGGGTGCGGCACGTCATCGCTACCAACGAGCAGTGGACCGTCGACAACGGATTGCTGACGCCGACGCTCAAGCTCAAGCGACCCATTCTGTTCAAACGCTATGCGGATCGCATCGCGGCGGCCTACAAGGAGCCGCCGGTGGAATAGCGATGGCGACGTGGGGGATCCGGACAGCAGCAATGGATTCGGGCGGATTCCAACATTGACGCCGCGGGGGTGTGACCCCCCGTCCCGACGAGAGGACGGACACTGTCGCTCGAGAGCTCGCGATGCGGGGCGGACGTTTGGCTGTGCCTTTGACAGCGCGGCCGATCCGGCCTAAAATTCAAACAAACGTTTAACTGAGGCCGCTGGCTCACGCGGCCTCGAGGTAAATCGCTTCAACGGTTGCAGCTGTGCTCAGGCCGTCGCTGGGGGCGAGAAACGCTTTGGCGACGGGGATGCTATCGGTAAGGCGCGCGCCGCATCCGGCGACAAAATCGCGGGACTTTAAGCGGCCGGTGCACGGGGATCCATCATGAAGGCCAAAGTCATTCCGATCCACGAATCGCGCGCCGCCTCGCTCACCAAGGAGCGCATTCTCGATGCCGCCGAAACGCTGTTCATGGAGCACGGATTCGAGGCGACGAGTTTGCGCGCCATCACGACCGCGGCGGACGTCAATCTCGCGGCGGTCAATTACCACTTCGGGTCGAAGGAGGAATTGTTCCAGGCGGTGCTCACGCGGCGGCTCGATCCGATGAATCAGGAGCGACTCGCGCTGCTCACGCGCCTCGAGGCGACAGCGGCGCCGCACCCTCTCTCATGCGAAAAGATCCTGCTGGCGCTCTTTGTCCCCGCGCTTCGACTCGCACGCGATCCGGCGCGCGGCGGGAAGAACTTCCTGCGGCTTCTGGGCCGAGCGTATGCCGACCCGGCGCCGTTCATCCGGCAATTCCTCTCCGAGCAGTACGCCGTGATGATTGCGCGGTTCAAGGCCGCGTTCGTCCGGGCCTTGCCGCATCTTCCGAAAAAGGAACTGTCCTGGCGGCTGCATTTCATCATGGGCGCGCTGTCGTACACCCTGGCGGGCACCGACGTGCTCAAGCTGATCGCCGAGTTGAACCCGCGCGAAACGGACAACGATGAAATTCTGCTGCGCCGGCTCGCGCCCTTCCTGCTTGCGGGCCTGCAGGCGCCGCTGCCCGACTTGAACGAGGCGACGCGCACGCTCGATGGCGAGCTGGCGCGATCGCGCTAGCGACGCGTCGTTTAAGCGCCGTGTGGCTGCTGCAATGAAAAAGAGGAGTGCCGCATGCTGATCCTTCTGTGGCTCGTCGCGCTGGTCGGAGTCTCGATTGCGCTCGCGTACGTCAACGCCCCGGGATGGGGTTGGACCGTCGCGCTCGCGGCGCTGATCGGCGGCGCGTGGGCCGTGCACCTCCTGCCGGGCTGGATCGAAGCCGCACTGCTCGGCATGGTCGCGCTCGGCGCCGCGCCGCTCCTGATCTCGGCCGTGCGCCGCAAGCTCGTGAGCGATCCCGTGCTCGGGGTCTTCCGCAAGATCCTGCCGCCGATGTCGCAGACCGAGCGCGAAGCGATCGAGGCGGGGACGGTGGGCTGGGACGCCGAGCTCTTCTCCGGTCGTCCGAACTGGAAGAAGCTCCTCGAGATGCGGCCGCCACGGCTCACCGAAGAAGAGCAGCGATTCCTCGATCTGGATTGCGAGGAGCTCTGCTCGATGGTGACCGACTGGGAAACGACCAACGTCTACAAGGACCTGCCGCCGAACGTGTGGCAGTTCATCAAGGATCGTGGCTTCCTTGGCATGATCATCCCGAAACAGTACGGCGGCCTCGGCTTCTCGGCGTTCGCGCATTCTCAGGTGGTCGCGAAGCTCGCGACGCGCTCGAGCGCGGTTGTCGTCACCGTGATGGTGCCGAACTCGCTCGGTCCCGGCGAGCTCCTGATGCATTACGGCACCGACGAGCAGAAGAATTACTACCTGCCGCGACTCGCGAAGGGACTCGAGATCCCCTGTTTCGCGCTCACGAATCCGTACGCCGGATCCGATGCTGCGGCGATTCCCGATACCGGCATCATTTGCATGGGCGACTATCAGGGAAAGCGCGTGCTCGGCCTGAGGCTCACCTGGGAAAAGCGCTACATCACCCTCGGACCGGTCGCGACGATCCTCGGGCTCGCGTTCCGCGCGTTCGATCCCGATCACCTGTTTGGCGACAAGGAAGATCTCGGCATTACCTGCGCGCTCATCCCGACCACGCATCCGGGCGTCAACATCGGGCGCCGTCACATGCCGCTCAACGCCGTGTTCCAGAACGGCCCCAACTGGGGTAAGGACGTCTTCATCCCGATCGACTGGGTGATCGGCGGCCAGGCGATGATCGGCAAGGGTTGGCGGATGCTGATGGAATCGCTGGCTGCGGGACGTGCGATTTCATTGCCGTCGCTGTCGACCGGCATGAGCAAGATGGTCGTGCGCGCGACGGGCGCCTATGCGCGGGTGCGCGTGCAATTCAAGACGGCAGTCGGAAAGTTCGAAGGCGTCGAGGAAGCGCTCGCGCGCATGGGTGGCAACCTCTATGCGATGGACGCGACGCACAAGCTGATCGCGGGGATCGTGGACCTGGGTGAAAAGCCCGCGGTTCCGTCAGCGATCGCCAAGTATCACTTGACCGAGCGCTCGCGGCAGATCGTCGTCGATGCGATGGACGTCGCCGGCGGCAAAGGGATCTGCATGGGGCCGTCGAATTTCCTGGGCGCGGCGTACATGCAGGTGCCGGTCTCGATCACAGTCGAAGGCGCGAACATCCTGACGCGGAGCCTCATCATCTTCGGCCAGGGCGCGATCCGCTGTCATCCCTATGTGTTGAAGGAGATGGCCGCGACGACCGAGCCCGATCGCAGGAAGGCATCGATCGACTTCGACCGCGCACTCTGGGGTCACCTGCGATTCACGCTGTCGAACTACGCGCGCACGCTGGTGATGGGCTTCACCGGCTCGCATTTCGTGACGGCGCCGTTCGACGTCGCGCCCGAGACCCGCCGCTATTACCAGCAGCTCACGCGCTTCTCCGCGGCGCTCGCATTTCTCGCCGACGTGTCGATGGGAACGCTCGGCGGCGCGCTCAAGCGCAAGGAGAAGCTGTCCGCGCGTCTGGGCGACGTGCTGTCGATGCTCTACCTGTGCTCGGCGACGCTCAAGCGTTACGAAAGCGAGGGGCGCCAGCAGGCCGACGCGCCGCTGATGCACTGGGCGATCTGGGACGCGATGTTCAAGGCCCAGACCGCGTTCGAGGGCGTCATCTCGAACTTTCCCAACCGGATGATCGCGACGATGATGCGCCGGACCGTGTTTCCGCTCGGCCGGCCCTACGTCGTCCCACCGGACAAACTGGGCGGCGAAGTCGCACGCCTGCTGATCGAGCCGTCTGCAACACGCGATCGCCTCACGACCAACGTCTACCGCGGCAAGGGGGCCGACGACGGCATCGCGCTGATCGATCGCGCGCTCGACGTCACGATGCAGGCGGAACCGATCGAGCACCGGTTGCGCGCGGCGGCCAAGGAGGGGCGTTTCGATCCGCGCGTCCCGCCGGGCGCGTCGCCGAGCGTCGCCGAGGAACGCGCGGTCGCCGCCGGCATCATCAGCGCGGACGATGCGCGCGTTCTCGCCGAGCACCGCGAGCTCGTGGCGAAGCTGGTGCGCGTCGACGACTTCGGGCCCGATCTCGGCGTCTCGCTGCTGAAGCCGCCGCATCCGGTGACCGAGCATCCTGCATCCGTGATGCAACCGCGCGAGGACGATACGAGCCGGCGCCGCGCTGCCGCGTGAGATTGGTGTCGCTCCAGCACAGCGGATACGAGGGGACAGCATGAAAGAGCCGATCTATATCGTCGACGGCGCCCGCACACCGTTTCTCAAGGCGCGCAACCGGCCCGGTCCGTTCGCGGCCTCGGATCTCGCGACCGATGCGGGCCGATCGCTGCTCCTGCGCCAGTCGTTCGCACCGACGGATCTCGACGAGGTGATCCTGGGATGCGCCGCCCCGTCCCCCGACGAGGTCAACATCGGACGCGTCGCCGCGTTGCGGATGGGCTGTGGCCAGAAAGTGCCGGGGTGGACGGTGATGCGCAATTGCGCGTCCGGCATGCAGTCGATCGATTCCGGAATCAACAATGTGCTCGCCGGACGGTCGAACCTCGTGCTTGCGGGCGGCGTCGACGCGCTGTCTCGCGCGCCGCTTCTTTATTCCGAGAAGATGGTGCTGTGGTTCGCGAACTTCAGCATGGCGAAGACGGCGGGTGAGCGCGCCGCGGCCTTCCTCAAGCTCAATCCCGGCGAGGCTTTGAAGCCGATCATCGGGCTCATGAAGGGACTGACCGATCCGGTGGTCGGCCTGCTGATGGGCCAGACGGCGGAAAACGTGGCCTTTCGCTTCGGCATCACCCGCCGTGACATGGACGAGTTCGCGGCGCGCAGCCACCAGCGCGTGCTCGCGGCGCAGAAGGCAGGTTATTTCGAGCACGAGGTGATTCCGATCTTCGACGATAAGGGCAAGCCGTATGTCGCGGACGATGGCGTGCGCGAGGATTCAACCGTCGAGAATCTCGCGAAGCTCAAGCCCTTCTTCGACCGCAAGTACGGCAACGTGACCGCCGGCAACAGCTCGCAGATCACCGACGGCGGAGCGTGGGTCGTGCTGGCCTCGGAGCGCGCGGTCGATAAGTTCAAGCTGAAACCGAAGGGGCGCATCGTCGATACGCAGTGGGCCGGCCTCGACCCGGCGCAGATGGGACTCGGTCCGGTGCACGCGGCGACACCGATCCTCATGCGCAACCAGCTTGGCTTGAACGATCTCGATGCGTGGGAGATCAACGAAGCGTTTGCCGCGCAGGTGCTGGGCTGCCTGCGCGCGTGGGAGAGCGACGAGTATTGCCGCAACGAGCTCGGCCTTCCCGCCGCGCTCGGCAAGCTCGACGAGTCGAAGTTGAACGTCGACGGCGGCGCGATCGCCATCGGCCATCCGGTAGGCGCCTCCGGCACGCGCATCGTGCTGCACGTCCTGAATGTGCTGGAACGCACTGGCGGGAAGCGCGGGATGGCAGCGATCTGCATCGGCGGCGGGTTGGGCGGCGCGATGCTCGTGGAGCGCGTCTAAATGCGGCACTTTCGGATCGATGTCGATTCGGACGGTCTGACCGAAGTCATCTTCGACAAGGCCGACGCAACGACGAACACGCTGTCGAGCGACGTCTTCGTCGAGCTGAACGCGATCCTCGACGACTTCGATCGCACGCCGCCGAAGGGCGTCATCATCCGCTCGGGCAAGGCGAGCGGCTTCATCGCCGGCGCCGACGTCAAGGAGTTCACGGAAGTCTCCGATATCGACAGCGCCACCGCGATCATCCGGCGCGGCTGGGACACGTTCAATCGTCTCGCAAAGGTTACGTACCCGACGCTGGCGCTGATCAAGGGCTTTTGCCTCGGCGGCGGCGTCGAGCTCGCGCTTGCGTGCCGCTATCGCGTCGTGGTCGACGAGCCGGGGACGCGCCTCGGATTGCCTGAGGTGATGCTGGGCATCGTTCCGGGTTGGGGCGGCATCAAGCGCCTTCCGAAGTTGATCGGCGCACCGGCGGCGCTCGACATGCTCCTGACCGGCAAGACGATCGACGCGCGGCGCGCGAAGAAGCTCGGTCTTGCCGACGAGTGCGTGCCCCAGCGGATCATGGACAACACCGCGCGCGGCGTCTTGAAGGCGCTGCCGCCGCCGCGCGCCCTGCCGTTTCCGCTGTCGCTCAGTCTGACGCCGATCGGCCGCCGCCTCGTCGCCGCGACCGCGCGCAAGCAGGTCGCGAAACGCGCGCGCCACGAGCACTATCCGGCGCCCTACGCGATTCTCGAGCTGTTCGAGAAATACGACGGCGATCCGTTTGCGCCGCCGGCCAACGATCCGGCGTCGTATCGGAACTTCGTCACGTCGTCGACCACGGCGAATCTATTGCGCGTGTTCCAGCTGCAGGAGCGCTTGAAGTCGCTCGGCAAGAGCGAAGATGAAAAAGCGTCGCACGTGCACGTCGTCGGCGCCGGCACGATGGGCGGCGACATCGCGGCGTGGTGCGCGCTGCGCGGTCTCACCGTCACCCTGCAGGACCAGAACGCGGAGCGTTTGTCGCCGGCGATCGGACGCGCGACCAAGCTCTTCACCGAGCGTCTCAAGGATGCGCGGCGCATCCGCGATGCCGAGGACCGCTTGATTCCGGATGTCGCGGGCGACGGCGTCATGCGCGCCGACGTCATCATCGAGGCGATCTTCGAGAACGTCGACGCGAAGCGCGCGCTGT